>Ga0180218_1000010_pt1 | contig 702429 bp, 653 predicted proteins | sample eDN3rd37CKraftBY_FD_151334 | JGI IMG/M metagenome (GOLD analysis project Ga0180218, IMG submission 151334) | Enriched backyard soil microbial communities from Emeryville, California, USA - eDNA 3rd pass 37_C Kraft BY (version 2) (version 2) | ecosystem: Environmental > Terrestrial > Soil >... | reverse complement strand
TCCCGCCATACTTCGCCTTCCAGTTATACAGCGTCGCCTCGCTGACCCCGTGCTTGCGAGCCAGATCGCCCGCCTTCGCTCCGGCCTCGTGCTCCCGGAGCACCGCGATGATCTGCTCTTCCGTAAAACCGCTTCCGCTTCATCTGTCCGTCCTTCAATCGAGGCCGGACTCTAACTCCAGGTGGAGGAAAAACTCAGTGGCAGGTCAATTCCAAGGCGGTTCTCTCCCTCGAATTCAAATGGGCGCCTCCTCACCTTGAGCACGCAAACGGATCGGCACCATCCCGTGCAACTGTTGACGCTTGCCGCATTCTCGTCGGCGTCGGTCCCTTACGCTTTCCTTATGAGATAGGCCCCGCCCTGATCTCGAATCTATATGCGATCAGGGAGATATTGCAGGGGACTGAATTGGAGATGCGACAAAACAGGAGGCGGTTTCCTCCATCCGAACATCGCAACTCCATCTGTTAGGAGATCTCTATGAGACACGCCCAATCTCCCTCGAGTAGCCCAAATATTGTTCTGATCGGCAAAAACAGCCGCGGCATCTGGGTTGCTCTGGAACAAGACGGCCTCTTTGGCGGTCTGTTCGTCAGCCGGGCCGCGGCCATCAAATTCGTCCTGTTTGAGAACGGACACCACCCTGAGCGTATTGTCGAGACACCGCGCATTCTTGAACTCATCCTGAACCGTCCCTCCTCGGCCAATCGCGCACCGAACGGCGCCACCGTCGCGCTTCAGCGCCCGGCAGCGTAACCGCCATCAATGTTCCCCGGCGAGCCCCCTGATGCAGCGGCGCATTGCTGGTTCGACGTAGCGGTCGCCTTTTTGAGCTAGGCTGCACGGGGCCAAAGTGCTACGCATGCACCACGACGCTCAAGAGGCATTGGCGAGTTGAAAATTCGGCGACGAGGATGGGGTTCGTGGGTTGCGCTTTTCGCAGCCTACATGCTCGCCATCCAGTCGCTGATGGGGGCATTGGCGATCGGCGCAAATGCGGCATTCTCGCCGCTAGGCGTTTTTGGAAACGTCATCTGCATCTCGCACGGCGCCGAGAGCCCATCAGGAACTGACGCCCCTTCTGCCAACCACCGGATGCCGGACTGCTGCCTCGCCGGATGCAGTATGTTCGCGCCTGTCCTCATGCCGCCCGCTCACGCCGGCCGCATAATCGAGCGACCCGCGCAGCCAGCCGCCGTGATCGTCGCGGCGCGCCTCAGGCATCCCGTCTCAGGCGGTAAAGGTTCTCCTGGCAATCCACGCGCTCCCCCGCTGACGGCGTAATCCCGTTCTTGAATCCCGCTGTCGGTGGGACAACAAGCGACGGTGCATGTCGTCATCCAGATTGCGTTCTGCCAGGTCCACTGGCGCGCGTTCCTCATGCGTGGAGTCCTCTCATGTCCCTTCGTCCCATTAAGCGTGCCGTTGGCGCGCGGCGCCGCCTCTTGCCACCCTTCCACGCCCGATATGCGCCGTTCCGCCGAGCTTTTGCCGCGATGCGAACCCTCCTGCTTCCGGCAACAGTGCTTGTCGCATTTGGCGCGACGAGCGCAGGAGCCCATGTCACACTCGAGACCAGGGAGGCGACCGCAGGCACTTCGCATAAGGCCGTATTCCGCGTCCCGCATGGCTGTAAGGGCAAGCCGACCATCAAAGTCCGGGTGCAGATCCCCGATGGCGTCATCGCGGTAAAGCCGCAGCCGAAGGCCGGATGGAACCTCGAAAAGATCAAAGGCAAGTACGCGAAGTCCTACGATTATCACGGCACAACGATCACTGAAGGCGTCCAGGAAGTCTCCTGGAGCGGCGGCAATCTGCCGGACGACGAGTATGACGAGTTTGTCATCCGCCTCTACCTGACCGGTGAATTGAAGCCCGATACGACTCTGTATTTTCCTGTCGTGCAGGAATGCTCGGACGGTGCGGCCGAGCGCTGGATCGAGATTCCCGAAGCCGGCAAGCCCTCCGCCAACTATGATGCACCGGCTCCGGGCGTGAAACTGCTTCCCAGGAGATGAAACCGACGGGGCACGCTTCCACATGACGCGTGCCCGCATCGGCAGCGGGATTGCAGCGGGGATTGCAGCTCATGCGCACAAGCGAACCGAGCAAGGTACGACGTCGGATCGTGGCCCACATCGCCGTGCTCGTGATTTCTGTCCTGGCCGTGCTGAGTGGTGGCATTGGCAGCGCTTTGGCTCACGCTTCGCTCGTTCGGGCTGAGCCGGCCGATGGCTCAGTTGTCGTTGCCCCGCCAAAGTCGTTCATGCTCTTCTTCAACGAACCGGTTTCTCCTCTGGTGCTGAACCTCGTTCGCCCCGACGGCTCCAATGTTCGGCTCGATCGCTTCGTGCTGCGTGACATGACCCTCGACATCGAGGCGCCAGCCGATCTTGCGACCGGCACCTATGCCTTGAGCTGGCGGGTCGTTTCCGAAGACGGCCATCCGGTTGCCGGCTCGGCCGTATTCTCGATCGGCGCTTCCGCTGGGGTCGCGCCTAAGGCAACTGAAGCCGTTGACTGGACGGTGCGCGCTGCGATTTGGGCCTGCAAGGTTGCGCTCTATGTCAGCCTGTTCATTGGCGTTGGCGGCATGTTCTTCGCCAACTGGATCGGCGGACGCTCCCGGCCAGCGGATCGTGTTGCCCTATTGAGCCTCATTCTCGGCACCGTCGCCGCACCGCTATCGGTCGGGTTTCAGGGGCTTGACGCGCTCGGGCAGTCGCTGCCGCACCTGTTCAACGCCATCGTCTGGAAGACCGGCCTTTCGACCAGCTATGGCCTCACCGCCCTCATCGCCGCCGCGGCCAGCATCGTCGGTGTCGCCGCCGTCTTCGCCGGGCGCGTTGCGGGCAAAGCCCTGTCGTTTTTCGCTTTTCTTTCCGTCGGAGCGGCACTCGCGGCAAGCGGCCATGCTAGTGCCGCCGATCCCCAATGGCTGACCCGGTCCGCCGTCTTCCTGCATGGTACAGGAATCGCCTTCTGGGCGGGCGCACTGGTGCCGCTCGGCGCGGCATTGATGTCACGGACGCCGGACGCCATCGCGACCCTGCGCCGGTTCTCGAAAATCATCCCTGCCGCCGTGCTGCTGCTGATCGCAACCGGCATCGTGCTCACCCTCATCCAGGTACAGAATCTCGACGCGTTATGGTCGACTGCTTACGGACAGGTCCTGCTCGTCAAGTTCGCTCTGCTTGTCGTGCTCTTCGCCCTGGCCGCAATCAATCGCCTCAGGCTGACGAAGCCCACTAAGCGCGGCGATCCCGACGCAACCACCCTGCTTTGCCGCTCCATCCGGGTGGAAATTGCGCTCGTCCTCGCTGTCTTCGCCGTCGCGGCGTTGTGGCGCTTCACCCCTCCGCCGCGCGCGATGGCGGACGCTGGCGCCTCACCGGCCCTCGTTCACATTCACACCGGCAAGGCAATCGCCGACCTGGCGATTGCACCGGGGCGCAGCGGGCCGGTCAATGCCACCATCAAGATCATGACAAGACAATCCAGCCCTCTCGACGCCAAGGCCGTCACGCTGGTGCTCTCGAACCCCGCGGCCGGGATCGAACAGATAAGGCGACAAGCAACCAATTCCGGCGGCACCTGGCGCATCGACGATCTCAGCCTGCCGCTCGCCGGACGCTGGACCGTGCGTATCGATGTTTTGGTCTCCGATTTTGAATTGGCAAAGCTCGAGGGTCAGATCGAGATCCGGCCATGATGCGGGAAAGGAAAACGACATGACCATATTTGCGAAGCTCTGGGCCGCCGCCATCCTGATCGGCATCTGCGTCGGTACCGCTACGCAAGCCCAGGATCCTGACGACGTTGGCGCCGTCCGCCATCTCTTGATGCAGACCTTCGACAAACCGGAGGCACCGCTCACGGCGGAGCCGATCACGGTCGTAGCTGATCTCGAGAATTGCGCCGCTCGGCGCCGCGGCAATTTGCCCTCTCCGCTGTGGGTGTCAACAACGGTTGCTGCCTGCTCACTGGATGCGCGGAAGCCAAACGGTGAAGCGTGATCCCTGCCCCTCATCGCTTTCGACCTCCACCTTCGCACCATGCAGATCAGCCACCATCTTGACCAGATGCAGTCCAACGCCAGCGCCAACAACGCCCGAGACGTTGCTGCCACGATAGTAGCGCTTGAACAGATGGCCCCGATCTTCTTGCGGAATTCCTATGCCCTGATCGGCGACAGATACCGCGACATGCCCGGATGTAAGATGAGTGCCGATCTCGACAGCTTTGCCGTCCGGGGAGTACTTGATTGCATTGGACAAAAGATTGCAGAACAAGTGGTGCAACAGTTCTGAATCGCCACTGACCCACAGAGGAACGTGAATGGCCCGCTCCACAACTGACGCCCCCGGGTTGATTTCCCGATGCAGTTGGCACACGTCCTGCAACAGCTTGGCCAGATCGACGCTTTTTGTCTGAAGACCCAGCGCGCCGCCGTTCTCCGTCAAGCGAGAGCTGCACAGCAGATTGTCGATCAGATGCGTAAGCCGAAGCACCGCCCCCCTGATCTTGCCGGCTCGCTCACCGACTTCCTCAGCCTCAAGACGATCCTTCATCTTGAGGAGCCGCCTGGCATTGCCATCAATGTGTGTCAGCGGCGTGCGGAATTCGTGGGAAACCATCGACACGAAATTCCGCTGCAGCTGCGCAAGCCGCTGCTCCTGCTCCAGTTGTTCCTTGAGCATGGAAGCCTGTTCGGCAAGCACCTGCTGATTGTCGATCAGCTTCATGGCGTTGCCGCGAAATATGACTGCGGCTCGGGCCATCTCGCCGATCTCGTCCCGCCTCTCGGTGCCGAGAATGCTGATATTCGTATCGTTCGACGCAAGGCGGCGCATTCGATCGGCGAGCTGAAGCAACGGCTTTGAAATATGGCGGCCAATGTAAAGCAGCGCGCCAACGACCATCAGACCCGCGACGCCAATCCCAAACCAGATGAGCCAGAGCGCGCGCCGATATGCGACGGCCAAGTGATCACTCGCAGCCCGCGAGTTGGCAACCGCGCGATCGGTCAGCTCCGCCAGCGCATCATTGGCGGAATTATAAGCCTTGCGCAGGCTATCCTTGTGAATTGCGAGGGCCTCGGCTTTCCGGTTTGTGCGGGACAGCACCAGCATCTGGTTGACCCGTGCGCGATAGTCATTCCATCGCTCTTTGAAACGATCATAGATCGCACTTTCAATCTGATCGTGCGAAATGCGCTCGAAATTTCGCTCGGACTGCGCAATCGCTCGGTCAAGCCCCTCCATCTCCTTCTCGGCTGACGCAATTTCGGATGCCTCCGACAACAGAAGATGCCCACCCTCGATAGCGCGGAAGTCCGATGTGAAATTGTTCAAATCCCCGAGAGCACGGGTCGTCGGCAACCATATTTCCGCGACATTGCTCGAAAGCTTGTTGAAGCTACTCAGTTGCGAGATGCTGAACAGGCCGAGCCCGGCGACAAGCGCGAAAAAGAACACAAAAACTGCCGCGATCTGGGAGCGGACGGAATGCGGCTGCCACATTGGTCACCCCTGGGATTGGTTGACCGGCTAAAAACAATTACCAAATCTATACTATAACTTGGCCACGGTTCCGGGAAGGAACATCCGGGCCGAGCTGACGTTTTACGCAAGCGGGTTGCAGCAAGAGACAAGCCCCATGCTGCGAGGTGTTGTTCCATGCGCAGATTTCCCAAAAGAATTCTCTGCGTCGAAGACGACCGTGAAACTGCCGCGCTCATCGCCGAAGAGCTGGTGGAGCTGGGCTATCAAGTCAGCACAGCTCACAACGGCCACGACGGTCTGACTGCAATTCTCAGAGATGCGCCCGACTTGGTCCTGTCGGACATCAGCATGCCGGCGATGTCCGGCTTTGAGCTGCTGGAGCACTTGATCGCCCTCGCTCCCCGTTTCTCAAGCATGCCGTTCGTGTTTCTTACGGCACTCACCGAGCGCGACAACGAGCTTAAGGGCCGCCGCCTCGGGGCGGACGATTATGTGACGAAACCTATCGATTTTGAACTGCTCGCAACGATTATTGCGGCGAGGCTGGCAGCGGTCGCGCGCACTGAACTGTGGTCAGCGCATGTTGCGCTCAACGCACGGGAGGCGGAATGCCTGACCTGGGCTGCACGGGGCAAGACCTCGGCCGAGGTGGCGCAGATTCTTGGCCTCACCAAGCGCACGGTCGATTTTCACATCGACAACGCCCGCCAAAAACTACAGGCGGCGACCCGGATAGAGGCGGTTACCAAGGCGACGGCGGGACATTTGATCGACCCTTAGTACGGCTACCAGACTGCGATGAGGCAGATCAGGGCGAAAGGCACGGCAGCCAGCCCGAAATAGAACCACGCTCGGTATCCTTCAGCATCTTTAGGCCCCGAGAATGCGTGAAACAATATCCAGCCGCAAAAAGCCCCTCCCAATGCCAACCTCGCGAGATCTCTCGGCGAGTCGTACACTTGCCAGATTTGCTCGCTCTGCGGCAGGCAGACCCGAGCCGTTATTGCCGCCAGCAGGAGCATGAAAACCGCCCACAGAATTGGCGCCGCAATCCGAACCGCGTCAGAAGCATGCGGCGATGAAATACGAGCCATTGGCCACCCTCCTGGCCCGCCCTGAACCTGGATCGAACCGGCCCCGTGCCGATGCATTACCGACCCCCGCTGCGCCTCCTGTTCGCTGCCGACCTGCCTAGCGCCGGAAGCTGCTTCCGCCGATCGCTCCACCCGACTTCGCCACACCTCCGACTGCACTCGGCCCTGCCCCGACGCGCGTCATTCCGGTTCCGGTAACAGTTGCACGGCTCACGCTGGTCGGGGGAACGCCCGAGCGTACCAAATTGGGCCGGCTCGGGGGCGTCGCAACTCGGGCGGGAATAGTGCCTTTACTTCCGGCTGGCGCTGCAGTCGTGGTCAACTGCCGCGTCCCACTGGGCATATAGGACTTCTTGGCCGCACGGTTGGCCTGCACAACAATGTTCGTGTCGACCGGCTCGGTGTTCGCACCGGGTCCTGATCCAGCTTCCTGAGCTATGCTCGCTCGCGCACTCATTGCGCCGAGCAGTATGACAACCAACAGAAGAGACTGCCGACACTTCGAGCCACGCTCCCCCCGACTCCGCATCTGCGCCTCCGTCTTAGTCTTATGCCTGCGTTTCCGCGGTTTCCGAGGAGCGCTGCTCTCGACCAAGGAACATCACACGCAGCGCTGGAACAACCACGAGCAGCAACAGTGGTCCGATCAACATGCCGCCGACCACCACTGTCGCCAAAGGACGTTGCACCTGAGCGCCGATACCGGTCGAGACAGCGGCTGGCAGCAAGCCGATGCACGCTGATAGCGCCGTCATCAGCATCGGTCGCATTCTCTGCGTCGCAGTCCGAAACATCGCCTCGACCGCGTCATCCGTGTCCTGCCTTGCCTGATTATAATAAGTGATCATCAGGATCCCGTCCATGACCGACACGCCGAATAGCGAGACGAAGCCGATCGCAGCCGAGACGCTGAAATCCAATCCCGTGACATAAAGGGCGACGATGCCGCCTGCCACGGCGAAGGGTATCCCGGCTAACGCAAGGAAACTATCGCGCAACGAGTTGAAGAGCCCGAACAGGAGCACAAGAATAATCGCCAGGCTGACCGGCACTGCGATCGCCAGCCGGGCCTTCGCCTCCTGGAGCGATTCAAACTCCCCGGACCACGCGAGGCGATAGCCGTTGGGGAGCTTGACGTACTGGGCGATGCGCCGCTGGGCCTCTTCGACCGTGCCACCAAGATCGCGGTCGCGCACGCTGAACTTGACAGGAATATATCGCTCGTTGCGTTCCCGCCAAATATAGGTCGCGCCGGTGTCGAGGGAGATATCGGCCAGCTCCTCGAGGGGAATGTAGGCGTTCACCCCGCTGCTGGTCTGGAAGCCGACCCTGATCTTCCGCACCTTGTCGAGATCATCACGATATTCTGGCGCAAGCCGCACGGTGACGTTGAATTGCCGCTCCGCCTCAAGAAGCGTGGTCGCGACAGCACCGCCCATAGTGGCCTGAACAGCATTGTTCACGTCGCCGGCGTTGAGGCCGTAACGCGCCGCCCGCTCCCGGTCGATCTTGATATTCAGGTTCGGCTGCCCAAGCACGTGAAGGACGCCGAGGTCCGCCACGCCTCTGATCTGGCTCATTTCGGACATGATCTGATCCGCGATGCGCTCCAGCGTCGCCAGATCGCGGCCCACGATCTTAACCGAATTGGCGCCCTTGACGCCTGACAAGGCCTCTTCGACGTTGTCCTGAATGTACTGCGAAAAATTCAGCCCGATCCCGGGAAACTCCTCAAAAATCTCCGATTGGACCTGCTTGATCAGATCTTCCTTCGTCTCGCCGGATGGCCACTGCGCAAACGGCTTGAGAGGAGCGAAAATCTCGAGGTTGTTGAAACCGGCCGCATCGCTTCCATCATCCGGGCGTCCATGCTGCGTGACGACAGTGACGACTTCTGGATGACTGCGCACAATTTCACGTATCCGATTGGCGATCGGCATGCCCGCTTCAAGCGATATCGTCGGTGGCAAGGTCGCGCGTATCCAAAGGTTGCCCTCTTCCAAGTGCGGCAAAAATTCAGTGCCGAGCCTTGGCACCAGCGCGCCAATAACGGCGAGGAATGCGATGCCGACGGCGACCATCGTCTTGCGACGCGACAACGACCAACGCAACACAGGTACGTAAACTCTTCGGAGCCAGCGCACGATAACCGTTTCAACTTCATCTACATGCTCGGGGAGCAGATAGGAGGACAGCGCCGGGGTGATAGTAAAGGTCGCGATCAACGCTCCGATCAAGGCATAGCCGTATGTCCTTGCCATCGGCGCGAAAATCTGCCCTTCAACCCCCTGCATCGTGAACAACGGCACGAAAGCGGCAACGGTTATCAAGGCGGAAAACAGGATCGCCCTGTCGACCTGCATGGCGCTCGCAAAAATCATCCGCAGGCGATCCGTCCAGACCCCGGCCCCATCGCCACCGCGGGTCGGGTCGGCACCGAAGCGCCCTTCCGCGAACTGGCTGAGAAAAACCTCCCTTTCCTCCGGTCTGGATTGGAAATTACGAAAAATATTTTCGACCAGAATGACGGCGGAATCGACAATGATGCCGAAGTCGACAGCACCGAGCGACAGCAGGTTCGCCTCCTCGCCCCGCAGAACCAAAATGATGATGCTGAAAAACAGCGCAAACGGAATATTGACGCCGACAATGATCGCGCTGCGGAGATTGCCAAGAAAGATCCACTGGATCAGGAAGACCAGCAGGCATCCGAAAATCAGGTTGTGCAGGACGGTACGAGACGTGATCGATACCAGCGCGCCGCGATCATAATACGGAACGAGCCTGACGCCGGGGGGCAAGGTCCCGTCGGTGTTCATTTTTGCGACTTCCGCTTCGACGCGAGGCAATACATCGTTCGTATGCAGCGTGCGGTTCATGACCACAATCCCAGCAACGATATCATCCGCCTTGTCACGGCCAGCCTTTCCGAGACGAGGCAGATTTCCGACGTACACTCTGGCGACGTTCTTCACCTGAACGGGACTGCCGTTTGACTGGGCCAGAACAATGTTCTCGATGTCCTCGACGCGATAACCTTGCGTCAGATTGCTCTCCCCGCCACTGTCGAGCAGCCCGACGCCGCGAATGTTCACGGACTGCTGTCCGAAATTGATCGTACGTCCCCCTACGTTGACGTTCGCGTTCCCAATTGCGGCAATCAGTTGCGAAAGCGTGACGCTGTATGCGTCAAGCTTGTTCAGATCGACCTCGACCTCGAACTCCTTGGTGGTGCCGCCCCAGGTATTGACCTGAACGACGCCGGGGACCGTCAACAGGCGGCGCTGCAAAACCCAATCCTGCAGCGTCCGAAGATTGGTCAATCCGAAATCTGGAGGGCCGACCACCTGATAACGGAAAATCTCACCCACAAGGCTCCCGCCCTGGATCGTCGGCTGCACATTGTTCGGAAGATTGACGCGCTGCTGCAGGCTCAGCGCCGACTGGTTCAACGCAAAATAGTAGTCGACGCCATAGTCGAACACGACACGAACGAACGACAGGCCGTAGAACGAGTTTGAACGAATGACGCGGACGCCCGGGGTCGTGGCAAGGCCGACTTCCATGGGAATCGTATAGTAACGCTCCATCTCTTCGGCCGAGAGCCCGGGCGCCTGCGCAGTGATCTCGAGAATGACGGGCGCGGGATTTGGGTACGCCTCGATGTTCAGCTTGGCATATGCAGCCAGGCCCGCAGCAAGAAAAACCAGCAGCCCGAGCAGCACGATCGGGCGGCGGGTCAACCCAAATGCGAGCACACTTTTCAGCACCGTTTCCCTCTCGATTTCAGCAGAGAAGATGCTGCATTCGCCGAAGGCCTATGAACGCGCCGCCGCAGCGTTGCTCAGAAACAATGCCCCTTCCGTCGCAACCAACTCGCCGGGCACGACTCCCTCCCGGATTTGCCGGTAGCCGGAATGCTCCAATCCGATCTTGACGGTCCGCCTTTTGAAACGGCGTCGATCGGCGGTCACCCATACAGTCATGGTGCCATCGCCTTCCCGAACGACACCATCGAGCGGCACTGCGGCAGAGGTGACAGGCGCGCCTGTCATGATCACAAAATTCGCAAACATCCCCGACTTCAGTTCGTGCTGCGGATTCGAAACCAGGCAGCGAACCATTACCCTTCGGGTGCTGGGATCGACGATCTCGCCGATCTTGACGATTCTCCCGAAGAACGTGCGATCAGGGAAAGCACGAACGCTGACAACGACATCTTGCCCGATCCGAACGGCCGGAACGTCTGCCTCGGCCACATTGGCGATCATCCACATCGTCTCGAGATCCGTGACCGTAAACGGAGCGGGTGCGTTGCCTGGCTGCACATACAAACCCGGTGCGGCGTTGCGGACCGTGACGCGGCCATCAATTGGGCTCGGCACCACCAAGACGGAATCGGCCACGCGTTTGGAGACGATGTTGTCGATCTCAGCATCGCTCTTGCCGAAGAGGTGCACGGAGTTACGCGCGGCTTTCAACGCACCTTCAGCCGCCTGCTGATCGGAGGCGGCCTGCTCCAGATCCTTTTGGGAGATCGCTCGCGTCGAGTACAACTCTTTCAGTCGCGCCAGATTTCGGGTTGTAAAATCCAACACCCCCGCTGCGGAAATCAGCGTTGATACGGCCTGCAGGAGATCTGGGCTATCGATTGTGAATAACGTGTCGCCTCGTTTGACATCGTCTCCGATGCTTGCAAATGCGCTGATAATCCTGCCCGCGTAAGGCGTGAAAACATCCGTTGATAGCTCACCATTGAACTGGATCGTTCCGACCGCCTGTTTCTCAATTGGGAACGCTAGTTCGCCGACGGGCGCCACCTTGACCAGGGCGAGCTGCGCCTCCGACAGATCAATGGTCAGCGGATCGCGAGCCGCTTCCGCCGCCTGCTGGCCGCTGCCTCTGTTCGTCGCAGCAAACCGCCAGCCAAAGCTATCGGCATGCCACAGCAGATAAGCCAGGGCGCCGCCGCCAGCGAGGCTGGCCAGAATAATCGCGACAAATAGTCGATTGATTTTTCTCTGGAGGACCATAGAAATCGACCACGTCAGGATCCGTGTGTGACAGACAATGGCCGGGCCGTGCGCCCCCGTCTACTGTGATAAATCACACCTCCTCCCCGCCCCGATATTTGCCAGTTGTGGCCAGCGGAGCACAGCGAAAGCACGAAAAACCTGAAATGATCGGCGGGGCAGCCTCGCTCCGACGTCAATGCGATCAACCCGGTCTATTGGTAAGATGCCGACCAAATTCGTCGCGCGGTTTCTTCCTGTTGGCCCCGCGCTCGCGGGAGCTCTTCTGGCCAGCTGTGCGGTCGGCCCGGATTTCGCAGTCCCGGCCCCTCCGGGGGTCGACCGCTACAGTAAAGCTCCCTTGCCGAGCCGCACCAGTTCGACCGACAACCACCTCGGACGGGCACAGCGCTTCGAGACCGGACACGATGTTGCTGCCAAGTGGTGGCAAATGTTCCAATCCCCGCCGCTCAACTCACTGATCGAAAAATCGCTGAAAGCGAACCCGAATCTGCAATCCCAACTTGCCGCGCTCCGGGCCGCACGGGAGCTTGTCTTCGCACAACAGGGCCATTTTTTTCCAACCGTTCAGGCCAGCTTTGACGCTTCTCGCCAGCAGGTTGCGAACAACCCGTTAGGAATGCCGCCTGTCGGACGGAACGGCAAGCCCATCAACCCTTACAACGCTTTTACGACGCAGGTCAGTGTTTCATACATGCTGGATGTGTGGGGCCTCGTTCGACGAAACGTCGAATCCCAGCAGGCCCTCGCAGATGCGCAACGCTTCCAGGTAGAGGCGGCATACATCGTCCTCACCTCGAACGTGGCTATCGCGGCGATCCAAGAGGCATCGTTGCGTGCGCAGATCGACGCGACGCTTCAGATCATCAAACTCAACACCCAGATGCTCGACATCATGCACCGCCAGCTTTCGGCGGGCTATGCCAATCGAAGCGATGTCGCCGCCCAAGAAGCTGCCCTTGCGCAAGTGAAGGCGACTTTGCCCCCGCTCCGTCAGCAATTGGCCGTGCAGCGCAACCTTCTCGCCGCACTCGCCGGCCAGTTTCCCAGCAATGAACCAACCGAAACATTTAAATTGGCATTGTTTCGTTTGCCATCGAATCTGCCGGTGAGCCTTCCGTCCACGCTGGTTCGGCAGCGCCCCGACGTCCGTGCCGCGCAAGAACAGCTCCACTCGGCAGGCGCGCTGGTCGGCGTTGCGACCGCCAACATGCTTCCGAATTTTACGATTAGCGGATCGCGCGGTTACACGGCCCTGGAGCTCGGCAAATTGATATCACCCCACAATCTCGCATGGTCCGCGGCCGGAAATGTCGTTCATACCGTCTTCGATGGATTTACGTTGCTTCATCAGGCCCGCGCTGCCGAAGCGACTTACGAGCAGGCCGCCTGGACCTATCGCAGCACAGTCGTTGGGGCGCTGCAAAATGTCTCCGATACGCTGCATGCGCTTCAGAACGATGCCGATACACTCAGGGCTGCCCGTGATTACGAGCGCGCCGCCAAAATCAGTCTTGATTTGGCACGTCAGCGCATGCAGACCGGCGACGCGAATGTGCTCCTCCTCCTCACAGCGCAACAGGCCTATCTGCAAGCGTCGATTCAGGTGGTGCAAGCGCAGGCAAACCGCCTGTCCGATACCGCCGCGCTCTATGTGGCATTGGGCGGCGGATGGTGGAATCGAGAAGGCCCCGCCGCGCCTGAAGAAAAGTTCGACGCCGCAACTGCGACAACGCAGCCGGTCGCGATTGAGCAGAACCAAATTTGGCCTTGGGTCTTTGGGAAGCATTGACCTCTGAACGCAACATCGTAAGAGCCAGCCGAGATGCTGACTGTCGGCGGACGCTGCCGTAGTGACCGCGCCCGCCCGGCTATTTCACGAAAGCATCTCGCCCAGGGTCAACGCTGCTCGATGTTCACGCAGTCACTGGCCAGAGATGGCGAGCTCGTATCGACTGGTCACGGCTTCCCAATTGACGAGATAGGACGGGAACGCATCGACGTACTTCGGTCGGAGATTGCGATAGTCGATATAGTAGGAGTGCTCCCACACGTCGCAGGTCAGCAACGCAGCGTGGCCCTCGGTCAACAGCGTGTCGGCATTCCAGGTCTTGGTCACGGCAAGCTTATCGCCATCGAACACCGGCCAGGCCCCGCCGCTGCCGAACTGTGCGATACAGGCCGACCGCGAGAGGTCGAGATCATCGGCCATGTGGGTGGCGCGGTAGTAGATATTGGTCATCGCCATGATGGTGGAGGCGATCTGCGCCGCCTCGATCGTCGCCGGATCGGTGTGGGCGACGGCGTTGAATTCGACAGCCTCGACTACACGAGCGTTGCGCGCGGTGATCGTCGCTGCGAGCGCGGAGCCCCAGACTTGGGCCCACCGAGAGCTCAGGCAGGCCGCCGGGGGTAAGCAACGTGCCAAGGTTCAGGCACATCGCGGGCGAACTCGGGCAGCGACTGGCGAAGCGCCTCAATCGATTTCATTCTGGACGCCTCACAGCTGCCTTGGCCGCGCAACTCGATCCGCCTCAGGCGGACGATGGCATCAACCCTTGCTATGACGTAGCCCTCCGGCGGCTCGGGAAGATGGCCGATCCCGACCGCCTCTTCCGGCACATCGATGATTAGATTTTCGCCCTCGATGTAGAAGTGACGGTGGTTGCCGACATTCGTGTCCAAGTAAGTCAGATCACCGCCCACGCTAACGCGGCGCAGCAGGCCCGGCATCCGCAAGCTGGTTGAGCGTGTTTAAACGGTCGCGAGCGACCGGAGGGATTAGTCATTTCGCTTGCCAAATCCACTCGGCCAAATCCCGCAGCCTGGCCGTCAGCGGAGCTGAGCTGTCCGAGCGGCGCCAAGCACTTCGCAATTGAAAATTGATCCACGCGTCGAGGCGACCAACCTCGGCTCTCTGCCCTCAACCCCTTTGAATCTTGGGCTTATTTTGATCCTGCGGGGAAAACGGCCAGCAGCCATAGGCGCATTGACTCGGTGGAACGCATGGAGCTATTTAGAACAATTCTAAAACCAAGAGGCCCGGCATGAAAAATTTTGCGGATCTGACCGAACGGGAAATCTTGGCCGTGGCGATCTCAGGCGAGGAAGAGGACAGCCGCATCTATATGAGCTTCGCCGAGAGCCTCGCCGAGCGTTACCCGCAATCGGCGAAGATCTTCGAGGAGATGGCGGAGGAGGAAAATGACCATCGGCGCCTGCTCCTGGAGATCTATGAGCAGCGTTTCGGACCCAATCTGCCGCCAATCCGGCGCAGCAACGTCAAGGGCTTCTTGCGCCGGCGCCCGATCTGGCTGACCACGAATCTGTCGCTCGACGCTATCCGCAAGGAGGCTGAGACGATGGAGTTCGAGGCGCAGCGCTTCTACGCGAAGTCCGCCGAGCAGGCGCAGGATGTCGGTGTGCGCAAGCTGCTGGGCGATCTGGCCGCGATGGAAAAGAGTCACGAAAGCCTCGCCGCGAGGCTGACCGACACCATCCTCAGCCCAGACGTACGCGCCGAGGAAGAGCGAACCCGGCATCGGATGTTCGTGCTGCAGTATGTCCAACCCGGCCTTGCCGGGCTGATGGACGGCTCGGTATCAACGCTGGCGCCGCTGTTTGCGGCGGCCTTCGCCACCCATCAGAACTGGCCGACATTTTTGGTTGGCCTCGCGGCCTCGATCGGCGCCGGCATCAGCATGGGATTTGCCGAAGCGCTATCCGACGACGGCTCGATGACCGGCCGCGGCTCACCCTGGCTGCGCGGCGGTGTCTGCGGACTGATGACGGCGCTGGGAGGCCTCGGCCACACGCTCCCCTATCTTGTGCCGGATAGCTGGCCGAATGCATTCTGGATTGCCACGGGGATTGCCAGCGCTGTCGTGTTCATTGAACTTTGGGCGATTGCCTACATTCGCGCACGCTATATGGATACGCCATTTCTTCAGGCAGTATTCCAAATCGTGCTCGGCGGTGCGATCGTGCTCGGGGCCGGCATCCTTATCGGCGCGGCTTAGCGGAGCTGCGGAGTTTTCCAATGGCGCTTCGTACCGTGTTCTGGAGGGGCGGCGGTGCGCTCGGCATTCTGATCGGGGCTGCCTTGCAGCCCGCGAAAGCCGTGGATGAAATCCAGGTCTATAACGCTACCATTGCCGCGCCGGGGCAGTTCACCGTGCAGCAGCACCTCAACTATGTCCCGCTCGGCACCAAGGCCCCGCCTTTTCCGGGAGGGATCGTCGCCAACGGCAGCGTCAACGGCACACCAGAATTTGCCTACGGCGTCACGGACTGGTGGGAGCTCGGCCTCTATCTGCCGTTCGCCATTCAGGACCGGCAATTTCTGTCAGACAGTTACAAGCTCAGATCATTGTTCGTCACGCCAAATGCAGAGCAGAGGACTTTTTTCTACGGCGTCAATTTCGAAATCAGCAACACGATGCCGCGCTTCTCGCAATCCCGCTTTGGGCTCGAGATCCGGCCCATCATCGGTGTGCGAAACTCAAACTATGAGTTCATAGTCAATCCGATTGTCGATTTCAGCTTCGGAAAATACGGCGAGGCGATTTTCGCCCCAGCAGCGCGGCTGGCACGCAAGCTTGATCGCGATACCTTCGTGGGGCTCGAATACTATGCCAACTTCGGCCAATTCGGGCACTTCGGAAAACTATCGGAACAGCAACATACGTTGTTCGCAGTGATCGATTTCAAGGTCGGCGACTTCGATGTCGACTTCGGCATCGGCTATGGCATGACGGCCGCCTCCAATCGCCTCGTCCTCAAGACCATCATCGGCTACGCCTTCCCGCCCAACGGAACGTCCGAAAGCAGCGACAGAGCCATGACCGGACCGCTCAATCCGATGACGCATGGCGGATTGCGCGACACCTTCAGGACCGGTCTGCCTTTCCCATAGCTCGGACGGAGCCTGCCTCGGCAGGCAATCAGCAATGCAGTTGCAGATCAGGCGTGATATGAGCCGGAATCATGGACAAGCAATCGACACCCTGGCAGCGGGTCAAAGGCCCCAGCATGTATCCGGTCGAGTATGCCGGCTGGCTTTTAAGCCCGTTAAGGCATCTCATCGCGCCGCCTGCTCGGCTCGCTGATCGCCTGAAGCTTTCGCCCTCCGACCGCGTTCTCGAAATTGGCTGCGGCCCGGGCTTTTTCAGCCCGGCGATTGCACGACGGTTGACCTCGGGTCACCTCACCCTATTCGATGCTCAAGCGCCGATGCTCAGGATCGCGACCGGGCGCCTCGAAAAATCCGGCCAGACCAATTTTACGTGCGTTTCCGGGCAAGCGGAGGCCCTGCCCTTCGATGACGCCGTATTTGATGTCGTGTTCATGGTCACTGTGCTTGGAGAAGTGCCCGACCGGGCGGCCGCCGTCAGGGAAGCCGCGCGCGTCCTGCGCTCAGGCGGGAAGTTCTCCTCGACGGAAGCGGCCGGAGATCCGGACCGCGTCAAGCGCGGAGAGTTGGATGCTCTCGCAGCAGATGCCAGGCTTGAGCGAGGCGAAAGCTGGCCGGGTTTCCTGGTCCAAACCTTCAACCACTACAAGCCCCGCGGAACCCGATGACAGTCAGCATCGGCCGCCTTCCTGCCGACAAGAGAGTGCCATGCAGCAAAGTCGCACGGCTGGCTAGACGTTGATCCAATTGACATCGCGGTGCGCGAGGCGGAAATTGCCTTGGGGCGGGAAGTACGTTCTCAAAAGGACGACTGCCATGCCGAATAAGACGACCCTTCTTGCATGCGCCCTCTTGGGCACAGCCATTGCCTTCTCACCCGGTCCTGCTCGCGCTGCAGACGGCGATATCGTTCTCGGCGCTTCTGTGCAGTTGACCGGGCCTCTCGCCAACACCGGCCGATACTACAGGGATGCCTACCAGTTCGCGATCGACAAGATCAACGAGGCGGGCGGCGTCCAGATCGGCAACGAGAAGCGCAAGCTTGCCCTAAAACTTTACGACAATCAGTCGGACGTGAATCTGAGCGTTCGCCAGTACACGCAGCTCGTATCGCAAGACAAGGTCAAGTTCCTGCTCGGCCCCTTTGCCAGCAACTTTGCGCTGGCGGACTCTGCGGTGTCGGAAAAATATCAGGTTCCCATGGTTCAGGGCGGCGGCGCGTCCGACCAGATCTTTTCGCGAAAATTCAAATATATATTTGGCACGCTTGCGCCAGCGAGTGACTATTTCGGCTCAACTATTTCGATGATGAAGGAATTGCAGCCGGCGCCGAAGTCGGTCGCGCTGCTTTATGCCGACGATGCCTTCGACGTCTCGGTCGCAGAAGGAACACGACCCCTTCTCAAAGCCGTCGGCATCGCGATCAAGATGGATGAGCGCTACACATCGAACGCCAGCGATTTCAACTCCCTGCTGTCGCAGATCAGAAACACCAATGTCGACGCTGTGCTCGTTGCCGGACACGAAACTGAGATTTTGAATTTTGTGCGCCAGGCCAAAAGCCTTGCCGTTGCACCCAAGCTCTATTCATTCACGGTGGGCGTGCCCAGCGAGGATTTTCGCAAGGCGCTCGGCACGGATGCCGACTACGCGTTCGGCATGACGGCGTGGCTGCCGTCGGCGGACCTCAAGGACAAATGGTTTGGCGACGCGCATGCCTTCGCTCAGGCCTACAAGGCGAAATTCGGCTATGACCCCGACTATCACGCAGCCTCCGGCGTCGCCGACGTCGAGGCCTTTGCCCAGGCTCTAGAGAACGCCGGCTCGACTTCGCCCAAGGACGTTCGCGACGCCATTGCCAAGCTGAATTTCCCGAGCCTCTACGGCACGATCGCCTTCGGCGAGAACGGCCAGATCAACCTGCCGCAGACGGTGATCCAGGTTCAGGGCGACAAGCTGAGCGCGGTTTATGGCGCGAAAGGCTTCATCGAAAAACCGCAATATCCGATGCCTGCCTGGAACGCTCGTCAAGGACAGTGATTGAACGTTCAGGAGGGTGAGAAGAGCCATGGTGCTGCTCGCTCAAATCCTGGTCAATGGCATCCTGCTCGGCGGGCTCTACGCCGTGATGGCGCTGGGGCTCGCCTTGGTCTGGGGCGTGCTCAACATCGTCAACCTCGCCCACGGCGCATTCATCATGCTGGGCGCCTATCTGTCGTGGCACCTCTTCACCTATCTCGGTATCGATCCGTTTCTCAGCCTCCCGATCAACGCCGTCGTGATGTTCGGCCTCGGCTATTGCGTGCAGCGAGGCCTGCTGAACCTGATCGTCCGGGCGCCGATGTTCAACACTCTTCTGATCACGTTCGGTCTTGAAGTCGTGCTCACTTATCTGGCGCAGCTCGCCTTCTCGGCCGATTTCCGCACCATCAATCCGTCTTACGCCGGGAACAGCGTCGCGCTCGGCCCGCTGGTGGTCCCTCTGGTCCGCCTGATGGCGTTCGCCATCGCTGTCGTTCTGACATTCAGCATGTGGCTGTTCCTGCTTCACACGAAGCTCGGTCGCGCCATCCGCGCCACGGCACAGAATCTCGTCGCCGCCCGGCTCTACGGCGTCGAGCCGCGTCACCTTTATGCCGTCACCTTCGGCATCGGCATCGCCCTCGCCGGAATGGCGGGCGGCCTTTACGGCACCGTGTCGCAGATCAACCCGTATATCGGCGCGACGCTGACGGCTAAATCCTTCGCCATCTCGATCATCGGCGGCCTCGACAATCCGCTCGGCGTCCTGGTCGGCGGCATCGTCCTCGGCATCGTCGAGTCGCTGGCAGTCCTGTATATCGGCGCCACCTTCGGCGATGTCGCGAGTTTCGGCCTGCTGATCCTCGTTCTCATTGTCCGGCCCAGCGGCCTGCTCGGGAGAACGGCATGACCTGGCTCCGAACCAGCCTGATCGTGCTCGCGGTGGCGGTCCTCGCCGCCGTGCCGTGGTTTGGCTCGGATGTGCTCATCCAGTTCGGGATCAACGCGCTGCTGCTTGCGGTTCTCGCCCAGGGCTGGAACATCATCGGCGGCTACGGCGGGTATGCGTCGTTCGGCAACTCGACGTTCTATGGCCTTGGCAGCTATGGCGTTGCGATCGCCATGGTGCAATGGGACCAGTCCTTCGCCGTGGGTCTTGCCTTCGGCGCTGTTCTGGCGACCGGCTTTGCGTTCCTGATCGGCGCGCCGATCCTGCGGCTCCGGGGGCACTACTTCGCCATTGCAACGCTCGCCCTCTCCCAGGTCATGAGCGCCATCGTTTCAAACATCGGACTCGCTGGGCAGAACGTCGGCCTCGTCCTGCCGCCGCTCAACAATGACCGGCTGTTTTATGAACTGTCCCTCCTCCTCCTGATTGTAGCGACGGCCACCGTGTTCTGGCTGACGCGCAGCCGCTTCGGCTTTGGCCTGATCGCCATCCGTGAGAACGAGGAAGGCGCCGCGGTGATGGGCGTCAATACCACGCTCTACAAAATACTCGCCTTCGCGCTGGCCGCATTTTTCAGTGCGCTTGCCGGCGGAATACACGCCTATTGGATCACCTTCCTCGATCCTGACAGCGCATTCGACATCAGCCTGAACGTCAAGATGATCATCATGGCGGTATTCGGCGGGCCGGGAACTGTTTTGGGCCCGGTCCTCGGCGCCTTTGCGCTTTCCGCCGTCTCGGAATTTCTGTCGAGCGAAGTGACCAGCGTCGCCGGGCTCTTTTACGGCCTCGTCGTCGTCGCGGCCGTCGTTCTGATGCCGCGGGGCGTCGCTGACTTCTTGCGCCACTTCCGAAAATACGGCTGGCACTATTTCGCCAAGAACCTGAAGGCATACCGCCTATGACCACCATTCTCGAGATCGAGCGAGTATCGCGTCATTTCGCCGGGCTGGTCGCCGTCCACGACGTGAGCTTCTCGCTCAGCCAAGGTGAGATCCTTGGCGTCATCGGCCCGAACGGCGCCGGCAAGACGACGCTGGTGAGCCTGATCAGCGGCACATTGGTTCCGACATCGGGAAACATCAGTTTCGAGGGGCACTCCCTCGCCGGGATCTCGGCCTTTCGCCGGGCGCGGCTCGGCATCGGCCGCACGTTCCAGATCATGCGCCCGTTTCCCGGCCTCTCGGCGCTCGACAATGTCGCGGTCGGCGCCCTGTTCGGCCACAGCGGCGAAACCAGCCTGGCCCGCGCCCGCGAGCAGGCGCGCACGCATCTCGACTTCGTCGGCCTGGGAAAGTTTGCCGATCACCGGGCGGACGAAATGGGCGGCCCCGGCCAGAAGCGCCTAGAGCTGGCCAAGGCGCTGGCGATGCGGCCGAAGGTTTTGCTTTGCGACGAGGTGATGGCCGGTTTGAACTTGGTGGAGATCGACGAAGTCATCGACATCATCCAAAAAGTCCGCGACCAGGGCATCAGCGTCCTCGTCATCGAGCATGTCATCAAGGCGATCAAAAGCCTGTCGGATCGGCTTCTCGTGCTGCACCACGGCCAGAAGATCGCCGATGACACGCCCGACCACGTCCTCTCGGACGCACGGGTGATCGAGGCCTATCTCGGCAGGAGGCGGATATGAGCGTGGCCAGGGACGATCTCGCCGGGCTCCTGTCCGTCCGCGGACTGACCGCCGGCTATGGCGATGTACCGGTTCTGCGTGACGTCTCGCTTGAGGTCCGCGAATCCGAGATCGTCGCCCTCGTCGGCAGCAACGGCGCTGGCAAAACAACGCTGCTGCGCGCGCTGTCGCGCGTCATTCCGTGCTCCGGCCAGATTGTCTTCAACGGGCGTGATCTGATGCCGCTGACGCCTGACGAGACTTTCGCCGAAGGCCTCGTTCAGGTGCCCGAGGGCCGGCAGCTTTTTGATCGGATGACGGTCGAAGACAACCTTCTGATGGGAGCCTATCGACGCTCGGAAAGGCCTGCGATAACGCGGGACCTCGACAGGATTTATGCGATCTTTCCTCGGCTGGCCGAGCGCAAGGGCCAGCTCGCCGGCAGCATGTCCGGCGGCGAGCAACAGATGTGCGCCATGGCACGCGGACTGATGGCCCAGCCGATTCTTCTGATGATCGACGAGATGAGCCTCGGCCTCGCGCCCGTGGTCGTCGAGCAGTTGATGGACGTATTGACCTTGATCCGCCAAGAGGGCGTCACGATCGTTCTGGTCGAGCAGGACGTGCACCTTGCCCTGTCCAGTGCGGACCGCGGCTATGTGATGGAAACCGGCGCAGTCGTGCACAGCGGCCCCGCACAGATCCTCATCGATGATCCCGCCGTGCGCAAGGCCTACCTCGGGTTGTAACAGGCTAACAGCGGCGCCGCAGAGGCGCCGCGCGTGTCGTATATCCGATACGGCATCAATTCCGTCAGCGAACTTCGAACTTGTAGGACGCCTGCAGGAAGGTGCCATACCGCTCGACGCGGATCGGTAGCGTTTCCGTCGGCGTCGGGCTGCCGAAGCCGGCGGTCAGCACATCCGTCGCCCACATCGCCCAGTAGCGCGCGCCGACGCCGACGCTGAACGACGGGCTTACATCGTAGGTCAAAATCGCCTCAAGCTGAACGCCGCGGCCATTCCCCCATGCCGGAGAATTTGGCGATGGCATTTCCGTGCGGTTGTGATGGACATCGAGCGCGGAGATGTGCGCGTAAGGCAGATAGGCGGCGTCAACTGCAAGCTTCACGCCCGGAGCGACCGCCAGGCTGCCGTTCACACCGAGGCGCACCGAGTGCCAGTCTTCATTCTGGGAAATCGCAAGCGTCGAGAGCGGCTCATGCACGCCGCAGATGGAGCGGGCATCCGGCAGCGCGATCTGCGCGCAGCCAAATGAATCCTTGCGGTCACGGTAGAAATTGTAGCCGGCGAACACGCCGATCTTGCCCCAGGCATCGGTGAAAAGGTCCACGCCGATATCCAGCGTCGCATAGGCGATCGAACCCGTGACCTTGCCATGATACGTGTTGGAGTAAGCCATCGGGCTATCGAGATCGGTCGGGAACCAGTCTTCGTCGTTCATCCGTCCGGAAGTCAGACCGCCGAGACCGGCGAATCCCTTCACGAACAATTTCTGCGGACTGTCGATCCGCCAGAACACCTCGCCGGAGTGGCCCGTGCTCTCGTAGGTGAGGCGCGAGATCAGATGGTTCTGCTGCGCCATCATGGTGTTCATCGACAGGTCGTTCTGATAGCGGCCGCGGCTGTACCAATAGCGCGCCCCGACATCAAACTGCCAAAGGGAAACGGGCGCCGCGGCCTTGACCGGCAAAGAGGCAGCTCCCTTGGCGCCATCATCCGCGGTGCGGCCGAAATGATAGTTCAGCCCGACCTTCAACAGGTGCATATCCTGGGTCGCATGGGTCGGCTGACCCGGCATATTGGTCAGGCTGGTCGGGTCAAACGGCGTCGTTAGGAAGCCGCCGCCCGGCGCGTCGATGCTACGCCGGCCGAAGCGCGCATAATCATACTCCGCCCTCACCGACCATGCCGGCGAAAGCGCATACTCGACGCCCGCGCCTAGCGTCCATCCCAAGCGCGTTCCGCTCGCGGAGTTCGAGGCCTGAGCCAAATAATCCGGGGCATTCGTGGTGATCGATATGTCGTCGACAAGGAACGCCGCCCCGCCCTTGATATAGGCGAGTGCGCGGCCCTGCGAACCGAATGCGCGCCCCACCCGGCCGGTGATGCTGCCGAATGCGCGCTCCTGAACGCGGCAGTTCGCTGAAACGAATTGGCCGGAATAGGCAAGACAGGTGTTCGTACCGTCGCCATCCACGGCCGATACGTCCGCCTCGATGCCGATGATCCACGGCGAGTTGGCAGCCTGCCAGTTGTAACCGGCCTGCACGCCGGCGAACGCCTTCGGCATGCGGATGACGTCACCATAGATCGATGGGCCGAAGGGATTGTGAATCTTTGACGCCCCTAATCCGCCGCCTAGATGACCGCCGAAATAGAAGCCGCTCCAATTCCAGCCCAAGGCAGGCCCCATGGCTGGCGCCTTGGCCGGCCATGGCGCGATGTCCGCCGCATGCGCCGACATTCCCGATAAACCAAGTGCAACGAAAAGCCCGATCGTCCGCCCGAACATCATCCTCACCCCAAGCGAATCATTCGCGTCAGATTGAATGAGATTGATTTCCGACGACAGTCACTCTGAAAATTTTTGACCTTCGTTTCCCCACTTTCGCTATCGACTGACCATGCGGAAAAGTACGGATGGAATAACGCAGCCGCCGGCAAGCAGCGCTGGGCGCTCCGGAGGACGGAAGCGCCCGCCCTCCGGTGCTGTCATCGACTCGCTGCGGCCCCGGCTTCCGGCTTGCCGAGTTTTTGCAGGTGCGGGAGGACGAAGCGGCCGAACAGGTCGATGTTCTTCATCGCCTTCCAGTGCGGCATGTTGCCGGTGTGCATGTGCGCGTTGAGAACGCCAAAGCCCATCTCCTTCTGCAATTCGCACAGGCGCTGGCGCACCGTCGCCTCGGAGCCGATGGTGATCAGCCCCATGTCGCACATCTCCTGCATCGTCCGGTTCTTGCGCGACTTGGCGTTCGCGAGGATCTGGCCCATCGACGCCTCATGGAGATAGCCCGGCGGAAAGAACATCTCCGGCGGCATGTTGAGCAGCCGCTCGAAGAAGAAGGTCATGTGCTCCTCGGCCTCTTCCCACGCCTTGGCATCGGTCTCGGCGACATAGACCTTGTGCGACCAGCCGAGCTGGTGCGGCGCCGCGGTGTAGCCGTGCTTCTCGGCCTCCTCGCGGAACAGGTCGAACGACTTCTTCATCGCGTCGGTCGAGCTCAGCGTTTGCAGATAGGTGTAGCGGTGCTTGGCGCCGAACTCGATCGTGTCGGTGCTGCCCTGCGAGGGCAGAAAGACCGGCGGGTGCGGCTGGTGGAACGGCCGCGGCCAGGTGTTGATATAGGGAAAGTGATAGTGCTTGCCGTGATACTCGAACGGTCCCGTCTCGGTCCAGGCCCGCATGATGATGTCATGGGCCTCGTAGAACCGCTCCTTCGAATCCGACGGGTTGACGTTGCGGAAGCTGAAGTACTCGGCGCCGATGCCGCGGACGAAGCCGGAGATGATGCGGCCGCCGGTGGCGACGTCGAGGATGGCGATCTCCTCGGCGATGCGCTGGGGAATGGCGTGCATCGCGATCGCATTGCCCAGAATGGCGATCTTGGCGTTCTTGACCCGGCCGGCCAAGAGCCCGGCGATGACGTTCGGCGCCGGCATCAGGCCATAGGCGGTCTGGTGATGCTCGTTCACCACCACGCCGTCGAAGCCGAGCCGGTCGGAATATTCGAGCTGCTCAAAATACTGGTTGTAGAACTCCCGGCCCTTGACCGGATCGTAATAGGAGTTCGGCAGCTTGACCCAGGACGTGCCGTGCTCCTCGAGCGCGGCGAGCGGCAGGTCGGTATAGGGCATCAGGTGAAAGGCAAAAACTTCAACCATCGAACAACTCCAAAACTGTTCAACTTGAGATCCGGCAGGGAGTTAGCCGATGAACTCTTCAACCAGCCACAGGCACTCTTCACGCTTCTCGATCTGCGGCAGGTGGCCGCATTCCTTGATGACGTGAAGTTCAGCGCCGGGAATATGGCGGACGAATTCTTCGCCGTGGGCCAGAGGGATCATGCGATCATTCTCACCCCAGATGATCCGGGTCGGCGCCTCGACGTATTTCAGCAGCCGCGGAAAGCGCGGGTTGTAGTTGCGCTCCCAGCTCAGGCGCGCCTGCGTCGCCAGGTTCTTGGCGGCGATCTCGTGGTCGGCGTCCGACAGCGGGCGCGCCAGCAGCGCATCGGCAAATTTCTGATCGTGGAACACGACGCGCGCGCGCTGCTCGGGCGTCAGAATGAAGATATCCGGCCGCTTGACGCCGTCGACATGCAGGCCGGCCGGCGCCAGCAGCACGAGCTTTTCGACGTGCTGCGGATGGCTGATCGCGAACTCCAGAGCGATGCGGCCGCCGAGCGAATTGCCGACGAGGTTGACGCGCGCCAGCCCGAAATAGGCGAGGAAGTCGCGATAGAAATAGTTGTAGTCGGTGAAGTCGCGCAGCCACTCCGGCCGCTCGGAGCGGCCCCAGCCGGGATGGTCGACCAGAAACACCTGGTAGCGCTGCGCCAGCCCTTCGAAGAACGGCGTGATGCCGGTGATGCCGCCGGCGCCATGAAACCAGAGCAGCGGCTTGCCGCTGCCGGCCTGGTAGACGTGGGTCTTGACCCCGCCGATCTCCAAGGTCTGATGTGAAAAGACCACGTATGCCTCCCTAACGATTTGCAGAATTTGAGCCGGCTAGGCCGATTGCGCCGCGCGGGGCATTGCTGCCCGGCGCCAGTTGAAGGCGAACTCCGCCGCCTGCCGCCCCACCGTCTCGAGCTGGAAGCGGGCCGACGGATCAGTGCAGCGGGCGCCGTCAAAGATCGGGGTTTGGGTGTTCAGCGTCGCGCCGAGCGGCGTCGGCCAGCCGCGCAGCGCATGCACGATGTCGCGCAGCGCGGCCATCGCCGAGTTCGCGCCCTGCCAGCCCGCGCCGCATGCGATCAGCCCGACGCCGCGGCCGTCGAGATAGGGCCGCGGATCGCCGCTGAGGTCCTCGAGATAGTCGAGCGCATTCTTGAGCACGCCCGACACCGAGCCGTGATAGGACGGCGAGGCGATGATCACGGCGTCGCAGCGCCGCAGCGCCGCCACCAGCCTGCCGGCCGCCGCCGAGCGCTCGCCGGCGCCCGGGGCATAGAACGGCAGGTCGAGATCAAACCCCGAGATCAACTCGGTTGCGGCGCCGCACGCCGCCGCCGCGTTCAGGCTGTGCGCCAGCGCCTGTTCGGACGACGACCCCGCGCGCAGCGTGCCGCCCACCCCGAGCACGAACGGCCGCGTCATGAGGCGCACCCCGGCTGTGCCGCGCATGCGAAGGATGCAGTGCATTCAATGAGGGGAAGTCCAGCGGCCGCCCGCAAAGACAACGGCACGGCGCAAGCGGCCCGTGCCCGACCAAGCAACTCCAAGCGTATCTCCCCAACCCATTGCTCGCGGACCGATGTTGGGACGCTGATTTTCGCGCCTCAACTCAATTCCATTATGTTGAACTTAATTCCATTATTGAAAAGGATACGAATTGGAGGCTTTCGTGACAAGCGCTTTCTGCCGATCTGCGGGCACAAATTTTGGCGGCCCGGGCCACGCTTTCGAAAAGCGAGACGTGGGACTGCCCGGGCCGCTTCTCAGGGCAGAGCGGGCCTTCGGGCTGCGGAAAATCGCAAAGAACATCCACCCACACGGCCCGGGATCGGCAGCGTGCTCTGCCGCGCCGGGCAAAGATGCGGGCTGGCAAGATGGCCGGCGGCGCAGTTTGGCCTTGGTACGCGGCGGCTACAGGCGGCCGCCGCGAAACTGCTGCTTGAGCGTGGCAACGAGGGCCTGCAGCCGCGGGCCCAGCACATCTTCCAGAAGTTCACGGGTCACGCGCTGCGCCGCGCCGCCGCAGTTGAACACCAGCACGTCATTCTCATCGTCGAGAATCAGCGGCACGCCGACGGCACTGACCTGGGCGCTGAACTCCGCCACCGACAGGCAGAAGCCGCGGCTCTGGTAGTCGTCATAGGCGACCGCGAGCACCTTCTCGATCGCCGGCCACTCGTCGCCGAGGTGCTCGCGCAATTGCGCCATCAATGCCAACCGGCGCGCCTCGGGCAGTGCGGAGATATAGGCGCGCCCCATCGAGGTGTGCACCATCGGCAAGCGCGTGCCGACCTTGTGGCGCAGGATCAGAGGGCCGTGTCCCTGGCACAGCTCGATATAGGTCATGTGAAACTGGTCGGGCGCGCCGAGCGCGACGGCAACATCCTCATCGTCCGCCAGCCTCTCCATATACGGCCGCGCCAATTGCCGGATACCGGCGGTGACGTTGAGGTAGCTGAAGCCGAGAGCGAGCACGCCGGGGCCGAGCCGGTACTTTTCGCGCGGCTCTGAGTAATAGAGGTAACCGAGGCGCGTGAGCGTGTTGGTGAGACGCGACACCGTCGACTTCGGCAGCTTGGTGCGCTGCGCGAGATCGGCATTGCCGAGATACTCGTCATTCGGACCGAACGCGCGCAGAATGCTGAAGCCGCGTGCAAGGGTCGTCACGTTATTCCAGTCCCTCGCCTCGCTATTGGCCTCGGTTGCGGCGGAGGAACGCCCGCGGGTCGTTTTCATCACAGTCCCAAACAATAAGGCGCCACACCCTGTTGCTCTGCCGGATACCGTCGACAGGGCAAAGATCGCGCGGAGCCAACATCGGCCGCCTCGGCGATCCGCGCCTCCCTCAATATTTTAAATATCACCGCCGGGCAACTCACCCGAAAATAAGCGTGCGCGGGACGGTATCCGGCACGATGCGCTATCGTTTTGCCTTCAACGTTGCGAAATAGGCGACGATCTCATCGATCTGATAATCCATAAGTCGAGGGTTGGGCATCGCCTCCGCAGGCCCGAGACCGCGGTGGTTCGAGCCGAGAAATTCCCGCAGCGACTTATCCGTCAGTGACGGCCGCTGCGCGAGGTCGGCAAAACTCGTTGCGGGAGGGTTCAACACCGGAAGCTCATCGCGACGCAGCGTTACGGCATGGCAGGGGCCGCAGACCATTTCCGCAAGCCTAAGCCCCGCTGCACTTTGATCGACTGACGACGCCTCAGCGAACGCGCGCGGATCCCGGCTCGCAAACAAGGCAAGCGCGACGAAAGCAAGAATGCGAAGCATCGAGGCGGACATTTTTTCTCTCAGCCTAGCTTAGCGTTTCTCCTGCCGCTTGCCTGGCGGTGAAAAGTCCTGATCTGAGAACGGTGAGGTGCTCGGCACCCTCATGACAATGTAGCTGCGCTCCATCGACTGATGGCAAGTGTTGCAACCATCCGTCAGCGATCGGAAATTGCTTTCGAACGCGCGCCTGTCTTTCGCATTGATGGCACCGGCTACAGCGTCAACCGGCGCGACCATCATTGTGATATTCGTCACCGGAATGCCGGGATACAGCGCCGCGGCTTCAGCCAGGCTCGTTTTGAGCCGACGAAGCTCGTAAGCCGCAAGTTCCCAGTTCGAAGACACACCCGCGAACCATAGTTTTATATGCCGCAACTGCACCGAACTCATGATGTCTGCGAGCCGCGGGACCCGCCGCTCACCCGCGCCGTCCTCAGCTTCAGATGGGACGATGGCGGAAGGTACGAAAAGAAACATCAGCAGCGCTACGACACATAAGCGGAACCTCATTCGATCCTCCACTTCGGGCACCAGAAAAAAGTTCGTCGTCATCCGTCGGGCCGGCATTGAGCAATATCAAATACCGAAAAAGCCGCTGAGCCTAATTACCATAAAAAGCCGGCCCGCGCAGGTTCCGGCTCCCTAAGGCTCCCGCGATATCCCGTAAAGTCAATGGAAAAAGCGATAGAGGGACTTTCCAGCGCAGAAGCTCGCCGCATTCGCGCCGAGGTCGGCATGAATGCGGCCCCCGATGTCGCCGTTCATCCCCTGAGGCTGGTGCTGAGCAAGTTTTTGGCACCGGTTTCTGTCATGCTCGAAATCGCCATCGTGATGCAGCTGATGCTCGGCGAGTATGTCGAAGGCGCGATCATCACGGTCCTTCTCCTCTTCAATACGGCCCTCGGCTTCCTCTATGAAAACCGGGCGCAGTCGACAATCGCTGCGCTCAAGGCGCGGCTTGCGCTGAATGCATCAGCCCTGCGAGACGGCGCCTGGACAACATTGCCTGCCGCCGAACTGGTACCTCGCGATATCGTCAAGCTGTCGCTGGGCACGGTTGTCCCGGCCGATGTGAGGCTTCGCCTGGGTTCGATTCAGCTCGATCAATCCATGCTCACCGGCGAGTCCCTGCCGGTCGAAGCCGGAGCGGATACGGAAACCTATGCCGGCGCCCTTGTCCGGCGCGGCGAAGCCGTGGCGGAAGTAATCGCAACAGGCGAGCGCACCAAGTTCGGGCGGACAGCAGAACTGGTCCGCACCGCCTATGTCGTCGGCACCCAGCAAAAGGCCGTGTTTCGGGTCGTTCGCAATCTTGCCGGGTTCAATGGCGCCGTCACGGTCCTCCTGATGATCTACGCCTACAAGATCGGAATGCCTCTGTCAGAGGCCTTGCCCCTGGTGCTGATATCGGTTCTTGCATCGATCCCGGTAGCCCTGCCCGCAACATTCACGCTGGCCTCGGCGATCGGCGCACAGGCCCTCGCGCACGAAGGTGTTTTGCCGACGCGCCTGTCCGCAGTCGATGAGGCTGCCAGCCTCGATGTGCTGTGCATCGACAAGACGGGTACTTTGACCTGCAACGAACTTGCCCTGGTCGCAATTCGCCCCATGCCCGGGTTCGACGAGGCTTACCCCCTTGCGCTTGCAGCACTTGCCAGCGCCGAGGGTGGCCAAGACCCTATCGACACCGCCGTCCGAGCCGCTGCGGCCCGGCGCAAAACGGATGCCGTGCTTCCGAAGGTCGTCAAGTTCGTGCCGTTCGACCCGGCAACCAAGATGTCGGAAGCATACGCTATTGATCAGAACGGCAAAACGCTCAGCGTCGTCAAAGGCGCATTTGCCGTGGTTTATGCGCTTTCGCAACCCGCTCCGGAAGCGGAGAGGACCGCAACCGAACTCGAAAAACACGACCATCGGGTGCTTGGCGTTGCCATCGGAAGCAGTGGAGCGATGCGTATCGTCGGCGTTCTGGCGTTAAGCGATCCGCCGCGCAGCGATTCAAAGCCGATGATCGATCAGTTGCGGGCACTCGGCATCCACACCATCATGGTTACAGGCGATGCGGCTCCGACCGCCGCCTTTGTCGCTGGCGCTGTTGGCCTTACCGGTGCGGTCTGCCCGCCGGGCGAAATCACCGACGACGTCAGGCCGGACGATTATGCCGTTTTCGCTGGCGTGCTCCCCGAGGACAAATTTCACCTTGTGAAGGCCTTTCAGAATGCCGGCCACACTGTCGGCATGTGCGGGGACGGCGCGAATGATGCGCCGGCGCTGCGTCAAGCCCAAATCGGCATCGCGGTGTCCACCGCTACCGATGTCGCCAAGTCCGCCGCGGGCATCGTGCTGACCAAGCCCGGCCTTTCCGGGATAGTGGCCTCCATCAGGGAGGGCCGGATCACCTTCCAGCGCATCCTGACCTACGCGCTGAGATCGCTCATCCACAAATCGCGGCAGGTGCTGCTTCTCGGCTACGGCCTGGTCTTGACCCAGCACGCCATCCTAACCCCGGCGCTGATGGTCATTTCAATGATTACCGGCGACTTTCTCGCGATGTCGTCGACTACGGACAATGTCCGTCCCTCGGCTTCGCCGAATGCGTGGCGGATCGATACACTCACCATGGTCGGCATCATCCTTGGGCTTTTCGATCTCGTCTTCTGCGCCGGCATCCTCACGTTTGGCACGCTCATCCTGCACCTTGACATCGATACCATTCGCACGATGACGCTCGTCACTCTTGCATTGAACGGACAGGCCGTTTTCTATGTTGCGCGCGAGCGCCGACGGTTGTGGTCCTCGCGGCCGAGCCGGTTGGTAGTCATATCGAGCATTGTCAATATACTGATCATCGGCACCTTGGCGCTTGGTGGCATATTGATGGCGCCGTTGGCACCGTCGATCGCCATCGGCATATTCGCGGCGGCGGTTCTCCTCGCCTTGATTATGGATCAGGTAAAGATCTGGCTCTTTGCCTACTTCGAGATGACATAAGGTAAAGAACAGCGCATTGCTCAGTTCAATTCCAACACCACGTGAACGTCCCCAGGCTGCAGCTTCGTGCTTTCACGCATGCCGCTATGTCTGAAAACGCCCAGCATGCTGACGTTGTCGGGCATGACTTCAGCAACAAACTCCTTGATGCCCGCCCCACGCGCGATACCTGCAAGATGGCGCAACAATAGCGTGCCGATGCCGCGCCCCTGATAGCTATCGATCACCATGAACGACACCTCGGCTTGCGCCGGACCGACCACGATGTAACGCGCACCACCAACGATCGCAGGTCGTCCGTCCTCGTCCGCGACAGCGACCAATGCGACGTGGTTGACGAAATCCACGTCGAGAAAGAAAGAGATTTCCTTTTCCGAAAAGAAGTGCTTTGGCCCGAAGAAGCGATGATACAGGCTTTCGTTGCTGGTCCGGGCGATGGCGGCGATGAGGCCTTCGCGATCGTCGTGCCGGAGCGCACGGATTTCGATGTGGCCCCCGTCGCGAAGAACTTCAGCAACCGAGTAACTGGCGGCATTCGGCATTGCGAACAACCCCTTTTGTCAGGACGAGCCTTTCTTGGCCCGCCGGACGCTTCGCGCTCAACAAAGCAATTTAAAGTATATCCGCGAACAGAGGTTCGAGGAATTGATCTACCTCAGATTGCTATCCACCCGCTGTCGTTGCGGCTCGGAAAAGCAGGCCGGTGCCACCCTCCAATTTCCATCAGGACCTCCACCAGCAGTCACCGGGACGTGAAGCGACGCGATCAAATTCTGAACGGCAAAATGTAGGATACCCCCCTATACTACCAGAATGACGCACACGATCGAGCAGAAACCAAAGCTCATCAGCCGGGTTCGGCGGATCCGGGGCCAGCTGGAAGCGATCGAGCGCGGCCTCGAGACCGCGATCGGCTGCGCCGACATTTTGATGCTCGTCGCGTCGGTTCGCGGAGCCATCAACGGGCTGACCGTCGAGCTGATCGAGGAGCACATCCGCCACCACGTGGTCGACCCGGACGAGGAAGACGATCCGGACAAGGCAGGGGCAGCGGCGGAGCTGATCGACGTCGTCCGCACCTATCTGAAATGAGCCTGATCTGAGGTGATCCGATCTGAGGTAGTCCATGCCAGATCTCTCTCAGCTTCTCCAGCAGAGCACCGCCCACGCCTGGCTGTTCGTCCCGACTGCCATCCTGCTCGGGGCACTGCATGGCCTTGAGCCCGGCCATTCCAAGACGATGATGGCGGCGTTCATCATCGCCATCCGCGGCACCGTACTTCAGGCGACCCTGCTTGGACTGTCTGCGACCCTCTCGCACACGGCGGTGGTCTGGATCATCGCGCTCAGTGGCCTCTATTTCGGCCGCCAGTGGAGCGGCGACGAAAGCGCAGCCTATCTCCAGATCGCATCGGCGATCATCATCATTTGCCTTGCCGCATGGATGGCGAGACGGATCTGGCGAGAGCAGAAAGGCGATGCCCATCACCACCATGGCAATATCCAGCGGATCGAAACCGGCGGCTCGGTGCTGTCGCTGGAAATCTTTGAGGAGAACACGCCGCCCCACTGGCGCATCCGAAACATGCGCGGTGCCCTTCCGCGCCCCGACGAGATCCACCTGTCGACCATCCGCTCCGATGGCGCCGGGCAGTCGTTCGATTTCATCAGCCGAGCGGATTATCTCGAAAGCGTCGCGGAGGTGCCGGAACCGCATGTCTTCAAGGCCCGCCTGTCGCTATGCGGACACGCCCCGATCGAGACCATGTTCGAGGAACATGTTCATTCGCACATGAATTTGGGAAGCGAGGACGATGCCCATGCCCGCGCGCATGCTGCAGCTATCCGCAACCGCTTTGAAGGTCGCAGTGCCACGACCTGGCAGATCGTGTTGTTCGGATTGACGGGCGGCCTCATTCCCTGCCCCGCCGCGGTCACCATCCTCCTTCTGTGCATCCAGCTCAAGCAGTTCAGCCTCGGCTTCACCTTGGTGCTTTGCTTCGGTATCGGCCTCGCGGTTACGATGGTGTCCGCCGGCGTTTTGGCCGCGCTCAGCCTGCGCCACATCGAACGCCGCTGGGCGGACTTTACGCACATCCTGCGCAAGGCGCCCTATGTCTCGGTTTCAGTGATCGCCATGGTCGGCGTCTATACCGGATGGGCCGGATTGAACGCGCTCTGACCGCGCTCCGCTCCGACATTCAATATGGCGGCTTTTTGCGGGTGCGCTGCTCTCTCGCGGCCTCCATCCACCATGCGAGATCATCAGCGAAACGTGGAAACGCCTGCGCCAGCGCTTTCCCGCCCTCGCCGATCGGCTGGCCAGCCTCGTCAAGGGACTGCGAAATCGGGCCGACCGCGATCGTCGACGAAACGACTACCATTCCCATCTCGGACAACGTGCCGTGCCATGTCAGCGCCGATCGGGCACCGGAAAAACGTCCGGCGGAATAACTTGCGATGGCCGCCGGCCGCCAAAACCATTCCTCAAGAAAATGATCGGTCAAGTTTTTCAGGCCAGGCTGGATGCCCCAATTGTACTCGCCAGTGATGAAAACGAATCCGTCGGCGGAACGGATCTTCTCGGCCAGCAGTTCCAACGCCGCCGGCGCACCGCCCTTCGGGTACTCTTTGTACATTCGGTCGAGCATCGGAAGGCCGATTGCTCTCGCATCGATCAGCTCGACGTCCTCCCCCCGCGCACGCAACCTCGCGACGACAAAATCCGCGAGCCGGATACCCATACGATCGACCCGATAGGAGCCATAGAGAACCAGAATTCTGTTGGCCATTGATGACCTCCGTCAGCCAGCGCTCCGCTTCCATCATGCTACACCCGCCGACGCCGCCGGAATATTCCAACTTCATACCCGCAACGGCGCGAAAATCCGAATATCGGCAGCTGGATTTCTCCGACTTTCGCCTCGCCGAAACCATGCCGAATTCCTTTGGCGCGGAACGCGCAATATGGAATGCTTCCGCGGTGACGTCGCCGTCGTCCGCACTACCGGACATCAACACATGGCCAGCTGCGACACCAAGACGATCATCGAATGGCTGATCGACGGAGCGCGCCCAATCCGCGACACGGAAAAGGTGCTGGGCGAACTATGCGACCGACTTCTCCGCATCGGGTTTCCGATATGGCGGGTCGGAGTATTCGTGCTCACCTTGCACCCGCAGATCATGGGACAGCGCTTTCTCTGGAAACCGGGCACTGCTGTCGAAGTGAACAGTGCGCCGTTCGAAGCGTTCCAAACCGAGGACTTTCGCAACAGTCCCGTGCGGCGCGTCATCGACACGGGCCTCGTCGTGCGCCGCCGGCTCTCGGGCAAGGATAGCCTTCTGGATTTTGCGGATGCACGCGAACTGCGGAAACAGGGCGTCACGGATTACGTCGCGGTGCCCTTGTTCTTCTCAGATGGCACCGTTCACGGCGCAACCTTTGCGACGCGCGTCCCCGGCGGCTTCACCGACGCGCAGATCGCGGGCCTCGAAAGCGTTCTCCTGCCGTTCACCCGCGTTGTCGAAAACCACGTGCTTCGGCGTACGGCGAGCACACTGCTCGACACTTATGTCGGCCACAAGGGAGGGGCGCGCATTCTCGCTGGACAGATCAGGCGGGGCGATGTCGAGACCATCGATGCGGCGATCTGGCTGTCGGACATGCGCGGCTTCACCGCCCTCGCCGACCGGCTGCCGCCCAAGGCGCTGCTCGATCTGCTCAACCGATATTTTGATTGTCAGGTTCTGTCCATTCTCGCCCACGGCGGCGAAGTTCTCAAATTCATGGGCGATGGCCTCTTAGCCATTTTCACGATCGCCCCCGATGGCAAGAACGTACGCGAAGTCTGCACCGCCGCCCTCAGCGCCGCCCGCGAGGCGCGCACAGCCGTCGCATCCTCATTCGACACTTTTGAGACGCCAGGTCTTAAGTCCACACGCTTCGGGCTCGCGCTGCATTTGGGCCAGGTGCTCTATGGAAACATAGGCAGCGGAAACCGGCTGGACTTCACCTGCATCGGACCGGCAGTGAACCTTGCTGCCCGCATCGAATCCTTGACCGGAAAACTGCAGCGGACGGTGCTGGCTTCCGATGAGTTCGCGCGGCACTTCCCCTCAGACTTCATGCCGGTTGGCGACTTTGCGCTGGCGGGTTTTGCAACCGCGCGAAAAGTCTTCGGGCTCCGCGATGAGGCGGGGCAAAGTGCGCACACTCATCTCGCGCGGTGAGCAACTGCTTGACCACGCGGCGGTCCGCCTGCAGCTCCGCCGGAGTTATCAGGCAACCTGAGAGACGGCGGACATCAGCTCCTGCGGATCCGGCATCGCGAACATGTATCGCCCGCCCTCCGGGACTTCCGTAAAGCACCAGCGGACGATGCCCTGCCGGTCGAGAAGAAATTGCCCGACGAGCTGGCCCCGGCCGGTCGCTATCATCTGCTCGTCGGCCTCGGTCAGTTCGTAACCATCTTCCGTGTCCATCAACTCTCCCGCGGCAAGCGGATCAAGCGGCCCCGGAGTGATACCGGGGACGTCGACCCGCATGCTCAGCACCGCAGTCATCGAGACCTTGTGCGGCCATGTCGTCTCGTTCTCCGTGAATTCGAGATTGGGAAGTCCGAACGCGCGGTGCGAGGTCCGGGCGGGGTCGGCGGCAGCGAGAAGGTTCGGTATCGGATGATAGCGCAGATAAAGCCGCGCGCGCTCGATCGGGGTGTTGACCACGGTCAGGCTCTCGACGCCCCTTTCGCGAAGCGCCGGGTCGAGCTGCGCTTGCGCGGCGATGTGGCGACGGCAGAAGGGGCAATGCAGCCCCCGGAACAGGCCGACCAAGACCGGCTTCTGCCCGCGAAAGTCATCTAGCGAAATCTTGCCTTCATGAGTGATCGCATCGAGCACCAGGTTGGGTGCTCTGTCACCCGGCCGAAGGGGACCCACGTCGGTTTGCGCGGCCATTTTTAACCTTCCTTCCCCGGTCAATCGAGAAAAGGCAACACCACGAGCGCTTCCGGGTCGAGCCCGTGCTGGGCGCAAACATCCTGAGCCAAAGAAAAATAGCGTTCGGCCTCCGCCAGATTGTCGAGGTCGAGGTTCAGCGTTGCAAGGCCATCATAGCACGGAAAAAGCTGCTGCGGCTCGGCCGTTTCGCGCGCCACCTCCAATGCCTCATTGTAGAAACCTGCGGCCGCCTCCGGCTCGCCCCGACATTGATGGATCTGCCCAAGCACGATGAGCGGCACCGGCAGATGCTCGCGCTGGTCGAGCACGCGATCGATTTCCACGGCCTTCTCAGCCGCCGGAACGCCCTCGATCGGGCAGCGATCGGTAAACGTGCAGCAAGCGACCGCAAAATTGGTCAGCAGGCGCGCCTGGAAACCGAGATCGTGAATGCGCCGCGACACCTCAAGGCCACGGCGGCAGACCTCCATCGCCTGCGCCGGGTTTGTCGTCGTGTAGAGAACACCCAGATTGGTGTAACCACGGCAGGCTGCGCCGGGAAGCTCGGCGGCTTCAGCGACCGCGATGCTGCGTTCCACCAGACCCACCGCTTCCCGGTTCCGCCCCAGCCGCGCCAGCGCAACGCCCTTGGTATTAAACGCTTCGGCAGTGGCAAGCGCGGCGTCGCGGCGGATTTCGGGATCTTCGTCGCCATTGAGGGCAGCCGCGCATTCCAGCGCGGCGTCGGCCCACTGCGCGGCGCGCACGTGATCGCCGGTGCGGAACGCGAGGCGGCCGCGTTCCTGCAAAAGATGCGCCTGCTCGATTGGCGCACCCGCCCCCTCAAGAAGCGTCGCAGCCTCGGCATATCGCGCTTCGGCCTCCTCGCGCTTGCCGCCATCCCATAACAGCCGGCCGATCTTGCGCAGCACCCGCGCCGAGGCAACGTGATCGCCGTTGTCGCGATATGCCTGCAGCACCGTTTCATAGTGCTCGCGCGCAAGCGCCCGGCGGCCGATCGGGGCGCACAGATCACCGATCCGCTCGCTGATCTGCAGTCTGAGCGGAGACGGTCCGACCATGGCCAGCGCGGCGAGCGCCTGTTCGTAGAAACGAAGGGCGTCATCATTGGCAAAAACCATCCGGGCCCGGTCGCCCGCTTCGCGGAGGTAGCGCGCGCCCTTTTCCCGCTCGGCGCTCAGCGCGAAATGATGGCCGAGCACGGTCAGATCCTCGAGCCGCTCCGGGCTCTCGCCGCACAGCTTTTCAAAGGCGCAGGCGATCTGTCCATGCATCTCCGTGCGCCGCTGCAGCAGGAGATTTTGATAGATCACGTCCTGCAGCAGCGTTTGCGTAAAGCGATAGCAATGAGCCGAGATCGAGCCTGACCCGGCAACCTCGCGGATGATCTCTGCATCGCAAAGCAGTTCAAGACCAGCCCCCACCCTTGCCGGATCGGCAGTCACCGCCTCAAGCAGCGTCGCATCGAACCGCGGACCGATGACCGCAGCCTCCTGCGCGAGCCGCCTCGCCTCCAGCGGCAGCCGGTCGACGCGGGCGAGCAGCATCGCCTGAATCGTGTCCGGAATGCTCACCGTCGCTTCGCCGCCCACGATGTGCCACTGAGGGCCGTCACGCCTCAGCACGCCGAGATCGATCAGGCCGCGCACGATCTCCTCGATGAACAGCGGGTTGCCGCCAGCTCGTTCAAGAATATTGCAGAGAAGCGCCCTCGCAGACGTCACCCAGGCCTCACCGAACAGCGCAGCCAGCAGGCGGCGTCCATCCTCATTGCCAAGCTGCGACAGTCTGAGCGTGGTATGGCTGAACCTGCTCGAGTCGAGTCGGTCGTTTTCGATCGCCGGACGATGGGTGACGACCAGCATCAGCCGCGATCGCTCCATCCGGTCCATGAGGAAACGCAGCGCCTCGACCGAAACTGCATCGGCCCAGTGCAGATCCTCAACGATGATCAGCAGCGGCGACATCGACAGGCGGCGTTCGAAGATGGTGCGCACCGCGCTGAGAATCTGCCGATGCAGTTGCTCCGGCTCGACATGCCGCAGAGGGGCCTTGGGATCACACAGACCAATCACATAGTAGAGCAGCGGCATCAGCCGCTCCGCCTCCTCGCACTCGAGGTCAAGATCAGCAAGCAGCGCTGCAAGCTTCACGCGCATTTCGTCCGGCGCATCGTTGCGCATCACTCCGGCCGCGCTGCGAACCATTGCACCGATGGTGCCGTATGATTGCTCGCCGAGCGAGGAGCAGGCCGCATACCGCACGACGACGTTTCGAAAGCGTTCCTCGCAGCCGACCTGGGCGATGAATTCGTTCACCAGTCGCGATTTGCCGATACCAGCCTCGCCGACGAGACGGAGAAGCTGCGCTGAACCTTCGCATGCCCGGTCAAGGCTCGACAGCATGCGGCGCAGTTCCGCACCGCGGCCGATCAGCGGCGTGCTCAGGCCGAGCGCCTCAAGCCCGCGCGCGGCCCGCGGCGCAGCGAGCGGCCCCCGCAGCCTGTGCACCAGTACGCTGTCGGCCTTGCCGCGCAGCGCGACATTGCCCAGCGACTCGTAACAGAAGGCATGGCGTGTGAGCCGATAGGTCAACGGCCCCACCAGCACCTCGCCGGGTTCGGCCAGCGATTGCAGCCGCTGCGCAGTGTTCACCGTATCGCCGGTGACCGAATAGGATTTTGCCGCACCTACGCCCAATCCGCCGGCAACGACCGGCCCGGTGTTGATGCCGACGTGAAGAAGCATTTTTGGGATTGTCGCAGGAAAGTTCTGGCCGAGCCGCTGCGTGCGGGCGATCATCGCAAGCGCCGCACGGAGCGCGCGCTCCGGGTCGTCCTCATGCGCGACCGGAGCGCCGAATAAAGCGAGCATCGCATCGCCGATGAACTTGTCGACGAAGCCGCCAAAATCCTGGACGGCCGCGGTCCATTCCTTGAACAGCTCGGTCTGCAGCCTCTGCACCGCCTCGGGATCAAGCTGTTCGCTGAGCGCGGTGAAGCCGCTGAGGTCGGCGAACAGGATTGTCACGGTCCTGCGATCGGCATCGGAAGACGGTTGCAAAGGCCAATGATTTTTCTCGGCCTCAGCAGTAGGCGGCATTCGCGAGGGAGATTTTTCCCCGTTCGATTTGGCCGCGATGCTGCTTCCGCATTGCGGGCAAAAGGCGAAATCCGGCGCACAGCGATAGCCGCAGCTCGGGCACGGCGCCGGTTGGCGGGCACCGCACTTCGGGCAGAACGCAAAGCCGCTTTCAATCTGGAAGCCACAGGTTGCACAGTTCATCGCGCATGACCTTGCGTGCAGGCATGGCGTGCCCACGCCCGAACGGCTGCCGCAAGGTTGAACCGATATCTTTTGGCCCGCAAGCGCCAAAGGTACCCGATCGGCCGCCATCCCTCAAATGATTGAGAGGACAGTTCTACGCTCGCCGCCGTTGCAGGACATTCAGTTCGCCTGGCCGATCCGGTTCCGGTCAGAGCAGTGCCAGCCCTTCCTCATGCGGCTGTTCGCTCGTCGCCGATTTGCTGGCCGCGAGAATAGCGGAAACCGCCGGGTTCCCCGCCTCCTCGAGCGCGGCAATCGCCTCGCGAGCCCAAAGGTATGAGGCTTCATAAATTTCCGAGTGCCGCTCGAAATCCATGACCTCAATGCCCGCCGGAAGCGGCGGCCGCATCACCAGATCGAGCGGCGCGGCTGGCAGGGAGTCGTAGCGCTGGTGAGCCAATAGGCTCCGCCACAACACGCTGACCGCGCTCGGCGCCGCGGGCAGCAGCTTCTTGCGGAACGGGAGCAGCATTGATGCAATCAATTCGAGCCGACCCGGCAACGCCGCATAGTCGACATTGAACAACTCGGCGGCCGAATCCCCGAAATGAACAGCCACATTGGGACCGCTCTTGAGCTGGTGCATCTGCGCGAGCGGAACGTTGTCGACGAGGCAGCCATCGACAAGCATCGTGCCTTCCCGCGTATAGAACGGCGGCAGCAGACCGGGGATCGCGCTCGACGCCCGCACCGCCTGCCAGAGCAGACCGGAGCGGATCAGTTCGAGATTGTGCATCGAAAGATTGGTAGCGACCGCTGCATAAGGCCGCCAGCAATCCTCGATCCGGCAGGCATGGCCGTATTGCTCGGCCAGCGCGTGATCGAAAACCTTGTGGTCCAGCAGCGCGTAGCGCGGCCATGTTGGCCGCCGGAAGCTGCGGCTCCTGACAAAAATCTCATGGGTTCCGCGCTCAAGATCATCGGCTTCGAGATTTTTTGCAAAACCGGCCGTCATCGCCGACCCGGCGCTGGTGCCGACAAAGACATCGAACATCACGCCACGTTCGCGAAAGGCCTTGAAGATGCCGACATGCGCCGAGCCGAAGCTGCCGCCGCCAGCGGCCACGAAGCCGATCGCGCGGCCGCAGAGGAAACGGATCAGACTGTCGACGTCGAGATGGTCTTCGAGCGAGAGATGGTGGTGCATGAAAGACGGCAACCGCGCCAGCCATGCCGTCGTTCCTGTGACTTCGCCACGCCGCTGGTCGTGAATGCGGACGAGGCGCCGCGCCGAGACAGGATGAACATCGCAGGCGAAATCCTCGACCTCGGTCAGCGGCTGCATGGGCGCATCGCCGCGGCACGCGAACACAACCAAGTCGGCCTGGCGGATCGCCTTGCGCACCCACGGCGAGGCCTCGTGGCCATTGCCGATGTAGACGACAAGTGGCGCGGCGTATTCGAGCTTGTTCAGCCAGTCGGCAACCTCTGGTGCATCGAGCGCCCGCCCCGGAAATTCCCTGGCAACACGGTCGGGATCAACGATCTCTGCATCCGCGGCCATGAGCCGGCGACGCATCAGGCGATCGAAAGCACCCGGCAGCCGCTCGCATCCGCCGTCGATCAACGCAACGGTCCGCGCCTTTGGCGACGCGCGAACAGGCTGGATGCGGGCGGTCTCCCGGGCAAAGCGGCGCGCCAGCGCGGCAAGCAGCGCCTCCACGATGGCTGGCGCCTCTTCCGCGAGGGCGCGATAGGCAGTGCGCGTCAATACCAGCACGCTGGCATCACGGATGGCAATCACATCAGCCGTGCGCGGCACGTTGGCGAAGAAGCCGATCTCGCCCACCAGCTCGCCGGCGCGCAATTCGGCGATCGGTTCAAACTCCCCGGCCCTGCGCACCGCCAGCGCGCCATGCAGCACCATGAACAAGGAATCCGATGCGCCGCCCTGGGCGACGAGAAGTTGTCCCCGCACGAGATCCTGCCGCACCATCGCGCCAAGCACTTTCAGCCGCTGGCCCGCACTCAGCGTCCGAAACAGCGGAAAATCCTCCAGAACGTCTTCCCTCTCAATTTCCGCGTTCGCTTCACTCATCGGCGATACTCGGTTCGATATCGCAGGCCAGAGGGCGTTTTTCATATCGCTCGACGCCGGCGCGCCGCCGGGAACAAACTGGCACCGCCAACGCCGCGTTCATGCCCCCAAGAAGCCTCGTCTGCCAAAACAGCTACTTGAGAATGGCTCTTCGCTCGCATCAAGACAATCAAAACCTTGGGCTTTCCAAACGCGGCATCACTCATCGCCGAAACTGGCGCAGATGAGCTGATCGTCGTCTCCGACGTCTACGACCACAAGACGCGGCTGCGCTCCTTGGAGCTGATCGCCGATGTCGCCGGCATTCTTCCCGCGCGGCCTACAGCCTCATCGGCTTCGATTGAAGCCTGATCAAGCCGTCTCCGGGCTCGACATCGCTCAGAGCAGCCAAAACAACATTTTTAGCTGAAGCGGTTGGCTGGAAGCAGGATGGGCCAGCCTACCAGCGATAGCGGTAGCGATATCCGCGATAATAAGGTCTATAGTAAGGTCGGTAATAAGGCCGATAGTAGGGTCGGTAGTAAGGCCTGTAATAAGGTCTGTAGTAATACGGCCGATAGCCGTCCTGCGGGTAAACTCCATAGTATCGGGGGTAGTAATAGGCCGGAGAGTAACCGTAGCCGCCGTAGTAGTAGGGAGAGTATCCGTAGGCCGGGTATCCGTAGTAATCATAATAGGCGCTGTTCGCGATCGCGCTGCCGATGATCGCACCGGCGAGCAGCCCGGCCCCGACGCCCCAGCCACCCCAACCACCATACCAGCCGCCGCCATGCCATCCGCCCCAGCCGCCGTGCCAGCCGCCACCCCAGCGAACCTGCGTTACAGCCGCGGGAACGGCAGACCGCATTGCTCCTGCACTATTAAGCAGTGGAGCGGCGCCCGCGGTCGTCAGCGTCCCGACAGTCAACGCACCGGAAAGGATTGCAGCGGCCGCCAATCTCATCGCTCTCATGGCTGTTCTCCATCGGCTTCGACGCATCCACGCCGCGTCGTCCTTCGCGACGATTTTGCGCAATCGAACAATTGACCCGCGGGCCGGCCATTGATCCGGCTCAACCGGCAGTTAAACTCCGAGCGCCATTGCCAAGTTCCGGGCGCGCGAAAGGCGTTCTCCATCACATCTCTTGGATGGAACCGCGTCGTCCTTGAACCGGCAAAGGTACTCCATTTCGCCCTGATCCGGCCTCAACCTCACGGTCAGGATGCGCAGGGATACATGAGGAACGTCGCGAGCCAAGCCCGGGCTGCGGCGTCGTACTGCCAGGCGCGCATCACATTCGGATCATCTGACTCGAGTGGAGGTAGGGATATGGCAAACGCCACGGCGGGCTTCGCCTCTGCTGCCAGCAGACTTCTGCCTATGCTGCACTGGGTTTCCACCTATCGCCGCGAATGGCTGATGCCCGATTTTCTCGCCGGCATCGCACTGTGGGCCGTGATGGTGCCTGAAAGCATGGCCTATGCCGGCATCGTCGGGGTTCCGCCGATCATGGGCCTCTACACCATCGTCCCCGCCCTGCTCGCCTACGCGCTGCTAGGCACCTCACGCCAGCTCGTCGTTGGGCCCGATACCGCAACCGGCCTGATCTCCGCGCTGACGGTTGGCGCGGTCGCGGCCAGCGGCACCGCGGAGTTCAATTCGCTGACATCGACGCTGGCGGTGCTGATCGGCCTGTTCTTTTTAGTCTTCGGCATCATGCGCATGGGGTGGGTCGCGAGCTTCATTCCGACACCCGTCATGCGGGCCTTCATTGAAGGCCTCGTCTACGTCACCATCATCGGCCAGGTGCCCCACCTTCTCGGCATCAGCGGCGCCTCCGGAAACTTTTTCGCAAAGCTGTGGCATATCCTGCAACACCTGCAAGACGTCGCGGCCGGCCCAGCGCTCACCGGCCTGCTCAGTCTCGCAGCCATGATCCTGCTCCGCCATTGGGCGCCGAAATTCCCGGCCGCGCTCCTCGTCATGGCGACGGCAACATTGATCGTCGCCCTGCTCGGCGGCGAAGCCACGGGCATTGACGTCGCCGGGCACATACCGCCTGGCCTTCCTCACTTCGCCATGCCGCAACTCGACCCGGCAATCCTCTACGAGTTCGCGCCGGGCGCGCTCGCCATCGTGCTCGTTGGTTATGCCGAGGCTCTTGGCGCTGCAAAAGCGGCGGCGCTGCAAGGCGGCGGCGACATCGAACCCAATCAGGAGCTGATCGCTCACGGCCCGGCAAATATTTTGAGCGGACTGTTCGGCGGCTTCCTCGTGGTCGGCAGCCTGTCCAAGACATCGGTCGCGATCGCGGCCGGCGCCCGCAGCCAGGCGGCCAATCTCTTTGCGGCCGCCCTGTGCTTCTTCACGCTGATCCTGCTGACGCCGCTTTTTCGCAACGTGCCACATCCGGCCCTCGCCGCGATCGTCATCGCGGCCATGCTCCACCTGACGAAGCCGAGCTATCTGGTGCATCTTTTCACTCGCGGTCCTTGGTCCTTCGCCAATGCGATCGTCGTAATCATCGGCGAACTGACCCTTGGAGTGCTTCAAGGCATCGCCCTCGGCATCGTGTTATCGATCCTCACCCTGATCTATCTCGCCAGCCATCCCAGCGGTGCAGCGCTCGGCCAGCTTCCGGGGACCGAGGCCTATCGCAACGTCGAGGTCCACCCTGAGGCGGTCACCTTTCCGGGATTGCTGATCTGGCGCATCGGCGGAGATCTGTTCTTCGCCAGCATCGGCAATGTCAGCGCGGCGTTGCGCGCGGCGCTCGCAAAACGGCCGGATGTCAAACACCTCCTCCTCGATTTCGGCCCGGTCAATTTCATCGACATCACCGCCAGCGACGAACTGCTCGGTCTCATCAAGGACCTGCAAAAGCACAATATCAGCGTTGCCTTTGCCCGCGTGCGCGACTCAGTTAGGCAGGATCTGCAACTTGCGGGAATCGAGGCTATCGTCGGCGCGCAGAATTTTTTCGAGCGCATCACGGACGGCGTTTATTCCACACAGCCGGAGCCAAAGCCGCCGCACTAGGCCGACACCGTGGCTTAGAGAATACCCGCCGCCCGCGCGCGGCGCGCCTAGCGCGGCTCAAGCCCATCCGCCAAAGCGCGGAAACGTTCGAGCTGTTCCTGCCGTAACGCGCGCGTTTCGTCGCGCCCAACAAAGACCTTGAGCATGATGCCGCCGTCGACATTGAGTAGCGCCACGAATGCCGACTGCTTGCCCATGAACGGCCGCTCGATGAAGGCGACGCCGCCGCACCGCTCGTGCCGCAGGTGGCCGTGCAAACCCTTAGGCTGCATCAGATTGAAGTAGCCTCGCCCGATTTCGCCGCTCGGAATCTCTCCGGTGAACTCAAATATTCCATCAGCGGTGTGGATGATCAGCGTCACCTCGCCCCAGCCTGCGATGTCCTGCATGACGGCAACGAAAGCATCGCCGCTGCGAATCTTCACCATTTCCGCCGGCAAAGCCTCGATCACGGCCCGTGCGGTGACGTTGCGCTCGCGCGCGACGTCCTCGATGACGGCGCCGAGATTCTGCGCCAGAAATTTCTCAAGTTCGGTCGGATTCTTGTTCACACCAACAACTCCAGAAAGCCACTTTCCGCCTTTGCTGATCGTCGCCGTCAGGCGGCGACATCGGACTTGCGCTCGGTGAGAATGATCTCAAAACCTTCGAACTTCGGATGGCCGAGATAAAGGCTCGGGCCGGTGTCGTTTCCGGCGCGCGAGTGCGAGCGGCGGAATGCGTCCGACTTGGTCCAGGCTTCGAAAGCGGCGCGGTCGATCCAGGTCGTGTGCGTCGAATACAGCGTATGATCGTCCGCAACCGGGCCCTTCAACAGATGGAATTCGACAAAGCCCGGCATGCTGTCGAGATAGGACTCCCGCGTCTGCCAGACCTCCTCGAAAGCCTGCTCTGATCCGGTCTTCACCTGAAATCTGTTCATCGCAATAAACATCAGATTCTCCTTGCGTCTTCTGCTAAATGTTTTCGTTCCGAAATGGCGGACCGAGCCGCACTGGGACATCAGTGCGGCTCGGCGGCGGTTTACAAGGGCAACATCAATCCTCGATCACGTTCCCCCGAAGTGAACCTTGAGGCCCGCCTTGTAGGTAATTCCCGGCCCAGGACTACTGAACAGAACGTCGTTCTGAGTCGTTCCATCCGTCGACGAGCCGGGGATCGCGTAGGGCCGATAGTAACGGTTCAACAGGTTTTCGACTGATGCCGTCAACGTCACGTCCTTCGTCGCCCGATAGGTCAGGTACAGATTGACGAGGTCATAAGAGGTCACGGGCAGATAGCCGGCCGGCAGGTCGATGTTCGCCGCGTAGGACGACCATTGCGCGGCCAGCGTCAGCCGCCGCTCGAGCAGACGCAGGCCGCCCGTGGTGATCACCTTCCGCGGCGGCACCGTGGCGAGGCCAACGTTCGTCACCGTGTTCTTGCCGTTCAGAATGCTGCCGGCGACACCGACGAACCAAGTACCCGCGTCATACGACGTTTCGAATTCAAAGCCCTCGATACGCGCATGCGCAATATTCTGATACTGATAGTACTGGCTGTACGGCCCATACATCGTCATCACCGGGGGCGAAGCGACGAGATCGATATAGTCGTCAATATCGTTGCGGAAGACATTGAACTTCGCCCGGAAACTGTCGCCGGCGGCAAAGACGCTGTCATACTTCAGGTTGATGCCGATCTCCTTGTTCTTGCCGACTTCAGGCCGCAGGTTCGGATTGGGCAGGAAGCAGAACACGCCGCTGGTGCCGTCCGGGCAATTGAAGAAGGCGGGGCCGCCTCCAGTCGCGTGTGCGCCGGCAATCAGCGTCTCCGTGATGGAGGGCGCGCGATATCCTTCCGCATAGCTGACATAGGGCGTAAAGCCGGCAATCGGCGTGAGGCCCACGGTGATCTTTGGCGACAGCCGGTCGCCGCTCGAAGACGTGCCGCCGAGAAGCGTGCCATCGGAATTCAGCTCATAGCGATCGTAGCGAACTGCGCTGATCACCTCGAGCCAATTCGAATAGTTGCTCTTGAGCTGCACGAACGCGCCGGAGACCGTGCGGTTGCCGCTCGGCGTCGTGATGTTGGAATTGCCGCGCAAATCCCAGGTCCGCACCTCGTCGCGGAACGCATCGAAGCCATAGGTCACGGCATTGCGCCAATTACCGAAATTGAAGCGCGAGGTGTTGTTCAGATCGACGCCGACAGTGTCGATGCGGTAGCCGCGCTTGTCGCCGACGCATCCCGAGATGTTGTTGCCGACCTGCCCCGGCCCGCAATAGGCCGCGCCGGATGTGGAATAGTGATAGGTCTTGGTCTGATCGTTGTCGACGCGATTGCCATAGACCGATATGTTCCAGTCGAACAGATCATCATCCGGCCTCGAATAGCGCCAGTTTAGTGTCCCGGTGTAGGTTTTTGCATCCGATGCATAGACCGAGGAGCCCTGGTTCAGCGCCTGCTCCGCCCGCGTCGTGGTCGGCCCGCGATTGAACTGACCGATATCGTAACGAAAATCCTGGAACAGCGCGCCGATCTTGACTTCATGCCCTTCGGCCGGTCGCACCGTCACCTTCATCAGCCCTGCGGCAATGTCGTTGCCGGTGTTGCCGATCTCGCTCCCCGCCCCGTCCTTGTAGTTGCCCTGGGCCCGATAGACCGCGCCGCCGAACACATCGACCGTCGGATCGACACGCACGCCGCCGAAAATCGACGCCATGCCACGATTGTTGTTCGACCCGTAGCTGCCAGACATGTCGACGCCCCAGCGCTCCCCGGCCCGCAACACGTCATCGATATCCTTCGTGCGGAACGACGCCACGCCGCCGATCGCGCCGGAGCCATAAATGTTGGCTGTCGGGCCGCGAACGATGTCGATGCCGCCGATCAGCTCGGGATCAAGGAAGAACGCGCCATTGGCGTTGTGCCCTGTCCGCTGGTAATTCTGGCGGGCGCCATCAACGATCACCGCGACGCGGCCAAAATCCTGCAAGCCGCGGATATTGACGGACGATGACGGGTCGTCGCCGCGATCCTGCGAGGAAACGCCCGGCACATTCCGAAGCACGTCGGAGAGACGGTTCGGCTGCAAACCCTGGATCTGCTCAAGGGTCACGACGCTCACCGGCGCAAGCGCATCGATCGCCCGCTCCTCGGTCTTGGTCGCGCTCACCGTGATCATGTCGAGCGCCTGTACAACCGGCGCGCCGACCGAGGCGCTGCCTTCATGTATCGGAGCGGCGCTCGCTGGCACTCGCTTCGCCTGATCAGGCTTCGGCTTGCCGGCGCGTTCCTGGCGCTGCGCGCTATCGCCGCTACTGGCCTGTTGTTGTGCATAGGAAGCGCCCGTAGCAACAAGCGCAGACGAAAAGATAGCTAACCCCAAGGCGCGCGAACGCCGGGTCCCGTCGAACCACATTACAGCCCCACTACCAACGATGTCAGAAATTCTTGGGCCTGGCTGGCGGGCGCTGCAATGAATGCAATGGCTTGCTGGCTGCCAAAGTCGAAGCGCGCGGCACGGTTCTCCGCTCGCTGCATGCAATAGCTAATCCGAGCCGAGCGGAGGGGTCAATCAGCCGCGACGTTGTTTACATCGATTGTAAATTGCGACGGTTGGATTGGCGGACGTCATTCCTATAAAGGTCAAAATTCCTTCAATCGGGATTCCAAATGCCAGACCCTGACAACACCAAGTCGTCCAATGCCAAGTCGGCTGATGACCTGAACAGGCGAACCGGAATGGCTGCGAACGAACGCCAAGTGACGATCCGAGACGGCGCCATCAAAAGCCGCGACCTGTTCTTCGGCGGCCGCGAACTCGTCATCACGCACGGCGAGGATGTTTATCGGCTCCGGCTGACGTCGCAGAACAAACTGATCCTGACAAAATGAAACATCGCATCGCGTCCATTGCCAGACACTCGACGCTTGCGGTCGCAATCGCGGCAACCGCAGGTCTCAATGCTTTTGCCACGCCGGCACTCGCGGCAGGCATTGTTGTCCGCGATGCGCGAAACAAGAGCGTCGAAGTCGCCGACAGTTCGAGGATCGTATCGATCGGCGGCGCCGTGACCGAAATTCTCTATGGGCTCGGCTTCGAGGAGCGGATCGTCGGCGTCGATTCAACCAGCGTTTTTCCCGACGCCGCGCTGCGCGACAAGCCCAATGTCGGCTATATGCGCCAGCTTTCCCCCGAGGGCATTCTTGGCCTCAACCCCTCCCTCGTGCTCGCGACCCAGGGCGCCGGGCCGAAGGAAACCATCGCCGTGCTCGAGGCAGCAAAAATCCCGATGGTGATCATCCCGGAAACGTTTTCCGAGGAAGGACTCCTCGACCGGATCAAACTCGTCGGCGATGCCATGGGCGCAGGCTCGCGCACCGCATGCCTGACGACGGCGGTCGTCGGAGACCTCGCACAACTTCGCGAACTGCGCGGCAAGATCACAAAGCCCGTGCGGGTGATGTTTGTGATGTCGCTTCTCAACGGCCGCGCCATGGTCGCCGGCAGCAACACTGCGGCGAATGAGATCATCGCGCTGTCCGGCGGCGTCAATGCCGTCGAAGGATACGACGGCTACAAGACGATCACCGACGAGGCGATCGTCGCGGCGAAGCCGGAGGTGGTGCTGACCATCGGGCGCGGCAAGGATACGCTGGAGGCGCAGGCAATCTATGCTCATCCGGCGTTCGCGCTGACGCCGGCAGTCCAGACAAAATCGTTCATCTCGATGGAAGGGCTTTACCTGCTCGGCTTCGGCCCGCGCACCGCCGCAGCTGCGCGCGACCTGTCGCTCCTGCTCTACCCTTCGCTAGCCCGCGCCGCGGACGGTTTCACCCCCGCTGCGTTGACCGCGAACTGCAGGCAATGACGATCATGGCAGCCGAGCCGTCGCGCCTTTCCTTGCGCTCCAGCCGTGCAATGATCCGGCCTGCGGCGACATTGATCATCGCAGTTCTTCTTGTTGCGCTGACAGGAACCGTCATCCTTACCATCACGGTCGGCGCCGCCGGCATCCCCGTCGCACGGCTACCCGCTGCGCTCGGCTTCTGGCGTGAAAGCGTCCCCGACGCGTTATTGCAACGCGACCAGCTGGTCTTATGGTCGATCCGCATCCCGCGCATCGCTGCAGCGGGAATTGTCGGCGGCCTGCTTGCCGTGTCCGGCGCCATCATGCAGGGGCTGTTTCGCAATCCCCTCGCCGATCCCGCGCTTGTCGGCGTGTCGAGCGGCGGAGCGTTTGCCGCCGCCGCCGCCATCGTGTTCATCGACAGCCGCTTCGGCGCAAGCGTCCAGTTCATGCAGGATGAGCTGCTGCCGCTCGCCGCCTTCGCCGGTTCGCTGTTCACAACCATCATGCTCTATGTGATCGCGAGCCGCGCCGGGCGCACCTCGATCGCGATTTTTCTCCTGGCGGGCCTCGCAATCGCCGCCATCGCCAATGCGGGACTTGGCGTGCTGGTTTTCGTCGCCGACGATCGCCAGTTGCGCGATATCACCTTCTGGATGCTCGGCTCGTTCAGCGGCGCAACCTGGAGCAAGACGGCGACGGCCGCGCCGGTCCTCGCGATCGGCATGCTGGCCTGCCTATGGGTCGCGCGCGGGCTTGATCTTCTGGTGCTAGGCGAGTCCGAGGCCTTTCATTCCGGCATCAATGTGGAAAAGCTCAAGCGCGTCTCGATCGTGCTGATATCGGCGCTGACCGGCGTCGCCGTTTCCATCTGCGGCGTCGTGGGCTTCATCGGCATTGTCGTGCCGCATCTGCTGCGCCTCGTCATCGGTCCGTCGCACCGCCTACTTCTTCCGGCGTCCGCCATTCTCGGCGCGATTTTGGTGGTCGGCGCGGATAGCCTTGCCCGCACCATCGTGGCGCCTGCGGAAATGCCGATTGGCATTCTCACGGCCGCCATCGGCGCGCCGTTCTTCCTCGCCATCCTCTTGCGTCAACGGGGGCTCGTCGGACTATGACGCCCGTGCTTGAGGCCCGATCGCTCGCGCTCGATATCAACGGTTCGCTGCTGGTGAACGGCATCGACCTTTGCATCCAGGCCGGAGAGATGATCGCCATCGTCGGGCCGAATGGCGCGGGCAAATCGACGTTGCTGCGGCTCCTTTCCGGCGACCTCAAGCCGACACGCGGCAGCATCGTGCTGAAAAAGCGCGCCCTTGCCTCCTATTCCCCCCGCGAACTCGCCAACCATCGCGCGACCCTGTCGCAGAATGTCAGCGTCGCGTTCCCGTTCACGGTCGAGGAGATCGTCCAGATGGGAGCCGGAGACATCGGCGCGGCCGCGGCACGGCCGCTGGTCGAGGCCGCGCTCCGCGAAGTCGCCGTCGCGCATCTGCGCCATCGCAAACTGCCGACGCTCTCGGGCGGCGAGCAGCAGCGGGCGCATTTCGCCCGCGTCCTCGTCCAGCTCGCGCGCGGCGAAGCAATGCACGGCGCAGGCCTGCTGCTGCTCGACGAGCCGACGTCGAGCCTCGACCTTCGCCATCAGATCGAACTCGTCGAGATTGCCGGCCGCCGCGCGCGCAATGGAACCGCGGTGGTCGCCGTGCTGCATGACCTCAATCTCGCGGTCCGCTTCGCCAGCCGGATCGTCGTCGTGCGCAGCGGCGCGGTTGCCGCAGACGATACGCCGGTGCGCACGATTACCGACGCCCTGCTCCGCGACGTCTTCGAGGTCGACGCCAAAATCCAGCACCACAGCGATGGCAGCCCGGTCCTACTGCCTCAACAGATGCAGCCGCTGAGCGACCGCCAGGCGCAAAACGCACGCTGATTTTCGGCGCGCGCAAAGCGGCTAAACTGCCATATCGTTTTGGATATGGCCCACAGCCAAATTGGTATTTCTCATAACCAGCCTCGCGTGAAACAACGAAGCGGCTTGCATCGTGCCGCTGTCGCGCGCCCGCATGCGCCCGTCTCACAAAGCCCGCCTCAAACCGGCGCAGAAAAACCAACAAGCCAGAGCAGCAACAGCCAGGACCAATTTTTCCGCGCCCCGCGCCGGGCCTTGCTCAAGATCGGGCCAAGATCAATTCCGAGGGAGTTTCACATCATGCGCACTCAGGTCGCCATCATCGGGTCTGGTCCATCGGGCCTTCTGCTCGGCCAGCTTCTGCATAACGCCGGCATCGATACCGTCATCCTCGAACTGAGGTCGAAAGACTATGTGCTCGGCCGCATTCGCGCCGGCGTTCTGGAGCAAGGCACCGTCGATCTGATCAACGAGGCCGGCGCCGGCGACCGGATGCGCAGCGAAGGCCTTCCGCATGACGGCACCGAGATTGCGTTCGCGGGCATGCGTCACCGCATCGACTTCCGCGAACTCACGGGAAAGATCGTCACCGTCTATGGCCAGACGGAGGTGACACGCGACCTCATGCAGGTTCGCGAAGCCTGCGGCGCGCCGACCGTCTATGAGGCACTCGATGTCAGCATTTTCGACATCGATACCGATCGCCCGATCGTTCGATATCGCAAGGATGGCAAGAACCACGAGCTGGTCTGCGACTATGTCGTCGGTTGCGACGGCTTTCACGGCGTCAGCCGCCGCACGATCCCGGCAAATGTACTGCGCACCCACGAGCGCATCTATCCCTTCGGCTGGCTCGGCATTCTGGTCGATCAGCCGCCGGTGTCGGAGGAGCTCATCTACGTCAACCATGACCGTGGCTTTGCGCTGTGCTCCATGCGCTCGTCCACCCGTAGCCGCTACTATCTGCAATGCGGCCTCGATGAACGGGTTGAGGACTGGAGCGACGACCGCTTCTGGGAAGAGCTGGCCCTTCGCCTCGACGCGGACACCGCGAAAAACCTCATGACCGGGGCGTCGATCGAGAAGAGCATCGCGCCGCTGCGCAGCTTCGTTGCCGAGCCGATGCGCTATGGTCGCCTCTTTCTCGCCGGCGACGCGGCGCACATCGTTCCGCCGACCGGCGCAAAGGGTCTCAACCTTGCCGCCAGCGACGTCGCCTATCTCTCGCGCGGCTTCATCGAACGCTACACCGCCGACTCTGAGGCCGATCTTGACGCCTATCCGCAGCGCGCGCTCGCCCGCGTCTGGAAAGCCGAACGCTTCTCATGGTGGATGACCAAGCTGCTGCACCGCTTTCCAGACAGCACCAGCTTCGATCAGAACATCCAGCAGGCAGAACTCGCCTATCTCGTCAGCTCCAAAGCCGCCCAGACGGCGCTTGCGGAAAACTACGTCGGCCTGCCGTTCTGATAAAAAAGCGGGGGACGATTTTCGTCCCCCGCGGCGCCGATCAACCAGGATCAGCGCAGAGTTCAAACGTGGGCTTCGCCTTCGAGGAGCTCCTCCCCGCGTGCGTCCCGCGTGAACAGCTCGAACACTAGCCACGAATAAAGCATGATGACGACGCCCGTGACGTAGCGTCCGGCGAACGGGCCGATCGCCGCCGCCGCCGACCAGTGCTGATAAAAGCTGTCCGCATCGGGAAACAGCGCATGTGCGCTGCCTTCGGCGAACACGCGCGCGAGCCACGCCGACAGCAGCAGACAGAACATCCAGATATAGTTCCGGCGCAGCCGCCGCGCGATCGCGTGCCGCAAGTCGATGGCGAACATCGGCTTGCGCAGATCATCGCGTAAAGTCGCGAGCAGCTTGCCATGCGCGGGATCGACCTGATCGAAAATGGTCGAATAATAGTTGCGCTCAAGCAGCCGGACGCGCCGCCGAAACACATCGTAGAACCGGTAGCGGCGGGATTCGATCAGCATCAGGAACAGGATCAGGAACATGGCGAACACGAGGATGCCATGCCCCTGCTGTGTGGTGAACGACACCGACAGCATCGCTGCGATCACCGTCACCGACCAGTTCGTCGTCCGGTCGAGCCGGTCGCGCCACCCCGCCATCCGCGCCACCTCGGCGCGATGAAAGTGCGCGAGTAAGGTGATGTATTCACTGCGCGTCGCCGGCGCGATCAACGGCGGCGGCAACGCGTGCTCGCCCGGCTCGCTCGGCAGCGGAGGCATGACGGGGTTCAACTGGGCATACGCCATTGCTCTTGCCTCAAGCTCTTCTCTCGGCGCCCGTTCTCATCGGCTTCGCTGCCCCGCTGTCAGATATCGAGGACTAGCTGGCGGCTGCGCGAGCGCGAGCAGCAGATCGTAATTTTCTCGTTCGAGGCTTTTTCCACCTCGGTCAGTACGAGATCGCGATGGTCCGGCGTTCCTTCGATCACCCTGGTCAGGCACGTGCCGCAGACACCGGAGCGGCACGAGGTGTCGAACACGATGCCGACGGTCGCGAGCGCCTCGGCGATGGTCTGGCCCGGAGCGACGTCCACGGTCTGCCCGCTGCGCGCTGCGACGACAGTAAAAGGCTCTCCGTCCGTATCGATCTCCGCGCCAAAGTGTTCGACATGCACCTGCGCGGCGGGCCAGCCAAGTCTTGCGGCTGCCTGTGTGACAAAGTCCATGAAGCCCTTGGGACCGCAGACATAGACATGTGTGTTCGGCGCCGGCACTTGCAGCACGGCCTCGATATCGAAACGACCGTTCGCAGGATCGTCATCGTGATAGAACGCCGCGCGCGGCCCAAAACTCTCGATTTCCGCTCTGAACGCCGTTCGCGAGGCCGAGCGCGTGCAGTAGTGCAGATCGAATGTCGCGCCCTGCCGGTAGAGATGCGCAGCCATCGACAAGAGCGGCGTCACTCCGATGCCGCCCGCAATCAGGATCGAGCGCTTGGCGTCACCCGACAGAGGAAAATTGTTCCGCGGCCGGCTGATCCTCACGAGCTGCCCGACGAACAACTCCTCATGGACCGCGCGCGAACCTCCCCGCGAATCCGGCGTATGGAAGACGCCGATGCGGTAGTGCGAGCGATCGGCAGGGTCGTTCGACAGCGAATACTGCCGCACGAGTCCATCCTTCAGCCGCACATCGACATGAGCGCCGGGCGCAAACTCCGGCAGGCACTCGCCGTTGAGGTCGCGCAGCGTCAGCGAAACCACGCCCTCGGCCTCATCAGTGCGCCTGGTGATCACCGTTTCGATCCACTGCGCGGCCGCCGGCGCCGGCGTCCTCACAGCGACGGTGACCTCCTCCCGCGCGGGATGCAAGATCATCGGCAGGGACGCAAAAGCGCGGATCGTATTGTTCATCGCGAAGGATGTCGGCCCGGCGAGCTCAAACCGTTCGACCTTGCGCGCAAGCGAGGTCAGGAGCGAATGGATTTCGAGCCGCGCAAGGTGCATCCCCATGCACATGTGAACGCCGCTGCCGAAGCCGACGTGATCCTTGACCTTGCGCGTGATATCGAACGCATCCGGGTTGGTCCATTTGCGCTCGTCACGGTTCGCCGAGGCGTAGACCATCATCACGCGCGAGCCCTTGGGCAGAAGCACGCCGCCGACCTCGACATCCGCGGCGACATAGCGCGAAAATGACCGGATCGGCGATGCAAGCCGCACAACCTCTTCAATCGCATTGTCAATCAGCGATGGATCCTTGCGGATACGGTCCCACTGCGCCGGGTTCTGCGCAAACAGCCAGATCGCAAAGCCAGTCGCGGAAATCGTCGTGTCGAGACTGGGGTTGATATAGTCCCGCATCAGCTGCGCGCAGGTCGCAGGCGGGATGCCGCGCTCGCTCCCGACTTCAAAGATGCGCGCGGCCCAGCCACCCGGCTTGAGCTTTTCGGGAACGCCGTACTCATCAAGGAATTTCTTGAGGTCCGTCAGAACGGCGAACGCGGCTTCCGTCCGCGCGTTCTCCGATGCGAACAGATCGAATGTCGCCGCCGCCCAGTCGAGCATCTTTTCCCGGCCTGCGTCGGGCAGTCCGACCAGCTCGGACACGATCGTGACCGGCAGATACTGGGCGAGATCCGGCACCGCGTCGATCGTTCGCCGCGCGACCAGGCGATCGACGAGATGATCGGCCGCGGCCTCGATCCGCTCACGAACGACCTCGAGCGCCCCCGGCAGCAGCGGCGCGGCGGTGATCGACCGGGTGATATCATGCGCCGGCGGGTCGGAATTCAGCGTGCTGCCGACCAGCATGTTGTTGGTCCGCTCGTTCAGCGAAACGCCCTTGCTCGACTGATACAGCGCACTGTTGCGGAGCCCCGCCACGACCTCCTCGTATCGCGCGAAGGCAAATGCGTTGTGCCTTCGCAGCCAGACGACCGGGCCGGCGTCCCGCATCATCTTGTAGAGCGGATAAGGGTCGCGGATGACCTCATCGCTGTAGAAATCGATGTCAATGCTTGGTGCAACGGTGGCCATCGGAACCATTCCCTCGGCAATGCGCTCAGGCGAACTCGACATTGGCGACGCCCAACTCATCGCAGGCGAGCTGCGCGGTGAGCCCGCCATCGATCGGAATGTTCGCACCGTTCAGCCAGCGGCTTTCCACGCTCGCCAGAAAATCGAGCACGGCGGCGATTTCCTCGGGCTGCCCCGGACGGCCGACGCGCGCAAGATTTTGCGACACCGCGTTGTCGCCGAACGCGGCGCGGAAATCGCCGAGGATCGGGGTTGCAACCGCGGCCGGGCTGACGCAGTTCATGCGGATCCCTTTCTGCCCGAGCGCGTGAGCCGATGCCATCGTCCAGACAATCACGGCCTCTTTCGACAGCGCGTAGGCGCGCGTCGCGTCGATATTCCATGCGGCGCAGATAGCGGCGGCATCAACATCGTCCGGCAACTCGGCCAGCGCCTTGACCTGCCCGATATTGGCCCGCCAGTTCTCACCCGCACGAGACGCAACATTGACGATAGATGCGCCCTCCTTCAGGCGCGGCAATAACGCTTGCGTGACCCGACGCAGGGCAAAGAAGTTCACGTTCAGCACGGCCGCTGCGTTGCCGTCGCGCGGCGGCACGCCCGCAACATTGCAGAGCGCAGCAAACGGGCCCGCAAGTCCTGCCAGGCTCGCCTCGATCGCGCCGAGATCCGACAGGTCGACCTTCACAAACTCCTCGACCTCGACTTCCGGCGCGCGCACATCAATGGCGACGACGCGAAGACCGCGCCCGCGCAACCGCGAGACGAGCGCCGCGCCGATGCCGGATGACGCTCCGGTGACAATGATACGATCCGGTTCCGACATGTGGGTCCTCAGCACTTGATGGTGACGGTTGAAATCTGGCTGTAGAAGTCGAGCGACTCCTTGCCGCCCTGCACGCCCACGCCAGAAAGGCCGTGGCCCGCAAGCGGCGTACGCATGTCGCGCAGCTGCCAGCAGTTGACCCACACCGCGCCCGCCCGAAGGCGGCCGGAAAGCCGGTGCACGCGCGCGAGGTCGGTTGACCACATCACCGCGGCAAGACCATAGCGTGTGTTGTTCGCGAGCCGGATCGCTTCTTCATCGCTGTCGAATGGGGCCACATGGCAGACAGGGCCAAAAATCTCCTCGCGCATGAAGCGGGAATCGTCGGCAAGGCCCGTCACGACGGTCGGCTCAACGAAGTGGCCGTTGTCGCGCGCGTCGCCGAATTTCGGCACGGAGCCACCTGCGACGAACGTGCCGCCTTCGGTCCTCGCGAGGTTGTAGTAGGACAGTACCTTGTCGCGATGCGCGGCGGAAATCAAAGGCCCGATCGCGACCCCTTCCTCGCGCGGGGCGCCGATACGCAATCCGCGGGTCGCCTGGCCCAGCATGTCGACGAATTTGTCAAAAATGCTACGCTCGACATAGACACGCTCGGTGCAGAAGCAGATCTGGCCGCTATTGGTAAAGGCAGATCGAATGGTTCCGGCAACCGCCGCCTCGAGATCGGCATCCGCAAAGACGAGCGAGGCATTTTTGCCGCCGAGTTCCAGCGATACGTCACGAAGCCCGTCCGCGGCCGAGCGCATGATCGTCGCGCCGGTCGTCGTCTCGCCAGTGAAGGCAATCGCCGCGACGCGCGGATCCCTGACAATCATCTCGCCGGTCGAGCCCGCGCCGAAGCCGTGGAGAAGATTGAACACGCCATCCGGCAGGCCGGCATCCTGCATGATCTCGGCCAGCAGCGTCGCCGACGCCGGAGATTCTTCCGATGGTTTTGCGACGATGGCATTTCCCGCCGCCAGCGCCGGCGCGATGCGCTGTGACAAAAGCAGCAACGGCACGTTCCACGGCGCAATCACCGCAACCACGCCGCGCGGATGCCGCGTCGTAAAGCTCGACGCGAGCGAATTATCCGGCGCGCGAAACTGAAGCGAGCGCTCGAACACGGTACGGGCTTCATTGGCATAAAGCCGGAATGCGGTGATCGACCGTTCGACATTGGTGCTGCGCACCTGATCCAGCGGCCTGCCGGTATCTGCCATTTCCGCATCAACCAGATCGTCGAACCGTGCCTGCATCTGGTCTGCGATCCGGTCGAGGATCTGGCAACGATACTCGACCGACGAGTAACCCCAGTCGCCAGTAACCGCAGTGGCGGCAGCGGCGATCGCCTGGTCGACGAGGTCCTGATCGGCCTCGTCCACCAGCGACACCAGCTCGCCAGTGACGGGACTGGTCTTCTTGAACACTTTTCCGGAGGCGCGCCACTCGCCATTCACAAAATTCAGAATGCGCGGCACCGGCCCGTCCATGGCGACCATTCGGTCCAATTGCGCGGTCGAATGTTCGTTCATGCCTGTCCCCTATAGAACCAGAAGAGAAATTTGCGCTCGCTAAGACGGAAGCCAAAATTGATGGCAAAGCCGACGAGCGAGATGCTGAACAGCCCGGCAAGGCTGGCCGCGATCTCAAAGCCTTCCTGGCTACGTTGCAGAAAGGTGCCGATGCCGTCGGTCGCGAGGATCATCTCGGAGGTGATGCTCACCAGCATCGAGGTCGCCACCGCAAGCCGCAGACCGACGAAGATCGCCGGCATGGCGCTCGGCAAATCGATCAGCAGCATCTGCTCGAGGCGCGACATCTGGAAAGACTTTGCAACGCGGGTGAGCATCGGCGCAGTCTCTCGCGCGCCCTCCATGGTGTTGATCAGGATCAGCGGGAAGATCGCGAACACGATCACCGTGATCTTTGCCCCGTCGCCGACACCGGCGAACAGCATCACCAGCGGGATGACCGCAGGAGGCGGAACGGCGGCGAGAAATTCAAGCAGCGGATCCACCAGCGCGCCCAGCGCCTTGATGCGCCCGCATGCAAGGCCAAGCGGCACCATGGTGCAAACCGCGATCGCGAATGCGATTGCGGCGCGCGACAAGGTGGCGCCGATCTCGGTTTCGATCGTGCCGAGGTGCTCCATTGCCGCCGAGATCACGTCGAGCGGCCCCGGAAACAGCGGCGAGGCATAACGCAGGGCAACAGCGTGCCACATCACGGCGACGCCAGCGAGGGCTGCAATTCCCCAAACGTTGATACGCAGCGCGATGGCCTTCATGCGGTCGCCTCCGCCCGGAATTGAGTGTGCCAGCCGCAGACGTAGTTCTTGACGAGGTTGACACCCTGGTTGAACACCATGCCGTTCAGGCCGCAGATCAAGGTGATGGCGAAAACGTCCGGCACACGGACCGCGAACGCCTTCTGAAACAACAGGTGCCCAAGGCCGCTATGGCCGCCGAGCATTTCGGCGACGACGACCGCGATCAGGCTGATCGAAGCAGAGATGCGGATGCCAACGAAAATCGCCGGAAGCGCCTGCGGGAACAGGACGTCCCGCAACAGCTGCAGGCGGTTGCAGCCGAAGGAACGGCCGGTCTGGCGCAGCACGTCTTCGATCCCTTCAAAGGCAGCGACGGCGCTGAGATAGGTCGGCCACATCGCGACGAGGCAGACGACCAGCAGATATAGCTTCATGTTCGAGCCGAGCGCGAACACCGTGATCGGCACCAGCGCGGCCGGCGGCAGAGGCCTCACCAGCTCGGCGATCGGCTGCAGCGCCGCCTGAAACGGCTTGCAGATCGCACTGAGGCCAGCGAGCGGCAGCGCCAGCGCCAGCGTCAGGCCAAGGCCCGCAAGCGCGCGATAGATCGTCACCAACTCAGCTTCGAGCAACTCGCCCGACTTCAGCATGTCGGAGAGCGCGAGGGCTGCCGTATGCACCGGCGGCAAATATTGCGGAGGAATGACATTCATCCAGACGACGATCTGCCAGATTAGCAGCAGCGTCAGGATGGCAAATCCGCGGCGAAGCCACACCATGACAAAGCTCCTCAGTGCTGCGCAGCGGGCGAGCCGCGCATCAGGCGGATGCGCGAAAGGACTTCATGACGGATTTCGAGATAGGCCTTCTCCTCGCGGGTCTCGATCTGATCGCGTGGGTTCGGTAGCGCGACGTCGATTTCCTCGATAACGTGCGTCGGCCGCTTGGAAAGCACGATCACCCGATCGGCCATGTAGACGGCTTCGTCGACGTCGTGAGTGACGAGCAGGCAAGTCTGCTCAAAACGCTTTGCGAGATCGAGCAACAGATCCTGCAGATCTGCACGCGTCTGCGCGTCGACCGCAGCGAGCGGCTCATCAAGCAGCAACAGCTTGGAGCGCGATGCGAGGCCGCGCGCAATCGCGACGCGCTGCTGCATGCCGCCCGACAACTGCCAGGGGTAGCGATCCTCGAAGCCGGCGAGGCCGACGGCCGCCAAAAGTTCGTCGGCCTGCTTGCGCTTGTCGCCTCGCGACAGGTTCGAAAGCCGCCGCATGCCGAAGATCACGTTGGCCCGCACCGTCTTCCAGGGAAACAGCGAGCGGCTGTAGTCTTGGAAGACGATAGCGACGCCGTCCGGCGTGCCGTCTCCGATCACCTTTCCATCGAGCGCGACTGCCCCGCGATCCGGCCGCATCAGACCCGACAGCGAGAGCAGCAGCGTGGTTTTCCCGCAGCCCGACGGGCCGACGACGGAGACGAACTCGCCCTTCCCGACCGAGAACGTAATCCCGCCGAGCACGGCAACTTCCTGCCGCGCACCGTAGTTCTTGTGCACGTCGGAGACGACCAGAAGCGCGTCCTTCGGAGAGATTGCGGTCACCGCCTGGGTATCCCGCATGACATCGGTCAGGTGCTTGTTCATGGGGTTCTCACTTCACCGGCAGGGTTTCGACAACGTCCGCAGGAGCGACCTCGGCCTTGATCTGCTTGGCCTCGAACATGGCATCGATCATGGGCTTGACGGTCTCCTCCAAAACGTTGTTCTCGCGTGTCCAGCCGATCAGATCGACCGTTGCGGCCAGCTCCGGGCTGATGCCGAGCACCTTCGTGGCAAGGGCATTCTGCAGGTCGCGATTGGCCTCAAGGTCCTTGCGAGCCTGCGCATAGGCGCGCAGGAAGCGCGTTGCCGCGTCCGCGTTCTTCTTCAGCCAGTCCTCGCGGGCAAAGAAGCCGTTGGAAAGCACCGGCGCGTTCGATTCCGCCAGCAATCCGGCAGCCAGCACCTTTGCCCCGATTGCGGGCGTCGCAAGGATCGAGTGGAAGAACGGCTCGATGGCGCAGGCCGCGTCCGCCTTGCCGAGCTCAAGTGCGGCCTGCATCTGCGGGAACGGCACCACGAGGCGCTTGACGTCGGTCCATTGCAGACCCGCCTTGGCGAGATTGGTGCGGAGCGATATTTCGCAGCCGCCGCCATTGGCGTTGATCATCACCGTCTTGCCCTTCAGATCGGCAATCGACTTCAGACCGGATTTGCCGGTGGCGAGCAGCCACAGCGTCGGATGCTCCGGCACTTCCTGAGCGCCGGTCAGGAAGAACTTGACCGGCACGCCATTGGCGCGCGCCTGAATGGGAGGGATCGATGCCGACCACGCGATGTCCGCCTCGCCGCTCGTCACGGCAGAAACCACCGACGGACCGGTCTGGTAGGGCATAATCTCGACGTCGACACCCTCGTTCTTGAAGTAGCCCTTTTCGCTCGCATAAAACATCGGCAGCACAAAACTGTTCGGAAAGTTCGCGACGCGAATTTTCACGGACTGCGCCGCGGCGGCAAAGCTGCAGGTGGCGGCACCGAAAGCTGCGAGCATGGCGACCAGGGCAAACGGCTTACGAAGGCGTGTCATCGTGTTTCTCTCCAAGTGATTTTTCTTGATTGTTTCCATCGGACGCCGCCTCGCGCGGTGCCCGGTGATCGGCATGTCAAAATTCCATCAGATCGCGGCCGACGATCACCTCGCCGGCAAAATCCTTGCGGATGTCCTCCGTCCACATTTCGTCGGTGATCAAGGGATCATCGCCTGGTACGAGATGGGAAAGGATCAGCGTCTTGACGCCCGCCCGCGCCGCGATCTTGCCGATCTCGGTCGTGGGCGTATGGCTCGCAAGCATGTGTTCCTTGAAGGTCTGCGCGTTCGGCACGCGCGCCGCGAGCGCCTCGATGCGCGGCACATAGAGCGCCTCGTGGATCAGAACGTCGGCGCCGCGGGCAAGCTCGACCAGCGCATCGCTGGCGGCCGTGTCGCCGGAAATGACGATCGAGCGATCCGGCGTATCGAAGCGGTAGGCGAAGTTTGGGAACACCGGCGGATGCGGCACCAAGGCGGCCGTCACCCGCACCTTGTCGTCTTCCATCACGAGACCGGGCGCGCTGTATTCGCGGACCTTGACCAGCGGGCGCGGATCGGGACGCCCCTCATCCGCGATGCGGATGCCGATGTCGTAGGCGTGAAGCTCGAAAGCCAGCCGCGTCATCTCCGCGAGCGGCGGCGGCCCGTAGCAGTTGATGACGTCGCTACGGCCACATGCCCAGCTCAGCAGCAGCACATTGGCGTAGTCCGCATTGTGATCGGAATGGTGGTGTGTGAGGAAAAGGTTGCGAACCTTGTTCAGGGGCACGCCGGCCTTGGCGAGCTGCCAGGCGATGCCATTGCCGCAATCGATCAGATAGGGCGTGTCGTCGACCAAAATCACCTGGCCGGGCGCCGAACGATCACCGCCGGGGCGCGGGCCGCCCTTGGTGCCGAGCAGGATCAGTTTCGTCCGCGTCGTGGCGCGGGCGACGTTCGACCCGTCGGTCATGGCGTTGGTTGATCGTAGAGACGTCGACTGCATGCCTTGGGCTTCCCATGAGTTCCACTACCGGACTCTTGGGAAACAGCATGTCTGCAGGTGCGCGCATTGTCATATAGTAATTCAGATGACAACTATAACCGAATAGTTATATTCGCGAACCTCATCTGAAGGCCTTGGAGGCAGCCCCATGTGCGCCGATCGCGTCATGTATCTCGAACATCGGCTCAAGCTGCGGCAGCTCAAGGCCATTCTGGCGATTGGCGAACATCTGAACCTCTCCAAGGCCGCCCGGGCGCTCGGCGTCAGCCAGCCTGCCCTGACCAAAAGCCTGCACGAGATCGAGGATACGCTCGGGGTCGCGATTTTCGACCGGACCACGCGGGGCGCCAGGCCGAACGCCTATGGCACCGCGGTGCTTGAGCGCGCCCGGCGCATCCTCGCCGAGGTGGACCGGATCAACGACGACATCAGCCGCATCAAGGCGGGAGATGCCGGCACGATCGCCATCGGCGCGCTGCCGGTCGCGGCCGCCGGGCTTCTGCCTGTCGTGGTGGCGCGGCTGCGGCAGGATCATCCCGGCCTGGAAATCCGCATCACCCAAGGCACAACCGACACCCTGCTGGCAAAGGTGGCAGCGGGCGAACTCGACGTCATGATCGGCCGCCTCTACGAGACGATCTTGGCGGACGATTTCCATCGCGAAGTCCTCTACGAGGAACCGCTCTCGGTGATGGTCCGCGCCGGACATCCCCTGCTTGCGCGCCAGCCGATCACCGCGGGCGACCTGATCCGCTGCGACTATGTTCTGCCCGCGCTCTTTCAGAAGGTCGGCGAAGAAATCGCGAGGGCGCTGATCGATATCGGCGTGCCCCCCTCGCCGACGACGCTGCGCTCGAATGATTTCTTCTTCATCCGCGAAACGCTGCTGTCGACGGACCTCGTCACCGTGCTGCCGCGCGTCATTCTCGCGGGCGATATTTCGCGCGGCCTCATCAAGACCGTGGCGACGACCTTCCCGCCCAATGTGCGCCCGGTCGGCCTCGTTTCGCTGCGCGGCAGGCCCCGCCCCGCCGGCATCGCCGCCCTGGCGAAATCGCTCCGCGCCTATACCCGGGAAATGCGCCAGAACGGCTTTATCGACTGAAGGCGACCTCAGCACGAGCGCGCTAGCGCGGACAAACGTCCCAAAATCCTTGCCGCCGGCTCGGATCGGTGTAGTACCAGCAATAACCTCCGGCGGGCGGCGCTCCTGCCCATGCGGCTGCGGATGCCGCCGTCAAAACGCCGAGAGCGGCGCCCGCCGCAACCGCGCCGCCGGGCCGCCACCAATAGCGCGCCGGACGCACCCACGGCCGCCCAACGGGCCGGCCCACCACAGCCCCGCGGCGCACCCCAGGTCCGCGGCCGACCACGGGTCCGCGGCGAACCACCGTTCTGCCCCGATAGACGCCGCCGCGCGGGCCGACCGCAGCGCCTCGGCGAACGACGACGACTTTGGCGACCGGGCTGTCCTGTATCGCGATCTTATCGAGAGAGCCGCCGGCACCGACAGGCATAGCGGGCGAAGAAGAATGGCTGATTATGACTACGGCGGCGCCGAGAACCAGCGCACAGGATATGCCAAGCATTTTCGATATGCGGCCACGTCGATGGGTCACCAGTGCTGTTCGCATGTTCAGGCCCTTTCGGTTTTGCGGCTCAGTCACAGCGCAAGATCGGTAAGCTTCACCTGCCACGTCGTCCCCTGGCAAAATTGATGCCCGCCAGCAATTGGATCGCCCCGGACAGTAGTTCCCTTTCCTGTCGTTGTGACGTGCAATTTGTGCCAAGTCTTCATCCCAACTCTTCATCCCAAGTCTTCATCCCAAGTCAGCCCGCTAGGTCATTTGGCCGAAATGTGCTTCGCGGCACATCACTGTGTCGCCCTGGCCACGCCGGAGCAAGAACTGACAGGCCTTGCCTTCGCAACCCGCGAATAGATTTGTTGTCGCATCCCTGTTCTGTCTTACTACGCGCATGGATTGCGGGCGTGCGTTGGTTTCCGGACGGAGGTTGACGATGCGATGCGTATCTCGCTTGCTCTATGGCTTTGTTGCGATCCTGCTTGCCGCCGTACCAGGCGGCCATGCTCAAGCGGCCGAAAACGGAGTCGGCGTCTACCTGCTGGGCGCGCGCGGTCCGATGGCAGGCTTCACCCCGCCGCCCGGCGTCTATTTCCAGAACGACACATACTTCTACGGCGGCAGGGCTGGCAGCGGACTGACGCTTCCAGACGGCGGCCTGCTGATCGCTAACATCAACGCCAGCAGCTGGCTGAACCTTCCGACGACGATGTGGGTGACACCCGCCAAAATACTCGGCGGCGACCTCGCCTTCTCGGTGACCGTGCCGACCTATGGAGTGCCGCGCGTGAATGCCAACCTTCAAGTCAACTCGCCGCAGCTCGGACCGGTCGGCGCCAACGTCACGAACGCCGAATTCAATCTCAGCGACTTTCTCGTCACGTCCTTTGTCGGCTGGCATTCCGGCAATTTTCATTGGCAGTTCGGCATCACCGGTGTCATCCCGTCCGGCAGCTTCGTCCCCGGCCAGCTATCGAACGCTTCGCTGAATCGTCCTGCGGTCGACCTCTACGGCGCAGTCACCTGGCTCGACCCGGCGATCGGCTGGGACCTCTCGGCGGCGATGGGCTTTACCTTCAACCGGATCAATAAAGCGACGGACTACAAGACCGGCGACGAATTCCATCTCGAATGGGCCGCCTCAAAATACCTGACCAAGGAATTTACGGTCGGCCTCGTCGGCTACTACTATCAGCAATTGACCGGAGACAGCGGCAGCGGCGCCAGACTCGGCCCCTTCATGGGGCGCGTGGTCGCGCTTGGCGGAACGATCAGCTATACCTTCGATGTCGGAAAGCTGCCGATCTCGACGCGGATCAAGGTCTATCGCGAGTTCGACGTGGAAAACCGCCTGCAAGGCACGGCCGGCTTCTTCACCGTCTCGCTGCCGCTGAGCGCACCGGATGGCGCCAAGCCGATGACCGCCGCCATTCGCAGCAAGTTTTAGGCAAAACCTGCTTCAGCCGGCGCATTTTCTGCCGGGCCCACCTTTGCAAAGCACGCGATGGTCGTGACTCGGGGAGAATAAACCGCACCGCGCACCGAACCGGATCCTCTCTCGTTCGTTGACCAACCATCGTCAACGAAAGGGTGACGAGTGATCGCATGACTGAGCAACGCGGCACAGACGACCAGCTCCCGGTGATCGCGCACTTCGACGTACGCTATCGCAACTATCTCGCGCCGGACGGCTCGATCAAGCGCCCGCTTCCAGCCTTCGCATCCGACACCGACAAGCTCGTTGCGCTCTATCGCGCGATGGTGCTCGTGCGCGCATTCGACCTCAAAGCCGTGGCGCTGCAACGCACCGGGCGGCTCGGCACCTATGCCGTCTCGCTCGGCCAGGAAGCCGTCTCCGTAGGTGTCGCCAGCGCCATGCGCGATGAGGATGTGCTGCTGCCCTCTTATCGGGACAACGCGGCCCTGATCTGGCGCGGCGTCAAACTGGAAGAAATTTTGCTGTTCTGGGGCGGGGATGAGCGTGGCAATCACTTCTCCGGTCCGGTCGAGGATTTTCCGTTCTGCATCCCCGTCGGCTCGCAGGCGCCACATGCGGCGGGCGTCGCCTACGCCTTCAGGCTGCGCAAGGAACCGCGCGTCGCGGTCTGCCTGTTCGGCGATGGCGCGACGTCCAAAGGCGACGTCTGGGAGGCGATGAATTTTGCCGGCGTGCACAAGCTTCCCGTGGTGTTCGTCGTCGCCAACAATCAGTGGGCCATTTCGGTGCCGCTGCGGATGCAGACCGCATCACAGACGCTCGCGCAGAAAGCGATCGCGGCCGGCTTTAGCGGCGAACAGGTTGACGGCAACGACGCCATCGCCGTGCATGCCGCGGCCGGGGAAGCGATCGAGGCCGCGCGCAGTGGCGGCGGTCCCCGTCTGATTGAGGCGGTGACCTACCGGCTCGGCGATCACACGACGGCGGACGATGCGGCCCGCTACCGGCCGCCCGACGAGGTCCAGACCTATTGGAAGAAGGAGCCGATCGCGCGCCTGCGCGCGTTTCTTGTCGGCCGCGCGGCCTGGAGCAAGGCGGCGGAGGAAAAGCTCATCGCAGAGTGCCAGACAAAGGTCGAGGCCGCCGTCGAGCGCTATCTAGCGATGCCGCCGCAGGCCGCCACCAGCATGTTCGATCATCTCTATGCCGAGCTGCCACGGGCCTATGCCGAGCAGCGGCGGGAAGTCGAGGAGCGCGGCGCATGACCGAAATGACACTGGTGGAAGCGGTCAATCTCGCGCTCGCGCGGGCCATGACGGACGATCCGATGGTCGTCGTGCTCGGCGAAGACGTCGGCGTCAACGGCGGCGTTTTTCGCGCGACCGTGGGCCTGCAGCAACGCTTCGGAGCCGAGCGCGTGGTCGATACGCCGTTGTCCGAACTTCTCATCAGCGGGCTGTGCGTCGGCATGGCGGCACAAGGTTTGCGGCCGGTCGGCGAAATACAGTTCATGGGATTCATCTATCCCTGCATCGATCAGCTCGTGAACCACGCCGCGCGCCTGCGCAATCGCACGCGCGGGCGGCTGAGCTGCCCGATGGTGCTGCGGGTGCCGCATGGCGCCGGCATTCGCGCGCCCGAACATCACTCGGAGAGCACCGAGGCCATGCTCGCGCACATCCCCGGCCTGCGCGTGGTCATGCCGTCGTCGCCGGAGCGCGCCTATGGCCTGCTGCTCGCTGCCATCCGCGATCCCGACCCTGTCGTCTTTCTCGAACCGACACGGCTCTACCGCGCCGCCAAGGGCGATGTCGAAGACAATGGCGAGGCCCTGCCGCTTGATGTCGCTTTCGTGCTGCACGAAGGCCGGGACGTCACCCTGATCAGCTGGGGCGCGATGGTGAAGGAGACCCTTGCCGCCGCCGAGGCGCTCGACGGCGACGGCATCAGCGCCGAGGTGATCGACCTCGCCACCCTCAAGCCGTATGACGCAGAAACCGTGCTGGACTCCATCGCCAAGACGGGACGCTGCGTGATCGTTCATGAGGCCACGCGAACCGGCGGCTTTGGCGCGGAGATCGCCGCCGTGATCGCCGAGCGCGGGCTGACCTCCCTCCTTGCTCCGGTCGCCCGCGTCACCGGCTACGATACCATCGTCCCGCTGCCGCGCCTCGAACAGCAATTCATGCCCTCGGTCGAGCGCATCGTCGCAGCCGCGCGCAAGGTCAGTGAATTCAACTGAAGGCAGGACCGCGTCATGCGACAATTCATGTTGCCGGATCTCGGCGAAGGGTTGGAAGAGGCTGAAATCGTCACATGGCACGTGAACGAAGGCGATCACGTGGTGACGGACCAGCCTCTCGTCTCGGTCGAAACCGACAAGGCCGTCGTCGAGGTGCCCTCGCCAACCAGCGGCCGCATCGCCCACCTGTTCGGAGCCAAAGGAGATCTGGTGAAGGTCGGTGCGCCGCTCGTCGAGTTTGCCGAGGGCACCGGCGAAGACACCGGCACGATCGTCGGCGAGCTCGACAGCGGCAAGCCGCAGGCCGCCCCGGGCGCAAGACCGGCCGGACCAGCGGCCGCAGCCCCGCAGGTTCTCCCCGCGGTGCGGGCGCTGGCGCGCCAGCTCGACGTTGATCTCAACGCCGCCCATGCCACGGGGCCCGGCGGCACCATCACCCGCGCCGACGTCGAACGCGCCGCCAAAAGCCTCACCGACCTCGGACCGGCCGAGCCGCTTCGCGGTATGCGCCGCGCGATGGCCCAGCGCATGGCCGCCGCCCATGCCGAGGTCGTGCCGGCGACAGTGACGGATGAAGCCGATATCGAGGATTGGCGGAAAGACATGGACGCGACCGTCCGCCTGATGCGCGCCATCGCCGCTGCCTGCCGCGCCGAGCCCTCGCTCAATGCGTGGTACAACGCGCGCGCAGGCGAGCGCCGCCTTCTCGAACGCATCGACGTCGGCATCGCCGTCGATACCGAAGGGGGCCTCATCGTGCCGATCATGCGCAACGTCGCCGCCCGCGATGCGCGGGACCTGCGCGCCGGCCTCGACAGGCTACGGGCCGACGCCGCCGCACGCCGCATTCCGCCGGAGGAATTGCGCGGCGCGACGATCACGCTGTCGAATTTCGGCACGATCGGCGGCCGTGTCGCCAGCCTCGTGGTGGTGCCACCTCAGGTGGCGATCATCGGCGCCGGCCGCATTGCCGAGCGGGTGGTGGCGCATCAGGGCCAAGCGGCGATCCGGCGGGTGTTGCCGCTGTCCCTCACCTTCGACCACCGCGTCGTCACAGGCGGAGAAGCCGCCCGCTTCCTCCTCGCGCTCAAAGCGGACCTCGAGCGCGCCGCCTAGCATCCGCCTTCGCCTGCGCGGACACGCGATTCGCCGCTCAAAAGGTCGCGTCGCAATACTTTTTACCGGCACATCAACATTCACGATTTCGCATACCTGCATTCGTTCACAGGGTATATCGTGGCCCTGACAATTATGGGATGTGCTGTTGCCTAGGCGAGCCTGGCCACCACGGTGAGGAAGGCTGAAGGAGCAGAGCGAGGGCCCGATCCTCGATGAGCGCAGATACAGGAAGTCCGAAAGCATTTGTGAGATGACGCTAGAGTCCGCCGAAGCATATCTTGTCGATCATCACGTCGAAAATCAGGACATTGCCCGAGATTTGCCGGACGATAAGTGGCACGCCGCCATGAGCCGCTTTTCGGACATCCACTACGAACAGACCGCGATCCATGCCGCGAACAAGCGCAGCGAACGCACGAGCAACATCGTCGTGCGCAAGGGCGGCGTTTTACTCGGCGGCGCGCGCGTCGGCCTGCTGACGGTGCCGATCATCAACCGCGGCCTCGCACTCGTGCGGTTCGGGCCGTTCTGGCGCAGGAGCGGCACGCGAAGCGACGAAGCTAGCTACCGGACCGTGGTGCAAGCGCTGATCGACGAATATTGCACCCGCCGCAAACTCTATCTCATCGTAAGGCCCCGCCCCCATCTCGAATTTTATCCGGTCGAGGCACGGCTGCTGGAAGAGCTCGGCTTTCGCGGCAGCCAGTCGTCGGTCCTCGATCATTATTTCGTCAACGTCGCCCTGAGCGCCGACGAGCAGAAGAAGAGCCTCGACAAGAGGTGGCGCTACAATCTCAAGCTCGGGGACGCGAACGACCTGAACATCACCATCAGCGATGACGAGGCCGATTTCCGCACGTTTCAGAAAATCTATGCCGAAATGGTCGAGCGCAAGCGCCTCAACTATCCCGGTGTGGACCTGCCGCAGGCCATTCCAGATCTCGTCCGCCTTCCCTCGCAAATGAAGATGAGGGTTGCGCTGGCCCATCACGACGGCGAGGCCGTCGCAGGTGCGGTGTTCAGCATCGTCGGGGATCTTGCCTACTACGTGTTCGGCGCGACCAACGACAAGGCAACGGAGCTGCAGGCCGGCTACATCCTTCAGTGGCGTCTCGTCGAATGGCTTCGGGACAACGGAGGAATTACATGGTGCGACCTCGGAGGCACCGGCGACCGCGGCATCCAGCAGTTCAAGAAGGGGCTTGCCGGCAAGCGCGGCGCGCTGCTCACCGCCCAGGAGTTTCACTACTCACCGTCGCCGACCGCTACTGCGATCGTCAAGGGGATGTTCGCCGTGCGCAACGCCCGCAACAAGATCCAGAGCTGGCAGCGCGCCTGAGCGGCTCACCGCTGTTCTCCACCCGGCGTTCACGCGGGCATTGATTTCGCCGGCGTCTTTTTCGCCGCGCGCCACTCCTCGAAGCGCTGGACGACCACAAAGAACGCGGGCACGAACAGGACCGCAAGGCAGGTCGATGCGATCATGCCGCTGAAAACCGTGATGCCGATCGACTTGCGGGCACTGGCACCGGCACCGGTCGCGAATACCAGCGGCGCAACGCCCAGGATGAAGGCAAACGACGTCATCAGGATCGGCCGGAACCGGGCGCGCGCGGCCTCGACAGCGGATTCGATCAGCGGCCTGCCGTCTCGGACGCGAAGCTCCCGCGCGACCTCCACGATCAAAATTGCGTTTTTCGCGGACAACGCAATCAGGAGGATCAGCCCGATCTGGACGTACAGATTGTTGTCGATCCGCAGCCCCATCAGAACCGAAGTCGGGCCGATCAGCGACAGCGGCACCGCAAGGATGACCGAAAGCGGCGCGTACCAGCTCTCGTACTGGCCGGCAAGAACAAGATAGACCAGCAGCATCGCGAGGCCGAAGACGAGATAGATTTGGTTGCTGACGAGCTTCTCCTGATAGGACATCCCCGTCCATTCGTAGGATGTGCCAGGCGGCAGGGTCTTGGCCGCAATCTCCTCCATCAGCGCGATCGACTGACCGGAGCTGAAGCCTTGTGCGGGCAGCCCGACAACCGTTGACGACGGATAGAGATTGTAGAGGCTGATAAGCGAGGGGCCGGCCGCAGGCGTGATCTTGATCAGGGTGCCGAGCGGGATCATGTCCCCGCGCTGGTTACGCACCATCATGTTCGCGATGTCGCGGGGCAGCAGGCGAAACTGGGCATCAGCCTGCGCATAGATCTGGAAGGTGCGGCCGAACTTGTTGAACTGGCTGACGAAGGACGACCCCAGATACGACGCCAGCGTGGAGAAGACCTCATCGGTCGATACCTGCAGGGTTTGGGTCTTCACCCTGTCGACCTCGACATCGAACTGCGGCACCATCGAGCGGAACGGCGAACTCACCCGCTGCAGCGAACTCTGCGTCTGCGCATTCGCGACGACGGCGTTGGTGACGGCCTGCAGCTTGTTGAAATCCGAGCTGCCGTCGCGCAGCTCGACCTGCATGGCAAATCCAGCGGCGTTGCCGATGCCCTGGATCGGCGGCGGTGGCAGCACGATGATCCGCGCCTCGGAAATGGCGGCGAGCGACTGGTTCAATCCGATCACCAGCGATCGCAGATCCTCGCCCGCTCCCCGCTCGCTCCAGTCCTTGAGCACGAGATAGGCGACGCCGGCATTGGCAAGGCTCGCACTGTTGTCGAGCGCGGAAATGCCGGCGATGCCGAGCACATGCGCGACGCCCGGCGTCTTGCCGCCGATTTCGCTGACGCGGTCCATGACCTGCTGGGTGCGCTCCAACGACGCGCCGTCGGGCAGTTGCACTGCGGCGAGCAGATAGCCCTGATCCTCGATCGGCAGAAAACCCGTCGGCACCCGCGACAGCCCATAGATGCTGCCGCCGATCAGGGCCAGCGCCACGATCACTGAAATGCCGCTGTGCGCGGTCAGACGGCTGATGAACGCAGCATACCAGCGCTCCACCCGGCCATAGACTGCGTTAAAGCCGCGATAGAACCAGTTGCGCTGCTCCGGCGGGACCGCCGGCCGCAGCCACAATGCGCACTGGGTCGGCTTCAGCGTCGCCGCATTGACGGCGCTGATCAACGCCGTTGCGGCGATGACGAGGGCGAACTGGGCATAGATGCGCCCGGTCAGGCCCGGCAGAAACGCCGCCGGCAGAAACACCGACACCAGCACCAGCGTGATGCCGATGATGGGGCCGAACAGCTGGTCCATCGCCTTGATCGCGGCCTGCGCGCCGGTCATCCCCTGCTCGATGTTGTGCGCGGCGCCCTCCACCACCACGATCGCGTCGTCGACGACGATGCCGATGGCGAGAATGATCGCGAACAAGGTCGACAGGTTCACCGTGAACCCGAGCGCGGCCATCGCCGCGAACGCGCCGATGATGGTCACGGGGACCGTTGTCGCCGGCACCAGCATTGCGCGCCAGTCCTGCAAAAATACCAAAATCACGACCAGCACCAGCAGCGCCGCTTCAATGAGCGTCTTGTAGACCTCATTGATCGAGGCTTTGACGAAGGTCGTGGTGTCGAACGGAATCTCGAACTGGATGCCGGGCGGAAAGCTCTTCGCCAGCTCCGTCATCTTTGTGCGGACCGAGCCGGCGACATCGATGGCATTGGCGCCGGGCGACTGGAAAACAGCGATGCCGGTCGCCGGCCGCCGGTCGAGCGCAAAAACCTGGCTGTAAGTCTGCGCTCCCAGCTCGACACGCCCGACGTCGCGCAGGCGCGTGATGTCGCCCGAGGTTCCGGTCTTGACGATGATGTCAGCGAACTGATCGACACTGTTCAGACGGCCGCTGACGTTCAGCGTGTATTGAAACGCCTGCCCGGGCGGGGCCGGCGGCATGCCGACCTGACCGGCAGTGACCTGCTGGCTCTGCTGCTGGACGGCCTGGACGACATCCTGCGGCACCAGGCCGCGCGCCTGCATCTGGTTGGGATTGAGCCAGAGCCGCATCGAGTACTGGCCGGCGCCGAACACGGTGACGTTGCCCACGCCGGGAAGGCGTGCCAGCTCATCCTTGAGATTGATCGTGGCGTAGTTGCTCAGATACAGGCTGTCGCGCTGCGCGTCGGTAGACGTCAGGGTGACGAACAGCAGGATCGCGGTCGAACGCTTCTGCACCGTCACGCCCTGGCTCTGCACAGCCTGCGGCAGCGACGACAGCGCGCTTGATACCCGGTTCTGCACCAGAACCTGCGCGAAGTTCAGGTCAGTGCCGATCTTGAAGGTCACGGTCAGCGTGTAGCTGCCATCGGAGCCGCTATAGGACTGCATGTAGATCATGTCCTCGACGCCGTTGACCTGCTGCTCGATGGGCAGCGCGACCGTGTCCACCACAGTCTTTGCGCTCGCGCCGGGATAGCGCGTGGTCACCTGCACCGTGGGCGGAACAACGTCGGGATACTGCGCGACCGGCAATCCCAGAAGCGCGACAGCCCCGATGAGAACGATCAAAATTGCGATGACGTTGGCAAGAACCGGGCGCTCGATGAAATACTTCGAGATCATTGGCGCTGCTTCCTATTTCACCGCCGCCAGGAACTGCTCGATCGTCTGAACCTGCGGCTTGACTTTCTGGCCGGGAATGGCCCGCAGAATGCCCGCAACCACCACCCGGTCGTCAGGCGCAAGGCCCGCCTCGATCACCCGCAGCTGCCCCTCGAGCGGGCCGACCTCTACCTTGCGCTGCTCGATGACATCGTCCTTGTTGGCCACCAGCACATAGCGGCCGCCCTGGTCGTTGCCGAGCGCGACATCCGGCACCAGCAGCGCCTTGACGTCCGTCTCCACGGGCACGCGGACGCGAACGAAATATCCCGGCAGCAGCACGCGTGTCGGATTGGGCAGCACGCCGCGCACGGCCAGCGTTCCGGTGGACTGATTCAGCGTCGGTGCGGCATAGTCGAGTTTTCCCGAATGCGGATAGCCGTTTTCCGTCTGCAGCCCGATCTCAACCGGGATGCGCTGCAGATCTTCCGCCGTCAGCCCGCGCCGCACGGCCTCGGCGCGGATGGTCAGGACATCCCGCTCGCCGACATTGAAGTTGACGTAGATGGGATCGAGCTGAACGATGCTCGCAAGCTGGGTCGGCGACGACGCTCCCACAAGCTCGCCGACCGAAACGAGATGCGCGGAGACGATCCCGTCGAACGGCGCCACGACGTTGGTATAGCCATAGTTGATGGCCGCGAGTTTGGTGTTGGCCTGCGCCTGTTGCAGATTGGCCTCGGCGCTGTCGCGCGAAGCGGATGCCTGCTCAAAAGTCTGCTGTGACGCAAATTGCCTGGAGACGAGTTCGGACTGCCGCTTATATTCAGCCTGCGCCTGCACGAACGCCGCCTGCGCGCCTGCCTCCGCTGCCTTCGCCTGATCGAGCTTGAGTTTGTATGTCTCCGGCTCGATCGTGAACAGCCTCGTGCCTTCCTTTACGAACGAGCCATCCTTGTAGTCGATCGACTGCAGCACACCCTGCACCCGCGCGACGAGGTCAACGGACTTGATCGGCGCGGTGTTGCCGGTGGCAAAAAGATAGCGCGTGATTTCCTTCTGGAGCGGCAGAGCGACATCGACTGTCGGCGGCGGTGGTTGAACAAAACTGTTCTGTTCACATGCCGCAAGAAAAACTGCTCCAGCCACAGCGAGGACACTCAGTGCCTTCCGCGGGAACCTCGCAAATCGCGCGAGTCTCCAAGGGGATAAATCGGCAAGCGAATGACTGGATCTCATTCCCCTTCTCCGATCGATATCATGGCAAGCACGCAAGACTACGAATGATACCATATTCTTGTTGCTGGAACATTCAAAAGCGCGCAGTCTTCGCGCCCTATCGAGGTCCCTACTCGGCCGCTTGATCTATTCGCCGCTGAACCGCCTGACCAAGGCAATGGACTGGAGATCGCAATGAAGCATGGCATCGAATGGCGCCGCTGCGCGCAACTGTTTTTTCTCGCGACAAGCCTGATGGTCCTCACCTCACCCCTCGCAGCACAACAGCCAACGTCGGCGCAGCGAAGCGCCATCCGCGAAGCCTGCCGTACCGACTACGAGGCGCACTGCGCGAACGTCCCGTCCGGCGGAAAGCAGGCCCTCATGTGCCTGCAGCAGAACATGGCGAACCTCTCGCAGGGTTGCCAGATGGCTGTCGGCGCGGTCGGCAAGACAACCGCCGCTCCGCCTGTTGCCGCGCCTCCCGCGTCGGCAGCAGCACCGGTCGCACCCCCGCCGCTCGCGGCAGCACCTGTCGCGCCATCCGGCACCGTCGGCGCGGTCACCGCGCCCCCGGCACCGCCGATGCGAGCCATGACGCCCCGCCAGGAAATCGCCCTGGTTCGCACCTCCTGCGGCGAGGATTTTCGGATGTACTGCGGGAACGTGCAGATGGGCGGCGGCCGCGCGGTCGCGTGCCTGCGCGCCAATGCCGCGTCGCTTTCCCCGACCTGCCAGAATGCCTTGATGGGAATGCGCCGATCGCGCTGAACGGATTTTTACTTAGATCGGGCATCATTTTGAGGACACGGTCGGCCCGTCCCTGACGGGCCGACAATGTATCTTTCACCTGCCCACACCCTGCCGGAGCTGCTCTTCAATCAGCTTATTCAATCCGCTGCGGATCCTATCCAGATCCAGACTTTCGGTGAGCGCCCTCTTCTGCTTGATGTTATCCAACGTGCTTTCCATGATGTTGGCGGGATTGAAGCTCGGCGGGAACGAGCGCGGCGGAAAGTCCTTGAACGTCGCCACGATCTGGAAAACCTCGTCGATCACCCCGTACATCATCCCGACATGGTTGATCTGCCAATCCCAGAACGTGTTCGAGGTCATGTCGGCGCGTTCGAACGGATCCTGCATCAGATTGAATATTCTCTGCAGTCGCAGCGTCGTGAAGGGCTCGGCCCACACGGCCATCGTTCCCTCCTTGCGCTGCTCGGAGAAGACATACTTGTAGTCCCCGCTGCGGAGGCCGACGAGCAAGCCATCATCGTCGGCATAGAAGAAACTGTTGCGCGCACTTTTCACGCCATTGTTGTTGGCCGCGCTACCGCTCACATTGCGCAGAAATGCGGACTGATCATAGCCGTCAAGGTGCACCTTGTAGGTGATGCCGTTTACCACGTAGCCAGCTTTGAGCTTGTTGACGATATCGGGCTCCCCGGCAATCGCACAGAGCGTCGGCACCCAATCGTTGTGGCTCATCAGCTCGTTGGTCACCGTTCCCGGCTTGATAATGGAGGGCCAGCGCACCATGCACGGCACGCGGAACGCGCCCTCCCAGTTGGTGTTTTTCTCGGAGCGGAACCAGGTCATCGCGCCGTCCGGCCACGTATTCATATGAGGCCCGTTGTCGCTCGAATAGACGACGATGGTGTCGTTGGCGCTGTCCATATCATCCAGAGCCTTCAGGAGGCTGCCGACCGTATCGTCATGCTCCAGCATGCCGTCGATATACTCACTGTCGCCGTGCGTATAGCGTCCGCGGTGCCTTGGCCGCACATGGGTGCGCAGGTGCATGCGGGTCGAGTTGAACCAGACGAAAAACGGCTTGCCCGCCGCCCGCTGCCGCTGCATGAAATCGATCGCCGCCGCCGATGTTTCGTCGTCGATCGTCTCCATCCGCTTCTTCGTCAGCGCGCCGGTATCCTCGATGGTTTGCTTGCCGATCTTGCCAAAACGCGTATCGACCGTCGGGTCATCGACATTGGTCGCCTTGCACCCCGCGCGGCCCATACTTCGCGCGATAGGCTGCGTCCTTCGGATAGTCCGGCAACTCGGGCTCCTCCTCCGCGTTGAGGTGATAGAGGTTTCCGAAAAATTCGTCGAAGCCGTTGACGGTCGGCAACGTATCGTTGCGGTCGCCGACATGGTTCTTGCCGAATTGTCCCGTCGCATAGCCGAGATTCTTGAGAAGTCCCCCGATCGAGGGATCAAGCTGGCTCATGCCCATCGGCGCGCCGGGAAAGCCAACCTTGGTCAGCCCGGTGCGAAGGCTGTGCTGGCCGGTGAGGAACGCTGCCCGGCCCGCCGTACAAGACTGTTCGCCGTAATAGTGCTGAAACTTGATGCCCTCGCGAGCGATGCGATCGATGTTCGGCGTCTCGTAGCCCATCAAGCCGTTCGCATAGGCGCTGAGGTTGGTTATGCCGACGTCGCCAAAGATGACAAGGATGTTGGGCTTGCGCCCGGATGACGCGGCCGGCTGGGCCGGCGCCACCTGTTGCGCCTGCCCGGCCCCGGACTGCGTCAACGTCGCCATCGCGACGACCGCCGACGACCCGAGCAGAATGCTCCGACGGCTCGGCGCTTGAAGCTCCGTGCCTTTCGCTTCACCTCGACGTTCATCCAGCGCATTGCTCGTCATCCTACTCTCCATCCTTCCAAAACATGAAAGTCATGGCGTGCTTGCCTGCCTCACGACACATCGGAATCCGACGTGGCTGGTGGATGTATCGACTGCTTCGGCATGACGCGCCGCGGGGCGATAGCGGCGGCAGTAATTCGGCGCGCACAGATGCGAACCGCCCTTCAGCACTTTTCGCGGAATCCTGATCTCCGGCTGGCACGGATCGTAGCTGCCCGCCTCGCCCGCGCCGCGCGGATTGACAGGTATGCAGCAGGTTTTCGGCGCATCCGCCGGGTGCCGTGGAGAGTACCAGTCATCAGTCCACTCCCAGACATTGCCGATCATGTCATAGAGGCCATAGCCGTTGGGCGGGAAAGCCCGAACCGGCGAGGTCCGCTCATAGCCATCGAGGTTAAGGCTTTGTGCCGGAAACTCGCCCTGCCAGGTGTTTGCCATGTGTTTGCCATGCGGCGTAAACTCGTTGCCCCAGGCGTATTCGGCACCATCGAGTCCGCCCCGTGCCGCAAACTCCCATTCGGCTTCCGTGGGCAGTTCCTTGCCCGCCCACCTTGCGTAGGCCTGCGCATCGGCGAAGGCCACATGCACGACCGGATGATTGTCGAGCGTGTTGATGCTGCTCTTCGGCCCATAGGGGTGGCGCCAGTCGGCGCCCTTCAAGAAGGTCCACCACTGCGACCAGTCATGAAGATCGACAGTGTGGCGCGGCGGCACGAAGACGAGCGAACCGGCATAGAGCATATGCGGCAGCGCACCGGGATAATGCTTCGGGTCCGGCGGGATTTCGGCGGTCGTCACATGCCCCGTCGCCTTGACGAAGTCTTTGAACTGGCGGTTCGTCACCGGCGCCTGATCGATCCAGAACCCGGAGACAGTTACCTGATGGCTCGGGGCTTCCTCCGGATAGTGCCGATCGGACCCCATGCGAAACGTGCCGCCCGGTATCCAGACCATGCCGGACACACGGTCGTCGGCCGCAGAAAAACCGCTTCGTTCAGTATCGGTCGATAGCGCCATGGCCAGCCAACCGGACAGTTCCGACAAAATCTCGCCGAGCGCAGCAAGGGCTTACGACAGTAACCCAACTCCCCGCAACTGTGATGTGCAGTTTGTGCCAAGCGGGAGATCTTGCTCTGCCTGTCACGGGGAAGGAACAATATACGCCCGCGTCGCATTCTTCGCTGAACTGACTATTTCACTCGCAACGGCCCGACCGTGCGGAGCATTTCCATTGCGCGCCTGAGGAGTCCGGCATCGATGAGCGGAGATGTCTTCGTCAATCACTCCAGGGTGGACTGCTTCGAGTGCATGCGCGAAGCGATCCTCGGCAGCCATGTCGATGTGACGCAACTCGCCCCCGGCGCGCTTCAGGGCTGGCTCACTCATATCGCCATCGGAGAGTTTTCGCTTAGCGCAGGCTCGTTCTCGGTCGGCATCCGGGCGCAGCGAACTTCGAATGAGAAACACCTGATCATCGGCATTCTGCTCGGCGCCGACAGCCGCGTCACCCATTGGTCATACGATCTGCGTCCTGCGGACGTTCTGGTCATCCCGCCCGACGTCGATCATGACGGCCGATTTTACGGCGGTGCGGCCTACGGGGCCATCCGCCTTCCCCTGGACGATGTGGCCGCAGTTTTCGCCGGGGAGCCGCGGCTGAGCGACGCCGCCACGTGGCAGGCGAAAAATCACTTCAGGGCCGATCCCTATGTCGGCCCGCTGGCCGTCCAGCGGCTATCCAAGATCGTCACGTACCTTTGCGATCCGCACACGCCTCTGTCGCAGGAGGCGGCCGACTACTGGCGCCGCTCGATCATCGACGCCGTCACCGCGTCGATCGTTCATAGTCTGCCGCCTGATGAATCGGGACCGCCCCCTTCGGCCGTCAAGCTCGTGCGTGAGGTCGGTCATTTCCTCGACATGGCCGGTCTCAGGCCGATCCATGTTTCAGAGATCTGCGCGCGGCTCGGCACGTCGCGTCGCAACCTGCACCGTGCCTTCCACGACGCGCTCGGCATCGGCCCCGTCACTTTCCTGCGCTACAAGCGGATGTGCAACGTCCACTCGGTGTTGCGAGAGAGCGATCCGGCCCAGGTGACTGTGGCCGAAGCGGCCATGCAGCACGGTTTTCTCGAACTGGGACGCTTCTCTCAATATTATCATTCGCTGTTCGGCGAGTATCCGTCGCAAACGCTGCGGGCGCCGTCCCGCCGCGGCAGCGCATTCCAACCCGTCACGCGGGCGCAGCCAAGCGCGTGACCCCGGCACGGTGGCCGCCCGGCTACGCCGCCCCACAACACCTCAGTGACCGCCTGCGGCTTCCCTCGCCTCCGCCGCCGGAAGCACCGGCGCCTCAAACGCGTTCACTTCGCCGCCCGACTTGTCGCCGGAGAGCCAGCGCCGGACGAAGACGAAGAACACCGGCACCATCAGCAGCGCAAGAATGACCACGGCGATCATCCCGCCCATCACGCTCGTGCCGAGCGCCTGCTGGCTCTTCGCGCCCGCGCCGCTGGCGATCGCCATCGGCAGCACGCCGCAGACGAAGGCAAAGCCGGTCATCAGGATCGGCCGGAAGCGCAGGCGGCAGGCCTCGACCGTCGCCGTCAGCAGCGGCTTGCCTTTCTCGCGGAGCTCCTTGGCGAACTCGATGATGAGAATCGCGTCCTTTGCGGCAAGGCCGATGATCGTGATCAGCGCCACGGTGAAATAGACGTCGTTCGGCAGGCCCCGCATCATCGCCGCCGCCACGGCGCCGCAGATGCCGAGCGGCACCGTCAGCAGCACGGCGAGCGGGATCGCCCAGCTCTCATAGAGCGCGGCAAGGCACAGGAAGACGACAAGCGCCGACAGCGCAAGGATGAACGGCGCCTGCGAGCCGGAGAGCTTTTCCTGCAGCGACTGGCCCGTCCACTCATAGCCGAATCCGCGCGGAAGCTGGTCGGCCAGTCTCTCCATCTCGGCGATCGCATCGCCCGAGGTGAAGCCCGGCTTCGCCTCGCCGCTGATGCGCACCGAGGGATAATAATTGAATCCGACGATCTGGGTCGGCCCCTTGCTCCACTCGACCGTCGAGAAGGCGGACAGCGGCACCAGTTGCCCGCGGCTGTTCTTGACGTTGTAGCCAAGAATGTCGCTGGCCTTCATGCGGCCGGCCGTGTCGCTCTGCACGATCACGCGCTGCATGCGTCCACGATTGGGGAAGTCGTTGATATAGGCCGAACCGAGATTGGTCGAGATGGTGCTGTTGATGTCCTCGAAGGTCACGCCGAACGCGGCGGCCTTCTCGCGGTCCACCATAAGGTTGACGACCGGCGCGGGCGGCAGGCCCTCGACAAAGACATTCTTCAGCACAGGGCTTGCCTTGGCCCGCGCCAGCAAGGTGTCGGTCGCCTGCATCAAGGCGTCATAGCCCTTCTGCCCGCGATCCTGCAGGCGGAAGCTGAAGCCGCTAGAGTTGCCGAGGTTGTCGATCGGCGGCGGCTGCAGGGCCGAAATCTGGGCATCGCGCACCGATGACAGGTTCTTGTTGATGTCGTTGACGATCGCCGCAGCGGAATCCTTAGGCCCGCGTTCCGACCAGTCCTTCAGGGTGATGAAGGCTTGCGCGGTGTTGATGCCCTGACCAAGAAAACTGAAGCCCGTGAGGAAGGTGACATTCTCGACACCGTCGCGGCTCGCCAGATACTTTTCCACCTCCTTGACCGCCGCTTCCGTCCGGTTGAACGATGAGTTGGACGGCGTCTGAACGTCGGTGGTGATGAAGCCCTGATCGTCGATCGGCAGAAAACCGCCCGGCAGCCGGACGAAGGCCCAGCCAAGCCCGATCAGCAGCACCGCGTAGATCACCATCAACCGGCCCGTGCGTGTCACCATCCAGCCGACGGAGCCGGCATAGCGGTCTTTCACGCGATCAAGAATGCGATTGAACCAGCCAAAAACGCCTCTCTTGGCATGGCCGTGCCCCGCCTGCACCGGCTTGAGCAGCGTGGCGCAGAGCGCGGGTGTCAGCGACAGCGCCATCAGCGCTGAGAAGCCGATCGCCGCCACCATCGTGACCGAGAACTGCCGGTAGATGATGCCAACGGAGCCGGGAAAGAACGCCATCGGCACGAACACCGCCATCAGCACCAGCGTGATGCCGACGATCGCACTGGTGATCTGCGACATCGCCTTGCGCGTCGCTTCCTTCGGCGGCAGCCCCTCCTCCGACATGATGCGCTCGACGTTCTCGACCACGACGATGGCATCGTCGACCAATATGCCGATCGCCAGCACCATGCCGAACAGCGTCAGCATATTGATCGAGTAGCCGGCCAGGAGGAGCGTCGCGCAGGTGCCGAGCAGCGCGACCGGCACGACGATTGTCGGGATGACGGTGTAGCGGATGTTCTGCAGGAACAGGAACATCACGATGAACACCAGCACGACAGCTTCGGCCAGCGTCGTCAGCACCTTGGTGATCGACGCCTCGACGACAGGCGTGATGTTGTAGGGAATGTCATAGGTGATGTTGGCCGGGAAGAAGCGCGACAGCTCCTTCATCTTGGCCTCGATCGCACTCGCGGTGGCCAGCGCATTGCCGGTCGGCGCAAGGAGCACCGAAAGGCCGGCGGTCGGCTGGCCGTTGAGGCGCGTGGTGAACTGATAACCCATGCCGCCGACCTCGATGCGGGCGACATCGCGCAGACGCACCGTCGAGCCGTCCGGGTTGGCGCGAAGAACGATCGCTCCGAACTCATCGGCGGATGTGAGCTGGCCCTTCACCAGCACCAGCGCGGAGATTTTTTGATCCGGCGTCGACGGCTCGGCACCGACGCTGCCGGAGGCGACCTGCGCATTCTGAGCGTTGATCGCCTTGGTAACGTCGTCAGCGGTGAGATTGTAACCAACGAGCTTGGCGGGATCGATCCAGATGCGCAGCGAGCGTTCGGTCGAATAGAGGGTGGCGCGGCCGACGCCGGGGATGCGGCGGATCTCGCCGAGCACGTTGCGGACCATGAAATCGCCGAGGCCGACTTCATCGAGGCTGCCATCCGTCGAGCGAAGCGTGATGATCTGCAGAACCGCGCTTGAGGCTTCCTCGACCAGAATGCCCTGCTGGATCACCGCGCGCGGCAGGCGAGCCTCAACGCGCTTGATGCGATTCTGGACCTCGACCGAGGCCATGCTGCTATCGGTGCCGGGCACGAAGTTGGCAAGGATTTCCACCTGGCCGAGCGAGTCGCTGGTGGACTCAAAATTCAGGATGCCGGCGGCACCATTCAGCTCCTCCTCGATCAGCCGCGTGACGCTGTTGTAGAGGTTTTCCGGTGATGCGCCCGGATAGCTGGTACTGATCGCAATGGAGGGCGGCGCAATGATCGGATACTGCGCGACAGAGAGGAAGGGAATCGAGATCGCGCCGATCAGACAAATGAACAGCGCGACGACCCAGGCGAAGATCGGCCGGTCGATAAAAAATGCGGGCATGGTTTCGGCTCAGCGCAGCTTCGTCTCGGTAGCCGGCCGATTCCCGACCGCGACTTCGGATTCCGCCCAGGCATTTGGCGTCACCGCATCGCCCGCGGCGAACTTTTGGAACCCTTCGACGACAACCCGCTCGCCAGGCTTCAGACCATCGAGCACCATCCACTGATCCTCGACCATCTCGCCGGTGCGGATCGCCTGAATAGCAACGCGGTTGTCGGGCTTGACCACGAATACCTGCGTCTCGCCACTGGTGCTGAACTGCACCGCCTGCTGCGGCACCGTGATGGCGTCTGAATCGACGCCCTGCTCGATCCGCACCCGCGCATACATCCCGGGCAAGAGGTCATGCTTGGGATTCTGGAATTCGCCGCGCAATGTCACCTGCCCGGTGTTGGCATCAACCTTCGCTTCGGAGAACAACAGCCGGCCGTCGATCGGATAGGCCGCTCCGTCATCGAGGACGAGCCTGACCTTGGCGACACCGCGATCAACGCGTTCCAGCTCCCCGGTCTCGAAGGCGCGGCGCAGTTTACTCAACTCGCTCGCCGACTGGGTGAAGTCGACATAGATCGTCTCGATCTGCTGGATCGTCGCAAGGCTCGTGGCATCGTTCTGCACCACCAGCGCGCCCTCACTGACGAGCGCCGCGCCAATCACGCCGTCGATCGGCGCGCGAATGGTCGCATAATCAAGATTGAGCTTTGCGCGCGCAACGTCCGCCTCACGCGCGGCGACATCGGCAACCGCCTGACGCATCGCGGCAATCGCATTCTCGTTTTCCGCCTGCGAAACCGCCGCATGTCCTGCCAGCGTCTCGAACCGCTTTGCACGGCTCACTGTCTGATCGCGCAACGCTTCCGCCTTCGCGAGCGCAGCTTGCGCGGCCTGCAATTCAACTTCGAACGGTTTGGGATCGATCCTGTAGAGCGGATCGCCGGCTTTCACCTGGCTGCCCTGATGGAACAGGCGCTCGACAACAATGCCCGACACACGCGAGCGAACGTCAGCAATCCGTGTCGGCGCGATGCGGCCTGGCAACTCCCGCACAAGCGTGCGTGGCTCCTCCTTCACCGTGATGACGCTGACATTCGGCGCTGGTGCAGGCGCAGCGGAAGCCGCAACCGGCTCATCGCAACCAGCAAGCATTGGAGACACACCGAGCAGCAAAATTGTTAAACCAAGCATTTTGCGCGCGTGCATCCCGTAGGCTCCTACCTTCATGCTGAATGAATACGATCTGAACAATGAGACGGTATTTAAAAACAAACACCGGACTCGCAAAGTGCACCGCATCATTTTTTTATGCGGCGCTACGCCACATCAAGCGTGCCGCTGAAATGACACAGTTTCGGCATCATCCGAAAATGAGCTTCATACGCTGCTTCGTCACTCACAGGAGGCAAATCGCTTCGCGCCCGGAATTGCAGCCAACCGGCAACATGCAGCGAGATGCGCATCGTCCGCCCGCGCGCTCGCCGCATCTATGGCAATCAGTTCATGTCGCGTGCTTCGTTTCGCCCTGATCAGCCCCACTCACAACTTTGTGATCTCTGCTGCGCCAAATGATCGCAGCCGATCGATGACTTCCCGCCATCACGACGCGAAGATCAAATTCACTCTGTCTCTATGGATACTTCGGAGAGAGGGCTGCGGCCAAATGACCGCAGCAGATAGATTTCAGCATGAAGCCAAAAAACGTCAGCAATGCTCAATGCGTGCTGCCGTGAACCTGAATGTGACGAACCTTCTCCTGCTCGGTGTTCTTCGGCAGGATCACAGTCAAAATGCCGTTCTCGACACTGGCCTCCACCTTGTCCGCCTTGACCGAATGGGGAATGCGCAGCGAGCGCTGGAAGCGGCCGAATGAGCGCTCGACGAAATGGAAGTTCTCGCGCTCTTCCTTCTTCTCCAGTTTCTTCTCGCCGCTGATCGTCAATACGTCGTCGTCGAGAGTGATATCGACGTCCTTGTCGGCCACGCCCGGCAACTCGGCAGTGATCCGCAATTCGGTGTCGGTCTCGGAAACATTCATTTGCGGCATGATCATTGTTTCTTCACGACCTTGCCGCATCGCCATAGGCATCCCGGTCCCGCTCACCATGTCGTCAATCAGGCGGTTCATGCCTTGATGAAGCGGCCAGAACGGGTCACTCGCCATCAGATGTCCACCCAACGGAGTGAGAGAAGTGCGTGCCATTGCCTGTCTCCTTCTGCTTCGAGTTCACAACTCGCGGCGCGTCCTCCGCAGCTTTACAAGCGCATCGGAACCGGCGCGCTATTGATGAAATTGTACAAACCGATCTTTGGTTTTCCAATCAATCCGCAGTGAAGCGCGAATGCGTTTGTCCTCACTGGAACATCGCAGGACGTGACAGCCCGCAATAGAACAGCAGTTTCGACATGATGATTCCCTGCGCCGCATGCGGTCGGCTGCCTTCATGGGCCTGCGCGCGAGCGTGAGAAGCTGGGCATCGCTCGGATGATCCACGGTCTCGACACCGACGATCGCTTTGACGATTGCCGGGTCATGCGAACGGATGCGTCAGCGGCTCGGTCTTCGCCTCGCCCGGCCCGGCGATGAGCCCCCAGCGTCGCCAATCGCCGCGGCGACTTCATGAAGATCGTTTTGATCTGGTACGGCATGTCCATCGCCGGTCGTATTGGCCTTGACTGCCCGGGTGCAAAACGAACGTTTCGTTGTCACCGTCATTGAGCGGTTCCACAGGATTGTATGAAGGCCACTGTGGCGCGCATGACAAATGTTTGTGATTGGCGCACGCGCCGTGGACGCTTACGCCAGCAGGATCATGCCCGCGACCTGAGCGCCTCCCCTGCTCACGGAACCTTGGCCGCAGCATCGAATGCAAGATCAACTGCATCTTCGACGCGCTCGATCCAGAAGAATTCGAGCTGGTCGCGCACTTCCTGCGGAATGTCCTCGAGGTCCCGCTTGTTGCGCGCCGGCAGCAATACCCGCTTGATGCCGGCCTGCGCCGCCGCGATCACCTTCTCCTTGATCCCGCCGACCGGCAGCACCAACCCGCGCAAGCTGATCTCGCCGGTCATCGCGGTGTCGCTGCGGATTGCCTTGTCGGTCAGCAGCGACGTGAGCGCCATGAACATCGCAACGCCTGCGCTCGGCCCATCCTTCGGCACCGCGCCTGCGGGAACATGAATGTGGATGTCGCTCTTTTCGAATAACGTGGGCTCGATCCCCATCGCGCCCGCCTTGTTCTTGACGATGCTGAGCGCCGCCTGCGCGCTCTCCTTCATCACATCGCCGAGCTGGCCAGTCAGGATCAGCCGGCCGCTCCCTGGCGTTCGCGTTGCTTCGATGAACAGAATGTCGCCGCCAACCGGCGTCCAGGCAAGGCCGGTTGCCACGCCCGGCACGCTGGTGCGCATCGCCACCTCGTTCTCGAACTGAACGGGCCCGAGGATTTTTGCGAGGTCGCTCACCTCGACTGCAATCGGCCCCGCCTCGCCTTCCGCGATCCGAACCGCCGCGCTCCGCGCCACCTTGCCGATGGCGCGCTCAAGATTTCGCACGCCGGCTTCACGCGTATAGTGCCGGATGATCTCCCGCAGGGCATCGTCCGACAGCCGCAGCTGGTCATGATGCAAGCCATTCGCGGCAATCTGCCGGCCGACCAGGTAGCGCCGCGCGATCTCGAATTTTTCATCGGCCGTATATCCGGCGAGGCTGATGATCTCGAGCCGGTCCCGCAGCGGCCCGGGGATGGTATCGAGTATATTGGCGGTCGTGATGAAAACCACGCGGCTGAGATCAAACGGGACGGCGAGATAATTGTCGCGAAAAGTGTTGTTCTGCTCGGGGTCCAGCACTTCCAGCAGCGCTGCGCCGGGATCGCCTTGCACGCCGCCGCCCCCCAGCTTGTCGATCTCGTCCAGCATCATCACGCAATTGCGCGTGCCGGCCTTGCGCAGCGCCTGGATGATATTGCCCGGCAGCGCGCCGATATAGGTTCGCCGATGGCCGCGGATCTCGGCTTCATCGTGAACGCCGCCGAGGCTCACGCGCACGAATTTTCGCTGCATCGCGCGCGCGATCGACTGGCCGAGCGATGTCTTGCCGACGCCCGGCGGGCCGACGAAGCAGATGATCGGCGCCTTGCCCTGCGGTGCCAGTTTGCGCACGGCGAGATACTCGATGATCCGCTGCTTGATCTTGTCGAGACCATAGTGATCCTCGTCGAGGATGCGGCGCGCCTCCGCAAGGTCGATCGGCGCTTCATCGGGCAGCTTCCACGGCAACTCTATCAGCGTATCGAGATAGTTGCGAACCATGCCGTATTCCGCTGCGGCCTCCGGCATCCGTTCGAGCCGGCGCAGCTCCTTGCGGGCCTGCTCCTCCACCTCCTTGGGCATCTCCGCAGCGCTGATCGCCTCGCCAAGCTCGGCGATCTCTGCGGTCTTGCCCTCCTCGCCCTCGCCGAGCTTCTTCTGGATCGCGGCGAGCTGCTCGCGAAGCAGGATCTCGCGCTGGCGTTGATCGAGCGATGCCTTGGTCTGCTGGCCGATCTCCTGCGACAGCCGCAGCACTTCGATCCGATGCGCCAGCATCCGGGAGATCTTGTCCATTCTCACCGACACGTCGATTGTCTCGAGCAGCTCCTGCTTTTCCTCCGGCTTGGCATCCATATAGGAAGCGATCAGGTCGACGAGCGCGCCAGGCGTGCTCGTCGCTTCAATTGTGACGGCGAGCTCCTGCGGCACCTGTGGCAAAAGCTGAAAAATTTCCAGCGCCTGATTGCGAAGGTTGAGAAAACGCGCCTCGACCTCGGAGGAGAACGGCGCGCTCGCCTCGGGGATCTGCCGCACGCGGGCGACGAAGAACGGCCATCCATTGAGATACTCGAGCACTTCAAAACGCTGTTCGCCCTGGCACACGAGGTGGTGGGAGCCATCCGGCGCTGTGATGTAGCGCACGATGTTGGCGACGGTCCCGATGCGGTGAAGATCGATGGCGGCGGGATCGTCGATCGCGCCGTCGCGCTGCATCAAAATGCCGATCTGACGCTGGTCTCGCAGCGCGCGCTGGGCCGCCGCGATCGAGCGTTGCCGCTGAATCGTGATGGGAAAGATCGTGCCCGGAAACAGGACGACATTACGCACGGCGATGATGATGAGCGCATCCGGCGGGGGACTGGCCGAAACGGCATCTTGGACCTGACTGGTGCCTCCCACATTCGGGGTGTCATCCATGCCCCTCTCCCGCTTTTTCAAGAGTGATCAGCACACAGCCATCCACCATGGTGCGCTGGATACGGCTGTAGCGTCCCGCCGGAATTCGAACCCGGCGCTCAAATCGCCCCTGGGGCAATTCCAGCCGGTGGATGGCGGCGGTGCGCAGCGCCGCGGGCAACAGGCGCGTGCCCGAGACGGAAAGATCGTCGCCCTCGATGCGCGTCTCGATCTGCTCCGGATTGACGCCGGGCAATCCGACGAAAACCAAAACCTCCTTATCGGTTTCAAGGATGTCGACCGGCGGCTCCCAGGCCGGACCGGCTGTAAGCGAACGAGCCGGACGGAAGGCCAGCCTTTGAAGCCGCTCGGCTTGCGCGAGCATGGCGCAAGCCTCGAGCCACATCCAGTCGTGATAGCTTCTGTCCATGCTTCACGCCCCGCACCTTTCCCTTGCGCCGCACGAGCCGCGCAAAAAAGCTGGCAATGATCGCATCAGGCAACCTCAGGCAGACTTTTTCGTGTCCTTGTCGTCATCGACCTCGGTGAATTCCGCGTCGACTACATTATCGTCCTTGCTCGATGCGGAACCGGCGCCTCCGGCCTGCTGGGATTGCGAATACACCGCCTCGCCGATCTTGGTGGACGCCTGTTGCAGCGTGCTGGTCTTGGCGGCGATTGCCGCCACGTCGTCGCCCTTCAGCGCCTCGCGCAGATCCGCCATCGCGTTCTCGATCGCGCGGCGATCCGCCTCGCCGAGCTTGGCGCCATGCTCGGCAACGGAGCGCTCGGTCGTGTGCAGAAACGCCTCGCCATGATTCTTGGCCTCGACCACCTCCTTGCGCTTCTTGTCCTCGGCCGCATGCGCCTCCGCATCCTTTATCATTCGATCGATGTCGCCTTCGGACAATCCGCCGGAGGCCTGGATCTGAACGCGCTGCTCCTTGCCGGTCCCCTTGTCCTTCGCCGAGACGTTGACGATGCCATTGGCGTCGATATCGAAGGTGACCTCGATTTGCGGCACGCCGCGGGGCGCAGGCGCAATGCCAACCAGATCGAACTGGGCCAGCGCCTTGTTGTCCGCTGCCATTTCCCGCTCGCCCTGGAAGACGCGGATGGTGACGGCGTTCTGGTTGTCCTCCGCGGTCGAAAAGATCTGGCTCTTCTTGGTTGGAACGGTGGTGTTGCGGTCGATCAGCCGCGTGAACACACCGCCAAGCGTCTCGATGCCGAGCGACAGTGGCGTCACGTCAAGCAGCAGCACATCTTTAACGTCGCCTTGGAGCACACCGGCCTGAATCGCCGCGCCGATGGCGACCACCTCATCGGGATTGACACCCTTGTGCGGCTCCTTGTCAAAAATCTTGCGCACGACCTCCTGAATCTTCGGCATGCGCGTCATTCCGCCGACCAGCACCACTTCGTTGATATCAGCGGCGGTGAGGCCAGCATCCTTGAGCGCGTTGAAGCACGGCTGCACCGTTCGCTGCACAAGGTCGTCCACGAGCGTTTCGAACTTCGCCCGCGTCAGCTTGATCGCGAGATGTTTCGGCCCGGTTGCATCCGCGGTGATGAAGGGCAGATTGATCTCGGTCTGCATCGTCGTGGACAGTTCGATCTTGGCCTTCTCCGCGGCTTCCTTAAGGCGCTGGCGCGCGAGATTGTCGTTGCGCAGATTGATGCCCTGCTCCTTCTGGAACTCGTCGGCGAGATAGTTGACGAGGCGCATGTCAAAATCTTCGCCGCCAAGGAAGGTGTCGCCGTTAGTCGATTTGACCTCGAACACGCCGTCACCGATATCGAGGATCGACAGGTCGAACGTGCCGCCGCCGAGGTCGTAGACGGCGATCTTGCTTTGCTTCTGCTTGTCGAGGCCATAGGCCAGCGCCGCCGCAGTCGGCTCGTTGATGATCCGCAGCACTTCCAGCCCGGCGATCTTGCCCGCGTCCTTAGTGGCCTGTCGCTGCGCGTCGTTGAAATAGGCGGGAACGGTGATCACGGCCTGATTGACCTTCTCGCCGAGATTGGCCTCAGCGGTTTCCTTCATCTTCTGGAGGATGAAGGCGGAGATCTGCGACGGCGAGTAGCTCTTGCCGCCAGCCTCGACCCACGCATCGCCGTTTGCGGCCTTGATGATCTTGTAGGGAACCAACCCCTTGTCCTTCTCCACCATGGGATCGTCATAGCGGCGGCCGATCAGCCGCTTGACCGCAAAGATCGTGTTTTCGGGATTGGTCACCGCCTGCCGCTTCGCGGGCTGGCCGATGAGGCGTTCCCCGTCGCTGGTGAAGGCAACGATCGAGGGCGTGGTTCGCATGCCTTCCGAGTTCTCGATCAGGCGCGCGGCTGCTCCATCCATCACCGCCACGCAGGAGTTCGTCGTGCCGAGGTCGATACCGATGACTTTACCCATGAGTGAATTCCTTCTCAGGAGATTTCGCAGATCGATCGACATAGGTTGCGGAAGGCGAAAGATGCTAAATTTTTAAATTTACCTGCATGCAACATCCCCGGATTGAAACGAGGCATTGCCCTTCGCAACGCAAAAAGTTCTAAAGCGCCCTCCATCGCCGGCGACCACACAACTTCGCGTGAGACCGCATTTGCACATCGCACCGGAAAATTGTCCGGCAAACCATTGATGCAACGCCGATTGCGATCGGAGATAACCACGGATCACAGCACGCATGGCCAACCGCGACCGCCTGCGCATGCAGATTTCCCAGTGGAACAAATCTCCTCCCAATATGTTCCAGCAGGGCGTGGTTGTCGTTTCTTTTTCCAGGAGCATCCGGATGTCTGATCTCGTCGTCATTGTTTACCCGACCGAGGAAAAAGCAGAGGAAATGCGAAAAAAGCTGTTCAACTTGCAGCAGGAATATCTGATCGAACTTTCCGACGCCGTGATCGCCGTGAAGCAGGATAGCGGCAAGGTGAAGCTCAACCAAATGATGAACACCACGGCTGTGGGCGCCTTGTCCGGCGGCTTCTGGGGGCTCCTGATCGGCTCCCTCTTCCTCATGCCGCTTCTGGGCGCTTCATTGGGCGCAGCCTCCGGCGCGCTGGGCGGGGCTCTCAGCGATTTCGGCATCAATGACGCATTCATGAAAGATCTCTCGGCCAACCTGCAGCCCGGCAATGCCGCCATGTTCGTGCTGATCCGCAAGATGACGTCCGACAAGGTGCTCGATGCGCTCAAAGGCACCGGCGGCACGGTGCTGAAAACCTCGCTCGACCACACCAAGGAACAGGCCCTGCGCGATGCTCTCGCCGCCTCGCCCGGTTTCGCAGGAGCAGCACAGACCTCACCTGAGACTGCGGGCGCAAGCGCGGCCGGTGCGGCGAGCCCGGCGGCGTCTTCCTGATCAAGCCGGGCGGGGCGATTCGAAAAATCGCCCCGCAGCCGTGTCTCTACACCTGCCCCCAGTTGCATGCTCCTGTCGCTTCGCGGCGCAATCCGCGATATCGGCCGAACCGGAAGAAAAAAATCAGAGGAAAACGAACCTCGTCCCTGGCCCGAACAAAATCTCCCGGAGCCTGCCAAAGGCCCGCGCTGTTTCTGCAAGCGCGTGTTCTTCTGTCAAATGAAGTCCGTTGAGACCGACCGAAAAATCCGCAAGAGCTGGCCGATAGCGCCGGAATCGATAGCGCCGGCAGAGTACAGCGCCTCCGAGCGGTTTCATGTCACCGCCACCGAACATCGAGTTTGCCGTTGGGCCAATCTCGAATTAGGCTGTGACTTCCGCACATAAGAAAAACTGCGGCGAGGCCGGCGATAGGGGGCACCCGCAATCGCCGGAGGGGAAACGTCTCAATCGGAGAGATTTTTGATGGCTCGTCTTTTCAAAGCGGCGACCGCCGCGCTTCTTTTGGCTGCCTCAACCTTTGGCGCCGCGGCGCAAAATTATCCGGACCGCACCATTACGATGGTCGTGCCCTTCGCTGCTGGCGGCCCGACCGATACCGTGACCCGCCTCGTAGCGGAGGCGATGTCCAAGGATCTCGGCCAACAGGTCATCGTCGAAAACGTTGGCGGCGCTGGCGGAACCCTTGGTGCCCGGCGCGTCGCGAACGCTGCGCCGGACGGCTACACCCTGCTGTTGCATCACATCGGCATGTCCACCGCGGCAACGCTCTATCGCAAGCTGCCTTATGATACCTTGAAGAGCTTTGAATATGTCGGCCTCGTCACCGAGGTTCCGATGACCATCGTCGCCCGCAAGGATCTGCCGCCGGCCGACTTCAAGGGTCTGGTGGAGTATGCCAAGGCCAACAAGGATAAGTTGACCTATGCCAATGCCGGCATCGGCGCGGCCTCACATCTGTGCGGCATGCTGTTCATGAGCGCGATCAATACGCGGTTCGTGACCGTGCCCTACAAGGGCACCGGCCCGGCCATGACCGACCTTCTCGGCGGGCAGGTCGACTTCATGTGCGACCAGACCACCAACACCACCAAGCAGATCCAGGCCGGCACCATCAAGGGCTATGCCGTGACCACGGAGAAGCGCCTCGACGTGCTGCCGAACCTGCCAACCGCCGGAGAATCCGGCATCAAGGGCATGCAGTTCGGCATCTGGCACGGTGTTTATGCACCTAAGGGCACCTCCGCCGCCATCACCGATCGCCTGTCGAAGTCCCTGCAACTCGCGCTGAAGACGCCGAACGTCATCTCGCGCTTCGCCGAACTGGGTACCACCCCCTCCCCGGAGGCCGACGCAACGCCGGCCGCTCTCAAGGCCAAGCTTGAAAGCGAAATCGCACGCTGGAAGCCGATCATCGATTCCGCCGGCCAATATGCCGACTAACGGCTGATCGTGGGGCACCTTCGGGTGCCCCACTCATTCTATCCCCGCGCTTCGGCTGCCGCCGACATCGGATGAGACTATGAAGAAAACTATCGCAGACCCTGCAAACCTGCTTTGCGGAGCAATTTTTATCGCCTTCGGACTATTTTTTGGAGCTCAGTCGCTGGACCTCGAGATCGGCAGCGCACTACGGATGGGCCCCGGCTACCTGCCCCTTATCCTCTCAGCCATCTTGATCATTCTCGGCCTCGTCATCGGCACGCTGGGGCTGCGTTTCGAGGGCGAAGGCATCGGCGAGGTCGCCTGGCGCGGAATGCTGTTCATTCTTCCCTCCCCGATCGTTTTCGGTCTTACCGTGCGCGGCCTCGGCTTTGTTCCCGCGATCTTTCTTTCGGCGCTGATCGCATCGTTTGCCTCGGCGAAGATGCGTGCGTTCCATGCGCTGATCGTGTCAGCCGCGGTGACGGTGTTCTCCACCTATGTCTTCGTCAAGGGGCTGGGCCTGCCGTTCCTGCTCTTTGGTCCCTGGCTGGGACAGTGAGGCGACCATGGACCTTTTCTCCAATCTCGCCCTCGGCTTTTCCGTCGCATCGACTCTCACCAACCTCGGCTTCTGCCTGATCGGCGTCCTGCTCGGCACGCTGGTCGGCGTGCTCCCCGGCATCGGCGCGACCGCCACCATCGCGATGCTGCTGCCGATCACGTTCCAGCTCGGCGATCCGGTCACGTCGCTGATCATGCTCGCCGGCATCTATTACGGCGCGCAGTATGGCGGCTCGACCACCGCCATCCTGATCAACATGCCGGGCGAGTCCTCGTCCGCCGTCACCGCCATCGATGGCTATCAGCTGGCCCGCAAGGGACGCGCCGGGGCCGCGCTGGCAATTGCGGCGATCGGTTCGTTCTTCGCCGGCACCGTCTCCACCGTCGTCGTCGCGGTTCTGGCGCTGCCGCTCACCGCAGTGGCGCTGGAATTCGGCGCGGCCGAATATTTTTCGCTGATGGTGCTCGGCCTCGTGCTGTCGATTGCCCTCGCCTCCGGCTCCATCGTCAAGGCGCTGGCGATGGTCGTTCTCGGCCTCCTGTTCGGCATGGTCGGCTCCGACGTCATTACCGGCAGTCCGCGATTTACGCTCGGCCTCGCCGAATACGCAGACGGGCTGAACTTCGTCGCGGTCGCAGTCGGCATTTTCGGCGTCGCGGAGATTCTGCGCAATCTCGAGAACGAGCATTCGCGCGTCGCGCTGGTCAAGACCATCACCAACCTGTTTCCGACATGGGACGACTGGAAACGCATGTCCGCGCCGATCGTGCGCGGCACGGTCCTCGGCTCCGTTCTCGGCGTCCTTCCCGGTGGCGGCGCGATCCTTGCGTCATTCGCCTCCTATACGGTCGAGAAGCGCGTCTCGAGAACGCCCGAGGAGTTCGGCAAAGGCGCGATCGCAGGCGTCGCCGGGCCGGAATCGGCCAACAACGCCGCAGCGCAGACCTCGTTCATTCCGCTGCTGACGCTCGGCATCCCGGCCAACCCCGTGATGGCGCTCATGATCGGCGCGATGATCATTCAGGGCATCGTACCCGGCCCGAATGTCGCGACCGAGCAACCGGCGTTGTTCTGGGGCATCATCGCCTCAATGTGGATCGGCAACGTGATGCTGGTCATCCTCAACCTGCCGCTGATCGGGCTGTGGGTGAAACTGCTGACGGTGCCCTATTTCGTCCTGTTCCCGATCATCATGTCGTTCTGCGCCATCGGCGTTTACAGCGTCAATTCCAACGTCTTCGACCTGTTCGCCGTCGCCGCCTTCGGCCTCCTCGGCTACGTGCTGGTGAAGCTGCGCTGCGAGCCCGCGCCCCTGCTGCTCGGCTTCGTGCTCGGCCCGATGATCGATGAGAACCTGCGGCGTGCGATGATCCTGTCCCGCGGCGACCCGATGACCTTCCTCAACCGGCCGATCAGCGCCGGGCTCCTGATCTTTACCGTGGTCGTCCTCGTCATCGTGCTCCTGCCCTCGGTCCGCAAAAAGCGCGAAGAAGTCTTCGTCGAGGAGGACTGAAACCAGCGATTATCAACAGGGAGCGCGTCCGAAATGCCGCCTTGCGCGGCGACGGATGCGCTCCTCGTCGTCTTATCGGGCGCGCTTTGCGGCGCTGCCGCCGCTGCAGCCGCTGCAAGAATTAGCCTGTCCTGCGCGGCTTGTGGGCCGCACAATCATGAAGGCCCGCGCCCTGCCGGCCAATTCATCGGCCTCAGCCCGCCCCCACTTGCGGCATTCACCGAACCGTCCTGCCTGCCAATCCGCACAAGCTGCTGCAATTTTAGTGATTGTGGTCAGTATTAATTTTCCCGCCGTCTGGCATCTGACATTCCGAATGCGCGAATCTGGGGCGAATGCCACATCGCTGCGAGATGTGACAGGCAGAGTTCAGGATGAACGGAATAGCTCCCTACACAACGATGGCGATGATCGGGCCGGGAATTCTTGCGGTCTTCGCCATCGTCTTCTTCTGCGCGTGGCTGCTGGAAAAGAAGCGTCCCTATCTTCTTCTGCACGCGATCGCCTGCATCCTGTTCACGCTCGGCAGCACCGTTCAGATTTTGTTTATCCCCGCCGAGGTCAAGACGAACGCCATCCTCTCTGGGTTTCTGCACACGTCCGCCGTTCTCGCCGCTGTCGAGGGATTATTGCGCCGCTCGGGAAAGCGGTTCGGCCTCGCGGCGGATCTCGCCATTCTGCTCGCCGGAACGGGGGCGCTGTGGTATTTCGCCTATATCCAGCCCATGCTGCTCGCCCGCGTCTACATCCAGAACTTCGGCTATGGTGCAATCCTCCTGGTGGCAGCGCTCCGCCTGATCCCGCCGCCGGATTCCCGTTTCATCGACCGCATCCTGTTCTGGATCCTGCTGATTTTCGCCCTGCACTTCTTTCCGCGGACGATTTTGACCATCGACGTCAATCCGCCCTCGAGCGTGAAGGCATTCAGCATGTCGACGTTCTGGCATGTGCTGCAGCTTTCGCTCGCAGTGCTCGGCTCGGCGCTCGCCTTTGCCATCCTCGCCGCGGCGGTGTCCGATGTGTTGGAAGACCTGCGCGGCGAGCGCGATGTCGATCCGCTGACCGGGTTGTTGAACCGTCGCGGTTTCAGCGAACGCCTCCAGCCCCTGCTCACGCCGCAGGCGCAATCCTCCCTCACGCTGATCCTGTGCGACTTCGACCGGTTCAAGTCCATCAACGATACGTTCGGACATAGCGCCGGCGACGAAGTCCTCAAATCGTTCGGCGCCATCCTGCGCGACGAGATGCGGCCTACGGACTTTGCCGGCCGGCTGGGCGGCGAAGAATTTGCCGTTCTTCTGCCGGGCGCGGCCATGGCGGACGCCGCCGGTTTTGCCGAGCGGATCAGGTCGCGGCTCGAGCATACGGGCTATGTCAAAATCCCGGTTTCCCGTCCCGTCACCGCGAGTTTCGGCATTGCCGAGCACCGCGTTGGGGACGATTTCCGCATCCTCTATGAGCGCGCTGACGAGCAACTCTATTCCGCCAAGGCACAGGGCCGAAATCGCATCGCTCCCACGGCCGAGGCAGAAATGTTCTTGGCGGCCGCTCAACCCGCCACCGTCTCGAGAAACCGATAGCGCTGCGCTGAAGCTCGGCGCCGCGCCAAGCGGCCCGTTGAGCCTCTCGACGGATCCCGCCGCCTGTCGCCCTCGACCGGAGCGGCAACTTGCGCCATCGCTATATTTCATTGTATATTGCGAATTGCTCGGATGAACTCTGCGGAGTAGCTGGCCGGTTAAAGATGCCACCCGGTTGCCGTGTTTTTGCGGTGGCTTCCGGCGTTGCAGCTTGTTGTACCCGCCTCGCCCCCATGGAGAGAGTGAATGAAGATCAGCGCGCGCAATCAGCTCAAGGGCTCGATCGTGGACGTCGTCAAGGGCGCCACCACATCGCATGTTCGCATCGACATCGGCGGCGGCGCCGTTGTCACGGCTTCGATCACCAACGAGGCGGTGGACGAGCTGAAACTGGCCAAGGGCGGCAAAGCCACGGCCGTGATCAAAGCCTCCGATGTTCTCGTGGCAGTGAATGAGTGAAAACAAGTTTGGTGACGGCAATCTCGTGAACGGGCTGCGCAAGGGCGAACGGACCGTCTCGGCCCCCGCCCCGAAAGATGCCAGCCTGATCTATATCGGCCGGATCAGAACGCCCTGGCGCTCGCGCGCCGATTGCCCGCGCCAAGGCTTCTTTGACGGGCCGATCTGCCGCATCGAACTGTTCGAGCCATGGCAGGACGCGCTGCAGGACATCGCCGAATTCAGCCGTCTCGAAGTGCTGTACTGGCTGCATGAATCGCGTCGCGACGTCGTGCTGCAAAGCCCGCGCGACGATGGCGCAACGCGCGGCACCTTTTCCATCCGCTCGCCGCTCCGCCCCAATCCGATCGCAACCTCGATCGTCGAGCTTGTCGCCGTCGAAGGCGCGACGCTCCTTGTGCGCGGCATGGACTGCCTCGACGGCACGCCCTTGCTCGACCTCAAACCGGACCGCACCCTCTTCATCCCGATGGCTCAACCTACCGCGGGCGACCTCGAGCGGACGATGACATGACGCCTCGCCGCCTCAACATCGTTGCCGCCCTGATCGCATCGCTGCTGTTCGCGATCGCGACGCCGGCCATGGCGCGAACGGTCACCGACTCCGCCGGTCGCGCAGTGAATGTGCCGGCCAGCATCGCCCGCGTCTTCGCCGCGGGTCCGCCGGCCTCGGCACTGCTCTATGTCCTCGCGCCGGAAAAAATGATCGGCTGGGTCAAGGTGCCGCGCGAGGAGGAAAAGCCGTTTCTGCTCCCCGCCGTTCGCAACCTGCCGGAGCTCGGCCGCCTCACCGGCCGCGGCGACACGCTTAACCTCGAGCGGCTGATGGCGGCGAAGCCCGATCTGATCATCGATTTCGGCACGATCAACGACACCTACCGCTCGCTCGCCGACCGCGTGCAGGCGCAAACCGGCATTCCCTACCTCCTCATCGACGGTCGCTTCGAAAACACCGCCGCCGCGATCCGCCTGCTGGCAGGCATCCTCAACGTTGCACCGCGCGGCGAAGAGCTCGCAAAAGCCGCCGAAGAGGCTTTTGCCGAGGTCGATCGCATTCTCGCAAAGGTGCCGCAGGGCAAACGCCCGCGCGTCTATCTCGCGCGCGGGCCGGAAGGGCTGGAAACCGGCTCGCGCGGCTCAATCAACACCGAGATCATCGAGCGGGTCGGCGCGATCAACGTCGTCGAAGGGCTGCGCCAGAAAGGCGGCATCGCAAACGCATCGCTCGAACAGTTGATGACCTGGCGGCCGGACACGATCGTCACCCTCGACCAGCAGTTTTTCGCAACCGTCCATCAGAAGCCCGAGTGGCGGTCGGTGCAGGCGGTGATGGATCGGCGGGTGTATCTGGCGCCAAATATGCCTTACGGCTTCATCGACGCGCCACCCTCCGTCAATCGCCTGATCGGCCTGACCTGGCTGACTCACAAGTTCTACCCGGATGACGCCAGCGGCAACCTCGGCGAACAGGTGCGCGCATTCTACAAGCTGTTCTACCAGGTCGAGCTGGACGACGCGGCGCTCACCCGCCTGCTCGGCCCCTCCGCCAGATGACCTGAAACAGTGCGCGCGCCGACGATCCTCCTGTCGCTCGCTGCCGTCCTTGCGGCGGTGGCGCTGCTCGCCGCGGGCATCGGCCCCTATCGCCTGCCGCCGCTCGTCGTGCTGGACGCCTTGATGCGCGCAGCGCTCGGCCAGGCGATCCCGGCGGACATCGCGACCGTGCTGTTCAACATCCGCCTGCCGCGCGTGCTTGCGGCGGGCCTTGTCGGCGCGGCGCTGGCGGCTGCGGGCGCGGCCTATCAAAGCCTGTTCCGCAATCCGCTGGTGTCGCCGGACATTCTTGGCGTCTCGACCGGCGCCGGCCTCGGCGCCGTGACGGGCATCCTGCTCGGCCTGCCGGTCGCGATGATCCAGTTCCTCGGCTTCGGCGGCGGTCTTGCCGTGGTCGCCATCGTCATTGCACTGTCGCGGGCGCTGCGCGGCGGCAACGATATTTTGGTGCTCGTCCTCGCCGGCATCGTCGTCGGCGCGCTGGCAGGCGCGGCGATCTCGCTGGTCAAGGTGCTGGCCGACCCTTACGACCAGTTGCCGGCGATCACGTTCTGGCTGCTCGGCAGCCTCGCCGGGGTCAAGGCTGCGGATCTCGCCGCTACCCTGCCCGTCGTCCTCATCGGCCTTGCGCCACTGATGCTGCTGCGCTGGAAGATCGGCGTGCTCTCGCTCGGCGACGACGAGGCGCGCGCGCTCGGCGTCGAGGTCGGCAGGGTACGCGCGATTGTCATCGCGGGCGCGACGCTGGCGACTGCGAGCGTCGTCGCCATCTCCGGCGTCATCGGTTGGGTCGGCCTGATGGTCCCGCATATGGCGCGGCTTCTCATCGGCCCGCGCTTCGACCGGCAACTGCCCGCAGCCACCCTGCTCGGCGCATCGTTCATGATCGCGGTCGATACGCTGGCCCGCTCGGCGGCGGTCATCGAAATTCCGCTCGGCGTGCTCACGGCCGTCATCGGCGGCCCGGTCTTCGTCTGGCTTCTCGCCCATCGGCGCAAGCAGGTGCTGCCATGAGCCTGCTGGCCGCGAAAAACCTCGCCATCGGTTACGGCCACGCACCGATCGTGCAACACATCAACCTCGCCTGCCAGCCGGGCACGGTCACCTGCCTGCTCGGGCCCAATGGTGTCGGCAAAACGACGCTGTTCAAGACGCTGCTCGGCCTGCTCCCGGCGCTGGCCGGAGACGTCATGATCGGCGACGCGCGGATTTCTGCCATCACCAGGCAGGAGATCGCCCGCCGCATCGCCTATGTGCCGCAGGCGCACACGACCGAGTCGCATACAGCGCCCTCGATCTCGTGGTGATGGGGCGCACCGCCTATCTCGATGCCTTCGGCAGCCCCAAGCCGAACGACTATGAAGCGGCGATGGCTGCGCTCGACCTCCTCGGCATCGCCAGCCTTGCGCATCGCGACGTGACGCGGATTTCCGGCGGACAACGGCAACTCGTGTTCATCGCCCGCGCGCTGGCGCAACAGTCGAAAATCGTCGTCATGGACGAGCCGACCGCGAGCCTCGATCTCGGCAACCGCATCCGTGTGCTCGATACGGTGAGCGCGCTCGCGGAAAAGGACCTTGCCATCGTCCTCTCGACCCACGAGCCGGAGCAGGCCTTCGCCATCGCCCATGCGGTCGCGGTGCTCGGCGCCGGCAATCATTTCGTCACCGGCCCGGTGAATGAGGTGCTGACCTCGACTGAGCTGTCAAATCTCTATGGCGTTCAGGTCGAAGTCGAGCAGACTCAATCCGGCCGCCTTGTCGTCGGCCCGAGTGCCGGGCGACGCTGACCGAAAGCCCTTTTCTTCAGCACAAAAAACGCGCGCCAAAATCTTCTTTTGGCGCGCGTTTCACTGATTCAAATCGGCTCAGAACGTGGCACGGGCCTTTGCGTAGAAGGTGCGGCCCGGCTGCGGCAGCCCCCATGCGATCTCAAAGTTCTGGTCAAAAATATTCTTGATGCCGGCCGCGATATCAAAGTTCTTCGAGACCTTGTAGTCCGCCTGGATGTTGGCCAGCGTATAGGCGCCGGTCAGCACATAGGGGAACGCCTGAGCCGGATTGGTATTCACGTCGCTCCAGCGCGCGCTGGCGATTTCGAGGCTTGGCGTGATCGTCAGCCGCTCCATCGGCTGCCATGCCAGATAGAGGAATGCCTTGTTGGTCGGCACACCGGTCGGGCGCAGGTCCGGCTGCAACGGATCCTTGATGGTGCGATAGATGTAGGTGAAGTTGCCGCCGACCTTGAGCGCCGGATTGATCTGCGCCTCCGCCGACACTTCGAAGCCGTAGAAGTGGCCGTTGCCGACGTTTTGCGTCTGCGTGATGCCGGGCGAGATCTGCACCGTCTGGATCAGGTCGCGCACGTCGCTGTAAAACACGGCCGCGCTGGCGCGGGCGTTGCTGGTGACGAGGCCCTTCCAGCCGATTTCATAGTTGGTGGCGCGTTCCGGCCCGAGATCCGGGTTCGGTGTCGCAGTGCCAAAACGGGTGCTGTAGAGCTCAAAGATCGTCGGGAAGCGCGCGCGATCCGAAATACTGGCATGAAGCTGCGCCGTGTTGCTGTAGCGCCAGATCGCTGCGGTCTGCCAGTTGAACGCGTCCGCGCCACCCTTCGGATATTCGAACTTTCCGATCGAGCTGTTGAACTCCTCGGCCTTGCCGATCCAGTACTTGTCGTAGCTGATGCCACCGACGAGATCGACGTCCGGCGTGACATGGAACGTATTTTCGAGCGCAGCGGACCAGGTCGTCTGGGTCTGATCCTGCCTCGGCTCGATGTTGCTGAACTGCGCGCTGGTCGGGCGATTGTGGTTCCACTCGGTGTGCAGATCCTCGCGATAGTGGAACGCCGCCTTCAGCGTGTTCATCGGAATGAGTTCGGTGCCGGCCTCGACCGAGCCGCCGCGCGCGCTGTCCGCATAGAACGACCGGAAGCGGCCATTGGCCGATTGCGACGTGTAGCTGATGTCGTCGAAGGCATCGAGCGCATTGTCGAAGGTGTTGTAGAACAGCTTCGTCTTCACATAGGACGCTTCGCCAAGCTCGGTGTTCGAGTGGAACGACAGGTTCTGCACGTTCCACCCCGGCCAGCGCCAAAAGCTGTTCGGCGGCACCTGCGGATTGTTGTAGACGTTCAGCGGCGCGCCCTTCTCGCCGGCCTGCTTGATGAAGTTGATGCTGTATTCGTCGGTCGCATTCGGCGTGTAGCCGGCCTTCAGGTTGACGCGCCAGTCACGCGTGTCGGAGCTCATGCGGCGGCCAGCGTCCTGCATCGAATTTGCAGTCGGCTGGTAGTCGCGCGAGAGCGACCAGAAATCCTGATTGAGAAAGCTCGCGCTGCCCTGAACATAGTAATCGGTCTGCCGCGAGCCGAGCATCGCGTAGCTGTTCCAGCCCTGGAATTTGCCGGTGTTGTCCAGCGTCGTGCCGCCGATGAACTCGGCCTCGAACGGCTTCACCGGCTTGCGCGTCACGAGATTGATCGCGCCACCCATGCCGCCGGGTCCGTCGAGAACCGACACGTAGCCCTTCTGGATCTGGATCTCGGCAATGTCGTTGGTCAGGAAGCGCCCGAAATCGAGCCGGTTGTCCGCAGGCAGGTAGACGCGCACGCCGTCGATCATCAGCGGCACCTGCCAGCGCCCGAAGCCGCGGACAAACACGTCGCTCTCATTGCGGCGGCCGTTGGCGTCCATCGTGCTGACGACGCCCGGCACCATGTTGACGGCCTGATCGAGCGTATTTTTCTCGAACGCCCAGGTCTGCTCGCGCGTCACCGTCGAACCGCCGACGCCTGCGCCCCCATCCTTTGGCGCACCAACGACATAGATTTCACCGAGGTTGAACACACCCTCGCGCTCCTGCGCGACCGCATTGACGCACAGCGCCGCCAGTGCCGCTGATGACAACAGCACACGCTTACCGATCTGCATCTCTCAAAAGCCCCCAAGTATTCGTTTGCGGACCCGAGATCCGCCACATCGCTCGCTATGCTTGGCTGGATATAACGATTCATCTACGAGGACAAGCGCGCGCGGATCGCGAAAGGGTTCGCTGTGTCTAACTTCGGGACAGCAGAATCGCCGCAGCAGATTCAGAGTCCACGGACGGCGCGCTATCGCGCGCGATCAAACCCGCGTATGATCGAAACGCTCCCAGGCTGTTGCCGCCGCTGCGGCCAGCAGCCCTGATGTGGCGGGCCGCCCCGCCGTCCAAAACCTGGATTCTTGCCGTTGCCGTGCTGGTTTACCGCAATCTTACGCGGCGCCCCTCTGTCAGCCGATGATGCTGGCCCCGGCGCAACGGCATGCCGGGCACACCCTGATATACGATTGGCTACAACAGAAAATCCACGCGCATGAAACAGACGCACCTCAGCATCCGCCTCGATCTCACCAGCGACGACCGCATCGGCCCCGGCAAGATCGCCCTCCTCGAAGCCATCAGCGAAACGGGATCGATCTCGGGCGGCGCGCGGAAAATCGGGATGTCGTACCGTCGCGCCTGGCTGCTGGTCGAACAGATCAACCTCTCGCTGATCAAGCCGGCGATCGAAGCCGCGCCCGGCGGCCGCAAGGGCGGCGGCGCGACGCTGACGCCGGTCGGCCGGCAGCTGATCGATCTCTACCGCTCGATCGAGGATGCAGCTCATCAGGCAGCCAAGGAACAGTTCAAGGCGATGGAAAAGCTCGTCCGCAAGGGCAAGCGGCCCGCCGCTCCGGAGGCCTGACACCCCGCCGCACAGATCAAGCGCCATCCGCGCCGACCAAAGCCTGCCGCCGGCAGGCTTTTTTCATATGCGCCCGCGATCCGGCGTAGAAATTACGAATATTCCAGATCGCACTCCAGAAACACCCACCGTCCGAAAAAGCAAAAAAGGCCAAAACGGCTGGATAAAACTGCCGCCATGCGCGCTGCAACGCTTCCAAATTTCGATATTTCTGTTATTTTCGCTTCGCTCGCTTGAAAGAAGCCACGACGAAACGTCAAGACATCGAAGGAATCGCCATGAAGCAATTGCCAGTTCTCGAACTGCAGAAGATCGCGGACGAACTCGCCGCAAGCGGGCAGCGCGTCAAGGTTTTGTGGCAGGAGCCGGGGTCGCTGGCCTTCGTCGCCCGCGGCCGCGAATACCGCAGCGAATTTCACGTCAACGACAGCGACGAAGTCACCTATATGATCCGCGGCACGATGCACCTGCATTACCGCACGCCGGAGGGCAAGGAAGAGATCGCCGTCATTCCGGAAGGCTCCACCAACTGGATGCCGCCGAACACGCCGCACTCGCCGCGTTTCCCGCCCGATGCCTTCGCCCTGATCGTCGAGCGCTCGCGCCATCCGAACGAGATCGATCGCTTCCACTGGTACTGCCAGAACTGCGGCAACTTCCTCCACGAGGAGACTTTCGTTGTCGATGACTACACCAAGGACCCGGTATCGCAGGCCTACAAGCGCTTCTTCGACAACGAGGAGGCCCGCACCTGCAAGAGCTGCGGCACGGTGATGCCGAACGCGATGGCGCAGAGCGCCGCGACCAAGCCGACCGGACAATAAGACTGACAGCGCACGGCGCCAGCCGCCGGCCGCGAACCAGCCGCGACCTGCTGTCCTGCAGGTCGCTCCCCTACGTTTCAGAGAGGATACGCCTTGCCCAAAGTCATCATCACGTCCGACGCCGCGCCGACCACCGGCTTCACCGACAACCAGAAGCCGCCGCCGATCTGCCAGGCGATCCGCTTCGGCAACATGCTGTTCTGCTCGGGCCAGGGGCCGCTCGATCCGAAGACGCGCACCGTGATCGATGGCGACATCGAAGCCCAGACTCGGCAGACCCTCGACAACCTGCTGAACGTGCTGAAGGCCGGCGGCGCGACGCTGGCGAACGTCGTCAACATGCGCGTGATCCTGCGCGATGTCGCGGACTTCCCGCGCTTCAACGAAGTGTTCCGCACCTACTTTGAAAACGATCGCGTGACGCGGACCTGCGTCGGCGGCACGCCGCATCGCGCCGGCGTGAATGTCGAAATTGACTGCATCGCGATGTTCGACTGAACTTCGACAACTACTCCGCTAATCGAACTCCGGCGCCTCACTTTGCGAGGCGCCGTTTTTCTTTGCGTCGCAGCTCTACAGGCCTGCGATCACTGGCGCATGCTCGCGCCGGAACAGCGCATAGAGCGCCGGAAGCACCAAGAGCGTCAGGATGGTGGAGGAAATGACCCCGCCGATGACGACCGTCGCCAGCGGGCGCTGAACCTCCGCTCCCGGCCCCGTCGCCAGCGCCATCGGCACGAAGCCGAGCGAGGCGACCATCGCGGTCATCAGCACGGGCCGCAGCCGAGTCATTGCCCCCTCCTGCACCGCATCGAGCAGCGCGCGCCCGTCCCTCCGCAGCTTTTCGATGAAAGCCACGATCACGAGGCCGTTGAGCACCGCAACGCCGGACAGCGCGATAAAGCCGACGCCGGCGCTGATCGACAGCGGAATGTCGCGCAGCCATAGCGCCGCAATGCCGCCGGTGAGCGCGAGCGGCACGCCGCTGAACACGAGCGCCGCGTCCGCGATTGATCCAAGGCTGAGATAGAGCAGCAGGAAGATCAACAGCAGCACGATCGGCACCACGATGGTCAGGCGCTTCGTCGCGGACACCAGCTGCTCGTACTGGCCTCCCCACCCGATCCAGTAGCCGGGCGGCAGCTTGACCTTTTCGGCGACACGCCGCTGCGCCTCGCTGACGAACGAGCCGAGGTCGCGGTCGCGCACATTGGCCGTCACGACGATGCGCCGCTTGCCGTTCTCGCGGCTGATCTGGTTGGGCCCCGGCGCAATCTCGATGGTCGCGACGCTCGACAGCGGCACATGCCGCGCCCGCCCCTGCGCCTGAAACGCCGGCACTCCACCAAGCCCGGCCCGCACCAGAGGCGCGGTCGCTTCACCGGGGAGCGGAATGGGCAATGCCTTGATCGCTTCGACGTCCATGCGCATGGCTTCGGGCAGCCGCACGACGATGTCGAACCGGCGGTCGCCTTCGAAGACAAGGCCAGCGGACTTGCCGCCGATCGCCACTTCGACGATCGACTGCACTTCGCCGACATTGATGCCGAGGCGCGACAGCGCCGGCCGGTCGAGCTTCACCGTGAGCACAGGCAGACCCTCGACTTGCTCGGTCATCACATCGGCGGCGCCGTGCAGCGACTGCAGCACCGCCGCGACCTGCCCGGCAACGCCGAACAGCGTGTCGAGATTGTCACCGAAGATTTTGACGCCGACATCGCTGCGCACGCCGGAAATCAACTCGTTGAAGCGCAACTGGATCGGCTGGGAGAGCTCATAGCTGCTGCCCGGAATCTCTTCCGCGGCTTTCTCGATTTCGTTGACCAGGGCCGACTTGGTCTTGGACGGGTCGGGCCACTCGCGGCGCGGCTTGAGCATCACATAACCATCGGAGATCGACGGCGGCATCGGATCGGTCGCCACCTCGGCGGTGCCGACGCGGGCAAACACCTCCTTCACCTCCGGTATCTTCATGAGCCGCCGCTCCAGCGCGAGCTGCATCTCGACCGACTGCGTGAGGCTCGTGCCCGGCAGGCGCAGCGCCTGAATGGCCGCATCGCCCTCGTCGAGGCTCGGTATGAACTCGCCGCCCATCCGCGTCGCGCCGACGCCGGCAACGACGATCAGCCCGGCAGCGGCGATGCTGACCAGCGCGCGATGCCGGATCGATGCGTTGAGCAGCGGCAGATAGATGCGGCGCGCGCCGCGCATCAAAAAGTTCTCGTGCTCGGAAACCCGGCCGGTCACGAACAGGGCCACCGCCGCCGGCACAAAAGTCATCGAGAGCAGCGCCGCGCCGGCCAAGGCCATCAGCACGGTCAGCGCCATCGGCGTGAACATCTTGCCTTCGACGCCGCTCAGCGTCAGGATTGGCAGATACACCACGGCGATGATCATCGTGCCAAACAGGCTCGGCCTGATCACCTCGCCCGCGCCGAGGCGGATGGTCTCGAACCGCTCGGCCCGCGAAAGAAGCCGCCCGCGCCGCGCCTGTTCGACGGCGAGCAGCCGCAGGCAGTTTTCGACGATGATCACCGCACCATCGATGATGATGCCGAAATCAAGCGCCCCGAGGCTCAGAAGATTGGCGCTGACCCTGCTTTCGACCATGCCGGTGATGGTGAACAGCATCGCCAGCGGAATGACGCAGGCAGTGACAATCGCGGCGCGGAAATTGCCGAGCAGCACGAACAGAACGACAATGACGAGCAGCGCGCCCTCGACCAGGTTTTGCCGGACGGTGGCGATCGTCGCATCGACGAGTTTGGTGCGGTCATAAACCGTCCGCGCGACAATGCCCTCGGGCAGCGATCTGGCAATCTCGTCGAGCTTCTCGGAAACGCGCTGGGCAACCGTGCGGCTGTTCTCGCCCATCAGAAGCATGGCCGTGCCGAGCACGGTTTCCTGCCCGCCGAGCGTCGCCGCGCCGGTGCGAAGGTCGCGTCCCTCGCGCACGTCGGCAATGTCGCCGATGCGGATCGGAACGTTGCCCCGCGTCGTCACCACGATGTCGCGGATATCCGCAATCGAGGCCACCTGCCCCGGCGTGCGCACCAGATACTGCTCGCCGTTACGCTCGATATAGCCCGCCCCGACATTGGCGTTGTTGGACGCCAGCGCCGCCATCACATCGCGAAAGCTCAGCCGATAGGCGATGAGCCGCGCCGGGTTCGGCAGAACGTGAAACTGCTTCTCAAAGCCGCCGATTGAATTGACCTCGACGACACCGGGAACGGTGCGCAACTGCGGCTTGATGATCCAGTCCTGCGCCGTGCGCAGCTCGGTCAGTTCGGGGGCATTCGCTGCAGTGCCGGCGGCAGCCTCGACGCTGTACATGAAAATTTCGCCAAGGCCGGTCGAGATCGGCCCCATCATCGCCTCGGCGCCGGCGGGAATGCGCTCGCGCGCCTGCTGGATGCGCTCATTGACGAGCTGACGGGCGAAGTAGATGTCGGTGCCGTCCTCGAACACGACCGTGACCTGACTCAGGCCGTAGCGCGACAACGAGCGGGTGTGCTGCAGGCGCGGCAGGCCGCCCATCGCGGTCTCGATCGGAAAGGTGATGCGCTGCTCGACCTCGAGCGGCGAATAGCCCGGGGCGCTGGTGTTGATCTGCACCTGCACATTGGTGATGTCCGGCACGGCATCGATCGGCAGGCGCGTGAAATTCCACCCGCCCAGTGCTGCCATGCCGAGCACGGCGAACATCACGAGCCAGCGCTGGCGGATCGCGAAGGCGACAACCGCATCAATCATGCGAACAACTCCAGATCAATGCGCATGGCTCGCCGCGCCCTTGTTCAGCTCCGCCTTGACGACAAAGCTGTTCTTGGCGGCGTAGTGCTCGTCGGGCTGCAATCCGGCCAGGACCTCGACACGGTCGTGGTCGCGCTCGCCAACCTCGATCGCGCGCGGCTCGAAATGATCGCCATGCCGCACGAACACCACGGTCCGGTTGTCGTGCATCTGCAGGGCACTGGCATGGACGACCACCGCCGCCTGCTTCGGCGTCAGCATCAGGCGCCCGGTCACGAACAGCCCCGGCCGCAGCCGGTTCTGATCGTTCTTCACGACCGCGCGCGCAAGGCCGCTCTGCGTATCGCTGGTGCCGATCGGCGAGACATAGGTGATCTTTGCCTCGATCGGCGCGCCGCCGTCTTCCGGATCGATCAGCACCGTATCGCCGGTTCGCACCCGGCTGAAATCGCGGCGATAGACCGAAAAGTCGATCCACACCGTCGAGAGATCGGCGACAATGAAGGCCGCCTTCTGCTCCGAGGCATATTCGCCGAGCGAGGCCTGCCGCTCGATGATCGTGCCGCCGATTGGCGTTTTCAGTTCATAGGCGGTCAGGCTCTGGTTGCTCTCGATCGTGGCGAGCACCTCGCCCTTCTGGACCTCGTCGCCGATCCGCTTGCGCAGCTCGCGGACGACGCCGGCAAAGCGCGGCGTGATCTGAACCAGCGCCTCCTGATTGGGCTGGATGATGCCGTTCAGCGTCAGGCTGTCGCGCAGAACGCCCGGCGCGGCGCGCTCGATCTCGATCCCCGCGGCAGCGATCTTGGCCGCGCTGAGCGCGACCCCATCTTCGTGATCGTCGCGCGCGTAAGCGGCCGCCGCGACGCTTTTGGCCGGCTCCTGCGGCTTCTGTACCGTGCGGAAAATGAAGAACCCGACTCCGCCGATAATCGCGATGGCCATCAAAAATGTTGCAAAACGTCTCATCGCACGCCTCCCCGGCTCAATGTCAGCGGGCTGCCGGTCAGCCCTTCCATGGTGGCAACGGCGGTGTGAAAGATCACCAGCGCATCGAGCTCGCGCAGCGCCGCCTGGGCAGCGGCCGACTGCACGTCGAGGAGATCGAGCAGCGTGAAGCGTCCCTGCGCATAGCCGCTCTCGATCGTCTCCAGCGCCTGTCTCGATTTCGGAATGGCGGAGCGTTGCAAAATCGAAATCTCCTCCAGCGCGCCGCCGATGGTGTCATGGGCGCGGCCGAGCAGACGGATCAGCGCGGTGCGGTTGATCGCGCGCTCCGCGTCAGTCTTGGCGAGGCTCTCGCGCGCCTCGAGAATACCGCCCTGGTTCTGGTCCCAGACCGGCAGCGGGATCGCGACATTGAGGCGGACGGCGTTGTCGCCGCTGTCCTGAAAATTCCGCCAGCCGACGCCGACGCGAACGTCGGGCACGCTTTTGAGCCGCGCGCTCAAGAGCTCGGCGTTGCGCTGCGCCCGCACGGCGGTCCAGCGCATCAGCTGCGGATTAGCCTCCACTGCGCCAAGCACCGTCTGAAAAGCCGGCGGGCGGCCGACGCGCAGCAGGTCGCCCGAAACCGCGGGGAAATCCGGCGCGGTTTTGCCCATCAGCGCAGCAAGCTCGCGGCGCGCAGTCGCAACGGAGACCTTGGCCCGCGCCCGATCGGCCCGCGCAAGATCGGCCGCTACCTCCGCGCGGGCGATATCGGCGGGCGACGACGCGCCGGCATCGATGCGCTTCTGGAGCAGCGGCGTCAGTTGCTGAAGGCGCTCGATCTGAACGTCGAAGATCTGGACGCGGCGCTGCGCCCCGAGAAGATTGACGAAGGCCACCGCCGTCTCGGACACGATCTCGAGGCGAACGGCGGAGCGCTCCCAATGGGCGGCGTCGTAACCCGCGGCCCCTGCCGCGATCCGCGCCCCGCGCTTGCCGCCGAGTTCGATCAACTGGCTGAGCTGCACCGTGCTCTCGGCGGAGCGCGTGCCGCGATAAGCGCCCGAGCCAAAGCTGTTATCGAGTTCGATCGACAGTTCAGGATTGGGAATGGCGCCGGCCTGCACCTGCCGCCCCAGCGCCACGCCGAGATCGCGCTCGGCCGCCGTCAGACGTGGATTGGCCGCGAGCGCGCGCTGCAGCGCATCGGTCAAAGTCAGGCTGCGCGCGGGCGCTGCCCGTTTGGTGGACTGCGCGAAAGCGTTACCCGCCAGGCCGGCACTGCCGCTGGCGATCAACACGGAAAGCGCGCAAGCCAATGCGCGAGATGGAAACATGAATGATACCGTGACCAAAGAACAGTAGTGGCAGCCCCTTTGCGCGGCGCCGTGACGTTCGCTCAGGTCAGGGATTTTGGTGGGGGCGGCTCTCGCGTCGCGGCCTCCCCGTGACGCGCATCAGAAATCGCTGCGATCTCGGTTGCGGCGGGATCGTTTGGCAGGCCGAGGCAGCCGAATTCGGGCGCGACGAATGCCATGCAGGCACAGCAGCACTGCGAACCATGCGCAAGCACTACGCTGCCGCCATCATCGCCATCAGGGCCGTCATCCATCAGCACGACGGCATGCTTGGTGGCCAAGCCATAGTGCTCGGCTGCGAGATGATGGCTAAAGCCGACGAGAAGGAACGCCAGCAAGCAAAAGCCCAGCACCAGCCGACGGAAAATCGGCTTGTGCGAAGCGTTTGCGAATACTGTGCTCGACCGGCCTTGCATGCGCGCAAGGAAACGCTATTGCCGCAAACTGTCAAGCGGAAACGGCGGTAACACTGTCACACTCACACGGCGCCGGATGGTAACGACAACGATGCGAACACGAAAAATGCCCCGCGCGGGGGCATTTTTGCTTGTTGGCGCGGAGCGTTCCGATCAAGGACGCAGGATCGACGCGCCCGTCGTCGCACGGCTCTCAAGATCGATGTGAGCCTTTGCCGCATCCTTGAGAGCGTATGCGTGATTGATCGCGATTTTCAGCTTGCCACTCAGCACAGCCGAGAACAGTGTATCTGCCGCCTCGAGCAGTTCCTCACGGTTGGTGATGTAGTCATTCAACTTCGGCCGCGTTGCGAACAGCGAGCCATGATTGTTGAGCTCGGCCAGCGCGAACGGAGGCACCGGACCGGAGGCGTTGCCGAACGACACGAACAGGCCGCGTCTGCGCAGGCAGGACAGCGAGCCCGGGAATGTGGTCTTGCCGACGCTGTCATAGACCACATCGCAAAGCGCTCCCCCGGTGATCTGCTTCACGCGGTCTACGAAGTTTTCCTCGTTGTAGAGGATGACGTGATCGCAGCCATTCGCCATGGCCAGTTCGGCCTTGGCCTTGGAGCCGACCGTGCCGATCACCTGCGCGCCGAGAGCCTTGGCCCATTGGCAGGCCATCAGGCCAATGCCGCCCGCGGCGGCGTGAATGAGAACCCGGTGTCCCGGCTCGACCTTGAACGTCTTGTTGAGGAGATAATAGACCGTCATGCCCTTGAGCATGAGGACGGCGGCCTGCTCGTCGGTGATCTGGTCCGGCAGCTTCACGAGGCTCGCCGCCGCGATGTTGCGCTCCGACGCATAGGCCCCGAGGTTGGAATAATAGGCCACGCGGTCGCCGGGGTGGAACTCGGTGACGCCCGGACCGGTCTCGATCACCTCGCCTGCCGCCTCGTTGCCGACGATGAATGGCAGGCCGGGGGCCTTGTAGAGGCCGGTGCGGAAATATACGTCAATGAAGTTGAGGCCGATGACGTTCTGGCGGATGCGGACCTCGCCGGGCCCCGGTGCCGGGATCTCGATATCTTCGTAAATCATCGCCTCAGGTCCGCCGACCTGATGAACGCGCATCGCCTTGGCCATAGCTCTCTCCCTTCAACAGTTGTGGCAGCGAAAGACATCGGAGGCGCGATGTCAATATCGCCGGAACAGTTATACTGTTGCTCTAAGGATCCGGGCTAACCGTTCTGATCGCGCAGTGAGAAAACGGGATGGTGCAGGTGCGAAGACGCCGCGGTTGCAAATTTTACCGCCCCGGGCAAAGGTGACTTCCTCCCCGGCGAGGACTACGGCCGGAGCAGTGACGATGCCCCGGCGCAAGCTGCGGATGAGATGGCGACGACGCAATGACGAAGAGGCTGGACAGCCAAAATGGTTTTGATTGCGCGGTGATCGGCGGCGGTCCCGCCGGGCTGACCGCCGCAATCGCGCTCTGCGAGGCCGGTGCGCGCACTGCGCTGATCGCTCGCCTCGCACCCTACTCGGACAACCGCACCACCGCCCTCCTCGGCGGCTCGCATGAGTTGCTCGAGCGGCTCGACGTCTGGCGGCGCTGTGCGGACAAGGCCGCGCCGCTGCGCGTGATGCGGCTCATCGACGACACCCACCGCCTGTTTCACGCGCCGGAGATCCGGTTCTCCAGCGACGAGATCAAGCTTGAAACCTTCGGCTACAACATCGAGAATGCCAATCTCGTCGCCGCACTCGAACAGCGCTGCGCCGAACTGCCGAACCTCACGCGCATCGACGACGAGGCCGCCACCGTTACGCCCCATGCGGACGCGGTCGAAATCACGACGCAGGGCGGCCGGAAACTGGCGACGCCGCTGGTGATCGGCGCTGACGGGCGCCGCTCGCTGTGCCGCAGCGCCGCCGGCATCACCGTCGACAGCCGCGCCCTGCATCAGGCGGCCGTGACCTTCAACATCAGCCATGCGCGGCCGCACCACGACACCTCGACCGAATTTCATACCGCGCACGGCCCATGCGTATTCGTGCCGCTGCCGGGCAATCGCTCGAGCGTCGTCTGGGTGACGACGCCGGCCGAAGCCGCGCGCATGGTCGAGATGAGCGATGCGGAACTGGCGGAAATAGTCGAGCGCCAGATGCAGTCGATCTACGGCCGCGTCACCGTCGCGCCGGGCCGCCACACCTTCCCGCTCGCGATCGAGCGGCCGTCGCGCTTTGCCGCCCACCGCATCGTCCTTGTCGGGGAAGCTGCGCATGTGCTGCCGCCAATCGGCGCGCAGGGCCTCAATCTGGGCCTGCGCGACGCCGCCGACGTTGCCGCGATCGTCTCCGAAGCGCTGAAGGCGGGCGAAGATCCGGGATCACCGCGCGTGCTGACCAAATTCGAATCGGCGCGGCGCGCCGACATCACCACGCGAACCTGGGCGGTCGACATGGCGAACCGCACCCTGCTCGGCGACTTCCTGCCGACGCAGGCTTTCCGCGCCTTCGGCATGCACCTGCTCGCCAATGTCGGCCCGCTGCGGCGGATCGCCATGCGCGAGGGGCTTCAGCCGTCATGGCGGCGCTCGCCGCCCCCGCCGCGCCACGGGCCCGGCCGGTAGCGCCGGTCCCTCCCTTACCTCGCTAGAATGTGATGGCTCCGGTCTTCAGGAGCCACATCACCGTCGTGAGCGTCACCACCGAGACGAAGGTTCCCACCAGCACACCGGCCGAAGCCTGTTCGACCCAGGTATCGTACTGGCGGGCGATCACGAATACGTTGAGCGCCGGCGGCAGCGAGGCCATCAGCAGCGCAGCTGCCGCCCACTCGTAGCTGAACGGCCCGAGCAGCATCAGAAGGCCGAACAGGATCAGCGGATGGACGATCAGCTTGATTAGGATCGAGCCCGGCAGCTCCCACGGAATACCGCCGAAGGGACGCAGCGCGACCGTGACCCCGAGCGTGAACAGCGCGACCGGCGCGGCCGAGCTTTCAAGGAATTTGAGCACGCCGTCGACCGCGACCGGCGGCTGGAAATTCAGTGCGGCAGCGAGCACGCCGATATAGGTCGAGACGATCAGCGGATGAAAAAAAATCTCGCGCAGCACCCGCGCCACGGTCGGCAGTAGCGGCCGCTTGGTGCCGTCGGTCAGCGCCATCATCAACGGTACGATCGAGAACAGCAAAATGCTGTCGAAACAGAAGACCAGTGCCGTCGGCGCCGCCGCCTTGGTGCCGAGCACTGCGAGGGCAAGCCCCGGCCCCATATAGCCGATGTTGCCGTAGCCGCCGCACAACCCCGCCATCGCCGCCTGCCGCATCGGCAGACCGTTGATGAAGCGGGCGCAGACCACCGCCAGCGAATAAGCAAGGGCGGTCGCCAGCATCGTCGATGCGACGAACGGCAGGTTGTTCAGCTCGCTGAATGGCGTGCGCGACAGGATTCGGAAAAACAGCGCCGGCAGCGACACGTAAAGAACGTAAAAATTCATCCATGCGAGGCCGGATTCCGGGATCTTCGTGTAGCGCCCGCAGGCGAAGCCGATGAAGATCAGCCCGAAATAAGGCAGCGCCAGGTTGAGGACGTCGATCATTGGAACTGCGCCGAAGGGAACATTAGGAAAAATGCCGGGGAACAGGCCAGGCGGATAGCCTGGTGGCAGCGAGGGGCAAACCGAGCGGGAATGAGGCAGAACGCCGCGTCGCGGCGGGGACACTAGATTTTGCACAATTGCCTCTAGCATCCGCCATGATCCTGGTCTATCGACGGGCGATGATTAAGGCGCGTACCGCAAAATTTCAGATCGGTCAGATCGTTCGCCACCGGCTGTATTCGTTCCGTGGCGTCGTTTTCGACATCGATCCCGAATTCAACAATACCGAGGAATGGTGGCTGGCCATCCCCGAAGAGGTGCGGCCGAACAAGGACCAGCCGTTCTATCACCTGCTCGCGGAAAACGCCGAGACCGAATATATCGCCTATGTGTCGGAGCAGAACCTCCTGCCCGACGACTCTGGCGAGCCGATCCGCCATTCGCAGATCTCCGAGATCTTCATCAAGGATAAGGCCGGTACCTATCGCCCGCGCAATTCGACGCTGAACTGACGGCGAAGAACTGGCGACGAACTGACGCCCTGGCCGTCCTGCATCTGCGCTTCACCGGCTTCACCGCACATCGGCACCAGATCGGACCACCAACAAAAAAGGCGCGCCATCGGCGCGCCTTTTGTCTTCTGCCGCCAGTTACTTCTGGGCGGGATTGGCCGGCTGAGCACCAGCGTCGGGCTGCTGGGATTCGAGCTTCGAGCGAGCCTCGGCGGCGCGCTTCTGCAGCTCTTCCTGCAGCTTCTTCTGGGTCTCTTCAAACACCTTCGGGTCGGTCGCCGGACCGTCGAATGCCTTGGCGAACTCAGCCAGCGGCAGCGGCAACGTGAGCGGCGCGCCGTTCGAGTTGATCGCCTGCACGATCAGGTTCTGGCCCTTCTTCATGTTGGCGATCATGTCCGGCGTCGCCTCGTAGTCGGACATGCAGCCGTTGGCGAAGCAGATCACATACGGCGCCTGCATCGGCGGATGATTGTCCACGATGACGCGAGTGCCGTGGATGAGTTGCATGCCGAGCGGCAGCGTCACGCGCAAAATCTTCTTGGGCTCGCCTTCCGGCTCGATGATGACGGCAGCGATCACCGGCTGACCGGATTCGATGCGGCCATCCTTGCCAGTGAAGCAGACCTGCTTGGCATCAGCCTCCTGCCCCTTCAGGCAGAACTTGGTCCAGGGCGCGTAGATCAGTTGAACCTGCTGATCCGCCGGCTGGCCCTGCGCGGCCGCCGGGGCCTGCTGCTGCTGGGCGGCCGGAGCCTGTTTCGGTGCAGTCTTACCCTTTTGGGGGGCCGGAGCCTGCGCGTTCGCCGCGACCGGCGCCAGCAGAGCCGCCGCCGCCAACATCGCGATCATACGTCCGCGTGACGGAGCCTGCGCCGCCAAGAAACGGAAATTCATGCGGTAACCCTTTCTGAACCGGAAGCGCGTCTTGACCGCTTGTCGAATGCCAACGCACTCGGCGGCTGTCTCGTTACCAAATGCGGCGGCAGCGTGACACCTGCGCAAATCATTATCAAATGCTCGCTTTCAATACAGCGGCTTTCAAAAATATCAATGGCGTCGCACGCAATTTGCCGTGCATTCAGGGGGATGTAACCACGTTCGGAACCCGCGCCCTATATGTTACCGTCGGGCGTGCCCCGGACCGAATCACAATCTGCTCGCGGCCCCACTTATCCGAAGCTTGTTTCGGATCGCCGCCTCTTCCCCGGCTCTCCCGCAAGACTTGCCGGCGCGGCGATTCTCGCCCTCGCGGCAATCGCCGGCCAGGCGCTTGCCGGCGAATCTGTCGTCCGCGGCCCGAGCCGGAATGTCAGCCATGCCATCGCGATGCGTGGCGAACCGGCTTTGCCTGCCGATTTCGGCAACATGCCTTACGTCAATCCCGATGCTCCCAAAGGCGGGCGGCTCAGGGAATGTGCGCTCGGCACCTTCGACAGCCTCAACCCGTTCATCGTCAAGGGCCTGCCCGTCCATCGGGTGCGCGGCTATGTCGTCGAAAGCCTCATGACGCGCGGACAGGACGAAGCCTTCACGCTCTATGGCCTGCTCGCGCAGAGCGTCGAGACCGACGATGCTCGCAGCCATGTGATCTTCCACCTCAATCCACTTGCCCGCTTCGCCGACGGCACGCCGGTCCGCGCCGCCGACGTCTTGTTCTCGTGGCAACTGCTGCGTGACAAAGGCCGCCCCAATCTGCGGCTCTACTACGCCAAGGTCGCAAAGGCTTCGGCCGTTGACGAGCGAACCGTGCGGTTCGATTTCGCCGACAGCGAAGACCGCGAACTGCCGCTCATTCTGGCGCTGATGCCGATCCTGCCCCAGCATGCCGTCGACCCGGAAACATTTGAGATGACGTCGCTCGAAGCTCCGCTCGGCTCCGGGCCCTATCGCGTCGAGGCGGTCCGGGCCGGCGCTGCCGTCAGCCTCAAGCGCAATCCGGACTATTGGGGCCGCGACCTGCCGGTCAACCGCGGGCTGTGGAATTTTGACGAGATCAGCATCGATTACTACCGCGAAGCCAATGGCATGTTCGAGGCGTTCAAGCGCGGCCTTTGCGACTACCGCATCGAAACCGAGCCGCTGCGCTGGCACGAAGGCTACAAATTCCCCGCCGTCACCCGCGGCGAGGTGGTGCTGGACCCGATCACGCCGGCGACACCCAACCCGTCGGAATATCTCGTCTTCAACTCCCGCCGCGCGCCATTTTCCGATCCGCGCGTCCGCCAGGCCCTGATCTCGCTGTTCGACTTCGAATGGGTCAACCAAAACTACTTCTTCGGCCTCTATTCGCGCAGCGGCGGTTTCTTCGCCGGCTCGGAATTGTCGGCCTATCGCCGTCCCGCCGATGCGCTGGAGCGACAGCTCCTCGCGCCGTTCAAGGGCGCGGTCACGCCCGAGGTTCTGGAGGGGCGCTATCGGCTCCCGGTGAGCGACGGATCGGGGCGCGACCGCAAACTTCTTCCCGCTGCGCTCAAGCTGCTCGACGCCGCCGGCTACGCCCTCGACGGCAAGGTAATGCGCCAGAAATCGAGCGGCGAGCCGCTGCGCTTCGAGATTTTGGTGACGACGCGGGATCAGGAGCGGATCGCCCTCGCTTTCGTGCGCGACCTCAAGCGCGCGGGCATTGCGACGACTGTGCGGACGGTCGATGCCGTGCAGTTCGACCAGCGCCGCATCGCCTATGATTTCGACATGATCCAGAACCGCTGGGACCAGTCGCTCTCACCCGGCAACGAGCAGTTTTTCTATTGGGGCAGCGAGGCCGCCGACATCCCCGGCACCCGCAACTACATGGGCGCGAAAGAGCCGGCCATCGACGCGATGATCCGGGCGATGCTCGATGCCCGCAGCAATGCCGATTTCGTTTCCGCGACGCGCGCGCTCGACCGCGTGTTGATGTCCGGCTTCTATGCCATCCCGCTGTTCAACGCCAAGGAGCAATGGCTTGCCCGCTGGAATCGGATACAACGAATGCCGAGGGCTGCGCTTGCGGGCGCACTCCCCGAAACGTGGTGGCAGCTTCCACAAGACGGTCGGCGTTGATCACATTTCGTTCCAAGCAAGAGCCAGATTGCTGATATGACCAAACCTCAGGCGCTTCCGACCCTCGATGGCTTGTTTCAGCGTTCGCTCGAGCAGCATCCCGACGCGCTGGCCCTGATCGATCCGCCGAACAAGGCGAAAATCACGGGGACCACGCCGCTCCGCCTGACCTATCGCGAGGCCGACACGGCGATCGACGCGATTGCCGCCCACTTCAGCGATGCGCGACTGCCGGTCGGATCGGTGATCGCGGTGCAGCTCCCGAACACGGCCGAGTTCATTCTCACCATGCTGGCAGCGGCCCGCGTCGGGCTCGCCGTCGCCGTGATCCCGCAATTGTGGCGGCAGGCCGATCTCTCCGTCGCGCTGAACCGGGTCGGTGCCCGCGCCATCGTGACCTGCGGCACCATCGACGGCGTCGACCATGCCGAGTTGGCGATGAACGCAGCCGTCGAGGCGTTTTCCGTGCGCCATGTCTGCGGCTTCGGCGAGCAGTTGCCCGACGGCATGATCTCGCTCGACGACATCATCGCAAACCCGCCGATCACTGTGCCGCGGGCCTTTTCCGATGCCCAGCAGCCGGTTGCGATCACATTCGATCTGACCAGCAACGGCCTGCGCACAGTGCCGCGCACGCATCTGCAGATGATCGCGGGCGGTCTGTCGATCTTCCTCGAAAGCAAGATACCGGCCGGCGCCACCGTGGCCGCGGCGGTCGCGCCCTCGTCCTTCGCGACGCTCTCGGCATCGCTTGTGACCTGGCTGCTGACCGGCGGCGCGCTGGCGCTGCACCACCCGTTCTCCGCATCGGTGCTGGAGCGGCAGATCATCTTCGAGAGGTGCGATGCCCTGATCGTTCCCGCGCCGCTCGCCTTTCGTCTCGCCGAGAGCAGGATGCTGGAGCGCGCGCCGCATGTCGGCCACGTCATCGGCCTGTGGCGCGCCCCCGAACAGGTTTCGACCGCACCCGCCTGGACCGTGCCGACCGCGTCCCTGACCGATGTCCATCTCTTCGGCGAGGTCGGCCTTATCAGCAGCCAGCGCGGCAGTGACGGCGCCCAGCGCCCGCTCGCGCCGCAGGCGGCGGACGACGCAGCCAATGGCGAAGCCTTCCTGACGCCACAGGGCACGCTGGCGATGCGCGGCGCCATGGTGCCGGTCGCGGCCTATGCGAGCGATCCCGAACAGGACCATGTCGATACCGGGTACGGCGCAAAGCGCCATCCTGACACCGACGGCCTGCTGGTCACGTCGCCGCCGGCGGGGCTCCTCGGCGTCGGCGGCTACCGTTTCCGCACCCAGGACATTCAGGACTGGGCGCGGCGCCTGCCACCCGGCACGACACTGGCGGCGTTGCCGGACCAGTTGCAGGGCCATCGCCTTGCCGGGCGGGCGACCGACAGCGCCCGCACCCGCGACGCCCTTCTCGGCCTCGGCGTCAACGCATTGATTGTCGACGCCTTTCGCGATCGCACCAATGCCGGGCCGGAAAAATAGCCCGACTTTGCCAGGCTTGCCTCATTGATCGTTTACCCAACCCGTTGACTTGGGGTTAAGCCGATCCGGCTAGGATTTCGGCTTGAATTGACGCCCGAAGGGCGCGCAGATCGACACGATTGAGGCCCGACATGCCCGCGCAAGGTCCCATCATCACCATTCTGCCGGACAGTTCGACGACCGATGGGCTGGATCTCACCGGACTGCGAAACCTCGGAAAGATCAGCACCAACTGGTCCGGCGCGCTTGCGGCGATTGCCAAATCGCCTCCCGCCGGCGTGGTCGCGGTTGCCGAGCCGGGAGCAGCGGAGCCCCTCGCTGCCGTTGCGGCCCGCCTCGCCGCGCTCGAGCCTTATGTGCCGATGATCGGCATCGGCATCGATCTGCCGGGTCCGCCGAACGTCATCCCCTTCGCTCCCGGCCATGACGATGTGGCGCGCGTCCACCAGCGCCTCAACGCGGCGATGCGCGTCCATCACCTGCACGGCACGGTGCTGCGCCGCCTGCCAAACGAACCTACGATCCGCTCCAAGATGCCGACCAGCGATCCGCTGCAGGACGCCAACATTCTTCTGATCGGGCGTGGCCGCAGCTATCCGGCGCTGTCGGTGGCGCTGGGCGTGCGCGTCGGCGTTGTCGGCGCGCTCAGCATCGAATCCGCGGCAAAACATCTCAACGCCCGCGACTTCGACGGCATCATCATCGGCGACGGCTTCAGCGAGCGCGTCGTCACCGCGTTTCTCACCGTGCTGTCGGAAGATACCCGCTTCCGCAACCTGCCGGTGCTGGTCGCGCCGACCGCAGCCGGCACCGCCAGTGCCCACGCCTTGCCGAATCTCGAATTCGCGCCGGGTACGCCCGAAGAGGTCGCCGAGCGCGCGCTGCCCTTGGTCCGGCAGCATGCGTTCGAGGCGCGGCTGATCCGCGTCTTGAAGACCATCGAGGCCGATGGCCTGCTTGATCCGCGCACCGGACTTTTGACCAATGAAGCGTTCGAGCGCGACTTTGCGGTTGCGGTTGCCGACAGTCAGAAGCGCAATGCCGCGCTTTCGGTCGTCTGCTTCATGCTCGACTCGGCGCGCCCGCGCGAGCGGATCGATGCCGCCCGGATCGTCAGCCGCCTGATGCGCCGCACCGACTTCGCGTCCTACTACGATGACGGCTCGATCATCATTTCCTTCGTTGGCGCGGATGCCAAGAACGTCCAGCTCATCGCCAAGCGGCTGTCGAACGTCCTCAAATACAGCGTCTACAGCGCGCGGCGCACCGAGCAGGTCGACGTCAATGTCTCGGTCGCAACGCTCGACGCAGCCGACACGCCCGCCTCGCTGCTGGCGCGGCTCAACGCCGTGCGCCACAAGGCGGCAAGCTGATCGAAAAAGATTTGGGAAGGCGGACCGTCAGTCCGCCTTTTTCCCCTCTGCGAGATTGGCGAGCTGGCGCAAAATCTCGCTCGTGCCGGTGACGCGCTCCTGCGGCGTCTTCCACACCTGAAAGAACACCACCTTCATATCCGGGCGCACACGCGCGGCTTCGCCATGGCGGCGGATGAAGTGCACCAGCCGCTCCGGATGCGCGAACGCATTGTCGCGGAACGAGATGACCGCGCCCTTGGGCCCGGCATCGACCTTCTCGATATTGGCGCGGCGGCAGTAGTTCTTGATCGAGGCCACCTTAAAGAGGTGCGCGACCTCCTCCGGGATGGGACCGAACCGGTCGTGCATCTCGGCCGCGAATGCGTCGATGTCCTCGTCAGTCTCAAGATCGGCCAGACGGCGATAGAGCGACAGCCGCACCGACAGATCCGGCACATAGGATTCCGGCAGCATCACCGGCATGCCGAGGGTGATCTGCGGCGACCAGCGGTCGGCGATCGGCTCGGTGATGCCGGCCTTGAGATTTTCAATCGCCTCTTCGAGCATCGATTGATAGAGCTCGAAGCCGACCTCCTTGATGTGGCCGGACTGCTCATCGCCGAGCAGATTGCCCGCGCCGCGAATGTCAAGGTCGTGCGAGGCGAGCTGGAATCCGGCGCCGATCGTCTCCAGCGACTGCAGCACCTGCAGGCGGCGCTCGGCCTGCACCGTGATCTTCTGCTTCGTCGGCAGCGTGAACAGCGCATAGGCCCGAAGCTTCGAGCGCCCCACGCGGCCGCGCAGCTGGTAGAGCTGGGCGAGACCGAACATATCGGCGCGGTGAATGATCAGCGTGTTGGCCCGCGGAATATCGAGGCCGGACTCGACGATCGTCGTCGACAGCAGCACGTCATACTTGCCGTCGTAGAACGCCGAGATGATGTCCTCGATCACCGACGGCGCCATCTGGCCGTGGGCGACCGCGACCTTCATTTCCGGCACGTGCTTGTCGAGGAAATCCTTGGCCTCGGCGAGATCGTCGATACGTGGGCAGACATAGAATGCCTGGCCGCCGCGGTAGCGCTCGCGCAGCAACGCTTCGCGCACCATCAAGGGATCGAACGGCGCGACGAAGGTGCGCACCGCGAGGCGGTCCACCGGCGGCGAGGCGATGATCGAGAGGTCGCGCACGCCAGTGAAGGCAAGCTGCAGCGTGCGCGGGATCGGCGTCGCCGTCAGCGTCAGCACGTGCACCTCGGAGCGCAGCTTCTTGAGGCGCTCCTTGTGGGTCACACCAAAATGCTGCTCCTCGTCGACGATGACGAGGCCGAGATTCTTGAACGCGATCGTCTTGCTGAGCAGCGCATGGGTGCCGACGACGATATCGACCGAGCCGTCCGCCAGCCCGGCCTTGACCTGCTTTAAGTCCTTCGCGCTGACGAGGCGGGACGCCTGCGCCACCGTCACCGGCAGGCCCTTGAAGCGCTCCGCAAAATTCTTGGCGTGCTGGCGCGCGAGCAGCGTGGTCGGCACCACCACCGCGACCTGCTTGCCGTTGAGGGCGACGGCGAAGGCCGCGCGCAAGGCAACCTCGGTCTTGCCGAAGCCGACGTCGCCGCAGATCAGGCGATCCATCGGCCGGCCGGAATTGAGATCCGCCAGTGTATCGTTGATCGCGCCGAGCTGATCCTCGGTCTCCTCGTAAGGAAAGCGCGCGCAGAATTCTTCATAAGCGCCGGGCTGCACCGGAAACTTCGGCGCCTCGTGCAGGAAGCGTTCGGCGGCAATCTTGATCAGCTCACCGGCGATCTCGCGGATGCGCTGCTTGAGTTTCGCCTTGCGCGCCTGCCAGCCAGCGCCGCCGAGCCGGTCGAGCTCGACCTCGGTATCCTCCGAGCCGTAGCGCGACAAAAGTTCGATGTTTTCGACCGGCAGGAACAGTTTTGCGCCCGCCGCATAATGCAGTTCGGCGCAGTCGTGCGGCGCGCCGGAGACTTCCAGCGTCTGCAGGCCGATGAAGCGGCCGATGCCGTGCTCGACATGGACGACGATATCGCCCGCGGTGAGGCTCGTGACTTCGGAAATGAAGTTTTCGACCTTGCGGCTCGCCTTGCGCGGCCGCACGAGGCGGTCGCCCAAAATGTCCTGCTCGCTGATGACGGCGACATCGTCGGTCTCAAAGCCGTTTTCGAGCCCCACCACCGCAAGCATCGCCTGGTTGCGCGGCGTCGCCTGCACGGTGCGCCACGCATTCACGTTGGCGAGGTTGAGCAGCTTGTGATCGCGCAGCACGCCCGCCATGCGTTCGCGCGAGCCTTCGCTCCACAGCGCGATCACCACCTTCTTGCGCGCGGCCTGCAGCGCCTGGACGTGATCGACCAGCGCCGAGAACACGTTGACGGCAGTATCGACGCGCTCCGGCGAGAAGTTGCGCCCGGCCCGCGCGCCGGCATCGATCACGTCGCCCGTTCCTTCGGGCACGGCGAATGGCGTGAGGCGCACCACCGGATGCGCATCGAGACGCAGGCCCCATTCACGCTCGGTCAGGTAGAGCCGGTCAGGCGGCAGCGGCTTGTAGACCTGTCCGCCGCTCGGATGCTCCATCGCCTCGCGGCGCGCCTCGTAGTAGTCGGTGATCTGGGCGAAACGCTCGCGCACGGCATCGTCGGCCTGCGGCTCGAGCGCCAGCGGCGCGCCGTCGAGATAGTCGAACAGCGTGTCCATCCGCTCATGAAACAGAGGCAGCCAGTGCTCCATGCCGGGATGACGCCGGCCCTCGCTCACCGCCTCATAAAGCAAATCGTCGCGGCCCGGCGCGCCGAACTCGGCCATGTAGCCGAGGCGGAAGCGCTTGATCGTGCCGGTGACGAGCTGGAATTCCGATACCGGCACAAGATCGAGCGAGCGCATGTCGAACGAGGTGCGCTGCGTCTCCGGATCGAAGACGCGGATCGACTCAAGGGTCTCGCCAAAGAAATCGAACCGCACCGGCTGATCGAGGCCGGCGGGAAACAGATCGAGAATGCCGCCGCGCACGGCATATTCGCCCGCCTCGCGCACGGTCGAGGTGCGGTTGTAACCGTTATGGTTCAGCCAAGCGACGATGGAATCCATGCTGACGACGTGGCCGGGAGCGACCGACAGCGCCTGCGCCGCCATGTCCGCGCGCGCCGGCACGCGCTGCGTGATCGCGTTGACCGTCGTCAGCACGATCAGCGGCACCTCGCTTCCCTTGAGGCGCGACAGCCGCGCCAGCGTCGTCACGCGCTGGGCAAGCACGCCGCCATGGGGCGACACCCGGTCATAGGGCTGGCAGTCCCATGCCGGAAATTCGAGCACCGCAAGATCCGGCGCGAAGAACGACAGCGCGCGGGAAAGCTGCGCCATCCGTGGCCCGTCGCTGCAAACCACCGTCAGGCTCACCGCGCGGTCCTTGCCCTTGTCCCGCGCCGTGATCGCGCGGGCGAGATCTGACAGCACTAGGCCCTGAGCGCCGTCGGCGACTTCAGCGAGCGTCAGCGGTCGGCCAGAGACAAGCTGGTCGGCAGGCGAGCGACGGACGGCGGCTTTCACAGGTCAGGGTCCGAAACGTTGAAGGCCTGAATGCGCGCAAACAGGTCGCAATGGTACTGGGGCTCGAGCTTCCCGCCGCCGGAGAACGCCGAAAAGAGGTCGGCGTCCGGCAGTTCCATCAAGCACTCGAGCCGATCGAGCTCGGCATCGCTCAGGATGGCGATATGCGCATCGGCAAAGCGGCCGAGGATGAGATCCATTTCGCGTGTGCCACGATGCCAGCAACGGAACAGAAGCCGCTTGCGCCGATGATCGAGACCGTCGCTCGAACGTGTTGTTCCTGTCATCACCTTGCCCGGAAAAATCAACGACAAAAGCCCGGACGTGCCGGGCGCCCCTGATATAACCACCGAAAGACGCCGTGTCAGCACCTTCCCTGCATTGCATTTGCCGGCAAATCCGGCCAAGCCTGCGCTAGGAAACCTTGCGCGGAACGATTTTGGCGTTGTCTGAGCAAAATTCATGCGGCCTGCAATTCTGAACCCCATCTTCTCCCCAGTTACGACGCTGACGGGTGTCGGGCCGAAACAGGGGCAGCTGTTCCGCTATCTCCTGGGACAGGACGACACGCCGCGCATCGTCGACCTGCTCCTGCACCTGCCCTCCAGCGTCATCGACCGCCGCGCACGGCCGAAGGTGCGTGATGCCGTTCCCGGCGGCGTCGTCACGCTGCGGCTGACGATCGACCGCCACCGCGCCCCGCCGCCGGGGCGTTCGCGCGCGCCCTATGTGATCTACGCCAGCGACGAAACCGGCGACGTCCAGCTCACCTATTTTCGCGGCAAGCGCGAGTATCTGGAAAAGCAGCTCCCCATCGGCGCGGTCCGCTACGTGTCCGGCCTCGCGCAGATGTTCGACGGCACGTTGCAGATGGTCCATCCCGACCGCGTCCTGGACGAGGAAGGCCTCAAGAGCCTGCCGCCGGTCGATCCGGTCTATCCGCTTACCGAAGGGCTGGCGCTCGGACCGCTGCGCCGCGCTGTCGGCTTCGCACTCGAAAAGCTCCCGGCCCTGCCGGAGTGGATCAGCCCGGCGGTTCTGCGCCGCTGCGGCTTTCCGTCATTTGCCGAGGCCTTGCGCGCCGTTCACGCCCCGCACGAGCCCGCCGACATCCTGCCCGACGGCCGCTACTGGTCGCGCCTCGCCTTCGACGAACTGTTAGCCAGCCAGCTCGCGCTCGCCATCGTGCGCAGCCAGTTGCGTCGCCCGGCCGGCAACCGCCACGCCGGCGACGGCCATCTGCGCGAAAAGATCATCGCCGCGCTGCCCTATGCGCTGACCAATTCGCAGCGCGAGGCCATCGAGGCCATCACGGCGGACATGCAGCAGCCGGTGCGGATGCTGCGCCTCCTGCAGGGCGACGTCGGCGCAGGAAAAACCGTGGTCGCGCTGCTCGCCGCCGCAGCAGCCGCCGAGGCCGGCAAGCAGACCGCGCTCATGGCCCCGACCGAAATTCTGGCGCGCCAGCACCTCAAGACGATGGCGCCGCTCGCCGCAAGCGCCGGCCTCAAGGTCGAGATCTTGACGGGCCGGGAAAAGGGCAAAGAGCGGCAGGAAATTTTGACGCGCCTCGCCGGCGGAGACATCGACCTTATCGTTGGCACCCACGCCCTCATTCAGGACGACGTGATCTTCCGCGCGCTCGCCCTCGCGATCGTGGACGAGCAGCACCGCTTCGGCGTCCGCGAAAGGCTCGCGCTGACCAACAAGGGCGAAGCCGTCGATGTCTTGGTGCTGAGCGCGACGCCGATCCCCCGCACGCTGGTCCTGACCTATTTTGGTGACATGGACGTCTCGGAGCTGCGCGACAAGCCGGCGGGCCGCCAGCCGATCGACACCCGCGCGGTCTCGGATACGCGTGTCGGCGAGGTCATCGACGCCGTCGGCCGCGCGCTCGACGCCGGCCGGCAGGTGTACTGGATCTGCCCGCTGGTGGAAGAGTCCGAGACGGTCACAGTGATGGATGCCGAGCAGCGCTTCGAGACGCTGCAGAAACGGTTCGGCCCTCGGGTCGGTCTGGTCCATGGCCGGATGCGCGGGCCGGACAAGGACCGCGTGATGGCGCAGTTCGCTGCCGGCGAAATCGGCGCGCTGGTTGCGACCACGGTGGTCGAGGTCGGCGTCGACGTGCCCGCCGCGAGCATCATGGTGATCGAGAATGCCGAACGCTTCGGTCTCGCCCAGCTTCATCAGCTACGGGGCCGCATCGGGCGCGGCTCGGAAGCCTCAACCTGCCTGCTGCTCTATCGCGATCCGCTCGGCGATGTCGCAGCTTCGCGCCTCAAGGTGATCCGCGACACCAATGACGGCTTCCGCATCGCGGAGGAGGATCTCAAGCTGCGCGGCGAAGGCGACATTTTGGGAACGCGGCAAAGCGGCCTGCCGAGCTTCCGGATCGCGCGCTCCGAAGTGCACGGCCAGCTCGTCACGCAGGCCCGCGACGAGGCGCTGCGCATCATCCGCGACAACCCATCACTCGCCGGCGAACAGGGCGAGGCGCTGCGCTGCCTGCTTTACCTGTTCGGCCGCGACGAGGCGTTGCCGCTGATCGGCGCGGGCTGAAGCGAGGCTGACGCATTCGCGCCCACGAGGCCGCCCTCGCCCGTAGCAGCCGCTCGCTTCTGCGGATCGCTTCCCGGCTGCACGACGCCGGCCGACATGATCAGCGTTGCGGCGTCGTCGGTGCCCATATCGATTTCGATGACCTTGCTTTTCGGCACGTAGAAGAAAAAGCCGGTCGTCGGGTTCGGCGCGCAGGGCAGGAAAACGGAGATGTACTCTTCCTCGCCCGGCAGGCGGGATTCGACCTCGACGCTCGGCGGCTGCGAGATCAGCACGATCGACCACATTCCGGGCGCGGGAAACTCCACCATGCCAACTTTGCGGAAGCTCGATCCCTTGCCGGAAAACAGCGTCTCGAACACTTGCTTGAGCCCGCGATAGATCGCGCGCACCACCGGCATGCGGCCAAGTAGCCGCTCACCAAGATCAACCAGCGTGCGCCCGATCAGGTTGGCGGCGAAGAAGCCGATCAGCGTCAGTCCGATGACGGCGACGATGAGGCCGAAGCCCGGCAGGGCGAACGGCAGATAGGCTTCCGGGCGATAGCCCATGGGTACCCAGGGACGGACCAACCCGTCCACCCAGGTCACGAACCACCACAGGAGATAGGCGGTGATGACGACCGGCCCGGCGATCACAAGCCCGGTGAGAAAGTAGTTCCGGAACCGGGCCATCGCGCCGCGCGGCGCATCGGGGTGCGGTGCTGGAGGCGGAAGACTGGACGGCAGCGGCGGCACGGAATCGTTAGGGGTCATTATCGGTCCGGAATGGGCGCAGGATCAGGGCGGATGCCCAATCATGGCATGATCCTATCAGATTTTGCAGCCGCAGAATGCCGATGCTGTCGCAGTGCGACAACATCGGCCTGTAGGAACCCGATAATCCTGCCGCCGCCTTACTCGACTGTCACCGACTTTGCGAGGTTGCGCGGCTGATCAACATCGGTGCCCATGATGACAGCCGTGTGATAGGCCAGCAGTTGCACCGGGATCGAATAGACCAGCGGCGTCATCGTCGCGGGAACATCCGGCAGAATGATCGTTTCGAGCGAATCGACGGTGGCCTCGCGGGCACCCTGCTCGTCCGTGATCAAAATGATCTTGCCGCCGCGCGCCGCCACTTCCTGCATGTTGGAAACGGTCTTTTCGAACACGCGGTCATAGGGCGCGATCACGACGACCGGCATCTGCTCGTCGATCAGAGCGATCGGCCCATGCTTGAGCTCGCCGGCGGCGTAGCCCTCCGCGTGAATGTAGGAGATCTCCTTGATCTTGAGCGCGCCTTCGAGTGCCAGCGGATAGCTGGTGCCCCGCCCGAGATAGAGCATGTCCTTGCACTTGGCGATGTCGCGCGCGAGCCGCTCGACCTGCGCCTCGAGCGCAAGGCTTTCCGACATCAGCCGCGGCACCTCGATCAGGCCGTGGACGAGCTTGGCCTCGTCCTCGGCCGACAGTTCGCCGCGCGCGCGGCCCGCCGCGATCGCGATCGACGCCAGCACCGCAAGCTGACAGGTGAACGCCTTTGTCGAGGCGACGCCGATCTCCGGCCCCGCCAGCGTCGGCATCACGATGTCGCTCTCGCGGGCGATGGTGGAGTTCGGCACGTTGACGACGGCGAGCGTGTGCTGGCCCTGCGACTTGGCGTAGCGCAGCGCCGCGAGCGTGTCGGCGGTCTCGCCCGACTGCGAAATCACGATGGCAAGGTCGCCCTTGCGCAGCGGCGCTTCGCGGTAGCGGAATTCGGAGGCGACATCGATCTCGACCGGCAGGCGCGCCAGCCGCTCCAGCCAGTATTTTGCGATCAGGCCGGCATAGCTCGCGGTGCCGCAGGCCATGATCGAAACGCGCTGGATGTCTTTGAAGTCGAACGGCAGATCGACCGGCAGCACCACCTGCTCGGTCGCCATATCGACGTAGCGCGCCAGCGTGTGGCCGACGACTTCCGGCTGCTCGTGGATTTCCTTCGCCATGAAGTGGCGATAGTTGGCTTTGTCGACGAGAAAGCCGGATGCGCCGGACTTGATCAGCTCGCGCTGGACGATGGCGCCGCTGGCGTCGCGGATCACCGAGGTCTTGCGCGTGAGCACCACCCAGTCGCCGTCGTCGAGATAGCTGATGCTGTCGGTGAACGGCGCGAGCGCAATCGCATCGGAGCCGAGATAGACCTCGCCCTCGCCATAGCCGATGGCCAGCGGCGCACCCATGCGCGCGCCGATCATCAGGTCGTCCTCGCCGGCGAACACGAAAGCCAGCGCGAATGCGCCGTGCAGTTGCGGCAGCGTCGCCTTCACCGCATCGACCGGCGACAGGCCCTGCCGCAGATAGCTGTCGACGAGATGCAGCACGACTTCGGTGTCGGTCTCGCTGGAAAAGCCGACGCCGCGTGCGATCAGATCCTCGCGCAGCTTGCGAAAATTCTCGATGATGCCGTTATGGACGACCGCAACGCGCTCGCTCGCATGCGGATGGGCATTGGCCTCGGTCGGCCGGCCGTGGGTCGCCCAGCGGGTATGGCCGATTCCGACATGGCCGAGCAGCGGCTGCGCCCGGAGCTTGTCCTCCAGGTTGCGGAGCTTGCCTTCCGCGCGCCGGCGTTCAAGCCGGCCGTCCTCCAGCGTGGCAACGCCCGCGGAATCGTAGCCCCGATATTCAAGCCGCTTGAGGGAATCGACGAGGTGCTCAGCAACCTGATCGCGTCCCAGAATCCCGATAATGCCGCACATGCGGTTTCCGAACTCCACCTGATCGCAGGAAAACCCCGCCTTTAATGCTTGGCTTTTTCGTCCTGCGGAACACAAAAATTGTTGCGGATTGAGACAACGCCGGGTTGCCGCGCGTCGCGGCTCCCCGGGATCTCACCGCGCGAGGCGCGATTTTCAGTCCGCGCGGTTTTTGAGCGCACGCGCTTCCAGCTTGCGCTGGCGGAATCGCTCGGCCCAGCCGTCCTTCGTCGTCTGGTGGCTGCGTTCGATCCGCAGCCCGTTGTCGGGCACGTTCTCGGTCACGACCGAGCCCGAGCCGACATAGGCACCTGCGCCGATTCTGACCGGCGCGACCAGCGAAGAGTTGGAGCCGACAAAGGCTCCCGCCCCGATCTCGGTGCGGAACTTGTCAAAGCCGTCATAGTTGCAGGTGATGGTTCCAGCCCCGATATTGGCCTTCGCGCCGATTTGCGCGTCGCCGATATAGGTGAGGTGGTTGACCTTGGCCCCGGCATCGATCTGCGCCGCCTTGGTCTCGACGAAGTTGCCGATCCTCGCCCCCTCGCCAAGCGTGGTTCCCGGCCGCAACCGCGCATAGGGACCGATCGAGGCACTGGCGCCGATCACCGCCCCGGAAATATGCGAGAAGGAATGAATGACCGCGCCATCGCCGATCGACACCCCAGCGCCGATCACGACATACGGCTCAATCGTGACGTCCGCCCCGAAGGCCGTGTCGGTTGAGAGAAACACCGTCTCCGGCGCGATCATGGTGACGCCGGCATTGAGCGCCGCAAGCCGCAGACGACGCTGCATGACCGTTTCCGCCTCGGCGAGCTGCGCCTTGGTGTTGATGCCGCGCACCTCGTCCTCGTCGGCGACGACGACGACGGCGGAGAGGCCGCGCTCGCGGACGATCTCGACAGCGTCGGTGAGATAATATTCGCCCTTGCTGTTGCCGTTGCCGATCCGGTCCAGAATCGCCAGCACTTCGCGGCCGGCAAACGCCATCACGCCGGCATTGCAAAGCCCGATCTTGCGCTCGTCGGCGGAGGCGTCGGCATGCTCGCGGATCGCGGCGAGCTGGCCGCCCTCGACGATCAGGCGACCATAGCCGGTCGGATCGTTCGGCTCGAATCCGAGAACCGCGAGCGACGCGCCATCAGCAAGCGCCCTGCGCATCCGCGTGAAGGTCTCGGCGGTGATCAGCGGCGTGTCGCCGAAAACGATCAGCACGTCATCGGCGCTACGCGCAAGCGCCTCGCGCGCCGCGCGCACCGCATGGGCAGTGCCGAGGCGCTCGGTCTGCACAAAGATCTGCGCATCGGGACGCAGGCCAGTGACGGTGTCCGCAACGTTGCTGTGATCCGGACCGATCACCACAGCGAGCGATGCGCCGTCGCCCTTGTCGGAAGCTGCACGCAAAACATGCGCCAGCAGAGGTTCACCGGCGAGCGGGTGAAGAACTTTTGGCAGCGAGGAACGCATCCGCGTGCCTTCGCCGGCTGCTAGGACAATCGTCAGGCAAGTTCTCGCAGTCATCGGGCCTCTGAACCGCAGTGTATGTGAATACGCTCGTCTGCAACTAGGGCGGGATCGATCAATATTAGCTGATCGTCCGCCGCGAACATTGTTCGCGCGACGTCATAACATGGCAGATGTTCGGAACAAACCGGCTCTCCCTTTTGCCAATGATGTTCTAATGTTCCGCAACGATTCGCGTTTCCGTGGGGGCGGTTGGCGCTGTATGGCGAAAAGCAATCTTTCTGCAGAGACCTTCCTGTTGGATGGCACGACGGGATGGAACGACAAGCTGCTTGCGGATGAAAATCGCAACGACCGCCGTCTCCTGGTGCGCCTGGCGTTTTGGGGATTCTCCGCGACCGCGTCGCTAGCGGTGGCGTTTCTCGTGTTCCAGTCGGGCGCCCAGATGCGCCGCCACGAGCAGGCCATGGCCGCGCTGCTGAAGCGGGCGAGCGAAGTCCAGCAGAGCACTGTCGCCGGTCAGGATGCCGTCATCCGCCTCACCTCCGCGGTTGACACGCTCAACAACGACCGCGACCGCTTGTTCGCCCGCGTCACCAAGCTCGAGGCGGCGCGCGACCTGACGACCGGCACCGTGCCACCTGCGTCGGTTCCGCCCGTCGCCAATGCTTCCAGCGAAAAGGTCTACTCGCTCGTGGCCGCGGCACGCGAGGCGATGCCGACGTTGATCCCCGCTCCGGCGGCGCCGGCATCGAAGCCCACTGCGGCCGAGCCTGCGCCTTCGGCGGCGAAAGAATCGCCGGCACCCGAGCTCGCCGAGTTGCCTGCCATTCCTGCGACCAAACGCGCCGAGCCGGCCAAGCCCGAAACTCGGGTCGCCGCTGCGCCCTCGCCGCTCGATGCGCCGATCACGGAGGTCATGGTTCCCGCCAGGCAGACCGAGTTCGGCATCGATCTCGGCGGCGGGGCGAATGCCGCCGCGCTCCGCCGGATCTGGGCCGACGCCAGCAAGGCCCACAGCGCCGAGATCGCCGCGCTCAATCCGCTCATCGCCAATCACGACGCTAGCGACGGCAGCGGGCAGCTTCGCCTGATCGCCGGGCCGCTGCGCGACGCCGCCGATGCAGCGCGCCTCTGCGCGGCGCTATCGGAAACCAATCATCGTTGCGAACCTACCGTGTTCGCTGGCAAGCCTCTGGCTGAAGCGGCTGCGACCCTCGCGCCGAAGCCGCGGCCCAAGCCCAGCCAGGCAGCCGCACCGGCAGCAAAGCTGCCGCCGTCGCAGCCCCTGAGCCTGACGCCCGACCGCGGCTAACGGCGGAACTCCGCCTGCCGTGCCTCGCTGCCGATTGGCGGGGCATGAGTAATCTTTAGGGTTGCCGGATCGGCCGCGCTGGCAGATAAATCGGCCATGACCAAAGAACCGTTCCGGCTTACCGCCCGCCAAGTCCAGTGGATCCTGATCGTCGGCTTCGTGACCGTCGGCTATGCGATATACCTGCGCTATCTCGCGCTGGAGTTCTCGCAGGTCGCGCTCGCCTGCGAAGCCGGCCTGCCGACGATGCTGTGCAAGACGCGGCTGCTGGTGATGGCGCTGTTCAAGAATTCGGTCTTCGGCATCACCGCCATGGTGATCGCGGCGCTGCACCTGATCCGGCCGTCGATCGTCACCCTCACCGGCGGCATCATCGCCGCCGGGTTCGGTATCGTCTTTTACAATATCGGCTTGTCGGGTCTGGCGATCGGGCTGCTTATTCTTGGCTTTGCCCGTCCCGCGCCTGCCACAGCGTAACGCCCAGCAGCAGATACAGTCCGCAGGTCCACAGCGACTGCCAGTTCGCGCCGCCTTCGTTGAAGGCGATATAGGCAACTGACAGAACAAGCAGACCGGCGAAGACCGCCTCGGCCATCGGCCGCACTCCCTTGGACGGACGGTTGTAGACCATCAGCCCGACCAGCGGGATCACCGCCATCGACAGCGCCCCATAGGGGAAATCGCGATAGCGCGGATCGAAGACGAAGCCGAGCGCGGTTTCGGACGCGATCAGCGTCGTCACCAGCAGCGTCGCGCCCAGGAGATAGGTCTGCCATCCCCAATTGCGGCCGAGCGGCGCCGGGCTGAGCAGTTCGGAGAAGGTCGGCAACGACTGGCTGCGCATCAGCGCATGGGAGGCGAGAAGCGGCGACGCAATTCCGGCAGCGCAGAGGAAAGTCCAGCGAATCCAGGCGCCTAGATCAAGGCTTTCAACGAACATCTTCTCAATGGCGAGGCCGAGCAGCGTGCCGCCGACAGTTGCCGAGATCGCCACGGAGGTCCACAGGGTCCAGCGCGGCGACCACGGCCGGCGGATCGCGGTGCGCCACGCCACGGCAAACACCAGCAGGCTGAAGGCAAGGCCAATCCCCATCTGCCACTTCCAGAACGGGAAGTTGCTGATCGGCATGCCCGCCGGATATTTCAGCGTGCGGTGGTCGGCGTCATAAAGGCCCCAGTAGCCGCCGACGGTGCCCTCGAAGCGGCGCTTCCACGGCTGGTCATAGGCCTCGATCAGGTTGACGCGAAAATTCTCGCGCGCCGCCAGATCCAGAATTTCGGACACCACCCGTGCCTGATTGGTCCGCGACGGCAGCGCGCCCTCGCGCATCCGTCCGGCGCTCGGCCAGCCGGTTTCGCCGATCAGCACTTCCTTGTCGGGAAACGCAATGGCGACGCGCTTGCGAATGGCGTCGACATGGGCGGCGGCATGGCGCGCCCTGACCGGAAAATCCTCCCAGAACGGCAGGATATGGACGGTGACGAAGTCGGTGACGCTTTCGATTTCGCGGTTGCGCAGCCAGAATTCCCAGACATCGGCATAAGTCGCCGGCACCGAGACCTGCGACTTCACGTAGCGGATGGTGTTGACGAGATCGGTCGTCGTCATCTCGCCGCGCAGCAGCACCTCGTTGCCGACGATCACGGCGCTGATCACGCCCGGATAGTCCTTGGTGAGTTGAACCGCGGTGGCGATCTGATTGGCGTTCTTCTGCTTGTCGGGGCCGATCCAGATGCCGAGCATCACCTTGAGCCCGGCCTTCGCTGCCACCTCAGGTGCGCGCTCGAGGCCCTGATCGACCGAATAGGTGCGCACGCACTTGGAAACCTGGGCAAGCTGCGCAAAATCCTCGGCGATCTGCTCGGGGCCGACAACCAGCGTCTGGTCCATCGGCGACTGGTTACCCCGGAACGGCGCGTAGGATACGCATTCGAGTTTCGCGGAAGGGTCTATCGGCGCACGCGCAAGATGTACGGGCGTGGCGATCCACCACCACACCCCGACAATCACACCCAACGAAACAATGAGAAGCGCCAGCGGCGTCCGAAAAGAAATGGATCTGCTCCCTCGTGGTGCAAATTCAGAAAGGAAGGCCCCCACCTTTTTCCGAATTCTGGTTGGCGATCAACCAAACAAATCTGCGCAGAAGCGCCCCACGCCCTGCCATACACAAGAACCGATCGAGAAGGAGTCCGGATTATAGCCTCCGGGCCGATCTGCCAACCTTTGATTCTGCATCGCACACAAATGCCGCACGATTCGAGCAACGGGAGAAAATCGAACATACGGACGCGCCGGAATGGCCGCATTGCCGCCACAGGACGCCCAGGAAACGCGCTTTGGTTGCGACATTGCTGGACAAAATCGCAAATGTCCGTCATGGGATTTTCCTGCGGACGATGAAAGATATCGCCGCATTGGGGACGAATTTGACCGGCATCAGACCGTGAGCAAATCTGCTCGGGTTCACACGACGCCGGCCGGTCGTCGGTATTGATCGGGGACGTCATGCGGCGCTTGGTTGATGGTTTGAAGGACACCGTGGTTCGTTGCATCGCCGTGTCAGGCGCTGCGCTTTTGATCGGAATGGGTGCTGCCCACGCGCAAAGCGGCGACCAGCGCCCCCAGGATCAGCAAAAATCCTCGCAGCCTCCGGCCACCCAGCAACCGGACGCGGCCAAGGAAAGCCAGCGCAAGGTCAACGAGTTCTCCGAAGCCGCTCAGGCCATCAATGGTCCCGCCGGCAATCCGGAATGCGTCTGGCTCGGACGCCGCGTCGTTCTCCTGATGTGGCGCGACGATCTCGACACCGCCTTCCGCCATCTCGACCTCTATGAGCGTTTCGGCTGCCCCGGCGGCCATATCCAGGCGGCGTTCCGCTGCCTCGTCCGCTTTGGCGCGATCGATCCGAAACAGCCGGAAAGCCTGAGCAGCCGCGTGCATGCGTGCTGGATCAACACCAACGCCCAGCCGCCGGCAGCCAACGCCTCGGTGCCCGCCGGCCCGACGCCGCCGCCTGCCCAGCCGCCCGCAGCGGCGACCCCGGCTGCACCGTCGCAGAGCGCAGCACCGGCCCCTGCCCCCGCGCCGCAGCAAAAGTAACGCGGCGCGCGGCTGCACAATTCCCGTGATCAAATTCAATGGTGCCGTGCCCTTAAATCGCCACGGCACCATACGAGTTGTGAAAAGGTACGACCCGGTTATGCTGGGTCACCGCATCCGGGTCGAGCCATGGGGACAGGCTCGATTTATGCCGATTACCCCTGAAATGGTATGTTGCGATGCGCGCTGTCGTCGCTGTCTTGTTGCTTGTTTCCGCCGTTCACGCCGCTCTTTGGGGGCTCTTGCAGGATAGGCAGCAGGCTCCCGAATTTCGGGGCGTGTTTCCGAGCCTCTCCTACGCTCCGTTCGAAGGCACCGGGCACCCCGACGTCGACAACATCCCGACCGTCGAAAAAATCCGCAACGACCTGAAGGTGCTCGCGCCGCTGACGCGCGCCATCCGTCTGTATTCGTCAACCGGCGGCGTCGAACTCGTGCCGGCGATCGCCAACGAGGTCGGCCTCAAGGTCACCGTCGGCGCGTGGATCGACAAGGACAACGATCGCAACGAGCGCGAAATGCATGCCGCGCTCGAACTTGCCAAGCGCAACAGCAACGTCAACGGCATCGTCGTCGGCAACGAGACGATCTACCGCGGCGAGCAGAAGGTCGAAGACCTCATAAAGCTGATCCAGCGGGTCAAGAGCAGCACCAACGTTCCGGTCACGACCGGCGAGATCTGGAACATCTGGATCGAGCACCCCGAGCTCGCGTCGTCGGTCGACTTCATCGCCGCTCACATCCTGCCCTACTGGGAAGGCTTTTCGGAAAAGCAGGCCGTCGATCAGGCGCTGATCATCTACCAGAAACTGCGCGACACCTTCCCCGGCAAGCGCATCGTGATCGCCGAGTTCGGCTGGCCAAGCGCGGGCTACAACCTCAAGGCCGCCACCCCCGGCCGCGTCGAACAGGCCGTCGTGCTGCGCAACTTCGTCAGCCGCGCCGACGCCGTCGGCATGGAATACAATATCGTCGAAGCGATCGATCAGCCGTGGAAGTATTTTGAGGGCGGCGTCGGCCCGTACTGGGGCATTTTGAACGCCAGCCGCGAGCAGAAGTTTGCATGGACCGGCCCGGTGGTCGATCCGCACTACTGGAAGCTGGCGATCATTGCGCTTCTGGTCGGCCTGCTCCTGTCCGCGCCGATCCTCCGTCTGAAGCGACCGACAATGCTGCAGGCGGTGATGCTGGCGGCCGCGGCGCAAGGCGTCGGCGCCTGGGTCGCCACCGTGTTCTCCTATTGGACGACGCACTATTTCGTCTTCGGCTCGGCGCTCGCCCTCACCCTCGGCCTGACGCTCTTGGTGCCCCTCGTGCTGATCGCGATGGCGCGCATCGAGGAAATCGCCACCATCGCCTTCGGCCACAAGCCGGCCCGCTTGATCAGGAAGCAGGACAAGCGCCCGGCCAACGGCCCGACACCCAAGGTCTCGATCCACGTCCCGGCCTATTACGAGCCGCCGGAGATGCTCAAGCAGACGCTCGATGCGGTCGCCAAGCTCGACTATCCGAACTTCGAATGCGTGGTGATCATCAACAACACGCCTGATCCGGCGTTCTGGCAGCCGATCCAGGATCACTGCCGGATGCTTGGCGAGCGCTTCAAGTTCATCAATGCGGAAAAGGTCGAAGGCTTCAAGGCGGGCGCCCTGCGCATTGCGATGGAGCGCACTGCGGCCGACGCCGAGATCATCGGCATCATCGACGCCGACTACACCGTCACGCCCGACTGGCTGTCCGATCTCGTCCCCGCCTTCGCCGATCCGCGTGTCGGCATCGTGCAGGCCCCGCAGGATCACCGCGACGGCGACCGCTCGATCATGCACTACGCTATGAACGGCGAATATGCCGGCTTCTTCGATATCGGCATGGTCCAGCGCAACGAGTTCAACGCCATCATCGTCCACGGCACGATGTGCCTGATCCGCCGCGCCGCGATGGACGACGTCGGCGGCTGGTCGAGCGACACGATCTGCGAGGATTCCGATCTCGGCCTCCTGATCGTGCAGAAGGGCTGGCTCAGCCACTATACCAACCGTCGCTACGGCTATGGCCTTCTCCCTGACACCTACGAGGCGTTCAAGAAGCAGCGCCACCGCTGGGCCTATGGCGGCTTCCAGATCATCAAGAAGCACTGGCGGCGCTTCCTGCCGGGCAATAGTATGCTGACGGCGGACCAGAAGCGCGAATTCGGCCTCGGCTGGCTCAACTGGCTCGGCGCGGAAAGCCTCGGCGTGGTCGTCGCCCTCCTCAACCTCGTCTGGGTGCCGGTCGTCGCCTTCGCCGACATCGCCATTCCCGACAAAATCCTCACGCTGCCGATCATCGCCGCCTTCGTCGTCTCGATGGCGCACTTCCTCTCACTCTACCGGCTGCGGGTGCCGGTGAAGTTCGGGCAGATGATGGGCGCGATGATCGCCGCAATGTCGGTGCAATGGACGGTGTCCCGCGCCGTCGCCGACGGCCTGATCAAGGATCACCTTCCCTTCACCCGCACGTCCAAGGGTGGCCTGTCGCTGATCTCGATCGAATTCCAGGCGTTCTGGGAAGCGGTGATCGGCGTGCTGCTGCTGCTCGGCGCGGCGGTGCTGGTGATGAGCAACAGTTTTCGGCAGATCACCGAGATCTACATCTTCGCCGGGGTCTTGGTACTGCAGAGCCTGCCCTTCCTCTCGGCCGTGGCAATTGCGCTCTTGGAGAACTCACGGATCAACCTGTTCGGCTTCTGGCGCGAGGGCGCGGCCCACCTCGCCGAGTTGATCGGCCTGCGGCCGCCGTCGGAGTTGCCCGCGCAGCTCAAGATCTCGCAGCCGATCAAGGCGGAGGTGAAGCGGGAGCGCAACTGACCGGGCGGCGACAGATTCGCCCCCGCCGCACCGCGCCCGCGCAAAATTGCCTTCCCGGAGCCCTGCGCGCGGTCGTAAATCCATGCGCAAGCACAGGAATCCAGTGTTTAGCGGCGGTTTTTGGCAGGCCGCTATTGACCAGACGGGTTCATCACCCTAAACAGCGGCTCACACAGGCGCCCCGCTCGGCGCCGGTGTGAAGGCCGTGACGGTCATTCATCCCGCCGCCTCCGCGCCGCGATGACCTCAACCGTTGCGGCCACGAGCGCGCTTGCGCCTCGGACTTAAGGCCAGCTCGATGCGGGTCTTGAGGGCTGGTAGCTCAGTGGTAGAGCATTCGACTTTTAATCGAATGGTCATGGGTTCGACCCCCATCCAGCCCACCATCATCCCCCGCCGACCGTTCGCTCACGCCCAATTCCCGCCGTAGCCAGACGGCGTCGCTCGGGGCCCGCGCGACATCGTCCGGCAAGCGCCGCATTTTCATGAATCTTTCGGCAATTACGCTCTTCCACGACTATCTGCGGGAGCGTTGCCGCACCGGCTGGTCGGCCCCGGATGAACCGGCTAGGAATGATGCGGATGCGGTTCCAGCATCGATTCTGGTCCCCATAGCGAATATTTCGCGCCGTCCTCACCCCATTCACCGTTGAAAGACCATCATTGACGCAAGGTTGATAGGGGCAACCAGCAAGCGACAGGTGGAAGACAGCAATTCCGGGTTGTTGCCGTGACACACAATCAGATCCTGACCCTGGTCAATCCGGCGCTCGCCTTCATCTTTTCGCTGTCCTTCGCGGCGATCTACACATTCGCCGACCGCCGCAGCCACCTGCTTAAGCTCAGCGTCGGCCTTTTCTTCTTCGGCATCGCGATTGCCATGCGGATCCTCGCCTGGCCGAGCAACATCGATCATCTCGTCCTCATCGCCGGCTTCTTCTATTTTTCCGCCACGGTCCTGATCGTTCTCGGCGTCCTTGACCGCTACCAGCTGCCCGCCAATGTTGCTCTGAAGGTCGGCTCGGTCGCTGTCCTCATGGCCCTGCTGCTCGCCTTCACATACTGGTGGCCCAACATGGCGGGCCGCCTCTACGTCATGAATATCGGGCCCGGCGTCATGATCCTGTACGCCTCCTACCGGCTACGCGGGCTCGCGCGGGCGGCGATGATGGACCGGATCCTGTTCTGGGTGCTGCTGTGCTTCGCGCTGCTGCTCATCATACGCGCAACGCTCACGATCGGCCTGTCGTCCTACGACAACTATGCCGACCTGCTCGATTCACCGTTCTGGCTCGCCTATCAGGTCGCGATGCCCGTAACCGGCTCCATTCTGGTGGCGACGCTGTTCGGCCGCATCATGGTGGATCTGTTTGAGCAGTTGAACGAAACCGGCAACACCGACCCGCTCACCAGCCTCCTCAACCGCCGCGGCTTCGAGGCGCATGCAGCCAGCTTCATCAAGCCGGTCTATTCGCGCCCCTACTCGATCGTGATGTGCGACGTCGACCACTTCAAGACGATCAACGACGAATACGGCCACGCCACCGGCGATGTGGTGCTGCGCACCATCGGCCAGATTGCCCGCCTCCACATGCGCAGCGGCAACTTTGCGGGGCGCATCGGCGGCGAGGAATTCGTGATGCTGCTCGGCGGCGACGACAAGCAGACCGTCTTCGAGTTCAGCGAAATGCTGCGCACCCAGTTTGCGGCTTCGACCTTCCCCGGCATTCCTCCGTCGGTGCCGGTGACCGCAAGCTTCGGCATCGCCCACTACCGGCCGGGCGAATCCCTGTGGGACACCGTGAACCGTGCCGACGGCTACATGTACGAGGCCAAGCGCCGCGGGCGTAACCAGACCTATTGCGAGGATCTGGAACGCCTGAACGAAGGCGCGCTCACAGCACGCGACCGGCAAGCCGCCGATATGTAGCTGCGGACATCTAACAGCGGACATGAAAAAGGGGAGCACCGTGTGCGCCCCTTTTCGTTTCTGCTGGCTCAGATCACGGCCTTGAGCCGCTCGAGCGCCTCGCGGATCTTTTCCCGCCGCGCCTCGGCGTCGGCGCGCTTCTCGCGCTGCTCGTCGATCACCTCCTCGGGCGCGCGCGACAGGAAGTCGACATTGCCGAGCTTGGCATCGACGCGCTTGATGTCGGCTTCGACCTTCTGCGCTTCCTTGTCGAGTCGCGCCTGCTCGGCGGCAAGATCGATCACGCCCTTGAGCGGCAGCGCCACGACATCGCCGCGGACCAGCAACTGCACGGCTCCCCTCGGCACGGTCGGTTCGATCGAGATGCTTTCGACGCGGGCGAGCCGGCCGATCATCTCATGCCAGCGCTTGGCACGCGCCGCCGTCTCCTCCGAGACGCCCACGAGATTGATCGGGATCAGCGTCGCCGGCGGTATGTTCATCTCGGCCCGCAGCGAACGGATCGCGGTGACGAGATCGACGACCCAACCGATTTCGGCCTCAGCCTTGGGATCGCTGAACAGCTCCGGCTCGGCAGCTACCGCCGCCGGAACGACCGCCAGCGGGTCGCCGGCCATCAAGCTCACAAGGCCGCTCTCGGCCACGGTTGCCTGCGCGCGGAGCGGCCAGTCAGCCAGCGTCAGCAGCCCGCTGCGCGGCGCGGTCACCGCCCACAGTTCCTCGGTGATGAACGGCATGAACGGGTGCAGCAGCTTCAAAATCTCGTCGCGCACCCAGGCGACCATCGCCCGCGTCTCGTTCTTGGCATCGCCTTCGGCGCCGGTGAGCACCGGCTTTGCGAGTTCGAGATACCAGTCGCAGTACACGTTCCAGACGAAACGATAGATCGCATTGGCTGCGTCGTTGAAGCGATAGGCTTCCAGCGCCTCGGTCACTTCCCGGCCGGCGATGCTGGTTTCATGCGCGATCCAGCGATTGAGCGTGAGCTTGGCCTTGGTCGGCCCGAACCCAGCCGGCATCACGCAGCCGTTCATTTCGGCGAAACGGCAGGCGTTCCAGAGCTTGGTCGCGAAATTGCGGTAGCCTTCGACGCGGTTGGTCGCGAGCTTGATGTCGCGGCCCTGCGCCGCCATCGCGGTCAGCGTGAAGCGCAGCGCGTCCGCGCCATACTCGTCGATCAGGTTGAGCGGATCGATGACGTTGCCCTTCGACTTCGACATCTTCGCGCCCTTCTCGTCGCGGACGAGGGCGTGGATGTAGACGGTCGGGAACGGCACGTCCTTCATGAAGTGCAGGCCCATCATCATCATCCGGGCGACCCAGAAGAAGATGATGTCAAAGCCCGTCACCAGCACGTTGGTCGGGTAGTAACGCTCGACGTCGCGGGTGTCGTCGGGCCAGCCGAGCGTCGAGAACGGCCACAGCGCCGAGGAGAACCAGGTGTCGAGCACGTCCTCGTCGCGGGTGATGAAGCCCTCGCGCTTGTTGCGGTCGAGCGCCATCTCGCGGCCCTGCTCGACCGTGATGACTTCCTGCTCGACATAGTAGCCGAGCGCCTTGCCGATCGCCTCTTCCTCGGTCTCGGCGACGAACACCTTGCCGTCCGGCCCGTACCAGGCCGGAATCTGATGGCCCCACCAGAGCTGGCGCGAAATGCACCACGGCTGGATGTTCTCCATCCAGTCGAAGTAGGTCTTCTCCCAGTTCTTCGGCACAAAGGTCGTCTCGCCGCTGCGGACGGCGGCGATCGCCGGCTCCGCAAGGGTCTTTGCGTCGACATACCACTGGTCGGTCAGGAACGGCTCGATCACCACGCCCGAACGGTCGCCGTGCGGCACCATGTGCGTGTTCGGCTCGATCTTTTCGAGGAAGCCGAAGTTATCGAGGCGCTCGACGATCATCTTGCGCGCGGCGAAGCGCTCGACGCCGTGCAACTCCTCGATCAGATAGCTCGAATTGGCCGGGAGCCCGTGCTTGTAGTCGGTGTTTTCCTCGAGCGACAGACGCCCCTCGATGTCGAGCACGTTGATCTGCGGCAGGTGATGGCGACGGCCGACCTCAAAGTCGTTGAAGTCGTGCGCCGGCGTGATCTTCACCGCGCCCGAGCCCTTTTCCGGGTCCGAATATTCATCGGCGACGATCGGGATGCGGCGGCCGACCAGCGGCAGAATGATGTGCTTGCCGACCAGATGCCGGTAGCGGTCATCCTCCGGGTTCACCGCAACCGCGGTGTCACCGAGCATCGTCTCCGGCCGGGTTGTCGCGACCACGATGAAGCTCGAAGGATCTTCCGGATCGAAGGTCTTGCCTTCCAGCGGATAGCGCAGGTGCCACAGGCTGCCCTTGACCTCGACCTGCTGGACCTCGAGATCCGAGATCGCGGTCAGAAGTTTCGGGTCCCAGTTGACCAGCCGCTTGTCCTTATAGATCAGGCCTTCCTCATAGAGACGAACGAACACCTTGGCGACGGCGCGCGACAAGCCCTCGTCCATCGTAAAGCGTTCGCGCGACCAGTCGCACGACGCGCCGAGCCGCTTGAGCTGGTTGACTATGACGCCGCCGGATTCGGCTTTCCACTTCCACACGCGGTCGAGGAACTTTTGCCGGCCCATATCGCGGCGGCCCGGCTCCTTGCGCTCGGCAAGCTGCCGCTCGACCACCATCTGGGTCGCGATGCCCGCATGGTCGGTGCCCGGCTGCCACAGCACATCGCGGCCGCGCATGCGCTCGAAGCGGCACAGCACGTCCTGCAGCGTATTGTTGAGCGCATGCCCCATGTGCAGCGAGCCGGTGACGTTCGGCGGCGGAATGACAATAGTATAGGGCTCCGCCGTCTCACGGCCCGGACGGCCTGCACGGAACGCGCCCGCCTCTTCCCACTGGCGGCCGACACGGCTTTCGATATCACTCGGCTGATAGGTCTTTTCAATCATGTCAAACGGGTCAACAGCTTGGAGGCATGGCAGTCCTCACAGCGCGAACGGGTCGCTCGATCCGGCAATGCCGGATCCCCCACATTCTGCTGCGGACCGTTCCACTTAGAGCATTTTCTGACGGAGGGGAAACAGCTTCGCCGGAAACAATGCCGCGGACGTGGCTTGAGGTAAACCTGAACGGCAAGTGCAGCGATTTTCGGGCCTGACGTCCCGGCCGTCTGCGCCGTGCGATCCATCAAAGAACAAGCCCATGCCGGCTGGAGCAGGCATGGACAATAATCATGCAGACCTGAGCACCCAGGCCGGAAAAGGACGGGAGAAATCGGCCCCGGCACACGAGCCAGAAAACTACAGCCTACACCGCCCCCGGCCTCAGCGGCCGCGCGAGACCCGCTCGATCTCGTTGCGGACGATCCGCTCGACCAGCGTCGGCAGATTGTCGTCGAGCCAGGACTTGAGCATCGGCCGCAGCATTTCCTTGACGAGGTCCTCGAGGGTGCGGGCGTTGTTCGTCAGCACGGTGCTGGCCAGATTGTTGAAGGCGGACTCGACGGCCGACGCCGTCTGCTGCGACAGCATGGTATTCATGGGGGAACTGTTCAATCCGCTTGCGGAAATGCCATTCTGGTTGTCGAAGCGCGACGCGGTCTCGCGTGTGGCAAAGCTCGGGGCGCCGAAATCGCTCGGCGCCGACGGAACAGTGTCGGAACCCGCCGGCTCGGTGAACTCGACGTCATCCGCGTTGAGGGCGCTCTGGGCGGTTTCTTCCGATACAGCCATTTCTTCCGTAAGTTCCAAAACATCATCGGCCGGTGCCGGCTCTGGCGCAGCCTCGGCCCCGGGTGCCGATTCCATCGACGCGAACAGCGCATCGATGTCGTCCTGACTGTTGGCCGCCGACGCATCGGCGGCAGGAGCAGGCGCAACCGGGGCTGCGGGCGGAGGCTGCGGCTTCGGATCGGCTGGTGCCTGCTTGGCGGCAGGAGCTGCCGGGCTCTCATCGTCAGCGATGATGCGCCTGATCGATGCCAAAATCTCCTCCATGGAGGGCTCCTGCCCCTTGGAGTTCACGACCTTCGCAGATTGCGTCATGTTTGGCTCCGCGTCGTCGACGCCTTTGCCCGATCCCGCCGATGATCGTCCCCGTCCCGGCGCTGCGGCAAAGCAATTGTTACTCTTGGTTCGTTAACCGTTCCTGCGAATCGTGTCGCAACCAGCTTCAAACGGTATGGCACGGAACAGATCGATTGCAAGCAAAGCCCGACCGAACCCGACCGGCTTTCTTGGCACCATCGCTATCCGAAGGAGAAACACGAACGCGACCGCCGATGCCCGGAGAGTCGATTGGGCAGAAAAAAGCCGCGCGACAAAGCCGCGCGGCCAATAAATTTCAGATCGGCTTAGCGGCCGTCAGGCGTACGTACGCCGCCCCAACTGTCACGAACCTGATGGTAGTGGACCTTCGGATCGTAGACCTCGGTTGGCAGCTTCAGGACCTGCGGCGACAGGCGGCCGATTGCGCTCAGCACGTTATACGAGGCGACAACCCGGTCATGCTGGGCGGTGACGAGCGCAACGCGCGCGTTGACCAGCGCCTGCTGGGCGTTCAGGACGTCCAGCGTCGTGCGCTGGCCCGCCCGCGCTTCCTCGCGGACGCCGTTCAGGGCGATCTCGGAAGCCTCAACCTGGGCCTGTGCCGAGGTGACCTGCGCCTTGGCTGCCACCGCCTGCCCCCACGCCTGCGTCAGCGTCGCGCGCGACTGGTCGCGGACCTGCTCAAGATTGAGGCGCTGCTGGGCCAGAGTTTCCTTTGACTGGCGGATCAAGGCGTATTCGCCGCCGCCCTGATAGATCGGCACCGATACCTGCGCGGTCAGGCCAGCGGAGAACTGGCGTGGCGTGGCAATGGTCGGCTCCCAATTCTGCTGAACGTTGGCCTGGACGGCAACGGTCGGGAACAGCGCGCCCTCGTTGATCTTGACCTGAAGGTGGCTGACGTCGATGCCGAACATTGCTGCGGTCACGTTCGGGTTTTCCGTGAGCGTGACATCGGTTGCCGCGGCGAGCGTCTTCGGCAGGAAGCGGTCGACGGGCGAGCCCGGCGCAAGCTGGCTCGGTTCGTTCCCGATGATCCGGCGATAGTTCGAGCGCGTCGTCGTGAGGTTCGACTCGGCGGTAAGCTGCTGGGTGCGGCCCGCCGCGAGCTGGGCCTCCGACTGCGCAACGTCGGTGCGTGTCACTTCGCCGACATTGAAGCGGTCGCGGGTCTGCTTCAGCGTCTGCTCCAGCACGCGCACGTTGCTGCGCTGCACTTCAACAATCGCCGAGTCCCGCAGATAGTCCATGTAAACCGTGGCCGCGGAGAGCAGAACCGTCTGCTCAAGCACCCGCAGGCCTTCACGCGCCGCCGAAACCTGACTCTCGGCAGCGCGGGTGCGGTTGGCCGTCTGGAACCCGTTGAACAGCGTCTGGGTCGCAGCGAGCCCGATGCTGCGCTGCGTGGTCCAACCCTGAACCGAAGCGGTCGGCGATCCCGGCCCTGCCGAACTGGTGGTCACCTCAGAATATTGCGGGCCGCCCGACGCCGTGATCGCAACCCGCGGACGGTATCCCGAGAGGGCCTGCGGAACGTTTTCGTCGACCGCGCGCACATTGGCGCGCTGGGCGTTCAGCTGCGGATTGTTCTTGTAGGCCCGAACCAGCGCGCCCTCGATCGTCTCCGCCTGGGCAACCGAGTGACCCAAACAAAGAATGGCCGCAGCCGCTACCGCCCCAAATGCCTTATTCAAATGTCCCACCTTACTCACACCACTCTTCCCCGACCCATAAGCGGCGTGCGACCTCTCGATAGCCGCCAACCATTTAGCTTTGTCAGCCTTGTCGCTCGGTCGAATGTGTTCCCACATAATATGCGGCACTTAGCAAACCCGATACCCTAAAATACGCCGGATATCCAAAACTCGCCCGCTGACGTAACTCAGCCACACTGTTTGAAAATTCGCTCAAATCATGAGGGCCTTCCATTAACAACCCATCCTAGAAGACAAACTGGGCTGCTCGATTCATGCCCGGCAGGACTGGCGTGGAGATGTCGAAGAGCACCCGGCTGCCAAAATCATCCTGGGAGCGCGTCACCAGCATTGCACGCGCCGGGCTCTGCGTCGCGAAAACACCGGCGAGCCTGCCGCCCTCGCCGAGCTGGTCGTAAAGCTTGGTGGGAACGACTTCGGTCGCCCCGTCAAAGATGATCACGTCGTACTGGGCGGCGCCAATGAAGCCATCCGCCGGCTCAGCCTGCTCGACCTGCACATGCCCGCACCCGACCGCCGCGAGCGCTTCCCGCGCCTGAGCCACCAGCGCGGCGTCGCTCTCGGTGGCCACCACCGAACCGGCGAGCTTGGCGGCGATCGCCGCCGTGTATCCAGTGGCGCAGCCGACCACGAGGACATTGTCGGTCGCGGTGACAGAGGCGGCCTGTAGGAGGCGCGCGATCACGACCGGGCTGATCAGATAGCGCGGCGCGGCGCCCGGCTTGGTCACGGGCAGTTCCACATTGAGGTCGAGATAGGCCATCGCCCGCAGCGGCTCGGGCAAAAATGCCTCACGGGGCGTCGCCAGCATCGCGCCGATGATCCGAATATCGGTCACATCGGCCGGGCGGATCTGACCATCAACCATTTTCTGACGCGCGGCAGCAAAGCTCGACATTAAGTTTCCCTCAAGACAAATGGCCTATTGGAGGCCAACTAGGGCCTCCATGTGTCCGATGCAACAGCACCGCGCACCTCTCCACTGTTTATGACCGGACGCCCTCTCGCGCCAGTCGCGAACATTGCGATGAGCTGCTCCATCGACGTTCCGGCCAAACTACATCGCAAGCCGCGCCGAGGCCATGCGGCGAAGCGCTTTCCGGCCCGGCGCTGATCCGCCTTCCGGGAAACCGCACGGAACAAAGGCCGCCCTCCGCAGTTTCGGTTCGACAGCGACCTCTGGCAGGGGCCGCTCCCCGGAGGGCCGTTACACCATGAACGTCGTTCGCGAGCCCGTCGTCCGGCCGACCCCGATCGACGACCTCCGCCCGACCCAGATCACCGTCGGGATGCGGGAAGTGGCCGGCAAGCGGAAACGCTGGCGCGAACTGTCCGGCAACAAGGATATCGAGTTCCTCGGCCACCACATGATTCCGGTAGTGCTCGGGCCAAAGAAGCGCCCTTATGTCATCGACCATCACCACCTCGCCCGCGCCCTGCATGAAGAGGGAGTGCAAGACGTTCTGATCACCGTGATCAGCGACCTCAGCCACCTCGCCAAGGATGCATTTTGGGTGGTGCTGGACAACCGGAGCTGGATGCATCCCTTCGACGACGAGGGCAAACGCCGCGGTTACACCGATATTCCGACCGCGATTCCCGACCTCGTTGATGATCCCTTCCGCTCACTGGCCGGGGCGCTGCGCCGCGCCGGCGGCTATGCCAAGGATACCACCCCCTTCAGCGAGTTCCTCTGGGCGGACTTTTTGCGCCGGCGAATCAAGCGCTCGGTCGTCGAGAAGGATTTTGAGCGCGCGCTGGAACTGGCGCTCACCGAGGCGAAGAATCAGGACAGCAACTATCTGCCCGGCTGGTGCGGGCCAATCAGCCACGATTGAGGCCGCCTGGCTGCCTGTGACCATACAATCGCGGCGATTTCAAAAGCCTGAACTCCAGATTGGCGAGGAAAAAGCGCGAACGCTGTTGCTTAAGTGGCTGATTGTCTGTAGGGGTTTGCGCCAATGGGGCCACGTGGCGGAGTGGTTACGCAGCGGTCTGCAAAACCGTTTACACCAGTTCAATTCTGGTCGTGGCCTCCATCTGGTCTTCGGACCCATTTTGGCTGAATCGGCTCAGCCCTTTCCCGTCTCGTCGCACCATTCCATTGAACGCGAATATACTTCGCGCGGCGTACCCTCGCCGCCCGCGGCATCGTGCATCGTTGCGCCGCTCAAAATCCCGATCAGCTTTTTCGCAGGGATCCCCGAACCCGAATCCGCCCTGCCCACTAAAGAATCCGCCCCGGATTCGGCGCAAGATTCGGGGGAAGATTCGGCTTCAGGGGTCCAAAACCGCCCCGAAAACCGGCTTGCCGCGCGCCGATGGCTCTCACCAGAGTCGCAGTCTCAATACGCAAACTATTGATTTTCTGACGGTTTTTACATTTCACAAAATTACCCGGCTTCTTTTGAAATAGAGCTAGGCAATCTGCGGATCGCTTGTTATATGCAGGCCACGTTGGCGCTGCGCCACGGCTTCTTCCCTGGTAGCTCAGTGGTAGAGCAACCGGCTGTTAACCGGTTGGTCGCTGGTTCGAATCCGGCCCGGGGAGCCATTCTTTTCAATATTTCGCGCAGCCAACCCTCCTTCACCTGACACGATCAGCACATCGCAAGCCGGCGCTTTTGCGCGGCCAGTTGCTGTCGCGCAGCCACCAGGCTCCATTTCCAGCCCCGGAACCTTCCCGGACCTCGAAAATTAGGTCGGGGTGGCGTTGCGTATGGAGTTGGAAAATGGCCCCGCGTGCGAACTGGAAGGGTTTTTTGCGCCTGTCCCTCGTCACCTGCCCGGTGGCCCTTTATCCGGCGACGTCGGATTCTGAAAAAATCACCTTCAACCAGCTCAATCGCAACACCGGCAACCGGATTCGCTATCTCAAGGTCGACGCCGAAACCGGCGACGAGGTCGAGTCGCAGGACATCATCAAGGGCTATCAGGTCGACAAGGGCACCTATGTCGAGGTGACGAAGGACGAGTTGGAAAATATTGCGCTGGAATCGGCGCACACCATCGACATCGACGAATTCGTCCCGCGCACGGAGATCGACAACCGCTACTTCATCCGTCCCTACTACATTGTGCCGGATGGCAAGGTCGGCCACGACGCCTACGCCGTGATCCGCGAAACCATCCGGAAACTGGATCGCGTCGCGCTGGCCCGCATCGTGCTGACCAATCGCGAGCACGTCATCGCGCTGGAGCCGCAGGGGCGCGGTTTGGTCGGCATGCTGCTGCGCTACCCCTACGAGGTCCGCAACGAGGCCGAGTATTTTGACGGCATTCAGGACGTCAAGCTGACGAAAGAGATGCTGGATCTCGCCTCGCATATCGTCGAGACCAAAGCCGGACACTTCGAGCCGAAGAAATTCGAGGACCACTACGAGGCTGCGCTCGTCGATCTCGTCAACAAGAAGCGCCACGGCGAGACGATTGTCGCCTACGACGCGCCGAAGCCGAGCAACGTCATCAACCTGATGGATGCGCTGCGCAAAAGCCTGTCGGGCGAGAAACGCGGCGCTTCCCAGAAGGCAGAAGCCGGTGCCGAGGCGAAGGCTCCGCCCAAGGCCAAGGCAAAGAAAGCGCGCAAGCGCGCGGCCGGGCAGACGGAAATGCTGCTGCCGATCTCAGGAAAAGGCGAAGGCAAGGCGGCGGCGAGCAAGAAGGCAAAGGCGCCCGCCAAGCGTCCGGCAGCCCGCAAAAGCCGCACCACGCGCAAGGCGAGCTGACGTCGCTGGCTGATTTTCTGCGCGAAACGCGGTTAGCTTTTCGCGTCTTTCGCGCCCGTTTTGCCCTTGCTCGCGGGCCGGCGGCCGCCCTTGCGGCGCGGCTTCGCCGCCAGTTCCGGCATCGACGGCAATGCGGCCCGATAGGCGCTCAGCATCGCATCAAAGCTCGCCATCAGCGACGTCTCGATCTCCGGGCGACCCTGGAGCCGCGACATCACCAGCGCCGCCGCCTCGATGGTGGAAAGGCCCTCGCGGCGCGGTTCGCGGCGCAGTTTGCCGTAGCGCGACGCACGCTTCGGCGCGAGCACCAGACGGCGGCACTTGAGCATCCACGCATTGCGCCACCACAGCGTCTTCGCCTGGCTCCAGGTGCCGTCGAGCAGGATGATGCCCTCAAGCCCCCGCAGAATGCCGCGCTGATGCTCTTCTGCATTGCCCTTGCGGTCGACGACGAACACCTCCTGATCGGGATCGCCCACGAGATGCGCCGGATTGACCGAGCCGAGATAGAGAATGCCCCAGCGCTGCGGATCGACCTCGCGGCCAAGGATGCGCGACAGGCTGGGCCAGGACAGGCCGATCTTCACCACCGCGTCCGAAAAGTGCATGGCGGTCAGCCGCGCGGTGGCCAGCGCCTTGTCCTGCTCCTGCGGGTGCATCAGCACGAGGAGCGACAGGCGGCTGTCGACGGGCTTCACCTGCTCGCAGACGCAAAGCGGCAGCGGCTTGGCGCAGTGCGGGCAAGTCTCCACCTCCTCCACGCTGGAGGCATGGACGGCGGCGGCTTGGCTGGTCTGGTCGGGGGCGCTGGACATGGCCCGCTATACGCGCGACCGGCGCCGCCCGCAATGCCGCGCTGGACTATTCCGCAGGCACAGGCGCGGGCCGCCGCCGTTCCCCTCGCCGCCGCAGCCGGTCGATCAGAAGATAGATCACCGGCGTCGTGTACAGCGTCAGCACCTGCGAGACGATCAGCCCGCCGATAATCGTGACCCCGAGCGGCCGCCGCAGTTCCGTGCCCGGCCCGACCGCGATCACCAACGGCACCGCCGCAAGCAGCGCTGCCAATGTCGTCATCAGGATCGGGCGGAACCGGGCGATGCACGCCTCGAAGATCGCCTCGTCGGAGGACAGGCCGCGCTGGCGCTCCCCCTCGAGCGCGAAATCGACGATCATGATGCCGTTCTTCTTCACGATGCCGATCAGCAGAATGATGCCGATGAAGGCGATCACCGTCAGCGGCAGGCCGGTGAGCTGCAGGGCGAGCAGCGCGCCCAGCCCCGCCGAGGGCAGGGTCGAGATGATCGTCAGCGGGTGCGCAAGGCTCTCGTAGAGGACGCCCAGCACGATGTAGACCGCAACCAGCGCCGCCAAAATCAGCAGCGGCTGGCGGCTCGCGGTGGCGCGGAAGTCCGCGGCATTGCCGTCAAAGCTGCCGCGAATGCCCTCGGGCAGATGCATCTCGTTGACCGCCTGCTGGATGTTCGCGGTCGCGGCTTCCAGTTGCACGCCCGGCAGCAGGCCGAAGGAAATGGTCGAGGACGGGAACGCCGACTGATGATAGACGGCGAGCGGCGCCAGCTCGCGCTCGCGCTTGACCACCGCCGAGAGCGGCACTTGCGTGTTGTTGGCGCCCGCCACAAAAATCCGGTCAAGATCCGACGGGTCGTTCTGGAACGCCGGGTCGATCTCCAGAATCGTCCGGTACTGGTTGCGGCTGGTGTAGATCGTCGAAATCTGGCGCTGCGAGAACGCGTTGTTCAGCGCGTTGTCGATATCCTGCACGCGCACGCCGAGGCGCGAGGCCGCCATGCGATCGATCTTCAGCGTCAGTTGCAGGCCGCCGGGCTCGCTGTCGGCCGAAACATCGGTGATGCCCTCCACCGTTTCCAGCCGTTTGGCGATGAGCGGCCCCCATTGCCGCAGCAGGTTCAGGTCGGCGCTGACCACCGTGTATTGATAGTCGGAGTCGCTCTGCCGCCCGCCAGCGCGGATATCCTGCGCGGCGAACATGAAGAGCCGGATGCCGGGGATGGAGCCGATCTTGCTCCGCATCCGGTCGATCACCTGCTGCGTCGTCAGGCCGCCGCGCTCTTCCAGCGGCTTGAGGCTGATGAACATCCGGCCGCGGTTCTGGCCGCGGCCGCGCCCGCTGCCGCCGAGGCTGGAGCCGATGCCGGAGACCGCCGGGTCCGCCATCACGATGTCGGCGATCTGCTGCTGCAGCGTCAGCATCGCCTGAAAGGAGACGTCGGCGGAGGCGCGGGTCGAGCCGAGGATCAGGCCGGAATCGTCGGGCGGGAAATAGCCCTTCGGCACCTTCACATACATCATCGCGGTCAAGCCGATGGTGGCGAAGAACACGATCAGGGTCAGATAGGGAAACCGCAGCACGACATGAAGCGTGCGCTCATAGAACCGCACGCAGCGGCCGAGCGTGCCCTCGATCAGCCGGTCAAACCACGTCACGCGATGGAGCTGGCCCTCCTTGATATAGTGCGCGCAGATCATCGGCGTCACCGTCAGCGCGACGAAGGTCGAGACGACAATTGCAAAGGTCAGCGTCAGCGAGAATTCACGCAGCAGGCGGCCGACCACGCCCTCCATGAAGATCAGCGGCGTGAAGGCCGCGACCAGCGACAGGCTGATCGAGACGACGGTGAAACCGACCTGCCGCGCCCCCTCCAGCGCCGCCTGATAGGTCGACATGCCGCGTTCGAGATTGCGGTACATGTTCTCGATCATCACGATGGCATCATCGACGACGAAGCCGACCGAGATCGCCAGCGCCATCAGCGACAGGTTGTTGATCGAGAACCCGGCGATCCACATGCCGGCGCAGGTGCCGGCGAGCGCGAGCGGCACCGAGACGCCGGCGGCAACCGTCGGCGTGCCCCGGCGCAGGAAGATGAACACCACCGCCATCACCAGCACGACGGTCGCGCCGAGCGTCCACTCCATATCCTTCACGCTGGCGCGGATCGATCCGGTGCGGTCGGACAGGACGGAAATATCGATACCTTGGGGAATCCACCGCTTCAGCTCGGGCAGAAGCGCCTTCACGCCATCGACGGTGGCGATCACGTTGGCGTCCGGCTGCTTGGTGATGATCAGCAGCACCGCGGGCTGCTTGTTGTACCAGGCGATCGAGCGGCTGTCGCGCGAGCCGTCGCGTACTTCGGCAACATCCGAGAGCCGCACGGAATTGCCGCTAGCGCTCTTGACGATGATGTCGCGAAACTCGGCCGCGGACCTCATCTGGCGGTTGACCGCGATGGTTTCGCTCTGCCGCGCGCCGTCGAACAGGCCGACCGGCGCGAGCGGATTGGCGTTGACGATGGCCTGCCGCACGTCGTCGGTCGAGATGCCCGCGAGCGCCAGCGCGATCGGGTTGACGCTGATGCGCACCGCGGGCTGATCGGCACCGCTCACCGACACCTGCCCCACCCCCGGCACCTGCGAGATCCGCTGCGCCAGCACCGTGTCGGCGACGTCGTAGATCGCGCCGGGGGCAATCGTATCCGACGACAGCGCGACGATCAGCACCGGCGCGGCCGATGGATTGGCCTTGCGGAAACTGGGCAGCGACGGCAGGTCGGTCGGCAGATCGGCGAGCGAGGCGTTGATCGCCGCCTGCACGTCGCGGGCGGCGCGGTCGATGTTGCGGCCGATATCGAACTGCAGCGAGATGCTGGTCGAGCCGAGCGAACTCGACGAGGTAAGCTGGTTGACGCCGGCGATTTCGCCGAGCCGCCGCTCGAGCGGCGAGGCCACCGTCGCCGCCATCACCTCCGGGCTTGCACCCGGCCGCGAGGCGGACACGTTGATGATCGGAAACTCGACATTCGGCACGCTCGCCACCGCAAGGAACTGGTAGGCGACGAGACCAAGCAGAAACAGCCCAATCGCCATCAGCGTGGTGCCCACCGGACGGCGAATGAACGGCTCCGAGATCGACATCACTGCGCCCCTTCGGCAGTCCCCGCGACCGGCGGCGTCGCCTTCTCGATCCGCCGGTTGAGGCGATCGAGCGCGAGATAGACCACCGGCGTCGTGTAGAGCGTCAGGAGCTGGCTGAGCAGCAGGCCGCCGATGATCGAAACGCCGAGGGGAAAGCGCAGCTCCGAGCCGGTGCCGCTTTCCACCGCCAGCGGCAGCGCGCCGAGCAGCGCCGCCAGCGTCGTCATCATGATCGGGCGGAAGCGCAGATGGCACGCCTGCACGATCGCCTCATAGGCCGACATCTGCTGATGCCGCTCCGCCTCGAGGGCGAAGTCGATCATCATGATCGCGTTCTTCTTGACGATGCCCATCAGAAGAATGATGCCGATCAGCCCGATCACCGACAGGTCCTGCCCGACCATGAGCAGCGCGAGAATGGCGCCGATGCCCGCCGACGGCAGCGTCGACAGGATCGTGATCGGGTGGATGTAGCTCTCGTAGAGCACGCCGAGCACGATGTAGATCGTGATGATCGCGGCAAGGATCAGCCATGGCTGGCCGGCAAGCGAGCGCTGAAACTCGGCCGCATCGCCCGAGTAGATGCCGAGGATCGAACCGGGCATGCCGATGCGCGCCTCCGCCTCCGCCACCGCTTTCACGGCATCGCCGAGCGACACGCCGGGAGCGAGGTTGTAGCTCAACGTCGCCGCCGGAAACTGCGCCTGATGGGCAATCACCAGCGGCGCGGTGGTGCGCGTCAGGCTGGCGACCGCCGAGATCGGCACCTGCGCGCCGCCGGTGCCCGGCACGTAAAGACGCGACAGCACGCCCGGATCGGTCTGATATTCCGGCAGCGCCTCCAGCACCACGCGGTACTGGTTCGCCTGACCGTAGATGGTGGAAATCTGCCGCTGGCCGAAAGCGTCGTTCAGCGTGTCGTTGACGCCCTGCACCGACACGCCGAGCTGCCCTGCCCGCTGGCGATTGACATCGACCCGCGCCCGCAGCCCGTTCTCCTGCAGCTCGGACGAGACATCGCGGAACTTTGGATCGGCGCGCAACTCCTTGACGAGGCGCTCCGACCACTCCGAGATCTCCTTCGCGTCGGTCGCGGTCAGCGTGTACTGATATTGCGAGCGGCTGGAGCGCGTGCTGATCTGGATGTCCTGCACCGGCTGGAAATACACCGTCATGCCGGGAATGTGCGCCACCCGCTCCTTGAGCCGGTTCAGCACCGTCACGACGTCATCGCGCCGTTCGTCGCGCGGCGTTAGCGTCACCACGATCCGGCCGACATTCATCGTCGGGTTGACCGAGCCGGAGCCGATCACCGAGACGACGCCCTCTACCTGCGGATCATGGCGGATCGCGTCGGCGACTTCGGCCTGGCGGTTCCTCATCTCGGCAAAGGACACATCCGGCCCCGCCTCGGTGACTGCGGTGATCACGCCGGTGTCCTGCAGCGGCAAAAAGCCCTTCGGCGCAACCGCATAGAGGCCGACGGTCGCAAAGATGGTGAGGACGGTGAAGACCAGCGTCGTCCGCTGATGGCGCAGCACCCAGACCAGCGAGCGCTGATAGGCATCGCCCATCCGGTCGATCCAGCGGCTGATCGTCGCCAGCCCCGGAATGCGCCGCTCCTCGTGGGCATGCTTGAGCATCCGCGAGCACATCATCGGCGTCAGCGTCAGCGACACCACCGCCGACGTCACCACGGCGATCGTCAGCGTCAGCGCGAATTCGCGGAACATGCGGCCGACCAGCCCGGACATGAACAGCAGCGGGATGAACACCGCGATCAGCGAGACCGTCAGCGAGATCACGGTGAAGGCGATCTCGCGGGCGCCCTTGAGGGAGGCCTCCATCGGCGAGTCGCCGTCCTCCATATGGCGAACGATGTTCTCGATCATCACGATGGCGTCGTCGATCACAAAGCCGGTGCCGATGGTCAGCGCCATCAGCGACAGGTTGTCGAGGCTGAAGCCGGCAAACCACATCACGCCGAAGCTGGTGACGAGCGACAGCGGCAGCGCGACGCCGGCGATGATCGTCGCCCGCATCGAGCGCAGGAATAGCAGCACCACCAGCGTCACCAAAATCACCGCCAGCACCAGCGTGAACTGCACGTCGCGCACCGAGGCGCGGATCGTCTCGGTGCGATCGCTGACGATGGTGATCTTGACGCCGGCCGGCACTGCCCTCTGCAGCTTCGGAATTTCGTTGCGGATCTGGCGCACGACCTCGATGACGTTCGCACCGGGCTGGCGCTGGATGTCGACGATCACCGCGGGCGTGCCCTGAAACCATCCGCCGGTCTTTTCGTTCTCGAGCCCATCGACGATCTGTGCGATGTCGCCGATGGTCACCGGCGCGCCGTTGCGATAGGCGACGACGATCGGCCGATAGGCCTCGGCCGCCGTCACCTGATCGTTGGCGGAAATGGTGTAGGACTGCTGCGCGCCGTCGAGCGAGCCCTTCGGCCCGGAGACGTTGGCGGCGGCGATCGCCGCGCGCAGGTCCTCCATGCCGATGCCGTAGGACGCCAGCCGCGCAAGATCGGCCTGGATGCGCACGGCGGGCTTGAGATTGCCCATCACCGAGACGCGGCCGACGCCGGTGATCTGGCTGAGGCGCGGGGTCAGGATAGTATCGGCGAGATCGCTCATCACCCGCAGCGACGAAGTCTCCGACGTCATCGCCAGAGTCATCACCGGCGCGTCGGCCGGGTTCACCTTGGCGTAGGTCGGCGGATACGGCAGGTTCTTGGGTAGGGTTCCGGCAGCGGCGTTGATCGCCGCCTGCACGTCCTGCGTCGCGCCGTCGATGTCGCGGTCGAGGTCGAACTGCAGAGAGATCTGGCTGACCCCGAACGAGCTCGTCGAATTCATCGACGACAGCGCCGAGATCTGGCCGAGCTGCCGTTCGAGCGGCGCGGTGAGCAGCGACGCCACGACGTCGGCGCTGGCACCGGGAAGCTGCGTCGTCACCTGCACGGTCGGGAAATCGACCTGCGGCAGCGCCGACACCGGCAGGCCGAGATAGCCGAGCGCACCGCCGATCATCAGCGCGATGCCGAGCAGCGACGTGGCGATCGGCCGCCGGATGAATGGTTCAGAGACGCTCATGGCTTGCGTCCTCGGTTACTCGACATCAGGCGGCCGTCATGGCCGCGCGCTAGCGGCCGGCTGCGACGGCGCCGCCGCGCCGCCGGGTCCCTGGCCGCCCTTCTGGTTTCCCTTGCCGCGCTGGCCTTGCTGGCCCGCCTCGGCGCCGCCCGCGCCCGGCGGGCCCTTGGTGCGCCGCCGCGGCGCGAGGTCCGGCGCCGGCTGGTTCGCAGCCGCGTCCACTTTTACGCGCGCGCCATCGGACAGATTGGCGAAGCCCGTGGTGACGACGCGCTGGCCCGGCAAAAGCCCTTCGCCGATCACCGCGCTCATCTCGTCCTGATGAACGACCTTGATCGGCTTGGCGGAGACGACATCGCCCTCGCCGATGACATAGCTGAAGGTGCCGGCGGGGCCGCGCTGCACCGCCGCGGTCGGGATCACCAGCACCTGCTGCATGGTCTCGACCTTGAGCTGGACGTTGACGAACTGGCCCGGCCAAAGCCAGTAATGGGTGTTGGCGAATTCAGCCTTGAGCTTGACCGTGCCGGTGGTCGGATCGACCTGGTTGTCGATGCCGGTCAGGCGTCCGCTCTCGATCACGGTGCGGCCGTCATTGCCGAACACGTCCACGGCGAGTTCGCCCTTCGCCGCAGCGGCGTTCACGCGAAAGATCTCCTGCTGCGGCAAGCTGAACTGCACCGCGATCGGCTGGAGCTGGGTCAGCACGACCAGGCCATTGGCATCAGAGCTGCGCACGATGTTGCCGACGTCGACCTGACGCAGGCCCGAACGGCCGGAGATCGGCGCGACGACCTTCGTATAGCCCAGCGTCGCCCCCGCATTGTCGATCTGCGCCTGATCGGAGCGCACCAGCGCCTCGAGCTGCGCCACCATCGCGCGCTGGGTGTCGGCCTGCTGCTTGGAGCCGGCATTGTTGGCGGCAAGCTGCTCGTAGCGCGTCAAGTCGATGCGGGCATTGGCGAGTTGCGCTTCGTCCTGCGCCTTCTTGGCGACGGCCTGATCGTACTGCGCCCGATAGATCGCCGGGTCGATCTCGGCGATCACGTCGCCCTTCTCGACGTCCTGCCCCTCGACGAAATTGATCTTGAGCAGTTTTCCGTCGACCTGCGCCCGAACGGTGACTGTGTTGAGCGCCCGAACCGAGCCGACGCCCGGCAGATAGATCGGTACATCACGCAACTCCGGCGTTGCCGCCAGCACCGGCACCCGCATGTCCGGCCGCGGTCCGGTGGCGCCGCGCATCGCCGCTGTATCCTGCGCGCCAAAGCGGGACCAGCCGTAGTAGCCGAGCCCACTTGCCGCCGCGAGCACAACGAGCCAGAACACCGCCCGCCGCCGCTTCGGCGGCGCAGCCTTGTGGGGCGCTGACGCCCCACCCTGCGGCTTTTCACCTTCCGGCTTAAAGAGCATCGACAGGTTCCTTTAGCTTTGGCTCCCAGCCGCCGCCGAGCGCCTGATAGAGACTGACGGTCGCAAGCAGCCGCGCCAGACGCGCCTGCGCCAGCGCGTCCTCGGCCTGAAACAGGGTGAGCTGGGTGTTCAGCACGGAAACGATATCGACGGTGCCTGCCTTCAACTGCTGCTCGGCAAGCGAGAACGCCCGCCGCGACGAGGCGACGACGTCCGCCTGCAGGCGCAGCCGGTCGTTCGTCTCCCGGACCGCCACCAGCGCGTTATCGACATCGGCGAACGCCGAGATCACCGTCTTGCGATAGGCCTGCAGCATTTCCTCCTGGCGCGCCTTGCTCAGGTCAAAGTTACCCTGAATTCGCCCGCCGTCGAAGATCGGCTGGGTCAGGCCCGCCGCGACATTGTAGAGCGCCGCCTGCGGCGTGAACAAAGCCGAGAGCGCCGCGCTCTGATAGCCGCCCTGCGCCGTCAGCGTGATGTTCGGGAAAAACTGCGCGCGGGCGCTGCCGACATTCGCCGTCGCCGACGCCAGCAGCGATTCCTGGCGCCGGATGTCCGGTCGCTGCGTCAACAGATCGGACGGCAAGCCCGGGGCGACGCGCGGAGGAACCATCCGCACCAGCGAGCCGCCCTTGATCACGGTGCTCTCCGGCGGGCGTCCGATCAGCGTCGCCAGCGCGTTGATATTTTGCGCCAGCGTCTGGCGGAGCAGCGGCACTGTCGCCTTCTGGTTCGCGACCACGCTCTCCTGCTGGGCGACATCGAGATCCGTGCCGGTGCCGGCCGACAGCCGATGGCGGATGGCGTTCAGCACCCGCTCGGCGCTGGCGATGTTGTTGCTCGCGATGCGAAGGCGATCCTGCGTGACCAGCACCTGAAAATAGGCGGTGGCCACCGCCGCGAGCGAAGTCAGTGCCACCACGTCGCGATCGAAGCGCGTGGCGTCGGCGCTCTCCTGCGCCGCCAGCAGCGCATCGCGATTCTGGCTCCAGAAGTCGATCTGGTAGCTTGCACTCAAGGTCGTCGAATAGCTTGCGAACTCGCGCCCGCTTACCGACACGCTGCTGCTGTTATTATTGGAACCGCCGGAGCTGCGGCTTTGCGAGGCCTGATCGCCCAACGACAGAGTCGGCAGCAGCGCGGCGCCGGTGATCCGCGCCTGGGCATCGGCCTGCCGGATCCGCGCGGCTGCCGCCGCGATATCCAGATTCGCCTCCTGCGCCTGCTCAATCAGCAGGGTCAGCTCGCGCGAATTGAATGTGCGCCACCAGTCGATCGACGGCGTCGGCGCATGCACATCCTTCGGCGCGCGATAGTGCATCGGAATGTCGAGATCGGGCTTGGGCAGATCGGTCGTCAGAATGCAACCGGACGAAGCCCCCGCCAGCGCAAGAAGGATCGCCGCCGTTCCGGCATGGCGGAAGCCCGGCACCCTGGCGCCAACCGCAGCGACGCCTTCGGCGAACGTCCGGCTCAGCCGTCGGGCGGGCGATTTCGTCACAAAACTGGGTTCAGGCACGAGGCGCGACTCTTTCGAAAGACACGCCATTCTAACTGGGGATTGTGATGCCGCACAGGCTGCGCGGGGATAACGGCGCGCTCGCGGACGATCACCGCCAGCGTGTCCGGCCGTGACAAAAAGCCTTGTTCTATGGGCTCAAGTTCAAACGTGTCCGCAGCATCTCTGTCAGACGGAAGCTACATTACAAAGATTTTAGGTTGCGAAATGGCCATTTTGAGACCGTTTCCGCCTCAATCGGGCAGCTTCCGGGGAATGATTCTGCTCAATTCACCTGCGCACTTGTCGCCCCTGCGCGCGTCCACTAGGGTCGCACATCCGTCATCAATCACCACTGCAACGCTCGGCGCCATGAACACCTACAAAGACGTCATCGAAGCGATCGGCAATACGCCCCTGATCAAGCTCAAGCACGCCTCCGAAGCCACCGGATGCACGATCTACGGCAAGGCCGAGTTCATGAATCCCGGCCAGTCGGTCAAGGATCGCGCGGCGCTGTTCATCATTCGCGACGCGGTCGAGCGCGGCCTGCTCAAGCCGGGCGGCGTCGTCGTCGAAGGCACGGCGGGAAATACCGGCATCGGCCTTGCGCTGGTCGCCGACGCGCTCGGCTACCGCACGGTCATCGTCATTCCTGAGACGCAGAGCCAGGAAAAGAAGGACATGCTCCGGCTGTGCGGCGCCGAACTGATCGAGTCGCCCGCGGTGCCCTATGCCAACCCGAACAACTACGTCAAACTCTCGGCGCGCCTTGCCGAGCAGCTTGCCAAGACCGAGAAGAACGGCGCGATCTGGGCCAACCAGTTCGACAACACCGCCAACCGCCGTGCCCATATCGAGACGACCGCGCCGGAAATCTGGGCGCAGACCGACGGCAAGATCGACGGTTTCGTCGCCTCCGTCGGCTCCGGCGGCACGCTGGCCGGCGTTTCGCTCGGCCTGAAGAAATTCAATCCGAAGATCCGGATCGCCCTTGCCGATCCGATGGGCTCGGCGCTGTACAGCTATTACAAGACCGGCACGCTCAAGGCCGAAGGATCGTCGATCACCGAAGGCATCGGCCAGGGCCGCATCACCGCCAATCTCGAAGGCGCGGTGATCGATGACGCCTACCAGATTTCCGACGAGGACGCGGTCAAGACCGTCTATGACCTGTTGCTGAACGAAGGCCTTTGCGTCGGCGGCTCGACCGGCATCAACATCGCCGGCGCCGTGCGCCTCGCCAAGGACCTCGGCCCCGGCCACACCATCGTCACCGTGCTGTGCGACTACGGCACGCGCTATCAGTCAAAGCTGTTCAACCCGGATTTCATGCGCAGCAAGAACCTGCCGGTGCCGGAATGGCTGGAGCGCAAGAGCACGATCAGCGTTCCCTTCGAGAAAGTCTGATCGAGCAACATCAGAAAAAGAAAAACGGCGTGCGAACAGCGCGCCGTTTTTCTTTTGCGGTCTCGATGCGCGCCTCGGGATCAGCGCAAAATCTGGCTGAGGAAGAGTTTTGTCCGGGCGTGCTGCGGATTGCCGAAAAACTCTTGCGGCGCGTTCATCTCGACGATCTGGCCGTCGTCCATGAACACCACGCGGTCGGCGACCTCCTTGGCAAATCCCATTTCGTGGGTGACGACCAGCATCGTCATGCCCTCGGACGCAAGATCCACCATGGTGTCGAGCACTTCCTTGACCATCTCGGGATCGAGCGCCGACGTCGGCTCGTCGAACAGCATGATCTTCGGGTTCATCGTCAGCGCGCGGGCGATGGCGACGCGCTGCTGCTGGCCGCCGGAAATCTGGCCAGGAAACTTGTCGGCCTTGTCCGGGATACGCACGCGCTCGAGAAACTTCATCGCCTGCTCCTCGGCTTCCTTCTTCGGCATCTTGCGCACGAAGATCGGCGCCAGCGTGCAATTGTCGAGCACGGTGAGATGCGGGAACAGGTTGAAATTCTGGAACACCATGCCGACATCGCGGCGCACGGCGTCCGCGCCGCCGCCGTTCGGCCCCAGCAGGGTTCCGTCGACCGTGATCCGGCCCTCCTGAAACTCCTCGAGCCCGTTGATGCAGCGGATCAGGGTCGACTTGCCCGAACCGGAGGGGCCGCAGATCACGATCCGCGCGCCGCGCGCGACATCGAGATCGATATCGCGGAGCACATGGAATTCGCCGAACCACTTGTTGAGGCCCGCGATTGTCACGATCGGGTCTGCTGACATCGCTTTTCCTTCTATCGCCGGCGATGCGCATTCAGCCGCCGCTCGACAAACAGCGAGTAGCGGGACATCGCAAAGCAAATCACAAAATAGATGATGCCGGTAAAGGCAAAGCCGGTGAACACCGTCGTCGGCGTCGCCCAGTTCGGATCGGCAAAGGCCGCACGCAACTGGCCGAGCAGATCGAAGATCGAGACGATCAGCACCAGCGTCGTATCCTTGAACAGCGCGATGAAGCTGTTGACCAGCGACGGGATGACGTGGCGCAGCGCCTGCGGCATCAGCACGAGGCGGATGGTTTTCCAGCGCGAGAGGCCGAGCGCGGTTGCGGCCTCCGCCTGCCCGCGCGGGATCGCGGCGAAGCCGCCGCGGATGATTTCGGCGTTATAGGCTCCGGCAAACAGCGCGATGCCGATCAGCACCCGCACGAGGCCATCGATCGTGAAATTGCCGGCCATGAACAGCGGCAGCATGTAGGTCGCAAAAAACAGCACCGTGATCAGCGGCACGCCGCGCCAGAATTCGATGAACACCACCGAAAACATTTTGATCAGCGGAATGCGCGAGCGGCGGCCGAGCGCCAGCGCCATGCCAACCGGCATCGAGGCGACAATGCCCGTCACCGACACCACCAGTGTAACCAGTAGGCCGCCCCACTCGCGCGTGCCGACAATCGGCAGGCCGCCATGGGCAAGGTCGAGCATCGCCATCACGAGGCCGATGGCGGCGAAGGCAACAGCGCTCTTCACGAGCGTCCGCAGGCCGCCGGCGAACAGCGCGAGCAGCACCGAGACGACGACAGCGGTGATGAAGAAGTCGTTCCACAGCGGCCGCACCGAGACTGCCAGCGCATCGTTCAGCAGGACGAGCGGCGTGATGACGAGCGCCAGCGCGCTGCCGATCCCCGAGACGACAACGCCGAGGGCCGCGGCCACCGCTCCCAGCGGCGCAATCGTCGCAGCCCCCGCGTAGCCGGTGAGCGCCGCGCCGACGCCGCTGATGTTAGTCGTAAGGCCGGAGAGGATGGTAGCGAGCCAGCTCACCGCAAAACCGTTCAGCCCGCCGCCGTGCAGCAGGAAAAAGGCGATGACGGGAAACGCGATGAAGAACAACGCCGCGTTCAGCGCCTTGCCCGGCACGCGGGGAATGAGGAGCGGCAGGAGCAAGATCGCCGCCAATGCGAACACGATGTTGACCCGCCAGCGCTGCGCCTCGGGATAGAAGCCGTAGATGAACTGGCCGAGCTTGGCGTGAATGAACGGCCAGCACGCCCCCACCGGGCGGCCCGCCGTCTCGGCGAGGCAGGCATTGCGGTCCGCGCCCTGCCACACCGCATCGACAAAGAGGAAGCGGATCGTCGGCTCGATCACCAGCCACAGGATCACGGCGCCGATGAACGTGATCAGAATGTTGCCCGGCGAATTGAACAGGCGCGCCCTCGCCCAGCCGATGGCGCCGGTCGTCGTCACCGGCGCGCTGCGCTCGGCTGCAGGCTGGTGGCGGACAAAGGTCATGCTGGCGTCGCTCATGATGCGCCCATCCGGTTGATGCGCCAGCCATAGACGCTCATCAGCGCCGAGGTGACGAGCGAGATCAGGAGATAGACCGCCATGGTCATGGCGATGATTTCGATCGCCTGTCCGGTCTGGCTCAGCGTCGTGCCGGCGAACACCGAGAACAGATCAGGATAGCCGACCGCGACCGCCAGCGACGAGTTTTTCGTCAGGTTGAGATACTGGTTCGTCAGCGGCGGCAGGATCACGCGCATCGCCTGCGGCACCACGATGAGCCGCAGCAACTGCCCGCGTGACAGGCCGAGCGACTGCCCCGCCTCCCACTGCCCCTGCTGCACCGACTGCACCCCGGAGCGGACGTTTTCCGCGATGAAGGCGGCGGTGTAGGTCGAGAGCGCAATCGTGAGCGCGACGAACTCCGGCAGCACACGCGCCCCGCCCGCGAAATTGAAGCCGCGCAGCACCGGCAATTCAAGATGCAGCGGGGTGCCGAACACCGCCGCCGCCAGCGCCGGCAGGCCGATCAGGACCGCGAGCGCATAGGGCCAGACGCGGACCACGCGGCCTTCCCGGAACAGCGCCCGCCGGGCATAGGCGCGCAGCGCAAAGGCCACGATAATGGCGAGGAGCAGCGCGCAGCAGAAAAACGCAAAGCTGTCCTGCGGGATCGGCCGCGGCACGACGATGCCGCGATTGCTGAGGAAGACACCGCTGATCGGCGACAGGCTCTGCCGCGGACCCGGCAGCGCGCCGAGCACGGCGAGATACCAGAACAGGATCTGGTAGAGCAGCGGCAGGTTGCGGATCAGCTCGACATAGCCGCCGGCGAGCCGCGACAAAAGCCAGTTCGGCGACAGCCGGCCGAGGCCGACGGCGAAACCGATGATCGTCGCGATCACGATGCCGATCGCGGAAACGACGAGCGTATTGATCAGGCCGACGAGAAAAACCCGCGCGTAGCTATCGGATTCGGAATACGGGATCAGCGTCTGGCTGATGCTGAAGCCGGCGGGATTGGCCAAAAATCCGAAGCCCGAGGCAATGCCCTGCGTGCGCAGGTTCGCCCTCACATTGGCGACGATCTCATAGCCGATCCACAGAACCAGCATGAGAACGCCAAGCTGAACGAAAAGCCCCGCCCAGCTTGTTCCGCCACCGGCGATACGCTTGATCCGCGCCCCCGGTTGAAGCGGGGGTTTGCGCGCGTCGATCGCCATAGCGCGTCCCTGCGCGCCGGTCAGCGGATCGGCGGCGCGTAGAGAATGCCGCCCTGATTCCAGAGCTTGTTCAATCCGCGCGCGATCTGCAGCTTGGAGCCGGCGCCGACATTGCGGTCAAAGGACTCGCCGTAGTTGCCGACGGCCTTGACGATCCGCACCACCCAGTCCCGCGACAGCCCCAGGGTTTCGCCGAGATTGCCGTCGGTGCCAAGCATGCGCTTGACCTCGGGCTTGGGCGAGGACTTCGCCTGATCCTCGACGTTCTTCTGGGTGATGCCGAGCTCTTCTGCATTGATCATCGCGAACAGCGTCCACTTCACGATGTCGAACCACTGATCGTCGCCGTGGCGCACCACCGGCCCGAGCGGCTCCTTGGAAATGACTTCGGGCAGAACAGCGTGGTCATTGGGGGCGGCGAATTTAAGGCGCATCGCATAGAGCTGCGAGACGTCCGAGGTGAACACGTCGCAGCGGCCCGACTCATAGGCCTTGATCGCCTCATCGGCCGTGGAGAAGGCGATCAGCTCATACTTCATGTTGTTGGCCTTGAAGTAGTCGCCGACGTTCTGCTCGTTGGTGGTGCCGGTCTGCACGCAGACCGAGGCGCTGTTGAGCTCCAGCGCCGAGTTCACCTTGAGCGCCTTGCGGACCATAAAGCCCTGGCCGTCGAAATAGTTGATGCCGGTATAATTGAAACCGAGCGACGTATCGCGCGACAGGATCCAGGTCGAGTTGCGCGACAACAGGTCGATCTCGCCCGACTGCAGCGCGGTGAAGCGGTCCTTGGCCGAGAGCGGAACGAACTTCACCTTGGTCGGATCGTTCAGGACGGCGGCGGCAACGGCGCGGCAGATATCGACATCGAGCCCGGTCCAGTTGCCCTTGTCGTCGGGCGAGGAGAAGCCCGGAAGCCCCTGGCTGACCCCGCAGGACAGCATGCCGCGATCAGTTACAGTCTTCAGGGTCTGCGCCGAGGCGGCGCCCGCCGCGAGGCTGGCCGCGAATGCAACTGAGAACAGCAGACTAATTCGTTTCATGATCAGACCTTTCACGAGCGATCCTAAGGGCTGCGGAACGCGCGCCGCGCGCAGGAGATCGAGACGATTCCTCAGAGCCTTGTCCTCGAAGACAGTGCGATTCCTCAACAATTGCCCCATAACAGAACGATAGTCCGGGCCGGTCAAGGGGTTGACGCCAACTCGCCGCTCGCCTTGCGGCTGAAATACGGACGCAGACCTCAGCCAGTATCCGACGCGCGAAAAGCATCCGCCCTCGCGCTCGCAATCGATCGCAGTCATGATAATAAACCGAATCGGCTCAACAATACGGGTGCGTGACCGTGACCATCAGCAAACCAGACCTCGGGGACAAGCGGTCTCCGCTTGCAGCAGAAACCGAACTCGTGGTCGGCGGCCGCGACACCATCGCCCAGCACGGCTTCGTCAATCCTCCCGTGGTGCGCGGCTCCACCGTGCTGTTTTCCACGGCCGAGGATCTGCGCGAGCATCGCGGTACCTATCAGTATGGCCGCCACGGCACACCGACGACTAAGGCGCTGCAAAAGGCTTTGATGGCGCTGGAGGGGCCGAACTGCGTCGGCGTCGGCTTTGCGCCCTCGGGCCTTGCGGCGATCTCGACCGCCCTCCTCGCGGTGCTGAGTGCCGGCGACCATCTTCTTGTCGTCGACAGCGTCTATCGGCCGACCCGGCATTTCTGCGACACGATGCTGCGCCGTCTCGGCATCGACACGACCTATTTCGACCCGCTGATCGGCGACGGCATCAGGGCACTGATCCGCCCGAACACGCGCGCGATCCTGGTGGAGGCGCCCGGCTCGCAGTCGTTCGAGATGGTGGACATTCCGGCGATTGCCGCCGTCGCGCACGCGCACAACGTCATCGTCATCGACGACAACACCTGGGCGACGCCGCTCTATCACCGCTCGCTCGATCAGGGCGTCGACATCAGCCTGCAGGCCGGCACAAAATATATCGGCGGCCATTCCGACATCATGTTCGGCACCATCGCCGCCAATGCTAAAACCTGGCCGAAGATCGCCGACGGCATTCGCGCGCTCGGCGTCTGCGCCAGCCCCGACGATATTTTCCTCGCGATGCGCGGCCTGCGCACAATGGCGGTGCGCCTCGCCCACCATCAAGCCGCCGGCCTCGAAATCTCACGCTGGCTGCAAAACCGCCCGGAGGTCGCCCGCGTGATGCATCCGGCGCTCGAGAGCGATCCCGGCCATGCCATCTGGAAACGGGATTTCACCGGCGCGAGCGGTCTTTTCAGCATCGAGCTGAGGCCGGTGTCGCAGAAGGCGGTCGATGCCTTCCTCAACACCCTGGCGCTGTTCGGCATGGGCTATTCGTGGGGCGGCTTCGAAAGCCTTGTGATCCCGTTCGATTGCGCGAGCTACCGCACCGCGACGAAGTGGGCGCCGGCCGGCCCGACGCTGCGCTTCCACATCGGCCTGGAGAATCTCGACGACCTCAAGGCCGATCTCGACCGCGGGTTTCAGGCGCTCAAGGCGAACGCCTGATCGCCGTTACGCCTCGACCGTCTCGCGCTTGCTTGCAAAGAAGATGAAGTAGACGTTGCGGATGTAGACGACGAGGCCGAGCGCCTGCCCGGCGATGAACACCGGATCGCGCCGGTACAGCGCATAGATCAGCAGCAGCGCACCGCCGCCGATCGAGAAGAACCAGAACGCCACCGGGATGATGCTCTTGCGCGCCCGCTCGGAGGCGATCCACTGAACGACGAAGCGCATGGTGAAGAACGCCTGCGCAACGAAGCCGAGCACCACCCAGCCATCGAACTGGATGACGAAGACGTCGTGCAGATAGGCCGAGAGCGCCGCAAAAATCTCAGTCATGGATCGTAACCTCGGTCGCGACCGGCGTCGCTTTTTTGCGGCGGATCAGCCACCACACCCCCATCAGGTCCATGATGCCGACCCAGAGCCGGTCAAAGAACCCGTAATTCGACACACCCGAGTGCCGTGGCCGATCTATGACGTCGACATAGGCGATCTCATAGCCTTCGCGCCGGACGAGCGCCGGCAGGAAGCGGTGCAGCCCGTCGAAATAAGGCAGTGACAGAAACAGGTCGCGGCGAAACGCCTTCAGGCCGCAACCGGTGTCGCGGGTGCCGTCCTTGAGCACGGCGCTGCGGACGCGATTGGCGACGCGGGACTGGAACCGCTTGAAGCCGGTGTCCTTACGCCCCACCCTTTGCCCGGCGGCGAGGCCGACATGCTCGGAGGCCATCACCGCGCCGATCAGGTCCGGCAGGAAGGCCGGGTTGTTCTGGCCATCGCCGTCGAGGGTCGCAACCACGGTGCCGCGCGCGGCGCGCACCCCGGTCCGCACTGCCGAGGACTGGCCGCAGGATGCCGCGTGACGGATCTGGCGGAGATTTTTGCGATCCCGCATCAATTCAGCGAGGCGAGCCGGCGTGGCGTCGGTGGAACCGTCATTGACGTAGACGATCTCAAAGTCCCAGCGACCATCCAGCGCCGCGGCGATCTCGCCAACCAGCGGAGCGATGTTTTCCGCCTCGTTGCGCACCGGCACGACAATGGAAACGGTCGGAGCGTTCGCCCCGGGAATGGTGGAGTTGTTCTGCATAGTGATTTGACGCTCGCTGCCCGGCACCGTCTGCCCCGACGGTCCCGCGCCCGTTTCTATGGGGCCGCGCGGCCGCCGACAACCCTCTTGAGGTCTACCAGCCCCGGCCCCGGCAGCGCGACGACCCGGCCGTCCGCCCCGATGACGAAGGCAAGGCCCCGGCTGGCGAACCAGTGCTGCACCAGAACCGCCCCTAAAATGCCGACAACCGCGCCGGTTACGACGTCGCTCGGATGGTGAGCCAGCAGCACCACCCGGCTCACCGCGATCAGGCCGGCATAGATCCACATGACGGTGCGGGTCTGCGGCCATACCGCCGAAATCGCAAAAGCGGCGGCAAAGGCCGTGGTGGCATGGCCGGAGGGCATGCTCTCGAACCGGACATCGCCCGCAAAAGGGTGGAAATTGAAGGCGTTTGCCTCACCACCGACGAACGGGCGGCCCCGGCCGATCGCGCCCTTGGTCAGTTTGGTGATGAGGCTGGGAACGAGAACCGCGAAGGCGATATAGGTGAGCCGTACGGAAAGGCCCGCCAGAACGCCCCGGATGAAAGGGCTCGCGCTGACCGCGCTCTTGACCGCGATCAGGATCAATCCGGCGCTGATCGGAACCAGAAAGACGGCGTTTTCGGCAAGATCGGTATAGAGGCGCACCGGCCAGAGCTGCGGCGCGCCGCGCACCGGCATCGCCGAGATCGCCAGCACATCCACAAAAAACATCAGGCCGATGATCAGCGCGCCGGCCGCCGTCAGTTGCCAGAACCGGCGCATCGCAAGGGCGCGCCTGGCATCGGCCGACCGCGAATGGCGCGGTTTCCTGACAAGGGTCGCGCCGAACCAGGCCATGGTCATGCCAAGGCGGCGCATGAATCCCGCATCAGGGGCATCTGGCGGCGCGCGCATCGCTCAGCGCGTTCCGAGGTTGCGGAAGATCGCAATCGAGATCTGGCGGCCCTGCGAGAAATTGTAGCCCTCGATACGCTTGGCGATCTCGTAGCGCAGCCCGATCGCCTCGGCGCGCTGAGCAAAGGTCCGCTCCTGCCGCGCCTCGACCAGCGCAAAGCGGCAGCTCCCCTTGCCGAGGAAGTCGGCCGCGCCGGAACCGTCGGTCAGCAGCGTCGAGGTGCCGGTCATGAAGACGAGGCTCGGCTCGTGGAACCCGGCAGCCGCCGATTGCGGTTTGACGCATTCGACATTGCGCAGCGCGCGGGCCACCTCAACGCTCGGGAACAGCGGCGCGAGCGATGGCACCACGATGCCGAGCAGCGTGACGGAGAGGAACAGCGACGCCGCGACCGAGCACAGCACCGATTGCTCGGCGCGCACATCGTCATACAGCCACCAGGCGAACAGGCCGAAAATCAGTGCCCCTGCCGCGAACGGCCACGCCAGGAAGGTCGGCTGCAGGGTCAGCATCATCACGCCGATGATGGCGCTGGCGGATAGCAGCACCGGAATGACGAACCACCACGCCGCGCCCCGCTGCAACCACGGCGAAAGCGACAGCTTCCCGCGTTCCAGCACGAGGACGGTCAGAATCGCGATCGCCGGATAGAGCGGCAGCACGTAGTGCGGCAGCTTGGTCATCACGAGTTCGAAGACGATCCAGGACGGGATGATCCAGGCGAGCAGGAACTGCACGGCCGGCTCCCGCCGCGCCCGCCACGCCGCCGGCGCGGCAAGGCCCGCGAGCGGCGCGCCCGGCCAGAACGTCACCCAGAACAGCAGGAAATAAAGCCCGGGCGGCGCGCCGTGGGACTCCTGCCCGCTGGTGATCTTGCTCAGCATGTCGCCGCTGACCGAGTCGGCGATGAAGGTCTGGCCCGCCTTCAGCAGAATCGCCACGAACCACGGCAGGACCAGCACGAGCATCCACAGCAGGCCCCAGGCGGGGCGCAGCCGCTTCAGCCATGCCACCGAGCGGTCGAAGATCGCGAGCGTGCCGACCGTGAGCGCGACGAACATCAGGATTAGCGGCCCCTTGAGCAGGAAGCCGCCGGCCAGCGCCGTCCAGAATACGAAAGGCAGCGTCCAGGAGCGGTCATCCTCCTCGCCGCGCTGCCACGGCAGATAGGCCTTCGCCAGCGCGCCCATCGCCGCGACCACGGTCAGCAATAGCACCGCGTCGGTTTTGGCGAGCCGCGCCTCGACGCCGAGCAATAATGAGCCGCACATAAGCAGCGCCGCGATCACCGCGGTTCGTCGCGAGACGAAGGCAAGCGCCGTCCAGTAGGTCAGGAGCACCGCGCCGATCGCGCCGATCACCGACGGGATGCGATAGATCCAGATGCGAATTTGGGCGTTCGGAATGCCGAGGGCGGATGCGGTCTGCACCGTTGCAGCCTGCAGCCAGTAAATGCCGACCGGCTTCTTGTAGCGCACCTCGTTCTGGAAGCGGATGTCGACGAGGTCGCCGGTTTCCACCATCTGCTTGGTGGCCTGCGCGAATCGCGCCTCGTCCCGGTCGATCGGCGGGATGTGGAAAACGCCCGGCAGAAAGAACAGAAACCCGCAAACGATCAGGAACGCGAGCGCGCGCGCATGCGTCGCCGAGACAACATCGAGCAACCGCGCCAGCGAACGGCCGGGATCGATGCGGGTTCTCGGCTCCCGCCCCTCACCAAATCTGCGTTTTCCAAGGGTTTCCACCATGGCTGTCGCATACGATGAAACCATCGCAGGGACAACAGCTTGCCGCGCGTTTATTGAATTCTGACGACAACTGTGTCCGCCGCGCCAGTCGCATCCATCACCGTAAGCCGTACGAAGCCCGGACCGGGCGGCTGAACGAGGGTCTGGCGGCGGTTTTCCGGGCCGCCGACTGCCACGCCGTTGACCAGCATGGTCAGCGGCAGGACCCCGCCGGCAACCTTCACCGGAACCGGCATGAAGGCGGTCTCGCCGCGCTCGCTCGCCTCGATCCGGGAGCCGTTGAGGGGAAACTGGATGCGGACCGTGGGCGCGGTGCCGGTTGCGACCAGCTCGCCTGCGGGCCTGAACCGTCGCAGCGGCAATGGCAGCCGGGCATTGGAGGCGATCAGCGTGCCGCGCGGCGCCCGCGCCAACGGCGCGGGAACGAGCCCGGTGCGGGCGAATGCATCAAACAGGATCGGCGCCGCGGTGCCGCGCCCGAGCATGCCCGGCACTGGCGCGCCATCGGGGCGGCCAACCCAGACGCCGATCGTGTAGCGCCCGTCGAAGCCGACCGACCATGCGTCGCGGTAGCCGTAGCTCGTCCCGGTCTTGAAAGCGATGCGCCCGGCCACCGCGTTCTCCGGCGGCGGTGCGCCGAGCAGCACATGACCGACATGCCAGGCCGCGACCGGATCGGTCAGCCGCAGCGCCTCGCCGGGCGCCTCCTCCGTGTTCGCGAACTCGCGCAGCGGGACGGTGTCGCCGAGCCGCGCAAGCCCCGCATAGGCGCGCACGAGATCGCGCAGCGTGACGCCGACGCCGCCGAGCCCCATTGCAAGGCCGGGCGTCTCATCCTTCGGCAGCACCAGATTGATGCCCGCCTGCCGCAGCCGCGACGACAGCCGCGCCGAGCCGATGCGGTCGAGCAAGGCGATGGCCGGCACGTTCAGCGACAGCTGCAGCGCCTTGCGGACCGGCACCGTGCCCTGAAAGGTCATGTCAAAGTTTTCCGGCGCGTAATTGCCGAAGCGCACCGGGCGATCATCGATCAGGCTTTCCGGATGGACGATGCCGTCCTCGAACGCCAGCGCATAGATGAAGGGTTTGAGTGTCGAGCCCGGCGAGCGCACCGCCCGCACCATGTCCACCTGCCCGGCGCGGCGCTCGTCGAAATAATCCGCCGAGCCGACATGGGCCAAAACCTCACCGCTGGCATTATCCGCCACCACGATGCCGACGGAGATCTCCGGCCCGAGGCTGGTCGCGCGGTCACGCGCCAGCCGTTCGAGCCGGCTCTGCAGGCCGGCCTCCAGCGTCAGGCGGATGACCGGATCGGCCCCGCCGAACGTCGCCTGATCGGCGGCATGCGGCGCAAGGATCGGCATCGGCAGCCGCCAGCGCGGCACCGGCTCGGCCTTGGCGCGCGCGGCGTCTTCCGGCGGGACGCGCTGCTGCTCCACCATCCGCTCGAGCACGCGGTCGCGGGCGGCATGGGCGGCCTGCGGATGGCGATCGAGCCGCCGCCGCTCCGGCGACTGCGGCAGCGCGACCAGCAACGCCGACTGCGCGAGCGACAGCCGCTTGGGCTCCTTGCCGAAATAGGCCAGCGACCCGGCGCGGATACCTTCGAGATTGCCGCCATAGGGCGCGAGCGTGAGGTAGAGATCCAAAATCTCGCTCTTGCTCAGCGCGCGCTCGAGCTGCAGCGCGCGCACCGCTTGCTTCAGCTTGGCGTAGATCGAGCGGCGTTCGCGCGGCTCCAAGAGGCGCGCAAGCTGCATCGTGATGGTCGAGCCGCCGGAGACGATCTCGCCGCGCGTGATCCACTGCAGCGCGGCACGGCCGAGCGACAGCGGATCGACGCCGCTATGCGTGTAAAAACGCCGGTCCTCATAGGCGAGCAGCACGTCGATGTAGCGCGGATCGACATCGCTCGCGGCATGCACCGGCAGCCGCCAGCGGCCATCCGCCATCGCATAGGCGCGCAGCAGCTTGCCGTTGCGATCGACGACGACGCGCGACGCCTGCCGCGCCTCGTCGAGTGGCAACGGGCCGAGCGCATGCACCCACGCCGCAGCGCCGGCCACCGTGACGCAAACCACTGCCAATGCTGCCGCTGTGGCTGTCACCCATCGGCGGCGGCGCGACCCGCTGTCCGCGATGGCGAGTGCGGCCTTGCTCATTTCACCGATTTCACCTCGACGGTGCCGGTCGCTGTGCGCCCGTAGCGCGAGGGGAAGTACATGTCTTCCACCATCGCCTGCGGCAGCACATAGCTGCCGGGTGTCACCGCGCGCACGACATAGGCGACCGTGAACACGGTAGGATCGGCCGGTGACCGCTTGATGGCAGCGCTGAAGCGGTCATCGCGGAACTCTGTGTGCTCGGCCTCGACGCCGTTCTCGATCCAGTCGAGCTTGCTGGCATCCCCTGAGGAAACCAGCGCCGGGTTGTCGATCTCCAGCCCCGCCGGCAGATAGTCGGCAACCATGATCTGCGCGCGTTCCGGCCTGGGTTCGGTGATCTTGAGCACCACCGCGAAACGGTCGTTCTGCTTCACATTGGCGAGATCGGCCGCCTCACCGTCAAGCGAGTGGAAACTGCGCTCGATGGTGAAGCCGTTCGACGCCGCGGGCTCGGCAGCCACCGGCGCGCCGCTGACCGAGAGCACCGCCTGCACCGGCGCATCGCCGGTGTTGGTCAGCTTCACGGTTTTCCCGGCGACGTCGGCCGCCTTATAGTTCCGATAGAGCGCAGCCTTCACCGGGCTGCCATCGAGGTCGAGCGAGAGCGCCGCCCCTTCCTTGGCGAGCGCCCGCGCCGCCAGCACCAGCCACGCATTCTCCTGCGTCGAGCTATATGGCGTCAGGCCGCGCGCGGCCTCGATCCGCTGCACCGAGGAGATCAGCAGCGCGCGCGGCGCATTGCCCTCGCTCGCCAGCGTCGTCAGCGCCGCCGCATCGCGCAGCGCCGAACCGTAGTCGACGCGGCCGAATTCACGGACCGGTTTCGGATTGAGGCTTTCCAGCGCCGCAGCATAAGCGCGTTCGGCGCGGATCTTGTCGCCGACGAGCGCCAGCGCGGCGGCGAGCTGCGCCTTGGCGATCGGCGTGGCCAGCCGGTCGAGCTTGGTATCGACGAGGTAACGCAGATCGCCGACTGGGGCGACGCCGTTGCGGGCCAGCACGTAAAGGCCATAGGCGAGATCCCGCCCGCCATTCTCCTTGTCAGGCTCTTCGGCATTGACGACCGCATTGCGGATGCGGTCGAGGGCCATCTTGAAAACGACGTCCGGGACAGCAAATCCCTTTTCGCGCGCCCGCGTCAGGAAGTCGGTGACGTAGGCATCGAGCCACTGGTCCTCGCCGCCGTTCGACCACATGCCGAACGAGCCGTTCGAGCCCTGGCGCGCAAGCACGCGGTCGATCGCATCCTTGATGCGCTGATCGGCGGCGCCGTCGATCGCCAGATTATGCTCAGCCGCGAGGTCGTTGACGTAAAGCAGCGGCAGCGCGCGGCTGGTGATCTGCTCGGTGCAGCCGAACGGATAGCGGTCGAGCGCCTTCAGCACCGCCGCGGCGTCGATCGCCGAGGACAGGCCCGCCGACAGCGAGAAGCCGCCGGTGCCCTCCACCAGCCCCGCCAGCATGTCCGAGCTGAGCGTCAGGCTCTCGCCCTTCGCCAGCGTGCGCACCGAACGCCGGCTCAAAATCTGGGTCGCCGGCTTGACGTTCATTGCATAGCTGCGCTTGAGCGACAGGCCGTTCGGCCCGGAGATCGCGACGTCGAACTGCGCCGTGCCGGTGCCCGCCGCGCTGAGCGCGAGCGCGGAGGTGCGGCGCTCCTTGGCGCCGAGCTTCAGCGTCGTGGCTGGATTGCCGGTCACCTTCACGGGGCCGGTTGCGGTGATCGCCACGCGATAGTCGCCCGCCTCGCCTTCCACATTGTCGAGGTCGAAGGTCATGGTCCCGCGATCGCCGCTGAGCAGAAAACGCGGCAGCGTCGCCGTCAGCACCACCGGATCGCGCACCGTGACGTCCACGGTCGCGCGCCCGAGCTTGGTCGCCGTCCACGCGATCGCCATCACCCGCGCGGTGCCGGCAAATTCCGGCAGCTCGAACTCGACATTGGCGGTGCCGTCGGCCGCGACCGTCACGATGCCGGAATAGAAGGCCAGCGGCTTCTGTGTCGGCGGACTGCCCTGCAGCTCGGCCGCTCCCGCGTCGCCGCCGGTGCGGATCGCGCCGCGGGTGCCCTGCATGCCGTCAATCAGCTGGCCATAGAGATCGCGGATTTCCGCCGACAGGCGGCGCTGCCCGAGATAGAACGTATCCGGCTCCGGCGGCTTGTAGTTGGTGAGGTTGAGGATGCCGACATCGACCGCCGCAACCACGATCTTGGCGTCCTCGCCCGCGTTCAGGCCGCCGACCTTGACCGGCACCTTCAGCGCCATGCCCGGCCGCACCAAGGCGGGCGGCGACAGCGCGACATCCAGCGTGCGCGCCGCCTTGTCGATGCCGAACCACTTCAGGCCGATGGCGCGGCCCGGCATGCGCTGATGCGCGGTGTCGAGCGGCCGGCGCAGCGTGGCGACGACATAGGCGCCCGTGCCCCAGTCGCGGCCGACCGGAATCTTGACCTGCGACAGGCCTTCCTTGACGTCGAGCGTCCTTGTCGTCAGCAGCCGGTCGCCGAGAATGTTGACGGTGAGCTTGCCCGCGGTCTTGGCGTTGACCGACACGGTGATGGTGTCGCCGGAGCGATACTGCTGCTGGTCGATCGAGGTCTCCAAGAGGTCCGGCGTATCGGCGCTGCCGTCCGAGTACCAGCCGACGTCGAACTGCACCGAGGTCAACAGATTGTCGCCATCGGCCGAAGTGACATCGAGCCGGTAGCGGCCGGGCTGCGGCGCGGCCTCGACGCGCGCCAGCTGATCGGCGGACACATCGATCAGGCCGTCCGCGACGCGGCGGGTCGATTTGATCGGCTCATATTCCCACGAGCCGCCCTGCCGGTACCACTGATAGCGCGACTCGATCTTGAGCAGTTCGTAGCGCAGACCTGAGCGGGCGATGCGCTTGCCGTCGCGCCCGACCAGCACGACATCGAAGACCGCCTTGTCGCCCTCCGAAATGCCGCCGCCGGAGAAGCCCGGCCTGACGCCGATCATCGGCCCGTTGGGGGCAACCGGCAGCGTCAGCTTGCGCTCGACCGCACGGCCGCCGCTTTCCGACATGCGGACGAAGATCTTGGCCTCCTGCAGCCGCGTCGCCTCCGGGGCCTTGTCGAGGCCGACCTTGATGATGGCGCGGCCGTTCTCGTCGGTCTGCGGCAGATCTTCGATCGGCGTGCGCTCGTTGGTCTCCGCAGTCTCGTCCACGGTGCCGAAACGGTAGCCCGGATAGCCCGGCCGCTCGGCGGCGGGCGACACCAGAACGTCGCCCTCGAGCGTAAGGTCGGACGCCGGCGCGCCATAGAGGAAGCGGCCATCGACCTTGAGCTCGACCGGCGCCTCGTTGCTGATCTCCTTCGCCCCGGTCGTCAGCTCGAACTCGATGCGATCGGCGATGTAGTCCTCGACCATGAAGGTGGTTTCGCCGACCGACGGAGCCTTGGGATCGGTGAACGCGCGCACCCGCCACGTTCCGGTCGGCACCGCCGAGTTGAGCGGCAGCGTCATCGAGCGGCCGCCTGCGCCCTGATCCGGCAGGGTGGCGCGGCGGAACTCGACGCCGTCCGGCCGCTCCACCACCACCGTCAGCGGCGCAGCGCCAAGCGCATTGCCCTGCCCGTCGCGCAGCAGTGCGGTGAGATAAACCGTCTCGCCGGAGCGATAGACCCCGCGCTCGGCATAGACGAAGGCGTCGGCGGCGCTCGGCACCACCCTCCCCGCCACGCCGCGATCGGTCAGATCGAAAGCACCCGTCTTCAGGCTGAGGAAGGCGTAGTCGCTCTGCTCCGTCATCGCCGTCACGAGCGCGGGCGACAGGCCGCCCTCGCCGCGCGTCAGCCCGGCCTCGAACAGCGCATGGCCGCTGGCATCGGTTTTGCGGGTGGCCAAAATCTCGTTGTTGCGCGCCAGGAGGCGCACCTCGGCGCCGCCCACCTGATCGGTGCTGGCAAGCGAATTGACGAAGACATGAATGCCGTCATTTCCGGAGAACGCGGTCAGACCGAGGTCGGAGACGATGAACCACTGCGTCGCCAGCGCCTCGTATTCCTCGCCGGCCTTGCCCGGCATTTTCGGCGCCGCGGTCATCGCGTAGACGCCCGGCTCAAGATTGCCGAGCGCCTGATCGACCGGGAACGCGGTCGTCGTGTCCTGATTGAGCGGCGCCTCGGTGGTGAGATCGCCGGACCAGACCTTCATGCCGGTCGAGGCCGCCAGATTCTCGACCTCATAGGGGCTGAGATTGCGCTGAAAATCGCTGCCCGTCACCGTGTTGAGAAGATTGCGGTCGCCAATACGGAACACCTGGATCGCCACCGTCGTCGTGTTGACGCTGACCACGGGCAAGCCGCGCTGGCCGGTGCGCGGCAGCACATAGGCCTTGCCGCTGAAGCGGACGAAGGGTTTGCGGTCGCGGACATAGATGTTGAACTCGGCCGACTTCTGCAGCGTCTCCTTGACCTGCGACGGCACGCCGGCGCGCAGGTTGATGTTGTAGCGCTCGCCGTGTTTCAGGCCGTCGACGCAGAGCTGTTGGTCTTCCGCGGACAGTGCCGGGCTGGAGGACCCGCCGAGCGCGACGAAGGGCGAAAAGTCCGCCCGCTTGGCGAGCTGCTCGGAGAACTGGAAGCAGACGCGGGGCGAAGCGGAATCCGAATCCACCGAGTAGTCGAGCAGCCGGAAACCATGCTCGCCGCGCAGCGTCTCGTAGCGCACGCGGACATCGGCGACTTCCCGCAGCTCAAGCGAGAGCCGCAGCGCATCAAGCGCCGGCCGCCACAGTTTCCTCTCGGCCATCGCGCGCCCGAGCACGGCCAGCGCTTCGGCCTCCTCGCCGCCATTGCCGGCCCGCTGATAAGCGATGTAGGCCGCGGTCGAGATCCGCTCGAGCAAAAGCGTCTGCTCGGCATTGTTCGCCGGGCGAGCCTGAAAGATCGCCTGCGCCAGGCGCAGCCAGTTTCCGCTGTCCCCCGGCGCGATTGCCGCGGCCTGCCCCAAAATGACCAGGGCCTGCCGCGCATCGCCCCGGCGCAGGGCGGCGTCCGCCTCGGTCCGCAGGGTCTGCAGCGGCTTGGCCACCGGCCCGGCCTCGGTCTTGATCTGCGCCTCGAGCCGGATGGCGGAATCGGCCAGTTCCGCGCGCCTGTAGGCCTTTTCGGCTGCATGGAGCGAGCCACTGCCCAGCGCCGCCCCGCACCCGAGAGCCAGAACCAGCGCAAGACCGCGGACGAAACCGAACATGACAGGCTCCTTTTCAAGCCGGACAGACACCAGCAAGCGTTGACCAGCCGCCGGCAAAACCGGGGGACTGGCAACCGATCAAATCGGCGCAATGATACAGCCCGATCCGAAACATCGAAATGCGGGACAGCCCTCCCCCCACAGAAGTCACGCGAATGTCACATTTGGTTCAACCGCCGCCGTCCATCATTGGCGGGCGGTGCCTGCATCCCCTTATCCCCGGCGTCGGCCCAAGCCTGTGGACGAGCAAAATTCGGCCATGGATCGCCCCGCTCAGGTGTCGGCTTTTTCGCCGGACGGTGATATGAAGCCGCGACGGCCCCGTAGCTCAACTGGATAGAGCACCTGCCTTCTAAGCAGGTTGTTGCGTGTTCGAGTCCCGCCGGGGTCGCCATTTTTCATCTCACCGGGACGCGCCATAGGGTTGCCGCTGGCAAATCCGGGCACAAGATTCGCCCCGCCAGAGAGAACCGTTGCCGCCACTCCGGCGAGCCGCGTCCGCGGGCCGCCGTGGCCATAAACGATCTGCCGCAGCACCCATCGCGGAATCGGACTTTTCCCGTAGCAGACATTGTGGGGAAAAAAACTCGCGTTTCATCCCGCAATCGAAATGGTCGGAAGCGGTCCGGCACCATCACCAATCCGGCGCCCGGTCGCAGGCGGTTTCCGCAAAAATCGCAAAGGATGAAAATAACAACGAAGCTGTCGCGGGCCTCGCCAAAGTCGAAACAAGCCGTTCGACCTTTCGCATCGCTTTGAAACAACTTCACTCGATCGCACTCGCCGGAATGCGAAAAACCCGCGCCATATGGGCACTATTCAGATTCTCGAATTTGACTGCCGCCGCATCCGACCGCAGCCTTAGCGCACTCAGGTTCATTCATTCGAGGTGCAGACATGACCAATCCATCAAGGCGCGGCATCATCGCGGGAGCCGCCGCAGCAGCCACATTGGCAGCCCCGGCTTTTGCTTCAAGCCCAACCTACGCCAGCGCGGTGCCGGAGCTCGCGCCCCACTGGAAGAAGCTCGATCTGGCAAAAATACTTCAGAAGCGCGCGGCGTTTCTCTCCGTCAGCCAGAACAATTCGCTCTACAAACCGTGGGGTGCACAGGCAGCCGAAAAGCAGTGGGAGCGCGGCAGCCTGCCCGCCACCGTGAAGGCGGCGAGCGCCGCGCGCAAGGCGCCGAACTTCGTCTCGTTCAGTTGGGTCGGCTACGAGGTCTTTCGCGAAAACTATCCGCAGACCGAGTTCGACAAGGTGCAGTATGAAGGCTGGGTTCAGGGCCTGAACTTCACCGAAGATCAGAAGAAGCGCGACAACGAACTCGTCGACGATCTCAAGGCGCTGGTGAAGCCCGGCGACCTCGAATTCAACGAGCTCGCGTTCCAGACCGCTTTCGTCGGCACGCAGCTCCCGCTCGAACTCGCACGCAAGCGGGTCGAGGTGATCGTGATTACCGGCATCCACACCGAATGGTGCATCGAGGGCAATGCCCGCGCCGCCCGCGACAACGGCTATCTGCCGATCGTGATCGGCGATGCGACAGCAACACAGAAGCCGGAGCAACTCGCGGCGGCGCTCGAGCGGATCAACAACATTTTTGCGCCGGTGATCTCCGCCGACACCTTCGCCAAGCTGCTCGGCCAGTCCGCCTGACAAAAGGGCAAAATCATTGCGACAAGACCGGCCCCGGCGGAGCGGCTTGCGCATTCCGCCGGGCCTTTTTGCGCATTGCTTCCGCCATTGCCTCGCGCCCGGCTTGTCCGGCGTGCAACGCGCGCCAAAAGCCGCCGTCCACTAGCCCGCGACGCGCTGCCGTTTCGCGCTCAGCGCCGCGTTGACCCGGCTCGCAGGCGGCTTGCCGAGCTTGGCGCAGACCTTTGCGCTGGCTGCCGCCAGCCGCTGAAGATCGATCCCGGTTGCGATGCCGTTGCCCTCGAGCATGTAGACGACATCCTCGGTCGCGACGTTCCCCGTTGCGCCCGGCGCATAGGGGCAGCCGCCCAGCCCGCCGGCGGACGCATCGATCACACGCGCGCCCTCCTCGAGCCCGGCATAGAGGTTGGCTAGCGCCTGCCCGTAGGTGTCGTGGAAGTGCATCGCGATGTTCGGCATCGGGACGACGCCCGCCACGGCGCGGATCAGCCGCCGCGCCTTGCCCGCCGTGCCGACGCCGATGGTGTCGCCGAGCGAGATTTCGTAGCAGCCCTGCCGCCACAGAATGTCGGCGACGCGCACCACCGCATCAACGCTGACCTCGCCGTCGAAGGGGCAGCCGAGCACGCAGGAAATATAGCCGCGCACCTTCACGCCATCCGCCTTCGCCCGCGTGATCACCGGCTTGAAGCGCTCGATCGATTCGGCAACCGAACAGTTGATGTTGGCGCGCGAAAATCCTTCCGAGGCCGATGCGAACACCGCAACCACTTTTGCGCCCGCTGCCTGCGAGGCCTCATAGCCCTTCTCGTTGGGCACGAGCACATGGAATTCCCGGCCGGAATATTTTTCGAGCGCCCGCAGCACCGCATCCGAATGGCTCATCTGCGGCACCGCCTTCGGCGAAACGAAGCTGCCGACCTCGATGGGGTCGAGCCCGGCGCCGATCAGATCTTCGATGAACGCCACGCGATCCTCGACGCTGATCGGCGTCTTCTCGTTCTGCAATCCGTCGCGCGGGCCGACCTCGACGATGGTGACTTTGTCGCTCATGGCATCCTCGCCAGTCTATTCCTGCGCCGGCTCGATTTCCGCCAGCTCGACGCCCTCCTGCACAATGTCGCCGACCTTGCAGCGCAAGTGCTTGAGCACGCCGGCGAATGGCGCGCGCAGGGTCTGCTCCATCTTCATCACTTCGAGGGTGAGGATCGCATCGCCCTTGGCGAGCGTCGCGCCCTCCTGCGCCAGCAGGGCGACCACCGTGCCCGGCAGCGGCGCGACGATGCGGTCCTCGCCAGCGCCCTCTTCCTCCTCCGAGCCGAACGGATCGACCCAGTGCAGCTCGAAACGGCCGCGGCCGCCGCGCAGATAGATGTCGCGCCCCGTCACCACTGCGCCGCAGCGGGTCTTGAGATCGCCGATCTCGACATCGAGGTCGCCATCGGCGCGCCGGTGAAAGCCGAACGGCAGCACCTCGCCGCCCACCGTCACCGTCATCCCCGAGGGGCCGTAATGCAGCACGGCGCGCTGCTCGCCCTCCTGCCCCGCCTGCCGGAACACAAAGTTGCGGCTGCGCCGGCCGACCTGCATCCAGCCGCCGCTGCCCGCGTGCCACGGCGACAGCGGGTTGCGCACGGCCTGGCGCTCGCCGTCGAGAATGGCCGCCACTGCGGCGCAGAGTTCGGTCGCCGACACCACCGGCGCGCCCGGCGTCAGCTTCGACAGTTCGCGCTCGATGAAGCCGGTGTCGATGGCGTTGCCCTGCACCGTGGGGTGGGTGACGAGCGCGGTGAGGAACGGAATGTTGGTGACGACGCCGCGAATGTCGATCTCGCTCAGCGCCAGCGCAAGGCGCGCGGTCGCCGCCTCACGGGTTTGGCCGTGGGCGATCACCTTGGCGAGCATCGCGTCGTAATACGGCGTCACCGCGCTGCCCTGCCGGTAGCCGGCGTCGATGCGCAGGCCGTCCTTCTCCTCCGGCATCCGCCAGGTGGTGATGCGGCCGACCGAGGGCATGAAATTCTTGTGCGGGTTCTCGGCATAGACACGCACCTCGACCGCGTGCCCGTTGAGGCGGATGTCGTCCTGCTTCAGCGGCAGCGCCTCGCCAAAGGCGACGCGCAACTGCCACTCGACGAGATCGATGCCGGTGATCAGCTCCGTCACCGGATGCTCGACCTGCAGGCGCGTGTTCATCTCGATGAAGAACACGTCCTTGCCGTCGGAGACGAATTCGATGGTGCCGGCGCCGACATAGTTCACCGCGCCCGCCGCCTTGCGGGCGACCGCGCCGATTGCCTCGCGCTGCGCCTCATTCAGCGTCGGCGACGGCGCTTCCTCGACCACCTTCTGGTGGCGGCGCTGGAGCGTGCACTCACGCTCGAACAATGAGAGCAGATTGCCGTGGCTGTCGCCGATCACCTGCACCTCGATATGGCGCGGGTTGTCGACATATTTTTCGACCAGCATCTTGTCGTCGCCAAACGCCGCCTTGGCCTCGCGGCGCGCGCTGGCCAGCGCCTCGACCATCGCATCGGCGCTGCGCACGATGCGCATGCCGCGCCCGCCGCCGCCGGCGGAAGCCTTGACCAGCACGGGGTAGCCGATGGCGTCCGCCGCCGCCCGCAAGGTCGCGTCGTCCTGCGCCTCGCCGTGATAGCCCGGAACGAGCGGCACCCCGGCCTTTTCCATCAGCAACTTGGAGCCGGATTTCGAGCCCATCGCCTCGATCATCGCCGCCGTCGGGCCGACGAACACGATCCCCGCCGCCCTGCACGCCTCGGCGAGCGCAGTGCTCTCCGAAAGAAAGCCGTAGCCGGGGTGAATCGCCTCCGCGCCGGTGATTTTGGCAGCGTGAAGGATGCGCTCGATGTTGAGATAGCTGTCGGCCGCCCGAGCCGGGCCGAGCAGCACGGCATCGTCCGCCATCTCGACATGCAGCGCACCCCGATCGGCCTCCGAATAGACCGCGACGGTGCGCAGTCCCATCGCCCGCGCCGTGCGGATGACGCGGCATGCGATCTCGCCGCGATTGGCGATCAGCAATGTGTTGAAGCGCCGGTAGAGATTGCCGCCCGGACTGATGCCTGCGCCCTCGCCGGAGTTCACGCCTGCTTCCATGCCATCAACTCCACACCGGCTTGCGTTTCTCGAGAAAGGCCGAGAGCCCCTCGCGCGCTTCTGGCCGCACGCGCATTTCGGCGATCAGCCGCGCCGTCTCGTCCCGCACGTTTTGATCAATGGCGCGGCCCGCAACCTTGCCGACGAGCTGCTTGGCCTCGGCGCGCGCACCGGGCGCGCAGGCGCCTAGCTGCTTCACCACCGCCGCGACGCGCTCGTCGAGCCCCGCCAGCGGCACGGTTTCATGCACGAGGCCGATGCGCTCGGCGATGCGGGCGTCGAACACCTCCGCGGTCTGAAAATAGCGGCGCGATGCGCGAATGCCGATGGCCCGCACGACATAGGGGCTGATCACTGCCGGCACGAGGCCGAGCCGCGTCTCGGACAGGCAGAAGCTGGCATCGTCCCCGGCGATGGCAATGTCGCAGGCCGCAACCAGCCCGATGCCGCCGCCATAGACCGGCCCCTGGATGCGGCCGATGGTGGTCTGCGGCATCGCGTCGAGCGCCGCCAGCATGTCGGCCAGCGGCCTCGCGTCGCGCTCGTTCTCCTCGCGAGAGAAATCGGCGGCGCGGCGCATCCAGTTGATGTCGGCGCCAGCGCAAAAGCTTTTGCCCTCGCCGGCCACGACCACAATCGACACCGTTCGGTCCTGCGCCAGATCGAAAAAACCGTCGCGCAGCGCCGCGATCAGCGTCTCATCGAAGGCGTTGTTGCGCTCGGGCCGGTTGAGGGTGACGCGCGCAAGTGCTCCGTCGCGCTCAATTCGCAAAACATCCTGCTGCATGGTCACATCCTGAAGATGCCGAAGCGCGGTTCCGGGATCGGCGCATTTGCCGCCGCCGACAGGCCGAGACCGAGCACCAGCCGCGTGTCGGCGGGATCGATGACGCCGTCGTCCCATAGCCGCGCCGTCGCATAATACGGGTGGCCCTGTTTCTCGTACTGGCCGCGGATGGGAGCTCGAAACTCCTCTTCCTCTTCCACCGACCAGCTTCCGCCCTTGGCCTCGATGTTGTCGCGGCGGAGCTGGCTCAGCACCATCGCCGCCTGCTCGCCGCCCATCACCGAGATGCGGGCATTGGGCCACATCCACATGAAGCGCGGCGCATAGGCGCGGCCGCACATGCCGTAATTGCCCGCGCCATAGGAGCCGCCGATCACGACGGTGAATTTCGGCACATTGGCGGTGGCCACCGCCGTCACGAGCTTGGCGCCGTCGCGGGCGATGCCGCCGGCCTCGTACTTCTTGCCGACCATGAAGCCGGTGATGTTCTGCAGGAACAGGAGCGGGATCTTGCGCTGGCAGCACAGTTCGATGAAATGCGCGCCCTTCAGCGAGCTTTCGCTGAACAGGATGCCGTTGTTGGCGATGATGCCGACCGGAAAGCCCCAGATGTGGGCGAAGCCGCACACCAGCGTCTGGCCGTAGAGCTTCTTGAACTCCTCGAACTCGGAGCCGTCGACCAGCCGCGTGATGATCTCGCGCACGTCGAAGGGCTTGCGCACGTCGGCCGGCACCACGCCGTAGATGTCTTCGGCGGGATAGAGCGGCTCGCGCGGCGTCCGCCAGCCGGTCGTCGCCCGCACCGGCGGATTGAGATTGGCGACGATCCGGCGCGCGATGCCGATGGCGTGGGCGTCGTTCTGGGCGTAGTGGTCGGTGACGCCGGACTGGCGGGAATGGACATCGGCGCCGCCGAGCTCTTCTGCGGTCACGACCTCGCCGGTCGCCGCCTTCACCAGCGGCGGCCCGCCGAGGAAGATGGTGCCCTGATTGCGGACGATGATGCTCTCGTCCGACATCGCCGGGACATAGGCCCCGCCCGCGGTGCACGACCCCATGACGATGGCGATCTGCGGGATGCCCTGCGAGGACATCTGCGCCTGATTGTAGAAAATGCGCCCGAAATGCCGCTCATCAGGGAAGATGTCGTCCTGCTGCGGCAGGAAGGCGCCGCCGGAGTCGACCATGTAGATGCACGGCAGGTTGTTCTGCAGGGCAATGTCCTGCGCCCGCAGATGCTTCTTGACCGTCATCGGATAATAGGTGCCACCCTTGATGGTGGCGTCATTGGCGACAATCATGCATTCGCGGCCCGAGACCCGGCCGATGCCGGTGACGATGCTCGCCGAATGGACCTCGCCGCCGTAAAGGCCGTAGGCGGCGAGCGGCGACAGCTCGAGAAAGGCCGATCCGGGATCAATCAGAAGGTCGATCCGCTCGCGGGCCAGCATCTTGCCGCGCTTGATGTGGCGCTGGCGTGATACCTCGCCGCCACCGGCGGCAACCGCAGAGAGCTTTTCACGAAGATCGGCGACGAGCCCACGCATCGCCTCCGCATTGGTGGCAAATTCCGCCGAGGCGGGATCAATCGCGGATTTTTGGACCATAGCCTCCCACTGCGCTTCCGGTGTTCGCCCTTGCGGCGCTCGTGCACCGTTCTTGAGCGGTCTATTGGGCAGCCGCAAATTCGCAACCGCAACAAGTCTATGGTGTCACCGAGGCCCGGGCGGGCGCAAGCCCCCCTCTGCATCCGCCCCCGGTCCGTTTGGACGCGCCGCCATGCCCGGATCCTCGCCGCAAAAACAAAGCCCGGCATTGGCGATGCCGGGCGTCGGTCGGTTTTGAAAAACGGGCTTCGAGCGCGCCTCAGTGCGTCCAGGGCTCGACGCGGCGGAAGGCGAAGTTGTCCGCATAGGCTGCCTGGCGGCGCTTCGGAACCTTCGGCTCGAGGACCTGATAAGCAATGCCCTCGCGTTCGCAATAGGCGATCGCCTCTTCCTTGGTCTCGAAGCGCAGCGTCACCTGCTGCTTCATGTCGCGCGAGCTGGTCCAGCCCATCAACGGCTCGATCACACGCGGCTTCTCCGGTTCGTAGTCGAGCCGCCACACCTTGGTGGAGGCCACTCCCTGCTGCATGGCATTTCTGGCAGGCTTGAAAATCCGGGCGGTCATGAGCGGGCGAACCCTCGAGCTTTCGTCTGGCGGAACCAGATCGTTTGGAACGGACGTCAAAATCGGATCAATATCGGCGTGACAAACGCGATTCTTGCGCTTTCCGCCGACTTTGGTGACGGATATAGCTTTTTAAGACTGAGGTGACAATCTGAATGCGCCGTGGGTTCCGGCCCGCCGCTCGCATGATTTCATTATCCAACGTTATCCAATCAATCCGGCCGGCTCGCAGCAACAGTGCCACCCATACTTTGTTTCGGACGCGCCAGGCCCCACTTAAATTTCAAGCAACTTCCAAGCACCAATAGACAAGTACCGATAAACAAGTACCAATAAACGGTTCCTCAATGGAAATTCGCGCAACGCTTCCGCCGAAAGGTCGAGACCTCCGCCTCGACGTGTTTCGTGGCATCGCCAACTGGGCGATCTTTCTTGACCATATCCCGAACAACGCGGTGAACTGGATCACGACGCGCAATTTCGGTTTCAGCGACGCCGCCGACCTGTTCGTCTTCATCTCGGGCTACACGGCCGCCTTCGTCTACGCCAACATCATGATCTCGCGCGGCTTCATCGTTGGCGGCACCCGGCTGACCAAGCGGGTATGGCAGCTCTACGTCGCGCACATCGTGCTGTTCGTCATCTACATCGTCGCGATCGGCGTGGTCGCCCAGCGCTACAAAGACCCGGAGATCATTCACGAGTTCAACGTCGCATTGCTACTCGAACAGCCGATCGAGACGCTGCGCCAGGGTCTCCTTCTCAACTTCAAGCCGGTGAATCTCGACGTCCTGCCGCTCTACATCGTGCTGATGGGGCTGTTTCCGCCGGTGCTCTGGCTGATGCTGCGCCGGCCGAACTGGGTGATGGGCGGCTCGCTCGCGCTGTATTTCGCCGCCCGCCAGTTCGGCTGGAATTTGCCAGCCTATCCGACCGGCGACTGGTACTTCAATCCGTTCTGCTGGCAGCTCTTGTTCATCTTCGGCGCCTGGTTCGCACTCGGCGGCGCGCGGGAGTCGATGAACTTCATCCACTCCAAGATCCTGCTGTATGTCGGCCTCGCCTATCTGATCTTTGCCTGCGTCATGACCCTTGCCGGCCGCCTCCCGACCTTCGGCGAGATGTTTCCGGCGTGGCTCTATGACATGTTCAATCCGAACGACAAGACCAACCTCGCCCCCTACCGGGTGATCCATTTCGTGATCATCGCCTTCCTGGTGACGCGGTTCGTGCCCAAGACCTGGCCCGGCTTCGATCTGCCGATCTTCCAGCCGATCATCAAATGCGGACAGCAGTCGCTGGCGGTGTTCTGCGTCGGCATCTTCCTGTCCTTCGTCGGCCACTTCCTGCTAACGTTGAGCTCAGGGTCGCTGCTGGTCCAGATCGCGGTCAGCGTCGCCGGCATCTTCATCCTCGTTCTGATCGCCTATTACATCTCGTGGTCGAAGCAGCAGGACAAGCCGGCCAAGCCAGCGCAGCCGGCGGCGCCCTCCGCCACGCCGACGCCGCAGCAGAAGACTGCAACCTCCTGACCGCCCGGAACACACCAGCGACGGCCTGCTCCCATCCGCAGGCCGTCGCGGTTCCGGCCGTTTTTTTCTTGCGGAGAAACCTGGTTTTCGATCAAGTGGCTGTGGGGGTCAGGGTTGCCGATAACGGTTCCCGCCAAGAACGGATCACGCTAGCCGATGTTGCGATCTCACCTGCCTTTGGGCGCCGCCTCCGCCGCGTCAAGTCCGTTTCTTGCGCTGTTTTTGGGCTTCATGATGCAAGCGGCCCCCGCGCAGGCCGAGCCCGACTCCATCCATGCGCCGGTGCAGATACGCGAAGCGATCGACACGGTGTTTGCCGCCCAGTCCTGCAAGGCCCTGCCGGTCCTGACCGATCTCGGCGCGCCGATCAACCGCACCGTTCGCCTGCTCAGCACGCGCCAGCCGGTCAAGATCGTCGCCATCGGCTCGTCGTCCACCGCGGGCGCCGGCGCCTCCTCCCCGGCCTATTCCTATCCTTCGCGCCTCGCCGCCGAACTCAGCCGCGAGTTCCCGGACTCGCCGATCACCGTCGCCAACGAGGGCCGGAATGGCGAAGAAATTCCCGCCATGCTGGCGCGGCTGGGGACGGACGTGCTCGCCAGGAAGCCGGATCTCGTTCTCTGGCAGCTTGGCGCCAACACGGTGCTGCGCAACCAGCCGGTCCAGCCGAATGCGGCGCTGATGGAGCAAGGCATCGACATGATCCGGCAGGCCGGCGCCGACGTCATCCTCGTCGACCCGCAATACGCCCCGCAGATGATCAACAAGGCGGGTGCGCCGGAAATGCTCGACCTGATCGCCCTGGTCGCCAAACAGGCTCATGTGGCCGTCGTCCGGCGCTTCGACCTGATGAAGGACTGGCACGAGAAACAAGCCATCCCCTTCGACACTTTCGTGATGCCCGACGGCATTCACATGAACGACTGGGGCTATTCCTGCTTCGCCCGGCTGCTCCGGCATGGCATCGCCGAGGCCGTGAACCGCTCGCAGTCCGTTGCCAAGGCGCAGATCCCGCGCGCTGCTGCGTCCCCGCAGGCGAGCCCGGCCGCTCCCCCACGGGAAATCGGTTTGACGCCATAAGATTTCCACTTAAGCCGTCCAAGTGATGGTCCCCTGCCGGCGCTGACGATTCGGCGCTGCGGCCGATGGATGATTGGAACTCATGGAAACGGAAAACCTCTCCGGCGCGACCGGAGACGACGGACATTCGACGGGCATTGGCTGGCGCTTCCGCGCCCATCTTGAAACTTCGACGCCGCTCGCTGCCTTGCAGGCCGATGGTTGGATCGAGCACGCGCCGGAGCCTCCCGACGTTGGCCAGATGGGTGGCGAGTGGGTTGCCAACGACTCGGTCGGTGATGGCGCGACCCGCCCCTCGCAGTTCGGGCCGGTTCCCGCCGACGGCGGCGAAGTGCTGCATTTCCTGATTGCGTTCCGCACGATGGTCGAGACCCGCCTCGACGAGAACCAGTACAAAGCAGCGGCTCAGGACATCGCCACGCGCTTCCCGCAACTCGCGCGAATGGCGGTCGCGCAGCTCGCCGACAACTGAGCAGACCTGCGCAGCCGGCGATTTTTCGCATCGGGCAAGCAAAAGAAAAATCCCCCTCAGTCAGACGAGGGGGATTTTTCTAGAACCGAAAATTTTTGGATCAGATCAGCGCAGACCGCCCGTCACCGGGCCATTCAGCGAGCCGATAATCCGGCGGCGCGGCGTCTTGCGCTCGACCACCACCGCACGCTGGCCGGTGCGCGCCACTTCGATCACGCGCGAATTGCGGGCAGGACGCAACAGCTTCGCCAGCTCGCCGCGGACTTCGTCCAGCGGCACGCCCATCAGCGAGGCGGCGATCTCCGCCTGCTCCGCCGGGTCGTCCGACAGCCCGGTCGCGGCAAACACCGCTTCGCTCAGGGTCGGAGGATCATGCCTGACCCGCCGGACACCGTATTTGGTATTCCAAGTTTCGCTCACATCCGCCTCGTAGTGCCGCGGCCCGCCATTTGCATTCCGGAATAACCGGACGTGCCCTCGATCGCGGCGCAGACCTAGATCACAACACCAAACCGGGTTCGAGCTAATCGACCCCGCCCTTAATCGTTCCCATCATTTACATGCTGCATTGCAACATTGCGATCTATTGCAGTGCAAACCAGCTATGCAGGGACACGTACAGTCGCCGTCGCATTCAGAAGAAACTACGAGTCAGACTGGCACCTCTTTACCGATTGCGGTCTTACCCAGCAATGCGGCAAGATGTTTGCGAGCGTAAAACATCCGCGTTTTCACAGTGTTTTTTGGGATTTTGAGAACTTCGCCGGCCTCTTCAACCGAGAGGTTCTGATAGTAGACGAGATCGATGATTTCCCGGTGGGCAGCCGAGAGCCGGTCGAGTGCGGCCTTGATGATTTTGGCGACATCCTGCCGCTGGAGACTATCCTCCGCCGTCTCGTCGGTGCTCTCGATCATGCTCACCATGCCCTCGTCGAGCTGGTCCGGCGCGCGGCGGCGGCGAAGCAGGTAGGCCTTGTTACGGCAGATCGCGAGCAGCCAGGTCGAAACGCTCGAGCGCCCCTCAAAGCGGGGCGCCGCACGAAAGACGTCGAGAAAAACCTGGCTCACGACATCGTCGGCTGCTGCGGGGTCGCCGAGCAGCCGCAGCGCGAAGCGATAAACCCGGCGGCTGTGCCGCGCATAAAGCGCGTGCATAGCGGTGCGGCAGCCGGCTGCGATGCGCTTGACCAGTTCATCATCGCTCAAAGCCTGCGCCGAGAGAATCTGCTGGTAAGTCTGATGAGTGTGCATCGGAAGCCTCCTTTATCGGATGGCCGACGATGCTTCAGATTGCCCGCTACAAACTGTGACTTACATCACATTCACTTACGATCGCAATTTCGCAAGAATTTCGCCTTCCCAGCGACAGATCGCCGCAACTTTGTCGCCATGGTCGGCGTTGCAATTCAATGGTAAAAACAGTTGGCGCAAGATCTGGGTGGTTGAAGAGTACGCATGAACAACGGGCTCTACTCGATTCATGTCGATTTGCTTGACGGCAATTCCGGGCGTGGCAGCGGTGTCTTGGTCTTTCAGGACGGGAAGATCCGCGGCGGAGACGGAATGCTGTTCTATATCGGCAGCTACTCCGTGAAAGAAAACACCGTGAAGGGCGAAGTCTTCGTCAAGCAACATTCGCGCAATCCGGACGTTGCGCCGCTGTTCGGCGGCGCCGATGTCAGCATCGGCTTTTCTGGCCAGTTCTCAGCCGACGCCGCCAAGTTGAACGGTTCGGCGTTCTTCGGAAGAACGACGCAGCTCTTCGAGGCGAGCCTGCGCAAGCTCGCGGATTGATTTTCTTACTTACGTTTTTTTACTAGCCTGATTGCCAAAATCCACGCCGTCGCGCGCTCTTGAGAAATCAAGAAACGAACGCATTTTCGTTGCGTGATCGTCATGGAAATCAGGCTAACTGTTCGTGCAAATCACCCGAACAAGGAGGCCTTGATGACAGCATTCGCTGCAATCCAGACCGACCACACTTCAGCCGCCGCTCCGCGCGGCAGCGATTTGCCGACCTGCCCGGTTTGCGCCGATACGATGGTCGCCGCGGAGGCATCAGCGTTCGACAGCAGCGACAATCTCGTCAGCTACCTCTGGGTGTGCGAGACCTGCGGCTATGGCTTCGTCACGAGGCATTCGTTCAAAGCCGTTCAAGCCAACTGACTCCTGACTTCACTTAACGCGGCGAAATATCGCCCATGGCCCAGCCAGCCCGGATGCGGGCGCGAACGTCCTCGAAATTGCCTTGTGCAATCGCCGCGCGCAATTCGCCCATCAGGCTCTGATAGTAAGCGATATTGATCTCCGACAGCAGCATCGCGGCAACTGGCTCACCCGCCTTCGTCAGATGATGAAGATAGGCGCGCGAAAAGCTGTTCGCGCCGTGCCAGGCACTTTCCTCGTCGAGCGGCCGCGGGTCGTCGGCGTGGCGGGCGTTGCGCAGGTTCACCGGGCCGCGTCGCGTATAGGCCACGCCATGGCGGCCGTTGCGGGTCGGAAACACGCAGTCGAACATGTCGATGCCGCGCGCGACCGCCTCAAGGATGTCGTCCGGCGTACCGACGCCCATCAGATAGCGCGGGCGATCCGTCGGCAGTTCCGGCACGACCTCCTCGATCATCGCCAGCATCACCTCCTGCGGCTCGCCCACCGCAAGTCCGCCGACGGCATATCCGTGAAAGCCGATATCGATGAGCCCGCGGACGCTTTCGCGGCGGAGCTGGCGGTTATCCCCGCCCTGCCCGATGCCGAACAGCATGCGCCCTTCGGGGGCTGCCTCGAATGCGCGGCGGCATCGCTCCGCCCAGCGCAGCGACAGCCGCATCGCGCGCTCGATCTCGTTGCGATCGGCGGGAAGCCGCACGCATTCGTCGAGCTGCATGGCGATGTCGGAGCCCAGCAGCGACTGCACCTCGATGGCGCGCTCCGGCGTCAACTCGATCTTGGCCCCGTCGATATGCGAGCGGAACGTGACACCCTGCTCGGTGACTTTGCGCAGCTTCGACAGCGACATCACCTGAAAGCCGCCGGAGTCGGTCAGCATCGGCCCGTTCCAGGTGGTGAAGCGCTGCAGGCCACCAAGCTCCGCGATGCGCTCCGCGCCGGGGCGAAGCATGAGATGATAGGTGTTGCCGAGCACAATATCGGCGCCCGCCTCGCGGATCTCCCGCCAGTGGATGGCTTTCATCGCGCCCGCTGTGCCGACCGGCATGAAGGCGGGCGTGCGCACCACGCCGTGCGGCGTGGTGAGGCAGCCGGTGCGCGCAGATCCGTCCTGCGCCAGCAACTCAAAATGATTGGGAAGGCTCATTGGTCCAAAGGTGCGCGAAACAGCAGGCTTGCGTCGCCGTAAGAATAGAAACGATAGCCTTGGGCGATCGCATGGGCATAAGCCTGCTTCATCGCATCAAGGCCGCTGAAGGCTGCGACCAGCATTACAAGCGTTGATCGCGGCAAATGGAAGTTGGTCATCATCACGTCTACCGCGCGGAAACGGTAGCCAGGCGTAATGAAGATCGAGGTCTCCTCGGCGAATGGCCGGATCGTGCCATCCTCTGCGGCGGCGCTCTCGAGCACCCGCAGGGAGGTCGAGCCGACAGCCACGATACGCCCGCCCGCGGCGCGCGCGGCATTGAGCGCGGCAGCCGTCTCGACGGTGATCATGCCCCACTCGGCATGCATTTTGTGATCGTTGGTGTCGTCGGTCTTGACCGGCAGGAAGGTGCCGGCGCCGACATGGAGCGTGACGCGGTGAATGCCGATACCGTGGGCGATCAGCGCGGCTTCGAGCTCCGGAGTAAAGTGAAGGCCCGCCGTGGGAGCCGCGACCGCGCCTTCGTTGCGGGCGAACAGCGTCTGGTAATCGGCCGCGTCCTGGCTGTCGGGCTCGCGCTTGGAGGCGATGTAGGGCGGCAGCGGCGTCGCGCCGACATCGGCGATGGCCTGATCCAGAACCGGGCCATGGAAGGCGAATGAAAGCACCACCTCGCCCGCCTCACCCTTGCTCTCGACCGTGGCGTCGAGATTGCCAAGCAGGCACACCCGCCCCTCATTGCCGAACCGCACCGCGTCGCCCGGCGACAGCCGCTTGGCCGGCTTCACCAGAGCCTGCCAGCGCGAGCCGTCGAGGCGCTTGATCAGCGTCGCCTCGATCCTCGGCTGGATCTCGCCGCCGAGCCGGCGGCCGGTGAGCTGCGCCGAGATCACCTTCGTATCGTTGACCACGAGCTGATCGCCCGGCGCGAGAAGCTGCGGCAGATCGCGCACGGTCCGATCCTCGAGCGGCTGGCCCGGACGGACCACCAGCATTTTGGCGCCGTCACGCGGGACGACCGGCCGCAAGGCGATGCAGTCGGCCGGGAGCTCGAAATCGAAAAGGTCAGTACGCATATCCCAAACTTCTGGCTCAGTGTTCTGGGCGGCTATGCGGTATCACTGGACCCGCCCGCCCAAAAAAACAATGGCCGGGACGCATCCCGGCCATTGCAGAGGACTGAAAATCCCGGGCTCAGGAGGCGCTGTCGATCGCCATCCGGGCCTTGACGATTTTGTCAGGGTTCTGGACCGGCTCGCCGCGCTTGATCTTGTCGACGTTCTCCATACCCTCGGTCACCTTGCCCCAGACGGTGTACTGGTTGTCCAGGAAGCGGGCGTCGTCAAAGCAGATGAAGAACTGGCTGTCGCCGGAATCCGGGTTGGCGGCGCGCGCCATCGAGGCGGTGCCGCGGACGTGCGGCTCGGCGTTGAACTCGGCCTTGAGCTTCTTTCCCGAGCCGCCGGTGCCGGTGCCGTAGGGGCAGCCCGTCTGGGCCATGAAGCCCTCGATCACGCGGTGAAACACGATGCCGTCATAAAAGCCCTCGCGCACCAGTTCCTTGATGCGAGCGACGTGGTTCGGGGCGAGATCGGGGCGCATCTCGATGGTGACGTCGCCCTGCGAGGTCTCGAGGATCAGGGTATTTTCGGTGACGGCCATGGCCCGTCCTTTCTTTCGGTGACTTGGTCTAAAAACAGTCTGGATATAGGAAGCCGACGGGCCGCGGGTCAGCGGATGTCCGACGCGACCTGGACCTTTAGCATCTTGTCCGGATCGAGAACGGTGCCGGTCGGAACCCCCGGAGGGGCTTTCTTGATGCTGTCGACGACATCCATGCCGGCGACAACCTCGCCGATCACGGTGTACTGACCGTTCAGGCTGGGTGCTTCCGCGAACATGATGAAGAACTGCGAATTGGCGGAATCGACGCTGTCCCCGCGCCGCGCCATGCCGACGATGCCGCGCTTGAACTGTACGTTGGAGAATTCCGCCTTAAGGTTCGGATGCTTGGAGCCGCCGGTGCCGTTGAAATGCTGGCCGTCGCCGGTCTGGGCCATGAAGCCCTTCATCACCCGATGGAACGGCACGTTGTCATAAAAACCTTCGCGGGCCAGCAGCTTGAGGCGCTCGGCGTGCTGGGGCGCGATATCGGTGCGCAGCTTGATGACGATGCGGCCTTTGTTGGTGTCGATGACAATGGCGTTGGCCTTGTCGAGATTGGCGGGCAGCGCCTGCGCCCAGGCAGGAGCCGCGAACAGCAGCGCAGCAAGGACAGCAAAAATTCGGATCATGAGTGCTCCGGTCGGTAGGATGCCGGTCAGCCGGCGAACTTGGCTTTCAGACGCGCCGCAACTTCTGCGGGCACGAATTTGGAGACGTCGCCCCCCATTCCCGCGATTTGCCGCACTAGTGTGGCGGTGATCGGGCGGACCATCGCCGAAGCGGGGATGAATATCGTCTGCACGTCGGGCGCCATGGTCTCATTCATTCCGGCGATCTGCATCTCATAATCGAGATCGGTGCCGTCGCGCAGCCCACGGATCAGGAGCCGCGCGCCGACCCGCTGGGCGGCCGTCACGGTCAGATCGTCGAAGGTGATGCAGTCGAGTTCGCAGCCGGCATCCCTGGCCAGCGGAGCAAAGACCGCACGGACCATGTCGAGCCGCTCCTCGACCGAGAACAGCGGCTTCTTGCCGGGGTGAATGCCAATCGCCACCACAAGCCGGTCAGCGAGGCTCACCGCCTGCCGGACGACATCCAGATGACCATTGGTGACGGGATCGAACGATCCCGGATAGAGCGCGATGCGAGGCATTGTTCCCTCTACCTTGCCGCGGAAGTGGCCGCAAGCCTGCGGGAGAAACTCGGGACGCCGAATATGTCGTCGTGACCGGCGCAACGAAACAAAACCTCGGGGAGACGAAACCCTTTTCAGCGGCCGGCAACAACGGGCTGAAACCTTGGGCGTCTAGTGTGACTGCATTGAAAAAACCAATGCAGGCCACAAGGCCAGCGACGGGGAAACGTCATGATCAAGGCTTTTTCGGCGATCGCCATTGCCGCCTTCATTGCCAGCGCCCTGACCATCCTGCCGGGCTTCGCGCCGCAGGTCGAAGCCAGCGTCCCGACGGCATTGGCCAAGTCGGACCGGCTCGACATTCGGGCGATCAGGAATTGCGATCAGCAGACGTGGCCGCAGATCGAGGCGATCTGCCTCTACCAGGCGAGCGCCGGCCTCCCGATCCGCGCGGCCCGCATCATCTCCACCTCGCGCCAGTAACCAGCTTTTTTATCCCCGACCCTTGCCCACCCCTCCCAGGGCCAAACTGAAAAAGCCTCCGCGCAAACCGCACGGAGGCTCTCTTTTCAATTGCTTAGCGAGACTTTCTAACGTCGCGCCTTATGTATCCGACGCACCCTCGCCATTCGCACCATCGCCGTTGGAGCTGTCGCTCTCCTCGCCGATGTGCTCGACGGAGACGACGTGCTCATCTTCGGCGGTGTTGAAGACAGTGACGCCCTGGGTCGAACGGCCCGCAATGCGGATGCCTTCGACCGGGCAGCGGATGAGCTGCCCCTTGTCCGTGACCAGCATGATCTGGTCGGCATCCTCGACCGGGAACGAGGCGGCGAGATTGCCGTTGCGCTCGTTCACCGACATCGCGACGATACCCTTACCGCCACGGCCCGTGGTGCGGTACTCGTAGGACGACGTCCGCTTGCCGTAGCCGTTGGTGCTGATGGTCAGCACGAACTGCTCGTTGGCAGAGAGTTCGACATAGCGCTGTTCGCTGAGCTCCATCGCGCCGGACGATGCCCCCGTCTCGGCCTCGGCAGAGGCGTCCTCCTCGGCATTGCCGCCGCGGCGGATCGCGTTGGCGCGGCGCAGATAGGCGGCTCGCTCCTCGCCATCGGCATCGACATGGCGGAGGATCGACAGCGAGATCACCCGATCGCCCTCGGCAAGGGCGATGCCGCGCACGCCCATCGAAGTGCGGCCCTGGAAGACGCGAACTTCGGTCACCGGGAAACGGATGCACTGGCCGCCGCCGGCGGTCAGCAGCACGTCGTCGTGCTCGGTGCAGATCTGGACGTCAACGATGGCCTCGCCCTCGGCGAGCTTCATGGCGATGATGCCCGAGCGGCGTACGTCGACGAAATCGGACAGCTTGTTGCGCCGCACCGTGCCGCCCGTGGTGGCGAACATCACGTCGAGGTCGCCCCAAGTCGACTCGTCCTCGGGAAGCGGCATGATCGTGGTGATCCGCTCGCCCTGCTCCAGCGGCAAAATATTGATGAGCGCCTTGCCGCGCGCCTGTGGGGCCGCTTCCGGCAGCCGCCACACCTTCTCCTTGTAGACCCGGCCGAGCGAGGAGAAATACAGGATCGGCGTGTGGTTGCTGGCGGAGAACAGTTTTGTGACGAAATCCTCGTCACGGGTCTGCATACCCGACCGGCCCTTGCCGCCGCGCCGCTGGGCGCGATAGGCCGACAGCGGCACCCGCTTGATGTAACCGGCGTGGGAGACCGTCACCACCATGTCGAGATTGTCGACAAGGTCCTCGTCCTCGATCTCGCCTTCCTGATCGAGAATGACGGTGCGGCGCGGGGTCGCGAACTCGTTCTTGACCTCGAGAATCTCGGTCTTGACGATATCCTGAACGCGAGCGCGAGAGCGCAGAATGTCGAGATAGTCGGCGATTTCGACCGCGAGCTTGTCCAGCTCATCGGAGATTTCGTCTCGCCCGAGAGCCGTCAGGCGCTGCAGCCGCAGATCGAGAATGGCCTTGGCCTGCTCGAGCGACAGCCGTGCCGTCCCCGCCTCCGACACCTGGTGGCGCGGATCGTCGATCAGCGTGATCATGGTCGCGACATCGCGGGCCGGCCAGTCGCGCGACATGAGGATGTCGCGGGCGGTCGCCGGATCGGGCGAGGTGCGGATGACGCGGATGACCTCGTCGATATTGGCGACGGCGATCGCCAGACCAACGAGGATGTGGGCGCGGTCGCGCGCCTTGTTGAGCAGATATTTGGTCCGCCGCGTCACCACTTCCTCGCGGAAGTGGATGAAGGCAACCAGCATGTCCTTGAGGTTCATCGTCAGCGGACGACCGCCATCAAGGGCAACCGAGTTGACGCCGAAATTGGTTTGCAGCGGGGTGTAGCGATAGATCTGGTTGAGCACGACCTCCGGCATGGCCTCGCGGCGCAGCTCGATGACGACGCGGAAGCCGTCCCGGTCGGACTCGTCGCGCAGGTCCGAGATGCCCTCGATCTTCTTCTCGCGCACGAGGTCGGCGATCCGCTCGACCATCGTGGCCTTATTCACTTGATAGGGAATTTCGGTGACGATGATCGCCTGGCGGTCCTTGCGGATCTCCTCGATCGTCACCTTGCCCCGCATCACGATCGAGCCGCGGCCGAGGTGATAGGCGGCGCGAATGCCCTGCCGGCCAAGAATGATGCCGCCGGTCGGGAAGTCCGGGCCGGGCACGATCTCGATCAGCTCGTCGATGCTGAGCGCCGGATTGTCGATCAGCGCGATGCAGGCATCGATCACTTCGCCGAGGTTGTGCGGCGGGATGTTGGTGGCCATGCCGACGGCGATGCCGCCCGCGCCATTGACCAGAAGATTGGGAAACCGCGCCGGAAGAACCGACGGCTCCTTCTCCGAGCTGTCGTAGTTCGGATGGAAGTCGACGGTGTCCTTGTCGAGATCCGAAATCAGATGGTGGGCGATCTTCGTCAGGCGCGCTTCGGTGTACCGCATCGCGGCGGGCATATCGCCGTCGACGGAACCGAAGTTGCCCTGACCGTCGATCAGCGGCACCCGCATCGAAAAGTCCTGGGCCATGCGCACCATGGCGTCATAGACGGACTGGTCACCGTGCGGGTGATACTTACCGATGACGTCACCGACGGTACGGGCCGACTTGCGGTAAGGCTTGTTCCACTCGAAGCCGTTCTCGTACATGGCGTAGAGAATGCGGCGATGCACCGGCTTGAGACCGTCGCGGACATCCGGGAGCGCACGCGCCACGATCACGCTCATCGCGTAATCGAGGTACGACCGCTTCATCTCATCGACGATGGATACGGGGCGAATATCCGAGGGCATGGAAGAGCCCCCGGCCGGATTCTCTTGATCAGACAAAGGCGGTGTCCAACTGCTTATCCAGCGACCTAGCAGCGCGATCCGCACCACATGCCGCACAGAAACGGGGAGCGGCACGACGATCGGACGACATATGACCGCCTGCCTGCAGGGCCGCACTCAAACCGAACGACCCGGCAGAATCATATAGCGCATCTTTGCGCTTCAAACCACCCCTGCCCGCCGGCGGTCTTTGTATTTTTTATCTGTTTTTCCAAATACTTAAAGATTTCCGGCACCCGCCGCGACGTTCCGCTCGCACGGCGGGCAGCCGATGTTCCGCAAGGGCCGATTGCGGCCCCACGGATGCGCGTTTCGTTAGAACGGGATCTCGTCGTCCATGTCGCCGCCGCGGCTGCCGCCGCCGCTGGAGCCGCCAGTCACCGCACGGCGGGAACCGCCGCCACCGACGCTGCCGCCGAAATCGCCGCCCATGTCATCGCCGCCATAGCCGCCACCACCCCCGACGCCGCCGCCGCGACCGTCGAGCATGGTCAGGGTCGAGTTGAAGCCCTGCAGCACGACTTCGGTGCTATACTTCTCGATGCCGCTCTGGTCGGTCCATTTGCGGGTCTGCAACTGGCCCTCGATATAAACCTTCGCGCCCTTCTTCAGGTACTGCTCGGCGACCCGGCACAGCCCCTCATTGAAGATCACCACGCGGTGCCACTCGGTCTTTTCCTTGCGCTCGCCGGTGCCCTTGTCGCGCCAGGTCTCAGATGTCGCGATGCGCAGATTGGCGATCGGACGCCCGTCCTGAGTCCGGCGGATCTCCGGGTCAGCCCCCAGATTTCCCACCAGGATCACCTTGTTCACACTTCCTGACATCTTCTCGTCTCCGCTAGTCATAATCAAAAAGCCGACCGGACCGGCCACCCGCACCTCCGATCGAGAAGAGCAAGGCAGCGAAATCAATCCGCGTCGGCAAAATCCTGCTGACCCTATACGTCCCGGCAGCCGGCCGCGATTGACCGGAGCCGCTTATCCACACCGATCGCGAATTGGCACGTTCTACATTCGTTCCAGAGATAGTGCCTTCTCACCCGGCGATCAAGCAAGAGCCCCAGCCTCCGGTGCCCGGAAGCAACCGGCACTAGCGCACCGTCACCTTTGACGAAAATCCGCAGAAGCTGCCCGCAATTGCGATCCGGTGTTGCACATCTGCGACGGTATTCGATGGGGAAATCGGTAATATTCGCTTTACAGTTTCTGGCGCCGCCTCCCCTGGGGACGTTTGGAGAGAAACGGCGGACGAAAACAGCTTTGGAGATCGGGACATGAAAAAACTGCTTTTGGGTACGGTTGGTCTTGCAGTTCTCGGCATGATTGGACCCGCGTTTGCAGCCGATCTGGCTCCGCGTCCTTATACCAAGGCTCCCCCGGTTCCCTACGTTGCCCCCGTGACCAACTGGACGGGCTTCTATATCGGCGGCTTCGGCGGCTACGGCTGGTCTGATCGCGTTCGCGTCGGCTTCCCCGGCGGCCCCTCGGCGACCTTCAGCACGGATGAGCTGAGCGGCGGCTTCGGCGGCGGCACCATCGGCTACAACTGGCAGGCTCCGGGCAGCCAATTTGTCTGGGGTATCGAAGTTGACGCCGCGGGCGCCGATCTGCAGGCCAGCGCCAGGGACGGCCTCTTTGTCGCACGCGACAAGATCAATGCGTTCGGCAGCGTCACCGGCCGCATCGGCGTGACCCTCACCCCGTCGACCCTGCTCTACGCCAAGGGCGGCTACGCCTGGGCCAACAACAAGGTGTCGCTGAGCGACGGCTTCTCCACGATTTCGGAATCGCGCACCCACTCCGGCTGGACCGTCGGCGCAGGCCTCGAATACATGTTCGCCCCGAACTGGTCGGGCAAGGTCGAATACATGTATGCAGATTTCGGCAATCAGACCTTCGGCCGCACGCTGCTTACTCCCGGCATCGAGCTCGGCACCACGATCCACACGGTCAAGGCAGGCGTGAACTACCACTTCAACTGGAACACGGTTCCGGCTCCCGGCTTCTGATCCTGCAAAATCACCAATTTGACGAAAGGCCGGCATTCGCCGGCCTTTTTGTTTTGACCGCTTGCACGAAAATCCCGGCATACGCACCTTTTCACCAACCTCGCGCCGGAACCTCGCCAAGGACGATCGCGGTTTCAGCATTGCTCGTATTCGCAATTGCGCTGATTAACCGGTGCCTCGCAGCGGGCAGTCTCTGGAAATTCGTTTTCGTTCCGCCTATGTTCTGGCGACGTTGTCAGCTCAATCCTGGCCCTTTATCTCGATCCTGGAATGAGACGCGCTTTTTTGTGCGTCTGGAAACTCAGCATGGATGAAGTCATCAAGGCGAAGCAGAAGTCCCTCGGCGCGAGCCTGCGCGCGATCACCATCCGCGGCGCACGCGAGCACAATCTCAAGAATATCGACCTCGATATTCCCCGCGACCGCCTTGTGGTGATGACCGGACTGTCCGGCTCGGGCAAGTCATCGCTCGCTTTCGACACGATCTATGCCGAGGGCCAGCGCCGCTATGTCGAATCGCTGTCGGCCTATGCGCGGCAATTTCTCGAGATGATGCAGAAGCCGGACGTCGACCAGATCGACGGCCTGTCGCCGGCGATTTCGATCGAGCAAAAGACCACCTCCAAGAACCCGCGCTCGACCGTCGGCACCGTCACCGAAATCTACGACTACATGCGTCTCCTCTGGGCACGCGTCGGCGTGCCCTACTCGCCGGCGACGGGGCTGCCGATCGAAAGCCAGACGGTTTCGCAGATGGTGGACCGTGTGCTGGCGCTGCCGGAAGGCACGCGGCTTTATCTGCTGGCACCGGTCGTGCGCGGCCGGAAGGGCGAATACCGCAAGGAGCTCGCGGAATATCTCAAGAAAGGCTTTCAACGGGTCAAGATCGACGGCACCTTCTATGAGCTCGCTGAAGCGCCCGCGCTCGACAAAAAATTTCCGCACGACATCGACGTTGTCGTCGACCGCATCGTGGTGCGCCCGGACCTTGCCCAGCGCCTGGCGGAATCCTTCGAGACGGCGCTGAAACTTGCCGACGGCATGGCGGTGATCGAATTCGCCGACGCGCCGGGGGCTGCGCCCGCCGAAAAGGCGGACAAGAAGACCGCAAAGATCCACGACAAGAGCGGACCTGAGCGCATTCTGTTCTCGGAAAAGTTCGCCTGCCCGGTATCCGGATTCACGCTGCCGGAAATCGAGCCACGGCTGTTCTCCTTCAACAATCCCTACGGCGCCTGCCCCTCCTGCGGCGGCCTCGGGATCGAGCAGCATATCGACGCCGACCTCGTCATTCCCGACAAGGACCTGACCCTGCGCAAGGGCGCGATCGCGCCGTGGGCGAAATCATCGTCGCCCTACTACGTGCAGACGCTGCAGGCGCTCGGCAAGCACTACAAGTTCACGCTCGACACCAAGTGGCGGGACCTGCCGAAGAAGACGCAGCAGGCATTGCTCTTCGGCTCCGGCACCGACGAGATCAAGTTTTCCTATGAGGACGGGGTGCGCTCCTACGACACCAAAAAGACCTTTGAGGGTGTCGTCACCAATATCGAGCGCCGCTTTCGCGAAACGGAAAGCGAATGGGCGCGCGAGGAACTCGGAAAGTATTTTTCCGATGTGCCTTGCGGCGCCTGCAACGGCTACCGGCTGAAGCCCGAGGCGCTGTGCGTCAAGATCGACGACGTGCACATCGGCGAAATCTCGCAACTCTCCGTGCGGCGCGCGATGGAGTGGTTCGATGCTGTTCCCGCCAAGCTGAACCGGCAGCAGAACGAAATCGCCCCGCGCATCCTCAAGGAAATTCGCGAGCGCCTCTCCTTCCTGCTCGATGTCGGCCTGAACTATCTCACCCTGTCGCGAGCGTCCGGCACGCTCTCCGGCGGCGAAAGCCAGCGCATCCGCCTCGCGTCGCAGATCGGCTCGGGCCTCACCGGCGTTCTCTACGTGCTCGACGAGCCCTCGATCGGCCTGCACCAGCGCGACAACGCGCGCCTGCTCGACACGCTGAAACGGCTGCGCGACCTCGGCAACACCGTCATCGTCGTCGAGCACGATGAAGACGCCATCCTCCTCGCCGACTATGTGGTCGATGTCGGCCCCGGCGCGGGCGTGCATGGCGGCCAGATCGTCGCGCAAGGCACGCCGCAGGAGGTGATGAGCGACCCGGCCTCGCTCACCGGAAAATATCTCACCGGCGAAATGTCGATCGCGATCCCGGAGCGGCGGCCGCCCAATCATCGCCGCACGCTGAAGGTCGTCAATGCCTGCGGCAACAATCTCAAGAATGTCTCGGCGGAAATTCCGCTCGGCCTGTTCACCTGCGTTACCGGCGTCTCCGGCGGCGGCAAGTCGACCTTGCTCATCGACACGCTCTACAAGGCGATCGCCCGCAAGCTGAACAATGCCTCGGAAGCCCCGGCTCCGCATGATCGCATCGAGGGACTGGAGCACATCGACAAGATCATCGACATCGACCAGTCGCCGATCGGCCGCACGCCGCGCTCGAACCCCGCGACCTATACCGGCGCCTTCACGCCGATCCGCGAATGGTTCGCCGGCCTGCCGGAAGCGAAGGCGCGCGGCTACGAGCCGGGACGCTTTTCGTTCAACGTCAAGGGCGGCCGCTGCGAAGCGTGCCAGGGCGATGGCGTCATCAAGATCGAGATGCACTTTCTGCCCGACGTCTATGTCACCTGCGACACCTGCAAGGGCAAGCGCTACAACCGGGAGACGCTGGAGGTCCTGTTCAAAGGCAAGTCGATTGCCGACGTGCTCGACATGACCGTCGATGAAGCGGTCGAGTTCTTCAAGGCGGTGCCGCGCGTCCGCGAAACTTTTCGGACGCTACAGCGCGTCGGCCTCGGTTACATCAAGGTCGGCCAGCAGGCGACGACGCTCTCGGGCGGCGAAGCACAGCGCGTGAAACTTGCCAAAGAATTGAGCAAACGCGCGACCGGCCGCACTCTCTACATCCTCGACGAGCCGACGACGGGCCTGCACTTCCACGACGTCGCAAAATTGCTGGAAGTGCTGCACGAACTCGTCGAACAGGGCAACAGCGTGGTGGTGATCGAGCACAATCTCGAAGTGATCAAAACCGCAGACTGGGTGATCGACCTCGGCCCCGAGGGCGGCGACGGCGGCGGCGAGATCGTTGCCTGGGGACCGCCCGAGGACATCGTGAAGGCCAAGCGCAGCTATACCGGCGCATTCCTGGCGCCGGTGCTCGCGAAATCGGCAAAGCCAGTTCGCGCACGCAAGACGGCGCGCTCAGCGAACGAAGCCGCGGAATAACGCATGGAATGATCTCATCGGAGGTGGCTGGCGTAAGCGCCATACCCCCCATCGATGCGGTGCCGCCCATTGGAGCTTTGCGCCTCCATTCGTCCTGCGGATTTCGGCGGACACCCATTCGCCCGGATCGATTGACTTGCGCCCTCGCCCTGCCGATCCTTTGACGATGGTCATTGATGGAGCGATCGCACAGATGGCGAACTCGGTACGCGACAACACTGCGAGGAACCGCTTTGAACTTGATGTTGATGGCGCGACGGCCTTCGCCGACTATCGCCGCTCGGCGGACCTCGTAATCATCACCCACACTGAGACGCCGCGTCCGCTGCGGGGGCGCGGCATCGCAACGCGCCTCATCGAGGGCGCGCAAAGACTGATCGCGGCGGACAATCGCAAGATGATCGCGGGCTGCTCCTTTGTCGCGGACTATCTTGAGAAGCAATCAAGCCGGCCCGAAGCGCTGCGCGAAACGCGCTGAGCCTTGCGAGCTGCAGACCCTATTCCGAGAAAAATGAAAAGGCCCGCCGAAGCGGGCCTTTTTGTTTCCGGGCCTCCGATACGCAACAGATCATCTCAAGATCTGCGCGCCGGCCAGCACAACGAAAAATTACTTCAGATCGTCCGGCACCTTGCCGCCATTGGCGGCCAGCTTGGTCATCACCTGCTTGTGAAGCCAGATGTTCATCGTGGCGGAATCGTTGGTGTCGCCGGTGTAGCCGAGCTCCTTCGCCAGCTCCTTGCGCGCGGCGAGGCTTGAATCGATATCGAGGGCCTTCAGGAGGTCGACAATCGACGTGCGCCAGGCAAGTTTTTCTTTCTTGTCGGCGACGGCCTTGTCGAGAATGGGAGCAACGTCCACGGTCTGCGCGGGCGCCGCGCCGCCTGCGGCCGGCGCAGCGGCTGAAGGTGCGCTGCCAGCCGCTGGCGTACCTGCCGGCGCCGCATCAGCGGATGAGCCGAAAATCGCCCCCATGATCTTGCCAAAAATGCTCATTCAAACACTCCTGTTCAATTGCCTCTCGCGATCGCTGCGGCACGCCACAACGACAGTTCGTCACGCAAAGCGCCCCACCGCCTGTGATGAAGCGCGAGTGTCACCCTTGGCAAATATCGCATGCAGGTTGTGCCTGGCGACCATTTTCTGCGCGAAGGCTGCGCCTATATTTTTTCTCCGAGCCGGAACTTTTCCGACGGAAGAAATCGCGGCGCGATCGTCAACTCGCTCAGCAATATGATTGGGCAATGCAACAACTCTGTCGTTCGTTTCCCGAACCAATCGCTGTCGCAGCGGTTACCTCAGCCGGTTTGCACAAAATCCAAGCCAGTTGCGCTTTTTAATTTTCGGATCATCATATGTCTGTCCTGCCGGGGAGAAATCCCGACAGATGAACGGAATGGCTCGTTACAACGATAGGAGAACGACCATGGCTGAAACTATGAAAGACGCCCCGCTTCATCCTGGTCACCTTGAGGCCTCGGGCGCCCCGCCCGCGCCCATCATTCGCAAACTTACGACAGACGATCTTTGGTTCGCCCTCAGGCGCGGCTGGGAAGATTTTGCGGCCATGCCGAGCCATGCGGTCGTGCTCTGCCTCATCTACCCCGTCCTCGGCATCGCGCTCGCCCGCGCCGTGCTCGGCTATTCGGTGCTGCCGCTGCTGTTCCCGCTCGCAGCAGGCTTTGCGCTGCTTGGCCCCTTCGCCGCCATCGGCCTCTATGAGCTCAGCCGCAGGCGCGAGCGCGGCGAGTCCACGTCAGCCTCCGATGCGCTTTCAGTGCTGCGCGCGCCCTCCTTTGGCGCGATGCTCGCCCTCGGCACAATTTTGCTTACGCTCTTCGTGGTCTGGGTTGCCGCCGCGCAGTCGATCTATGTCGCAACATTCGGCCACACCCCGGCATCAAGAATCCCCGATTTCGTCGGCCGTATTTTCACCACCCGCGAGGGCATGGAGTTGATCGTGGTCGGCTGCGGCGTCGGCTTCCTGTTTGCGGTGGTCGCGCTGTGCATCAGCGTCGTCGCGTTCCCGCTGATGCTGGATCGCCATGCGAGCGCCACTGACGGCATGCTGACCTCGCTGCGCGTGGTGATGAAAAATCCGGTCGTGATCGCCGAGTGGGGCCTGATCGTTGCCGCCCTCCTCGTCGTCGGCTCGATCCCGGTCTTCTTGGGACTCGCCGTCGTCCTGCCGGTTCTCGGCCACGCCACCTGGCATCTTTATCGCCGCGCCGTGGACGCCTCCGACATGCCGACCTATACCCCCGAGCCGCATGAGCAGAAGGGAAAACGCTATGCAGCGGACTTCCCTGCATCGCTCTTTCCCTGGAGCCGCGAGGATCGCGACTAGCGATTTTTACTTCATACCTGACACCAGAACTTTCTGATCAGGAAGACTCAAAACACCCCGCAATAGCAATCGCGGGGTGTTTTCTGTCGGCGCAAGCAACGAGAACACTCGCCCGGATGCTTTGTCGGATGAAGCGCCGGCAGCATCAGCGCCATGTTTTGGCCGCGCTTGCCCGTAACTCTGGCGCGAGTGAATGCATTGTCACGCTTTGCAGCAGCAGGTGCGCCGATGATGACGATCGCAAGGCATAGCCGCGTTCTTCTGGCCAGCGCATTCATGGCCTGCGCGCCTCTCGCCCTATCCGCAAGCGCTGAGGCCGCCACCTGCGGCACCGGCAGCTTCGATAGCTGGCTCGCGACATTCAAGCGCGATGCGATTGCCCAAGGCATCTCCGAACGCGCCGCCTCCGCGGCCCTCAGCGGCATCAAGCTCGACCAGAGCGTGCTGTCGCGCGACCGCAGCCAGCATGTATTCCGCCAGAGCTTTGAGGAGTTTTCCGGCCGCATGATCCCGCCGCGCCTTACGCGCGGCTCGAACCAGATGAAGCGATACGGCTCGGTGCTTTCACGCATCGAGCAGCGCTATGGCGTGCCGGGCGCGGTTCTGGTGGCAATCTGGGGGCTGGAGACCGACTTTGGCGTGAACACCGGCAAGTTCCCCACGATTCAAGCCCTCGCCACACTGGCCTATGATTGCCGCCGCTCCGAGTTGTTCCGGGCCGAGCTGATGGATGCGCTGAGAATTGTCGAACGTGGTGACCTCTCGCCGGCCGAAATGCGGGGTGCCTGGGCCGGCGAGATCGGCCAGACCCAGTTCATGCCCTCCTCCTATATCAAGTACGCGGTAGACTTCGACGGCAACGGCCACCGCGACCTGATCCACAGCGCGCCGGATGTGCTGGCCTCCACGGCCAACTTCCTCGCCAGCAGCGGCTGGAGGAGGAATCAGGGCTGGCAACCCGGCGAACCCAATTTCGAGGTCATCCGGGCGTGGAACAAAAGCCAGGTTTTCGCCCGGACCATTGCCGAATTTGCGGTAAGACTCGACCGCCAGGAGTGAATTAAAGTTCAATTCATTCCTATAATTTCTCGTTCCCGGCTCATTTCGGAACCAAATTTCACGCGGAACCCTTCCGTGAACACAAATTCATTTTGAATTCACACATGCGCCACAAGCATGGCGAACTTGCACGAAGTTCCATCATTTCGGCGCATTCAAGCACCATCGAGAGCCGCATCAGAATCAAGACTGGACATCTCGATCCTCCTAAACACTTGTTTCTCAGTCGAAAAACCATATTTCCGCGCCAGCCTCGCGCATTTTCCGACAGCGACGAGCAGGAACCGTGAAGGATTTATTAAAAATTGAAACTCTCCTTGTCTTTCTCGCGAGACATGCATTTATGGAATAGCTGCACCGCAACAAATGAAACTAGCCATCTGGGAAAATGGAGGCTATATTCATTTTAACAATGAGGTTCACCAAACACTGAACCGGCCACAAAGGAGACCATCATGATTCTTTCCATCATTCGCGCATTCCGGGCTTATCGGGACTACCAGCGCAACCTTCAGGAACTGTCCCAGCTCAGCGACCGCGAGCTTGCCGATATCGGAATCGAGCGTTCTGATATTCCGCGTGTTGCGTCTGGCGCCTACAACGGCTGACGGATTTTCTGACATTCAGTAGGCAAACGCCCGCTTCGCCGCGGGCGTTTTCGTTTCTGGAGTTGCACGATCCCTCGCCGAGGGATACCTGTCGCCCATGACAACAAGCGCCAACTCCGTCCCCTCTCCGTCCCGCTCAGGCGGCGACGAGCCCATCCACATCGTCGGCGGCGGCCTCGCCGGTTCAGAGGCTGCCTGGCAGATCGCCCAGAGCGGCGTGCGGGTCGTGCTCCACGAGATGCGGCCGCAGCGGATGACCGATGCGCATCGCACCGATGGGCTGGCGGAACTGGTCTGCTCAAACTCTTTCCGCTCGGACGACGCCGCCAACAATGCGGTCGGCCTGCTGCACGCCGAGCTGCGCAGGCTCGGCTCGCTGATCATGCGTGCGGCCGACGCCAATCAGGTGCCCGCCGGGGGCGCGCTGGCGGTGGACCGCGACGCCTTTTCCGCAGCCGTCAGCGAGGCGTTGCAAAACCATCCGCTGATCGAGATCCGGCGCGGCGAGGTCGAAGGCCTGCCACCGGCCGACTGGCGGCGCGTGATTGTTGCGACCGGCCCGCTCACTTCGCCTGCTCTGGCGAGCGCAATCTCGGACCTCACCGGCGAAGGCTCGCTGGCCTTCTTCGATGCCATCGCCCCGATCGTCTATCGCGACTCTATCGACATGTCGAAGGCCTGGTTCCAGTCGCGCTATGACAAGGTCGGCCCCGGCGGCACCGGCGCGGACTATATCAATTGCGCACTCACGCGCGAGGAATACGAAGCCTTCGTCGCCGCGCTGATCGGCGGTGAAAAGACCGACTTCAAGGACTGGGAAGAGAACACGCCCTATTTCGACGGCTGTCTGCCGGTCGAGGTGATGGCCGAGCGCGGCGTCGAAACCCTGCGCCACGGGCCGATGAAGCCGATGGGCCTGACCAACCCGCATAACCCGGCCAAGCCCTACGCGGTGATCCAGCTGCGGCAGGACAACAAGCTCGGCACGCTCTACAACATCGTCGGCTTCCAGACCAAGCTGAAGCATGGCGAGCAGGTCCGCATCATCCGCACCATACCGGGGCTGGAAAAGGCGGAGTTCGCACGGCTTGGCGGCCTGCACCGCAACACCTTCCTCGACTCGCCAAAGCTGCTCGACCAGCAGCTTCGCCTCCTTGCCGATCCGCGGCTGCGCTTTGCCGGGCAGATCACCGGCTGCGAAGGCTATGTCGAATCCACGGCCATCGGCCTGATCGCGGGGCTGCTCGCCTCGGCGGAGGCCCGTCAGGTGGCGCTCACCCCGCCGCCGCCGACAACGGCGCACGGCGCGCTGCTCAACCACATCACCGGCGGCCATATCGAGGTGGTCGATGCCGGCCCGCGCTCGTTCCAGCCGATGAACATCAATTTTGGCCTATTTCCGCCGCTGGTCTCGCCGCCGACCCACAATGCGGAAGGCAAAAAGCTGCGCGGCCCGGAAAGGTCCGTGGCGCGCAAGCAGGCCCTCAGCGCGCGGGCGCTGGCCGATCTCGATGCCTGGATTGCGCAGACGCGGACCGTCCGCGAGGCCGCCTGATCAGGCGGCGCGCGCCGCCCGCCAGATCCCCCACAGAATGCCGAGACGCGACGCCGGGACCGGATGGAACGGGTCATATTTGGCCCGCGCCATCGCATCGAGCTGCCGGCGTAGCAGCGGCAATTGCAGAAATGCCGGCCGGACATCGCGCGGCGCCTCCTGCAGCACCTTGGCTGCCGAATTGAGATGGGCCACGGCCTCGCCGGCAAGGTGATCGATCACGGCGAACAGTTCAGGACTGGTGCGCCCGGCAAACACCTCCTCGGCCTTTGCTCCATGTTCGTGCATCACATCTTCCGGCAAAAACATCTGGCGGCGTGAGGCATGCGCCGGCAGGCGCATCAGGATGTCGGCGTAGCCGTTGCCGATCGCGGCGTGCTGGGCAAGGTGAGCGACGAGATCGGAGCGATGGCCCAATATGCCGCCCGCGAGATCGAAAAGCGGCGCGATGGCGTCGTTGAAATAGGCTTCGAGCGCCGGCATCGACGGCATTGCATCGTCATAGAGATCGAAGCGATGCGCCTCGATCAGCTTGATGAGCGGCGCGACCGGCAAATGGCAGGCCTCGATCGCATGCAACAGTTCGCCCGCGACCGGATTGTCCGTGACGTTACCGTGCCCCTCGCCGGAAAGCGCATCGAGCCACCACTGCAGACGGATTTCTCCCGGCAACGGCTGGCTGACGTGCTCGCGCACCCGCGCGATCTCGATGCCGAACGCATAGAGCGCCAACAGCGAACGGCGACGCTCCGGCGAGGTGAACAGCGTCGTCGCATAACGCGGAAAATCGAATGTCCGAACCTGATCGGCGCAGAAGGCTGCTGCCGATTGTTCTGCCTCAGTCAGCATAGCGGTCATGGCACTGCAATCAGCGCGGCAGCAACCCGGCGTTTCTCGCCGATCATCACATTATAGGTACGGATCGCCGGGCCTGTCGTCATCGTATCGCAGCCGATCCCGGCCTCACGCAGCAGCCCCCGCAAGGGCGCTGGCATGATCCAGACCTCATTGCCGGTCCCGATCAAAAGGCTGTCGATCTTGCCCGCACTGGCCAGCACCCGCGCCAGCGCTTGGGCGTCGATCTCCTGCGGCCGCGTGACGGGCCACGCCCAGATCCCATCCGGCAGGCACAGAAGCGAGCCGCGATGGGACATGTCGGCGAAGCGAAAGCCGCCCTTTCCATAGGCGTCGATCGGCGCGGAATGCGGCAGATGCGGCGTGTCCGGGAGCTCCGGCACGGTCACATCCTCACTCTTTCTCTTGGTTGTCGCCGCGGTTCTGGCCGACGCCGAGGTAGATCAGGATCGGGGCAGCGATGAAGATCGAGGTGTAGGTGCCGACCAGCACCACGCCGAAGGTCATCGTCGCCGCGAAGCTGTGGATCGCGGTACCGCCGAAGATCAGCAGCGCAAGCAAGGCGAGCGTGACGGTGATGTGGGTGATGACCGAGCGCGACAGGGTGGAGTTGATCGCCTCATTGAGCAGGTCGGTGATCGAGATCTTCTTGTAGCGCCGCGAGATTTCGCGAATGCGGTCATAGATGACGACCGTGTCGTTCAGCGAGTAACCGAGAATGGTCAGCAGCGCCGCGATACTGGTGAGATCGAAGTCGATCTGCATGACCGACATGAAACCGATCGTCAAAACGATATCGTGAACGTTGGCGATCATCGCGCCGAGCGCGAATTGCCACTCGAAGCGGAACCACAGATAGATCAGGATGCCGACGATCGCGAGGATCAGGCCGAGCATGCCATAGGCCAGCAGCTCGCTGGAGACACGCGGGCCGACCACTTCGACGCGGCGATACTCGACGCTGTCGCCGAGCGTCTGGCGAACCTTGGCGATGGCCGCCTGCTGGGCGGGATCGCCGCCCGGCTGCTCGGCAATGCGGATCAAGACATCCTGCGGGCCGCCGAACTGCTGGAGCTGAACCTCGCCGAGACCGAGACTGCTCAATTCGCCTCGCATCTTCGCGATGTCCGCAGGACCGGCCTTCGATTGTACCTCAAGCAGCATGCCGCCCTTGAAGTCGATGCCGAAGTTCAGGCCATGGGTGAAGAAGAACGTGATGGCAAAGATCGACAGCACCGCCGACAGCGGGAAGCTGAAGCGCCGGAACTGGGTGAAGTTGAACTTCGTGTCGTCTGGCACGATGCGCAGCGGCGGCAACAGGTCGAAGATCGCCACGACCGTCAGAACGACGATCAAGCCTGCAAGCCCGAGAAGAATCCAGTTTGTCACAGTGGGCTCCGCATTCTTAAACCGGCACGTGGGACTGCGGCCGCTTCCACCTGACCCAGGTGGCGACCATCAGGCGGGTGACGGTGAAGGCCGTGAACACGGTCGTGATGATGCCGATGCCGAACGTCACCGCAAAGCCGCGGACGGGGCCGGTTCCGACATAGAACAGCACGGCGGCCGCGATGAAGGTGGTGAGGTTGGAGTCGAGAATGGTCGCAAGCGCGCGCTTGAAGCCGGCGTCGATCGCCGAGATCGCCGTGCGTCCGGCGTGCAGCTCCTCGCGAATGCGCTCATAGATCAGCACGTTCGAGTCGACCGCGATGCCGACCGTGAGCACGATGCCGGCGATGCCGGGCAGCGTCAGCGTGGCGTTGAGCATCGAAAGTACGCCGAAAATCATCGCGACGTTGATCGCCACCGCGAGATTGGCGAACACGCCGAACAGCCGGTAGGTCAGCAGCATGAAGACGATGACGAGGATCGAGCCGACATAGGCCGCCAGCTCGCCCTTGGCGATGGAGTCCTGACCGAGGCCGGGGCCGACGGTGCGCTCTTCGATCACCGACAGCGGCGCCGGCAGCGCGCCCGCGCGGAGCAGGATCGCGAGGTCGTTGGCCTGCTGCACGGTGAAATTGCCGGAGATCTGCCCCGAGCCGCCGGTGATCGGCTCGCGGATGACCGGAGCGGAAATCACTTCGTTGTCGAGCACGATGGCGAAGGGCTGGCCGACGTTCTCGGTCGTCGCCCGCGCGAACTTCCGGGCGCCGGCGGTGTTGAAGCGGAAGCTGACGATCGGCTCGCCGGTGCGCTGGTCGAAGCCCGGCTGCGCGTCGGTCAGGTCCGCGCCGGAAACCAGCACCTGCTTCTTGATGACGTAAGGCACCTTATTGGCGCCCTCGCCTTCCGAGCTCATCAGCAGCTCGGAGTCCGCAGGCAACCGGCCCTGCCGCGCCTGATCGGGCGAGACCGAGGTGTCGACCATGCGGAAGTCGAGCTTTGCGGTCTTGCCGAGCAGCTCCTTCAGGCGCGTCGGGTCCTGCAGACCCGGCACCTGAACCAGAATACGGTCGAGGCCCTGCCGCTGGATCAGCGGCTCAACGGTGCCCAGCTCGTTGACGCGGCGCTCGACGATCTGGATCGACTGCTCCACCGACTGGCGAATGCGATCGTTGATCGCCGCGAGCGGCACGGTCATGCGGATCAGACCGCCGCCGGCATCGGCGATATCCACCGTGCGCTGGCCGCTGGAGCCGAGAATGCCGGTCAGCGGCTGCGACAGCTCGCGCAGCTTCGGCAGCGCCTTGTCGAGCTCTTCGGGCTTCACCCGCACTTCGACGGCGTCGTTGCGGATGACAAGGCCGGTGTAGCCGATCTTGGCATCGCGCAAGGTGCGGCGCACGTCATCGCGGATCTGGTCAAGCTTGTCCTTGCGGACCGCCTTGGAATCGACCTCTAGGAGGATGTGCGAGCCACCCTGAAGATCCAGCCCGAGTACGAGATGGCGCTGCGCCCATTTCGGCCAGGTCTTGACCGTTGCTTCCGGAAAGAAGTTGGGAATAGCGCAGGCGCAGACAATGAGCGCGGTCAGAACCACCGCAATTGCCTTCCACCGCGTAAAATACAACATCAGGCTGGCCTGTCAGATTGTTGATTGTGGCAACGCGGAAGGCCTCAGCCTTCCGACGCCTTGTCCTTCGCGGACTCGACTTTGTCCTTCGCGCGATCTTTCGCCGGCTCGCCCTTAGCCGGCTCGCCCTTGGTGCGGACGCCGGTGATCATCTGGCGCATCTGGCGGATGCGGACGCCCTCGCCCACTTCGATCTCGATCTGCTCGTCGTCGACGACCTTGGTGACCTTGCCGACAAGGCCGCCATTGGTGATGACGGTATCGCCGCGGCGGATGTTCTTAACGAGCTCGTTGTGCTCCTTCACCTTCTTCTGCTGCGGGCGAAGGATCAGAAAATACATGATCACGAAGATCAGCGCGAAGGGCAGAAGAGACATCAGCATGCTGTTGGCGTCATTGCCTGCAGCTGCCTGAGCAAACGCTGGGGTGATCAACATTAAGGTATTCCTCGTCGGTCAGACGCGCTGGCACCAACATATCAATGGGTTGGGCCATGGTTGGGGGAAATTTTCGCGGACTATAACCGCCGCTGTCTCAATTGCAACGCCGCATCTTCCATCAATGGTGGCGCTTGCAGGGGTGTCCACTGCCCGATATTGGTGCGAGCATTAGGAAACTTCCCACGATCAAAAAAACCGCGAAATCAGCTGATCCAGCGTCAGAGAGCGGTTCCGAGGCCAAAATCATGCAACCTGCGACAAAACAGCCAGCCGCAACCGATCCGATCATCCGTATTGCGGAAGCTCTCGAAATCATCGCCGGGCACCTCACCAAGGATGCGGCTGGGCCGGAGACCGCTGATTCGCTAAATTATGCCGATGCCTTCGTCTGGCACCCCGATGGCCGCCTTGCCGGTGTTCCGAGGGTCAGCCGGGTCGATCTCGGCCTTCTGCGCGGCATCGACCGGATGCGCGACACCCTGATTGAAAACACCGAACGTTTCGCCCGTGGCCTGCCGGCCAACAATGCGCTGCTCTGGGGCGCGCGCGGCATGGGCAAGTCCTCGCTGGTCAAGGCTGCTCACGCAACGGTGAATGCCCTGCCCGACGTTGGCGGCCGCCTCAAGCTGATCGAGATCCACCGCGAGGACATCGAGAGCCTGCCCGTCCTGATGACCAAGCTGCGGGCCTCCGACTTCCGCTTCCTGATTTTCTGCGACGATCTCTCCTTCGACGGCGACGACACGTCATACAAGTCGCTGAAGGCGGTTCTCGACGGCGGCATCGAAGGCCGGCCGGACAACGTGATCCTCTATGCAACCTCCAATCGCCGCCACCTGCTCGCTCGCGACATGCTCGAGAACGAGCGTTCGACCGCGATCAATCCGGGCGATGCGGTCGAGGAGAAGGTCTCGCTGTCCGACCGTTTCGGCCTGTGGCTCGGCTTCCACCGCTGCAGCCAGGACGAGTATCTGGCAATGGTCAAAGGCTACACCAACCACTTCGGCATCAAGATCAACGAGGACGAGTTGCGCCGCGAGGCGCTTGAGTGGTCGACCACGCGCGGCTCGCGCTCGGGCCGCGTTGCCTGGCAGTTCATCCAGGAATTGGCTGGCCGCAGCGGCGTCAAGCTCCAGGCCGCCAAATAGGCATCAGTTCAAAAACAAAAGGCCGGCGAAATCGCCGGCCTTTCTTTGTTTGCAGGATCGGGCCATCAAGCCCCGTTGAGGAACTGCAAGGGATCGACGGGCGATGATCCCTTGCGGATCTCAAAGTGAAGCTGCGGGGAGTTGACGTCGCCCGACTGGCCGGCCTTGCCGATGACCTGTCCGCGCTTGATCGTTTCTCCGCGCTTCACCATGAGCTCACTCGCGTGGGCATACGCGGTGACATATCCGTTCGAGTGCCGGATCAGCACAAGATTTCCATAGCCCTTCAGCTCGTTGCCGGCATAGGCGACGACGCCATCCTCGGCCGCCTTCACGGGCGTACCTTCAGGCACCGCAACGTTGATGCCGTCATTCTGCTTGCCATTGTTCTTGGCGCCGTAGCCCGCGATGATGCGCCCCCGCACCGGCCAGCGGAAGGTCGGCGACGAATTGGCTTCGGCCTGTTTCACCGGCGACGGCGTTTCGGCTTCAACGGGCGTCGAGGTGACGGCGAGATTGGCTTTCTGCACCGGCGCCGCGGCCGGCGGCGCGACCTGAGCCTGCGCCATCACCATCGGCTTTGCCGGCTGCTGCGGCGCGGCCGCGACAGTCGCCTGGACTGCTGGCGCCGGAGCGGCGGCAACGGCCTTGCCGGCGGCCGGGACCGTAATCTTGGCGCCGAGACGCAGCGGCGCATCGACTGTCATGCCATTGGCGGCGGCAAGCTGCGCCGCCGAAATCTGATTGCGGCGGGCGATGCCGGCCAGCGTATCGCCGCGGTTCACGACATGGACACGCCCTGCTGGAGCCGAGACCGCGACGGGCGCCGCGGCAGTTCGCGCCGCAGGCGCTGCCGGCGCGGGCTGGGGGGCAGCGACGGCGGCGGCGCTCTGGCGCGGAATGATCAACTGCTGACCGGGCTGCAATACGCGCGGCCCGCGATAGCCGTTCGCCGCAAGGATCGCCGACGAGGAGACGCGATAGCGCTGCGCAAGACCTTCAAGCGTATCGCCGGTGCCGACGATGATCGTGGTGCCCGCTGCGCTCGCGGCCTGCGGAGCTGCAGCGACCGAGCGCGCAGCAGCCGGTGCCTGCGCGGCAGCGACCGGAGCTTCGATACGGGGAGCTGGCGGCGGCGAGTACGACGCCATCCCGCGACCGCCGCCCGAGACGGGCGCGGACGCCGGCGGATAAGCCTGGGGCGCGGCGGCAGACGGATAGGTCTGCGGCGCACTGACTGCCGGCATCGGAGCGGACTGATATTGCGGGAGGGGGCGACTTTCGACGCGACCGTATGGCGCCGGCGCTGGTGCCTGAGGCGCTATTGTCCCGGTCGCCTCCGGTCGGGAGCGGTAGGGACTGGCCATCGGATCCTGCGCAAAGCGCGAAGACATTTCGGCACTGCAGCCGCTGAGACCGATGGAGACCACAGCCACTGCCGCGAAGTGCGGAGTGCGGCGCGAGCCAAGCAATTCGACAACGCGGAACATGGTTACTCACTCATACGCTACGAACAGAATTCAGATACGTAAATAAACATGTTCCAAGTAAATAAGGCTTTAACCGCGTTTCGATCGAAGGCAATGAGATGGTAAATTTCTGACGGCCCTCAGCCCTTTCAGAGTTCGCGCGCGACGCCCGGCAATGCAGGCACGAAGCGGACATCGATGAGATTCTTGCGTTCGACGCCCTCGCCGCTCCTGCGCAGCTTCACGAGCTTCTGCACTGTCCTGTGATTGCCGACCGGACCGACGAGAACGCCGCCATCGTCGAGCGCATCGAGCAAGGGCTGCGGCACTTCGCTCATCGCGGCCGTGACGAGAATACGATCGAAGGGGCCGAGATCGGGCGAAGGATTAAGACCATCGCTGACGATGACTTCAATGTTGGCGTAGCCGAGTTTCTTGAAGCGCCTTTGAGCCTGCTCCGCCAGCGTGCGGAAACGCTCGATGGTCGTCACCGATGCACACAGGCGCGACATGACCGCGGCGTGATAGCCGGAGCCGGTGCCGACTTCGAGCACCCTATGGCCGGTGCCCAGTTCGAGCTGGTTGCACATATAGGCGACGACGAAAGGCTGGCTGATGGTCTGCCCGCAGGCAATCGGCAAGGCTGCATCCCGATAGGCATCCGCTGCGAACTCCGGCGCGACGAACAGCTCGCGCGGCACCTCCTCCATCGCCCGCAGCACCGCCAGATCGCTGACTCCGCGCCTTCGCAACGTGAATTGAAACATCAGTTTCGGGTCGGGTCGGTCAGCCGCCATCATCGAAGTGGGTCTCTCTCGAAGACTTTCAAATGAGACGACTTTAACGATCGAGAGTAACCAAGTTCCCAAAAACCGCCGCAAAGCAAGTGAAAGACCGGATATGGAACCTCGCTTGATATTCTAACTCTGGGGCCGGAACAGAAATCGCCCGTTCAGGCCTGTGGTGACAGGTCTGAGCTACTGACGTTGCGTGAGGCAGCGTTATCTGCCATCCTCCAAACCCAGCCGACTAAAGGCATAGCATTGATATGATTAAGCCTTTGCCCAAGCGCGGTTCCATCTTCCTGGTCGAGGATGAGGCCATGATCCGGATGATGGTGGCCGATATGCTGGTCGAACTCGGCTACACGATCGCGGCTGAGGCCGGCGACATCGATCAGGCGATCAAGCACGCCCAATCCGCCGATTTCGACGTGGCGATCCTCGACGTCAACGTGAACGGCAAGATCATTTCTCCCGTCGCCAACATCGTCGCCCAGCGGGACAAGCCCTTCGTCTTCGTGACGGGCTACGGCTCGCAGAGCCTGCCGGAAAAATTCCGCGACCGGCCTACCCTGCAGAAGCCGTTCCAGATGGAAAGCCTTAAGAACATGGTCGAAACGATATTGAGCGGCCACTGGCCGCCCAATAACGAGACCGTACGGGCTTAGCGTTCGAGAACGCCAACCAGCTCCTTGGCAAACGCATCGTCGGTCCGGTTCAGGCGCAGCGGCGTTACCGAAACGTGGTTCGATGCGAGCGCCGCAAGATCGGTGCCCTCGCTCGGCGGATCGACATGGGCGATCGGCTCGAACCCGATCCAGAAATACGGGTTGTGGCGGCCGTCGCGGCGCTCGTCGATCCGCAAAAATCCCTGATTGCGCTTGCCCTGCCGCGCCACGACCACGCCCTGCACCTCGTCCGGCCGGCAGGACGGGAAGTTGACGTTGATCACGGTGTCGCGCGGCACGCCAAGCTTCATCACCTTACGCACGACATCGGCGCCGTACTTCAGCGCGGTGTCCCACGGCGGCGTCTTGTGGTCGCGGTTGCCGAACTCCTGCGACAGGGCGAAGGACGGCAGACCCAAAATCGTGCCCTCGAGAGCGCCGGCGATGGTGCCGGAATAGACCACGTCCTCAGCGACGTTGCGGCCCTTGTTGACGCCCGACAGCACCAGATCGGGCAGCTTGTCGGCAAGGATGTAGCGGGCGCCCATGATCACGCAGTCGGTCGGCGTGCCGCGAACGGCGAAGTGGCGCGGGCCGATTTCGCGCAGCCGCAGCGGATCATTCAATGAGAGCGAGTGCGAAACGCCGGACTGGTCGAGCTCAGGCGCGACCACCCACACGTCGTCCGACAGTTGCCGGGCGATCTCTTCGATGACCTTCAGGCCGGGCGCGTGAATGCCATCGTCATTCGTGCAAAGTATACGCATTCCTCACTCGTCCTTCTCGATTAGTTTGAGGCCGCCCATATAGGGCTGCAACACCTCTGGAACGGCGATCGCGCCGCCCTCCTGCTGATAGGTCTCCATCACGGCGATCAGCGCCCGCCCGAGCGCCACGCCCGAGCCGTTGAGCGTGTGCACGAAACGTGGCTTTCCGTCGGCGCCGCGATAGCGGGCGTCCATGCGCCGAGCCTGGAAATCGCCGCAGACGGAGCATGACGAGATCTCGCGATAGGCGCCGCCTGCGCCCTCGCCCGAGATCTGCCCCGGCATCCATACCTCGATGTCGTAGGTCTTTTGTGACGCAAACCCCATGTCCCCGGTGCAAAGCGTCACCACCCGGTAATGCAAGTCGAGGCGGCGGAGCACCTCCTCGGCGCAGGCGAGCATGCGCTCGTGCTCGTTCCGGCTCTCCTCCGGCGTCGTCACCGAAACCAGTTCGACCTTGGTGAACTGGTGCTGGCGGATCATGCCGCGCGTGTCGCGGCCCGCCGCGCCGGCCTCGGCACGGAAACACGGCGTCAGCGCGGTGAGGCGCAGCGGCAGTTCCTTCTCGTCGAGGATGGATTCCCGCACGAGATTGGTCAGCGGCACCTCGGCGGTCGGCACCAGCCAGAAGTTGGAGGCCGCCGGCGCCTCATCGATCACCCGCATCTCGAACGGGATCAGGTCGTCGAGCCGCAATTCGGCTGCCGGCACGTTCAGCTCGCGCACCGCCATCTCGATCGCCCGCGTGCGGATGCGCTCGAACACCGCGCCATCGTCCGCCGCAGCGGTTGCGGCAAACTGGTCGTCGCGGAATTTTGGCAACTGCGCCGTGCCGAACATCGCATGGTCCTTGACCAGGATCGGCGGATTGACCTCGGTATAGCCGTGCACGTCGGTGTGAAGATCGATCATGAACTGGCCGAGCGCGCGCTCCAGCCGCGCCAGCCGCTTCTTCAGCACGACAAAGCGCGCGCCGGAGATTTTTGCGGCAGCCTCAAAATCCATCTGCCCGAGGGCGTCGCCGAGATCGTAATGCGGCTTGGGCGCAAAGGCGTAGTCGCGCTTGGCGCCAAACCGGTGATGCTCGACATTGTCGTTCTCATCGGCGCCGTCCGGCACTTCGGCAAGCGGCAGATTGGGGATGGCGGCAAGCTGCGCCGCAAGCTCCTCCTCGGCCGCCTTCACGCTCGCCTCGAGGGCGGGCAGGCGCGTCTTGAGCTCGTTAACCTCGGCCATCAGCTCGTTGGCGCGGGACTCATCCTTGGCCTTTTTCGCCGCGCCGATCTCCTTCGACGCTGCGTTGCGCCGCGCCTGCGCCTGTTCGGCCTCGACGATAGCGTTGCGTCGCCGCTCGTCGATCGCCAGCAGTGCCTCGGCCGCTGGGGCGAGCCCCCGGCGCTTCAAAGCGGCATCGAAGGCTTGCGGCTCCTCGCGGATAAATCTGATGTCGTGCATGGTGCATCCAGTTCATAACAGCCGGATGGCGCGCGTCCGCGATGCCGATGCCGGTCCGAAAAAAATCGTCTCGCGTTCCACCGTATCAGATGGAACGGCCGCCGGCGGCGCGGGTGGCCGCGCGCCGAAGCGACGTCATGGCCGGAATGACGCGAGAATCATCCGATCATGACCGGGTACGGGGCTGAGGATAGCGCCCTACTCGACCGTCGTCACCGACGTCGATTGCGGCGGCGTCTGCGCCTGCGCCTGCGCCTTGGTCTCGACCATCCGCACGGCAAAGATCGACAACTCATAGAGCAGCATCAGGGGAACGGCGAGCGAGAGCTGGCTGATGACGTCCGGCGGCGTCAGCACCGCAGCGATGATGAAGGCGCCGACAATGAAATAACGCCGCTTCTGCCGCAACGTCTGGGACGTGAGCACGCCGATCCGCCCGAGCAGGGTCAGAATGACCGGAAGCTGGAACGCGATGCCGAAGGCAAAGATCAGCGACATCATCAGCGACAGATATTCGCCGACCTTGGGCAGGAGCGCGATCTGTGCGGTTTCATCGCCGCCGACCTGCTGCATGCCGAGCGAGAAGCGGATCAGCATCGGCAGTACGAGGAAATAGACCACGATCGAACCGAGCGCGAAGAAGAACGGTGTCGCGATCAGGTACGGCAGGAAGGCCTGACGCTCATTGCGATAGAGGCCTGGCGCAACGAACATGTAAACTTGCCCGGCCACGATCGGAAACGAGATGAAGGCCGCGCCGAACATCGCCAGCTTGAGCTGGGTGATGAAGTATTCGAGCAGCGCCGTGTAGATGAACTTGGAATTCTCCGGGCCGGCAACCCAGACAAACGGCCAGACCAGCACGTTGTAGATCTGCTTTGCGAAGGCAAAGCAGAGAATGAAAGCCACACCGAACGCCAAGAGCGCCTTGATCAGGCGCGACCGCAGTTCGATGAGGTGATCCATCAATGGCGCCCGTGAGGCGTCGATGTCTTCCTGGCTCATGACGCCTTCGCTGTCCCGGCCGCCGGTGCTGCCTGATCGGCGGGCACCGCCGCTGCCGCCTGCGGCTCCGCCGGCTTGTGCGCGGCCGCTTCCGCCTGCTGAACGGCTTCAGCGGCGCTGTGCTGCTCAGCCTCGATGAATGTCTCTGCCGTCGGCGGCGCCGGAAGCGTCGGCTCCAGCGACAGCGGCTCGCCCGGCGTTGCCTCCAGCGCGCTGGTCGCCGCGTTTTCTGCCGCAGCGGACGATTCCGCGCCAAACGTCGGGGTGTCGATTTTCAGCGCGTCCTCGACATCCTTCTGGACGTCGCCGAGCAGATTGCCGGTTGTGAAGCCCTTGGCCGTGTCCCGGATGTCGTCGAACGACTTCTTCAGGTCGGCCATCTCGGCTTCACGCATGGCCTCGTTGAACTGGCCCTGAAACTCGGACGCCATCCGGCGCATCTTCCCCATCCACTGACCGACCATGCGCAGCACGCCGGGCAGTTCCTTGGGGCCGATTGCGATCAACGCGACGACCGCGATTACGACCAGTTCACTCCAGCCGATATCAAACATTCATCTATCCGCTCGCGGGCCGTCGGTCCCACGCCTCGTCGGGGCAGACCCGGCCCTGTCGGGAGAAGCGCGCTACGTCAGCAGCTTCAGACGACCTTGCTGCCGACGTCCGAACGCGATGCAGGGGTGGTCGGCGCATTGTCGATGGTCTTGAGCGGCTCGGTCTTCTCGGCCGTCTTCTCATCGTCCGCCATGCCCTTCTTGAAGGCCTTGATACCCTGAGCGACATCGCCCATCAGGTCGGAGATCTTCCCGCGCCCGAACAAGAGCAGGACCACTGCGATCACCACGATCCAGTGCCAAATGCTCATTGAACCCATCCTGCTACCCTCCACACTCGCGACTGCATCCGGCAGTCGGATATTGTTCTGAAACTAGGCGTAAGGCACGGCAAAAACAAGAACTTAAGCCGCAATTACCAAAGCGCTGATGCAATTGTCGCAGTTATGATTTCCGCCGGCAGGCGCGACAATCCGGCGACCGGAAAAATCACGATTCCTCAGGGTTTTCCGGCTCCACGCGCGGCGCAAGGCCGAGATCGAGTTCCGGATCCTCGAGCGGGTCCTCGTCCTCACGGAGCGCAGGATCATCCGACGGTGTCGGAATGTTGAAGCTCGAAGGCAGCCGCGGATCCAAAAGCCCGGTTCCCTTCAACTCGTCGAGACCCGGCAGGTCGCCCAGCGCCTCCAGGTTGAATTGCGACAAAAACGTCTCCGTGGTGCCGAAGGTCAGCGGCCGGCCCGGCGTCTTGCGCCGTCCGCGCGGACGGATCCAGCCCGTCTCCAGCAGCACGTCGAGCGTGCCCTTGGAGGTGGCAACGCCGCGGATCTCTTCGATCTCGCCGCGCGTCACCGGCTGGTGATAGGCGACGATCGCCAGCACCTCGATCGCCGCGCGCGACAGGCGCTTGGTCTCGCTGGTCTCGCGGGTCATCAGCCAGGCGAGATCGCCGGCGGTGCGGAAAGTCCAGCGATTGCCGATATGGATCAGGTTGACGCCGCGCGGGGCGTATTCTTCCTGCAACTGCAGCAAGGCGCCCTTGATATCGACGCCGTCCGGCATCCGCTTCGCGAGCACCGACTGCTCGACCGGCTCCGCGGACGCGAACAGCAGCGCCTCAAGCAGGCGAAGCTCATCGGCGCGCGACAGCGGCCCTTGCGGCTGCGTCGCCGCGGCCGGCGCATTGGCCTCAGCTGCTGCAGCCTGCGGCACGCCTTCGCTATCGGCATCATCCTGCGCAGCGGCTTCGAGACCTTCTTCAGTCTCCGCAGCGAGCTCGCTCTTCTCGGCGCCCGCCTCAAAATCATCCGGTGCAGCGTTGTCAGACTCGGTCAGGGCGGCTTCCGGCTCGTCCTCATCGGCCTCCAATTCTTCCGTTTCCGCGGCTTCCGTCTCGAGCAGCTCGTCAAGCTCGTCGGCCTCGCCTTCTTCCTCGTCAGCCTCGTCGGCGTCGGCACTTACGTCGGCGTCGCCCTCCGCGCTTCCGAGATCCGCGTCATCTGGATCAACGTCATCGAGATCGGCAGCCTGCAGCTCTTCCGCCTCATCATCGAGGCGCTCGCCCGCATCGCCAGCGGCAGGCTCGTCTTCCGTTCCGGCGGCATCGGCCCCGGCCACGGCATCCGCCTCCTCAGCCTCAGCCTCAGCCTCAATATCAAGCTCCGCTTCGTCCTGTTCGGCTACCTCGTCCAATTCAGCAGCTTGCAATTCGGCAGCAGTTTCCAGCTCGGCCTGCTCTTCGACCTCAACGTCGATGTGCTTTTCCGCCGGCAACGCCATGGCTGGGTCTCCCTCTCGATCATCGGGCATCACGCAAATTTCACTCATCAGTCTTCGGCCGGTTTTTCAGGCTGCGGCGCGGCGGTTTCCTGATCGGCAACGGCCTCGACCGCATGGCGCTTGCGCAGAAACAGCGGCCCGAACGCCTCGGCCTGATGAACTTCGGCCGTGCCGTCGCGCACCAGCTCAAGGGTCGCCGCAAAACTCGATGCGAATACCGTCGCGGCCTGCGCCGGATCGACGACATAGCGGTACAGATATTCGTCGAGGCGGCTCCATTCCTCGGCCATGCCGACCAGCCGCTCGAGCGACGCCCTCGCCTCCGCCAGCGACCAGACCGACCGCTTGGCAAAACTCACCGTCGCGAGCACCCGCTGCTGGCGCTGGGTCGCATAGGCGGTCAGGAGATCGTAAAGCGTCGCGGTCCAGCGCGGCGTCCTGATCTCGGCGATAGTCTCAGGCTGGCCGCGCGCCATTACTTCACGGCCAAGCTGCGGACGCGCCATCAGCTGATTGGCAGCCTCGCGGATCGCTTCGAGCCGGCGCAGCCGATTGGCAAGGGCTTCGGCCATCGCCTCGGCGCTCGGGCCCTCCGCCTCGGGCGGCTCCGGCAGCAGCAGACGCGACTTCAGAAACGCCAGCCACGCCGCCATCACCAGATAGTCAGCAGCAAGCTCGAGACGAAGCTTCCGCGCCGCCTCGATAAACACAAGATATTGATCGGCGAGCGCGAGAATGGAGATTTTGGCGAGATCGACCTTCTGCTGCCGGGCAAGCGCGAGCAACAGGTCGAGCGGGCCTTCATAGCCCTCGACGTCGACGACCCACGTCTCCTCGGCCTCGTCGGCTTCAACCGGCCGCGCCTCGAATTGCAAAATCTCAGCGGTCATGCACTCAGCGCCTCTGCCCGTGCGACCAGTTCATCGAGCTCGGCCCGCGCCGCCTGCCGGTCGAGCGGCTGCGCCTGGCCCCGCGCCGCAAGCGCCGCCTCGGCCCGCGCGAGCGGCTTGCCTGCGAGCTCGGGCACCGCGTCAGCGACCTCCCGCATTTCGGCGAGATTGCCGTTGCAATGCAGCACCACGTCGCAACCGGCGGCAATCGCCGCGCGGCTCCGCTCCCCGATCGAGCCGGCCAGCGCATTCATGGAAACGTCATCGCTCATCAGCAGGCCCTGGAACCCGATTTCGCGCCGAATCACTTCCTCGATAATTGTCGCAGAAGTCGTCGCAGGTTGGGCAGGATCGAGCGCGCTAAACACAACATGTGCGGTCATCGCCATGGCAAGGTCCGCGAGCGGGCGGAACGCAGCGAAGTCCGTCAGTTCCAATTCGTCCGCAGGCGTGTCCACGACCGGCAGCCTGTGGTGGCTGTCGGCCGTCGCCCGGCCATGGCCGGGAATATGTTTGAGCACCGGCAGCACGCCGCCCGCGGCAAGACCGTCAGTCACGGCGCGGGCGATCGCCACCACCTTTCCCGGGGTCGTGCCATAGGCGCGGTTGCCGATCACGGCGTCGGCGCCGGCGACCGGAACGTCCGCCAGCGGCAGGCAATCGACGGTGATGCCGAGGTCGAGCAGGTCGGCGGCGATCAGCCGGGCACTGAGCCACGCTGCCCGCAGACCGCTGACCTCATCCGCCTCATAGAGGGTGCCGAAGACCGCGCCGGGCGGATAGACCGGCCACAGCGGCGGGCCGAGACGCTGGACTCGGCCGCCCTCCTGATCGATCAGGACCGGGGCATCGGGCCGACCGACCTCGCCCCTCAATTGCGAAACAAGATCAGATACTTGCTGATGACTTTCGACATTTCGCTTGAAGAGAATAAAACCCCACGGGCGATTGTTGCGCAAAAATGCGCTCTCGTCTGCGTTCAGTCGGGTGCCGGATACGCCGGAAATAAATGCGCGCGCGCTCATACAGCCGATTAGCGCGCGCGCAGCTCATGGGTCAAGGAAAGGCCCGTTAATTCCTTTGGACGATGCACTGACCGCCGGCGGATTTCATATTTCCGCAGAGATTGGTGGCCTCGTCAGCACTGGCAAACGGCCCGACCATCGCGCGGTAATAGATGCCCTTGCTGCCAAGATCGACCTTCTTGATCATTGGCTGCTGGCCGCGCAGCACCGTCGGGAACTTGCCCTGAAGCACCCGGAACGATGCCCGCGCATCGGCTTCGCTGCGCTGGGAGGAGACCTGGACAACGTAGCCGCCCGCTGCCGGGGTGGCCGCGGTCGGATTGATCGATGCCGTTCGCATCGGCGTGTCCTGGGTCGCGGCCGCAGCGGGACGCGCCGGAGCTGCCGGACGCTGCGCCGCAGGAGGTGGCGCGGCGGAAGCCGCTGCGATCGCATCGGGCTGATCCGAGCGGACCGGAACGGTGCGAATACGGCGCGGCTCAGGACCGGACGAGAGCGTACCGTTCCCGGTGAGATGGGCGGACGGCCCGTTCGGCGCCGTGGAGGCGACAGCCACCGGCGCCGCACTCTGGGTCAGCGGCGGGAACACGACGCGGGGGCCGGACTGCGCCTTGCTGGAGACATCCACCGGCTGCTCCTCGCGCGGCACGATGCGCTCGACGCCGGCGAGGCGCTCCTGCTCAGGCTTGGCCTGGGCATTGGCCTCGGTCGGCGGCACCACCTTGATCGGGTTGCTATCGGCCCGGATCACCGGGGGCTCGCCTTTCGGCGCACTCGAGCTGAAGGTGCGGTAGGCATAGGCGCCGCCGGTGCCGACGACAGCCAGCGCGAGAATGGCGGCGATCGTCTTGAACCCGCCGCGCTTCTTCTCCGAATAGCCGCCGTCCTCGTCGTAGTCGTAGTGGTCGTCGTGGTAATGGGACTCCTGCGCACCGTGCTGGCCGTAGCCGTCGGTGTGCTGCGCATGGCCATAGAGCGTGTCGTCATAACGCCCGGCCTGCTGATCACCAGCGTAATGGGACGGCGCGAGGGTCTCCGGCATGGGATGGCTGCGATGGCTGCCAAGAAAAGCCGGGCGAGCCTCCTGCGGCGCGGCGGCACGGTCTTGCCCATGCGACGGCGGTGCATAGGGATCGACCGCCGGCGCGCCCTGCCCGCCGCCCCGGCGCTGCAGCCAGCTCGGCGGCCCTGCGGGCGCCACCGGCGCCTCTTCAAAAAACTGATTTTGCGGCTCGATCGCTGCTTCCGGGGCACGCGGCTCCGCGCGCAGCTCGCTCAATCGCGGCGGCCCCTTGCGGCCCGCATTGGGAAAGTCCGCCAGGGGATCGTTCTGCCCGATCAGGCGAGCCAGCTCCGCCAGCGGGTCGCTGCCATGATTTTCCTGCCTCGGATCGTCGCCGTATTCCGAGTGGATGTGTCCGTTTTGATATCGATCGGCCATCTAGATGCGTCCCCTTCGGGAAAGCCGCCCTTCGCCGAACAGCGATGCGACTGCGCCAATGCCGTCACAACTGCCCCGTGTGAAACGGCGAAATCCCCTTGTTTACCGCATCTCGGTCGGAGCCTGAACGCCAAGAACCTGGAGACCAGAAGCCAGCACCGAGACGACGCCCTGCACTAAGGCCAGTCGCGCAGTTGTGATTACTGCATCATTATTGATAATGAAGCGTAAATGCGGCATATCGCGACCCTTGGTCCAGAGCGAATGGAATTCGCTCGCAAGATCATAAAGATAGAACGCGATACGATGCGGCTCATGGGCCAGCGCAGCCGCCTCGACGGTGCGCGGATAGAGCGCAATCCGTCGCATAAGGCTCACTTCCGCGGGATCGACCAGCCGATCGAGCTCGGCATCGACCAGCGAGGCGCGGCGCGGCGCGTCATCCTCGGGCAGTTCCGGGTACGATTCGCGGGCATTACGGAAAATCGAAAAGCCGCGGGCGTGACCGTACTGGACATAGAACACCGGATTGTCGCGCGACTGCTCGATCACCTTGGCGAGGTCGAAATCGAGCGCGGCGTCGTTCTTGCGGAATAGCATCATGAAGCGGACAGCGTCGACGCCGACTTCATCCACCACTTCACGAAGTGTCACGAACTCACCGGCCCGCTTGGACATTTTCACCGGCTCGCCACCGCGCAGCAGCTTCACGAGCTGGACGATCTTGACGTCAAGTGTGGCCTTGCCGCCGGTGATCGCACTGATCGCGGCCTGCACCCGCTTGATGTAGCCGCCGTGGTCGGCGCCCCAGACGTCGACCAGATTGGCGAAGCCGCGGTCGAACTTCGTCTTGTGATAGGCGATGTCGGAGGCGAAATAGGTGTAGGAGCCGTCCGACTTCATCAGCGGCCGGTCGACGTCATCGCCATAGGCGGTCGCCCGGAACAGCGTCTGCTCGCGGTCCTCGTAGTCCTCGACCGGCGCGCCCTTCGGCGGCGGCAGCCGCCCCTCATAGACGTCGCCCTTGGCCCGCAGCTCGGCAATCGTCGCGCCGACCTGATCGCCGCCCTCGACCAGCGAGCGCTCGGAGAAGAACACGTCGTGCTTGACGTTGAGCGCGGCGAGATCGCCGCGGATCTGGTCCATCATCATGGCGATGGCTTTTGCGCGCACAACCGGCAGCCACTCGGCTTCCGGCTTGCTGAGCAGCGTTTCGCCGAATCCGGCGACCAGCGCCTCGCCCACCGGCTTGAGGTAGTCGCCGGGATAAAGCCCCTCCGGAATCTCGCCGATCACCTCGCCGAGCGCCTCGCGGTAGCGCAGGAACGCCGAGCGCGCCAGCACGTCGACCTGCGCGCCCGCGTCGTTGATGTAGTATTCGCGGGTGACGTCGAAGCCGCCGAAGCTCAAAAGGCTCGCCAGCGCATCGCCAAACACCGCGCCGCGGCAATGGCCGACATGCATCGGCCCCGTCGGGTTGGCGGAAACGTATTCGACGTTGATCTTTTCGCCGCCGCCGATGGCGCTGCGGCCGTAGGCGGCCCCTTCCCGCAGGACGATGCGCAGGGCGTCGGTCCATGCCGACTGCGTCAACGTCAGGTTGATGAAGCCCGGCCCTGCGACCTCCACCGCCTCGATCAGCGGGTCGCTCCGCAGCGCCGCCGCAAGCTTCTCCGCGAGGTCGCGCGGTTTGGCCTTGGCCTCCTTGGCGAGCACCATCGCGGCATTGGTCGCCATGTCGCCGTGGCTGGCATCGCGCGGCGGTTCCACAACAATGCGCGACAGGTCGATCCCGTCGGGCAAGGTCCCCTCGGTTGCCAGTGCGCGGCAGGCGCCGTGAACGCGCGACAGGATTTCGGCGAAGATGTGCGGGAAGACGGGGTCAGCCATTTGATGATCGCAATTTTTTGGGGAAGCCGGCTGCTGCCGGCATGCCGCCGCCTAACGTAATTCTGGGGTGCTGTCAAAAAGCCGCGCGTGTTCCATCAGGGCGAAACGATCCGTCATTCCAGCGATGAAGTTGCCGATCTGCCGCAGAAGCGCGCCATCGTCCCCCTCTAGCGCCGCGGTTCGCCATTCGGCCGGCAGCTCCTCTGGCACGGCCCTGTATCTGGCGAATAGGTCGCGCAAGATCGAGGCCGCGTCGTTCATCACCCCGACGACGCGCGGGTGGCGGTACATCTTCTCGAACAAAAAGGTCTTGATTGCCTTTTCGGTCAGCGCCGCGTCGTCGGAGAACGCGGCCAGCGTCCGCCCCGCCTGCCGGACGTCGTCCGCGCTTTGCGGCCGCGTCGCCTGCAGGCGGCGTTCGGTCTCCTCAACCACCGCACCGATCAGATAGGAGATCAGTTCGCGCACGAGTTCCGCTGCCCGGCGATGCGGATCGAGCACCGGCCAGCGCCGGTCGATGGCGGCGATCATGCCCGCCAGCGTCGGCAGCGCCTTGAGGTCCTCGATCTGGAACAGCCCGGCGCGCAAGCCGTCGTCGATGTCATGCGCGTCGTAGGCGATGTCGTCGGCGATCGCCGCGACCTGGGCCTCGAGCGAGGCATGGGCGGCGAGTTGCAGATCGTGCTGCGCGACATAGTCGGCGATCCCGACCGGAATCCCCGCCGAGCGATAGCGCCCCACCGGCCTACCGCTGCGGTCCAGCAGCGGGCCGTTGTGCTTGACGACGCCCTCGAGCGTTTCCCACGTCAGGTTGAGGCCATCGAAATCCGGGTAGCGATGCTCCAGCGAGGTCAGGATGCGGAGCGTCTGCGCATTGTGGTCGAACCCGCCGACCTCGCGCAGGCATTCGTCGAGCGCGCTCTCGCCGGCATGGCCATAGGGCGGATGGCCGAGGTCATGGGCGAGCGCCAGTGTCTCGGTCAGATCCTCGTCGAGGCCGAGCTGGCGGGCCAGTGCGCGGGCAATCTGGGCGACCTCAAGCGTGTGCGTCAGACGGGTACGATAGTGGTCGCCTTCATGGACGACGAAAACCTGGGTCTTGTACTGGAGGCGGCGAAAGGCCGTCGAATGGATCACCCGGTCGCAATCGCGCCGGAACGGGCTGCGGGTCCGGCTCGGAGCCTCCGGGTGAAGGCGGCCGCGGCTCAGCGCCGGGTCACAGGCATAGGGCATGCGGGCAGCAGGCATTTCGACCGACACAGGCATGTTTCCTCATCGCCCCACCCCAGACCGAATCATCGTCGGCCGCAAGGGAGCGCCTGCCAGTTTAGAGCATGCGCAATGTGATGGCGGGAACCCCACATTTGGCCGCGGCTACGTTGATTCCGGCCGGCAACGCACCTAATTATGGTGACGCGGAGTTTTTTGAACTTCGGCTTACGACGGAGCTTGCGGCAATGACAGTCAACGTCACCCTTTCCGACCGGGCGACACGCCGGATTGGCGAAATTCTGCGATCCGAGCGCGAAGGCGCCAAAATGCGGATCAGCGTGGAAGGCGGCGGCTGCTCCGGGTTTCAGTACAAGTTCGATGTCGATCACGAACAGGCCGAGGACGATCTCGTGATCGCCCGCGACAGCGTCGTCGTGCTGGTCGATCCGGCGTCCGCGCCGTTTCTTGCCGGATCGGAAGTCGATTTCGTCGACGATCTGATCGGCGCATCGTTCCGGGTGGTCAACCCGAACGCCACCGCCTCCTGCGGCTGCGGCACCAGTTTTTCGATCTGAGCCAACCGGCCCCGATCAAGACTTCGCCAGACCATTCATTGAGACAAAAAAAGGCGCCGGAACCCGGCGCCTTTTGGTTTTCCGTTGCTGGCTGCAATTCACTCCGCCGCCGCCACCTTCGGGCGCGGGAAATCGACCTCGTCGTCCTCGACCTCCGGCGGACCAAGGCGGCGCTTCAGGCGTTGGTCGAAGCGGTCGAGATAGATGTAGATCACCGGCGTGATGTAGAGCGTCAGCAACTGCGACACGCACAGGCCGCCGACCACCGCGACGCCGAGCGGCTGGCGCAGCTCCGCGCCCGCGCCCGTGCCGAGCGCAATCGGCAGCGTGCCGAAAATCGCGGCGAAGGTCGTCATCATGATCGGGCGGAAACGCAGCAGCGCCGCCTCGCGGATGGCGTGCTCGGCGCTGAGGCCGAGGCGACGCCGCTCCAGCGCGAAGTCGACCATCATGATCGCGTTCTTCTTCACGATGCCCACCAGCATCACAATGCCGATCATCGCGATCACCGACAGCTCCATGTCGAACAGCATCAGCGTCAAGATAGCGCCAATACCCGCCGACGGCAGGCCGGAAATGATGGTGATCGGGTGAATGAAGCTCTCGTACAGAATGCCGAGGATCACGAAGGCCGCAAACACTGCCGCGAGGATCAGAACGCCCTGCCCGCGCAGCGACTCCTGAAACACCTGCGCCGTTCCCGAGAAGCCGGTCGCGATCGTGACCGGCAGGTTGGAGTCCCGTTCGATCGTGGTGATGTGGTCAACCGCATAGCCGAGCGAATGGCCCGGCGCGAGGTTGAAGGAGATCGTCACCGCCGGCTGCTGCCCCTGATGGTTGATCTGCAGCGGGCCGACCGAGGGGACCATCTTGGCCACCGCATCGAGCGGAATGGTCTGGCCGCGGTTGGTCTTCACATAGAGTTTTGAGAGGTCCGACGGATCGACCCGGAACTGCGGCTGCACTTCCATGATGATCTTGTAGTCGTTCGACGGCATATAGATCGTACCGATCTGCCGCGTGCCATAGGCGTTGAAGAGCTGGTTGCGGACCTGCTCCACGGTGACGCCGAACACCGCCGCCTTCTCGCGGTCGACGTCGACCACGAGCTGCGGGTTCTTGATGTAGAGGTCGGTGGTGACGTCGAGCAGTCCGGGCACCTTGGCGATCTTCTCACGCATCATCGGCGCAAGCCGATAGAGCGCCTCGGTGTCGCCGCTCTGCAGCACGTACTGGTACTGGCTCTTGGAAATGCGCCCGCCGACATTCAGGTTCTGGATGCTCTGGAAGAACGCCTGCAGGCCCGGCACCTGAAGCGCGGTCTGGCGCAGCCGCTGGATCACCTTCGGCGCGGCATCGCGCTCGCCCCGCGGTTTCAGCGAGATGAACAGGCGGCCGTAGTTCGCCGTCGGGTTCGGGCCGCCGGAGCCGACCGTGCTGTTGATGTATTCGATCGCCGGATCCTTGCCGAGCAGATCGGCCAGCACCTGCTGCCGCGCCTTCATCGCCTCGAAGGAGGTGTCGGTCGCCGCCTCCGTCACGCCGATGAGAAAGCCCGTGTCCTCCTGCGGGAAGAAGCCCTTCGGCACCACGGCGTAGAGGACGAACGTGCCGAACAACGTCGCGAAGGTGACGACCAGCATCACGGACTTGTAGGCGAGCACGCGGTCGAGCGTCCATTCATAGGCGCGCAGCCAGCTATTGAACATGCGCTCGAAGACGCGGAGCACGATGTTGAGCCGCTTGTCCGGATCGTGCGCCCTGAGCATGCGCGCGCTGAGCATCGGCGTTAGCGTCAGCGAGACGAAGCCGGACACAAGAATCGCGACCGAAACGGTGACGGCGAATTCGCGGAATACGCGTCCGACGATGCCGCCCATCAGCAGCACCGGGATGAACACGGCGATCAGCGAGAAGGTGATCGAGATGATCGTGAAGCCGATCTCGCGCGCGCCCTTGAGCGCCGCCTCGAACGGCCTCATCCCGCGCTCGATATAGCGCATGATGTTTTCGAGCATCACGATGGCGTCGTCGACGACGAAGCCGACCGACAATGTCATCGCCAGCAGCGTCATGTTGTTAATCGAGAAATCGAGCAGGTACATGACCGCGCAAGTGCCGATCAGCGAGATCGGCACGGCGAGCGCCGGAATGAACGTCGCCGACATCGAGCGCAGGAACAGGAAGATCACCAGCAGCACGAGCGCCACGGCGATCAGCAGCGTTTCCTCGACGTCGGCCACCGCCTGCCGCACCGAGATCGAGCGATCCATCATCACGTCGACGGAGATCGACGGGGGGATCTGGGCGCGCAGCGCGGGCAGCTTGGCGCGCACGCCATCGACCACGGCGATGACGTTGGCGTCCGGCTGCTTCTGCACGGCCAGCACGATGGCGCGGTTGCCGTTCAGCCAGGTCGCGATCCTGTCGTTCTCGACGCTGTCATAGATGTTGGCGATCTCGTCGAGCTTCACTGGCGCGCCGTTGCGCCAGGCGACGACGACCTTGCTGTAGTCCGCAGCCTTGTTCATCTGCCCGGACGCCTGCAGCGCGACGTCCTGCTTCGGCCCGTTCAGGGTGCCGACCGGCGTGCTGGAGTTGGCGCCGGCGACGGCGGCGCGGACATCGTCGAGCGTCAGCCCGCGTGCCGCGGCGGCCTGCGGATCGACCTGAACGCGGATCGCGAATTTCTGGCTGCCATAGATCAGCACCTGCGCCACGCCGGGGATCTGCGAAAGCGCCTGGCCGACGGTGATCTCGCCATATTCGTTCACGGCCGAGAGCGGCAACGTGTCGGACGACAGTGAAATATAGATCACCGGAAACTCCGCCGGGTTCACCTTTCTGAAGCTCGGCGGGATCGTCATCTCTATCGGCAATCGCCGCTGCGCGATGGTGAGCGCGGTCTGCACGTCGAGCGAGGCGGCGTCGATATTGCGGCTGAGGTCGAACTGGATGGTGATCTGCGAGGTGCCCTGCGACGACTGCGAGGACATCGACGAGATGCCGGCAATCGTCGACAGTTGCCGCTCGATGATGCCGGCAACGGAGGCGGCCATCGTGTCGGCGCTGGCGCCGGGCAGCGTCGCCGTCACCTCGATGGTGGGAAAGTCCACCTTCGGCAGCGCGGAGACCGGCAGCAGACGAAACCCGAAAATGCCGAAGGCAACGATCGACGCCGTCAGCAGCGTGGTCAGAACCGGGCGACGGATACACAGCTCGGAGAGCGTCATGGATCAGGCTCCAGCCTTCCGGCTCCGCGCTTCCACGGCCGTTCCATCTGACAGAAGGAGCTGCCCCTCAACCACGACGTCTTCACCGCCCGAAAGGCCGGTCGCAATCATCGAGCGTCCTTCCGAGGTACGCGCCACCGTCACGGGCTGCACCCGCGCCTTGCCGTCCTTCACGACGAACACGAAGTCGCCGGTCTGGCTGCGCTGCACCGCTTCCGACGGCACCACGACGCTCTGCTCGTTGCGAATGATCAGCTTGGTCGGCACCAGCGCGCCGGGCCACAGCCGTTCCGCGGCGTTCTCCATCACTGCGCGGACCGTCACCATGCCGGTGGCGGTATCCACCGTGTTTTCGATCATCGCAACGACGCCGGCCTCGCTCTGATTGTCGCCGGGCATGGTCGCGAGCACCTTGGAGGACGAGGCCGCGACGGCGGCCTGCAGATCGACCAGCACGCGCTGCGGCACCGCGAAGGACACGTAGATCGGCGCGATCTGGTTGATCGTCGCGAGCGGCGCGACATCCGCCGGCCGCACGAAGTTGCCGACCTTGACCGTCGCAGCGCTGATGCGCCCGGAAATCGGCGCGCGGATCACGGTATAGGTCTTCTGGACCTTGAGGTTGTCGAGCGCAGCCTGATCGGCCTCGATAGTGCCGCGAAGAACGTCCGCCTGGGTGTTGGCATTGTCGAGGCTGACCTGCGTCGTCGCCCCCTTCCCGATCAGGTCGCCGAAGCGCCGCTGATCGCGCTCCGCGCCGACCAGCGAGGCGCGGCTCTTGGCCACCACGCCTTCGGCCTGTGCGATCTGCGCATCGATCTGGCGGGAGTCGAGCGTGAAGAGGATGTCGTCCTTGCTGACCTTGGCGCCGTCCTCGAAATGCACCGCCGTGATGGTGGTATCGAGCCGCGACTTGAGGGCGACGCTCGCAATCGGCGTCACCGTGCCGATGGCGTCGACATCGATCGGCATCGATTTCAGCTCGGCCTTGGCCAGCTCGACGGAAACGACCCTTGCGCGAGATCCCTTCTGGGCTGCTTTACTGTCGGACGAAGGCCCCCGCGCATAGACTGCGGCGAAGGCGGCCCCGCTGAGCAGAGCCACGAGAAGGAGAAATCGAGCTTTGTTCTTCATACGACACGTGGGACAGCCCCGGAAAACCAGTCGCGAAGGCCGCCTTCTCTCCAAAATTGGCTAAGGGTTGCGCTCTAAATCACGAAATTTATCATGAGATGCCTAATCATGGTACGCAAACCATTGGAAAACTGGCAATAATCAAATCGCGCTTTGCGGCTAAATAGCACCGCTTCGTGAAAAAAATGTGCGCGGCGGCTCGTCCGCCGGCATCCGCCCCGATAAACCGTTGAGATAGCAATGCCCATTCGGATCGCCACCTGGAACGTCAACTCCGTCCGCCAGCGGCTCGACCACCTCGTCACCTGGCTGAAGGCGACCGCACCGGACATCGCCTGCCTCCAGGAAATCAAATGCGTGGACGAGGCGTTTCCGCGCGAGGCAATTGAGGCGCTCGGCTACAATGTGGTCACGCACGGGCAAAAGACCTTCAACGGCGTCGCGCTTCTGTCGCGCTTTCCGTTCCAGGAAACCACGCCGATGCTGCCGGGCGATCCGGAAGACAATCACGCCCGCTTCCTCGAAGGCGTCGTGTCGCACAAGCACGGCGTCGTGCGGGTCGCGTGCCTTTATCTGCCGAACGGCAATCCGGCGATGACCGACAAATACACCTACAAGCTCAATTGGATGGCGCGTCTGCGTGACTACGCCGCGGATCGTCTGAAGGCCGAGGAGCCGCTCATCCTGGCGGGCGACTACAACGTGATCCCCGACAGCCGTGACGTTCACAATCCGGCGGCCTGGGCGAACGATGCCCTCTTTCTGCCGCAAACCCGTCAGGCGTTTCAGTCGCTGCTGAACCTCGGCCTGACCGATGCGCTGCGCGCGACAACCGATGCGGCGGGGCAATATACGTTCTGGGATTATCAGGCGGGCGCGTGGCCGAAGAACAACGGCATCCGCATCGACCATCTGCTGCTGTCGCCGCAGGCCAGCGACAGGCTGCTCGCGGCGGGTATCGACCGGCATGTGCGGGGCTGGGAAAAGGCGTCAGACCACGTTCCGGTCTGGATCGATCTCGATCTTGAGCCGCTCTGAGCGGCAGCCGTCAACCAAGGTAGACAGCGGCCAGCGGCGAATGTGTCAGTCGCGGCGGCCCTGCACCCAGCGCTCCAGCATCTTGAGCGCCATTGCCCGGTCGTCCTCGGTCGCCTTGGCGAGCGCCTTGTTGTAGCTGTCGGTGATCCAGAGCTCCTCGGTGGTCGCGCTGTCCTTGGCCAGCGTCAGCCACATCAGGCCGCGCGCCGCCTGCCGCGGCAGGTGCTCGCCGTTGAACAGCATCTGCCCCAGCAAGGCCTGCGCCTGGTGTTGGCCCTTCTGCGCCGCAAGGCCGAGCCAGCGCGCGCCGTAGCGCGGATCACGCGGCGCACCGACCCCGCCGATATACATGCGGGCGAGATCATACTGCGCATCGGCATTGCCGAAATAGGAAGCGGCATAGGAGAACATCTCCCGCGCCCGTTCCGGGTCGGCCTTGATCTTGGTGTTCGGGATGCCGCGCAGAAGATAGCGGCCGAGTTCGACGAAGGCGTTGGCAACGATCGCCGCCTGCGGCGCGGACGGATTGTCCTCGGCATGGGCATTGGCGATGCGGCTGAAATAGCCGAAGGCCCGCAGATTGTCCTGCGCCACGCCGTCGCCATTGGCATACATGCGGCCCAGCTTCCACTGCGCGACCGGGTGCCCGCCCTCGGCAGCGTATTGCAGCGCCGTGAGGCTCGAGCTCGGCGGGACCGCCTGCTTCAGCGCCGACGCGGCGGCCGGCTGCTGCGCAGCGACAACGGGGATGGTGGCTTCATCGTGACCAACGGCGGTGCCTTCGAACGCAGAGGCCGGACTAACCGAGACCACAGCAGCAAACGCAAACGCAACGACTAGACGCTCAGATGTCCGCATAACACTGTTTCTCATGCGCCGCGCCCGGATGGGTGACCGCGCCATAGACGGCAGGCCCCACCTGTTGGGCATATTTCCAAAGCACACCCGAGCGAGCATTAGACTCGCGCGGTTCCCAGTTTTTCCGACGCTCAGCCAGTTCGGCATCCGTCAACTTCACATCGAGCGTGCCGGCATTGGCATCGATCTCGATGATGTCTCCATCCCGCAACAGCGCGATCGGGCCGCCGACCGCCGCCTCCGGCCCGACGTGGCCGATGCAGAAGCCGCGCGTCGCGCCGGAAAACCGGCCGTCGGTGATGAGCGCAACCTTGCCGCCCATGCCCTGCCCGTACAGCGCCGCCGTGGTCGCGAGCATCTCGCGCATGCCCGGTCCGCCGCGCGGCCCCTCATAGCGGATGACCAAAACCTCGCCTTCCCGATAGGTGCGGTTCTTGACCGCCTCGAACGCATCCTCTTCGCGATCAAAGCAACGCGCCGGTCCTGCAAATGTCAGCTCGGTCATCCCGGCGACTTTCACAATCGCACCTTCCGGCGCGAGGTTACCGCTCAACCCGACAACTCCACCCGTCACCGTGATCGGATGGTCGGCTGGCCGCACCACGTCCTGATCGGGATTCCATTTCACGGCTTTGAGATTCTCGGCGATGGTCCGCCCGGTTACGGTAAGACAATCGCCGTGAAGATAGCCGTGATCGAGAAGCGTCTTCATCAGAAGCGGTATGCCACCAGCTTCAAACATGTCTTTGGCGACATAGCGGCCGCCTGGTTTCAAATCCGCGATATATGGTGTCTTTTTGAAGATTTCGGCGACGTCGAACAGGTCGAACTCGATGCCGCACTCATGCGCGATCGCCGGCAGATGCAGCGCCGCGTTGGTCGAGCCGCCGGACGCAGCGACGACGGCCGCCGCATTCTCCAGCGCCTTGCGCGTGACGATGTCGCGGGGGCGGATATTGGCGGCGATCAGATCCATGATCTGTTCCCCGGCCGCCATGCAGAACGAATCCCGGATTTCGTAAGGGGCCGGAGCACCGGCCGAATATGGCAGCGCCAAGCCGATCGCCTCGGAAACCGTGGCCATCGTGTTGGCGGTGAACTGCGCGCCGCAGGCGCCCGCCGACGGACACGCCACGCGCTCGATCTCGTCGAGATCGGCGTCCGACATCTCGCCGACCGAATATTTGCCGACCGCCTCGAACATGTCCTGCACGGTGACCTGCTGGCCACGGAAATTGCCCGGCAGGATCGAGCCGCCATAGATGAAGATCGAGGGCACGTTCAGCCGCACCATCGCCATCATCATGCCCGGCAGCGACTTGTCGCAGCCCGCAAGGCCCACCAGTGCGTCATAGGAGTGGCCGCGAATGGTCAGCTCGACGGAATCGGCGATCGTCTCGCGCGAGGGCAGCGACGAGCGCATGCCCTCGTGCCCCATGGCAATGCCGTCCGTCACGGTGATGGTGCAGAATTCACGCGGCGTCCCGCCCGCCGAGGCAACGCCCTTCTTCACCGCCTGCGCCTGGCGCATCAGCGAGATGTTGCACGGCGCGGCCTCGTTCCAGCACGAGGCGACGCCGACGAAGGGCTGGTGGATCTGGGCGGTGGTGAGGCCCATGGCGTAAAGGTAGGAGCGATGCGGCGCACGCTCGGGGCCTTCCGTCACATGACGGCTCGGCAGCCTCGACTTGATGTGCGCCTTCTGGTCCATCGCCAACCTGATCTCCGCCGCCTCAGGATCGAGACGACCTGTATGACCCGCGACCGTCTTGCGATCGCCGCCCTCCCCTGCTGGCTCAAGCCCGCAGTTGAAGTGCCTTCTTGGTCTCATTGAGGGGTGTGGCCAAATCGCGGCGCGCGCAAGCGGCTAGACCACCGCCGGGCAAATGTTCCGCCATTGTGGCTGACCCGCAACAGATTCCACGGTGATTTTCCACTGCAACGACGGCGAAAATTCGCAAGCGCCGCTGGTGCTACGACACCTCGCCAGCTTGTCCGATGCCGACGCGGACAACATGATTAACAGGCTCTTTCCGCATTCTCCCACGGCGCAAACGAGCTGTTCATCATCAATCCCGATTGGCTTGGCGTTTCTGCTCGATTCATTGTTCACTCCAAATATTACCGCTGCCTGCGCGCATCAGCCGCCGCGGGCCGCACGATGATTTGATCCGGTTCTTCGCTCAATTTCCGGAGAGGCGCGCTCGCCTCCCGCTCTGCGACCAGGCGATAACCCGAAATTTTTTAGGACATTCGATGAACCCCAATCAGCAGACTGCGGTGAGGCAGGCAGCCCCGGCGGCGCAGGCTCACGGAAAGTTGCTGATCAATGCATCGATCATCGGCGCGAGCGTTTTCCTCGCTTGCCTGCTCGGCATCCTGACCCGGCCGACCGGAATGCTCGCAACGCTCTGGCCGGCCAATGCGCTGCTGCTCGGCCTGTTCGTCCGCTATCCGCGTCTCGCAACCCCGCTTGGCTATCTGGCGGCCGCTGCCGCCTATACCGGCGCCGAATTCGCGACCGGCGGCACCCTGCTGCCGACCCTGCTGCTGACCGTCGCCAACCTTGCGGGGGTCGCCAGCGGGCACGTCCTGTTCGCCCGGCTTCCTCGCGGCCACCAACGGCTCAACGGCCCCAACTCGGTGCTGCACCTGGCGCTGAATGCGGCCATCGCCGCCGCTGTCGCGGGCGCCGTTGGCGTGGTCGGCGACCCGGTCCTCGACACTTTCAGCGGCTGGGAATTCTGGTTCACTACCGAATTTGCGAACTACATCGCGATCCTTCCGGTGATTCTATCGCTGCCGGACCGCAAGCCAGCCTCGCCGGCCCGGCGTCGCCGGCTTCAGGACCTGCAAAGGCCGCCGCTGTTCCATGCGGAACAGGTCGCGCCCGTCGCCGCCCTGATCCTGTCCGCTACGGCTGCGCTGCTGTTTGGCGGCCCCGGCGCAGTGGCCTTCGCCGTGCCCGCGCTGCTGTGGTGCGCCATCGCCCTCAGCCAGTTCACCACGGCAATTCTGACGCTCCTGTACAGCCAGTGGATCCTGCTCGCGATCTCGACCGGCTTTGTCACGATCACCACCGACGTCAATTCCCGTCCGGTGCTGACGTCATTGCGCATGGCGGTCGCACTGGTCGCCCTCGGCCCGATCATGGTCGCGAGCGTCATGGCGGCCCGCAACACCCTGCAGCGTCGTCTGGAACGCATGGCGCTGCACGATCATCTCACGGGACTGCTGAACCGACGTTCCTTCACCGAGGACGCCACGGCGATGCTGGAGAGCCTGGCGGCACAGCGCCAGCCGGTCGCCGTGATGATGGTGGACATCGACCACTTCAAGGCGATCAACGACACATTTGGGCACGCTGCAGGCGATGACGTGATCGCCAGCACCGCGGCCGTGCTGAAACGCTGCATCCGGCAGACCGAGCTCGCGGGCCGGCTCGGCGGCGAGGAATTTGCAGTGGTTGTGCCGGGATGCTCGAAAGACGATGCGCTCGCCATCGCCGAGCGGATGCGCGTTGCATTCGCGGACAACACGGTGACGACCATGAACGGCGACCGGATCACCGCCACCATCAGCATCGGCGTCGCCCATGCCGTCGAAGCGCCGGGCGAACTCGGCGCGCTGCTCGCAGCCGCCGACGCGGCGCTCTACCGGGCGAAGGCCGAGGGCCGTAACCGCGTCAATACCGACAACGCAGCGATGCCGACCCTGATCACCAACGCGCCGCCGCTTTGAGGAGCGACGGCGCAAAAGGCATGTCCCGGATGGTCGCGGTTTACACGTTCAGCACGCGGCCGTAGGCATCAAGCACCGCTTCCTTCATCATTTCCGACAGGGTCGGATGCGGGAAGACGGTGTGCATCAGCTCTTCCTCGGTCGTCTCGAGATTCATCGCGACGACATAGCCCTGGATCAGTTCGGTGACTTCCGCCCCGACCATATGCGCGCCGAGCAACTGGCCGGTCTTCTTGTCGAAGATCACCTTGACGAGGCCATGATCCTCACCAAGCGCGATTGCCTTGCCGTTGCCGACGAAGGGGAAGCGGCCGACGCGGATATCGCGCCCCTCCTCCTTCGCCTTGGCCTCGGTGAGGCCGACGGAGGCGACCTGCGGCTGGCAGTAGGTGCAGCCCGGAATGAGGCTCTTGTCGATCGGATGAGGCTTGAGCCCCTTGATCGCCTCGACGCAGATCACGCCCTCATGCTCGGCCTTATGCGCCAGCATCGGCGGGCCGGCGACGTCGCCGATGGCGTAGACGCCCGGCACGTTGGTCTTGCCGTAGCCGTCGACCATGATGCAGCCGCGATCGGTTTTGACGCCGAGTCTTTCGAGGCCGAGATTTTCGATGTTGCCGACGACGCCGACCGCCGAGATGACGCGCTCGAACTCCACCGTCTGCGGCTTGCCCTTGCCGTCGTCGATGGTCGCGACCACGCTGTCGCTCTTCTTGTCGAGGTTGGTGACCTTGGTGGCGGTGAGAATCTTGATGCCCTGCTTCGCGAACTGCTTGCGGGCGAACGCGGCGATCTCCGCGTCCTCGACGGGCAACACCTGCGGCAGGACCTCGACCACCGTGACGTCCGCGCCCATGGTGCGGAAGAACGACGCGAACTCGATGCCGATCGCGCCCGAGCCGATCACCAGCAGCGATTTTGGAATTTTTGGCGCAACCATCGCCTCAAAATATGTCCAGATCAGCTTGCCGTCCGCCTCCAGTCCCGGCAGCGCGCGCGGACGCGCGCCGGTGGCGACGATGACGTGCTTGGCGGTGTAGCTGCCCGGCCCAAGCGCGCCCTTCGGCGGTTCGGTCTTGAGCCGCGGGTCGGACGCCTTCACGGTGAGCTTGCCCGGCGAGTCGATCGTCGCCTCGCCCCAGATCACCGAGATCTTGTTCTTCTTCATCAGGAAGCCGACGCCGTCATTGAGGCGCTTCGACACGCCGCGCGAACGCTTCACCACCGCTTCCTGATCGAACCGGATGTTGTCCGCGGCAAGGCCGTAGTCCTTGGCGTTCTGCATGTAGTGATAGATCTCGGCGGAGCGCAGCAGCGCCTTGGTCGGGATGCAGCCCCAGTTCAGGCAGATGCCGCCGAGATAGGATTTTTCGACAATGGCTGTCTTGAACCCGAGCTGCGCCGCGCGGATCGCTGCGACATAGCCGCCGGGGCCGGAGCCGATGACGATGATGTCGAAAGAGGTGTCGGACATAACAATCTGCCTCAGTTACATGTCGGGTTTACATGTTTTGGGACCGACATCGAGCCGCGCGATGCGCGACGGCCCCGGCATCGGTCTGCCGTCGGCGCCGCGCGAAGGTTCGCGGACAACCGTGATGTCGAGGGCGCAGTTTCCACCGCGCGCGATGAAGCGGCCGAAATCGAGCCGTTCGATACGATCGACCACGCCGAGCTTTTCCGGAATTTCGTCCAGCGCGGCGATCGCCGCATAGGCCTGCCAGACAGTGTATTGCGGAGGGAGCTCTGCTGCGGCCGGCGACTGCGTCGCCAGCCACATGATTGCCGCCCCCGTCACCATCCACTGTCGCATCGGCAGAACCAGCGTCATCGGCGTGGCTTCTTTCGGCGTCAAACCACCATCATCACGGGGTTTTCGATCAGGGTCTTGAACGCGCCGATCAGTTCGGCGCCAAGCGCGCCGTCCACCGCACGATGATCGCACGACAGCGTGACGCTCATCACCGTCGCGACCTTGACCTTGCCGTCCTTGACGATCGGGCGCTGCTCGCCCGCGCCCACCGCAAGAATGGTGGCATGCGGCGGATTGATCACGGCGGTAAAGTCCTTGATCCCGAACATGCCGAGATTGGACACCGCGCTGGTGCCGCCCTGATATTCTTCCGGCTTCAGCTTGCGCGTCCGCGCCCGCGCCGCAAAATCCTTCATCTCGTTGGAGATGATCGACAGCGGCTTGGTTTCAGCCTGGCGAACGATCGGGGTGATCAGGCCGCCCGGCATCGCGACGGCAACGCCGACATCCGAATGCTTGTGCTTGAGCATGCCGCCATCGGTCCAGCTGACATTGGCATCGGGCACGCGCTGCAGGGCGAGCGCGAGCGCCTTCACGACGAAGTCGTTGACCGACAGCTTGTAGGCCGGCTTGCCGTCCTTGTCCTTCGGCGCGGCGGCGTTGATGTCCTCGCGGGCCTTGAGGAGGTTGTCGAGGTTGCAGTCGATCGTCAGGTAAAAATGCGGGATCGTCTGGGTCGACTGGGTCAGGCGCTGTGCAATCGTGCGGCGCATGCCGTCGTGCGGGATAACCTCGTAGCTGCCCTCGGGGAACAGCGCGCGGACCTGCTGGTCCGACATCGCCGAAGCCATCGCCTGCGGCGCTGCGGCAACTGCGGCCCCCGCCTTCAGCGGCGCCTTGCCGGACTTCGCATCCGCGATGTCGCGGGCGACGACGCGGCCATGCGGCCCGGTGCCGGTGACGCGCGACAAATCGATGCCGGCATCCTTGGCGAGACGGCGCGCGAGCGGCGACGAGAACACGCGGACCTCGCCTGCGGCCTTCTGGACCGGCGCTGCCGGCGCAGCGGGTGCAGCCACCGGCTTGGCTTCCGCCTTTGCCTCGGCGGCGGCCTTCGTCTCTGAAGCTGCCTCGGGCTTTGCAACCGGCGGCGCGGCCTTGGGCGCGGGCGCGGCGCTCGCCGCGCTGACGTCCTCGCCCTCGGCGACCATGATGGCGATGACGTTGTTGACCGGCACGTCATGCGTGCCTTCGGCCACGAGGATCTTTGCCAGCGTGCCGTCGTCGACGGCTTCGACTTCCATCGTGGCCTTGTCGGTCTCGATTTCGGCAATGACGTCGCCGGTCTTGATGGCGTCGCCTTCCTTCTTCAGCCACTTCGCAAGATTGCCCGTCTCCATCGTCGGAGACAGCGCGGGCATCAAAATATTGATCGGCATCATGCTGCTCCGCTTAGCGATAGCAAACGGCCTTGGCCGCCGCCACGACGTCTGCCACGCTCGGCAGCGCGAGCTTTTCGAGGTTGGCCGCGTAAGGCATCGGCACATCCTTGCCGGACACCCGCGCAACCGGCGCATCGAGATAGTCGAAGGCTTCTTCCATGATGCGCGCGGAGATTTCCGCACCAACACCGCACTGCTGCCAGCCCTCTTCCACCGCCACCGCGCGGCCGGTCTTCTTCACCGAAGCGATGATCGTTTCGGTGTCGAGCGGACGCAGCGTGCGCAGGTCGATGACCTCCGCCTCGATGCCTTCCTTCGCCAGTTCGTCGGCGGCCTTGAGGGCATAGCTCATGCCGATGGACCAGGCCACCAGCGTCACGTCCTTGCCCTCGCGCGCGACCCGCGCCTTGCCGATCGGCAGCACGTAGTCGTCGAGCTTCGGTACCTGACCGGAGTGACCGTACAAAATTTCGTTCTCGAGGAAGATCACCGGGTTCGGATCGCGGATCGCAGCCTTGAGGAGGCCCTTCGCATCCGCTGCCGAATAGGGCGCGACCACCTTGAGACCGGGAATGTGCGAGTACCAGGCCGAGTAGTCCTGGCTGTGCTGCGCGGCAACGCGCGCGGCTGCGCCGTTCGGGCCGCGGAAAACGATCGGGCAGCCCATCTGGCCGCCTGACATGTAGAGCGTCTTGGCAGCGGAGTTGATGATCTGGTCGATCGCCTGCATGGCGAAGTTGAAGGTCATGAACTCGACGATCGGCTTCAGCCCAGCGAATGCCGCGCCGACGCCGACGCCGGCAAAGCCATGCTCGGTGATCGGCGTATCGATCACGCGGCGCGAGCCGAATTCCTGAAGCAGGCCCTGCGTGACCTTGTAGGCGCCCTGATACTCGGCAACCTCCTCGCCCATCACGAAGACGTCGCCATCGCGACGCATTTCTTCGGCCATGGCATCGCGCAGCGCCTCGCGCACGGTCATCGTCACCATCTCGGTGCCTGCGGGCACCTCGGGGTCGGAACCCAGATCGACCTTCGGCGCGGCCGGCGCCTTTGGCGCAGCGGGCTCCGCCTTCGCCTCGGGCGCGGCCTCGGCCTTCCCCACCGGCTTCTCGGCGACATCGGCGGCGGTCTCGCCCTCCTCGAGGATGACCGCGATCGGGGTGTTCACGGCAACGTCGGAAGTGCCTTCGGCGATCAGGATCCGCCCCAGCGTTCCTTCGTCGGTGGCCTCGACTTCCATCGTCGCCTTGTCGGTTTCGATCTCGGCAATCACATCGCCGGACTTAACTGCATCGCCTTCCTTCTTCAGCCACTTGGTGAGGTTGCCCCTCTCCATCGTCGGCGACAGTGCAGGCATCAGAACTTCAATCGGCATAACGGCTCCTGGCTGCGTTCGTCGCGCTCAAAGAAGAACATCGGTGAAGAGCTCGGACGGATCCGGCTCCGGGTCGGTCTGAGCGAATTCGGCCGACGCATTGACGATCACACGCACATCGGCGTCGATCTTCTTCAGCTCGTCCTCGCTCACCTTGAGTTTCAGGAGACGCTGGCGCACCTGCTCGATCGGGTCCTGATCGTGACGCACCTTCTCGACTTCTTCGCGCGTCCGGTACTTTGCCGGATCGGACATCGAGTGGCCGCGATAGCGATAGGTCTGCATCTCGAGGATGTACGGGCCCTTGCCTGCGCGGCACCAGGCGACGGCGCGATCGCCGGCTGCCTTCACCGCGCGCACATCCATGCCGTCGACCTGCTCGCCCGGAATGTTGAACGACGCACCGCGCTTGGAGAAGTCGGTCTGCGCCGAAGAGCGCGTCACCGACGTGCCCATCGCGTAGCGGTTGTTTTCGATCACATACACGACGGGAAGCTTCCACAGCTCCGCCATGTTGAAGCTTTCATAGACCTGGCCCTGATTAGCCGCGCCGTCGCCGAAGTAAGCTACGCAGACATTGTCGTTGCCGCGATAGCGGTTGGCGAACGCAAGCCCGGTGCCGAGCGGCACCTGCGCGCCGACGATGCCGTGGCCGCCGTAAAACTGCTTCTCCTTGCTGAACATGTGCATGGAGCCGCCCTTGCCCTTGGAGTATCCTCCGCGCCGGCCGGTCAGTTCGGCCATCACGCCGTTGGCGTCCATACCGCAAGCCAGCATGTGACCATGATCGCGATAGCCGGTGATTACCTGGTCGCCCTCCTTGAGGGCCATCTGCATGCCGACGACGACCGCTTCCTGTCCGATGTACAGATGACAGAAACCGCCGATCACACCCATGCCGTAAAGCTGGCCTGCCTTCTCTTCAAAACGGCGGATCAGCAGCATCTCGCGCAACGCGAAAAGTTCTTCACTCTGGGTGAAGCTCAAAGTCGTCGTGTCGCGCGGCGATTTGTCGGGACTGGACGCAACGTCTTTCCGAATTTGTGTGTCGGATTTGTTCGAAGGGGATTTTTTTGCAGAAGGCATTGCAAATCCTGGTGAGAGGACCAAACAAAATCCTTCCTACTCCATGTCGCAGCCCAGCGGAAGCATCCGCGCCGCGGCTAAACGCCTACAACGTCAATACTATCCGAAATTACTGTGTTCTATTGCAGCGCAACAAAAACTTGCGCAACTTTCTGACTTCCAGCGACGAAAAAAAGTCAGATTATTTATCGAGCAAGACAATGTCGCGCGGATGAATGAAGTCGAGCTGGTAACGAGCTCGCTCATCGAGCATGTCCGGGTCCAGTCGGCTGGAGCGGAGCAGCGCCACGCGCTGCTCGCCGACCGCCCGCTCCGCCTTCAGGCGGACCAGTTCGGCAGTCAGCGCGATGATCTCCTGATCGAGCTCCTGCTGGGCCGTGAGGCCATAGCGCCCGGTATAGGCATTGACGCCGAAATAGCCGATCACACCCGCAGCGAGCAGGTAGAGTGCGATGCCGGTCAGGACGGCTTTCAATCGGGCGCGAGATACCATGGCGCGACCATGGATCGGCTTGGTTAACGTTCCATAAAATCCCGCGCCCGGGCCGCACTATTTTGCTGGCGCGCCACCCAATCGGCATAGGCGGCGAGATATTGCTTCAGCAGGTCGGCCACCGGCTGGCTGCTGAGTTCGCCCTGGCCGTCGAAAGCCCCGCCGACGCCGTTCAGGTAAATCTCCGGCTGCTGCAAAATCGGCCCGGTGATGCCCGGCAGGATCTGCTTGAGCTGCATCGCGGCGCTCACCCCGCCGAGAGCGCCCGGCGAATTGGAAATGATGCCGGTCGGCTTGCCGTTGAAGGAGCTCTTGCCATAGGGCCGCGAGGCGACGTCGATGGCATTCTTGAGCACGCCGGAAACGCCGCGGTTGTATTCCGGCGTCACGAACAGGACGGCGTCCGCCGCTCTGATCCTGTCGCGAAACGCCACCCAGTCGGCCGGCGGCGTCGCCTCAAAATCCTGATTGAAGAACGACAGGTTGTGGAGGGTGACGATGTCGAGTTTCAGCGATGGCGGCGCGAGCTTGGCCAGGGCATTGGCGACCTTGAGCGTAAAGGCTTCCTTGCGCAGACTGCCGACAATGACGGCGACGTTATACGGGGCAGGCATGGATGGTTCCTTCTCATCGACGCCAGAGCGGCGCCCCCGATCAGCTAGCCATCCCCCCAAGATGATGCAAGCGCATGAAGTGTTCTTTTGGCTTCGTTGAGAAGATTGGGCGCATTCGGCCGGCGCACACCCCGCCCCGGATTGCCTCGCACAGGAAAAGCGCACGACGGCGTGTTCCGGGCGGGCAGCCCTGCCCCGCCCGGAACACGCAGGTCGAGCGAACCGGTCAGGCGAGGTTGCGGATCTCGTTAAGCACCATGTTGCCGAAGCGCTTGCCGCGATTGCGCAAAACCTTCAGCGGCCCGGCATCAACGAAATAGGTCAGCAGGATGCTGTCCCGCGTCTTGACGCCGGAATGCACCGGATCGGCCGAGTGCCAGGTATCGTCCCCGACAGCGAACGCATATCCCGAATTGGGGGCGAACTTCATCTGCGACCGCTTCGGCTTGGAGCCATCCGGCAGCACGTCGTGGAAGATCGTGCCGATATCGGTGTGGGCCTCGTCGCGCGGCAGATAGAGCTGCACGGTGATGCCCTTCCAATGCGTGTCGGTATGCGGCGGAATGCTGTAGCCGGGGATGTCGCGGGTCAGGATCGGAATGGGATACATCCCCACCGACGCATGGTTCCTGCCGAAGCGCCGTTCCAGCGCCGGCGCGAGCTTGCGCATGAATACATCCTTGACCGCCTCGGATCGCAGCGCGGCGCCGACGACGCTCCAGACCGCGAGCTTTTCCGGTGGCAGGTGGCGAATATATTCTGGAAAGAGATCGATCTTGACCCGGGTCGGCATCGCGCCGTTGCGCACGTCGTGCCGGCTCCGTCCACTCATCGGGCGATAGTCCGATGCCTCGGGCATCGCCATCATCATCGCCGCATAGACGTCCTCGGGAAATACCTGATCGAATTCGAGGTGATAGAACGGCGCATGGACGATCCGCGCCCGATCTATCGCCGCCGACACATAGTCGGTGAGGCCATGCACAGTCTTATGGCGATCGGCCGAACTGGCCGCTTGGAGGGTGGAGACGTAGCCCATCATGTGCCCCTTGGCGGGCCGTCCACCCCAACGGGAACGGTCCGCGGGGCACAACTATAGCACCCCGCGGATGGATTTCCAGACTTAGGCCTGGCGCGCCTGCGCGCCCTTGATGACCGACAGGCCGCCGTACCGCGCCTGCGGGCCCAGTTCCTGCTCGATGCGCAGGAGCTGGTTGTACTTCGCGGTGCGGTCGGCGCGGGCCAGCGAGCCGGTCTTGATCTGGCCGCAGTTGGTGGCGACGGCGAGATCGGCGATCGTCGAGTCCTCGGTCTCGCCCGAGCGGTGCGACATCACGGCGGTGTAGCCGGCCTTGAACGCCATCTCGACGGCCGCCAGCGTTTCGGTCAGCGTGCCGATCTGGTTGACCTTGACGAGGATCGAGTTGGCGCGGCCGTGCTTGATGCCGTCGGCAAGGCGCGTGACGTTGGTCACGAACAGATCGTCGCCGACGAGCTGGCAGTTCTTGCCGATCAGGTCGGTCAGTTCCTTCCAGCCGTCCATGTCGTCCTCGGACATGCCGTCCTCGATCGAGACGATCGGGTAGCGGCTGACGAGATCGGCGAGATACTTGGCCTGCTCGGAAATGGTGCGGGTGACGTTCTCGCCTTCATAGACGTACTTGCCGTCCTTGAAGAACTCGGTCGAGGCGCAGTCCAGCGCCAGCATCACGTCGCTGCCCGGCTTGTAACCGGCCTTCTCGATCGCGCGCATGACGAAGTCCAGCGCCGCATCGGCCGACGGCAGGTTCGGCGCGAAGCCACCCTCGTCGCCGACGTTGGTGTTGTGGCCGGCCTTCTTCAGTTCGCCCTTCAGGGTGTGGAAAATCTCCGCACCGCAGCGCAGCGCTTCCGAGAAGCTGTCGGCGCCGACCGGCATGATCATGAATTCCTGGAAGTCGATCGGGTTGTCGGCATGGGCGCCGCCGTTGATGATGTTCATCATCGGCACCGGCAGGAGGCGCGCCGAGGTGCCGCCGACATAGCGATAGAGCGGCATCGCGCAGGCATCGGCCGCGGCCTTCGCCACCGCCAGCGACACGCCGAGAATGGCGTTGGCGCCAAGGCGGCTCTTGTTCGGGGTGCCGTCGAGTTCGATCAGCGCCTCGTCGATCTGCACCTGCGATTCGGCATCAAGGCCGCCGATCGCATCAAAAATCTCGCCGTTGACGGCCTCGACCGCCTTGCGCACGCCCTTGCCGAGATAGCGGGCCTTGTCGCCGTCGCGCAGCTCGACCGCCTCGTGGGCGCCGGTGGAAGCGCCCGACGGAACCGCCGCGCGGCCGAGCGAGCCGTCCTCCAGCACAACATCGACCTCGATGGTCGGATTGCCGCGGCTGTCGAGAATTTCGCGGCCGATAATGTCGATAATGGCTGTCATGGACTGAACCTCACGTCGGGGGGTGGAAAATTTGCAGTGCTTCTACAGGATCGGATCGGGCTGGGAAAGCCGGGGCTGTTCACGGGTGACGCGGCCGTCCTGATTGGTTAGTAGAGCATGATGATTTTGGCGGTATGACAGCGCCCGGATAATCGCGCGCCCGCGCCAGCGGCCGCTCCGTCCGGCCAGCCGCACCGCCCACCTTGCCCGAACCTCGTCCGAGCCTTGTGCAGAGGCGATCCGAACCATCCGTCAATCGAGCGATCATGGAGTTGCCGATGGCCAAGACCACGCGCACCAAGACCACGCGTACCAACACCACGCGTACCAAGACCGCCCCCGCGGCGCTTCAGCTCGGGCGCAACACGCCAATGCCCGCCTCGCCGGAGGAAGCGGTGATCGACCGCGTTCCCAACCCGCAGAAGGGCGAAAATTATCTGGTGCGCTTCACGGCCCCGGAATTCACCTCGCTGTGCCCGATCACCAATCAGCCCGACTTCGCGCATATCATGATCGACTATGTGCCCGGCGACTGGCTGGTCGAATCCAAGGCGCTGAAAATGTATCTGGCGAGCTTCCGCAACCACGGTGCCTTCCACGAGGACTGCACCGTCGCCATCGGGAAGCGTCTCGTGCGCGAGATCAAGCCAAAGTTCTTGCGGATCGGCGGCTACTGGTATCCGCGCGGCGGCATCCCGATCGACGTGTTTTGGCAGACCGGCGCTTTGCCGAAGGGTCTTTGGCTGCCCGACCAGGGTGTGCCGCCCTATCGCGGCCGCGGCTGAAGCGCAGCGCTTACGCCATCGACATTCGCGGCCTGCGCCGCGAATGTCAGGCCCGCTTGATGAGCAAGCGCGCGCCGATGACGCCGACCATCACGACAACCACTGCACAACCGACCAGCGTCGGCGTCTTGCCGAAATGGTCGAGGCCGAAGCCATAGCCGATCGGCCCCACCGTCTGCCCGAGGAAAAAGAAGCAGGCGTGGAACGACAGCGAGCTGGCGCGGGCCTCCTCAGACAATTCGCTCGCAAACACCTGCATCGTGCCATGCAGCATGTAGAAGCCGAAGCCGAGCAGAATGAAGCTGACGGTCTGGATCTGCCACGCGGCGCCGACGCTCATGAACGCGATCTGCAACGCCACCAGCGACGAGCCGCCGATCATCAGGCCGCGCATGCCGAGCACCGGCAGCATCCGCGAAACCGCGAAGGTGTAGAACAGTCCGCCAACGGCAAAGCCGGCGATGACGACGCCGGCGATCGACAGCCGCGTTTCGCCGAGGTCGAACAGAAACGCCGCGACGAAGGGGAAGATGCCGAGCACGCAGCAGCCTTCGACGAAGACGATGCTGTAGCAGATGCGGGTACGCGGATTGGCGAACAGTTTTTTGTAGCCCGCAAACAATTCCGCGAGGCTAACCCTGTGCGTCGGCGTCTTGGTCGCCGGCCCGTTGCGCAGGCCGAAATAGACCGCCGCCGAGGTGACGACGGTGAGCGCGCCGAGCATCAGGAGCACGCCGCGCCAGCCGAGCAGATCGCCGATCGCGCCGGCGGCCGATGCGCCAAGAATGTTACCGATCATCGCGCCCGCAAGCACCCGGCCGATCGCCACCTGCCGCTTGTCGATCGAGATCAGATCGCTGGTCAGGCCGAGCGCCACCGGAAACACGCCGCCCGCGCCGATGCCGCACATGATGCGGGTCGCCATGAGCATCGGATAGGATGTCGCAAGCGTGCCGAGAATATTGCCGAGGCCAAGCAGCGCGAGGCAGATCAGCATCATCCGCGCCTTGCCGAGCATGTCGGCGGCAGCGCCGACCAACGGCTGAATGATCGCGAAAGTAAAAGCGAAACCTGCCGAGAGGCCCGCGGCCTGCGCGATCGAGACCGCGAGGTCTTCGGAGACATGAGGCAGGACCGGATCGAGGGCCCGCACGGAAAGATTCGCAGCGAAGGTCGCCAGCGCGATCAGATTGAGAACAGGAAGCATCAGCCGCGCAGTCGCTTGTCAGAGGCCGCCCGGCAAAGCAGACGGGTCTTAGTTGGATGAAGGTCGATGCCCTGCATCAGCGGGCGTCAATCTTGGCAAGCGCATCAAAGGCCATCAGCGACCTGACGAGCGGCTCAAAATCGCGCAGCGCGACCATGTTCGGGCCATCGGACGGCGCGTTGTCGGGATCGGGATGCGTCTCGATGAACACGCCCGCGACTCCCACCGCGACCGCAGCGCGCGCCAGCACGGGCACGAACTCGCGCTCGCCGCCGGAGGACTCGCCCTTCCCGCCCGGCTGCTGCACCGAATGGGTGGCATCGAAAATGACCGGTGCGCCCGTGGTCTTTGCCATGATCGGCAAGGCGCGCATGTCGGACACCAGCGTGTTGTAGCCGAAGGACACGCCGCGCTCGGTGACCATCACATTCGGGTTGCCCGCGCCGGTCACCTTGGCGACGACATTCTTCATGTCCCACGGCGCGAGAAACTGGCCCTTCTTGACGTTGACGACTTTCCCGGTCGCAGCCGCGGCGACGAGCAGATCGGTCTGGCGGCAGAGGAACGCCGGGATCTGCAGCACATCGACAGCTTCGGCGACGGCGGCGCAGTGGCCCGCCTCATGCACGTCGGTGAGAACCGGCAGGCCGAGCGTCTCGCGAATCTCGGCAAAGATCGGCAGCGCGCGCTCGAGCCCGATTCCGCGCTTGCCGGACAGGCTGGTGCGGTTCGCCTTGTCGTAGGAGGTTTTGTAGACGAGACCGATGTTGAGCCGCTGCGCAATTTCCTTGAGCGCGCCGGCGACTTCGAGGGCATGCGCCCGGCTTTCCAACTGGCAGGGCCCGGCGATCAGCGCGAGGGGAAGAGCATTTCCGAAGCGCACCGCGCCAAGTTCGATGACAGACGAAGCCGATGCCGTGTTGCTCAAACCTATTCCCCTTATCGTTGCGGCTGTCGCATTCGCGCGCAGCCGCAGGCACAAGAACCAATGGCGTGAGATCCCACGTTACCGCGCGATGCTCAAGCCATGTTCCGGAATAGCTGATGTGCCGCGACGACGCCGCAGCGCCGCCGTCACATCAGGCGGCTCTGCACCACCGCAGCCTGAACGAAAGAGGCGAACAAGGGATGCGGCTCGAACGGCCGCGACTTCAACTCCGGATGGAATTGCACGCCGATGAACCACGGATGGCCTTCGTACTCGACGATTTCCGGCAACAGGCCGTCGGGCGACAAACCGGAGAAGCGCAGACCGTGCTGCTCCAGACGGTTCTTGTAGTCGGTGTTGACCTCGTAGCGGTGGCGATGCCGCTCGGAGATCTCGACAGCGCCGCCGTAGATCCCCGACACGCGGCTGCCCGGCGTCAGGATCGCGGGAAAGGCGCCGAGCCGCATGGTGCCGCCGAGGTCGCCGGCAGCCGAGCGGCGCTCCAGCTCGTTGCCTTTCAACCATTCGGTCATCAGCCCGACGACCGGCTCCGGCGTCGGGCCGAACTCGGTCGAGTTGGCGTTCTCGATGCCGACGAGATTGCGGGCCGCTTCGATCACGGCCATCTGCATGCCGAAGCAGATGCCGAGATACGGCACTTTTCGCTCACGCGCGAACTGCGCCGCGCGGATCTTGCCTTCCGCGCCGCGGTGGCCGAAGCCGCCCGGCACCAGAATGCCGTGGACGTGCTCAAGGAACGGCGACGGATCCTCGTTCTCGAACACCTCGGCCTCGATCCAGTCGAGGTTGACCTTGATTTTGTTGGCGATGCCGCCATGCGACAGCGCCTCGATCAGGGACTTATAGGCGTCCTTCATGCCGGTGTACTTACCGACGATGGCGATCGTGACCTGCCCTTCCGGATTGTGAACCCGCTCGTTGATCTCGTGCCAGGTCTGAAGCTGCGGCGACGTCTTCTGTTCGATGCCGAACGCGGCCAGCACTTCGTCGTCGAGGCCGGCGGCGTGATAGGCTTCCGGCACGGCGTAAATGTTGTCGACGTCGCGGGCCTCGATCACGGCGCTTTCGCGGACGTTGCAGAACAGCGCGAGCTTGCGGCGCTCCTCCGGCGGAATGCCCCGGTCGGTGCGGCACAAGAGAATATCGGGCTGGATGCCGATCGAGCGCAGCTCCTTCACCGAATGCTGGGTCGGCTTGGTCTTGAGCTCGCCCGCGCTCGGGATGAACGGCAGCAACGTCAGGTGGATGTAGATGCAGTGGCCGCGCGGCAGGTCGCTCTTGATCTGGCGGATCGCCTCGAAGAACGGCAGCCCCTCGATGTCGCCGACGGTGCCGCCGATCTCGCACAGCACGAAATCGCAGCCGTCATTGTCGCTGAGGATGAAATCCTTGATCGCGTTGGTGACGTGCGGAATGACCTGGATGGTTGCGCCGAGATAGTCGCCGCGGCGCTCCTTGGTCAAAATGTCCTGATAGATCCGGCCCGTGGTGATGTTGTCCTTGCGCGTGGCAGGACGCCCGGTGAACCGCTCGTAGTGACCGAGGTCGAGATCGGTTTCCGCGCCATCGTCGGTCACGAACACTTCGCCGTGCTGATACGGCGACATCGTTCCGGGATCGAGGTTGAGATATGGGTCGAGTTTCCGCAGGCGGACCTTGTACCCCCGCGACTGGAGCAATGCGCCCAGAGCCGCTGAAGCCAGACCTTTGCCGAGCGAGGAAACCACGCCGCCGGTGATGAAAATGTACCGCGCCATGGGGCCCTACCTTTAACGCGGAAGCCGCGATTCGCAAAAACCAAATACCACCCAACACAGCTTTTTCAGGGCGCCGTGTGGGATCTTCGAAAAATCAAGCAAACGACATGCCTGAACCGGTGCGATGGCACGCACCTTCGTGCCACCGCCCGCCATGATCCGCCGCCGGGCCGATTACTGCGACTGCGGTGCCTGCGGCGTGGACTGCTCCTGCCGCTTCAGCGAATCGAGAATGCCGCCTTCCGTGGGGGGAACCGCGGTTCCCGGCTGCGAGATCGGAGCCGGCGACGTGTTGATGATGGAGCTGGGACCGCGCGAATGCCCCGCCAGCCAGGACAGGAGCAGGCTGGTGACGAAGAAAATTCCCGCAAGAATCGCCGTCGTCCGGGTCAGGAGGTTCGAGGTGCCGCGGCTGCTCATGAAGCCGCCACCGCCCCCGCCGCCGATACCCAGGCCGCCGCCTTCGGAACGCTGAACCAGAATCACGCCGGTCAGCGCCAGAACGATGATCAGGTGGATGACGATAATGACGCTTTCCATCGGTGCCTTCCATCGCGGGCCGCTGGCCGGATACGCCATGGTGGCGCATGCTCGACGGGCCTCGGGCGAGGTTGAATTCGCGCGGTCTCTACACGATCAATGAACTGATTGCCACCCCGGACCGGGGCTTTGGATGCAAATCGCGCTCATGGCCGCCCTGCGCCCGTGGCCCGACCTGCATCCGACATCTGCCACTTAAGGGCAAGCCGCCGCAATCGCAAGGAAATCGGTAGCCTTCAGGCTCGCCCCGCCGACCAGCGCACCGTCGACATTATCCACCGCCATCAGCTCGGCGGCGTTCGAGGGCTTCACCGAGCCGCCGTAGAGAATGCGGACCTTCGCCCCTTCGGCATTGAACCGCTTGGTCAGCTCGGCGCGGATAACCGCATGAACTTCCGCGACATTTTCCGGCGTCGGGGTGCGGCCGGTTCCGATCGCCCAGACCGGCTCGTAGGCGACGACAAGGTTGGCGGCGGTCACGCCCTCCGGCAGCGAGCCGGCGAGCTGGCTGCGGACGACATCGAGATGGCGGCCGGCGTCGCGCTCCTCGAGGGTTTCACCGACGCAGACGATGGCGACGATCCCTGCCCGCCACGCCGCCAGCGCCTTTTTCTGGACCTCGGCGTCGGTTTCGCCGTGGTCGGCGCGGCGCTCCGAATGGCCGACGATGACATAGGTCGCGCCGGCGTCGGCCAGCATTTCAGCGGAGATGTCGCCGGTATGCGCACCGGAAGCTGCGGCGGCGCAGTTCTGCGCGCCGATCGCGAGTTTCGAGCCGAGCGCCGATGCCGCCGAGGCGAACAGGATGGTGGCCGGTGGACAGATCAGCAGATCAGTCTTGCGCCAGAGATCGCCCGCGCCGTGCGCGATCGCGGAGATTTCGCCCAACGAGGCCTTGAGGCCGTTCATCTTCCAGTTCCCCGCGATCAGCGGGCGGCGCGCGTCAGTCATAACGTCCTCATCAAAACAGTCCGGGTCATCCGGAGCGATCGGTCCGGCCGGCGGCCGAGCGTGCGGTCGCGGCAAAATTCCCCCTCCGGCTATCAGACGCCACCGCCCGGCTCAAGCGAGGCGAGCGGTTGAAACCCGGCCTGTTGACGGAAACGGTCGCGGGCGACGGTTGCGGCCCCTCCGCCGCCACTTTATAAGGCCGTGCATATGGTTGCGCTCGATGAGCGGACCGATCTCATCCGCCCATGCGAACAGCCGTCCTGGTTTTGGACAGCCTTCCCTCGCGACAGACAAAGTTGGCCCCATGCTTCGAGATATCCGTAAAGCCTCGTCTAACTTGTTCGGCAAGATCGTCATGGGTACCGTGATGGTGGTCTTGATCGTCAGCTTTGCGGTGTGGGGAATCGCCGACATCTTCAAGGGCTTCGGCCAGTCCAAGCTCGCCACCATCGGCAGCACGGAAATCTCGATCGAGCAATTCCGCCAGATCTACACCGATCGCCTCCAGCAGATCGGCCGCCAGATCGGCCGTCCGCTGACGCCTGAGCAGGCGCGCGCCTTCGGCGTCGACCGCCAGGTGTTGCAGCAGGTCGTCTCCGAGACGGCGCTGGACGAGAACGCCCGCCGCCTCGGCCTCACGAAGTCCAATGCGGCGATCGCGCAGGAAATCCATCAGGACCCGACCTTCCGCGGCCCCGGCGGCACCTTCGATCCGGTGCGGTTCGCCCAGATCATCCGTCAGGCCGGCTACACCGAGCCGCGTTTCGTCAGCGAACAGCGCAAGCTTGCCATGCGCCGCCAGATCACCGGCACCATCGCCGAGGGCGTCGCCCCCTCCACCACCCTCACCGAGGCGATCAGTCGCTTCCAGAACGAGCAGCGCAAGATTTCCTACGTGAAGCTGGAGGCCGCGCAGGCCGGCACCATCGACGCGCCGACGCCGGAAGTCCTGCAAAGCTACTTTGAAGAGAACAAGCCGCTCTTCCGCGCGCCGGAATACCGCAAGATCGCGATCGTGACCGCGACCCCGGACGAGATCGCCAAGTGGGCGAACGTCTCCGATGAAGACGCGAAGAAGATTTTTGAGGAGCGCAAGGACCAGTTCGCCAAGCCCGAACAGCGCGAGATCTCGCAGATCGTTCTGCCGAACGCTGCGGAAGCCGCGGCGGCGCGCGAAAAGCTCGCGGCAGGGACCTCCTTCGCCGACCTTGCCAAGGAGCGCGGCCTCGATGCTTCCGACGTCGAACTCGGCCTCGTCGCAAAAACCGATATCGTCGACAAGAACGTCGCCAATGCCGCCTTCTCGCTGCCGCTCAACGAGATCAGCCAGCCGATTCCCGGCACGTTCGGTGTCGCGCTTGTGAAGGTCACCAAGATCGAGCCCGGCACCACCGCGACCTATGATAGCGTCTCCGCGCAACTCAAGCGCGAGATCGCGCTGGAGCGCGCCCGCGCATCGGTCGAAGACATCCGCAACAAGATGGAAGACGAGCGCGGCGGCGGCGCCAACATCGTCGAGGCGGCCAAGAAGCTCGGCCTCGCCTCCACCACGATCGACGCGGTCGACCGCTCGGGCCGCGCGCCCGACGGCCAGCAGGTCGCCGGTCTGCCGCAGGGCGTCGACATTGTCGGGCAGGCGTTCGATAGCGATGTCGGCGTCGAGAACGACCCGATCAACTATCACAACGGCTACATCTGGACGGAAGTGCTGGAAGTCACCCCCGCCCGCGATCGCACCTTCGACGAGGTCAAGACCCAGGTCGAAACCCGCTGGCGCGATGCGCAGATCGCCAGCCGCCTGCGCAAGAAGGCAAAGGCGATTGTCGAGAAGATCAACGGCGGCGCCAAGCTCGCCGACGAGGCCGCGGCGGCGGGCGTCAAGGTCGAGACCACCGACGCATTCAAGCGCACCGAGCAGGTCGCCGGCCTGTCAGAGGGCGTCGTCCGCGCCGCCTTCCGCACGCCCAAGGATTCGGCGGCGAGCGCCCCCGGCGCCGGCAGCGAGCAGATTGTTTTCCAGGTGACGGACGTGAGCGTACCGGCGTTCGATGCGGCGTCTGAAGAGACGAAGACGCTCAAGGATGCCCTCAAGCGCATGATGGATGACGAGCAGATCTCGGCCTATATCCGCCAGGTCGAAACCGACATCGGCGTCAAAATCAACCAGCACGCGGTCTCCCAGGTCATCGGTGCCAACCAGTGACCGGGGCGTCCCGCCCTGCCGAGCCAAGGTTTCCACTTTCCCGGAAAATGATCTAAGACCGGAGGGGCCGTTATGCGCCGCTCCATCGCCACACGCAGGTTCACATGCATGACCTCAAGACACTGATCGGCAAAGTGGCCACCGGCGCGGAGCTGACCCGCGACGAAGCCTCCAGCGCATTCGATGCGATGATGTCCGGCAACGCGACGCCATCGCAGATGGGTGGCCTTCTGATGGGGCTGCGCGTGCGCGGCGAAACCGTCGAGGAAATCACCGGCGCCGTTGCGGCCATGCGGGCAAAGATGATCCGCGTCGAGGCGCCCGAAGGCGCCATCGACGTCGTCGGCACCGGCGGCGACGGCTCGGGCTCCGTGAACGTTTCGACCTGCACATCCTTCATCGTCGCGGGCGCCGGCGTGCCGGTGGCCAAGCACGGCAACCGCGCCCTCTCCTCGCGTTCTGGCGCCGCCGACGTGCTGATGGCCCTCGGCGTCAAGATCGACGTCACCCCGCAGCAGGTCGGCGAGATTTTGGCCAAGACCGGCATCGCCTTCATGTTCGCGCCGAGCCATCATCCGGCGATGAAGAATGTCGGCCCGACCCGCGTCGAGCTGGCGACCCGCACGATCTTCAATCTGCTCGGGCCGCTGTCCAATCCTGCCGACGTCAAACGGCAGATGGTCGGCGTGTTTTCCCGGCAGTGGGTGCTACCGCTGGCGCAGGTGCTGAAAAATCTCGGCTCGCAGGCCGCATGGGTGGTGCACGGCTCCGACGGTCTCGACGAGATCACCCTGTCCGGCCCGACCTATGTCGCCGAGCTGAAGAACGGCGAGATCCGCGAGTTCGAGATCACCCCGGCCGATGCCGGCCTGCCGGCCGCCGCCAGCGAAGCACTGAAGGGCGGCGATGCCGCCGCCAACGCCCGCGCGCTGCGCGCGGTGCTGGAGGGCAAGCCCGGTGCCTACCGCAATGTGGCGGTGCTCAATGCGGCCGCGACCTTGATCGTCGCCGGCCGTGCAACCGATTTGAAAGAGGGCGCAGCCATCGCTTCCCAGTCGCTGGATTCGGGCGCAGCGCTGGAGCGGCTGGAGCATCTCATCTCTATAAGCAACGCCTGACGAAAGAGAGCGCATGTCGGATATTCTCGCGAGGATCGAAGGTTACAAGCGCGAGGAAATCGCCGCAGCAAAGGAGGCCCGGCCTCTCGCCGAAGTTCGCGCCGCGGCGGAAGCCGCCCCTGCCCCGCGTGGTTTCGCCAATGCTCTTCGCGAACGCCAGGCGCGTGGTGAGTTCGCACTGATCGCCGAGATCAAGAAGGCATCGCCGTCCAAGGGGCTGATCCGCGCCGACTTCGATCCGCCGGCGCTGGCGAAGGCCTATGAGGCTGGCGGCGCGGCGTGCCTGTCCGTGCTCACCGACGAGCCATCGTTCCAGGGCCACCCGGATTTCTTGACCGCGGCGCGCGCGGCGACGAACCTGCCGGTGCTGCGCAAGGACTTTATGTACGACGCCTATCAGGTGTTCGAGGCGCGGGCATGGGGCGCGGACTGCATTCTCCTGATCCTCGCCGGCATCGACGATGTCACCGCCAAGGGGCTTGAAGACACCGCCATCGGCCTCGGCATGGATGTTCTGCTCGAAGTCCACGACCGCGCGGAGCTCGACCGCGCGCTGCGTCTGCGCTCGCCGCTGATCGGCGTCAACAACCGCAACCTGCGCACCTTCGAAACCACGCTCAAGACTAGCGAGGAGCTGGCGCCGCTGATTCCCGGCGATCGCATCGCGGTCGGCGAGAGCGGCATCTTCAAGCCGGAGGATCTCGAGCGTCTCCACCGCGTCGGCATGTCGTCGTTCCTGGTCGGCGAGAGCCTGATGCGCCAGGCCGACGTGACCGCCGCCACGCGCGCGCTGCTCGCCCGCAACACCGCGGCGGAAGGCAAATAACCATGTCCGGCAACGGTGGCTTTGACGAACGCACACCGCACGCAACCGGCCTCACCCACATCGACGCCGCCGGCGAAGCCCATATGGTGGACGTCTCCGCCAAGGCGGACACCGTGCGCGTCGCTGTCGCCGAGGGCGATGTGGTGATGCAGTCGGCGACGCTCGATCTGATCGTCGCCGGCAACGCCGCCAAGGGCGACGTGCTCGGCACCGCCCGCATCGCCGGCATCATGGCGGCTAAGCGCACGGCGGAGCTCATTCCGCTGTGCCATCCGCTCGCGCTGTCGAAGGTGACGCTCGACATCACCCCCGACGCCGCCTTGCCCGGCTGCCGCGTCCGCGCCACCGTGAAGGTGACCGGGCCGACCGGCGTCGAGATGGAAGCGCTCACAGCCGTATCGGTGGCGTGCCTGACGATCTACGATATGGTCAAGGCGGTCGAGCGCGGCGTTCGCATCGACAACATCCGCCTGCTCGAGAAGAGCGGCGGCAAGTCCGGGCATTACCGCGCCGAGTGACGCTGAGGAGAACAGAATGACGGCACTGGAGAAGGCACCTCTCACCCCGGTCGCCGACGCTCTCGCCAAAATCCTCTCCGGCGTCGAGGCGCTGCCCGAAGAAATGGTGGCGCTGGACGACGCCCACCACCGCGTGCTCGCCCGCGATATCGCGGCAAAGCGCACCCAGCCTCCGCAAAACATGTCGGCGATGGACGGCTATGCCGTGCGCGCGCAGGACGCTGCGGCTGCGCCGACGCGGCTGCGCGTGATCGGTGAGGTTGCCGCCGGCCGCCCGTTCGACCGCCCGGTCGGCAAAGGCGAAGCCGTGCGCATCTTCACCGGCGGCGTGGTGCCCTCCGGCGCGGACGCCGTGGTCGTGCAGGAAGACACCGCGCGCGACGGCGACCACATCGCCATCAACGAAGCGGCCCGGACCGGCCGCCACATCCGCAAGGCCGGCATCGACTTCTGCGAGGGCGACGTGCTCTTGCGGGCCGGCGCGCGGCTGACCGAGCGCGACCTCTCGCTCGCAGCCGGCATGAACCATCCGGCGCTGCCGGTGCGCAGGCGGCCCAGGGTCGCCTTTCTCGCCACCGGCGACGAACTCGTGATGCCGGGCGAAAATCCCGGCCCTGGCCAGATCATCCTGTCGAACGGCTATGCGCTTCGCGCCCTCGCCCGCGCGGAAGGCGCCGAAGTCATCGACCTCGGCATCGCCCGCGACACGATGGAGGAAACCACCGCCGCGATCCGCCGGGCGCGCGAACTCAAGGTCGACATCCTGATCACCACCGGCGGCGCCTCGGTCGGCGACCATGACGTGGTGAAGGACGCGCTCGAGGCCGAAGGCGTCAAGATGGCGTTCTGGCGCATCGCGCTGCGGCCCGGCAAACCCATGATGCATGGCCGTCTCGACGGCATGCGCGTGATCGGCGTGCCGGGCAATCCGGCGTCGTCCTACATCTGCTCGTTCCTGTTTGCGGTGCCGCTGATCCGCGCCCTCTCCGGACGCGCCGACGTCCACCACGAGGCCGAGCACGCAATGCTCGGCAGCAACGTCATCGAGAACGACCGGCGCCAGGACTATCTCCGCGCCCGCCTCACGCTGCAGGACAGCGGCCCCGCTGTCGCCACCCCGATCGACATGCAGGACAGCTCGCTTCTCAGCGGCCTCTCCGTGGCGAGGGCATTGATCATCCGCCCGCCTTTCGCGCCGGCGGCTGCGGCCGGCGAGCCCTGCGTCATCTTCCGGCTCCCGCTTTAAATCCCCGCTCCCGATACGGAAATTTAACTGCTTGCGGAACACATAATGAACATATAGTGTATGTTCATGGTTTGTTTCGAGGTTGCCGGTTAGCAGCCATAAGCATGGCGCGCTTCCCCGCAATCATGCGGCGAGTGCGGCGATGGCTACGCGAAAATCGTTCGGATGCGACGCCCTCCGGACGCAAGAGTCGGATTTTTGGCGTTCGGATTTCTGAGTTCGGATTCTTGAAGATTCTTGAGCCTGAAGTTTTCCGGCGGCCATGAGAGATCGGGGGATTGGCAACGATGCTGACGCGCAAACAACTTGAGCTTCTTCGCTTCATCGACGAGCGCCTGAAGGAAGCCGGCGTGCCCCCCTCCTTCGACGAAATGAAGGATGCGCTAGACCTGCGCTCGAAATCCGGCATCCACCGCCTGATCACGGCGCTGGAAGAGCGCGGCTTCATCCGCCGCCTGCCCAACCGCGCCCGCGCCATCGAGGTCATCAAGCTGCCCGAGCTGACCACCGGCGGCAGCCGCCGCGGTTTCACGCCGAGCGTCATCGAGGGCAATCTCGGCAAGGGCCGCGCGCCGAGCGCCGCCGTGCCGGACGACAACAACCGCCCGATCGCCGTGCCGGTGATGGGCCGGATCGCCGCGGGCACCCCGATCGAGGCGATCCAGAACCGCAGCCACACCATCAGCGTGCCGCCGGACATGCTCGGCGTGGGCGAGCACTACGCGCTGGAAGTGCGCGGCGACTCGATGATCGAAGCCGGCATCCTCGACGGCGACATGGCGCTGATCCAGCGCGGCGAGGTTGCCAATACCGGCGACATCGTCGTCGCCCTGATCGATCAGGAAGAGGCGACGCTGAAACGCTTCCGCCGCCGGGGCGCATCGATCGCGCTCGAGCCGGCGAATTCGTCCTACGAAGTCCGCATCCTGCCGCCGAACCGGGTGCAGATTCAGGGCCGCCTTGTCGGGCTGTACCGACGCTATTGAGACGGGCGAAACAGGCTGGGCCGCGCGGGCTCGGCCATCGCGCCGCCAGACCTACCTAGCCGGAGCTATTGGGCTATGGACCGTCCGGCCATTGCCCGCCCCGCGGTTTGGTTTGCCGCGCCGGGGGATGCGGAGAGCGCGTGAGGTTTTGCGGCCGAATTTGGGGCGACTAAGAACCTGTCTCTAAAGACTCGTCTCTGACGACTTGGCTCTGGAGCTTACCTCTCGCGAAAGCTCGGCCTTTGCGAAATTAGTCGTGCGAGGCTTCTTCGAGATAACTTCTGCGAAGCCCGACCTTTGCGGCAGCGCGGCTTTTTGTCGACACCAGCCTTTCGCAACCTCTACTGTTTTAAAGGCGCTGTTCTTAACGCTCAGCAATGGCACGTCATCGCCAATCACTTCCCCCAGATAATCGGTTGAAGGCTTTCTTCGAGGATTTTTCTGTGACTGCGGCGCAGCGAGGGCTGTTGCGCAGGACTGGTTTCGGCACCTCCCTCACCAAAACTCGGCCGGCCGGATTTTGTTGGCAACCGAAGCGCTAGCATCCAGCCGCGACAGAATTGGCGCACAGCTCAGAACCTGACAGTCGAGATGCAGAACTGATTGGCGATAGAGACCTCACGTGCAAGCGAAGGAAGATTGGGTCACATCGCCGCGCGCGCCCACCGGCTATCAAGCCTACCTTTCAGGCGATATGGATCAGGCCTGATGGCGCAGGTGCGCAGTACGATCTCAGCCCCACCTTGCCCACATACATGCTCCAGACGCTCCACGCGCCTAACAATTCCGCACGGCGATCGCAGGCGAAACAACCTTGGTACGATTGTCGCGCCATGCCGACTACCTCCCGCTCTCGCCTGCCCCCTTTTACTGCGCGCCCTTTTCCTCACCGTCTCGCCGGGGCATGCATTACAATGAAATGAGACTGCCGGCTTCACCGGGGACTCCGCGAAATCAGGCGAGAACACAAACCAGTTTCCTCCTTGGGCAGAAGCAAGAACAACTTTCTTACTTCGCCATGCCTTGCCCGCCTTCTGCGGCTCGTTGCTTTCCGCTGATCGTTTGCACCGACCTTCCTGACGTCAAATTTTCTCGCCCCGAAAATTACCCGGTTTCAGCTCCATTCTTGATGGAGCTCGCATCGCGCTCATGCCCGCAGCGACGCAAGAAAACTTCAATCCACCGCCTCATCCTCTGGCGGCGTTGCATCGATCGGTGCGCGCGGGCGCAGGCGCGGCGCGCCGGCGCGGTTTTTCGGCTGCTCATCTGCGGGCGCGGCCACGTCAGAACGAACGGAAAGTTCGGCGGGCTTTGGCGCGGGCCGCCACGGCCGGTCCTGTCCGGGCGCATGTGCCGCGCTGACAAAAAATCCCCCTTGCGGCGTGCGGCGGAGCGCGATCGCGCCTTGCCGCAAAAGTTCTGCCTCGCCGATCACGAGAGCCGCGCAGGATGGCGGCGACTGATGCAGCGTCACAATGACGGAGGCCTGCGCGCAGTCGTCGGCGAAGGCCTCCGGCTGAAGGGCCAGCGCCGCGAGCCCGCCGCCGCGGATCGGCGCGACGCAGCCGGCGGTATCGCACGACACCCCGCTCCGCAGCGACGGGTCGCCCGGTTGCCGCTCGTCGGCGTCCGCCGCGAGCCAGGCGCGCGTCGTGAAGGCATCGTTGCCGCTCCGCATCATTGCCAGCCGGCCGTCGGCGCCGCGCACCGCGACGCTCTTGCCGTCGGCCGAAACAAAAACATCCGGCCGCGCACCAAGCATTGCTGGCCAGGACCCGGCGGACGCCGCGCCCCACGCGATGCCGACAGCAATGCAGGCAAGTCCAAGCCAGCGCAGTTGCGTGCGCAGCATTCCCATCGCCAGCAGCCCCGCCGTCATCGCCAGCAACGGGCCGACGCCGAACGCCGCCACGCGCCCGACCGCGCCGGGCAGCGCCGCTACCCAGAGCGAAATCAGCACCATCCACTCGATGCCAAGTCCCATCAGGTGCCAGAACACGCCGTCGAGCCCGAACGGCATCGCCGCGAGCCCCAGCATGCCGGCGGGCATCACGAGGCCGGAAACCACCGGCATCGCCGCAAGGTTGGCGAGCACGCCGTAGGGCGCGAGGCGGTGAAAGTGAAACGCGGCATATGGCGTCGTCGCCAGCCCCGCGATCAGCGACGCGGCCGTCAGCATCATCAATTCGCGGCCGCCCCAGAGCGCCGCGCGCGCCACCGCGCCATGGTCTGGCGCCGACAGGATCCGCGGCAGGCCGAACTGCACGAGCGCGACCAGCCCGAGGGTCGCCGCGAACGACATCTGGAAACTCGGATGGACCAGCGCCTCCGGTGCGATCAGCAGCACCAGCATTGCCGCAACCGCGAGCGTGCGAAACGTGATCGCGCGGCGATCCACCATCACCGCGATCAGCACCACCGCCGTCATGAAGTAAGAACGCTGCGTCGCCACCTCGGCGCCCGAGAGAAGCAGATAGAAGGTCGCGCCAATGAGGGCTGCGCCGGCGGCGATTTTCTTGATCGGCAGCGCCACCGTCCAGCCGGGATGCAGCGCCAGGAGCGCGCGAAGCACGAAGAACACGACCCCGGCGACGACCGCCATGTGATAACCGGAGATCGACAGGATGTGGCCAAGGCCGGAGATGAACATCGCATCGTTCACGGGCGTGGAAATCGCATCGCGCCGGCCGGTGAGCAGCGCGGTCGCGATCGCGCGGTTGTCGCCGTGGATGACGGTGCGGATCCGCGCGTCGATCGCATCGCGCATGCCCTGCATCGCCGCGGCATAGCGCAGCCGCCACCCGCCGTCCTGCGGCGGCCGGCGAACCTCGATGGCGCCGAGCACGAAGCCCGATGCGCCAATGCCCTGGAAGTAAAGATCGCGGGCAAAGTCATAGCCGCCGGGCAGCAGGGGCTGAAGCGGCGGCGTCAGGCGCGCCTTCGCCGCGATGAAGCTGCCGACCTCGGGCGCGGTGCCTTTCTTCACCGCCAGCCGCACCCGCTTGAGCTGCCGCGCGTTCGAGGCCGCCGGCGCATTGCGGACGTCGATCTCTGCGACGCGCAGAACGAAGCGATCCGATTTCTCGCGCTCCTCGCGCGTCTCGACGAAGCCGGTGATGCTCTGCGCATAGACGGGCCGCTGCAGGATCGGATGCGCCATCCATGCCGCCTTCAGCGTGGCAGTGGAAAAGCCCCCGGCCACCGCGGCGAGCAGCACTGCCACAGGAAAGCCGCGACTGCGTCGTAGACAGAACGCTCCGGCACAGAAAACCGCGGCGGCAAGCAACGTCGCGATCGCAATCGGCTCGTGGTCAGCGGAGAAGTAAAGCGCGATTCCAATTCCGAACCCGACCGGCACCCAGGGAACAAGGCGGCCGGGACCAGCCTCTGCGCTCGCCAGGCCTGACAGGCGCTCGCGCAGGCTTTCCGCAAAGCGAAAACGCGACGGCACAGCGCCGCGCAGTCGCGCAGTAGCATCCAGCGGCCAGGTTTGCGCTTTGGCGCGAGGCCGCTCCCCCTGCCCCGACATGAGAAGGCCGCTCCACAGCCCGCTACACTCTGCCTGCCTGCTATGCTACACGAACCGCCATTTCCCGCCACCGTCTCCAGCATGGGCGACCCAAAATCCAAATGAACCAGATCGTCACTCGCTTTGCGCCTTCGCCGACCGGCTTCCTTCACATCGGAGGAGCACGAACCGCGCTGTTCAACTGGCTCTACGCGCGCGGGCGCGGCGGCAAGATGCTGTTGCGCATCGAGGACACCGATCGCGAACGCTCGACCCAGGCGGCGATCGACGCGATCCTCGACGGCCTGAAGTGGCTCGGCCTCGATTGGGACAGCGACATCGTCTACCAGTACGCCAACGCCCCGCGCCATCGCGCAGTTGCCGAGCAGATGCTCGCCGAGGGCAAGGCCTATTACTGCTACGCGACCGCCGAAGAACTGACCGAAATGCGCGAGAAGGCGAAGGCCGAGGGCCGCCCGATGCGCTATGACGGCCGCTGGCGCGACCGCGATCCGTCGGAGGCACCGGCCGGCGTCAAGCCGGTGATCCGCCTCAAGGCCCCGCAGACCGGCGAGACCGTGGTCGAGGACCAGGTGCAGGGCCGCGTCGTCTGGCAGAACGAAAATCTCGACGACCTCGTGCTGCTGCGCTCGGACGGCAACCCGACCTACATGCTCGCGGTGGTCGTCGACGACCACGACATGGGCGTGACGCACGTGATCCGCGGCGACGACCACCTCACCAACGCCGCCCGCCAGAAGCAGATCTACGACGCGCTCGGCTGGGATTTCCCGAACATGTCGCATATCCCGCTGATCCATGGCCCCGACGGCTCCAAGCTGTCGAAGCGGCACGGCGCGCTCGGCGTCGATGCCTATCGAGCGATGGGCTATCTGCCCGAGGCGGTGCGCAACTATCTGGTCCGGCTCGGCTGGAGCCATGGCGACCAGGAAATCTTCTCGACCGAGGAGATGACCAAGCTGTTCGACCTGCCGGCGATCGGCCGCTCGGCGGCGCGGTTCGATTTCGCCAAGCTCGAAAACCTCAACGGCTACTATATCCGCCACGCCGATGACGAGGCGCTGGTGCAGGCGATCGAAGTCACCCTGCCCTTCATCTCGCAGGGCGAGGCGATCCGCCAGAAGCTCGATGCCGGCAGCCGCGCAAAACTGCTGCAGGCGATGCCCGGCCTCAAGGAGCGCGCAAAGACGCTGATCGAGCTGATCGACAGCGCCAACTACCTGTTCGCCGACCGGCCGCTCACGGTCGAGCCGAAGGGCGCCGCGCTGCTCACGCCGGAAGTTCGCGCCATGATCGGCAATCTCCGAACCGCGCTGGAATCGGCCTCGCCGTGGACGGCGGAGGCCACCGAGGCGACGGTGCGGGCCTTTGCCGAGACTCACCAGCTCAAACTGGGCGCCGTCGCCCAACCGCTGCGCGTGGCGCTGACCGGAAAAACCACCTCTCCCGGAATTTTTGACGTCCTCGAAGTGCTCGGCCGCGAGGAATGTCTCGCCAGATTGGCCGATCAGGCCACCGCCTGACGGTACCCGGGTCACACCCTAAACCGCCGGAACACGACAAACCGTCATAAATGCGGTATCTTCCGCAGGTTATGACGGTTGCCGGCCGATTTCGCGCGGCGGCAGGCGATTTAACCTAGATCCATCCTCGCCTTTCTTCGTCTTGCAGCGCACACAGCAATACGTTAACCCATCGGCTCGCGATGACTAGAATCCCGGCCTTGCCGCCATATCTAGGGATGGAAGGCTAGGCCGGTTCCGCAACGATCTTGCCGGGGACCTCTAATGGACGCAAAAAACAATACGAAGCCCGCAACGCTGTCGGTAGGCGACAAGAGCCACGAATTCCCGATTCTCAGCGGCACGGTTGGCCCCGACGTGGTCGACATCAGCAAGCTGTACGCGCAGACCGGGATGTTCACTTACGACCCCGGCTTCACCTCGACCGCGAGCTGCCAGTCGAAGATCACCTATATCGACGGTGACGAGGGCGTGCTGCTCTATCGCGGCTATCCGATCGAACAGCTCGCTCAGAAAGGCGACTTTCTTGAGACCTGCTACCTGCTCCTTTACGGCGAGCTGCCGACCAAGGCACAGAAGGACGATTTCGACTTCCGCGTGACCCATCATACGATGGTCCACGAGCAGATGACGCGCTTCTTCCAGGCCTTCCGCCGCGATGCACACCCGATGGCGGTGATGGTGGCCTCGGTCGGCGCGCTGGCCGCATTCTATCACGACTCGACCGACATCAACGATCCGACGCAGCGCATGATCGCCTCGATGCGGATGATCGCGAAGGTGCCGACCCTCGCCGCGATGGCGTACAAGTATTCGATCGGCCAGCCGTTCGTGTATCCGCAAAACAACCTCGACTATGCGTCGAACTTCCTGCGCATGTGCTTCGCCGTGCCGTGCGAGGAGTATGTAGTCAATCCGGTTCTCGCCGACGCACTCGACAAGATCTTCATCCTCCACGCCGACCACGAGCAGAACGCCTCGACCTCGACCGTGCGCATCGCCGGCTCGTCGGGCGCCAACCCGTTCGCCTGCATCGCGGCGGGCATCGCCTGCCTCTGGGGCCCGGCCCACGGCGGCGCCAATGAGGCCGCGCTCAAGATGCTGTCGGACATCGGCACCGTCGAGAACATTCCGGACTTCATCGCCAAGGTGAAGGACAAGAACAGCTCGGTGCGCCTGATGGGCTTCGGCCATCGCGTCTACAAGAACTACGACCCGCGCGCCAAGATCCTGCAGCAGACCTGCCACGCGGTGCTGAAGGAGCTTGGCCACAGCGACGATCCGCTCCTCAAGGTGGCGATCGAGCTCGAAAAGATTGCGCTCAACGACGAGTACTTCATCAGCCGCAAGCTCTATCCGAACGTCGACTTCTATTCGGGCATCACCCTCAAGGCGATGGGCTTCCCGACCTCGATGTTCACCGTGCTGTTCGCTGTCGCCCGCACCGTCGGCTGGATCAGCCAGTGGAGCGAGATGATCGAAGACCCGCAGCAGAAGATCGGCCGCCCGCGCCAGCTCTACACCGGCGCCGCGCAGCGCGACTATGTCGATCTCGACAAGCGCACGTAACGCCTGACAGGCGCGGGAGGACCACCCTCCCCGCGCCCCGGCGATCCGGGCAGACGACGAAACAAAACGGCCGGAGCGATCATCGCTCCGGCCGTTTTGCTTTTCAGGTTGTGCGAGGGCGACGCCTAGCGCATCGCCGCGAGAACCATATCGGCGGCGCATTCGCTGGGCGTGCGCCCGCCGGTCGACATGATGGTGTCGAGCCGGGCGAAGGCATCGACCTGACGCTGCCGCCGCGGCGTATCGAGCAGAATGTCGCGCAGGGCCGGCGCGAGCTTTTCCGCCGTGCAGTCGTTCTGGATGAATTCCGGCACGACGTTGTCGCCGACCACGAGGTTGGCGAGGATGACCGTCGAGGTGCGGATGATTTTGGTAATGATCCACGCCTCGACCGCGCCGGCCTTGTAGGCGGCCACCATCGGCACGCCGGCGATCGCCAGCTCCAGCGTCACCGTGCCGGACTTCGCCAGCGCCGCCCGCGCGCTGCGGAACGCGGCGGTCTTTTCTGCTTCGCCGATGACGACCCGCGGCTTCACCGGCCAGTCCTTCACGGCTTCCAGCACCGCCGCCTCGACATGCGGCATGATCGGCACCACGAGCTCGAACTCGGCGCCGCCCGCCCGGAGCTGCCCGAGCGTCTCGCCGAAAATCTTCATGTGGTGAAAAATCTCGCTGCGGCGGCTGCCCGGCAGCGCGAGAAGCACCGGCGGCTGCGCGTTGCGCCGCTGCGCCTCCTCTGCATTCGGGCGCAGCACGTCCAGCCGCTCGATCAGCGGGTGGCCGACATAGCTGCACGGCGGCCCGCCGAGCCTGCGATGCACCTCCGGCTCGAAGGGGAGCAGCGCCATCACATGATCGACCGAACCGCGCATGGCCTTCGCGCGGCCCGAGCGCCAGGCCCAGACCGACGGCGAGACGTAGGCGACGACCGGCAGGTCCTTGGACCGGGCGCGAATGCGCTTGGCGAGGCGAAGATTGAAGTCGGGACTGTCGATCAGCACGACGACGTCGGGCCTTGCGGCGACCGCCGCGTCCGCGGTCTCGCGCAGCCGCCGCAAGATCAGCGGCAGGCTTTTGACGACGGCGGCGAGCCCGATGATCGAAAGCTCCTCGATCGGGAACAGCGTCGTCAGCCCCTCCGCCGCCATGGTGCGGCCGCCGACCCCGGCGAAGCGGACATTGCCGCCGAGCTTCTCGCGCAGCGTCCGCATCAGGGCGGAGCCGAGCCGGTCGCCGGATTCCTCGGTCGCGACGAGATAGACCAGCTTTTCCCGCGCATCCGTCATGGCAGCACTCACTGCGGCAGGCCGACGACGAACAGGCCGTCGCGGTCGGCATCATCGATCATGGTTTGGGCATCGGCGACAATGGCGTTACCGGCGACGATGGCGATGCCCGCCAGTCCGGCCTTCCTGGCGTTGATCACGGTCTGCGGGCCGATCGTCGGCAGGTCGAAGCGCAGGTCCTGCCCCTGCTTCACCGCCTTCACGAGCGCCCCGCGGCCGGCCTCGTAGCGCAGCGCGCGGCTTTCGCGCAGCGCCTCGACGCGCGCCAGCATCGCATCCGTCCCCTCGATGCCCTCGACGGCAACGACGTGGCCGTCGATCACCACCACAGCCTGCCCGACATCGAAGGGCGCGAGCGCCGTCAGCACCTCGCGCCCCTTGGCGATGTCGGCGGCGACGCGCGCATCGGGCTGCTTCCGCGTCAGGCTGCCTTCCGGCATCAGGAGGTTCGGCGCGACATCGCGGATGCCGAGCATGCGAAATCCGTGCTGCTCGAAAATCTTGCCTACGCGGGTGAGAAGATGATCGTCGCCGCCGCGGAAGGCGGAAAACACCTGCGGCATCACCAAGAGCGTGCCGAAGTCGAGTCGGATTTCGGACAGCGAGGGGCGCACCAGATTGCCGATGAATACGATGTCGCGGCAGCCTTCGGCGCGCATCAGCTTTTTCAGGGCGCCGAACTGGCCGATCGAAATCCAGTGGTGGCGATAGTTTTGCACCCGCGCCTTGTCGCAGAAGCCACGCAGCGCGAACAGCACCGCCTGCCCGCCCTGCGCCGCTATGGCATCGGCGGCGGCGAAGGGCAATGCGCCCCCGCCGGCGATCAGGCCGATGGGCGAGGCAAAGCCGCTCGCAGCTTCAGCGGTCGCAGTCGCCGTTTCACCCGACAAGGCTGAGCCTCCGTTCAGGCCGCGCCGGAACCGACTTTCGGCAGGCACAGGCTGCGGTGTTCACCACCATCGATGAACGCCAGAATCTCGTCGATCGCCGGGTCCTCCCCGGCGTGCCCCTTCGCCCGCGCCACGCGCTCGGCGAACACGCCGGGGCCGTGGAACAGGACCTTGTAGAAGGCATGAACCGCCTTGATGCGCTCGCGCGTGAACTTGCGGCGGCGCATGCCGACGATGTTCAGGCCCTCCAGCTCGGCATACTGGCCGTTGACGAGGCCGAAGGGAATGACGTCACCGCGAACGCCGCACACCCCGCCGATCATCGCCTGCGCGCCGATCCGGGTGAACTGGTGCGCAGCCGAAAGCCCGCCCATGAACACGAAGTCGCCGATGATGCAGTGGCCGCCGAGCGTCGCCGAGGTGGCGAAGATCACGTCGTTGCCAACCTGGCAGTCGTGGCCGACATGGGCGTTGTTCATGAAGTAGCCGCGCTCGCCGACGCGCGTGACGCCGCCGCCATTGACGGTGCCGACATTCATCGTCACGCCCTCGCGCAACGTGCAGTCGTCGCCGATGAACAGGCTGGTCGGCTCGCCGCGATAGGCCAGCGACTGCGGCGCCGTGCCCAGCGAGACGAAGGGCGAAATCTTGCACCTGGCGCCGATGGTGGTTTTACCGGTGACGAGCACATGGCTCATCAACTGCGTTTCGCTGCCGATGACGACGTCACGGCCGATCACGCAGAAGGGACCGATGAAGGCGCCCTCGCCGATCACCGCGCCATCTTCGATCCGCGCGGTGGGGTCGATATTGCTCATGCATGCCTTCTTGGAAGTGGGTTCATTGCATCAAAATTTTTCGCGAGCGCTCCTGCGCCGCCCCGACAAGCCGGAGGCGACAACAGCCGCTCCTTAGTCGGTCAGCATCGCGCCGACATCCGCTTCGGCGACGATCTTGTCGCCAACGCGGGCCTCGCCATGGAACCACCACATCGCCCGCTTGCGGCCGATGCTGGTCATGTGAAACTCGACCGTGTCGCCTGGCATCACCGGCTTGCGGAATTTGCACTTGTCGATGGTCAGGAAGTAAACCGCGTTCGGCTTCTCCGTCCCCTCGACCGACTTGATGCCGATCACGCCCGCCGTCTGCGCCATCGCCTCGATCAAAAGCACGCCGGGATAGACCGGACGCTCGGGGAAATGGCCCTGAAACGCCGGCTCGTTGATCGTGACGTTCTTGATGCCGATGCCGCTGTAGTCCTCACGGATGTTGATCACGCGGTCGATCAGCAGAAACGGATAGCGATGCGGCAGGGTCTTGAGGATTTCAGCAATGTCGACGCATTCGACTTTAATGGGTGATTGCATCAATCCTGTCCCCCGGTTTTAGATGCGCGCTGACGCGGCGGCGCGGTGACCGTGCCGTATTGCGCCAGGTTTTCGATGACCTTGATTTCACGCAGCCACTGCTTGGCTGGCTTGGCGAAAATGCCGCCCCACCGCTCGTTCGGCGGGATGTCGTCCTTGACCCCGGCCATGGCCGCGACCTGCGAGCCTTCGCCGATGGTGAGGTGATTGTTGAGCCCGGCCTTGGCGCCGAGGGCGACGTTGTCCTCAAGCGTCAGGCTGCCCGCGAGGCCGCACTGGGCCAGCACGAGGCAATTGCGGCCGATATAGACGTTGTGGCCGACCTGCACCTGATTATCGATCTTGCTGCCCTCGCCGATCACGGTATCGCGCAGGCTGCCGCGATCGATCGTCGTTCCCGCGCCGATCTCGACATTGTTCTGGATCAGCACCCGGCCGGTCTGCGGAATCTTTACATGCCCATCGCGGGTCTGGATGTACCCGAAGCCGTCCTGCCCGAAATGGCAGCCCGGATGGACCACGACGTTGTTGCCGATATAGGTGTACATCAGCGTCGAATTGGCGCCGATGCAGCAATCGCGCCCGATCTTGACGCCGGCGCCGATCATGCAGCCGGCCCCGATCAGGGTGCCCGAGCCGATCTCGACGTCCGGGCCGATCACGGCCAGCGGCTCGACCACGACGCCATCCTCGAGGCGCGCCGTCTCGTGGATCACCGCCCGCGGCGAAATGTTTTCGCTGCCAAAGAATGACGGCGGGCGCAGCGAGTCGGGGTGCAGTTCGCGCCCGATGGCGACGAAGACGTGGAACGGCTCCTCGGCGCGCAGCACCGCGACATGGGCCGGCACCATCTTCTCATAACGCTTGCCGACGATACAGGCCCCTGCCTGTGTGGTGGCGAGCAGCGGCGCATATTTGAGATTGTCGAAAAACACGAGGTCGCGCGGCCCGGCCTCATCCAGCGAGGCGAGCCCGCGCATCTGGCGGTCACCGCAAGCCGGATCGGCCAGCTCGATGCCCGCGCGCGCCGCGATCTCCGCGAGCGTGAAAGGCGGCGGCGATTTGAAGAATGCGGGCTGTGTCATTCCATCCGCGGGATGTGGTTGCGTCGTCACTGAAAAGCCTTCGCCGAACTGATTACAGGTTCGCACCACGAAACCAGCACAAAATCAAGCAGAAGCTCGCTTTTTGCCCCTGCTCGTTTTGCCGGTCCGATTGGTTGAGAGGCCAGGCCCTGAACGCGCGCGGCCCGTCAGGTCGACCTTGAGCGCGGGAGGAATGCCACGGGAGCCCAAAAAGAACAATGCCCGGGACGAGGCCCGGGCATTGCGTAGATCGTTTTGGTGGGCCGCCTTCGTCAGAAGGTGGTTCCGCCGCCGAACCGGAATTCCTGGACCCGGTCGTACTTACCCTTGGACAGCGGCACCGCGTAGTCGAAGCGGAGCGGACCAAACGGCGACTGCCAGATCAGACCCACACCGACGGAGCTGCGCACTGTGTTGTCGTCGAACGGATCGAAGGTACGCGCCGCAAGGTCCGGGGGAATCGGCACGCCGGGGAATGGCGGGCCCTTGTAGCCGTAGAGCGAACCGACGTCGGCGAAGACCGCGCCCTTCAGACCAACTTCCTTGGGCAGGAACCAGAACGGCATCTGCAATTCGGCCGATGCGCCCCAATAGGTGGTGCCGCCGAGAGCGTCGCCGTAGCCGAACGTCGCCCAGTTCGAGATGTCGCGCGGACCAATACCCGACGGAGCGAAGCCGCGAACGAGGTTCGGACCCATCTGGAAATGATCGAGCATGCGCAGGTTGTTGTCGCCGATCTTGGTCAACACACCACCCTGCACGCGCAGGATACCGACGATATCCGAGACCAGCGGCGAGTAGTACTTCGCGTCACCCGTGGTCTTCAGATAGGTCACATCGCCACCGACGCCGGCATAGTCCTGCTTGAGGTCGATCAGGAAGCCCGAGGTCGGGTTGATGTTGTTGTCGAGCGTGTTGTAGGTCAACGTATAGCCGAGCATCGACGTGTTGACCGCGCCTTGCTGCAACTCGATCAGGACCGGCAACGAGATGTTGGTGGTGGCCGGATTGAGCAGCGCGGTCGGCAGGTTGATCTCCTGACGATAGAACGAATAGCGCAGCTGCAGCGTCAGGTCTTCGCGCAGGGCGAAGCCGAGACGTGTGCTGAAGCCAGACGTCTTGGTGTCGTAGGAGATGTAGCTGTTGGCGAGCTGCTGGCGCTGGAACAGGTCGAGGCCGAGCGCCACCCGGTAGTCGAGCAGGTAAGGCTCGACGAAGGACAGCGAGTAGCCGCGGGCATACTGGCCGTACTGGACCGACGCCTTGGCGAACAGGCCGCGACCGAGGAAGTTGCGCTCGGAGACGCTGACTTCGCCCAGCACGCCGTCGGAGGTCGAGTAACCGCCCGACACCGAGAATTCGCCGGTCGACTTCTCTTCGAGGTCCACGTTCAGGACCACGCGGTCTGCGGCCGAGCCGGCTTCCGAGCTGATCTTGACCGACTTGAAGTAGTCGAGGTTCTTCAGGCGGCGCTCGGCGCGGTCCACAAGGGCGCGGTTGTAGGCATCGCCTTCCGAGAGGTCGAACTCACGGCGGATGACGTAATCGCGGGTGCGGGTGTTGCCGCGCACATTGATGCGCTCGATGTAGGTGCGCGCACCTTCCTGGATCGAGAACACCAGCGCAACGGTGCGATTCTCAAAGTTGCGGTCGCCGCGCGGACGAACGGTCGCGAAGGCATAGCCGCGGCGCGAGGCCTCGATGGTGATGTCCTCAATGGACTTCTCCACCGACACCGCGTTGTAAACCGAGCCCGGGCTGACATGCGAGAAGCTGCGCAGCGAGTTGGCGTCGAGCGTCGGGATGGTCGATTCGAACTCGACCGACGACACGCGATACTGCGCACCCTCTTCGATCTTGAAGGTGACGTTGAAGCCCTTCTTCTGCGGATCGTACTCGGTGAGCGCAGCCACCACCTGCACGTCGGCATAGCCGTGCGTCAGGTAGAAACGGCGAATCAGATCGCGGTCGGCCTCGACCCGGTCCGGATCGTAGACGTCGCCGGAAGCGAGGAAGCTGAGCAGATTGGATTCGCGGGTCTTGATGACGTCTTTCAGGCGATAGGACGAGAACGCCTGATTGCCGACGAAGTCGATCGAGCTGACGCCGGTCTTCACGCCTTCGCTGATCTCGAACACGAGATCGACGCGGTTGTTCGGCCCCTCGATGATCACCGGGTTGACGCGGACGTCGTAGCGGCCCGAGCGGCGATAGATTTCGGCGATGCGCTGGGCGTCGGCCTGCACGAGCGGGCGCGACAGCGCGCCGCGCGGCTTCGACTGCACTTCAGCGGTCAGCTGCTCGTCCTTGATCTTCTTGTTGCCCTCGAAGGCAACGCGGCCGATCACCGGGTTTTCGACGACCGTGACGACCAGACGACCGCCCTGATTGCCGAGGCGCACATCCTCGAACAGGCCGGTCGCAATCAGCGCCTTGAGGCCGTCGTCGATCGCGGCATTGTCCAGACGTCCGCCCGGCCCCGGCCGGAAATAGGAGCGAATGGTATCAGCCTCAACGCGGCGGTTACCCTGAACGATGATGGAGGACACCGACTGAGCCATTGCCGGCGTAGCCAATACGGAAGCGGTCACCATCACCGTTGCCGGCGCTGGAACCGAGATAAGGGCAGCAACCACGCTCCCCCGCAACATACGCAATCCGACCATCATGCGCGGAGCGCCCTCTTCATTCATTCCAAGCCGATCCGCACCTTCCGCAGGTCGGCAGATTCCCAATATCTTGTTCCGCTTGTAGCCAATTTTTTCGAGCAGGCAAATGTTCATTCGCTAACCGATTTCAATTTCGTCACAACACGTTGCCTATCGGCCACTTAAAATGGCGCTACTCACGACGCGGCGAGATGAAGAATGTCGTTATAAGTTGCGAATAACATTAACATAAGAACAAGAGCCAATCCGACACGGAAACCCATTTCCTGTGCACGTTCGGAGAGCGGACGGCCGCGCACGGCCTCAAATGCATAAAACAGCAAGTGTCCGCCATCGAGCAGCGGCACCGGGAAGAGATTCAGAAGGCCGATCGAGATCGACAGCACCGCGGTGAGGTGAATCAGCGCCGAAATGCCGATGGTCGCCACCTGCCCCGAGATCTGGGCGATTCTGATCGGGCCGCCGAGTTGATCGGCCGCCTCGCGGCCGACGAAGATACCGCCGATATACGACAGTGTACGATCGACGACGAACCACGTCTCCTTCACGCCGAGAACGACCGCGGTCGCCGGATCGACGCGCTGCGTCACCACGTCCGAGGGTGAGCTGGAGCGGCTGATGCCCATCACGCCCATGCGGTGGACGTTGCCAAAATTGTCTTTGACCTCGCGCAGCTCGGGCGTGCCAGTAAGCTCGACCGTCGCGCCGCCGCGCTCGACGGTGAACTTCATCGGGCTGCCTGCGCCGATGCTGACGATGCGCTGCATATCCGAGAAGCTGGTGATCTTGTCGCCGTTGATCGCGACAACGATGTCGCCGGACTTGAAGCCCGCCGCCTCCGCCGCGCTTCCGGGTTGAACCGCATCAACCCGTGCGGTCGCGCTCGGCTTGCCGAAGAACATGAAGAGGCTGGCGAAGATGACGATCGCCAAAATGAAGTTCGCGATCGGACCGGCGGCGACGATGGCCGCCCGCGCGCCGACGGACTTGTGGTGGAAGCTCTTGGTGCGCTCGCTCTCGGTCATCGCCGCGAGCGTCGCCTGCGCCGGGGTGCTGGCCTCGCTTTCGTCGCCGAAAAACTTGACGTAGCCGCCCAGCGGGATCGCCGAGAGCTTCCAGCGTGTGCCGTGCCGGTCGTTGAAGCCGAACAGCTCCGGGCCGAAGCCGACGGAGAAGGTCAGGACCTTCACGCCTGCCCAGCGCGCAACCAGAAAGTGCCCGAGTTCGTGGAAGAAGACGACGATCGTCAGCACGAACAGGAACGGTATCACATAGCCTACCACGCCATGTGACATCGCATTGAAACCATTAAGGAAAAAGCCTTCCATCCGACCTCACTCCGCGCAGCCGAAGGCGGCGACCTCAACTCTCTAGGATGCTTTTGCGGCAATTTCAGGCAAGAGGGAAGCGGCCATTTTTCTCGCGTTATGGTCAACATTGATGGCATCGTCCGCGCATGTGAGCGCGCTGAGATGCCCGCCGCTGATCCAGGCGTTGAGCGTGGCCTCAACCAGTCTCGCGATTGCACCGAATCGAATTTTCTCGCCGATGAAGGCGGCCACGGCCACCTCGTTGGCGGCATTGTAGACCGTCGTCGCGCCCTTCCCGGTCCGCAGCGCATCATATGCCAGCCGCAGGCCGGGGAACCGCTTGAAGTCCGGCCGCTCGAAGGTGAGCTGGCCGATGGCCGCAAGGTCCAGCGGCTTGGCGGGCCCGGGGATGCGGTCCGGCCAGCCGAGGCAATGGGCGATCGGGGTGCGCATGTCCGGCGCGCCGAGCTGGGCGACGACCGAGCGGTCCGAGAATTCGACGAGGCCGTGGACGATCGACTGGGGGTGGACGAGGACGTCGATCTCCTCGGCCTTCAATCCGAAAAGATAATAAGCCTCAATCACTTCGAGGCCTTTGTTCATCATCGACGCGGAGTCGATGGTGATCTTCTGGCCCATGCTCCAGTTGGGATGCTTGAGCGCCTGCGCCAGCGTCGCCTGCTCGATCTCTTCGCTCGTCCAGGTACGGAACGGCCCGCCCGACGCGGTGATGATGACGCGCGTCAGCTCCTCGCGATTGCCGGAGCTGAGCGCCTGAAAGAGCGCGTTGTGCTCGGAATCGGCCGGGAGAATCCGGGTGCCGGCCTTCGCCGCCCGGTCGAGGAAGAAGTCGCCGGCGCAGACCAGGCACTCCTTGTTGGCAAGCGCGATCATCCCGCCGCGGTCGGCCGCCGCCAGCGCCGGCTTGAGGCCGGCTGCGCCGCTGATCGCCGCCATCACCCAATCGGCAGGCCGGGCGCCCGCCTCGATCACGGCGGCTTCGCCGGCGCCGCAGGCGATGCCGGTGCCAGCCAGCGCCGCCTTGAGATCGCCGAGCCGCGTCTCGTCGGCAACGGCCGCGAACCTGACGTCGAACTCACGGGCGAGCTTGGCGAGCGCCTCGACATTGCTGTTCGCGGTGATGGCCTCCACCCGGTAGCGGTCGCGCCCTGCCCGCAGCAGGTCCATCGTGCTGTCGCCGATCGAGCCGGTCGCGCCGAGCACCGACACCACGCGCTGGGCAGTCGGTTCGCCATTGTGTTTGCGTAGCGGCACTGCGCTCATTTTCTCACCAAACCATAAGCCCGCGGCCGATCCCGTCGAGATCGCCTCGCAGGAAGCCGATCAGTGCAGCCGCGACGATCGCCGCCACATAGCCATCCAGCCGGTCGAGCAGTCCGCCATGCCCCGGGATGAGCTGGCTTGAATCCTTGACGCCGAAGCGCCGCTTCACGGCGGATTCGAACAGATCGCCGAGTTGCGACATCACCGACAGTCCCGCCCCCAGAAGCAGCGCGGGCAGCAGAGGAAGATAGCCGAGAACTGTCGAGACAATGGCCACAACCAAGCTGCCGCCAAACCCGCCGAGAGCGCCCGCCCAGGTCTTGTTCGGGCTGACACGCGGCCAAAGTTTTGGGCCGCCGACGCTCCGGCCGACAAAGTAACCGAGCGTATCAGTCACCCAGACGATCAGGAAAACAAATATAAGTGCCTGAAATCCCGCAACATCGCTGCCCCGCACCAGCATCGAGGCGAGCAGCGCGGCCGCGGCATAGAGAAAGCCCAGCGTCGACCAGGCGCGACGGACCGAGCACAGGATCGCCACCACCGCCGCACCGGCGGCGCACAGGCCGATCGCCGCCTCCGGCCGCCCGCACAGCACGCTGACCGCGGCAATCACCAGCGCCGCCCCGCCCGCGACCACGCCCGGCTCGCGCTGCGAGCCGACCATCATCAGCCATTCGACGAACAGGCCGATGGCGGCAAGGGCGACCAGCACGAGCCACCACCACCCGCCCCACCATGCCAGAACCAGCGTGACGGGTATCAGAACGGCAGCCGCCGCGAGACGCAAAGCAAGATTGCGGGCATTTGAGCCGCCCGCGCCGGATGGAACCTGTTGAGAGGCCACGCCGCTTACGATCCTGTTCCTGTGGCCAGACCGCCGAAACGGCGTTCCCGCCGCCCGTATTCGGCAATGGCTTCCATGAGTGCCGCCTTGTCGAAATCGGGCCAGTGGACCGGGACAAAGACCAGTTCACTATAGGCGGCCTGCCACATGAGAAAATTCGAAAGTCGCTGCTCGCCGCTGGTGCGGACGATCAGATCGGGATCGGGAATATCCTGCGTATCAAGATAGCGGCCAAGCGTCTTTTCGTCGATCGTCGCCGGATCGCGCTGGCCGGAGGCCACCTCGAGGGCGATGCGGCGGGCCGCATTGGCGATTTCCTGGCGCGAGCCGTAGTTGAACGCGACCACCAGCTCCAGGCGGGTGTTGGCGCGCGTCAGCTCTTCGGCCTCATCGAGCAGATTGCGGATGTCGCTGTCCAGCCCGTCGCGCTCGCCGATCACCCGCACCCGCACGCCGTCGCGGTGCAATGTCGCAAGGTCGTTGCGGATGAAGCGGCGCAGCAGGCTGAACAGGTCGCCGATCTCGGAGGCCGGGCGCGCCCAGTTCTCCGAGCTGAACGAGAAGATCGTCAGATAGGAGATGCCCAGCTCGCTCGCTGCGCGGACGATCCGCCGCAGCGCCTCGACGCCGCGGCGATGCCCCTCGACGCGCGGCAGCCCGCGCGCAGCCGCCCACCGGCCATTGCCGTCCATGATGATGGCGACATGGCGGGGACTTTCGGACTGACCCGTCATTGCGGTAGCGGGCATAGCGGCTTTGGGCATCGTGGCAATCCTCAGACCGTGAGGATCTCCTTCTCCTTGGTCGCCAGAAGTTCATCCACCTCCGCAATGGACCCGTCCGTCACCTTCTGAACCTCGGTTCCCATGCGGGTCTGATCGTCCTCGGAGATCTCGCCCTTCTTCTCGAGCTTCTTGATCATATCAAGGCCGTCGCGGCGAACGTGACGGATCGCGACGCGCGCCGCTTCCGCATATTTGTGCGCAACCTTGACGAGATCCTTGCGGCGCTCTTCGTTCAGCTCAGGAACGCGCATGCGCAGCACCTGCCCCTCGGTCGCCGGGCTGAGGCCGAGGTTGGAATTGATGATCGCCTTCTCGACGGCGTGGACCATCGAGCGGTCCCAGACCTGCACCGTGATCAGGCGCGGCTCCGGCACGCTGACCGTCGCGACCTGGTTGAGCGGCATCGAGCTGCCATATGCCTCGACCTGCACCGGCTCCACCATCGAGGCCGACGCGCGCCCGGTGCGCAGACCGCCCAGCTCATGCTTGAGCGATTGCAGCGCGCCCTGCATCCGGCGCTTGAGATCATTGATGTCGAAATTCTCCGACGACATATCGCTCTCCTTTTATTTTCTCGATCACACCCGGCCGCGCATACGGCAGCCGAAGAACTCAACCGGCAACGATCGTCCCCTGGCCCTTGCCGCTCAGGATGGCACCGATTGAACCCGGCTCTGCGATCGAAAATACAATGATAGGCAACGACGTATCGCGGGCAAGCGCGAATGCCGTCGCATCCATGACTTTATACCCGCCTTCGAGCGCCATCGAATGGGTCAGGCGATCAAATCGTTTCGCCGACGGGTCCTTTTTCGGATCGGCACTGTAAACGCCATCGACATTGGTGGCCTTGAGCACGGCCTGGGCCCCGATTTCCGCCGCGCGCAGCACCGCCGTCGTGTCGGTGGTGAAGAACGGGTTTCCGGTGCCGCCGGCCAGAAGCACGATCCGGCCCTCGGCGAGATGGCGCTGGGCCGCGTCGCGGGTGAACAGTTCGCAGACTTCGGGCATCAGCAGCGCCGACAGCGTCCGTGCCGGAAAACCGCGACGCTCCAGCGCTGCCTCGAGCGCGAGGCAATTCATCACCGTGGCCAGCATACCCATGGTGTCGCCGGTCGGGCGCGAAACGCCGCGCGAGGACACCTCGACCCCGCGAAAAATGTTGCCGCCGCCGACGACGACAGCAATTTCGACCCCCTGCCCGCGGGCCTCGACGAGATCATTGGCAATACGGTCGATGGTCGGCTGGTCGATGCCAAAGGCCTTGTCGCCGGCGAGATACTCGCCGGAGAGCTTGATAACAACTCGGCGATATTCGGGCTGGTCCATGATCGATCACTTCCTAAACCGAGACGGGAGCATCGTCCCCGCAGGCGTTGACGGATTGGCCGAAAGGCATCGGCAAACCCAAGGAAACCACCGCCTTTTCAACAAGATACTAGACTGTCTTACGTCGCGGCACCAAGTCGGGAGTATCGCGGATACAAAAGCAAGATCCCTTACCTTATCCGTTTCCCGTCCCCGGCGGGCAAAGCTGTCCACCTCGCCCGGCAAGGGTTTGGCGCATCTTCGCCACTGACGCAAGCGCCAGACGCAATCATCCTCGGGACAGAGGCCCGAGGATGAGGTTCAGTGCAGGACGCCGGCCACGCAGACCGGCTGTCGTCAGGCAGCAACCAGGCCGTGAATCAGGCCTTGCCGGTGACCGCCGCGACTTCCGCCGCGAAATCGGTTTCCTGCTTCTCGATGCCTTCGCCGAGCGCGTAGCGCACGAAGCCAGCCAGCTTGATCGGCGCGCCGACCTTGCCCTCGGCTTCCTTGACTGCCTGGCCGACCGACTTGCCGGTGTCGTGGATGAAGGCCTGCTCGACGAGGCAGACTTCCTTGAAGTAGGTCTTCATGCCGGATTCGACGATCTTCTGGATCACGTTCTCCGGCTTGCCCTGCTCGCGGTGCTTGGAGGCCAGAACCTCCTTCTCGCGGTTGAGGACTTCCGGATCGACACCGGTCGAGTCGAGCGCAACCGGGCTGGTGGCCGCGACATGCATCGCGATCTGGCGCGCGAGCGCCGCCAGCTCATCGGCATTGCCGGTCGACTCGAGCGCGACGAGCACGCCGATCTTGCCGGCGCCCTCGATGGTGGCGCCGTGGATGTAGCTGGCGACCACGCCATTCTCGACCGACAGCTCGGCCGCGCGGCGGAGCGTCATGTTCTCGCCGATGGTGGCGATCGCGTCGGCAATCGCCGACTCGACGGTCACGCCGCCCATGTTGGCCGCGTTGATCTTGGCAACGTCGCCGCCGACCTCGAGGGCGACCTTGGCGATGCCCGTGACGAGCTTCTGGAACTGCTCGTTGCGCGCGACGAAGTCGGTCTCGGCATTGACCTCGACGACGACACCCTTGTTGCCGCTGGTCAGCGCGCCGATGAGACCCTCAGCCGCGACACGGCCGGCCTTCTTGGCGGCCTTGGAGAGGCCCTTCTTGCGCAGCCAATCAACAGCCGCCTCGATGTCACCGTTGTTCTCGGTGAGCGCGAGTTTGCAGTCCATCATGCCTGCGCCGGTCTTGTCGCGCAGTTCCTTGACCATCGCTGCCGAAATTGCCGCCATTTGAAATTCCTTTGTCTGTCAGGCCATCCGCCGCCACTTGCGGAGACCACCATACGAAACATTCACGATCATCGGGTGACGCAGCCTTCGCGCCAATTGCTGTCGGCGCCGATCGCGATTGCACTGAATCGAACCGATCCCGGACGGATCGTGACCGCTGCTAGACTTGAGCAAGCGCCGCGCGGGACTGCCACATCGGCCTTGCCGGATATGCGCGGCCACCGACAGGCCGCCGCATCCGCCGTCTGAAACAAAAACGGATGCGCGCCGCAGCCAAGGCCCGGCGCGCATCCGTAAACCTTACTCCGCCTCGGCGGTCAGTTCCTTGGCCTGCTTGACCCAGCCTGCGGCGCGGGCCGGAAGGCCAACCGCATCGGCGATCTGGTGGGCGCCGTCGGCATCGAGCTCGGCAAACTGCCAGTAGTGGAAGACGCCAAGATCGTTCAACTTCTTCTCGATATCGCCCGAGACGCCGGTGAGCTTCTTAAGGTCGTCGGCGACGCCGCGCGGACCGGCAAGACCCTGGAAGCCGGACGACTGGCCAACCTCTTCCTCGATCGGCGCAGCCAGCGAACCGAGATCGATACCCGCGTCGCCCTGCGCACGCGAAATGCCGTCGATGGCGGCGCGCGCGATCAGGTCGCAATACAGGCCGATCGCGCGGCCCGCATCGTCGTTACCCGGAACGACGTAGGTGATGCCCTTCGGATCGCAGTTGGTGTCGACGATCGCCGCCACCGGAATGTTGAGGCGCTGCGCCTCCTGAATGGCAATGCCTTCCTTGTTGGTATCGATCACGAAGATCAGATCCGGCAGGCCGCCCATGTCCTTGATGCCACCGAGCGAGCGGTCGAGCTTGTCGCGCTCGCGCTGCAGGTCGAGGCGCTCTTTCTTGGTGTAGTGGCTGGCTTCCGGCGACGCGAGAATCTCGTCGAGCTGACGCAGGCGACGAATCGAACCCGAGATCGTCTTCCAGTTGGTCAGCGTGCCGCCGAGCCAGCGCGAATTCACATAGTACTGCGCCGAACGCTTCGCGGCTTCCGCGACGCCTTCCTGGGCCTGGCGCTTGGTGCCGACGAACAGGATGCGGCCGCCCTTGGCGACGGTGTCGCTGATGACCTGCAGCGCCTTGTGCAGCATCGGCACGGTCTGCGCGAGGTCAACGATGTGGATGTTGTTGCGGGTGCCGAAAATGTACTCAGCCATTTTCGGATTCCAGCGGTGAGCCTGGTGGCCGAAGTGAACGCCCGCCTCGAGGAGCTGGCGCATGGTGAATTCAGGTAGTGCCATCGTATTTCTCCGGTTGTTCCTCCGGAAACGTGTGAGCATTCAGCGGCTTTGCTGGATGCCACCGGACAGCCCCATGGGCCATTGTTTCCGTGTGAGATGAGCGGCCTTATAGCGGCGCGGCGGATGATCCGCAAGGCGATCCACCGCTATCTCGCAGTGAAATCGCCTTGCGGAGCGCACTTTTTGCGGAAGGGCGCGGCGTCCCTCCCCGCCCCGTCAGCGGCGGCAGTTCGGCGCGTTCGGCGGGCAGGCGCCCGGTCGCTGGGCCTGCGGCGGAGGCGAGGTCGGCCGCTGCATCTGCGGCGGCGGAGTCGGCCGGGCCATTGCCGGCGCCGGCTGCATGCGCGGCGGCGGCTGGAACTGGGGCCGGGCGGCGGTCGGCGGTGCGGCCGGGCGAGTCATCTGGTGCTGCGGCGGCGTCGGGCGGGCCATCGCGGGCGGCATCTGGCGCTGGGGCTGTGGCTGGGCGGCCGGCGGCTGCGGCCGGGTCATCTGGCCGGGCTGGAGATTCGGCCGCTGGGGAACCTGCGGACGGACAGCCTCGGCGGCGCCCGGACGAACGGCCTGCGCACGGTCGAACTGCGGCGCCGGCCGGACGCCGTCACGCGGCAGGTTCGGCATCGGGCGAACGCCGGGGCGATCGGTGATGCGATCCCCTCCCCGCGGCCCGGCGGGGGGCTCGTTCGGGCGGGCCATGGCAGGCGGAACCGGCCGCGCATCCGGACGCATCTGCGGTAGCGGCCTTCCGCCCGGACCGAGGTTTTGGCGATTCTCCATGCCCGGACGCCCGGCGGTTCCCGGTGCGGGAGCACCCGGCTGCGGTGCCATGAGGCCGGGGCCGGGACGCGCCGCCGGCTGCGCGCCGGGCTGACCGGCCGGAGGCACGAGGCCCGGCAGCGGACGGCCTGCACCACCCGGCGTTCCGGGCATCGGCCGAATGGCCCCCGGCAAGGCGGCGGCGGGCACGCCTCCCGGACCCGCTCCGGGACCCGCCGCACCAGGGATTGCGCCCGGTGCCGGACGCTGGCCCGGGGCCAGTCCGGGCCGCACCTGACGCGGCGGCGGGGCGAGCTTGCCCTGCTCGATCAGGCCGACGCGGTTGGCGATTGACGGCGGCAGGGCCGGCCCGACCGGGCGAAGCCGCTGCGAATCGATCGCCGGCCGACCCGCGCCCGGGCCGCCCGGCTGGCCGGGATGGAGCCGCTGATGCTCGATCAGGCGCTGGCGCTCGACGAGGCGGTGGCGGATCGCGTCATTGACCACGCGCGGGCGATGGAGATTGATGAAGAAAAGATCGTTGCGCGGCGGGCGGACATAGCGCGGCGGCCGCACATAGAGCGGCAGCGGCACGAACACCGGCTCGGGCAGCTCATAGAAGCCATAGGCCGGCGGCGGCGGCGGCAGCGCGATGAAATCGGCCGGCGCCGGCGGCAGGAAGAACACCGGCGGCGGCGGTGGCGGGGCGAAGCCGTAATCGTCGAACAGCAGCGCCGGCCCGCCGAGATAGACCAGCTCATCCGGCGGCGGCGGCGGCACGTCATAGCCGATCATTGTGAAGGCCGGCGGCGGCTCAAGCGCCACGGACAGGATCGCAAGGCGCCGGCGCGCGTCGGATGCGTGCGGGCCGCTCGGGTAGCGGCGCAGATACGACCAGTAGGCCTCGGGCGTATCGGCGCGATAGGTCCGCCGCCAGGTGATCGCCTCGCGGCGGGCGGCGACGATGGCGCGGACGCGCTTGGCCATGACGTCGTCGGGATAGGCCTCGAGGAACGCCTCATAGTCGGCGAGCGTATCGCGCTCGAGCGCGGCGGTGTAGGCGTCCTGCGCGCCAAAATCCTTGATCGCGCGGGTCTGCGCCGCGATCGCCTGCTCCGGCGCGGGCGGCGCATCCGGCCCGCGCTCGAAGAACACGATGTCGGCGTCGATCTTTTGCGTATCCCACGGGATCTGCGCGCCCTTGGTGACCTCGCTGACGCGCAGCCGGACGCGCTCGAACACATCCGGCAGGCTGAGGCCGCCGGTGCGGATCATCTCCGCCAGCGCCTGCGCGTAGGCGCCATACGGCGCCTTCTCGGCCGGGCCGAGCGTGCCGGGCGCGGCGTTCATCGCGACAAAGATCTTGGGGTCCGGCTCGACCAGCGCGAGACCGCCGGCGAGCCTGCTCTCCCTCGCGAACGGGTTTTCGCGGGCCGCGTCGAGGACGACAATCGCCGCCTTGATCGGCAGCGCGCCGATCTGGCGCGTGTAGTCCGACAGGCGCAACCCTTCCACCGGAATGTCGGTGTCGCGCGCCATCACGGCATCGACCGGGGCAAAATAGTTTTCGCCATTCAGCTGCAGGCCAAAGCCCGCGAGATAGACGAACGCGACGGTATCGGGGCCGGATTGCTCCGCCTTCTGGACGAAATCACGAAACGCCTGCCGCAGCGCATCGCCTTCGAGATCCGCGGCGCCGACGACGTCGAAGCCCGCCGCCTGCAAGGTTTGCGCGACAAGGCCGGCATCGTTCGCGGCGGTGGCCAACGCGCCTTTGGCGTAGTTGGCGTTGCCGACAACCAGCGCAACGCGCTTTTCCGGATTCTGGGCATGGGTCGGCGCCGCAAACGACAGGCCGAACAAAACAACTGCCGACAGCAGTGCGAGATATCTCGCCATACAACTCCCCCGATATTCGACCATCCGCTTGAAACACGCTCGAAGAAAAAAACACGCTCGAAGAAAGCGGCGTCGTGCTTGTATTGGCGGTTCGGCGATTTTTGGTTCGCTCGCCGCGCCGGTCAGATCAGAAACGCATCATTCAAACATCATTCAAGGCAAGTGCGGATGAACGCGGCTTGAACAAAGCAGCAGCGCCGCATCATTGGCGAAATCGGTCCCCTCGCCTAGATCATTTCCACCGACATCACACCGGAAACCGCCTTGATCGCGCCCGCGATCTGCGGCGAGAGCCGGTAGTTGCCGGGAAGCCGCACCTCTACCTCGGTTTCGAGATCGAGCAGCATCACCAGCGATACGTTGCCGGCGCCGTCCCGCGCCACCGGCACCGGCTGAGGCGTGCCGCTGCCGTCGGGCGGCGACAGGCGCTTGGCGATCGAGTCCAGCGGCCTGGTATCGCGCACGAAGATGCGCAGGCCCTTGGAGGTTTTCGCCGCCGCCTTGTCCAACAGCTCGACGCTCTGGATCCGCGCCCGCACCTCCTCGCCCTGCAACTCGGCGGCGAGGCTGAGCAGCACCGCTGTGCCGGGCTCAAGGAGATCGCGATACATCCCGAGCGTCTCGGAAAACAGCACCGCCTCGAAATGGCCGGTCGGGTCCGACAGGCCGATGATGCCCATCTTGTTGCCGGTCTTGGTGCGACGCTCCTGCCGCGTCAGCACCGTCGCGGCGACCTTGCCTGCGGTGTGGCCGGCTTTGACCGCGCGCGCGAATTCGGCCCAGCTCTGCACCCGCAGGCGCTTGAGGGCCACCGCGTAGTCGTCGAGCGGGTGGCCGCTGAGGAAGAAGCCGACCGCATCGTATTCGCGCTGCAGCCGCTCGCCGGGCAGCCAGCCCTCGACCGCGGGCAGCACCACCGTCGGCGCATCGGACATGCCGCCAAACATGTCGTTCTGACCCGAGGTCAGCGCATTGTGGCTGCGCTGGCAGGCTGCGAGAATGACATCGGCACCTTCGAACAGGCTGGCGCGGTTCGGCTCCAGCTCATCGAACGCGCCGGCGGCGGTGAGACTTTCCAGCACGCGCTTGTTGATCGCCTTGGGCGGTACGCGCGAGGCGAAATCGGCGATCGAGGAAAATTTCTTGTTGCCGCGCGCCTCGACGATCTGTTCGACCGCCTGCGCGCCGACGCCCTTCAGCGCCGCGAGCGAATAGTAGATCGTGTTCTCGCCGACGGTGAACGTGGCGTCGCTGTTGTTGATCGACGGCGGCTCGACCTTGATGCCGAGACGCTGCGCCTCGGAGCGGAATTCCGAGAGCTTGTCGGTGTTGCTCATGTCGAGCGTCATCGACGCCGCAAGAAACTCCACCGGATAGTGCGCCTTCATGTAGGCGGTCTGGTACGACACCAGCGCATAGGCCGCCGCGTGGCTCTTGTTGAAGCCGTAGTCGGCGAACTTGGCGAGCAGCTCGAAGATCGTGTCGGCCTGCTCTTTCGCGACGTTGTTCTTGACCGCGCCCTCGACGAAGATGGCGCGCTGCTTCTCCATCTCGGCGCGGATCTTCTTACCCATCGCGCGGCGCAGCAGGTCGGCGTCGCCGAGCGAATAGCCCGACATCACCTGCGCGATCTGCATCACCTGCTCCTGGTAGATGATGACGCCGAAGGTTTCCTTGAGGATCGGCTCCAGCATCGGATGCAGGTATTCCGGCTCCTCCTCGCCATGCTTGCGCGCGCAATAGGTCGGGATGTTCGCCATGGGGCCCGGCCGATAGAGCGCGACCAGCGCGATGACATCCTCGAGGCGGTCGGGGCGCATATCGACCAGCGCCCGCCGCATGCCCTGGCTTTCAACCTGGAACACGCCGACCACATCGCCGCGCGACAGCATCGCAAAGGTTTCAGCGTCGTCGAGCGGCAGCTGATCGAGATTGATATGGACGTTGCGCTGCTTCAACAGCTTGACGGCGACATCGAGCACCGTCAGCGTTTTGAGGCCGAGGAAGTCGAACTTGACGAGGCCCGCCGGCTCGACCCACTTCATGTTGAACTGCGTCACCGGCATATCGGATTTCGGATCGCGATACATCGGCACGAGTTCGTGCAGCGGACGGTCGCCGATCACGATGCCGGCGGCGTGGGTGGAGGCGTGGCGGCTGAGGCCTTCGAGCTTCTGCGCGATCGCGAAAGCCTGCGCCACGATGGGGTCTTCGTCGCGCGCCGCCTGCAGTTTCGGCTCGCCCTCGATGGCCTCCTTCAGCGTCACCGGCGCGGCGGGGTTTTGCGGGACGAGCTTGGTGAGCTTGTCGACCTGCCCGTAGGGCATCTGCAGCACGCGGCCGACGTCGCGCAGCACGCCGCGCGCCTGCAGCGTTCCGAAGGTGATGATCTGCGCGACCTGCTCGCTGCCGTAGCGCCGCTGCACATAGCGGATCACCTCGTCGCGGCGATCCTGGCAGAAGTCGATGTCGAAGTCCGGCATCGAGACGCGCTCGGGATTGAGAAAGCGCTCGAACAGGAGGCCGAACCGCAGCGGATCGAGATCGGTGATGGTCAGGGCATAGGCGACCAGCGAGCCCGCGCCCGAGCCGCGGCCCGGCCCGACCGGGATGCCCTGCATCTTGCCCCACTTGATGAAGTCGGCAACGATCAGGAAGTAGCCGGAATACTGCATCCGCATGATGACGTTGAGCTCGAACTCGAGCCGCTTGCGGTAGTCCTCCTCGGACAGACCCTCGGCAAGGCCGTGCACCTTGAGCCGAAGCGCCAGCCCCTCCTCGGCCTGCCGGCACAGTTCTTCCGCTTCCGCCTTGGCCGCATCGGCGGCCTCGCTGCCGGTGCCCGCGCCAACGGTGAAGTGCGGCAGGATCGGCTTGCGCTTCATCGCGCGATAGGCGCAGCGCTGCGCAATCTCCACCGTGGAGGCCAGCGCCTCCGGCAGGTCGGCGAACAGCACGGCCATTTCAGCGCGGCTCTTGAAGCGGTGCTCGGGCGTCAGCTGCCGGCGATCGGTCTCGGCGATGTAGCGACCGCCGGCGATGCACAGCAGCGCGTCATGCGCCTCATAGTCATCGGATTTGGCAAAGTACGGCTCGTTGGTGGCGACCAGCGGCAGGCCGTTGCGGTAGGCGAGATCGATCAGGCCGCCCTCGGCCATGCGCTCGCGCTCGAGGCCGTGGCGCTGCAATTCGACATAGAGGCGGTCACCGAAGATCGCCTGCAATTCGGACAGGCGGTTCGTCGCAATGTCGGGCCGGTCCGCGGCGAGCGCCTGCGAGATCGCGCCATCGGGGCCTCCGGTCAGCGCAATGATGTCGCCGGCGTTCTCGCGCAGCCAGTCGAGCAAAACATGCGGCTGATCGACCGTCTCCAGGAACGCGCGCGAACTCAGCCGCATCAGGTTGAGATAGCCGGCCTCGCGCGCGGCCAGCAGCACGATCCGCCCCGGCCCTGTCGGCATCGCGCTGCGGCCCACGGCCTCGCGATCGCCGAAATCCACTGCGAGCGAGCAGCCGACGATCGGCTGGATGCCCGCGCCCGCCATCTTGTCGGAGAATTCGAGCGCGCCGAACATGTTGTCGATGTCGGTCAGCGCGAGCGCCGGCTGCTTGTCGTCCTTGGCAAGGCCGACCAGCCGCCCCACCGTGATCGCGCCCTGCAGCAGCGAATAGGCCGAATGCGTGTGCAGGTGGACGAAGCCCGGACTGGTGGCGAGCGCCTGAACGCCGGACGAAGGAGATGCGGGGACGGCGGCGGAATTTGCGGACATGGCCAGCGGCACTCGACAGCAGCAGACGGAACTTCGGAGTTCGGAGGATGTGGGCCGATAACTAGCCCGGTCCATTGCGGGCGTCGACTCAAGCCTTCCGTATCGTGCCGCCTGCCCGCCGCACTGTCCAATGTCCGCAGCCGCCCGCGGACATTATGCCCAACTTGGTGGCCCCTTCCTCCCGGGGCCGGAACCGTCAGACGAAGTGCGGAATGAGCTGCGCCCAGACCGCCAACATTCCCACGAACATCACGAGCGCCGCCAATGCCGCTGCCTCTTCAACAAACATCTTGAACATGTCGTGCCTCCGGCTTAGAAGAAGAACATACAAGGAACATTGTTCTTCTTTTGTTCTAAAGTCAATCTTTGAGTTGACCTCCCGCCGGGGCCCTGACCGTTAAGCCTAACAGGGCGTTATATATCGGAAGGATGTCCCGGAACGCCGGACGGCCGGCGGTGTCCGCGCGCCGCACGGGAGAACGACGATGTATCGCTCAGGCATCAATCGGAAACGGAATCGGGCAGTGCTGGCCCCGGCCCTGCTCCGGGCGGCAAATCCCTCGCGCGCCGGCGCCTGCATCATCGCGCTGGCCCTCGCGGCAAGCGGCGGCCTCGTAGCGCTTGGCCTCGGCGCTATCCCGGCCCGAGCCGAGATCAACTACCCGGTCTGCCTGCGGGTCTACGGCTCGCCGACCTATAGCGAGTGCCGTTATACGTCGATCGCGCAGTGCAAAATGTCCGCCAGCGGCCGCTCGGCGGACTGCTATGTCGATCCGTTCTACACGCCGAACCCGAGCCCCCCGCCTCCGGCGCGCAGTCGCCGCAGCGGGCGTGCGCCGCACGAGATGGGCTACTAGTCGAGTTCGATGACGTGCCCGTCCCGGATCGAGACGCGGCGATCCATCCGGTCCGCCAGTTCGAGGTTGTGGGTCGCGATCAGCATCGCCACCCCGGTGGCGTGCACCAGCTGCATCAAGGCGTGGAACACGCGATCGGCGGTGTGCGGGTCGAGGTTGCCGGTCGGCTCGTCGGCAAAGAGGATGCGCGGCGCATTGGCCACCGCGCGGGCGATCGCCACCCGCTGCTGCTCGCCGCCGGACATTTCGGCCGGACGATGGGTGACGCGCTCGCCGAGGCCGAGATAGGCCAAAATCTCGCGCGCCCGCGCCGCCGCCTCACGGCGGCCAAGGCCGCGGATCATCTGCGGCAGCATCACGTTTTCGAGCGCAGTGAATTCCGGCAGCAGCCGGTGCGACTGGTAGACAAAGCCGATATCGGTGCGGCGGATCCGGGTGCGGTCGGCATCCGACATCGCCGAAGTCGGCACGCCGCCGACATAGACCTCGCCCTCGTCCGGATGTTCGAGCAGCCCCGCGATGTGCAGCAGGGTCGACTTTCCCGAGCCGGACGGCGCGACCAGCGCGACCGACTGCCCCGGCCATAGCGCGAGATCAGTGCCATCGAGAATGGTCAGCTGGCTCTCGCCCTGCATGTACTGGCGGCGGATCTTTTCCAGGTAGACTACCGGAGCATCGTCATCGTGCTGCTGCATCACGCCCTCACTCGTATCGCAGCGCATCGACGGGATCGAGCCGCGCCGCCCGCCACGACGGATAGAGCGTCGCGAGGAAGGACAGCGTCAGCGCCATGATCACCACCGCAGCCGTTTCGCCCGGCGCGATCTCGGCCGGAAGCTTCGACAGGAAATACAGTTCCGGCGAGAACAATTCGGTATTGGTCATCCATGACAGGAACTGGCGGATCGACTCGATATTGAGGCAGATCACCAGCCCGACGAGAAAACCGACCAGCGTGCCGACGACGCCGATCGACGCGCCGGTGATGAAGAAAATGCGCATGATCGAGCCCTGCGATGCACCCATGGTGCGCAGAATCGCGATGTCGCTGCCCTTGTCCTTCACCAGCATGATCAGGCCCGAGACGATGTTCAGCGCGGCCACGAGCACGATCAGGGTCAGGATCAAAAACATCACGTTGCGCTCGACCTGCAGCGCGTTGAAGAAGGTCGAATTGCGCTGGCGCCAGTCGACCAGAAAGATCGGCCGCCCCGCCGCTTCCGTCACCATCTTGCGGTAGCTGTCGATGCGGTCGGGATTGTCGGTGAACACCTCGATCGCGGTCACGTCGTTGTTGCGGTTGAAATAGGCCTGCGCCTCGGTGATCGGCATGAAGACGAAGGTGCCGTCATATTCCGACATGCCGATCTCGAACACGGCGGCGATGCGATAGGACTTGATCCGCGGCGTCGTCCCCATCGGCGTCACCGCGCCGCGCGGCGCGACCAGCGAGACGTTGTCGCCGGCATGCACCGAAAGCTGATCGGCCAGACGGCGGCCGATGGCGATGGCTTGCCCCTCGTCAAAGCCTTCCAGCGTCCCCTGCTTGAGGTTCTTGGTGATCGAGGTGAGCTTGTTGAGGTCGTCGGCGCGAACGCCGCGCACCAGCACGCCCGATGCGTTGAACGGCGACGAGGCGAGCGCCTGCCCGTCCACCACCGGCGCGGCAAGGCGAATGCCCGCCACCTGGTTGATGCGCTCGGAGACTTCCTTCCAGTCGGTCAGCGGGCTCTCGAGCGGCTGCACGACGATGTGGCCGTTGAGGCCGAGGATCTTGTCGAGCAGTTCCTTGCGGAAGCCGTTCATCACGGCCATTACGATGATCAGGGTGGCGACCCCGAGCATGATGCCGAGGAACGAGAACCCGGCGATGACGGAAATAAACCCTTCCTTGCGGCGGGCGCGGAGATAGCGCCCCGACAGCATCCATTCGAAGGGGGCAAAAGGTCGGGTCCGGACTGGTTCGCTCATGGCTTTATCCATGCCTCGTCTGACCCGAGATTCGGGCCGAATCTGAGGCCGACTACGCGGCAATGAAGACAAACCGAAGGCTTGTCCCCCCAATCAGTCACCCGGGCCTGCCTCATGCCGTCAGCCGCGCCACTGCATCCTGCGGCGAGAGCAGTTCCCGCTTGCCGTCAGCGCGACGCTTCAGCTCGACCTTGCCTTCGGCGAGCCCCTTCGGTCCCACCATCAACTGCCACGGAATGCCGATCAGGTCGGCGGTGGCGAACTTGCCGCCCGGCCGCTGGTCGGTGTCGTCGTAGAGCACATCGATGCCCTTGGCGGTCAGCTCGCGATAAAGCTGCTCACAGGCGGTGTCGGTCTCGCTCGATCCCTGCTTGAGGTTGAGCAGCGCGACGCGGAACGGCGCCACTTCGTCCGGCCAGATGATGCCGGCCTCGTCGTGGCTCGCCTCGATGATCGCGCCGACGAGCCGCGACACGCCGATGCCGTAGGAGCCGCCGTGAATCGGACGCTCCGTGCCGTCCGGCCCGGTGACGAGCGCGCGCATGCTCTCGGAATATTTGGTGCCGAAATAGAAGATCTGGCCGACCTCGATGCCGCGCGTCTCGACGCGCTTCTCGAGCGGCACCTCGGCGTCGTAGCGGACCGGATCGTGCACGTCCTCGGTCGCCGCATAGAGCGACGTCCACTGGTTGACGACCTTGGTCAGGTCGCCGTCATAGTCAAAATTCTCGTCCGGCACCGGCAGTTCGAGCACGTCGCGATTGCAGTACACGCCCGACTCGCCGGTCGAGGCCAGCACGATGAATTCGTGGCTGAGGTCGCCGCCGATCGGGCCGGTCTCGGCGCGCATCGGAATGGCCTTCAGCCCCATCCGGGAATAGGTCCGCAGATAGGCAACGAACATCTTGTTGTAGGCGACGCGGGCGGCGGCCTCGTCCACGTCGAACGAGTAGCCGTCCTTCATCAAGAACTCGCGGCCGCGCATGACGCCGAAACGGGGGCGCTGCTCGTCACGGAACTTCCACTGGATGTGGAAGAGGTTGAGCGGCAGGCTCTTGTACGACTTCACGTAGCCGCGGAAAATCTCGGTGATCATCTCCTCGTTGGTCGGACCGTAGAGGAGTTCGCGCTTATGACGATCCTGGATGCGCAGCATCTCGGGGCCGTAGGCGTCATAACGGCCGCTCTCGCGCCACAGGTCGGCGAGTTGCAGGGTCGGCATCAGCAATTCGTTGGCACCGGCGCGTTCCTGCTCCTCCCGGACGATCTGCTCAATCTTCTTGAGAACGCGGAAACCGAGCGGCAGCCAGGCATAGATCCCCGCCGCCTCCTGGCGCAGCATGCCGGCGCGCAGCATCAACCGATGCGACACGATCTCGGCCTCCTTCGGGGTTTCCTTGAGGATGGGCAGGAAGAAACGCGACAATCGCATGGGGATGCTCAAGAATCGGAAAATGATGGGACGGGTGCAGTGAAACCGGATCGGGCACCAAAACACAAGGGCAACGCCCGCCACCAGCCAATAAACGTCTGGATGGGAGATGCCTTGCGCGGGGCCTTGACTGATCCGCCGGACCTGTATGACAGGTCCGGCGGATCATCTCAAATCAAACGGCTTTTTAGGGGCATCGGCTCAGCGGCCTCGGCCGGATCGTCGGGATTTTTGCCCGCGCCAAAATTGTAGTGGTGGGCGGATACAAGCCGCCGCCACCATCAGCGCGCCGCGATGTCGGCTCACTTCGACGAGTGCGAGCCGGCGCCCTTGCCCTGCTCGTGGCCGCCGCCATGGCCGTGGCCGTGATCGTGTTCGGCCGCCTTGGCACCGACGCTGCGGACATCGAAGGTGACATCAACCTTGCCGGCCTTGGCGAATTCGAGCGTGACCGGCAGCTTTTCTCCGGCCTTGAGCGGGTGCTTGAGGCCCATGAACATCACGTGGTAGCCGCCCGGCGCGAGCGTGACGGATTTGCCGGGCTCGATCGCGAGGCCCTTTTCGAGTTCACGCATGGTCATGACGCCGTTGTTCATCGCCATCTCGTGAACTTCGACCTTGCTGGCGGCCTCGGTCGTGCCGCCGATGAGGCGGTCTTCCGCGGTCCCCTTGTTCTCGATCACGAGATAGCCCCCGCCGACCTTCGCCCCGCCCGGCGTCGCCCGGCTCCACGGCTGCGAGATCACGAGATCGCCCGCCTTCGTCTCCTGCGCCTGCGCCGGAAGGCTGAACATTGCCGAAGCCGAAACGAGGGCGGCAGCGGTGAGAGTGAAAATGGTTTTCATGAGAATTGTCCTTTGATTGATTCATTGCCGATCCGCCCGAAACCTTCGGGCGAAGGGTCACGGCATCGGCTGATCGATTTTGCTGCAGCACGAATCGCCGCTTTGAAAACGCTGGCTCACGCCGCCGAGGGCGGCGCCCGCGCCTTGGCGTTCGAATCGATTCGAAGGACAGGACCGGCCGGGCTGTGACCCGACCATGAAACCGCGGCGAGCCGCGGATAAATCGGCGCGACATGCGCCGCCGATGACGTGTCCGCCAGCGGCGTGCCGCCGAAAACCGGCGCGCAAATCCCGCAACAGCCGCCAAGCGGCGATTGCTGGGCCGGAGCCGAGCGGTTCCCCTCCCGCTTCATCTCGGAGCAGAGCTCCGCGAAACGGATCGGGTCGGCTACCGCCGAGGCGAAGGCGAAGAACGCGAAGAGCGGCGCAAACCCATTCAGGGTGACCGCCAAAATGGCAATCGGGAGAAACCGTCCCGCTCGCTGACGCATCACAGATCGCTCCATTCGCTTGTGGGCTCGGTAACACGCAACTCCCCGGAAGTCGAGAAAAGTGACCGTTTCTCAATGCCAAAGGGCGGACATCAACACAGCGAAATCGTGCAAAGGTATTTGGGTGGCGTCAAAAAACTTCATTCCCAAATCCGCCGGATTTTTGAACATTCGTTGCCTTAATTGATGACATAACGAAAATCATCGGTTACGCTTTTGACTGTCAGGTACTCGGTGTGGGGTTCCTGTTGTGGCCAAGTCTTGGGAGGATCCCTGGCGCGCACAAGCAGCGCCGTCCCGAACCAACTAACGATAAATCCAATCGTATTCGGGAAAATAGGGTCGACACATTTATGGAGCAGGGCCGCACCCCTGCTCCATTTTTTCTTTCCGGCAGCCTCGGACAAATCATCTCCGTCAGCGACGCAGATGCTAGCTCGCCCATTCGCACTGCGACTCCGGGCAGTCCCTCACCGCAACAAACAGCGAGGCCGCCGGCGCATTTTTTGCGCGGCGGCCTCGATGATCAGTCAGCGATCTGGTCGCAAAGAGATTTTCTAACTAAGTCTCACAGCCCCATCAGGCGCGACAGCTTGTCGATGGTCAGATGGCCAGAATAGTAAGCCCACGCGCCGATGCCGTAGACGACCGCCGATATGGCCGTGGTCCAAAGCACCCTGCGCGCCATCGACGGCATGATCGGCGCACCGGGGTCCGTGCCCGGCACGCGCTCGCCCTCCATATCTTCGTGCTGGCTGCGAATGCCGATCGGCAGCATGACGAACAGCGTGACCCACCAGACGATGAAGTAGATCGCGAAGCCGGACGAAATCGTCTTCCACATGTCGGTCAGGCCTGTTCGATTTCGACGAGAGCGCCCGAAAAATCCTTCGGATGCAGAAACAATACCGGCTTGCCGTGCGCGCCGATCTTGGGCTGGCCGTCACCGAGGACGCGCGCGCCCTCCTCCACCAATCGATCGCGCGTGGCGATGATGTCATCGACTTCGTAGCAGACGTGATGAATGCCGCCGTCGGGATTGCGCTCGATGAATTTCGCGATCGGCGAAGCATCGCCGAGCGGCTCGATGAACTCGATCTTGGTGTTGGGCAGCGTCGCAAAAACGGTGGTCACGCCGTGCTCAAGCAGCGGTACCGCGCCCGAAATCTCCGCGCCGAATGCAACGCCGTAGATCTTCGCCGCCTGCTTGGCATCGCGCACCGCAATGGCGACGTGGTTGAGCCGGCCGAGCATGTCGGAATCCTCCTAGCGTCAAACAACCGATACATGGACGACGCAAACGGGCTTCTTGCCCCACTGCGCCAGCAACGATGCACGCACTGCCCGCCGCACCGATTCCGCTGTCGCATCGGGATCGCGGCGGCGCCCGCGCGGCAGTCCCTCGACCGTATCGGCGACGACATCGAAGATCTCGTCGGCCAACAGATCGCCCTCAGCATTCTTGAGCGGAACGCCGATCAAGTCCACCTCCGGCTCGTCGGCAAAGTCGCCCTTCTCCGTCAGCACGATCGACACCAGCACGCAGCCGGCAAAGCCCATCCGGCGGCGCTCGGCAACCGCGTTCGCCGTCGCCTCCTCGATTAGCAAGCCGTCCTTGTACAGCCGGCCGACAGGCACCTCGCCTACCACGCTGGCGTCCCCCGGGCCGAGCCGGACGACGTTGCCGTCCCGGCAGATCACGACGCGCGGCACGCCGGCGGCGCGGGCAAGCTTGGCGTGCTCGGACAAATGCAAGGCTTCGCCGTGGACCGGCACCAGCACCTGCGGCCGCACCCAGGAGATCATTTCGCGCAGTTCATCCTGCCGCGGATGGCCCGAGACATGGACGAGGTGCGTGCGGTCGGTGATGATCTCGATGCCACGCGACACCAGCGAATTGATGATCGCGCTGACCGTCCGCTCGTTGCCGGGGATGGTGCGCGACGAAAAGATCACGCAGTCGCCCTTGTTGAGCGTCACTTCCGGATGCTCGTCCTTCGCGATCCGCGCCAGCGCCGCGCGCGGCTCGCCCTGGCTTCCGGTGCAAAGCGCCACGACCTTGTCGACAGGCAGATGGCCGTAGACCTCCATGCTGCGAAACGCCGGCAGGCCCTTGAGATAACCGCACTCCTTCGCCACCTGCACGACGCGCTCCATCGCGCGGCCAACCAGAACGACCTCGCGGCCGCACTCGTATGCCGCCTCGGCTACGGCCTGGATGCGCGCGACGTTCGAGGCAAATGTCGTGACCGCCACCCTGCCCTTTGCCGCACCGATGATGGCGGCCAGCGCCTTGGCAACCTCGGTTTCGGAGGGCGAGCGGCCTTCGCGCACGGCATTGGTCGAATCGCCGACCAGCGCGAGCACGCCTTCATCGCCGATTTCGCGCAGGCGTTTCTCGTCGGTCGGCGGGCCGAGAACCGGCGTCGGGTCGATCTTCCAGTCGCCGGTGTGCAGCACGGTGCCGATCTCGGTGCGGATCGCCAGCGCGTGCGATTCGGGGATCGAATGCGCGACCGGAACGAACTCGACATTGAACGGACCGATATCGATCCGCGCGCCCGAAGGCACGACCGTCACCGGAATTTTTGGCGGATTGCGCTCGGACTGGCATTTGGCCTCGAACAGCGCCGCGCTGAATGCCGTCGCATAGATCGGGCATTCGAGCTTTGGCCATAGATCGATGATCGCGCCGAAGTGGTCCTCGTGGGCGTGGGTCAGCACGAGGCCGACCAGGTTCTTGCGTTCCTTGATCAGGAAACGGATGTCCGGCAGCACGAGATCGATGCCGGGCAGATGTTCCTCGTCGCCGAAGGAGACCCCGAGATCGACGGCAAGGAAGCTGCGCTGCTGCTTGTTGCCAAGCCCGTACAGCGACAGGTTCATGCCGATCTCGCCGACGCCGCCGAGCGGGGTGAAAGTCAGTTCGTCAGATCGTGCCATTTATTCCGTTCCCGCCGAGGCGGCCGTTCCAAAAAAGACCTCGCCGGCTGCTACCGGCACGCGGCGACCGTCCGCCGTGGCAACGATCATGCAACCGGCACTATCGATGGTTTCAAATACGCCGCTTACCGGCGCGCGTCCCCCCTTAATTGAAACCGGTTGTCCGACGCCGGCGGCGCGGGCGAGCCACAGCCGACGGATCTCAGCAAAGCCGCGGCCGTTGTCCCAGATGCCGCGATACTCGACCCAGCCATCCGACAGCGCGGCAAACAGCGCCTCCGCCGACGTCTGGACGCCGAGCGCATGGAGCGAGGTCGCGGCATAAGGCGTGTTGTCCGGCGCGGCGACGATATTGGTGCCGATACCGGCCACGACCGCCAGCGCGCCGACGCCGACGGTTTCCGCTTCGAGCAGAATGCCCGACAGTTTTGCGCCGTCGGCCAGCACGTCGTTCGGCCACTTCAGCGCGAATGCCGGCGGCGGGATTTCCGGCGCGACGGCGCTCACCGTCCGCAGCGCGGCATAGATCGCAAGACCCGCGACGAAGCCAAGCGTCGCCGCAACTGCGGGCGGCGCATCCACAAGTTCGAGAATGCTGGCTGCAAGGTTGCCGCGCGGGGCGACCCAGGCGCGGCCGCGCCGGCCGCGCCCCGCGGTCTGCTCGGTCGTGACGAACCAGAGCGGACCGCGCTCGCCGGCGATGGCTGCAGCCATCGCCTCGGCATTGGTTGAGGCAATCTGATCAAACGCCTTGAGCCGGTAGCCGTGAGAGGCGGCGATCGGCCCGAGCGCGATTGCCATCAGAACAGCGACTTCGCCGCGACGGTTGCCGCGCTCACCAGCGGTCCGGGATAGGCGAAGAACAGGATGTTGAAGATGCCGGCGACTGCCAGCACCGTGCGCAGCTCAATGCGAATCGGATCGAGCGAGCCGGCCGGCTCGTCGAAATACATCACCTTGACGACGTTCAGGTAGTAGAACGCGCCGATGACGCTGGCGACGACGCCGATCACAGAGAGCGTGAACAGGCCCGCCTTGATCGCAGCGAGGAAGACGTAGAACTTGGCGAAGAAGCCGGCCAGCGGCGGAATGCCCGCCAGCGAGAACAGCAGCATCGCGAAGAAGAACGCCATCACCGGATTGGTGCGCGAGAGCCCTGCGAAGTCGCTGATGTTCTCGAGCGCCACGCCCTTGCGCTTCATCGCGAGGATGACGCTGAAGGAGCCAAGCGTCATCACCACGTAGATCGCCAGATACAGGATGACGCCCTGCGCGCCCTCGGTGGTGCCGGCGGCAAGGCCGACGAGCGCAAAGCCCATGTGGCCGATCGACGAGTAAGCCAGCATGCGCTTGATGTTGCGCTGGCCGATCGCGGCGACCGAGCCGAGGATCATCGAGGCGATGGCGACGAAGACGACGATCTGCTGCCACTGCATCAGCACTTCGGGGAATGCCGTCAGCACAACGCGCGCGAACACGGCGAGCGCCGCCACCTTCGGCGCCGAAGCGAAGAACGCGGTGACCGAGGTCGGGGCGCCCTCATAGACGTCCGGCGTCCACATGTGGAACGGCACGGCCGAGACCTTGAAGCACAGGCCGGCAAGGAGCAGCACCAGACCGAAGATCAGGCCGATGCCGCCGTTCTTCGCCGCGGTGGCGATGCCGGCGAACTCCACGGTGCCGGTGAAGCCATAAACCAGCGACGCGCCATAGAGCAGCATGCCCGAGGACAGCGAGCCGAGCACATAGTACTTCAGGCCGGACTCGGTCGACTTGGCGTTGTCGCGGTTGCTGGCGGCGACGACGTAGAGCGCAAAGCTCATCAATTCGAGGCCGAGATAAAGCGTGATCAGGTCGCCCGCCGAGATCAGCACCATCATGCCGATGCTCGACAGCAGCACCAGCACCGGGAATTCGAAAATCCGCCGTTCCTTGTTGAGATACTCGATCGACAGCACCAGCGCGACGGCCGAGCCGATCAGCGACAGTACCTTCAGGAAGCGCGCATAGTCATCGAGGATGAAGCTGCCGCCGAACGTCGTCAGCCTGCCCGCCGGCAGATTCAGCACCAGAAACCCGGCAACCACCAGCAGACCGACCGAGAGCGTCGTCACCATCCCGATGGAGCGCTCGCCCCGGAAGGCGCCGAGCATGAGCAGCACCAGCGTGCCCGCCGCAAGCACCAGTTCGGGCAACACTGGAAGCAGGGAATATCCCGCAACTGAGAAAGTCATGAGCTGATATCCCGATCTCGCGCCATCAAGGCTTTTGCGCGCCGGCCTTCACGGTCGTGACGGCCTGCGTGTAGTTGTTAACCAGTTGCTGAACCGACGCCGCCGACATGTTGAGCACCGGCTGCGGATACACACCGAACAGAATGGTGAGCGCCAGAAGCGGCATCAACAGCAGCGACTCGCGCGGCGTCAGGTCCTTGATCGTCGCCAGCGACGGCTTCACCAGCGCGCCGTAGACGATCTTGCGATAGAGCCACAGCGCGTAGCCAGCCGACAGGATGATGCCGGTCGTCGCCAGGAATGCGGTGGTCGGGCTCACCTTGAAGGTGCCGAGCAGCGTCATGAATTCGCCGACGAAACCCGAGGTGCCCGGCAGGCCGACATTGGCCATGGTGAACACCAGGAAGGCCATCGCATAGAGCGGCATCCGGTTGACGAGGCCGCCATAGGCAGCGATCTGGCGGGTGTGCATCCGGTCGTAGACCACGCCGACGCAGAGGAACAGCGCGCCGGAGACGATGCCGTGGGAGATCATTTGGAAGACGCCGCCCGCAACACCCTGAACTGTGCCGGCGAAGATGCCCATCGTGACGAAGCCCATGTGGGCGACCGACGAATAGGCGATCAGCTTCTTCATGTCCTCCTGCATCAGGGCGACCAGCGAGGTGTAGATGATCGCGATCACCGACAGCGCGAGCACGTATGGCGCAAAGTCAAACGATGCCAGCGGGAACATCGGCAGCGAGAAGCGCAGGAAGCCGTAGCCGCCCATCTTCAGCAGGATCGCCGCCAGGATCACCGAGCCGGCCGTCGGCGCTTCGACGTGCGCATCCGGCAACCAGGTGTGGACCGGCCACATCGGCATCTTCACCGCGAAGGAGGCGAAGAAGGCGAGGAAGGCCCAAACCTGCAGCGAATACGGCAGCGTGGTCTTCATCAGTGTCGGAATGTCGGTGGTGCCACCCGTCCAGTACAGCGCCATGATCGCCAGCAGCATCAGCACCGAGCCGAGCAACGTGTAGAGGAAGAACTTGAAGCTGGCATAGACCCGGCGCGGACCGCCCCACACGCCGATGATCAGGAACATCGGAATGAGGCCGCCTTCGAAGAACAGATAGAACAGCACGAGGTCGAGGGCCGAGAAGGTGCCGATCATCAGCGTCTCGAGGACGAGGAACGCGATCATGTAGGCGCTGACACGGCTCGTGACCGACTTCCAGCTCGCCACGATGCAGAACGGCATCAAGGCGGTGGTCAGGATTACGAACGGCAGCGAGATGCCGTCGACGCCCATGTGATACTTGATCACGCCGTCGAGCCAGGCCCCCTGCTCCTGGAACTGGAAGTCAGCGCTCGAGGGATCGAACCGCGCCACCAGAATGAGGGAGATGGCGAAGACGACGACCGTGGTCCATAGCGCGATCCACTTCGAGGTGCGGTGCGCCGACTCGTCGTCGCCCCGCGCCAGAAGAACGATCAGCAGCGCACCGACGAGCGGCGCCAGCGTGATAACGGAAAGAATAGGCCAGGTCGTCATCACTGGCCCCCCAGGCCGAAAATGAACCAAGTCATCAGCCCGGCAACGCCGATCAGCATCGCAAAGGCGTAGTGATAAAGATAACCGCTCTGCAGCCGCACCGCCGCGCGCGTTGCTTCAAGCACCCGCGCCGAGACGCCATCCGGCCCGAAACCGTCGATGATCATGCCGTCGCCCTTCTTCCACAGGAAGCGGCCAAGCCACTTCGTCGGGCGGACGAACAGGACATCGTAGAGTTCGTCGAAGTACCACTTGTTGAGCAGGAACTTGTAGAGCAGCGGATGCTGACCGGCGAGTTCGGCCGGCAGATACGTCAGGCGGATGTAGAACATCCACGACACCGCAAAGCCCAGAACCATCATCACGGTCGGCAGGTAGACGATATGCGCCGGAACATGGTGCATCGCGTCGAGAATGCCGGCCTTCATCTGCAGCGAGGAGCGGAAGAACTCCTCGACGCCGTGACCCGCGAACAGATCCTTGAACGGGAAGCCCGCCAGGATCGACCCGGCCGACAGCAGCGCGAGCGGGACGAGCATGGTCAGCGGTGCCTCATGCGCGGCTTCGTAATGCTTGCGGTCATGCGGCTCGCCGTGGAAGGTCTTGAAGATCAGGCGCCACGAGTAGAACGACGTCAGCCCTGCCGCCACCACGGTCATCAGGAAGCCGTAGAGCGCGAACGGGTTCTGCGCGACGAACGCCGACTCGATGATCGCGTCCTTCGAGAAGTAGCCGGCGGTCAGCGGGAAGCCGGTCAGCGCCAGCGTGCCGATCACCATCGTGCCGTAGGTGAACGGGATGCGATCCTTGAGGCCACCCATGTTGCGGATGTCCTGCTCGTGATGCATCGCGTAGATCACCGCGCCCGAACCCAGGAACAGCAGCGCCTTGAAGAAGGCGTGCGTGAACAGGTGGAAGATACCGACCGAATAGGCCCCCGCCCCCATTGCGACGAACATGTAGCCGAGCTGCGAACAGGTCGAGTAGGCGATGATGCGCTTGATGTCGTTCTGCACGAGGCCGACGGTCGCGGCGAAGAACGCCGTGGTCGCGCCGAAGAACATGACGACGGCCTGCGCGGTCGGCGACAGCTCGAACAGCGGCGACAGACGCGCCACCATGAACACGCCGGCGGTCACCATGGTCGCCGCGTGGATCAGCGCCGACACCGGGGTCGGGCCTTCCATCGCGTCGGGCAGCCAGGTGTGGAGCAAAAACTGCGCCGACTTGCCCATCGCGCCCATGAACAGCAGGAGGCAGGTCAGGGTCAGCGCGTTGAGCTGCCAGCCGAACAGATCGATGGTCTTTTCGGTGAGGCCCGGCGCCGCCGAGAAGATGGTGGTGAAGTCGGTGGAGCCGACCAGCATGAACAGCGCGAAGATGCCGAGGGCGAAACCGAAGTCGCCGACGCGGTTGACGACGAACGCCTTGATCGCCGCCGCATTGGCGCTCGGCTTCTGATACCAGAACCCGATCAGCAGATAGCTAGCGAGACCGACGCCCTCCCAGCCGAAGAACAGCTGAACGAGGTTGTCAGACGTCACGAGCATCAGCATCGCGAAGGTGAAGAGCGAAAGGTAGCCGAAGAAACGCGGACGGTTCGGATCCTCGTCCATGTAGCCGATCGAATAGAGGTGGACGAGCGCCGACACCGATGTGACGACGACCAGCATCACCGCGGTCAGCGTATCGACCCGCAGCGACCACGCAACATTGAGATCGCCGGAGACGATCCACGGCATCAGGGTGACGAGCGTGTCCTGCTTGAAGAAGCCGACATTGACGAACATCACCCACGACAGCGCCGCCGACACCATCAGAAGGCCGGTGGTGATCAGCTCGGCCGCGCGAGAGCCCGCGGCCGGCGGCTCCGCCGGCGCGTGGTGGTCGTCATGGCCCGACGCCGCATGGGCGTGGGCATGCGCGTGCTCATCGCCGTGCCCACCATGTCCGTGGTCGGCGTGCTCCACTGTGTCGCCGCTCGGGTTGCGCGCATGCGCGCCCGCCAGCGAAATCGCGCCTGCGATGATCGCACCGATCAGCGGCAGGAAAACAATGGCCTCAATCATCCGACTATCCCATACGACCCTGGCGTGAAGCGGCGCACCACTTGCCCGGCTTCCAATATGTTTCGATGCACGACGTGTTCGGCGGACCGGCCTGCCCCGTTATTCGCCTTGAAGCAGGTCATGCTCAGCCCTTCATCAAGTTGACGTCTTCCACCGCGATGGAGCCACGGTTCCGGAAGAACACCACAAGAATGGCGAGACCGATCGCCGCTTCCGCCGCCGCAACGGTGAGCACGATCAGCGCGTAGATCTGCCCGACGATGTCGCCGAGGAATGCCGAGAACGCCACCAGGTTGAGGTTGGCGGACAGCAAGATCATCTCGATCGACATCAGGATGACGATCAGGTTCTTGCGGTTGATGAAGATGCCCAAAATCCCGATCGTGAACAGGATCGCCCCGACCGCAAGATAGTGTCCCAACCCGATTGTCATTGCACGGTCTCCTTCGAGGGCGTGTCCTGCAGGCCCTGCCCCGACGCCACCTTGCGAACTTCCATCGTGTTGTGCTTGGAGCGCGCGTTCTGAACGCTGATGATCTGGCGGCGGACGTTCGGCTTGTGGCGGAGCGTCAGCACGATGGCGCCAATCATCGCGATCAGGAGCACCAGCCCGGCGAGCTGGAAGTAGTGGATGTAGCGCGTGTAGAGCACCATGCCGATCGCCTGGATATTCGTGATATCGGACGGCGTCGGCGAGGCAATGCTTTTCGCGACGTCCGGGCTGATCAGCCAGGTGCCGACGACGAGCAGCAATTCGGCAAGGAAGATCGCGGCAACCAGCAGACCGACCGGCAGATATTCCAGGAAGCCCGAGCGCAATTCCGCGAAGTCGACATCAAGCATCATGATGACGAACAGGAACAGCACCGCCACCGCGCCGACATAGACGACGATCAGCAGCATCGCGAGGAACTCGGCCCCGGTGAGCAGGAACAGCGCCGCCGCGTTGACGAAGGTGAGAATGAGGAACAGCACCGAGTGAATCGGATTGCGCGCCGCCACCACCATCACGGCGGAAGCGATGCACACGCTGGCGAACAGATAAAAGAACAGCGCGGGAAGGATCATCCCCTCACCTCAGCGATACGGCGCATCGAGCGCCAGGTTCTTGGCGATCTCGCGCTCCCAGCGGTCGCCATTGGCGAGCAGTCTGGCCTTGTCATAGTAGAGTTCCTCGCGCGTCTCGGTGGCGAATTCGAAATTCGGCCCCTCGACGATTGCGTCGACCGGACATGCCTCCTGGCAAAATCCGCAATAGATGCACTTCACCATGTCGATGTCGTAGCGCACGGTGCGGCGGGTGCCGTCGTTCCGGCGCGGACCTGCCTCGATGGTGATGGCCTGCGCCGGGCAGATCGCCTCGCAAAGCTTGCAGGCGATGCAGCGTTCTTCGCCGTTCGGATAACGGCGCAGTGCGTGCTCACCCCGGAAACGCGGCGAGATCGGCCCCTTCTCGAACGGATAGTTGAGGGTCGGCTTCGGGCGGAAGAAATAGCGCATGGCGAGGACGAACGCCTCGACGAATTCCTTCAGCAGGAGCGACCGCGATGCGGCTGCGATACTCATGAAATCCTCATTTCGGTGCGAGCCCCGAGAAGTGAAGGACCCCGGCCACGACCACGACCATCACGAGCGAGATCGGCAGGAACACCTTCCAGCCAAGACGCATCAACTGATCGTAGCGATAACGCGGCACGATTGCCTTCGCCATTGCGAACAGGAAGAAGATGAAGAGCGCCTTCAGGGCGAACCACACGATGCCCGGCACCCAGGTGAACGGCGCGAAGGGGATCGGCGACAGCCAGCCGCCCAGGAACAGGATCGAGCCCATCGCGCACATCGTGGCGATGGCCACATATTCGCCCAGCATGAACATCATGTACGGGGTCGAGCCGTACTCGACCATGAAGCCGGCGACGAGTTCGGATTCCGCTTCCACCATGTCGAACGGCGGACGGTTGGTTTCAGCCAGCGCCGAGATGTAGAAGATCACGGCCATCGGGAACAGCGGCAGCCAGTACCAGCCGAAAATACCGTAGCTGGTGTCCTGCGCCTCGACGATCGCGGTCAGGTTCAGCGAGCCGGCACAGAGCAGCACGGTGATGATCACGAGACCGATCGAGATCTCGTACGACACCATCTGTGCGGCCGAACGCAGCGCCGACAGGAACGGATACTTTGAGTTCGACGCCCAGCCCGCCATCAGCACGCCGTAGATCGACAGCGACGAGATCGCGAAGATGTACAGAATGCCGACGTTGATGTCCGCGATCACCCAGTTGAGGTTGACCGGGATCACCGCCCAGGCCGCCAGCGCCAGAACGCAGGTGACGAAGGGCGCAAGCAGGAAGACGCCCTTGTTGGCGCCCGCCGGGATGATCGGCTCCTTGAGCACGAACTTCAGCAGGTCGGCGAAGGATTGCAGAAGTCCCCACGGCCCGACGACGTTGGGACCGCGGCGGATCTGCACGGCGGCCCAGATCTTGCGGTCGGCGAGCAGGATGTAGGCGATCGCGACGAGCAGCACGACGAGTAGCAGCACGCTCTGCGCGACCATCACGATCAGGGGCCAAAGATAGGCAGTCCAGAATTCGGCGAATGTCATGTCGGTTACTCCGCCGCTTCCAGCGCACGCCCGGCGGCGAGCCGCGAGCATTCAGCCATCACGGCCGAGGCACGCGCGATCGGGTTGGTGAGATAATAATCGGCAAACGCCGGCTTGAACGCCGTTTTCTCGACCGATCCGCCACGCTTGGCCAGCGCGGCGACAGCGGCGGCATCGGCCGGCGCGATCTGGTCGATCCGCATCAGATGCGGCACGTCCTTGAACATCGCCTGACGAAGCTGGTTGAGCGAGTCGTAAGGCAGCTTGTGGCCGATCACGTCGGACAGCGCGCGCAAAATCGCCCAGTCCTCGCGGGCCTCGCCCGGCGGGAAACCGGCGCGGCTGCCTAGCTGCACACGGCCTTCGAGATTGACATAGAGGCCCGACTTCTCGGTGTAGGCCGCCCCCGGCAGGATCACGTCGGCGCGATGCGCCCCGCGGTCGCCATGGGTGCCGATATAGACGACGAACGCGCCATCGGCGACTTCGACCTCATCGGCGCCGAGCAGGAACAGCACGTCGGCGCCGGTGACGGCGCCCTCGCCGCGATAGCCGAGATCAAGTGCGCCGACCCGCGACGCAGTGTCGTGGATGACGCCGAAGCCGTTCCAGCCGTCCTTGACCACACCGAGGCTCTGCGCGAGTTGCGCCGCCTGCGAGAGCAGCGCCGCGCCATCGCTGCGCGAAGTCGCCGCCGCGCCGACGAGAACGATCGGATGGCTTGCGCCCTTCAGCACCTCCGCGAAGGAATGCTTGCCGGCGGCGAGATCGCCCAGCGTCTCCGGGCCCGCGCCGAGATACTCGTACTTGTAGGTCAGGTCGACCTTCTCACCGATCACGCCGACCTTGAGCTGACCGCTGCGCCAACGCTTGCGGATGCGGGCGTTGAGCAAGGTCGCCTCGAGGCGCGGATTGGAGCCGACGATCAGAATGGCGTCCGCCTGCTCGATGCCGGCGATGGTCGGGTTGAACACATAGGAGGCGCGGCCGAGCTTGGCGTCGAACGCCGCCCCGCCCTGCACCGCGAGATTGGATGAACCCATCCGCGCAAGCAGATCCTTGAGCGCGAACATTTCCTCGACGGAAGCAAGATCACCGGCAACCGCGCCGACGCGCTTGCCTTCGACCCGAGCCAGATGCGCCTTGATGGCGCCGAACGCCTCCGGCCACGAAGCCGGACGCAGCTTGCCGTTCTCGCGAATGTAAGGACGGTCGAGCCGCTGGGTGCGCAGGCCATCGACGATGTGGCGGGTCTTGTCCGAAATCCACTCTTCGTTGATATCCTCGTTGACGCGCGGCAGGATGCGCATGACCTCGCGGCCACGGGTATCGACGCGGATCGCCGAGCCGACGCCGTCCATCACATCGATCGACTGGGTCTTGCCGAGCTCCCACGGCCGCGCCGCAAAGGCGTAAGGCTTGGAGGTCAGCGCGCCGACCGGGCAGATGTCGACGAGGTTGCCCTGCATCTCGGAGGTCAGCGCACTCTCGAGATAGGTGGTGATCTCCATATCCTCGCCGCGGCCGGTGGCGCCCATCTCGGGCAGCCCGCAGACTTCGGCGGCGAAACGGACGCAGCGCGTGCACTGGATGCAGCGGGTCATGATCGTCTTGACCAGCGCGCCGAGATACTTGTCCTCGACCGCACGCTTATTCTCGGCGAAACGGCTGGTATCGACGCCGTAACCCATCGCCTGATCCTGCAGATCGCACTCGCCGCCCTGATCGCAGATCGGGCAATCGAGCGGATGGTTGATCAGCAGAAACTCCATCACGCCTTCGCGCGCCTTCTTGACGACAGGCGAGCGGGTCGAGACTTCCGGCAGTTCGCCGTTCGGCCCCGGGCGGCAGTCGCGCACGTTCCAGGCGCAGCTTGCCACCGGCTTCGGCGAGCCCTTCAGTTCGACAAGGCACATCCGGCAGTTGCCCGCGATCGACAGGCGTTCGTGATAGCAGAAGCGCGGAATTTCGGCACCAGCCGCTTCGCAGGCCTGCAGCAGAGTGAAATCTGCCGGAACCTCGATTTCCTTGCCGTCGACAATCAGTTTGGTCATGACGTCAAAACTTTCTCAACCGGGCAACCATGCGGCATCGTTCATTCCGCCGCGATGGCGACGGGATCGCGGACGCCCGCATCATCGATATCGGCCCGGCGCGCGAACTCATCGATACGCCGCTCGATCTCGGGTCTGAAGTGGCGGATCAACCCCTGGATCGGCCATGCGGCTGCGTCGCCGAGCGCGCAGATCGTATGGCCTTCGACCTGGGTGGTGACTTCGAGCAGCATGCCGATCTCGCGCTTGTGGGCGCGGCCCTCGACCATGCGCGACAGAACGCGCCACATCCAGCCGGTGCCCTCGCGGCACGGCGTGCACTGACCGCAGCTCTCGTGCTTGAAGAAATAGGAAATGCGAGCGATCGCCGCGATGACGTCAGTGGACTTGTCCATCACCATCACGCCGGCGGTGCCGAAGCTCGACTTCACGGCACGGGTGCCATCGAAGTCCATGATGAGATCCTGACAGTCCGCCGCCGGGATCAACGGGCACGACGCGCCGCCGGGGATGATCGCCAAAAGGTTGTCCCAGCCGCCGCGAATGCCGCCGGCGTGCTTCTCGATCAGCTCGCGGAACGGGATGCCCATCGCCTCTTCGACGACGAGAGGCGTGTTGACATGGCCGGAGATGCCAAACAGCTTGGTGCCGACGTTGTTCGGGCGGCCGATGCCGGCGAACCACGCCGCGCCCCGACGCAAGATGTCCGGCGCGACCGCGATCGACTCGACGTTGTTGACGGTGGTCGGGCAGCCATAGAGGCCGACGTTCGCCGGGAACGGCGGCTTGAGGCGCGGCTGGCCCTTCTTGCCTTCGAGGCTCTCGAGCAGCGCGGTTTCCTCACCGCAGATATAGGCGCCGGCGCCGTGGTGGACGACGAGATCGAACGGCCAGCCGTGGATGTTGTCCTTGCCGATCAGCCTGGCCTCATAGGCCTGGTCGATCGCCGCCTGCAGGTGCTCGCGCTCGCGGATGAACTCGCCGCGCACATAGATGAAACAGGTATGCGCGCCCATCGCAAAGCTGGCGAGGAGACAGCCCTCGATCAGCAGATGCGGATCGTGGCGCATGATCTCGCGGTCTTTGCAGGTGCCGGGCTCGGACTCGTCGGCATTGACGACGAGATAATGCGGACGGCCGTCGGTCGACTCCTTCGGCATGAAGGACCATTTCAGACCAGTCGGAAAGCCCGCGCCGCCGCGCCCGCGCAGGCCGGACGCCTTCATCTCGTTGATGATCCAGTCGCGGCCCTTGTCGAGAATGGACCTCGTGCCATCCCACGCGCCACGACGGCGTGCGCCTTCGAGACCCCAGTCCTCGAAGCCGTACACGTTCTTGAAGATGCGATCCTTATCGTCAAGCATCACAGATTGCCCTTCTTGGTCGCGTCCGCGGCTGCCGGCGCGGCCTCTCCGGCTGCGCCTGCTTCGGCCCCGCCGCAATATGCTTTCAGTGTCGTCGGTCCGCCCAGCGGCGCCGAGAAGTGGCGGCCATTCTGCGGGCCGGCCTTCGGCGGGTTGCCGCTGGCAAAGCCGTCGATCAGCTTCTCAAAGGTCTCGACGGTGAGGTCCTCGTAGGTGTCCTTCCAGACCATCGCCATCGGGGCGTTGACGCACGCGCCCTGGCACTCGACCTCTTCCCAGCTGAAGTCACCGTCCTCGGACAGGTGCAGCGGCTCCGGATGGATGCGCCGCTTGCAGACATCGATCAGGTCCGCAGCGCCGCGCAGCAGGCACGGCGTCGTGCCGCAAACCTGAACGTGAGCCTTCTTGCCGACCGGCTGAAGCTGGAACTGGGTGTAGAAGGTCGCGACTTCCAGCGCGCGGATGTAGGGCATGCCCAGCATGTCCGCGATGTAGCGGATCGCCGCCTCGGTGAGCCAGCCGCCCTGCTGCTCCTGCGCCCGCCACATCACCGGAATGACGGCCGAAGCCTGCCGGCCTGCCGGATAGCGGTCGATTACCATCTTTGCCCAGGCGAGATTTTCCTCGGTGAAGGCAAAGCTCGCGGGCTGAAGTTCTTTCGGTGCCAAACGGCGAACGGCCATGGTCTCTCAATCTCTCATTGCAGGCGGCTTGATGCGGATGCATTCAGGCTGTCGATCCGCTTCAGCCAGAACTCACTCGCGGTCGCGAACACGTTGTAGCCCACGCGGGGCGATGTCTTGATGCGGGTCAGCGGCGAAGTATCCTTCAGCCGTTCAAACCGTGCGGTAGCCGGATCGTAGACAATCAGTTCGAGCGGCGTTTCGTCGAGAATATAGCGCGAAACCGCGTGCGTCGGGTCATTGCCATGCTCTTCGCACATGATGACGGAATCGCCCGCGAGCAGCCGGCGTCCCCCCTTGATCGCCTCGATCTCAACGCCCTCGACATCGAGTTTGATCAGGAACTTACCGTTGGCGTCGACCACGCCGTCGTCGATCAGGTTGTCGAGCGCGATCACGGGCACGACCTCGCCATCGTCGCCGCCGGGCGCACCGGCGATGCTGAACGCCTCGTGCTTGACGCCCGAAAGGCGTGCGGTGCCGCGGGCCGCACCGATGGCGCACTGCATCGTTTCGAAACGGTTGCCATTGACGCGGGCATTGGTCGCCAGCACACTGAAATTCCGCGACGACGGCTCGATCGCGATCGAGCGATGACGGCCGAACAGTGCGCTCGACACCAGGACCGACCAGTAGCCGTAGTTCGCGCCGCAATCGAGCAGCGTGTAGTCGACGTCGTTCGAGCCGAGGAACAACAGCTCGAGCTCGATCTCGTAGGAATAGGACAGGTTGAGCAGCTTGCTCCAGTAGCCGTCGCCGTAGGGGAACGTAAACGTCGCATCGTCGTTGAGAACGACGGCAATGTCACGCTTCGGCAGCGCGCGGCGCAGGAGATTGGCGCAGAAGTTGTAGCCGCTGTGATGGAAGTGCGACGACACCTTCGAGCCGGTCGACAGCATCAGCGCGGCCAAACGCTCCCATGCGTTCGTTCCCTCAAGAACGCCCGTCGTCCGGTTGAAACGGATGGGAGCTGGCGAGATCAACGGTCAACCTCTCCGAACACGATGTCGAGCGAGCCGAGGATGGCGGAGACGTCGGCGAGCAGGTGCCCGCGGCACATGTAGTCCATGGCCTGAAGGTGGGCGAAGCCCGGCGCGCGGATCTTGCACTTATAGGGCTTGTTGCTGCCGTCGGCGACGAGATAAACGCCGAACTCGCCCTTCGGCGCCTCGACGGCGGCGTAGATTTCGCCGGCCGGCACGTGGACACCCTCGGTGTAGAGCTTGAAGTGATGGATCAGGGCTTCCATCGAACGCTTCATCTCGCCGCGGCGCGGCGGAGCGATCTTGTTGTCCTCGATCATCACCGGGCCCTGCCCGTCAGCGACGCGCAGCTTCTCGATGCACTGCTTGATGATGCGGACCGACTGCCTCATCTCTTCCATGCGGATGCAGTAGCGGTCGTAGTTGTCGCAGTTCTTGCCGATCGGAATGTCGAAATCCATCTCGGCATAGCACTCGTAGGGCTGCGCCTTGCGCAGGTCCCACGCCGCGCCCGAGCCGCGCACCATGACGCCCGAGAAGCCCCAGGCCCAGGCGTCTTCCAGCGAAATGACGCCGATATCAACGTTACGCTGCTTGAAGATGCGGTTTTCGGTCAAAAGGGTTTCGAGATCGTCGACCACCTGCAGGAACGGATCGCACCAGTTCCAGATGTCCTCGATCAGCTGCGGCGGCAGATCCTGATGAACGCCGCCGATGCGGAAGTAAGCGGCGTGCATGCGCGAGCCGGAGGCGCGCTCGTAGAAGACCATCAGCTTTTCGCGCTCTTCAAAGCCCCACAGCGGCGGGGTCAGCGCGCCGACGTCCATCGCCTGCGTGGTGACGTTGAGGATGTGCGACAGGATGCGGCCGATCTCGCTGTAGAGAACGCGGATCAACTGCGCGCGGCGCGGCACGGTGATGCCGAGCAGCTTTTCCGCCGCGAGGCAGAAGGCATGCTCCTGATTCATCGGCGCGACATAGTCGAGCCGGTCGAAATACGGGATCGCCTGCAGATAGGTCTTGTGCTCGATCAGCTTTTCGGTGCCGCGGTGCAGAAGGCCAATATGCGGATCGACACGCTCGACCACCTCGCCATCCAGCTCCAGCACCAGACGCAGCACGCCGTGCGCCGCCGGATGCTGCGGACCAAAGTTGATGGTGAAATTGCGGAGATTCTGCTCGGTCATCAAGCGCCTGCCTTGCCAACGTTGGCCTTGCCTTCGTCGGCCTTGCCGCCGCTCGCCTTCTCATCGCCCGGAAGCGGATAATCCGCGCCTTCCCACGGCGAGAGGAAGTCGAACTGACGGAATTCCTGATTGAGACGCACCGGCTCGTAGAGCACGCGCTTCTCTTCGTCGTCGTAACGGACCTCGACGAAGCCGGTGAGCGGGAAATCCTTGCGCAGCGGATGGCCGTCGAAACCGTAGTCCGTCAGCAGCCGGCGCATGTCGGGGTGGCCCGTGAAGATCACGCCGTAAAGGTCATAGGCCTCGCGCTCGAACCAGTCCGCGCCCGGAAACTCGGCGATGATCGACGGCACCTGCGTAGTCTCGCCGGCCATGGCGCGCACACGGACGCGCACATTCTTGGTCGGGGACAGGAAGTGGTAGACGACATCGAAGCGCAGCTCGCGGCCCGGATAGTCCACCGCCGTCACGTCGGTGATGTTGACGAAGCGGCAGCGCGGATCATCGCGCAGGAAGCGCACGACCTCGACGATGCGCGCAGCCTCCACCGAGATGGTGAGCTGATTGAAGGCCACCGCATGGGCGGTCGCAGCGCCTGGAAGCGCTTCGACTATCATTCGGCCAAGAGCGTCGAGCTTGGTATCGTCCATGCGAGAGCCTTCGCGTTCCGTTATTCCGCCTTACTGCCGGCGGACACTGGTCTGGAGCGATTCCGGCCCAGCCGAAAACGCTCAGTTCCACAACTGCTTCATTGGCAGCGAAGCGGTCCCCGCTTCGCCCATGTGTTTAACGTTCGATCGTGCCCGTCCGGCGGATCTTCTTCTGCAACAGCATCACGCCGTAAAGCAGGGCTTCCGCCGTCGGCGGGCATCCCGGCACGTAGATGTCGACCGGAACGACACGATCACAGCCCCGCACCACCGAATACGAATAGTGGTAGTACCCGCCGCCGTTGGCGCAGGACCCCATCGAGATCACATAACGCGGCTCCGGCATCTGGTCATAGACCTTGCGGAGCGCCGGCGCCATCTTGTTGGTCAGCGTGCCGGCGACGATCATCACGTCCGACTGGCGCGGGCTGGCGCGCGGAGCAAAGCCGAACCGCTCGACGTCGTAGCGCGGCATCGAGAGCTGCATCATCTCGACGGCGCAGCACGCAAGGCCGAATGTCATCCACATCAGCGAGCCGGTGCGCGCCCAGGTGATCAGCTCATCGGTCGCGGTGACGAAAAAGCCCTTGTCGGCCAATTCGTTGTTCACCTCGAGGAAAAACCGGTCATCGGCGCCGACAGGCTTGCCGGTGCGAGGATCAAGAATTCCGGTAGCGGCCGGCGCAACCTGGGGCGCGAGAAGGCCCGTGCCCGACGGAGCCTGTGTCAATCCCATTCCAAGGCGCCTTTCTTCCACTCATAGGCGAAGCCGACGGTCAGCACGCCCAAAAACACCATCATCGACCAGAACCCGGCATCGCCGAGATTTCCGAACGTCACCGCCCACGGAAACAGGAAGGCCACTTCGAGATCAAAAATGATGAACAGGATCGCGACGAGATAGAACCGCACGTCGAATTTCATGCGCGCATCGTCGAACGCGTTGAATCCGCATTCATATGCGGAGAGCTTTTCCGGGTCGGGCTGCTGATAGGCGACAACGAAGGGCGCGACCAGAAGGGCAATACCAATGACGGCGGCGATGCCGATAAAGATCGCGATAGGAAGATAATCGCCTAAAATGCTGTTCACCGACGATCTCCGTGGCTGCGGCTGTGGACCGCAGATTCGGTAAGTTTGGAATTGTTCTGACGCTTAGCGCAGCGCAACAGAGGTGGCAAGACAACCTAATGCGATCATGGGCAACTTTGGCCGTCAGCGGCCTCTCAATACGCCCTCTTCACCCGATTTCCGGGTGAAACGCCGCCATTCAACAACACGCCTGTGGATGCTTGGTTCATCTCTTCATCCCGGCAATGCCACAGCCTTCCGACGCAGCCCCGCATAATGCGGGCTCTGCGCGCTGCAATGGGCGCCAGCCCCCTCCCCAACCGCGCGGAACCGCCCCAGCCAGGGTTTACGAAGCCGCTTGAGCGGGGCCGGGCGACGAGCACTCTTTAGAACTCACATCTAACCATCGGCAATCATTACCAAAATGTAAGGGCGACGTTCAGAATGCGTTCAGGAACCGACTCCTAGGTTGGACGCATCAACTTAGGAGAACAACCATGAAACGTATCGCCCTCGCCGCCATCGCCATGTCTCTGCTGGCTATCCCGGCCGCTCAGGCACAGCACCGGCCAGCGCACCCCCACCACCCCGGGGTTCATCGTCCGGCTGTTCCCCCGCACGCGGTGAAGCGGCATCATTGGTCCAAGGGCCAGAAGTTCGGTGACTGGCGCCGCTATCGCGCGGTCAACGACTATCACCGCTATGGCCTGCACCGTCCGGCCCGCGGCCAGCACTGGGTCAAGGTCGGCAACGATTACCTTCTGATCGGCGCCGCCACCGGCATGATCGCGGCGATCGTCGCAGGACGTTAAGGTTTCCGAACTGGAACCGAAGAAAAGCGGCCGCACAGTGCGGCCGCTTTTTTCTGTCCGACTGCGCAAAAGGCCGGGCGGTCGCAGATGCTGACAGATATCGCCCCATCCGCGATCGCGCGCGCCATCAGCCAGTGCGAATACGCTAAGAGCGAAGCGCGCCGGCGCGCCCTCGCGCATCCTCGCTCGAGCGCCCTGAAAAAAATCCCACCGACATCGCTGCCAGCGGGATCTTGATTCGAACAATCGCAAAAACGGGCGCGCAGCTATTTCACTTTCCGCCTCACTTCTTCTCGAATGCAGCCTTCACCTCGCCCTCGGTGATCCGCGCTTTCGGGTTGCCCTTCTGCCCGAGATTTTGCTCCTCGGTCCCATCCCCCATCATGCCGGGATGCTTTTCGCCGCCCGGCTTATCGCCGCTGTCGTGTACTGACGGCGCAGGTTGCACGAGGCTTACCGGGTCCGAAGCGGGAAATGAGTCTTCCAGACCCTTGCGCAACTCTCCGGTTTTCTTGTCGAGCTTCGCAGCTTCTCTGGGATCGACCGCGTGCTTGTCGACAGGCGCAAGATCAACCTTATCCTTCATCGCGAAACCTCCTTGAACAGCCCCTCTCCTCACAGAGGATAAAGCTCGCAAGCCAAGATGCGTTCCATCGCTGCGCGCTGTTCCGGTTGCGGCACATGCTGCCTCAACGAATACGGGCGCGCGCGCTCATCGCTGATTGAATGATGAACCAATCCGCCCTGCACGCGTTGGCTCGCCATCCACACTGGAGAAGCACAATGATCAATGCAGCACAGATCAAGGAACACATGGATGTGCAGGCTTCCGATGGTCAGGTCATCGGCAAGGTCGATCACATGGAAGGCGCGGATACGATCAAGCTGACCAAGGACAATTCACCCGACGGCAAGCACCACTTCGTGCCGCTGAACTGGGTCACCAAGGTTGATCAGCAGGTTCACCTCAACAAGTCGGCGAAGGACGCGAAGGCGCAATGGCACTGACGCCCTTTGCATGAATGCGAAAGGGGCAGCTCACCGCTGCCCCTTTCGTTTTTTGCGTGGAGACGTCTTCGCGTCACTGCGTGAACGGATTGCGGAAACCGCCGCCGCTCGGCGTCGTGCGCTGCGGGAAGGTCTGCTCGAGATAGTTCAAAATGACCTCGCGCTCGGCCGCTTCGGGCTTCGGCATGTTGTGCTTGGAGATCATCAGATTGATCGAATCATCCCACTGAGCCCGGTTCATGCCCTGCTGCGCCACGAGTTTGAAGCCGTGGCAGGCCGTGCAGGCATAAAACGTATCATCGCGGCCGGGACCGGCCGGATAGTCTTCCGGGCTTTCTTCGGCATCGGACTGGGCAAGAGCGAACGGCGCGGCGAATGCCATGACGGCCAGCGCCGCGCCTGCGATCAGAAACTGCCGCGCAACGCGCGCGGCAATTCCGTTGGTCTTCACTTTCACCATCATCAACCGACCAGCACCGCAATGCGATGCATGGCGTTGCCGCCATAGCCTTGCGGGTTCCAGTTGCCGGCAAGATGCGGCTGCATCACGCCGTTGGAGTCGGTGCCGCGCGTCCAGATCTCATAGTATCCGTCGGCCGGAAGCTTCACCGTCGCGGTCCAGCGCTGCCAGTCAAACTTGTTCTTGGGCTGGCTGAGCTTCGCCTTGGTCCACGTCGCGCCGAAGTCGGTGGAGACATCCACCTGCTTCACCGTCAGATCGCCGGCCCAGGCCGCGCCGCGCAGTTTGATCTCCTTGGTGCCCGCGGCCATCTTCGCGCCGTTCGCCGGGCTGGTGATGATCGAACGCACCGGCATCGATTCCAGGATGCGGAAGTTTTTCGGATCGCCCTTCGAGCCCGGCACCATCGGCTTGATCGGCACGCGATAGGAGAACTCAGTCATGCCCGGACCATCGTGCTCCTTGTCGCGGATCCAGATCCGCTTGAGCCACTTGGTCGAGACCGAGCCCGGCCAGCCGGGAATGAACACACGCACCGGGCCGCCGTGGATGTTGGTGAGTGGCTGGCCGTTCATCTGCCAGACAATCAGGTTGTTCTCGTCCATCAGCTTCTTGATCGGCACGCCGCGCGACACGGTCGCCTTGTTCGCATCGCCGGACAGATGCAGGTCGCTGCCGTAGTGGCCGGAGAACACCGCCGACGGCTTCAGGCCTGCCGCCTTGATGACATCGGCAAGGCGCACGCCGGTCCATTCGGGGCAGCCCGCGCCGCCGTTGGTCCACTGGTTGCCGCGCGCCTGCGGCGTGAAGAATGCGCGGCCGTTGCCGCCGCATTCCAGCACCATGCGGCGCGTCACCGGCTTGAACTTCTGCTTCAACTCGCCGAGCGTGAAGGTCACCGGCTTATTGACCTCGCCATCGATGACGAACGACCACTTGTCGGGGTCCTTGTCCTCATCGGGCGTCTGGCCGTTGTTGCGGACGAACAGCTTCTCGGTCGGCGTCGTCTCGTCGTCGAGCAGATCCTCCGGCGTCTCGGCCACCAGCGGGCGGTCGCCGAGCACAACGAGCTTTTCGCTCTTGCCGGGGAATTTGAGATATTGCGGCCCCTTCGGCGCTGCCGGTGCGCTGCCGCCTGCGGGCGGCGTCTGCGCCATCGCCGCCGGAATCAATCCGCCGGGCATGTTCGCAGCGAAGGGAATCGTCCCGCCGACTGCCGCGCTCATCGCGGCAAGGCCTGCGCCGCCCAAAAATCCGCGGCGGCCCATCTCAGTTCTGCGGCCGAACACCTCGGCGTCGGCCCGCTCCGGATCATCCCGGTAAAGCTCTTCCACCGAGCGCTCGTGCGCACGGTCCTTTGATGTCGTCATGATTGCTCCCCGATCGTTGGTCTCGCTTCCGAAACCGAACTAGCCGGCCCTCGCGTCCCGAAAGCCGTTATGCTGCCGCAAGGGTATTCTGGGAGCGGAATCGGCGCAACATTCGTCGCTTGGGGAAATCAATTCTTCGAGCATGCTCTGATCGCGCCGCGACGCGAGGCGCGCGGATGATTCTTCCTGCCTGCGCCGGCGCAAAAAAGAAACGCCACCCGCTGCGGCCGGAAGACGGCGCTACGGGTGGCGTGAAATCCGAAGTTCTTCAGGAGCGAATCAGATCGCTTCCTTCAGCTCCTTGGAGGCGCGGAAGGCGACCTTCTTGCTGGCCTTGATCTGAATCTGCTCACCGGTGGCCGGATTGCGGCCTGTGCGTGCCGCACGCTTGCGCACCTGAAGGATGCCGAGGCCGACGATCCGAACGCGCTCGCCCTTCTTCAGGTGCTTCGTCACGCGAGTGACCAGATCGCCAAGGATGGCTTCGGTCTGCTTCTTGGACAATTCATGCTCTTCAGCAAGCGCAGCAGCCAGATGCTTGAGCGTAACGGTTGCCGGGGTCGCTGATTTCTTCGCAGTCGCGGTCGCAGTTGCTTTTGCCATGTTTGGCCCTCCTCATGGGGATCGGTACTTCAGAACTTACGGCAAATCAGGGCTTAAATGATTCGTAAGTCGCGTGCCTACGCTGTTTTGCTTCAAAACAGCGTGTTTTGTCTATCAGCATGTGCAGAAGTCCCCTTTCGGAGCTGTTTTTGAGCAAGTTTGAACAAGGCGCTTGACTTGTCGCTCGGGCCCCTTTAACTCCCGCATCACTGCAGGCCCAGCGGCCTTGCGGGAGTAGCTCAGTTGGTTAGAGCGCCGGCCTGTCACGCCGGAGGTCGCGGGTTCGAGCCCCGTCTCTCGCGCCATCATTTCAATGGCTTAGAAACCTTTCCCCCCAAAATTCGGATCCGATTGGCTGCGATTTCGCGCACGGCTCGCCTGTGCCGAATACGACAACTATCGCCGCGCGAAACGTCGAATCGTTTCGCCGGAAACGGCGTCTTCCCAGCCGCGAATCGCTCCCGCAGAAGCCGCACCGCGATACTGATTCCCGCCCAGGCCCCAGCCCTATTCGGAGAGAACCACCCGCTGCGCCCGCCCGCCGCAGCTTGGCGGGGCAGAATCAGCCTGCGCAGATGGAACGGCCTCGACTGCGCAGCCGATGCCGTTCCATAATTGCCGCTTCACCGCTTCCGGGACATGCCGATGACACAGCCCCACGCCCCCGCACTGAAGTTCACCCACACGGTTACGGAGCGTTTTCTCCGCTACGTCACGATCGACACCCAGTCCGATCCGGAATCGCCGACGATCCCTTCGACCGAGAAGCAGAAGGATCTCGGCCGCCTCCTCGTGCGCGAACTGCATGCGATGGGAATCACCGACGCCGAGCTCGATCCGTACGGCTACGTCTACGCGACCATCCCGGCGACGACCGACAAGCCGGTGCCGGTCATCTGTTTCTGCTCGCATATGGACACCTCGCCCGATTGCAGCGGCAAGGATGTGAAGCCGCAGATCGTCAAAAACTATCAGGGCGGCGACATCGTGCTGCCGGCCGATCCCAAGCAGGTGATTCGGGTCAGCGAGAATCCGGCGCTGCTCGACCAGATCGGCCACGATATCATCACGACAGACGGCACGACGCTGCTCGGGGCGGACAACAAGGCGGGCATCGCCGAGATCATGGATGCCGCCGCCTTCCTCGTCGCCAATCCGCAGATCCGCCATGGCATGATCAAGATCCTGTTCACGCCGGACGAGGAGATCGGCCGCGGCGTCGACAAGGTCGACCTCAAGCGGCTTGGCGCGGACTTCGCCTACACGATCGATGGCGAGACAGTGGGCCATCTCGAGGACGAGACTTTTTCCGCCGACGCGGCGACCGTCACCATCGAAGGCGTCAGCACCCACCCCGGATTTGCCAAGGGACGCATGGAACATGCCATCAAGGCAGCTGCACGCATCGTGGAACGGCTTCCGCAGGACACCTGTTCGCCGGAGACGACCGAGGGCAAGGAGGGCTTCCTCCACCCCGTCAGCATCACTGGCAGCCTCGAGAGCGCGACGCTGAGCCTGATCGTGCGCGACTTCACCGAGGCCGGGTTGCAGGAGAAGGAAGCGCTGCTGGAAAACATTGTACGCGAGGTGATGCTGGAGTTTCCGCGCTCGAGCTATGAGATCGCGTTCAAGGAGCAGTACCGCAACATGAAGGTGGTGCTCGACCAGCACCCGGCGGTCGTCAACAACGCGCTCGAGGCAATCCGGCGGACGGGCTTAAAGCCGGTGCGCTCGAGCATTCGCGGCGGCACGGATGGCTCGCGGCTGTCATTCATGGGCCTGCCCTGCCCCAACATCTTCGCCGGCGAGCACAGCTTCCACGCGCGCACCGAATGGGTCAGCGTGCAGGACATGGAAAAGGCAGTGCAGACCATCGTCCATCTGGTGATGGTCTGGGAAGAGCGCGCCGTTCCCGCCTGATCCGCAGCCACAGGGATCGCAAGACAAAAAAATCCGCCCGACATGGGCGGATTTTTCGTTGCGTCGGCGTTTTGCAATCGCGGCGTCAGTTGCCGAACTTGTAGGAGGCCTGAACGAACATGCCGTAGCGTTCGGTGCGCGAAGGCAGGGTTTGGCAATCGGGGCACGGCGTACCGAATGCGTTGGTGTAGGCATCGTTCGTCGCCCACATCGCCCAGTATCGTCCGCCGACGCCGAGGCTGAATTTTGGCGTCAGCGCATAGGACAGCAGCGCCTCGAGCTGCACGCCCTGGCCCTTCGCAAACTCCGGCGAGATCGTATTGGTGACGTCGGTGCGCTGGATGTGATTGTCGACGCCGGTCATGCGGACATAGGGCAGATATGCCGCCTCCGTGCTGAGGCGCAGGCCGGGAGCAAGGGCGATCTCTCCGGCAACGCCGATGCGCAGCGAATGCCAGTCGTCATCTTCCGTCATGATCAGCATCGACGACGGGAATCCGTATGGCGGAACGCAGCCGGCAAACGGATTGGCGAACTGGACGCAGCCATAGGCGCCCTTGTTCTCGCGATAAAAGTTGTAGCCGATGAAACCGCCGAGCCGGTGATCTTCCGTCCGCAGCACATCGTAACCGAGGTCGAGCGTTGCATAGGTGATCGAGCCGGAAACGCCGTCGGACAGCGTGTTCGAGTACGGCACCGTGGCGTTGCTGATCAGCCAGTCCTCGTCATACATGCGGCCGCTCTTCAATCCGCCCGCGCCGACGAATCCCTTTGCAAACATCCCGGACGGCGCATCGATGCGGCCGAACAACTCGCCGGAGGGGCCGGAGGACTCGTAGATCAGCCGCGAGACAAGCACGTTCTGCAGCGCAGGGCTCGAGGTCGAGCCGAGATCCTTCTGATAGCGCCCGCTCGAATACCAGTATCGCGCGCCGAACTCCGCGCGCCAGCCGGATGCGGCTGCCGCCTGTCCCGGCTTCATAGCGACGTCGTCAAACCGCGCGACCGGATCGGCTCCGAAGCGATAGTTCAGGCCCAGACTCACGAGGCTGAGGCTGTGATCACTGGAGGTCATTACGCCCGGCAGCGGAACGTAGTTGTCGAACGGCGGCATCGTCTGCCACATCACCGGCGGCGACTGCAGCGAGCCGCCGCGGATCCGCGTGTAGTCGTATGCGAGGCGCAGCGACCACGCCGGCGTCAGCGCGCGCTCGATACCCACTCCGGCGGTCCAGCCCCAGTTGGTGGATGTCATCCGCGCCTGCGGCTCCAGCGGCCGGGCGTTGCCGGCGATTTCAAACCGGTTGGCGAGCCACGCCGCACCGCCCCTGACATAGAGCAGCGACCGCTTGTCGGCCGACACCGGCAGGCCGAGGCGCGCCGTCAGGCTTCCCTTCGCGTGATCGCGCAGCCGGCAGTTCAGCGACACATGAAAGCCGGAGACGGCAAGGCAGGTCGTTGTGGAATCCTGATCCACGGCACTGATGTCGGCTTCGAGCCCGAACACCCAATCGGAGTTGGGCAGCGTCCAGTTGTAGCCGAGCTGGAAGCCGCCGAAGGCCGCCGGCGTATTCATCCTGTCGCCGAACAGCGTCGGGCCAACCGGATGGGAGATGGCGGTGCGTCCGCCGCCGCCGCCGAAGTGAACGCCGGCGTAAAATCCCTGCCACGACCACTCCGGCGCGGCTGCCTTCGTCTTCTGTTCGATGGGGCCCGCAACCGCGGCCGCGACGCTCATGCCCAGCGCAACGCCCGAAAGCGCCAGTCTGCCTGCTCTCACCCTCGCTCCTCCAGCTTTCTCCCTGACGTTGGGGGCAATAGCGTGATTCCCCTTTTTTGAAACAGCCAGGAAAATCCGAAGGCGACTGTGCATAGGCACTACGCGAGAAAATTTAGCTCTGGGCGGAATGCAACCTTGCCCCATTTTGGTCAAAATTGGACCGGCGTTTACCCGCCGTTAACCACAACCGACCGCGACAAAAAACAGAAAAGCCAAGGACAGATCATGACTGCGCGATTTGAAGCGTTCCCGGACCCGATGAACCGGTGGGTCGTTTGGGACTGTCAGAACGACACTTTCGCAAGGATCGGCGGCGACGAGGCCATCGGGCTCGGCGAAACCCACGCAACTTCGATCTGCGACGCGCTGAACCGCGCATTCGACACTTACGCTCCGCTTCAGCCGGGAGCCGATGGCGAGCTGCCGCACTGGCTGCCCGCGAACGTGATCGTCAAGCTTGCGCCAAACCTCCCCGCCTTCGGCTAAAACTGATCGTCCTCAGCTGCACGACATGCACAAGGCGGCCTAAGGCACCTCGTCCTTGCCGCCGGTCCATGCTATCCCCCGCGCGACCACTGATCCGACGCGGCGTTTCGCGGCGGACAGCAGCAACGGCCGCAGGTGAAACCGCTCCATGTCCAATCTCTACGCGATGACCCGTTCGATGGAAGCGGTGCGGCGCCTGTTCAAGATCACGCACGCCGGCGATTGCGCGCCGCAGCCCGCGATCGTGCCGGACATGCTGGCCCCAATCGTGCGCATCCGCGACGGCGAACGCGAGCTCGTGCGGGCGCGCTGGGGCTTTCCGCCTGCGCCCAAGACCAATCTGCCGATCACCAACATCCGCAATCTTTCGACCGAATACTGGAAGCAGTGGATCAGCCCGCAGAACCGCTGCCTCGTGCCGGTAACGAGCTTTTCCGAATACGCGCCGAAGCCCGATCCCGAGACCGGCCGCAAGGACATCGTCTGGTTCGCGATCGACGACAGCCGCCCGCTGTTCGCCTTCGCCGGCCTGTGGCGGCCGTGGAGCGGTCCGCGCGGCACGAAGGACGGTCGCATTGACGGCGATCACGAACTGTTCGGCTTTCTCACCACCGAGGCCAATGACGTGGTGCGGCCGGTCCATCGCCGCGCGATGCCGGTGATTCTGCACGAGCGCGACTGGGACACCTGGCTGACCGCCGAGCCCGGCCCTGCCCTGCGGCTGCAGCGCCCGTGGACCGGGGCGCTCGACATCGTTGCAAGAAGCGCCGAGAAAATGGACAGCGCAATTCCGCAAGGCGACTGACCCGGCGAAGCGCGCTTGCGATCGCGGCGAAATTGCCAAGGCGACTTCCACTCCGACAGCGCGCAACAATCTCTTCAAAAACTCCGATGCACACTGGCTGGGCGGCGCTAAATGTTACGTCGCTTCGACGCCGCACTTACGGCGGCTCGATCGGCCTTGAGCGCGTTGCGGCCCAAAGGCTGCGACAAAGATGCGCCTTAAACCCCATTTGCTTTGTGGCTACCCTGTGATTTGACGCCAAAGATGGAAAACGGGCACCGCGCCCTTTGAATGGCTGCTCTGGCGTTCGCTTATTTGCAAGGGCTTCCATTCAACGAAGGCGGAATACGACGCACCGGAAATTGTTCGGGCCACCAACATCGCAGTGCATATTTTCTCCCAAGATCATTGCCGGAGACACCAATTCGAGTTCGACCAATGCAGCCCCGCCCTTTTCGATAAGCGACGTCAATGCACATCCGGCAGCGAGGCAACTCCGCCATCATGCTTTTTGCAGAGCTAACGAGCCTGTTCTCCTCACAACTGTCTGCGGGCCGGCCGGTTGATCGCCGGAGCGATCCCGCATGAGGGTGGAAATTCTCGACCTCGCGAAAAGTGATCGGGTCGCGCTCGATGCGCACCTCGGCGAGATGCCGTCTCTCTACGAGATGCGCTGGCTGCGCCCCAGCACCGTCTTCCAGCAGCCGAGCATGATCATCGCCTGCGCCGAGAAGGCGCGGCAGAGCGGCCACAAGCCGGTCATCGCCTTGGTGCGCCATGGCGGGCAGATCGAAACCATGTGGCCGCTCAAGATCAAGCGCCAGCTCGGCGTCGCCATTGCAACCGACCTTGCCTCGCCGATCACCCAATACAGCGACGTGATCGGCAAGCCCCTCGCCGCCGAAGCCCTTGCCGACCTCGGCGCACAACTGCGCGCCGCCTACGCGATCGATGCACTGCAGACCCGCAATGTCCGCGGCGACAGCGGCCTGATGCCGGCCTTCGCCGAGCGGCCGGGCAGCATCGTCGCCCGCTCCGACGCGCCTTACATAGATCTCGCCGGCTATCGCGACTTTGCCGAATACTCCACGCGCTTCGGCAAAAACACCACGCGCAACCGGCGGCAGCGGCGCAACAATCTGCAGCGCCTTCATGGCTACATCGACTTCCGCGTCCTGCGCGGCGCTGAAGCGCAGCCCGCCCTGCGCACCGCCCTCGAGTGGAAGCGGATGTGGCTCAAGCAAAACGGCCTGTTCAGCCGCGTGTTCGATCGCGGCGTTAACGAAAGCGCGCTGATCAACTCCGCCGCGCATCCGAGCGTATGCCTCAGTGTCCTGTCGGTCGCCGGGCGCCCCGCCGCGATCGAAATGGGGCTCATCGCTGGCGATCACTATGCCGCCTATCTCGGCGCGTTCGATGCGAAATTCGCCGAGTTCAGCGTCGGACAGGAGCAGATGCTCCGCACCATCGAATGGTGCATGCAGCAAGGACTGCAACGCTACGACCTGCTGCCGCCATCGGCCGATTACAAGATGCAGTGGGTGCGCGGCCAGACCCCCGATCCGGTGGTCGATCATTGCCTCGCCCTGTCGGCCGCAGGCCGCGCCTACGCACTCCTGCAGCGCCACGGCAAGACGAATGCGCGCCGCGCGCTGGCGGCGATCCCCCGCAGCCTTCGCCGTTTCATGACCTGAGGCCACACGGAACCAACCCCACTGCTCGCGATTATCCTGCCAGACGCAGGAGGACACCATGGCGAAGCCATCCGATGTCGCGTGGGACATCGCCGCAAGCACGGGCACCTGTTTTCTGGCCGCAGGAAAGCATCAGTGGCCCATGTCGGCGATCGTCCGGCAGGAAGAAGAGGCGATCTATTTCTTTACCAACGCCAAGCACGCCAAGATCGGCATCATCGAGCGCGACGGCACGGCGCAGCTCACCTTCTCCGACCACTCCAACAATCGCTATCTCGTGGTCGACGGTCAGGCCACCGTGAGCAACGACCGCGCCAAGATCGATGAGCTGTGGGGACCATTCGCCAAGGCGTGGTTCGACGACAGCAATAACCCGGACATTCGCCTGATCGTGTTCAAGCCCGGAGCCGCGGAATATTGGGACGGCCCGAACTCGCTGATCGCTGCGGCAAGAATGTTGATGGCGAGTGCGGTCGGTGGCCCTCCCGAGATGGGCGAGAACGCCAAGACGACGATGTGATTTTTTCTCGCCCCACGCCCGCTTACTTCAAGGCAGACGCAGCGCAAAAATTGTGCATGAAGCCAGCATCTGCCGATCCTGGAGCGGGCGGTTCTCTTGGTTCGGGCGCGGACAATATTTTGGCAGCCGGCGTCCCGGCCCGCGGCGCGGCGTGGGGCGCGGCGTGGGGCGCGTCGGCGAAAGCCCGCGTCGCACAAATGAACCTGGCCGAATGAACCTGGCCCCTCTCCGATGTGACCATTGATGATCAGTACTGGCCAGCGCCGCGTTCCCGGCGTGGGACGGAGGGCTCAGACATGTTCAAGACGCTCGTTTCCTTGCGAAGCATTTTGGTGGCGTTGATCGGCGCGGGCCTCGGCGCCGCCCTGATCTCGGTCGGCTTCAATTTCCGGCTCGGCTATCACTGGTGGATCGGGCCGCCGCTGGCTTACGCGCCGGCGATCTTTGCCGGGGCGCTGATCGCTCTCGTCATCGATCGACAGGTGCGGCGCTGGCTGTGGCCGTGATCGAAGAAGGCTCTCGCAAAGCACAGAGCGAACGCCGTGCAAGCAACTCCTGCGTCCGATCCTCAAGACCAGCTTGACGCGCGTGTCGAGCCCGCGGATCTCCTCGCGCATATCCGCCGAGCGCGGCAACGTCGCGTTTCAGGGTGGCTCGCCGCCTGACAGCGCGCCTTGCGCCGACCGCCGGTCTTGGTACGCTTTTCCCGTTTAGAATTTTTGCTCACTCAAACGGTTAGAGTACAGCGAATGATACCTAGATTCAGCGATCATGCGGCGAATGAAAGAACGTTCTTGGCATGGGTTCGAACAGGTATAGCAACAATCGCTTTCGGGTTCGTGATTGATAAATTCAACCTGTTTTTAAGAACGCTGGCGAGTGCCGAATTGCCTTCGGGGACGGTGCTGAAGATCCAACATAGCGCGCTCGGCCGCTATGACGGCACGGCGCTGATCTTTCTTGGCATCACGTTGATCGCGGTCGCTGCATGGCGTTTCGTGCGAACGAGTCGCTTGATTGAATCGGCGCAGCCCCATCCGGTGACGAGTGTCCGCGCCGAGCTTGTGTTGTCGCTGCTCCTGATCGCCGCCGCGCTGGGCGCCTACGTTGCGCTCTACTGACGCCAAAATCATTCCAGCGGCCTTGTCGCAGCTGCGTCATCGCGGGGAGCCCTGTGCCGAGGCTGCTTATGAAAACCTCGCGCGGCCTCAAACGCACCTCCTAAGCATGGCAGTTGAGACGATGTGATGTGAGCAGGATGGCCAATCCGAAAGTCGCCATCCCACATTGGTTTGCAGGATCTGGTTACCGCTTCATGCCAACGACACGCCTAGAGGTCATACAAAGTCAGCGCGTGGATTTGCAGATCCAGCATTGCAGGGAGCACGGCAAAATGGCAAGTGCAACGAGCCAATCGATTTTTTAATAGGGATTTCTTGACAAGATGTTCGGCTCACTTGCCCTGCTCGCCCATGGCATCATCTACTTCATTGTCATGGGGGGCATTTTCAGAGCAAGGCAGAGCATTGGACTTGGAGTTTTCTTCTGCCTCCTCGGCACGATGCACTTCCTCGAGACCTATTTGGCAGCAACATTCTTTATCGAGCTGCCCTTCGGATTGATCTCGCCAGGGTCAACCGTGATGTTTTCTGGAAAGCTCGCCTTTTTCCTGCTGCTTTACATCAAGGAAGACGCCGAGGTGATGCGGCAGCCAATTTATGGCCTGCTCGCCGGCAACGTTCTGATGATCGCGCTAGGGCTTATTCTGCGCCTCTACGGCGATCCTGCGAGCCTGCCAGGCTACAATTCGGATCTCGGCTTCGTCGACCAAATGGGCCTACTCATGGTCGTGGGCACGATATTGCTGTTCGCTGATCTGATCGCTCTTGTCATCATTTATGAACGTCTTGGAAAATCGGTGGCGGCTACAATCCCGGGACGAATGTTCGTCAGCTTGGCGCTTGTCTTGAGCTTCGATCAGGTCTTTTTCTACATCGGGCTCCATCTTCTTGCAGGCGTACCGGAACCGGCATTCTACGGGGGATGGATCGCCAAGATCGCCGCGGCTGGGTTCTTCAGCCTCATGATGGCTGTCTATCTGCGCATCTTCGAGCAGGCGCCGCTTCCCGTGCGCTCGCGCGGCGCCGCCGATGTTTTCGATCGGCTGACTTATCGGCATCGCTACGAAAAGCTTGTCGAGAGGGTTGGCAAAGATGCGCTGACAGGACTTCAGGATCGCGGGCAGTTCGATGCGAAAGGGGGAGCGATGCTGCAGGCCGCTTCTCAATCGGGCGTGCCGCTCAGTCTCATGATGATCGACATCGACAACTTCAAGTCCATCAACGATAGCCGTGGCCATATCGTTGGCGATGGTGTGATCCGCAACGTGGCGGAGACGATTGCCGCGTCAAAGCGTGATGGTGACGAGCTGTTTCGATATGGCGGAGAAGAGTTCGCTTTGTTGTGCCCGCAGACGCCGCCAGGCACCATGGCTTTGGCCGAACGCATTCGGGCGGCTGTGGCTGACAGCCGTCATCCGGAGCTGGACCAAGCGGTGACGGTCAGCATCGGCATCGCTACATCTCCAACTCACGCGAGGTCATTTCGAGAGCTGCTCGAGGAGGCGGATGCCGCCCTCTATGTGGCGAAGTCGTCGGGTCGGAACAGGATTGTCTGCGCTGACGCTACCGTATGATGGCCGGCTGTGTGATCTGGCCGACCGCCGCCGGGAGCCTTAAAACGCAACCCGGCGCAAAGGCCCAGCGATAAAGCGCCGCATCTTCAATTGGTTTCTGGTGGGCGGTGAGAGATTCGAACTCCCGACCCTCTCGGTGTAAACGAGATGCTCTAACCAGCTGAGCTAACCGCCCGGTTCGCGTTGTTTAACTGCGGTTGGGGCATTTGCGCAAGCCATCGCGCCACTTCTCCGTGATTAAATCACCCTCACGCGGGCTCGGAACCCGCGGCGGCCCGCTCCGCCCACTGCCTCAAACTTTGCCGGCCCAGGCTGCGAACAACCAGACCGGCAGAGGCGAAAAAAACGGCAGCCACCAAACTGCTACGGCCTCCTTTTTCAGAAAACAGAACGGCTCCCGAAAATTCGGGAGCCGTCTTCATTATTCGATCAGGAAAGGCTCAGTGCGCGGTCAGGCCGCCCGCCGCCTCGTCCGCCTCGCCGTCGGTCTTGGGCGCCGGCGTTGCAGCATCGTCGTCCCACATGATCGGCACGGGCTTGCGAACAAGCGCACGCGTGATCACGTCGTCGATCCGCGACACCGGGATGATCTCCAGCCCGGACTTGATGCTGTCGGGGATCTCGGTGAGATCCTTGGCATTGTCCTCGGGGATCAGCACCGTCTTGATGCCGCCCCTGGCCGCCGCCAAAAGCTTCTCCTTCAGGCCGCCGATCGGCAGCACGCGGCCGCGCAGTGTGATCTCGCCGGTCATTGCGATGTCGTGGCGGATCGGAATCCCGGTCATGACCGAGATGATCGCGGTCGCCATGGCAACGCCAGCCGACGGGCCGTCCTTCGGGGTCGCCCCCTCCGGCACGTGAACGTGGATATCACGGCGCTCGAACAAGGGCGGCTCGATGCCGAAGGCCACGGCACGCGAGCGCACATAGGACGCCGCCGCCGAGATCGACTCCTTCATCACGTCGCGCAGGTTGCCGGTGACGGTCATCCGCCCCTTGCCCGGCATCATCACGCCTTCGATGGTCAGAAGCTCGCCGCCGACATCCGTCCAGGCAAGGCCCGTGACAATGCCGACCTGGTCCTCGCTCTCGATCTCGCCAAAGCGATACTTTGGCACGCCGAGATACTCTTCGAGAGTCTTCTCGGTGATCTTGACCGCCTTCTTCTTCGACATCATCAGATCCTTGACCGCCTTTCGGGCCAAGGTCGACAGTTCGCGCTCGAGGCTACGCACGCCCGCCTCGCGGGTGTAGCGCCGGATCAGGGTGAGCAAGGCATCGTCGTCGATCGACCACTCCTTGGACTCCAGACCGTGCTTGGCGAGCGTGTGCGGGATGAGATGCTTGCGCGAGATCTCAACCTTTTCATTCTCGGTGTAGCCGGCGATCCGGATGATCTCCATACGATCCATCAACGGGCCGGGAATATTGAGCGTATTCGCGGTCGTGATGAACATGACGTTGGAGAGGTCGTAGTCGACTTCCAGGTAGTGATCGCTGAACGTGCCGTTCTGCTCGGGGTCCAGCACCTCGAGCAGCGCCGACGACGGGTCGCCGCGGAAGTCCGCGCCCATCTTGTCGATTTCGTCGAGCAGGAACAGCGGGTTCGACGTCTTCGCCTTGCGCATCGACTGGATGATCTTGCCCGGCATCGAGCCGATATAGGTCCGGCGGTGACCACGGATCTCGGCTTCGTCACGCACTCCGCCCAGCGACACGCGAACGAATTCGCGGCCGGTAGCCTTGGCGATCGATTTGCCGAGCGAGGTCTTGCCGACGCCCGGAGGGCCGACGAGGCACAGAATCGGTCCGGTCAGCTTGTTGGCGCGCGACTGGACGGCGAGATACTCGATGATCCGGTCCTTGACCTTCTCGAGGCCGTAGTGATCGGCATCCAGCAACTCTTGCGCGGCCGGAAGGTCCTTCTTGACCTTGGACTTCTTGCCCCACGGAATCGACAGCAGCCAGTCGAGATAGTTGCGCACGACGGTCGCCTCGGCAGACATCGGCGACATCTGACGCAGCTTCTTCAGCTCGTGCTGGGCCTTCTCGCGCGCTTCCTTGGAGAGCTTGGTCTTGTTGATCTTCTCTTCGAGATCAGCAAGCTCGTCGCGACCTTCCTCGTCGCCAAGCTCCTTCTGAATCGCCTTCATCTGCTCGTTGAGATAGTACTCGCGCTGCGTCTTTTCCATCTGGCGCTTGACGCGCGAGCGGATGCGCTTCTCGACCTGAAGGACCGAGATTTCACTTTCCATCAGGCCGAGCACCTTCTCAAGGCGCTGCGACACCGAGAGGGTCTCGAGAATGCCCTGGCGATCGGCAATCTTGACGGCGAGGTGCGAGGCAACGGTATCGCCGAGCTTGGCAAGATCGGTGATCTGCTGCACGACGCCGACGACCTCGGCCGAGATCTTCTTATTGAGCTTCACATAGCTCTCGAAATCGGACACGACCGAACGCGCCAAGGCTTCCGCCTCGACGGTGTTGTTGTCGGTATCGGCGAGCGCGACCGCGGTCGCCTCGTAGTATTCGGTGCGATCGGTGTACTTCTCGACGCGCGCGCGCTCCAGTCCCTCGACCAGCACCTTCACGGTGCCGTCGGGAAGTTTCAGGAGTTGCAGAACGCTGGCGAGCGTGCCGATCTCGTAAATGGCATCTGTGCTGGGATCATCGTCGGACGCGTTCTTCTGCGTCGCGAGCATGATCAGAGCATCGGACTTCATCACCTCTTCCAGCGCGCGAATGGATTTCTCGCGGCCGACGAAGAGCGGCACAATCATGTGCGGGAAAACGACGATGTCACGGAGCGGCAGCACCGGATAGGCGTGACTCTCACCGTGAACGATAGAAGGCCGAGGCTTGGAGGCTGTCATTGCCTGTTCCTTATGTTGTGCCCCCCTGCACGCAGCCCGCATAAATACGCAACCACCACAGGGTGCCCGGGAAGGTAAGTTAGTCGGAGAGACAGAGCCGCTTTTCGAGGTTCAGCCGCAAATCCGCGACCTGTCAGACCGGCTGGCCAGAGCGAATTTCATCCGGCCAACAGTGGAATTAGGTGGCTATCGGACGACCGGGTGTCAAGTGAACGAACAAGACTTCACACCGGCAACAGCGCCCATCACGGGCCAGCTTTGCCACTGATCCGATATGCGACAGGCGGTATCTTCAAGATACCGCCTGCTGGGTTCGATTAAGCGCTGGCATTGCCTTCTGCGGTACGATCTGACCGGTCGGCATAGATGTAGAGCGGTCTTGCCGTTCCCTCGACGACCTCGCGGGAGATGACCACCTCCTCGACGCCTTCGAGGCCCGGAAGGTCGAACATCGTCTCGAGCAGGATACTCTCGAGGATCGAGCGCAGCCCACGCGCGCCGGTCTTGCGCTCGATCGCCTTGCGGGCGACCGCGCCAAGCGCCTCGTCGGCGAAGGTCAGCTCGATGTTCTCCATCTCGAAGAGGCGCTGATACTGCTTCACCAGCGCGTTCTTCGGGTCGGTCAGGATCTTCTTGAGCGACGTCTCGTCGAGGTCTTCCAGCGTCGCAACGACCGGCAGGCGGCCGACGAACTCCGGAATGAGGCCGTATTTCAACAGATCTTCCGGCTCGACATGGCGGAAAATCTCGCCGGTGCGGCGATCTTCCGGGGCCATCACCTGAGCGGCAAAGCCGATCGAGGTGGTGCGGCCGCGGGCCGAGATGATCTTTTCGAGACCGGCAAAGGCGCCACCGCAGATGAACAGGATGTTCGTGGTGTCAACCTGCAGGAACTCCTGCTGCGGATGCTTGCGGCCACCCTGCGGCGGAACGGACGCGACCGTGCCTTCCATGATCTTCAGCAGGGCCTGCTGCACGCCCTCGCCCGATACATCGCGGGTGATCGAGGGATTGTCCGACTTGCGGGAGATCTTGTCGATCTCGTCGATATAGACGATGCCGCGCTGAGCCCGCTCGACATTGTAGTCGGCGGCCTGGAGCAGCTTCAAAATGATGTTCTCGACATCCTCGCCGACGTAACCGGCCTCGGTCAGCGTCGTGGCATCGGCCATCGTGAACGGCACGTCGAGGATGCGCGCGAGCGTCTGCGCGAGCAGCGTCTTGCCGGAGCCGGTCGGGCCGATCAGCAGAATGTTGGACTTCGCAAGCTCGACATCATTGTGCTTGGTCTGGTGGTTCAGACGCTTGTAGTGATTGTGGACAGCGACCGACAACACCTTCTTGGCGTGGGCCTGCCCAATCACGTAATCGTCAAGAACCTTGCAGATTTCCTTCGGTGTCGGAATGCCGTCACGCGACTTCACGAGCGAGGATTTATTCTCCTCGCGAATGATGTCCATGCACAGTTCAACGCATTCGTCACAGATAAAAACCGTAGGGCCCGCAATCAGCTTACGGACTTCATGCTGGCTCTTTCCGCAGAACGAGCAGTACAAGGTGTTTTTTGAGTCGCTGGTTCCGACTTTGCTCATTCCTGTCTCCATACGCCACTCGGCCTGTTCGGCGGCCGCTTGTAATTAAGCAAGAACCGTACCGAGTAGCCCTGGTCATTCGCGTCGCGACTCGCGCGACAATCTCAACCCCCGAAACACACGCCGGTTCGCCAAGGCCAACCAAATTGACACCCGACTATCAAGAATTCGCTAATCGGGAAACTGCCAGATTTTTGACCTTAGCGTGATTTGGGCCTTTAGCGCGACCCCTCTCACGTCGGCCGGTTGGTTCCGGCTGCCGGATTCGTGCGCCTCAACGCCATCTATCGTTAAGACGCTGGCAAGAATGCGGCCACACCGATCAGGGCTTCGGCGCCGGCGGCGGTTCTGCCCGCTTGTCGATCACGTTATCGACAATGCCAAATTCCTTGGCCGCATCCGCGGTGAGGAATTTGTCGCGCTCCAGCGCATCTTCGATCGCCTGATAGGCCTGCCCGGTGTGTTTGACGTAGATCTCGTTCAGGCGTTTCTTCAGGCTCAGGATTTCCTGGGCATGCAGCATGATGTCGGTCGCCTGACCGGAAAAGCCGCCCGACGGCTGGTGAACCATGATCCGGGCGTTCGGCAGCGCGAAGCGCATGTCCTTCTCGCCCGCAGCGAGCAGCAGCGAGCCCATCGAGGCGGCCTGGCCGGTGCAGAGCGTGGACACCGGCGGGCGGATGAACTGCATGGTGTCGTAAATCGCCAGCCCCGACGTCACCACGCCGCCCGGCGAGTTGATGTACATCGAGATCTCTTTTTTCGGGTTTTCCGCTTCCAGGAACAGCAGTTGCGCCACCACGAGGGTCGACATGCCGTCTTCCACCGGACCGGTCACGAAGATGATCCGCTCCTTCAGGAGGCGCGAAAAAATGTCATAGGCACGCTCGCCGCGGTTGGTCTGTTCAACCACCATCGGGACGAGATTCATGTAGGTTTCGACCGGATCGCGCATTGATCACCTAGAGGTTGTCACCAGCATCCCTGCTCCGGTTCACGCGCCAGGCGCGGCAGGCCGGCTGGACGGTACTGGTGCAGGATGTCCGGTGTAGCTGGACATAAAGAGAGCGCTGATGCCAGAGATATGTCTCGATTTTCGAGGAACAAGACCCCTTTGCGACATTGCTTTCGCCGTCGCCGGAGTGAAGCCGATTCGGCTCCTGCGGGCCAACCCGCAATGCAGCATCGATGCGCCTTAGCGACGCTATGCTTAACGGTTTTCGCCCCGGAGGTCATCCGGGGCGAAAATCAGTATCAGTCTAAAGTCCTGGTTCAGGCGGAGGCCTTGTCGGCCTCGTCATCCTTGAAAAGGTCTTCGCGGGAAACCTTCTTCTCGGTGACATTCGCCAGCTCGAGGATGTAGTCGACGACCTTGTCCTCGTAGATCGGGGCGCGCAGCTGGGCCAGCGCCTGCGGATTGCTGCGGTAGAAGTCCCAGACCTCCTTCTCGCGGCCCGGCATCTGGCGGGCGCGCTCGACGACCGCACGACCAACCTCGTCATCGGTGACGGTGATCTTGTTCTTCTCGCCGATCTCGGAGAGCACGAGGCCCAAGCGGACGCGACGATCCGCGATCTTGCGGTATTCCTCGTTCGCCTTCTCCTCGGTGGTGTCCTCATCGGCAAAAGTCTTGCCGGCAGAGGCCATCTCGGCCTTGACCGAATCCCACATCAGCTTGAACTCGTCCTCGACCAGCGACGGCGGCGGGTCGAAGCGGTGAGCCTCGTCGAGGCGGTCCAGCAGGGCGCGCTTCAGGCGCTGGCGGCTGGCGGCGTCGTAATCGGCGCGGATGCGCTCGCGGACTGCGTCCTTGAGCTTGTCGAGCGACTCAAGACCAAGGGTCTTGGCGAATTCGTCGTCGACGGCGATCTCCTGCGGCGCCTCGAGGGCGGTCGCGGTGGTCTCGAATTCGGCCGCCTTGCCGGCGAGTTCCGCATTGCCGTAGTTGGCCGGGAACGTGACCTTGAGGGTGCGGGTCTCGTCCTTGGCGATGCCGACGAGCTGATCCTCGAAGCCTGGAATGAAGGTGTTCGAGCCGATCACCGCCTGGATGCCCTCGCCGGTGCCGCCGTCGAAGGCGACGCCGTCGATGGTGCCCTTGAACGAGATCGTGACGCGGTCGCCCGATTCAGCCTTGGCGCCGTCGGCCTTGGCGGCGAAGGGGCGGTTCTGATCCGCAATGCGCTTGATCGCCTCATCAATGTCCGCATCGGCGACTTCGGCGACCTGCTTCTCGACCGAAAAGGTCTTGAAGTCGGCCAGGGTGATCTCGGGAACCACCTCGATTGCCACGGTGTAGGTGAGGTCGGCCTTGCCGTCGAGCAGCGCATCGACGTCCGCCTGCTCGGTCGGCATCGTCACCTTGGGCTCGGTCGCGAGGCGGAAACCGCGCTCGGTGAAGACCTGCGAATTAGTGTCGCGGATGATCTGCTCGATGGTCTCGGCCTTGACCGAGCGGCCATAGATCTTCTTGAGGTGCGCGACCGGCACCTTGCCGGGGCGGAAGCCGTTGAGGCGCACCTTGTCCTTCATGTCGTGCAGGCGCTCGTCAACCTTCGTGTCGATTTCCGATGCCGGAACACTGATCTGGAACTCGTGTTTCAATCCGTCGGCGACGGTTTCGTTCACCTGCATGGCGTCAATCTTCTTCCGCTTGCCCGCATCTCGCGGGGCCTTTGGTCAATCTCTCGGCGCTAGATGGCTCCGGCGCCGGTGGTTGGTTGGACCCCATAGCCAGGGGCCACGGTGTCCGGAATCTCTTGATACCAAACGCGCGAAACGTCTGGTGGTGCGGGCGGAGGGACTCGAACCCCCACAACTTTCGTCACCGGAACCTAAATCCGGCGCGTCTACCAATTCCGCCACGCCCGCGAAAACATCATGCGCGACCGCGATGCCGCGAGCGGCGGCTTATAACATGCGCCCACCGTTCCGCAGCAAAAAAATGGCCGTTTGCACTTCCGCTGGTGTTCGGTGCCATAGTGCGACGCGCCGCAGGCTCCTTCGACCAGAATATTGCACCTTTTCTCAGGGAAAACAGGCCATCGGCACTCTTAACCCGGATCAGACGCCAATCCGCCTCAAATTTGCGGACTGACTGATACGGCAATCCGTTTACGGCGAGCGCGGCTGAAATTCAAATATGACAGATTCTTCCCATCTCAACCGTCGCGAACTGATCGGGCGCGGAATCATTTGCGGTCTGGCGGCCGCGCCGCAAATTACTCCCCTCGCCGTCCGCAAGGCGAGAGCCGCCGGGCCGCGCCCGCTCGTGCTGCGCGCACGGCCCGAGCTTCTTGAGGCCGTTCCCGGCCTCAGCAAAACGGCGGTCTTCCGGCTTGCGGCGGAAGGCGATCAGCCGCTGGTTTTCAGGCGCGGCGACGCGCTCAAGCTCGAATTTCACAATGATCTGCCCACTCCGGCATCGCTGGACTGGCTCGGCTTGAGCGGCTTTTCGTCGGCGCGCCCCCCTGTAGCCCCCGGCGGGGCCGAAACCACCGATTTCGTCCTAGACCAGCCCGGCACCTATTTTTGCCGTCTTATCGCGAGCGAAGAAGCCACGCGCGGCCTTCCCCTGATCGTTAACGACGAACCGGCGCTCGAACGCGATCGCGATCAGGTGATGCAGATCGAGGAATGGCGCATCCGCTCCGACGGCCGCGCGGTGCCGCCGGGGGCCGATTTTGGCGACGCGGCGCGCGCATTCACGATCAACGGCGCCCACATGGCAGAGGTGCCAATCCGGGCCAATGAGCGGGTGAAATTTCGGTTTATCAATTCATCACAACATTCTGTGATTGCAATTAAAATTGAAAATCACGAAGTCTGGATCGTGGCCATCGACAGCCGACCTGCCGAACCCTTCCCCGCGCACAACAGCCAGTTCATCCTCGCCCCCGGCGCAAGGGTCGACGCAGTGATCGACGGCCTGCCCGCACCGTCAACGCCCTCGCAAATTCTGCTGCATGACGGCAACGAGCCGCGAGCGATCGGCCGCCTGCTCTATGGCCCTGAGCCCCCGGTTCGGGAAAGCGCCCTGCCGCCACCCGGCCCGCCCGCAACCTCGCCCGCCGCGCAGATCGACCTTGCCCGCGCCGCGCGGTTCGATCTGCCGCTCAGCCGAGACGGCGATGCCGCGCCGCGCTGGAGACCGGTGACAGCGGCGCCGGACGTTTCCGCTCCGGCATTGCGGGTGAAGCGGAACCGAACGGTCCTGCTCACGCTCAAGAACCCGGCAACGACGGCCGTCACTTTTCGCCTTCAGGGCCACCACTTCCGCCTGCTCGACCGCCTGGACGACGGCTGGAAGCCCTATTGGCTCGACACGCTGATGGTGCGTCCCGGCGGTACCGAGCGCATTGCCTTTGCTGCGACTGCGGCCGGCACATTCAGGCTCGGCGCCGCCTCGACCGACTGGTCGCAGCCGCCCCTTTCCGCCTGGTATGTCGTCGAATAAGGCTCAGTAGTCGATCGCGAAGCGGTCGAAAATCCGCCGCGTCACCGCCGGCAGAACCTCCGGCAGGTCCTCTGCGATCAGCCCCGGGCCGGCCTCCGCGCCAGTTTCGCCGTGCATCCAGACCGCAATCGAAGCCGCCTCGAAGGCAGCGACGCCCTGCGCCAGCATCGCACCGACGAGGCCCGACAGCACGTCCCCGGATCCGGCGGTCGCCAGCCACGGCGGCGCGTTCAGCGCGATCGAGGCACGGCCGTCCGGCGCGGCAACCACCGTATCCGCGCCCTTGAGCAGGACGACGGCACCGCTCGCGGCTGCCGCAAGCCGGGCGCGCTCAAGTTTCGATCCAGCTTCAGAAAGACCACTCAACGATTTGAACAATCGATCAAATTCTCCTTCGTGCGGCGTCATCACAACGCGCCCGCCACCGGCCTTGATCGCCGCGAACAGTGTGGCCGGATCGTCGGCGAAGCTGGTCATCGCATCAGCGTCGAGCACCACGCCGCGCCCCGCTTCGAGCGCAACCAGCACCATCTCGCGGGTTCTCTCACCCACCCCTGCGGCAGGCCCGATGACGCAGGCATTGATCCGGCCGTCCGCCAGCATCGCGGAAAAGTCCGCTGCGCCAGCCACCTCGCGGACCATCACGGCGGTCAGCGCCGCGGCATTGACGGCCAGCGCATCCGGCGGCGAAGCCACCGTCACGAGCCCCGCGCCGCCGCGCAGCGCCGCGCGCGCGGAAAGCCGCGCCGCGCCGGTGGCCGCGATGCCGCCGGACACCACGACCACATGGCCGCGCGAATACTTGTGCCCGCTGGCGCGCGGCACCGGATAGGCCTGCTCCCAAAAGTCCGGCTCGTTGCTGAAGGTCTGCGGGCGGATCTCACCGAGCACGTCGTCGGCGATCCCGATATCCGCGAGCCGCACCCGGCCGCACTGCAGCCGCCCCGGCAGCAGCATGTGGCCCGGCTTGCAGCGGAAGAAGGTGATGGTTTCGGTCGCCTTCACCGCCGCCCCCATGATCGCGCCGGTGGTGCCGCTCAGACCGCTCGGCAGGTCGACCGCCAGAATCGCGATCCCCGCCCCGTTCATCGCCTCGATCACCGCGCGCGCCTCGCCGGCCACCGGCCGGTCGAGCCCTGCGCCGAATAGCGCGTCGATGATCAGCACCGCGCTTTGCGCAAGTTCGGCGATCGTCTCGGGATCGGCCGCCAGCACCGGGCCCTCCCACCCGTCGAAGGCGATCGCGGCGTCGCCTCGCAGCCGGGCGGGATCGCCGAGCAACGCGACCGCGACATCTCGTCCCCGCGCCAGCAGTTCCGTCGCCGCGACAAAGCCGTCGCCGCCATTGTTGCCCGGCCCCGCGACCACGAGGACCGGCCCCTCATCGGCGAGATCCGTCGCCACCTCGGCGACCGCCTTTCCGGCCGCGCGCATCAGCTCAATTCCGGGCGTGCCACTGGCGATCGTCAGGCGATCGGCTTCCGCCATCTCCGCCGTGGTGAGTAGTTCCATCGGTCCGTTCCTGTTCTTGCGTCTATTGTTTAAGCAGATTGCCTATTTATTAGGCTGGTCCGGGATACCCCGTCCGATCAAGAAGAGCACGTCGAACGAGACAACACCGCGAAGCGTTCCACTTCGCTTCTACCGGGTGTTCCGCCCGTTTGGCACGACCCATGCTTTATTCCAGTCGGCTTCAAAGCCGGCGGGCATCAAATGCCGGTCGGCTTCGAGATTGCGGTCGCCTCGCGCGGGTTCGCCACTTCAGCGAGCGACCATTGGATAGTGCAAGCGCCGGGAGAAAGGCAGTGAAAAAGATCGAAGCCATCATCAAGCCCTTCAAGCTCGACGAGGTGAAGGAAGCGCTGCAGGAAGTCGGCCTGCAAGGCATCACCGTGACCGAGGCCAAGGGCTTCGGCCGGCAGAAGGGCCACGCCGAGCTGTACCGCGGCGCCGAATACATCGTCGACTTCCTCCCGAAAGTGAAAATCGAGATCGTCATCGCCGACGAGCTGGTCGACAAGGCCATCGAGGCGATCCGCCGCGCGGCGCAGACCGGACGCATCGGCGACGGCAAGATTTTCGTTTCCACCATCGAGGAAGCCATCCGCATCCGCACCGGCGAAACCGGGCTCGACGCCATCTGAGCCCAGCCGCCGCTCTCCATTTGCCCCCCACCTACACAGCCTTCCCAAGACCACAGAGGTGCTCATGACAACAGCCAAGGAAGTCCTCCAGTCAATCAAGGACAACGACGTAAAGTTCGTCGATCTTCGCTTCACCGATCCGCGCGGCAAGTGGCAGCATGTCACTTTCGACGTGTCGATGGTCGACGAAGAGCTGTTCGCTGAAGGCACGATGTTCGACGGTTCCTCGATCGCCGGCTGGAAGGCGATCAACGAATCCGACATGGCGCTGATGCCGGATCCGGCAACCGCGACGATCGACCCGTTCTTCGCAGAGACCACCATGGTCATCACCTGCGACGTGCTCGAGCCGACCACCGGCGAGCCCTATAACCGCGACCCGCGCGGCATCGCCAAGAAGGCCGAGGCGCAGGTCCGCGCCATGGGCATCGGCGACACCGTGTTCGTCGGCCCCGAGGCCGAGTTCTTCGTGTTCGACGACGTGCGCTATTCCGCCGAGCCGTACAACACCGGCTTCCGGCTCGACTCCGCCGAGCTGCCGATCAATTCGGACACCGAATATGCCGGCGGCAACCTCGGCCACCGTGTCCGCAACAAGGGCGGCTACTTCCCCGTGCCGCCGCAGGATTCCGCTCAGGACATGCGCTCGGAAATGCTCAGCGCGATGGCCAAGATGGGCGTCAAGGTCGAGAAGCACCACCACGAGGTCGCCTCGGCCCAGCACGAGCTCGGCATGAAGTTCGACACCCTGACCCGGATGGCGGACCACATGCAGATCTACAAGTACTGCATCCATCAGGTCGCGCACGTGTACGGCAAGACGGCGACCTTCATGCCGAAGCCGGTCTACGGCGACAACGGCTCGGGCATGCACGTCCACCTGTCGATCTGGAAGGACGGCAAGCCGACCTTCGCCGGCAACAAGTATGCCGACCTGTCGGAGACCTGCCTCCACTATATCGGCGGCATCATCAAGCACGCCAAGGCGCTGAACGCCTTCACCAACCCGTCGACGAACTCCTACAAGCGCCTCGTCCCGGGCTATGAAGCGCCGGTGCTGCTCGCCTACTCGGCGCGCAACCGCTCCGCGTCGTGCCGCATCCCCTACACCACCTCGCCCAAGGCCAAGCGCGTCGAGGTCCGCTTCCCGGATCCGATGGCCAACCCGTATCTCGCCTTCGCGGCCATGCTGATGGCCGGCCTCGACGGCATCAAGAACCGGATCGACCCCGGCCCGGCGATGGACAAGGACCTCTACGACCTGCCGCGGGAAGAACTGAAGCTGATCCCGACGGTTTGCGGCTCGCTCCGCGAGGCCCTCGAATGCCTCGACAAGGACCGCACGTTCCTCAAGGCCGGCGGCGTATTCGACGACGACTTCATCGACAGCTTCATCGAGCTGAAGATGTCCGAGGTCGAGCGGTTCGAAATGACCCCGCACCCGGTCGAATTCGAAATGTACTATTCGACCTGATCCGCGGAAACGTTCCCGCCACGACGAAAACGCCCCGAAAGGGGCGTTTTCTGTTTCGCCCCGCCCTCCCGATCAGCCCTTGATCTGATTTCCTGTTCGGGAGAACATTTTTGATGAGCATATGATGGGTCCGCAGCGAATCGGTGTTCATTGAGGCGACGCGCCAGCCGCCCGCCCATCCCACATCCGTGCTGCCGTTTCCGCCCAATGCGAGGCCACCCATGACGTCCGAGAGCGACACCCTGTCGAAACATCCGAAGCAACTGGCGTGGTCGATCGGCGTGGGGGGCTGCGCGATCGTCGCCTTCGGCGCGCTTCTCGCCTTGATCTGGTATTCCGCGGCAACCCTGCTCCTGATCTTCGCCGGCATTCTGTTCGGCGTGTTTCTCAACGCCCTCACGGTGCTTCTCGGCCGCCTGATCGGCGGCGGCCAGGCGCTGCGGCTGACCCTGGTGTGCCTCTTTCTCACCGCGCTCTTTGCCGGGGCGATCGGGCTTGGCGGGGCCACCATCGCCCAGCAGGCCAAGGCGCTGAGCACGACCATCAAGACCCAGGTCGGCAACGTCAAAAGCTATCTCGACGAGCGCGGCATCGACACGAACATCTTCAACCTCGACGCCTTCACCGCCACCGATCAGGCGGCAAAGCCCGGCGACGGCAACGGCTCGGCAGAGTCGCACGCGAGGACGCCCAGCCGGGGCGCGCTGCCGAGCGCCGGCGCGATCGCCTCCGGCACCGGCACCATCGTCGGCCATACGATCCGCATCCTCATCGAGATCTTTGGCGCGATGACCAACATTTTCATCATCATCTTCATCGGGCTTTTGCTGGCGGCCCAGCCGAAGGTCTACACCCGCGGCTTCCTCAGCTTCTTCACGCCGCGCTACCGCGCCAAGGCGGCCGAGGTCTACAATGACATCGGCGAGACGCTGCGCCGCTGGATTCTCGGCCAGATCGTGACGATGTCGGTGATCTTCGTCGTCACCTGGGTCGGCCTGTCGGTGATCGGCATTCCCGGCGCGCTGGTTCTTGGCTTTCAGGCCGGCCTGCTGACCTTCATCCCCACCGTCGGCGCGGTGATCGCGGGCGTCATCATTCTTCTGGCGAGCCTCGGCTCGGGCTGGACGGCACTGCTCAGCGCATTCGGCCTCTACCTGCTGGTGCAGACGCTGGAGGGCAACATCCTCACCCCGCTGATCCAGCGCCACGCCATCGACATTCCGCCGGCGACGCTGTTCATGGCCCAGATCTTCCTCGGGGTGATTTTCGGGCTGTGGGGCCTTGCCCTCGCGCTGCCGCTCATCGCCGTGCTCAAGGTCACCCTCAGGCATGTCTATGGCGATGAAAAAGTGCCCGCCAGGGCGTAGCCCGCGCCCCACCTGATCGTCGTCCGCCCAAAAAAAAAAATGAGGCGCCCTGAAGGGCGCCTCATTGCTTCCGGGCGGCGGCTTTGCGCCTTAAGCGGTCGTCACCACGGTCTCGGTGTGCTCGACGTCCGGCGGCGAGGCGAAGAACGGGCTGGCCAGCGCGCGCCACTCGGCAAAGTTCTCGGAGCCGCGGAAATCGACGGTGTGATTTTCCAGCGTCTCCCACTTCACGATCAGGCGATAGCGCTGCGGCTTCTCGATCGACCGGTGCAACTCGAAGCCGTGAAATCCCTTCGAGCGGCCGAATGCGGCGCGCGCTTTGGCGACCGCCGCCTCAAAGTCGGCTTCCGAGCCGGGCTTGACGTCGATCTGCGCAATTTCAGTAATCATGTCGGCGATTGTCCTCATCTGAAGCCGGTCAATGAGCCGCGATCATAAAGGGAAATCAGAATGCCGTGCAATGCGGATCGTGGAACTCGGCCTTCCTCTCCCCGCCCCACCGCTCGCGCAGGCAACAAAAAAGGGCGCCGAAAGGCGCCCTTTTCGTAAGGATAGAAGCCAGATCAGCGCTTCGAGAACTGGAAGCTGCGGCGGGCCTTGGCCTTGCCGTACTTCTTACGCTCGACGACACGCGAGTCACGGGTGAGGAAGCCACCCTTCTTGAGCACGCCGCGCAGTTCCGGCTCGAAGTGGGTCAGCGCCTTCGAGATGCCGTGGCGGACCGCGCCGGCCTGACCCGACAGACCACCGCCGGCAACGGTGCAGATCACGTCGTACTGGCCATCACGCGCTGCTGCGACCAGCGGCTGCTGGATCAGCATGCGCAGAACCGGGCGAGCAAAGTAGGTTTCGAACTCACGCGCGTTCACGAGGATCTTGCCGGAGCCCGGCTTGATCCACACGCGGGCCACAGCGTCCTTGCGCTTGCCGGTGGCATAGGCGCGGTTGAGGCTGTCGACCTTCTTGACGTGCTTCGGAGCGTCAGAAACCTCGGTCTTCAAAGCAGCAAGCTGCTCGAGGGATTGCATGGTCTCGGACATTTTTATGCGGCCCTCGTGTTCTTGCGGTTCAGGGAAGCAATATCCAGCACTTCCGGCTGCTGTGCCTCATGCGGGTGCTCCGCACCAGCGTAGACGCGCAGGTTGCCCATCTGACGGCGACCCAGCGGGCCGCGCGGGATCATGCGCTCGACCGCCTTCTCGACTACGCGCTCAGGGAACCGGCCATCGAGGATCGCAGCCGCGGTGCGCTCCTTGATACCGCCCGGGTAGCCGGTGTGGTGGTAGTACTTCTTGTTCTCACGCTTGCGGCCGGTGAAAACCACTTCCGCAGCGTTGATGATGATGATGTTGTCGCCGCAGTCCACGTGCGGCGTATAAGTGGGCAGGTGCTTGCCGCGCAGCCGCATCGCCACCAACGTCGCGAGGCGACCGACCACCAGACCCTTGGCGTCGATCAGCACCCACTTCTTCGTGACCTCGGCTGGCTTTGCCGAAAACGTCTTCATGAGAGGATATCCGTAAAAAAGGAATCCGGCACAGATCGCGCCGGGTTGTGCGGTTTCTATTGAAAAGCCCGCGCGCCGTCAATCGGCCAACGGCGATTATTTCCGTTACATTTCAATAGTTTAAAAATATGGTATTATTTTACCCTGTCACAAAGCCCGCATTTGGAATGGAATAAGTCGCCGTGACATGCGCGATCGGGTCCGGCGAGGTGCCGGACAGGAGTTGCACCTCGCCGACCGCCAGCCGCTTGCCGAGCTTCATCAGGCGCGCGACGGCAACGATGTCCTTGCCCTGCTGGCCTTTTCGCAGAAAATTGATGTTCAGATTGGTGGTGACGGCAAGCCCGACCGGGCCGATGGCCGACAAGAGGACGACGTACATGGCGAAGTCCGCCAGCGCCATCAACGTCGGGCCGGACACGGTTCCGCCCGGCCGCAGCATCCGCTCGTTGTAGGTCTGGCGGAGCAAGGCCGTTGCGCCGTCCGCGCTTTCGATGACAATATCGCCGCTGCTGAACGCCTGTGGAAATTCGCGCGTGAGGAACTCTTCCAGCTCGGCAACCGTCAACTTCGCTTCCGCCATTGGTCCTGCCCTGATCTCTGCTCGCGTTTCCGTAAAAGTTATAAAATCCACCGCATTCACCGCAGGGATTGTTCGATGACTGCTCCATTGGCACAGCCGCGCCCACAAGAACAGCCCATCCTGCTGCGGGAGAGCGTCGGCAGCGTCGCCGTGCTGACGCTGAATCGCCCGCAGGCGCGCAACTGCCTGTCGGAAGCCCTGATCGCGGAGCTGCATGGCGCGCTGGACCGGTTGCGGAATGACGCGGGCATCCGCGTGATCGTCATCTGCGCCAATGGCCCGGTCTTTTCCTCCGGCCACGACCTCAAGGAGCTCACCGCCCGGCGCAGCGACGCCGACGGCGGGCGCGCCTTTTTCGAAAAACTGATGCGCCAGTGCAGCGCAATGATGCAGGCCGTGGTGCATTCGCCGAAGCCGGTGATCGCCGCCGTGCAGGGGGTCGCCACTGCCGCCGGATGCCAGCTCGTCGCGAGCTGCGATCTCGCGGTCGCCGCCGAGCGCGCCACCTTCGCTACACCCGGCGTCGATATCGGCCTGTTCTGCTCGACGCCGATGGTCGCCCTCTCCCGCAACATTCCGCGCAAGCACGCGATGCACATGCTGCTGACCGGCGAGCCGATCACGGCGGCGACGGCGCGCGATCTCGGCCTTGTGAACACGGTCGTCGCGAACGGCACCGAGCGCGACGCGGCGATCGAGCTTGCAATGCGGGTGGCGAGCAAATCCGCCCACACCGTGAAGATCGGCAAGGAGGCGTTCTATCGCCAGGCCGAGATGAGCCTTGCGGACGCCTATGAATATGCGGCAGAGGTGATGACGGAAAACATGATGGCGCGCGACGCGGCGGAAGGCATCGGCGCCTTCATCGAAAAGCGCAAGCCGACATGGGAAGATCGCTGATCGAAGCGGCGGTCGGCCGCAACTGCCGAGTGGACCTTGCAATGAATCATGACGCCTACGCGGACGACTACATCCGCGCCATTCTTGCCGACGTTAAGGTGATTGCTCTTGTCGGCGCCTCGCCGATGAATGTCCGGCCTAGCTATTTTGCGTTCAAGTATCTCGCCGAGCGCGGCTATGACATGATTCCCGTCAACCCCGGGCAGGTCGGCAAGAGCCTGCTCGGCAAGCCGTTCGTGGCCTCGCTCCGCGACATCGACCGGCCGGTCGACATGGTGGACATTTTCCGCGGCCCCGAATATGTGCCGGCCCTCGTCGACGAGGCGCTGAGCCTGCCGACGCTGCCCAAGGTGATCTGGATGCAGCTCGGCATCCGCCACGACGAGGCCGCCGCCAAGGCCGAGGCCGCCGGCCTGCGCGTGGTGATGAACCGCTGCCCGAAGATCGAATACGGACGGCTGTCGTCGGAGATTTCCTGGATGGGCGTCAACTCGCGCACCCTTTCCTCGAAGCGCGCGCCGGTCCCGCTGCAGGGCATGCGCCTGTCGCTGAATCGCCAGACCGTCGGCGGCGCCGGAACGCTCGCGGCGGACCGCGCCGCCCAGACCTCAAAAGATTGATCCAAAAGCCCCGTCACCGGGAGAATGCCCTTCCGCGAAGCCCGGACGGGAAACAAATCTCTTCTTGAATCTCGCCCCGCGGGCGGGACCGCTTGACGATGGGCGGCCCGCAAAGCAGCATGCCTACGGAACAACCGTTCGGGACGCCCAGAGCGGAGCGCGGCCCGAGCCACACAGCCATCCACTCCTGAAACTCATCAACCTCTTTCATACAAGGAAGACCAATGACCGACCGCACCCCCGGCTTCGCTACCCTTGCGATCCATGCCGGCGCCCAGCCGGACCCGACCACCGGCGCGCGCGCCACGCCGATCTATCAGACCACCTCCTACGTCTTTAACGACGCCGACCACGCCGCCTCGCTGTTCGGCCTGCAGGCCTTCGGCAACATCTATACGCGCATCGGCAACCCGACCTCCGCCGTGCTCGAAGAGCGCGTCGCTGCCCTTGAAGGCGGCACTGCCGCCCTCGCCGTCGCTTCCGGCCACGCCGCCCAGGTTCTGGTCTTCCACAACCTGATGACCCCGGGCGATGAATTCGTCGCGGCGCGCAAGCTCTATGGCGGCTCGATCAACCAGTTCGCCCACGCCTACAAGAATTTTGGCTGGAACGTCGTCTGGGCGGATACCGACGACCTGTCGACCTTCGAGCGCGCCATCACGCCGAAGACCAAGGCGATCTTCATCGAGTCGATCGCCAATCCGGGTGGCTCGATCACCGACATCGAGGCAATCTCCGCCATCGCCCGCAAGGCCGGGGTGCCGCTGATCGTCGACAACACCCTCGCGACGCCCTACCTGCTGCGCCCCTTCGAGCACGGCGCCGACATCGTCATCCACTCGCTGACCAAATTCCTCGGCGGCCACGGCAACTCGATCGGCGGCGTCATCGTCGATGGCGGCACCTTCGACTGGTCGAAGACCGACAAGTATCCGATGCTGAGCGCCCCGCGCCCGGAATATCACGGCATCAAGCTGCATGAGACGTTCGGCAACTTCGCCTTCGCGATTGCCGCCCGCGTGCTCGGTCTGCGCGACCTCGGCCCGGCGATCTCGCCGTTCAACTCGTTCCAGATCCTCACCGGCATCGAGACGCTCGGCCTGCGCATGCAGCGCCATGCCGACAACGCCAAGGCGGTCGCGGAATGGCTCGAGGCGCATCCGTCGGTTGCATGGGTCAACTATGCCGGCCTGCCGAGCAGCAAGTACTACAACCTCGCCCGCAAATATTCGCCGAAGGGCGCCGGCGCGGTGTTCACGTTCGGCGTCAAGGGTGGCTATGAGGCGGGCGTCAACCTCGTCTCGAACGTCAAGCTGTTCTCGCACCTCGCCAATATCGGCGACACCCGCTCGCTGATCATCCACCCGGCCTCCACCACCCATAGCCAGCTGGCGGACGACCAGAAGGTGCTGGCCGGCGCCGGCCCGGACGTGGTGCGCGTGTCGATCGGCATCGAGGACAAGGACGACATCATCGCCGACCTCGACCAGGCGCTGAAGGGCTGATCCTGCATCGGCTGCTCCGTGGGTAGCCGACAAAAACAAAAGCGCGGCATCTTTTGGATGCCGCGCTTTTTGCTTGCCTCTTTTTCCTGACCGAAGCCCGAGATGGCTACCTTCGTCAGGCCTTCGGCGCAGAACCTGCGGAGATGTCCTTCGCCATGTCCTTGCGGGTCAGGCGATTGTTGCGCTGGACGATCGAGAACGTCGCGAGCGCCGCCAAAATCACCAAAAACTGAAGCGACAGCGCCTCGAGCGTCGGATTGAGGCCGAGCGACTTCAGCCAGAGCAGTTCCTTCACCTCGTTGAAGGGCAGATAGTTCTGCTCCTGAAACTCGGTAATCGCCTCGCCGATGAACTTGATCGCCATCGCGAACAGGAAGGCCGAGGTGATGACGAACAGCGGACGCAGCGGGATGCGCCGCGCGATCATGTTGATGAAGTAGAACAGAACGGCAAGCCCGAGCGCGCCCACCACGAGGCCGGCGAACAGGCCGGCCGTCCATCCGCCCTCGGCGGAGGCCAGCGCATGAATGAACAGCACCGTCTCGGCGCCCTCGCGAAACACCGCGAAGAACGCAAGGGCGGCGATGGCCACTCCGGTATCCTGCGCGAGCGCCGCGTCGGCCTTTGCGGCCAGATAGGCCTGCCAGCCGCGCGGGTCCTGCTTCACCATCAGCCAGCCGCTGACATAGAGCATCAGGGCGGCGGCGAACAGGATGACGAAGCCTTCGAAAACGTCACTGTGCTGGCCCGAATTCAGCACCGCGAACAACCAAGCAGCCGCGAGGCTCGCAACCACCGCGGCAAACGCGCCGGCATAGAACGTCTTGACGCGGTGGCCGCCGCCCGACTTGTGGAGATAGGCGGCGAGCGCCGCCAGGACGAGGAGCGCTTCCAGCCCCTCGCGCAGCAAGATCACGGCCGCTTGAATGAATGCACTCGACATAGAAAACCCGCCCGAAAATCGATGGGCGTGTTTTATCGCTGCGGTGTTCGCAAATCAAAGCGAGCCGCGCGGCGAACCGCCGGCCGGAAACTCCATGCCTGCCGGAAAATCCCGCCAAATCGAGGGATTTTGAATCGCGGCGCGAGGTTAGAATAGTTCAATTTGGTCGCCTTGCGACTGTGCGAATGACAGGTGCAAGGTGAGAGTGGAGCGCCGATTGACGATACCGCTTCGCGCTATTTGACGAACTGCGCTTCAGCCTTGCCAAAACCCTGCGCGTGGACCAGCACTGCGGTGAGCACGACCAGCGCGACCGCCTGATGGAGCAGCGCGGGCCCGAGCGGCACCGACAGCAGCAGCGTCCAGATGCCGATGGCGGCCTGCACCGCGATCGTGGAGGCGATGACGAGCGCGCCGTTCGTCACCCGCGCGCCGGCCTTCGACCGCACCACGTCGATGACATGGATGACGGCGAGCACGAACAGCGTATAGGCGACCATGCGGTGGCTGAACTGCACCGTGAGAGTGTTGTCGAAGAAATTGCGCCACCACGGATCCTCGAAGAACAACCGGCTCGACGCGGGAATGAATGCCCCGTCGATCAGCGGCCAGGTGTTGTACGCCGTGCCGGCGCGCAGGCCGGCGACCAGCGCGCCGAGATAGACCTGAACGAAGGTCAGCCCCATCAACAGATGCGCAAACGTCTTGAACCGACGCGGCTGCGGCTTCTGCTCCGGCCGCGGGGTCAATTGTCGCAGGGTCCACACCACCGCCGCGAAAATCAGGAACGCGATCATCAGGTGCACGGCCAGGCGATACTGCGACACTTCAACGCGGTGCGTCAGGCCCGATGCCACCATCCACCAGCCCACTGCACCCTGCAGCGCGCCGAGGCCAAAAATGCCCCACAGGCGGCGCTTGAGCGCCGAGGGCAACCCGCCGCGCCACAGGAAATAGAGGAACGGCAGCAGGAACGCGAAGCCGATCAGGCGGCCGAGCAGCCGGTGGCCCCACTCCCACCAGAAAATATACTTGAACTCCGCTAACGACATGCCGGCGTTCATCTCGCGATATTGCGGGATCTTTTTGTAGGCCTCGAAGGCATCGTGCCACTGCTGCTCGCTCAGCGGCGGCAGCGTGCCGGTGACGGGCTTCCATTCAACGATCGACAGGCCGGACTCGGTGAGGCGGGTGGCGCCGCCGACGATGACCATCGCTCCGACTAGCGTGGCGATGACGATGAGCCAAACGCGGATTGCCCGCAGGTTCGGAACCCGATATGCGGCGTTGATCATTGAATAATGTCTGCACCTTGATTGGATTGGTGCGGACTTTATAGTCGCGCCTGCGCGGCATGCAAGCCGCGGTCCCCACCACTCCGCTCGCCCTCTCACGAATGCGCCATGACGATCCGCACCCGTAAACTGTTTGGAACTATCGCTCTTCTCATCCTGGTGACGGTCTGGTCACTTGTCGCCATGGCGATCGCGCAGGCGCCGCTGCTTTCGGGCTCGAAGCTGGCGCAGGGCATTTACTACGTCGTGATCGGGCTTGGCTGGGTTGTCCCGGCGATGCCGATCATCAAGTGGATGTCGCGTCCGGACCGCTGATCACTGCGACCCGGACCGGCGTCTTTCCGCCACTCGCCTGCCTCTCCGGGCGGCGGCTCACATTTTATTGAGAAGTATTTGTCAAGGTGCGTTAGCAGCGTCCGTCGGGCGCACTCTCAGATTCAGTGGGGGGACAGGCGAAATGCCTGCGCAGCGTCTCAGGATGGGTCGGCCGGTAGCCTTCGGACTTCAGCGAGTATTCGACATCGCCCAGGTTGAGGTTTTCGACACGATCGCAGCGGCCGAGCCGGTCTGGCGCATGCTGGAGCAGTATGGCGCGTGGTCGACGCCGTTCCAGCGCTTTGATTTCCTCAACGCCTGGCAGAACAGCATCGGCGCGGCAGAAGGCAGCTCCCCGTTCATCATCATTGCCAGCAATGCCGATCGAAGGCCCCTCGTTCTCCTGCCGCTCGTAGTCGAGCGCGCCAACGGCCTGCAGACGCTGCGCTTCATGGGCGGCAAACATGCCACCTTCAACATGATGGTGGCAGACCCCGCCTACGCGGCGCGCATGACGGAGCAGGATCTTGCGACCATGTTCGACGCCGTCCGTGACCGCGGCGTCGATCTGCTGGCATTCGAGCGCCAGCCCGAGCAATGGCACGGCATCGCCAACCCGATGATGATGCTGCCGACGCAAGCCTCGGTCAACGAATGCCCGCTGCTGAGGATCGCCGAAAATTCCGAGCCCGCCGATCGCATCAGCAATTCGTTCCGCCGCCGCCTGCGCGGCAAGGAACGCAAGCTGCAGGCGCTGCCCGGCTATCGCCATTACATCGCGCGCACCGACAGCGAGATCGAACGCCTGCTCGGTACCTTCTTCCGCATCAAGCCGATCCGCATGGCGCAGCAAAAGCTGCCGGACGTCTTCGCCGAGCCCGGCGCAGCCGACTTCATCCGCGACGCCTGCTTTGCAAGGCTCTCCCCCGAAAAACGGGCGATCGAGATCCATGCACTTGAGAGCGACGACGACGTGCTGGCGATTTTCGCCGGCGTCGCCGATGGCCACCGCTTCTCGATGATGTTCAATACCTACACGCTGTCCGACAGCGCGAAGTACAGCCCCGGCCTCATCCTGCTGCGGAACGTGATCGATCACTATGCCGAGGCCGGCTATACCTCGATCGACCTCGGCATGGGCAACGACGAATACAAACGCCTGTTCTGCAAGGATTTTGAGCAGATCCGCGACAGCTTCATCCCGCTTTCCGCGCTCGGCAAGCTCGGCGCGATCGCGCAGTCGTCAGTGGCGCACACCAAGCGCGCCATCAAGCAGAACTCGATGCTCGCCGACGTCGTGCAGAAGATCCGCAGCACACTGCGGCGTTAGCCGCCGGCCTGCATCAAAGCGCCGCCTCAGGCAGCGGCGCGGGCATGCGCGATCTGGGTCGCCGTGCCGCCATGGTCCAGCATCGTCACCGCATTGAAGCCGACCGCAAGGAGTTGCTCCTGCATTTCCTTGCGCGCCTCATCACCAAGCGCCGCATCGGGGATGACCACGGCGCGGCTCTGCGAAGCCAGCAGGCCAACCGGCAGATCGGCCGCGCGACCGGCATCAAGAATGATGTGATCGTAAGCGCGGCCAAGCGCATCCATCGCGATGACGAGGCGGGGCGATGCCAGCAGCGCGCGCTCCTCCCGCTCACGGCCGATGCCGACGAGATGCAGCCGCGACGCCTTGTCGGTGGTGATGATGTCGCCGAACGAGGTGTTGCCGAGCAGAAGATCGGACAGCCCCGGCGCATCGGGATCGTTCGAGGCTTCCGCCGTCGCGGCGCTGGTGGCGGAAAGATCGACCAGCACCACCTTGGCGTCGTCCGCCAGAAGCCGCGCCAGAGCGAGCGCTGTGCGGGTGACGGCTGCGGGGTCGCTGCTGCCGAGCATCGTAACCTTGCCGACGGCCTCCGCGCGCAGTTCAGCCGCCAGTTGCTCCAGCTCGCCCACTGTCGCGGCGGCGGCTGCAGGGGCAGCCACCGGAGCAGGCTCGGCAGTCTCGATCACCGGCGGCTGGGACAGAGCGGCGCGCACTACCGGCGCCGCCGGCGCCGTCATCCGCAGCAGCTCGCTGCTGGCGACAAATCCCGCGGTCAGCATGAACGTCGCAAGCGTCGCGATCAGCACGATCGGCAGCTTTTTCGGGGCAGCCGGCGTGTTCGACACCACCGGCCGCGAGATGATCCGGCCTTCGAGCGGCGCGACCTCGAGGTTCTCGCGCGTCGTCGCCTCGCGATATTTTGCGAGATACGATTCCAGAAGCTCGCGCTCGGCCCGTGCCTCGCGCTCGAGCGCGCGAAGCTGCACGTCCTCGCTGTTCGACGAAGTCGCCTGCCGCTTGAGCTGGTCGAGGTTGGCGGTCAGCGCCTCGACCTTGGCACCGGCGATGCGCGCATCGTTTTCGAGCGTGCGCGCCACCTTCAGAGCCTCGTCGCGCAGCTGCCGGTCGAGATCGGCGAGCTGGGCCTTGAGCTCCTTGATGCGCGGGTGCGCGCCAAGTAGCGTCGAGGACTGTTCGGCAAGCTGGGCGCGCAGCGTCACGATCTGCTCGGCGAGCCGGCGGATCAGTTCGGAATTGAGCACCTCGGAGGCTTCCAGCGGCTGGCCGCGCTGGACGAGATCGCGGATCAGGCGGGCCTTCGATTCAGACTCGGACTTTTGCGCGCGGGCGTTGTTGAGCTGGGTGTTGATCTCGCCGAGCTGCTGGTTCGACAGCGTGGTGTTGTTGGTGCCGACGAACAGGCTCGATTTGGCGCGGAAGTCTTCCGCCTTGGCTTCCGCGGCTTCCACCTTCTTGCGCAGGCTGTCGATCTCGCCCGCGAGCCACTGGCTGGCCGCCTTGGCCTGATCCTGCCGAGCGGCCTGCTGCAGCACGAGGTAGCCCTCCGCGATCGAGCCCGCGACACGCGCCGCCAGCTCCGGATCGCTCGACATGAACTCGACGACCATCACCCGCGACTTGTCGACCGCGTAGGCGACCAGCCGCTCGTAATAGGCTTCAAGCACGCGCTCGTCCGCCGTCATCTTCAGCGGATCGCGCGCCAGCCCGAGCAGGGAGAGCAACGTCTTGACCCGCGAAACGCCGCGCAGCACCGGATCGAATTCCGGCCGCTCGGCGAGCTTGTTCTTCTTGATCACCTCGCGGGCGAGATCGCGCGACAGCAGGAGCTGCACCTGGCTGGTCACGGCCTCGGGATCGAGCGTGGCGCGCTCCTCGCGATCGTTGTTGGGCCGCAGAAACACGTTTTCGCGCCCGTCGATGAGAATGCGTGCCTCGGACTTATAGCGCGGCGTCATGAGATTGACGGCGACGAGCGACAGCACCAGCGCTAGCACCGTCGGCACCAAAATCCATGCACGGCGGCGCACCAGCGCCTGCCAGATGAGGCGCAGATCAAGATCGCTGGAAGCGGACGCGGCCCGCACCGTCTCTGCGGGACCCTGGCCGGAGCCCTCGCCGCCCTGCGAAGGGCCGGCCGGCTTGCGGAATTTGGGGATCGAAATAGGCATCATGTCTCTCGACAGCCGTTCACACGTTGTCTCGGCAATACGTGACTAGACCCGATTATAGTTTCCGCCTCGTTAAGGGATCGCCCGCGCAAAATTGAGGCCGCCTTCACGGCCTGTTAACCTCGCCGCCTTCAGCATCCGGTTTCGGCCTGCAATCGCCGGTCAATCGCAAGGTTTCGGCGCAAAGGGTCATTTTCTGTTGACCGCAACCGGCTATCGGGCTGACTGAATTGTCCGATGGAACCTGCCGGTGCTATGGCCGCACCTGTCCATGGTGCGCCCCCCTCCGGATTTGCCGCTGGCCATGCGGCAGGTTGCCTGACCGATGACGATGACAAACGACGCCCCTCTGCGCATCCTTCACGCCGTTCGCGCGCCGGTCGGCGGCATTTTCCGCCACATCCTCGATGTCGCCAACGGGCAGGTCGAGCGCGGCCATCAGGTCGGCATTCTCGCGGACAGCATGACCGGCGGCGAGCGTGCGGCCGCCGCGCTGGCCGAGATCGCGCCCCGCCTCGCCCTCGGCGTCCACCGACTGCCGATCTGCCGCGAGCCGCAGCCGCGCGACCTGATTTCGTTTCTCCGGTTCCGCTCGCTGGTCAATGCCCTCGAGCCGAACGTGCTGCACGGCCACGGCGCGCAGGCCGGCGCCTTCGTGCGCATGAAGAAGTCGCGGCCGGACCTCATCAAGATCTACACGCCGCATGGCGGCTCCCTGCACTATTCGCAGTCGACGCTGAAGGGGAAGGTGTTTTCGCAGCTCGAACGGATGCTGATGAACCACACCGACCTTTTCCTGTTCGAAAGCCAGTTCGCCCGCGACACCTATCTGCGCGTCGTCGGCCAGCCGCAGGGCCTCGTCCGCACCGTGTTCAACGGCGTTACCGGCGAGGAATTCGAGCCGCTGCAAACCGCACCGGACGCGACCGACCTGACCTATGTCGGCGAATTCCGTCACATCAAGGGCGCCGACCTTCTCGTCGACGCGGTGGCGGAGCTGCGCCGCAGCGGCCGCCCCGTCACCCTGACGCTGGCGGGCGACGGCGAAGAGACCGCCGCGCTCAAGGCGCAGATCGAGCGCCTGCAGCTCGGCGACGCCGTGCGCTTCATCGGCCACGTCCAGCCGCGCGTCGGCTTTGCGCAGGGGCGTCTTCTCGTCGTGCCCTCGCGCGGCGATTCAATGCCCTATGTCGTGATAGAGGCGGCGGCGGCGGCCAAGCCCATGATCGCCGCGAAGATCGGCGGCATCCCGGAGATTTTCGGCCCCTATGCCGACGGCCTGTTTCCCGGCAAAGACGCCGGCGCGATGGCCAGCGCGATTGCCGCCGCGCTCGACAATCCTGTGGCAACCTTCGAGCGCGCCAAACAGATGCAGGCCCGCATCGCCGAGCACTTTTCCCAGATGGCCATGGTCGATGGCGTGCTCGCCGGCTATCGCGAAGCCTTCGCCCGGCGCTGAGCGCGGCTGACGCCCGCGAGCCGCGCCTTCCATAGCGTTGCAAATTGGCTGCAGCAGCGACTTTCACGCCATCGCGCCGGGTTTTCACCTTTGGCAAAAGGTATCAGAAACCATATTCTCGACTGGCCCTGGCGGTTGGAAATTCCTACACAAAGTTTCAGCAGTATCGCTCATGACAAAAGCAAGAAGCTGACGGCCGCCGGATGACGCCATCTGCGCCGCGCAGGAAATGGACGTGTTTGCTATGGACCCGTTGAATGCCCGCTCGATGATGAATGAGTCCGCCGGCAATGGCGAGCCTCGCGTCGAGCGTCGTCGCCGCCTGTCGCCAGAGGCGCTCGAGATCACCAATCAAAAGGTGCGCCCGGCCTATTCGCATGTCGTCATCACCGGCGCGGTGCGCTTTGCGGACTTTTTGATCATCGGCCTCGTCGGCATCGCGGTCTATCTCGCTTACGTGACGCCGATCGACGGCTTCCGCTGGGGCTATGTCTGGACCATCGCCGGCGTCGCTGTCGCCGCCGTCGCCTGCTTTCAGGCCGCCGACATCTACGACGTCCAGATGTTTCGCGGACAGCTCCGCCAGATGACGCGCATGGTCGCGGCGTGGACCGTGGTGTTTTTGCTGTTCATCAGCGCCACCTTCTTCACCAAGCTCGGCGGCACCATCTCGCGGGTCTGGCTCGCAACCTATTTCGTCAGCGGCCTCGGCGCCCTGCTCGTCAGCCGCCTCATCCTGCGCGGCTATATCCGCCGCTGGGCGCGCGAAGGCCGCCTCGATCGCCGCACCGTGATCATCGGCGCCGACGAGAACGGCGAGAAGCTGATCAAGGCGCTCAAGGCGCAGGACGACTCCGACATCGAGATTCTCGGCGTGTTCGACGACCGCGCGGACAAGCGGTCGCTGGAGAGCTGCGCCGGCAAGCCGCGCCTCGGCAAGGTTGGCGACGTGCCGGAATTCGCCCGGCGCACGCGGGTCGATCTCGTGCTGTTCGCGCTGCCGATCTCGGCCGAGGGCCGCATTCTCGAAATGCTCAAACAGCTTTGGGTGCTGCCGGTCGACATCCGCCTCTCAGCGCACAACAACCAGCTTCGCTTCCGCCCGCGCGCCTATTCCTATCTCGGCGACGTGCCGACGCTCGACGTCTTCGAAGCGCCGATCACCGACTGGGATCTGGTGATGAAGTGGCTGTTCGACCGGGTCGGCGGCGCGATCATTTTGCTGCTGCTGTCGCCGATCATCGCCGCCGTCGCGCTCGCCGTGAAGCTCAGCAGCCCCGGCCCGATTTTGTTTCGCCAGAAGCGGTTCGGCTTCAACAACGAGCGCATCGAGGTGTTCAAGTTCCGCTCGATGTATCACGACCAGGCCGATCCGCTCGCCAACAAGTCGGTGACGAAGGGCGACCCGCGTGTCACCCCGGTCGGCCGCATCATCCGCAAGACCAGCCTCGACGAGCTGCCGCAGCTGTTCAACGTCGTCTTCAGGGGCAACCTGTCGCTGGTCGGCCCGCGCCCGCATGTGGTGCAGCAGAAGTTTGCGAACCGCCGCTTCGAGGAAGCCGTCGATGGCTACTTCGCCCGCCACCGCGTCAAGCCGGGAATGACCGGCTGGGCGCAGATCAACGGCTGGCGCGGCGAAGTCGACACCGAGGAAAAGATCCAGCGGCGCGTCGAGTTCGATCTCTACTACATCGAGAACTGGTCGATCCTGTTCGACCTCTACATCCTGTTCAAGACCCCGTTCGCGCTGCTCAAGTCGGAAAACGCCTATTGACGCGGGCCGCCCCAGGACGACTGCCAAGGGCGGCTGCGCAAACCGGCGGGATGCGGCGGCTACGCTGAGTGCAACACGGTGAACCAAAACGATGAACTCCATGGCGGTCGCTGAGACCCACCTAGCGCCGTCGGCGCTGGCGCCGCGCGTTGCGGCCTGCCAGAACGCACTGCTGTGGCTGGTCGGCTTCGGCGGCGCCATCGTGTTCATCGAGCCGAGCCCTTATGAGCTCGCGACGCTCGTCGCGCTGATCTTCTTCGTGCTCACCGGCCTCAGCCTGCGCCTCGCGCTGCTGCCGCTCATCCTGCTCCTGTTCCTGATCAACATCGGCTACACGATCAGCGCCGCGCATCTCCTCAACCTGCCGCGCATCGTCAACTGGATTTTGACGTCGTGGTATCTCGCGATCACCGCCATTTTCTTCTCGATGGTGATCTCCGAAAACACCGAGGAGCGGCTGCGGTATCTCAGCCGCGGCATGATATTCGGCGCGGTGATCGCGGCATTCGCCGGCGTCGCCGGCTATTTCGGCCTTGCGAGCCACAGCCTGTTCACGCTCTACGGGCGCGCCAGCGGCACGTTCAAGGATCCCAACGTGCTCGGCGCGTACCTCATCCTGCCATCACTGTTCGCGATCCAGTCGGTCGTGCTCGATGACTTCCGCAAGGCGTTTCGCAACGCGCTGGTCGTCGGGCTGTTCGCCGTCGCCATCCTTCTCGCCTTCTCGCGCGCGGCCTGGGGCCAGTTCGTCCTCACCTCGCTGTTCATGCTGGTGCTGATGGTGCTGACCAGCGACAGCCGCGCCCAGCGCAATCGCATCATCCTCACCTCGATCATCGCGGTCTTCGCCTGCGCTTTTCTCCTCACGATCCTTCTGTCGCTGGATGCGGTGCAGGAGCTGTTCCGCCAGCGCGCAAGCTTCGACCAGAGCTATGACGGCGGCCGCTTCGGCCGGTTCGGCCGGCACATCCTCGGCGCACAGATGGCGCTCGAACTGCCGCTCGGCATCGGGCCGCTGCAGTTCACAAAATTCTTCCCCGAGGACACCCACAATTCCTATCTGAACGCCTTCATGTCCGGCGGCTGGCTCACCGGCATCTGCTACCCCGTGATGATCTTGATCACGACGGTGTTCGGCTTCCGCCACGTCTTCGTGCGGGTGCCCTGGCAGCGTGCCTATCTGGCGATCTTCGCCAGCTTCCTCGGCACCGTCGCCGAGGCGGCGATCATCGACACCGATCACTGGCGGCACTTTTGGCTGACGCTCGGGGCGATGTGGGGCATGTTCATTGCCGCGCGCCACTATTGCGCGCGGCAACATCTTCCGAAATAGCGCCGTTCAGCTCGCGAGCGGCAGCCGCGTCTCGATGATCCGCGAGAACAGGCTGGCGCCGACCGGCAGGATATTGTCGTCGAGCACGAACTGCGGATTGTGCAGCGGCACCGTGCCTTCATGCCCGAGCCAGAAATAGGCGCCCGGCACCGCCAGCAGCATGTCGGCAAAATCCTCGCTGCCCATCTTCGGCGTCGGGCTGGTATCGACCCGCTCCTTGCCGACCACCTCCGCCGCGACCTTCGCCACCGCATCGGCATGTTCGCCGCTGTTCACCAGCACCGTGAAGATGTCGCGGATCTCGACGTTGATCTCGACCCCGAACGCTGCCGCGATGCCCGCCGCGATGGTCCGCATCCGGTCGCGGATCTGCTCGCGCACCTTGTCGGAGAACGCCCGCACGGTGCCGCACAGCTTTGCCTCGCCGGGAATGACGTTATAGGCCGAGCCGGCATGGATCTGGGTGATCGACAGCACCGCCGCCTCGCCCGGCGGCACGTTGCGGCTGACGATGGTCTGCAGCGCCTGGCCGAGCGTCATCGCGATCACTACCGGATCGCGCGACTGCTCCGGCATCGCGCCGTGGCTGCCGTAGCCGGTGACAGTGATGTCGAAAAAGTCCGCGCCCGCCATGCCGGGGCCAGTGATCACCGCAACATGGTTCGGCGGCAGATCGGGCGCGTTGTGAAGGCCATAGACCTCATCCATCGGGAATTGCTTGAACAGCCCGTCCCTGATCATCGCGCGGGCGCCGCCAAGACCCTCTTCCGCCGGCTGGAAGATGAACAGCGCGGTGCCGTCAAAATTGCGTGTCTCGGCGAGATAGCGCGCGGTGCCGAGCAGCATGGTGGTGTGCCCGTCATGGCCGCAGCCGTGGAAGCGGTTGGGAATAGTCGAGCGCCACGGCAGGTTGGTGTTCTCCTCCATCGGCAGCGCGTCCATGTCGGCGCGCAGGCCGATGCGCCGCGCACCGGCGCCCTTGCCCTTCAGCACGCCGACGACGCCGGTGCCGCCGAGGCCGCGATGCACCTCGATCCCCCATCCCGCGAGCTTTTCGGCGACGATGCCGGAGGTGCGCTTTTCCTCGAAGCCGATTTCGGGATGCGCATGCAGGTCGCGGCGGATCGCGACGAGGTCGTCAAAATAGCTCTCGATCAGCGGAATGTTGGCCAATTCAGCCTCCCCATGATTTTGGTTTTTTGATCAGGTGCCGGGCCGCTCAAAGGCCGGCCCGTTCGGCTTTATCTTCACCCCGGAGCGCAGCCTTGTCCATGGCAGGGCTGCTGTGTCCGCAGGCATGGCTCCGGGCGCGCAGCAGATCAGCAGCGCCGCCGCGATCGGCTCGAAATCGGCGCGAAAGTGCACCGAACTCTTGTTGACGAGGATGGCCTGTTCGGTCGGCTCGATGCCGACGAAGCGATAGAGCGCCTGATCCGCGAGCTGGGTCTTTTCCGAGGTCAGCACCACGCGCACGCCGCCGATCCGCAGGCAGACCGATGGGCCGAGGTCGAGATGGCGGCCGCCGAAGTAAGGGCCGTCCGCGAGCAGCCGGCCGTCCGACAGCTTCTCGACGACGAACTCGGCCTCGAACGGCGCATCGCCGGCAATGCCGGATTTGCCGCCGAGCGCGAGGCGCACGCTCGCCCCCTCGCCCGCGGCGTGGGCCAGCCGCGCCGACGCGGGATCGACCATCAGGCCGAGGGCCGCGCGCTGCGCATTCGCCTTCACCAGTGCGCGCAGCATGCCAGTGGTGTCGGAATCGCCGCCCGCGCCGGGGTTGTCCTGCGTGTCGGCGATCACGACCGGCCTCGCTGCCGAGGCGGCAAGCGCAATCGCCTGCTTCACGCCCTCGTCGGGCGAATAAAGATTGCCGTCGAACTCCGTCTCGCACGCGATGATGTTGGCGGCCATCGCATCGGCGGCGCGGTCGGCATCGGCCTGCGTAGCGCCATAGGCGACGACGCTCGGCCCGCAATCGGGAAAGTCGGCGGCAGGAAAGCCCGGCGCGAAGGACAGCGTCGGCACCTTCTCGCTCACCAGCCCGCCGAGATCCCGATAGAGCTGCCTGCACGGCTCGTCATTGGTGCATTGCCAGCTGATCGGGATGAGGAACGGCAACTGGCGGAACGCCTTGGCGAACGTCTTGCCTTCCAGCAGCAACCCGAGATGGCGTGCGCAGGCGCGGCCGGTGTCCGCCATGTCGATATGCGGATAGGTCCGGTAGGCAATCAGCGCATCGGCGTGCTGCACCATCAACGCCGTGACGTTGGCGTGAAGGTCGAGGCTGACGACCAGCGGCAGATCGGGGCCGACGATTTTTCGCACGCGCGACAAAAGTTCGCCCTCGCCGTCATCGACATGCTCGGCCACCATCGCGCCGTGCAGGTCGAGATAGACCGCATCGATTGCGCCAGCCCCGGCGATCGACGCGAGCAGCTCGGCGGCGATGCGCTCATAAGCATCCTTCGTCACATGCGCCGACGGGCTGGCCGCGGCCCAGAGCGAGGGCACCAGCTCCCAGCCTGCGGCCTCCGCCTCCTCCACGAAACCGCAGAGGCCGACATTGATCCTGCGCGTGCCCTCGATCGCGTCCCGGCCGCGCAGCAGTTTTGGCCAGCCACCGCCGCGCAGGAACGCATCATAATCCGCTTTCGTCGGGGCGAATGTGTTGCTCTCGTGCAGAAAGGCGCCAATCGCAATGCGTGTCATGGTGGTTCCGTTTTGCTCGGCTGATGCACCGATGATCAGATCTGTGACGGCTCAAGCCTCAGCGCGCCCTGCGCCACCGGGCAGAAATTGGCAAAGTCCCAGTCCCGCCCCGGCGCGGCCTCCAGCAGCGCGCGGGTGTAGGGCATGCGCGGCTGCGTCAAAATCGTTGCCGCCGGCCCCTGCTCAACGACTTTGCCATTCTGCATCACGATCACCTCGTCGCAGATCTGCGCCGCCACGCGCAGATCGTGGGTGATGAACAAAAGCGCGATGCCGAGCCGCTTCTGGATCTCATCCAGCAGGTCGAGAACCTGCGACTGCACCGAGACGTCGAGCGCGGATACGGCCTCGTCGGCCACCAGCACGTCGGGGTTCATCGCCAGCGCCCGGGCGATGGCGATGCGCTGGCGCTGTCCGCCTGAAAACTGATGCGGATAGCGGGCCACGGAATCCGTCGGCAGATCGACGAGGCGCAAAAGATCTTTCGCCTGCTTGAGCGCATCCGCACGCGGCATGCCGAAATTCACCGGCCCCTCTGCGATCGTCTCGCCGACCGTCATGCGCGGATTGAGCGAGCGATACGGGTCCTGAAAAATCATCTGTATGCGCTTGCGGTGCGGCCGCAACCGGCGGCGCGACAGGAACGAAATATCGCTGCCGCCGAGACGGATCTGCCCGGCGCTCGGCTCGATCAAACGCATGATGCAGCGCGCAACCGTCGATTTGCCCGAGCCGCTTTCGCCGACGATGCCGAGCGTGTGCCCCTTGCGCAGTTGCAGCGACACCGCCTCCGCCGCGGCGACGACCCGCGCCCGTCCGAACATCGCGCGGTCGCGATAGACCTTGCTAAGCCCCTCGACATCGAGCACCGCCGGGCTCGCCTCATGCGCGCGCGCCGGGCGCGGAATGAGGCTCGGCACGGCGGAAAGGAGCTTTCGCGTGTAGTCCTCCTGCGGGCTGCGCAAAATGCTCTTCAGCGCGCCGGTCTCGACGATGCGCCCGTTGCGCATCACCGCAACGCGGTCGGCGATCTCGGCCACCACGCCCATATCATGGGTGATGAACAGCACCGCGGTGCCGTGCTCGCGCTGCAGGTCGCGGATCAGCGCCAGAATCTGCTGCTGGGTGGTGACGTCGAGCGCCGTCGTCGGCTCGTCAGCGATCAGCAGCTTCGGATCGAGAATGAGCGCCATCGCGATCATGATGCGCTGGCGCTGGCCGCCCGAAAGCTGATGCGGATAGGACGCCAGAATGCGTGGCACATCCGGCAGCCGCACCTGCTCCATCATCGCATGGATGCGCCGTCGCCGCTCCTCCGCCGAATATTTTGTGTGGGCGCGCAGCACCTCGTCGATCTGCCTCGCCACCGGCACCACGGGATTGAGCGCCGTCATCGGCTCCTGAAAGATCATCGCCATGCGGGTGGCGCGCAATTCCCGCAGGCGGCGGTCGCTGGCGGCACGCAGCTCCTCGCCGACAAGGCGGATGCTGCCCGCCGTCGGCCGCAGCACGCGCTTCGGCAACAGCCCCATCACGCTGAGCGAGGTCACGGACTTGCCCGAGCCGCTTTCGCCGACGAGGCATAGCGTCTCGCCTTCGCCGACATGCAGGGAAATATCGTCGATGATGCGCGGCCCGTCGTCGCGCTGGCCGAGGGTGACGACGAGATTGTCGATGGCGAGAACGTTTGCCGCGCCGTCCGCTGTCAAGCCGTTGCTCATCGGCCGCCCTCGCGCTGCTTCATCCGCGGGTCGAGCGCGTCGCGGGCGGCATCGCCGATCAGATTGATGGAGAGAATGGCGATCGACAGAAGAAAGCCGGGCACGAAAATCAGCGAGGGCTTGATGACGAACACGCTGCGCCCCTCGGCCATGATGTTGCCCCAGGTCGGCGTCTCCGGGCTGATGCCGGCGCCGAGAAACGACAAAATGGCTTCGGTCAGGATCGCGGAGGCGCAGACATAGGTGCCCTGCACGATCAGCGGCGCAAACGTATTCGGCATCAGGTGCCGCCACAAAATCTTCGGCAGGCTCGTGCCCATCGCGATGGCCGCCTCGACATAGGGCTCCTCGCGCGCGGTCAGCACCACCGAGCGCACCAGCCGCACCACCCGCGGAATTTCGGGAATGATGATGGCGATCAGCACGGTCTGCAGGCTCGCGCCCGACAACGCGACGACGGCGATCGCCAAGAGGATCGCCGGGATCGCCATCAAGCCGTCCATGACGCGCATGATGATCGCATCCGCCCAGCGGAAGAACCCCGATACCAATCCGATGGCAAGGCCGATGACGATACTGATGATCGCCGCGCCAAGGCCGATGAGAAGCGAGATGCGCCCGCCATAGAGCGTGCGGGACAACAGGTCGCGCCCGAACGCGTCGGTGCCGAGCGGATAGTCGGCGCTCGGCGGCTTGAGGCGCAGCGCCGGCACCATCTCCATCGGGTTGTGCGGCGACAGCAGCGGCGCGAGGATCGCGGAGGCGATGACCAACAGGAGGCACAGCGAAGCGCCCGCAATGATCGGGCTGGAGATCAGAAAGCCGAAGACGCTTTTGCCGCGCATCGGCACGGTGTCGGTCGCAGAAATGCTCTCGAGCGCCATCAGTAGCGTATCCGCGGATCGAGGAAGGTATAGGCGATGTCGATCAAAAGATTGATCGCGACATAGAGCCCGCTGGTAAGCAGGATGACGCCCTGGATCACCGGGTAGTCGCGCGCGAGCACCGCATCCACCGTCAGCCGCCCGATGCCGGGAAGATTGAACACGCTCTCGGTGACGACGACGCCGGAGATCAGCAGCGCAAAGCCGGTGCCGATCACGGTGATGACGGGCACTGCGGCGTTGCGCAGCGCATGGCGCAGCATCACCGCGCTTTCGCGGATGCCCTTGGCGCGCGCCGTCCGCACATAGTCTTCGCCGAGCACATCGAGCATCGAGGCCCGCGTCATCCGCGCGATCAGCGCGATGTAGATGAAGGACAGCGCCAGCGTCGGCAGCAGCGCGCGCTCGAAGAACGGGCCGAAGCCGCGCGAGATGCTGCGAAAGCCCTGCACCGGAAGCCAGCGCAGCTCGATCGCAAAAATCTGGATCAGAATATATCCGACCACGAACACCGGCACCGAGAAGCCGAGCACCGACAGGCCCATCACGCAGCGGTCGATCCAGGTGCCATGATGCCATGCCGCGACGACGCCGAGCGGCACGGCGATGACGATGGCGACGATGATGGTGGAGATGGCGATGCTGATCGTCGGCTCAATGCGGCTGGCGATCATCGTCGCGACCGGCACGTTCGAGATCAGGGAGACGCCGAGATCGCCCTGCAAAAGGCGCCCGATCCAGGTGAAGAACTGGGTGTAGATCGGCTCATTGAGGCCGAGCGTGGTGCGGATGCGTTCAAGCTGCTCCGGCGTCGCCATGTCGCCGGCGATGATCGCCGCCGGATCGCCCGGCGTCAGCCGCAGCAGCAAAAAGACGAAGAGAGCGACGACGCCCATCACGGGAATGGCGGCGAGAATGCGCCGCGCGATGTAGAGCATCATCGCCGCCATCCTTTCCCCGAAGCGGCTTTGCCAATGGCGCGGCGCGTGGCGATGCCTTTTGCCCTCACGTCAGCGACGGCGGCCCTTCCCCGAACGGCCCGCGCGGATCGCATGCCTGCACACGCCCATGCACCGCGCATTCGCGGGCAAACAGCGTGCATCGCCGCTTCATCGCGCAAGGTCAAGGTTTCCATGCTCCTCCACGCTCGTTCACCGCTCTCGCCGCTCGGGCAGCAAGCTTCTCAGATTATTTTGGACCGGATTCTTGAAGCTGACTAACTCCCCCTGTCACACGTTTGCTTGCCGCATTTATTCAACTGCATCGCTCCGCCGTCAGTCGAGCGTCGCCAGCAGCCCTGCCATCAGCCGCCCGCGTTCGACCAGGCTATCGACCTCGATGTGTTCGTTGAGCGTGTGCGCGCCATTGCCGCGCACGCCAAGGCCGTCCAGCGTCGCAATGCCCATCGCGCCCGTAAAGTTGGCATCGGAGCCGCCGCCCGCGCTGCCATGGGTGATTTCGAAGCCGATCTGCTTGGCGACAGCCCGCGCCTTCTCGTAGAGCGCCAGCGTTGCCGCATTCGGCTCCCACACCGGCCGGGTGACGCCGCGCGTCACCGTGAAGATCACGTCATTGGCGGTGCCGGAAAGCGCCAGCATCTTTTCCACGCCGCGATCGAGATCTTCCTGGCGCTTGGCCATGCTCAGGGCTTCGCCGGTGGCGCGCGAGGCGACGCAGTTCACCCACTGCCCGCCATGGACGATGCCGACGCTGAATGTGCAGTCATCCGTGGTGAGGCTGTCGATCTCAATGATGCGGCGCGCCATCTCGCGAATGGCGGAACGACCGGACGAGAGCGTCGCGCCGGCATGGCTCGGCTTGCCCGTGGTTTCGAGATTGAAGCGCGCGATGGCATAGCGGCCGGTGACAACGCCGATATTACCAAGCGCAGGCTCGGGAACGAGAACGTATTTGTTGCGCGCGGCTTCCGCTTCGACGAGATCGCGAACGCTCGGCGTGCCGACCTCCTCGTCGGGCGTGAGCAAAATCGTCACCGGCAGCGGCGTCGTGATGGCGGCGCGCTGCAACTGGCGAATGGCCTCAAGCGAGAGATAGTTTCCGCCCTTCATGTCGAAGATGCCGGGGCCGTAGCAGAGATTTCCGTCGCGCTTCCACGGCAGCTTCTGCAGGGTGCCGACCGGATGCACCGTATCCATGTGCCCTGCGATCAGAATGCCCGGCTGGCCGAAATTGGGATGAGGAAAGCGCGCGCGGATGCAGCCGCCAAACCCCATCCGTCCCGCGATCCGCTCGATCGTCGCCCCCGCCAGCGCCATGTCGCGCGCCGCAACATCGAGCATGCGATCCACGGCGGCGGCGTCCCAAGTCGGGCTTTCGCATTCGACCCAGACGCGCAACCCCTGCAACATCGTTTCGGCATCGAAGGGAAGATTTGCGGGGTTCATAGCCGTCATTCCTTCTTGTTGTCTTGTGCAGCACGCATCGTCCGCCGATTAGCATGCACAAATTTTTCAAAGCTGCGAGAGGTTTTGATTCCCTCATCACTGCTGTAAATCCGGCAAACCTCCGGTGCACTGCAAAAAAACAACGCGCCGAAAACGCGATTGACGGATGTTGGGCTTGATGCAACTCTTGACGATCGCCCGACGCCCACAGCGAAAACAATCTGAAAAAAGCGCGGGCACAGAGGAAACGTCTTGGTTGCAAAATCATGACGCAAGAATTGAGGCCGCCGGTGCATGGTGCGCGCACGCCCGCATCGTGCATCTCGCACGCGTTGACCTGTCGAGCCGCCCGCAACTGACAATTTTCTCTGCATAGCTGACCGTGTGACACCCCTCGTTTTCTGTCAGGAGAATCGGATGTCTTGGTTTTCGTCGCGAATAGTCGCTCCCATGATGCGCTCGACCACCCTCTCAGCACTCGCCGTGTCGGCCACGATGCTCGCGGCAACGCTGGCGACGCCTGCTCTCGCCGCGACGAAGACAATCACGGCGGTGATGCACTCCGACCTGCGGGTGATCGATCCGATCATCACCACTGCCTATATTACCCGCGACCATGGCTACATGGTCTACGACACCCTGCTGGCGATGGACTCGAGCTTCAAGGTCCAGCCGCAGATGGCGAACTGGAAGATCTCCGACGACAAGCTCACCTATACCTTCACCCTGCGCGATGGCCTGAAATGGCATGACGGCGCTCCGGTAACCGCGGAGGATTGCGTCGCCTCGCTGCAGCGCTGGGCCAAGCGCGACGGCATGGGCCAGAAGCTGATGGACTTCACCGCAAGTCTCGAGGCGACCGATGCCAAGACCATCACGCTCAAGCTCAAGGAGCCCTATGGCCTCGTGCTTGAATCGATCGGCAAGCCGTCATCGGTCGTGCCCTTCATGATGCCTAAGCGCATTGCCGAGACGCCTGCCGACAAGGCAATCGGCGAGCAGATCGGCTCCGGCCCCTTCAAGTTCGTGGCGAAGGAGTTTCAGCCGGGCGTGAAGGCGGTCTACGAGAAGAACAAGGACTATGTGCCGCGCTCGGAGCCGCCGAGCTGGACCTCGGGCGGCAAGGTCGTGAAGGTCGACCGGGTCGAGTGGGTGACGATGAATGACGCCCAGACCGCGGTGAACGCGCTGATGTCCGGCGACATCGATTTTATCGAGGTGCCGTCCTTCGACCTCTTGCCGATGCTGGAGGCCGACAAGGACCTCGTCGTCCACACGCTGAGCGACCTCGGCTACCAGACGCTCGGCCGCATGAACTTTTTGCATCCGCCCTTCAACAATCCGAAACTGCGGCGCGCGGCCATGCTGGCGATGAGCCAGAAGCCGGTGCTCGACGCGCTGGTCGGCAATCCGAAATACTACAAGGTGTGCGGCGCGATCTTCCCCTGCGGCACGCCGCTCGCCACCGAGGCCGGCGGTGAAACCCTCGCCAAGGGCACCGGCCTCGAGGAAGCCAAAAAGCTCCTGAAGGAAGCCAACTACGACGGAACGCCGGTCGTGATCATGACGCCGACCGACGTCGTGACCCTGAAGGCGCAGCCGACGGTCGCGGCGCAGCAGTTGCGCGAGGCCGGGTTCAAGGTCGATGCGCAGGCCACCGACTGGCAGACGGTTGTCACCCGGCGCGCCAGCCAGAAAGCGCCGAGCGAAGGCGGCTGGAACATGTTCTTCACCAACTGGGCCGGCGCCGACATCCTCAACCCGGTCGCCCACGTCACCCTGAACGGCCGCGGCCAGAACGGCGGCTGGTTCGGCTGGCCGGATGATCCGCAGATGGAGAAGCTGCGCGATGCCTATGCGCGCTCGACCTCGGCGGAGGAGCAGAAGAAAATCGCGGCCGACATCCAGAAGCAGGTGTTCGACCAGATCACCTACGTGCCGCTCGGCCAGTACATCGCGCCGAGCGTGTGGCGGAAATCGCTCAAGGGCGTGCTCGAAGGCCCTGCGACACCGGTTTTCTGGAATATCGACAAGGCCGATTGATCGGCTCGGCCAGCCATCGACGCAGCTCTCGAAATTTTGGCCCCGGCTTCATCCGCCGGGGTCTTTTTTTCAATGGAGGAAATTTTTTGAGTAAAGGCGGCGCGGGCTGCCCCGCCTGATCAGACGTGGCTGAGGATGTTCAAAAGCCGGCCGAATGGATCGCGCACATAGAACCGCCGCACGCCCCACGGCTCGGTCGCAGGACCATAGGCGATCGGCAGGCGCTGCTTCGTCACCCGCTGCAGCACCTCGTCAAAATTGTCGACCTCGATCGACAGGTCGGGAACGACGGTGTTGGAGCCGCCCTCGGCGGCGATGCTGAGCTGCGGCGTGCTCACCGCATCGCTTGCAAAGGTGACGATCCACCCATGATCCATCACGATCTCCATGCCGAGGATGTCGCGATAAAAGTCCGTCGCCGCCGCGATATCCGACGCGGGAATGTTCGGGACGATCCGCTTCACGGCCATGCCTGCGCTCCTTGCATTGCGAGAGGCAGAGTGCGCGCCGCATGCGCCCTCTGCCCTCTTCGTTGAATCCAGTTTGAGGCATCGTGACAATTTACGCCACTGCGAGCCTACGACGGGCCGGGCGAGAGAACCAGCCGCCCCAAAGTCGGACCACTGCCGCCGGCATGCTAGTCGCGAGAATGTCGTCCCCTTCGAGCTTTTACAGGGCGCTTTCGTCTGCGTGACCCAGCGCACATACCCGCAAAATGATTTGGCCTAGGGTTCATGCGTGACTGAAACCCAGCGTATCCCGCGACCCAAAACTCGCAGTACGCAGCAAACCCGAAGGACCAAAGCCATGAACAAGACCATCACCCTCTTCGCAACCGCCGCCGTCATCGCCGCCAGCGCTTTGACTTTCGCCGGTTCTGCCAGCGCCAATGGTTGGGGCGGCGGCTACGGCGTGACCCCAGGCGCAGGCAAAATGGGCGGCGGCTATGGTGGAAAGCCCGGTATGGGCGGAAGCGGCAACTGGGGCGGAAAGCCCGGCATGGGTGGAGGCAGCAGCTGGGGCGGAAAGCCCGGCATGGGTGGGGGCAGCAGCTGGGGCGGAAAGCCCGGCATGGGCGGAGGCAGCAACTGGGGCGGAAAGCCCGGCGGCACGTTCGTGTGCGTCAGGGCCCCCTGCAACGCACCGAGCGGCGGCAAGTGGGGCGGATACCCCAGCAAGGTCGGAGGCAAGTGGCAACATGGAACCTATGGCGGCTCGGGCGGCTACTATCCGAGCTATCCGCGCCCGACCGTAATCGTGCGGCCCGCCCCGGTCATCTATCCCGCTCCGGTCGCGTATCCCGCACCGGTCATTACCAAGACCGTGGTTGCCGCTCCCGTTGCCGCGGTCGCTGCGCCAGTGCCGGCCCCGGCCAACAGCTGCACCTGCCTGACCAAGGAATATGGGCAGGATGGAAGCGTGATCTTCAAGGACATCTGCACGAATGAAGCCGCAGCCGTTGCGCTCCAGCCCCCTGCGGCCCAGTGATTGCTGCGCGGATCGGCCCGGCCACCTCCCTTCCCGGTTTTCAGCGGGAACTTGGAGGGGCTGGGCCGACGCAATCGGCGCTTCGCCGAACGTCGGCTCCCTTTTATAGCGTGCGACCAAGACAAGATGGACTGCCCACATCGGCGCGTGGGCCAGAATTGAAAAGCGGGTCAGGGTCCAGATCGCATTCACGGGCCTTGGCGACCTCGATGCGGCGAAGCGGGAGATCGAGGCGGCATTCAATGCGACCAAGGAACGCGGGATCAACCGAGCAAGGATGCTGTCAAGCATGTAACCGATGACAGCGCGACCGTTGGCGCGTGGAAGGCAGGCACAGATGCGTTCATTGCCAACCCGCTCGGTGAGGCCTTTATCCTGACCGCCGCCTGCGACATCGCCGGCACGCACGGCTCGTCCCACGGTCCCGTCCCGTCGGATGGCTCGACACACCGACAACGATCAATTGAACGTCATCGTGAATGGACGGATCGACGATATCAGCTACGCGGTGGTGTCCAAGAAAAGTGCCCGAAGGCGCGCTTACAGGGGCAACGCCAACAAATCGAGTAAAGCGCGCATACAGGTAACCTGCAGGATGGCAATGTCTCAATTGTGGTGAGTTGGAGGCATGGCGAGCCGATCGATGGCAATTGCCCCGCGAGTGCCTATATAGAAGACATGATGGAAAAATCGACTTCGATGAGAACTCTGCCGCTTCGGGAGCGTCAGCGCATCGCTGCTGAGGACGGAGCAAAAGCTATCGCGGAATATAAGGCCGCAGGAATCGCAATCCGCAAGAACATGGCCCGCCTGCGCGCCTTGCGTCTTGCGCGAGAGGCCGAGGAAGCGGCGCCCGCACGGAGGCAGAGAAAGAAAACAATCTAGACGGAGGGAGGTCGGCGGCACTCTTCCGATCGTCTTTACGCCTATCGTGGGTGGGAATACTATTCCCGCCCATGGCTTCATGCTCTGCCTGCAGCCGATTACGCAGGCTTTCCGAGGCATTTGACTATCATTTCACAGGACACGCGGGACCGGGATCTGGTTGAGGCGATTGCGCACTGCAATGCTGAACCTTTTAAACCGATGGGGTTGTTTCCGCGATCTTGGCTTTGACGAAGACGTCGTAGCGCGTGCTCTTTCCCGAGATTTGATGGGACGGTTTGGGCAGCTCTGGCATCGGCTTCGCTCGGAGAGGCCACTTCAACACCACGCGATTTCGCGCGGCTGCCAGCGCGACCTGCATGAGTTGCACGGCGTCGGGATCGGTGCCGACGATTTCGCGGATCAGCCGCATCTCTTTCTTTACCAGAGCCGTGTTCTTGCGTGGCGGGTGCATCGGATCGACCAACACCACCTGAGGGTTCAGCTGAGGCAGCAGGGTGCATGAGTCGCCATGGATCAGCGTCATCCGGGCAACCGTTTCGCTATACCGACCTCCCTCCGCCCGGGCGCGCTCAAGCCCTTCGGCAAGGAGGTCATGCATTGTTGCCGAACGCTCGATGAGGGTTACGTGTGCGCCGAGCGATGCCAGAAGAAACGCGTCGCGGCCGAGGCCGGCAGTAGCGTCCACGATTTCCGGCGTCACGCCGCGCGAAAACCCTGCGGCTTTCGCCAGTGCCTGCCCGCGCCCCTCGCCAGAGCGAAACCGGTGACCGGTCACGCCGCCGACGAAATCGACGATCAGGGACGATGTATCGAGGTTTTGCGCCATCGTCGCACTCAGAACGGCACAGGGGCGGTGAAGGTGACATCCGAGCCACTGGGATGACGAAAGCCCAGTTCCTCGGCGTGAAGGAGCAGGCGGCTGGCTGCGGTCAAAGCAGCTCCATCCGCATAAAACTCGTCGCCGAGGATCACGTATCCCAATGCCTTCATGTGCACGCGCAGTTGGTGTGTGCGTCCGGTCAACGGGAAAAGGCGCAGGCGCGTGCTGTTCTCGCCGTATCCCAGAACGCGCCAGCGCGTCTGCGCGGGCTTTCCGCGCTCATGGTCGACACGATGACGCGGTTTGTTGTCGGGATCGATAGCCAAAGGCAGGTCGACCAATCCTTCCTGATCCTGAACATGGCCCCAGACCTCGGCCACATAGGATTTCATGGTGGTGCGCGCCTCAAACTGTGCCGCCACCGCGGCATGAGCCTTGCGGTTGAGCGACATCAGCACCAGGCCGGACGTGTCCTTGTCCAGTCGATGAATGATCAGGGCTTGGGGAAATTTTTCCTGAACCCGCGTCGCCAGGCTGTCCGCGAGCGCAGGGTGGCGTCCGGGCACGGAAAGAAGACCGCTCGGCTTGTCGAGCACCAGAAGGTCTGCGTCGCGATGGAGGATCGAGACGTACGGTTGCAGCGGCGGATTATAGATCGGAACAGCATCTGATAACGAATTCATGGCGCCATATACCATGATTTAAGCCACGCGGAGAACGGCAGCGGCCGGCCGACGGCCTGTATCTGCAGTGGAGAGAGAAGCCATGACTGAGAAGCCGGGCGACGCAGCTTCTCGCTGAGCGCGACCGGAACCAGTCCGCTTACGGCCCCTGTTTAGACGTTCAGTTCGTCGCTACCGAACGTCCGCAAGTGGCGGAAAACGACGTTGCCCACAACTTGCCGCGACGAGAAAGGCGCTTTATACGCCGGCGTTGCGCAGCCATTCACGATCGCCGCCTCGGCGCCGCTGCTATGGGGGCTTTTCAAACGCGGCCCCTGCCAACGTCCGGATTGCACCCAGGTCCGCAGCGACTTCATGATGGAGCGGAGTTAAGCCACACGGCCTCTCGCCGAGCGCGCCGTAAACCAAAATGCGCGTCAGACAGTGAGCCGCAAGCATCACCAGCATCATCAGCGCGGGCCCAGCACTCATATCGGTGCGGAGTGCGAAGATGCCGTGGCCGAGGCCCGGCACGCCCCCCGAGATGATATCGGACCAGGCCACCACCGACATGAAGCTGCTGAGGTCGATATCTTGCGATGAAGTCGTACTACGAGGACCGCACGAAGGTGCAGGAAGGCATGGCGCGGGTCCGCCGTGCGCTTAACAACGAAGATCCGATCAAGGATACCGATGCACGTCGCACGATCGAGGACGGCTATCAGCGGTTCGACATCCGGCCCGGGAAGCGCAAGGGAACGATTGCCTCGGACGCCGAAGCGACCTTCCGAGAGGCCACTAAGGAGCTGTCGGACCTACGGGGCCAGGAGGCCCAGGTGCGCGCCGATCCGAAGATGGGTCAGAAGGAAAAGGCGGACCTGATCGAGATCATCCGCGACAACATGCGGCAGGTCCAGAACGAGGCTCGGAAAGCCTTTCGGGAGATGCGTCCGTCCCCGTGAACAGACCGCGAAACCCGATTGCTAACAGGATTCCTTACGAATTCCTTACAGGGCTTTCGCGGCCCACATATTTCCGAGGCATTTCAAGGGTTTAGATGGTCGGAGCGGCGGGATTTGAACCCACGACCCCTAGTCCCCCAGACTATCTCAAGCCATTGATTTTATTGGACCAAGTTACGTTTCTTCAACCTCAAAGCGGGTTGATGTTGTGCCCGTTAGAACGCGCGCTCCAGCTCCAAAAGATCAGGGCCGCTCAATCGGCGGCTCCATCATCATCATCATCATCGGAAAGAACTGCCTGTTGAGCCTTCAAGAGCTTAATAAGCTTCCCCAATCTGACGCAGCAGCACCACGATCTGCTCCGCATTGACCCTCTTCTTCGGCATCACCAAAGCTCCTTTCCAAGCTCTGTTTCTCACAATGCTTGGTCCTAGAAACCCAGGTCAGGTCAGATCCATAAGCCGCCCTTCAGCCCTTGCCTCCAGCTTTTGGCATGCGTCTAGTATTTTCTCGAGACCAATCCCATTTGCTTTTATCCGCCTTGGTGGCGAGAGGTTCTCTATTTTTTTTAGTAGTTCTGGAATTCCAGAACTAACCGCTCGAAACTTTTGAACCGCATCTCGCTCAAACACCTCGGCATTTTCGAGCTCGCATTTAAGCACCACGATATCTAAATGCATTTGATGGACGGCAGCATAATCCTCCTTTTTGAGCGCCTCAAATCTGGCGAAACCGTGATAAGCCGTCGGCCAATCAGCGCGCATCCGCGCCCCGATCGTTCCCGCACCTGCACGCCTAACATTATTCAAGTAAACAGCCAGCATCTCGTCGAACTCGGCATCCGCTTGCTGCTGCTCGCGCAGCTCCTCCTGCCGCTTTAGAATAGCGGTTTGTGTGCCGATATACTTGGTGGCCGCCCTACTCTCCATGGCCTGTTTTTCCAGAACATCGCGTGTAGCCCGGAGCTCTTCTCGCTGAAGCGCCAACTCTCGAGACTGAAGAAAGACTGCCGCGGCAAGCCAAACAAAAGCTAGCGGCGCAAACGCTCCCGCCAAAAAATCGCCGATGCTATTAATGGGGGTTTGAGCGACTTTGTTTAGCGCACCACAATACCAGTCCGATACACATGTCGGCCTGATCAATACTAGAGCAACCAGTGCCCCGAGATATAACGCCGAGATTGCCGCCAGTGTCCAAATCAGACTGTTTCTTGACTTCTCACCGCATTCAGACATACCAGCCCCGCCGCTTGTTGTATGCGATTTAGGTCCCTCGATTAGAACGGTCAAGGCATGCCCAGGCCAACACAGACCAGGCACTGGCGAGTGACGGCAACGGAATACAGTTTCGACCATTTATTTGCGCAGCCCTTCTTTGAAGGATCATAGATCACAGAAGGCACTCCTGCGTGCTGCTTGCGACGAATCCGGCGACGATGTTTAGATGAGCTGTGTTGCCCCGTTAGCCAGGATCAGAGATAGTGGCTCGAACTACTTTATAGTCCAAGGATGCCTCCAATTGTCGGAAATGCCGGGCGACCCAAAGACACATCACTTTATCCCTGAATTCTATAGCAAACAGTGGGCCCACAACGGCACCATATACTCCGTTCGAAATGTGCGGGAACGACTATATTGGAGATATTACGCGCCAGAATCTATAGGCGCCCAACTCTATCTCTATGGGTATGACGCTGAATTCAAACTCCGCAGGCGCTCGCAAGTTGAGATCGATTTCTTCGTTTCCCTCGATACAAGAGCGTCGCAAGTGCTTCCCAAGTTTTTTGAAAGACAGGCTCTGTCTCCGACTGATCGCAGGAACTGGGCAGAGTTTCTTTTATCAATGCGCCTACGAACTCCAGAAGAAATCGCGAAAATAAAAGAAACAGGTAGGCTAGTACTCCGAAAGTCCTCCGACGAACTTCAGAGTAGATATCAAGAGATCAGAGAGGACTGGCAACCTGAAAGCCTGTACGATACGGCTGTCGGGAATATACCTGGCCTATCATCTAGCTACGGGCTAACTGTTCTCCCCTCAATCATTTCGAACAGTCGCTTTGTGCAAAGTATCCTATCGTGGGATTGGCAAATCATCCGCTTCGAGCGGATCCGGATTCTGTTTTCAGATCGTCCCTACATTTCTACTGCCGGCCTAGCGGATCCAAAATGCATGATCATCCTCCCTCTGTCACCAACTTCAATCTTTCTCGCATCTCCTACCGGCTCATGGCTCCCAATCCCCCCTGACAAACATCACAAATTCGGCCAACAAATAAACCGAATGGTGATTCGGAACGCAAAACAATTTGCCTATAGCCAATTCAAATATGACGCACCCGCCAGCTTCTTCATGAAATATCTGGCACGAAGTTGAGGAAGGATCAGCGAGCCTAAAAAGGCGCCACGCCCTTAACTCACCGCAACGAGGAGGCCATGGACCCGTTAGAAGCACATATTAACGAAAGCATCTCGGTCTCCCAACGTCACGGCTATCATCCAACCGAATTCATCCGGATGTGCAATCAATACCGGAGCTTACCAGACGTGATCACAAGGCTAGTCACCTCAGGAGATATCCAGTCCGGTTTCAAGAGATTGGAAAAACTCGGTCTGCTGGACTGGTCGATCGAGACCGCTGTCCTAAAATTTCCGAATTACTTTTCGGCGGAAACGCAAGCATGTGCAAGATTTCGGCTAGAGGAAGCGGCTAGGAGCGGCAAGCGACCGTGACAAGTCAATCCCTATGGCCATAGGTTACGTAGCCGGGTCGTGAGTTGTGGCTCATAAGATGGCGTCAAGAATCGCCACGATCGTTTCATTGGCGATCGCATTCCTCTCCCTGGCATTGTCTGTCGTCCTTGCTGTCGTCGCGATCAATGGCGCACGTGATCCTGCGGCGCAGGGCGATCTTGGCTTCTTCATGGTCTTAGTGGTTGTGACCCCCGGAACCCCGGTCACGCTCACGCTCTCAGGGCTGCTCAGATTGCTTATGCGTGATCGAACGTACCTCAAACTATTCCTGGTACTTTGCGCGCTGACGATCGCTGTACTGTGTTGGGATTGGCTGTGGCTGCGCTTAGTATGGAAGGCGTGACTCAATGCGAGATACAATAGGGTCCGGCTGGGCTGACGCGGAATGTCTGCTAGTGACCCAAAGCAGTCTCCTCCGTGGCTACTTGCGACATCTGAGAAGCCGGACACATACTGTGGAATGTCGAAGAGTAACGTGACGCATTGAGATGTTTACGCGCCCAGCTTCACTCGCGGTGACCCGCATAGAAATGTTCTTCCACGATGTCCTTTTGGGTCACGCGACTGGATTCTTGTATTCGTTCGGGCAAACGTTAGGTCTGGTGTCAAATTGGCACGTATTCTCTGGCAGACATCCAGAGACTGGCGAGCCAACGCATTTCACCGGATACACGCCGAATCGAGTCGAATTTCACATCAGTGTAGCCACCTACAAGCAAGGAGGCGTTTCGATCCACTTCCGCCCCATGGCTCTACCAATAGTGAGCGACGGCCGACCGCTATGGTGGCAACATCAGGGCTATTCACACGCGAGCGGTCAACCGCGTCATGTGGACATAGGGGTGCTTCCGCTCTCGGACGTCATCGATGATTTCGCTGAGATCAAAGAATCGATCCAGAGTTTCGATGCACAGGTCCTTGTCAGAACGGCGGAGAACCCAGAAGATTGGACAATTGAGCCGGGAACCGTGCGTGTCGGATCCGAAGTATTCATTCTGGGGTATCCGCTTGGCTTGGCCAGTCAGGGCGTTGTGCCCATCTGGAAGCGCGGATCATTGGCTTCTGAACCTCTAATCAAAATTGAGGGCGATATTCCCATCATTTTCGTGGATGCTCTCACCCGTCACGGAATGTCAGGTTCGCCAGTGCTGTACCTTGGACCCGAAGTCATCGATCACACAGGAATGCCGTTTGGGCCACCGAGGCAGCCTCACGAGCAGCCTTGGCTGATAGGTGTATATGCCGGGCGGAGAGTTGCATCAGAAGACGAACTCCAGATGGCCTTGGGCCGAGTTTGGAAAAGGGATCTTCTCGACGAGATCTTTTTTCACAGGGTGCCGGGCGGTTCCTCCCCGGTGCTGTCCGGCCAAGGTTCTCCCTGAGAGAGCCGTGTCCGGTTGGTGCCCAACATTGCCGTGACTGGGAGACCCGCCGGTAAGCGTGCGTAAAGCCGGTGCGGCAAAAGACGTCACCGGCAATCTATAACTCCGCGTCGAATCCGCCAACCAAGAACGTATCCATTCACTCGACAGCGGACACCGCTATATATTCGCGCTGATAGTCATGCGGATATAAGCTACAGCTTGGTCATAACGGGGGCGCTAAATGGGTTACAATGCAGAGTTTCTCATCGGGCAGAATGCACCATCAAACTTGCCTGATGCGATCGCGGATTTAGAGGATGCCTCTATCGTTTTTCTGGACCGCTGGGGCAAAGGCGACGTTCAAAGAGCTGGTGATGTTTCTAAGAAAGCGATGGTCCTTCTCGACTTCATCGTCAACGAACTTTTGCGCGAGTGCGTTGAGCGGAAAGGACTCGGCACCTACCTCAACTCGCAACTCGCGACCGAAATGTCCGTCCTCTGCGGTATCGGTGTAACCGGCACATCGCTAGCGGACCAGCAGATGATGTGCCAGGCTGGCATAGGAAATGGCCGAGTAGCAGCTCATCTCGGCTCGCCTGAGCCGATCACACTTGCTCAACTTCTAAACAAGGTAAAGCATCGCAACCGACATCTGATTAATTTCCGAATCGACAATGATCGGCACATCTTCGTAATTTGCCCGGAGCACACTAGCGGAGGGGCCGAAGGCATCTACGAGTTCGATGTCGAGGAATTTTGCGAGAAGTGCCGGTCAGCGACCAGCGCATTGTAGTATCGAATAGCATCGATAGTCGCGGTTCGGGCGAGCCTCCACGTCCGGGAATCTGGCAGAGCCAGACCGGATGCAGGTGGAATAAGAAGGGTCTGCAGACTATTGCGGCACACCCGCGACCGCAAAGGTACGGTACTTGGCGTATTTCTCGCCAATCTTCCGTACCTCTTCGTATGTGGGGTCATTCCGCCATGCCCGAACCGCATCTATGTTTGGATAATTGTAAATAACGACCCGCTTGGGCGCCTCACCGTCAATCGCTGTCACTAGTGGTCCGTTTCCGGCGGCCCCTCCTGCCGCTACCAGACGGCCGCCGTGCGCCTTGATGATCTCTCTCGCCTTGGGGAGATACTCCTTGGCGTAACTTTCTGGATTGGTGACATCGATTTCACCAACGAAGAAAATCGGCGGTTGGGCTTGGGCGTGCAACTCCTCTACGGCGATCCCACCCAGTGCCGCGCTTGCCAGCATCGCTAAGCCTAACCCTAGCCTGTACGGAGCTTTCATAGCCTTCCTCCTTGGCTTACAACATGCAAAATAACCAGCAGCGTGAGCCTGGCCAAAGAGCAAGGCTGCTCCCGATCTGGGCACTCTGGCCCGATCTGTCGGATACGTTTCGGTCCATACGAAAGCATGAGCGCGACCGTCGGAGCGCTAAGTCTCCCTATCCCTGTTTCGCTTCGCGACCCTCGCCTTCGCCACCCGGCGGCTGGTCTCGATCGACGGAACGACGTAGTGACGTACCGTCGTCGAGATATCGGAGTGCTGCGCGTGCTTGGAGACGTCAACAATATCCGCGCCGGCGTCCTTGCCCTCGGTCACACCGCCGTGCCTGGCGCGAGCATTCCAGACGGTAGCGGGGACGCCGGCCGCGTCCGCGACCTCCCGATAGATCTCCGAATAGAAGCGCCGTCGAACAGGCTCTCCCGCAACCGGAGAGACTAGCGGCCCGCGGCGCTCTTCCTCCGGTACCGCTGCAAGCGCCAGTTGGAATAGCGGGTATTCCACCACGTCGAAAACCGCGTCGGTGTCGTTCTTGGTGGTGCTCAGGTCGAGCACGCCAGTCGCGAAATCCTCAAAACGTAGGCCCGGCCGCCACGCCTTCTTGCCGAAGATCATCATCCCCGGCTCAACGGCGATCCGGTTGGCCGGCAACCAATAGCCGATCACGTCGATCTGCCGCAGGGTGAACTCGAACTGCGCAGCCACGCCGAGCGCCACGGCACGCGCGCGGCGTGTCCCGAGCTCGAGGCCCTTCTTCACGATGGCCTCGGCGTGCTCATAGGTCATCGCAACCTTCTTGGCGCGCGGCGAAGCAGCCACGCTTTCGCTCCGGTCCTTCCGGAATTTCATCATGTTCAGGATTGGCGCAAGCGCCACACAGTCTGGCAGCCCGAGCTCGGCGCCATAACCTACGTGAACGCGAAACACCTCCATTGCACCGCTCGCCCGCCGCTCCCGCGGCTGGCCGTCAGGCTTCTCCGGCTTGCGCAGCTCCCGGTACCAGCCGCGGATGTCAGCCCCGACCAACGCCGAAACGCGGCGCTTACCCGCGAGCCGGGTCAGCGCCTTCCCCCAATCGCGATAGAGCTGCTGGGTGCTGAAACGGTTCTCGTGAAACGGCGATTCACGGTCGGTTTCGTAGCAACGGATCAACGACCCGACGGTACCATCGTAGATCGGCCGCCGGTCACGCTGGCCCATCGCCAGCCAATCGAGCATTTCCTGCCAGTAGCGTGCGCAGCGATCGAACATCACTTCGACATCGACCAGCGAGTCTAGATTGCCGTGAAGCCTGATTGTTCGAGGCTGGAATCCGCGCTTAATTGCGGCCGGCGACGCACACCAATATGCATGCCGATCTCCGCTACCTCTTTTGATGAGACGGAAACCGCGCGCCCTGCTTGGAATCTCGACCAGCATTCCACCCACTACGAGTGGCTGATGCTTCCTCGCCATCGAAGTTCTCCCGACCGTCGGGCTTGAATGGCACGACGCGAACCCTGTCCGAAATCTTAGTCTTTCCGATGGCCACCGGGTCGGCGCCACCGGGCAGCATCAACCCATGCCGCGCGCGAAAATACTCAACAACGGCCGGCCAGAAGCGCCCGCCCATCAGAACGTCGATCCGGGGGAACCCCTCTTTGTCCTCGAGATACCGAGCCTTGTCCGGCCACTCGCGCGCTCTCTTTGGTCCCATAACCTGCCGGGCGATGGTGTCCTCGTCCGGGTAAAGCGGGATCTTGTCTCTGCTCATCGACCAACCCCATTCACGGCTCCGGGCCGGTTCAGCGAACTCATGGCAGCAGCTCCCCACTTCCGATCACAGCCCAGATCGTGATTGCCGCGATCGACAACGCGGCCGCCACGATGCCAATGAGCACCGGAACCGACACTGCAACGATCTCGGTTGCGTTGGATTCGTCGCGGCTCATGCGCTCGCTCCGATCTCTGGCCGAACGTTTCCGAGCTCAATGACCCGGTTGGGAGACCGCTGGTTGGATTCCAGCACCTTGCCGAGCCAGTCGTGCAGCATCTCCAGTTCGTCGATGGTGAAGGCCCGCACCGCGTCTTCGCCAGCGCCGCTGACGCCGATCTGCACGATGCGCGCGTCGGTCCGCCCGGCGTAGTGACGAACGCCCATCTCGAAACGCGGATCTTGCGCGCAGCTCTCAAACACGAGCGGCTTTGTGGCTTTGAGCTCGCCGTTGAGCTGGATGATCGTCATGCAACCCTCCTTTCGCGCCAAAGCGCGTCGTAAGAAACGCCAAGCATGTTCTCGATCTCGTGGATCAAGTCGGTTCGCGGCAGGCGTGGGATGATCTCGGTGACGATCACGTCGATAGCGGCATCGAGAAAGGTCTTGAAGTCGTGATCGTCCATGCGCTCGAACGAGGTCGACGCCACCCGAGTGATCATCTTGCCGTTGTGGAATTCGATCTGCTCGACGTAGCCGAGCCGCACTTTGAGGAAGAAGTGCAGGCCCTCCGACCCGTGATAGTGCTCTGAGTTCTCGACCACTTTCCCAAGCAGCGCCCAATAGAAACGGTTCTGAAGAATCGAGCGCGCGCTGGCCGACGTGAGCCGCGCGACGAACGGCTTCTGCGGGAGCCCGCTGATCAGCTCCTGATCGCCAGCCGTCACCGGCACGAGACGAAGGTTTTCGGGGCGGATGAGAAGCTGAACAGCCATCACTCCCCCACCGTCGCCATGGTGTGGAACAGGTAGACGACGCTGCGCATGTGCTCGACGTTCGGCGAGGCGTCGTAGAGCGCCATGCAGGCTTTCAGCGGTTCAACGCCGATCCGGTTCCAGAAGGCGATTTCCGCGCCCTTGTGCTGCGCGTCCGGCGCGTCGGTGTGACACTGCGGGCAAAGCGGCAAGGTCCATGCGTCATCGGGCTTGGTCTGCATGCCAGTCTGCGGCTTGCCAGTCTCGGCACACGCGAAGCGGACATGGGCAGCCACCCCCGCCGGATCGCGCCGGCAGCCGGGATTGATGCAGGGACACTGCCGGATGGCGTCAAGGTGCTCGTTGTCACGGACGCGCGCGACCTTCGCCGGTTTGGCGCGTTTCGTGCGCGTCGCGCCCTTGAGCAGCGAGCCGACTGGAGCGATGTTGGCGAAGCGTGCGGCCATATCACACGCCCTCCCCGCCTTCGGCTTCGCTGATCCGCTCGAAGGTTTCCATGATCATCGAGTGCGCGCGGGCAAAGGCATCGCGAGCGATCTTGCCCTTGTGGGGCGTGACGCGCTTCTGCTGGATCTCGGTCAGCTCTTCCAAGCCCTCGCAGCCGGCCAGCTCGTCGGAAAGCCCCTGCAACCATTCCTCAACGTTGAATTCGTCGGCCGGGGCTTGGACCGGCTTCGTCCGGCGCAGCGACGCCGGAATGTCGAGGCCATCGTCGGTAGACTTCGGGGCCGGTTTATCGCCCGGGAAGTCGTCGACAACGGCCGTCGTTGCCTGCTGGGCCGTATGCTGGCCGACGGCGTTCACCTCCTGCGCAGTCGGCGCAGTGGTTTCTGCCCCCGTCTCTGCGGTCGGCTCTTCGTCCGGCGGCAGCGGAGGCCCATCATCGGACGAGGTTTGCGCGCTGGCGGCCGCCTCTGCGACCACCTGCTCCTCGACGACGGCCTCATCGGTCCATTCGACCGTCTCGTTTTCCGGCACCTTGACCTCGACCAGGTCCTCGACCGGCCCGGAGACAGGAACGACATTGATTGCCTCTTGCGGCTGATGCGCGATCTGCTCAACCGGCGGCGGCGCCGGCGGTTGGTCAGACGGGACAATCGAGGGCGAGAACCGCGCGCGATGGGCGGCGTTCAGATCCTCCATCTCGTCGTCGGAGTAGACGCCGAGAATTAGGCCGGGCGAGTGAATTCGCGACCATTCGCGCGCGCCGCGGTAGCGCAGCATCCGTGGGTGGCCACCGCGGGCATTCCACGGCGAGCCCCGCCCCTCGGTTTTCCACTCGCCTACCGTTCCTTCCGCGACTTTCGGCTTGCCCTTGGAATCTAAAACAGGCTTGCCGTCCCGCGTCGCGCTGACGACGACCTTCATGCTGTCGCCGGTGCCTTCGATCTCGTATTCCAACTCGAAACCGAGTTTCCCTTCGATCACAGCCGCGATCAGCTTGCCCTCGTAGCAGAGCTTGCCGTGAACGACGGACACGCACTGCGCCACCGCAAACGGATCCATGTTCCAGCGAACAGCCTGGTTGACCACAAGGAAGCAATTCGCGGTCACGCGCTCGATCGGCAGGTAGACCTTATCTCCCTTCTCGTCCTTCTCCGTGCAAAGCGCGTCGGGGATCAGGTTGGAGTGCGCCATCACGTTCGCGATGCGCTGCATGTGCTCGAAGCGAGCCGTATCAAGCACTGCAATCGGATCGCTCACCACGCGGATCTCCGGTGGCTTGCGAACCTGAATTGCTGTGACAGGTTGATCAGGGGCGATAGCAACTGCGGTGTTCATGGTGATCTCCTGATGGCAAGAGCGTTCGCGCGGCCGATCGTCAGGCGGCGCGCTTCTCTTCAACGATTTCGCACCCCGGCAACGCGATCTTCGACTTCGCTGCCTTGTCCGCGATGCTCTGCAAAAGTGCGTTCAGTTCGGGATGGTCGCGCAGGCTCTCAAGCAGCTTGTCGCGGTCGACAATCTTCGCGGTCTGATAGGTCCGCAGGCCGGTGCTGCGTTTGCTCGAGCCTGCAACAACGCGAGTCTGCGGGACTTCCTCGACGGGCTTGCCGGTCTGGATCGCGGCGATCTGCGCCGCGCGCGCCTCATCGTCCTTCTTTCTAAGGAACGGCGTGACGACGATGGATTTCAGCCGCTTCTTGAGATCGTCGGCCCGGTCGCGCAGCACGAACCATTTGGTGTCGACTGCCCTGCCCGCCTCAAGGTGCGGCTGCTTCTCGACCTTGTGCAGATTGACGATCTTGGTTTGCAGCTCGCCAAAGGTATTCGCCAGGTCGGACGCCTGATTGGCGCTGTCCTCGGAGCCGGCGGCGCCCGCCTTGATCATCCGCTCGGCCTCGCGAGCAAGATCCTCGATCCGATCGCGGATTGCGTCGATGTCGTCATCGACCGGCGCGGAGTTGTGACCAATCACAGCGTCATTGAGATCGGGCCACTGCTGGCCTTCGTTCACCACCGCGAAGTAAATCTTGTCCGTCACGGGGTTTCGGGAGACGTAGGGCCAGATCTCGCGCGCCCGCAGGTCTTCGACCGGCTGGCCATCGACGCGGCAATGGAGAACGCCGTCCTTGTACCAATAGGCGACGGGCTGAAACGTCACCTCGCCGGTCTGCTTGTTCCTCCGCTTGCCGCGATAGAAACCCGTCATCGGCTCGTCGGCGTTGATCGGACCGAAAACCCCCTTCAGCGCGTTGCGCCACCACGTGTATTCTGTGCTCATCTGACTTCTCCTAGGTTTGTGAAAAGCGTGGTGCAGCCCGACGCCCTGTCCTGGACGAACAGCCGCTTGCCGTACTGGCGCGCGCGATCGAACGCCGTCTCGGGATCGACACCCGCGCGACGCTCGGCGGCGTAGAAATGTTGGATTGCGTTCTCGCGCTGCTGGGAGCGGCTGAGATCGAACGTTGTGCTGGAAGAGCACTGAGCGGACACGGCCATGCTCAGAACTCCGGCCGCAACGAAAACGGCTTCTTCGAGCCGTAGGCGTGGATCGTGACGTGGATGGTGAGATCGGGCAGACCGTGGCGCTCGCGCCACTGGCACTGCATGATGAATGCCCGGTCCCGTGCCCAGCGCAGTCCGTCACGCACCCAGCTCGTGGGCGGGTTCATCGCGCCGTAATCGCGCACCGCGCGCGCCAGACCGACCGCCTTGACGGCGGTCCAGTCGATCTGCCCGGTTTCCTGATTCAGAAGATCATTTGGCGAACAACGCATGACCCGCTCCCGTCTGGTGACGAGAGCAACTAAAGCATGGCTTTAGTTTACGGTCAAGTGACGCTTGATATTTCCATCAAGCAACGTTTGCCTTTTAACTGATGGCATACCATGCGATCAGAAACAGCCATGGCATCGCAGCTAACAGCAGCCCTACGCCCACGGAGCCGGCGACGGTCGGCTTCTCGCTGCCGAACACGTACTTGAGAACAACGAAGCCGAGGCCGAATGCCGCTATCAGAAACGCGCCGGAACCGGCCCCGACCACGATAGTTTGCAAGATATCCGACATTCAGCCCGCCATGCCTTCAACGAATAAGGGTTACAGCGATCGTCTCGCGATCATCAATATTCACGATCTCCTGGTCGTCACAGACCAGAATGTCCGCACCCGGCATCCAAGTTGCCGCGACAGCCTCATCGCCCGCATCGACGCGAAACGTCCCGCTGGTGGCCGTCACCACAACCTTCCCATCGGCGCCGATATAGTCGACGCTATCCTCATCACACGCCAGTCCGGCAGTTGCGGTAAGGGAAAGGCAGGCCGCGAGGAAGCTAAGCAGCCCCCTCACCTTGGCGCCCACGGTCATCCACGCCTCACATCGGAGACTTTTGCGGCCCAGGCGATTCGGACGCCCAAAATCGGCTCTTCCTTCTCTGCATTCGAGAGCAGATCAAAAAGGCCACGAGTGCGGCTACGCGCGACCTTTTTGACAAGGACGCGCTCATCCTCAAGGCCGACGACACACAGTTCGCCGATCAGATCGTCCGTGATCGGGCAGCGAACATCATCGTAGGTGACGTGCCATCCTTGGAAAAACTTGCCGAGACTGGTGCCGACAATTCGCACCGCAACGGTTTGGTCGGTATCTCGCTCGGTAGGCTCGATAGTCTCAAAATCATTTAAGTTCGACACAGCGTAATAGTGGGCCTCCCCGCCCGCCAGGACATACCCCTTCACCGGGATTTTCCTTTTTGGTTCTGGCTCAATCATTTGAGCGACATCTTCAGAGCGAATATCAGGCTCGTGCCCGATGCTCGCGGCGACGTCCTCCGACCGCAACTCCTCACCTGGAGCCGCTGCCTCATGGACCTCGCGGCCATCCAGCAGCCAATCCACGGTGACACCGTAGAGTTTAGCGACGATGCTAAGCTTGTCGTGCTCCGGCTTCGCCTCGCCGCGCTCCCAACCAGACACAGCTTGAGCGGTCACGCCAATGCGCTCCGCAACTGCGGCTTGTGTGAGCTTCGGCCGAACGGCCCTTCTAGCCTCTCTGAGGCGATCTTTGAATGTCATTTCAATAACATAAAGCACCTCTTGACTAAGTAAAGAAAGCGGTGCTTGACTTTGAAACTCAAGCATGGCTTTATTTTTAGCCATGATGAAAGATCCAGCCATTGAGAAGGCCATTGCGGCCGTTGGAACCGGGAACGAGCTGGCAAGCAGGCTCGGCGTCACGCCGCAGGCGATTTCCGGATGGCGTCGCGTCCCTCCTACTCGCGTCCTCGCCGTCTCTGAGATCACGGGCATCCCACCTCATGAGCTTCGTCCTGACATCTACCCCACCCCGAACAAGGAGGCGTCATGACCTCCGAAGTCATTTTCAGCATCCAATGGGCGTTCGTCTTCCTTTTCGCGGCGGGCGTGGCCGTCGGCCTCGCCGCCGAGCGCTGGATGATCAGCATCATGAGCCTTGTCCTCATGCTGATCGTGCTCGGCCATCTCGATCTGAGGTGGATGACATGACGATCATCCCCCCGAGCCCATTCCTATCCGCTCCGGCGGATGTGCCGGCCGCTGCGATCGACAGCCCCCCATGCCCCTCGATCGCGGCGGCCGATGCCACAACGTTCGATGCGATGTGCTCGCTGCTCGCGGAGATCGGCGGGGAGCCGTCGACGGCGGTATCTGTATTCGGACCAGGCAACATCCTGAGCAAAATGGAAGCCGCATTGGCCAGTGCAGTTGCCGATCTGAACGCCGAGCTGCGTTCGCTTCCCGCTTTCCTTCGTAATCCTTCGCCCGCGTATCTTTCTTGCGTCGGGAGGAAGAAATGAGCGGGCCGGCCCTGCAATACAATCGGCACCGGCCCGCTCTCCGCGCGGAGGCCATGTTTCACGTGGAGCGCCTTCTATCCCGATTGGCCGGCACGGCGCGGGAATGCGGCGACAATGTCCCGACCGTGCCGGCGTCGGTCCGGGGGCGTGGACCGATCGAGGATTTCCTTCACGACGTCACCCAGCACAAGCCAGCAATCTTCTTCAGCCTCAATCGCCGCATCCTCGCCAAAGGTCGCGATGGGGATGATGTCACCAGGCATGGCCAAGCACTCCGTTCAGTCACGCGAAACGTGACACGGAGTGATTTGCAGATGCGCAACCGGAGTTTGATTTCGGCGCAAATCTTGGCCGAAGCAAAAACGTGGGCGGAAGAGCTCACGGCAATGGAAATTCGGGGTCCAAACGACCTCGAGGATGCGTGGCGCCGGCTCGAACATCGCTACGGCATCCCCTACTCGACCTTCTGGTCTCTCAAGTATCGCAAGGGCCTGAAGGACATTTGGGCGTCGTTGCACTTCATGTTGCGCGTAGCGATCGACGCCGAGCGCGCCACCAGGGCGCGTCAATTCACCCACCAAGAAGCCATTCAAGAAATCGTTCACCGGCATCGGTGACGAACAACTATCCGCGGGGGCGGAATGACTAAACGACCGAATATAGCGAAGTTCCGGCCATACCATGAAAGGTCGGACTCGCGGCCGCTGCATGTGCAGCTTGGCATAGCGACCTGTGTCTACCGAATGCCGGTTCTGGCCGCTCTCGCCCACGACAACAACGCATTCGACCCGATCAACCGCGTTGGTCCCAACAACCACCTGTTCCGCGCCAGCATCACGCTCGCGCGCATTTAGTCGCGTCTCATCACAAGGAGGACAGCATGTCCGCACGCTTGATCCGTCGCCTGACGGAAGTTCTTGGCCTCGTCGATCCTAAATTTGAAGAGGACTGCAACGACGCCATCCACGAGATCGTCTCGGAGCTTGAAAACCTTCCTTCGGAGAAGGGCAAGGCCACCATGACGATCACCCTCGACTTCGACTTCGAGAAGGGCCTGTTCAACATCATTCCCTCGCTCAAGACGAAGTTGCCGGAGGGCAAGCGCTACGGGCGCACGCCGTTCTGGAGCCACGAGGGTGCTCTTTCCACCCAGCATCCCAAGCAGATCGACATGTTCGGTCCGCGATCGATTGAAAACGAAGCCGCGCGCGGCTGAACAAGGAGCTATGAATGTCTGAAAATCTGAACGGTGCAGCGATCGAGCAGATCGCCACGCTTGCGAAGTCCGCCGTAGGGTTCCAGGTGGTGAAGGTCGATCACGACGACAACACGCTGGCGCCGACCGTGCTGCTTGGCTTCGACCCCCGCGGAGACGGTAATGGGCTGGTCGATCTGCGCCCGATGCTCGAACGCTGGCGCGTTGCGCCCGAGCGCTGCATTGGAACGGCCACCGTCACCACACTGCAAAGCTTCATCGACCTCGTGAACCGGCACAAGTCGGAGGACTCCGTCGTCTTTGCGAAGACCGCATGGCCGGGCCCGGCACTCACCGCGGTTATCGACTATCACGGCCTCGACCACGTCCCGGCCTTCGCCAAGCACCGCGTCCAATACGCCTTCCCGATCACGGACGAGTTCAAAGCTTGGGCCGATCAGGACGGCAAGCCGATGAGCCAGACGGAGTTTGCAGCCTTCATCGAAGAGCACGCGCCGGAGCTGGCGAGCCCGATGCCGGAAGAAGTGTCCGAGTTTGGTGAAGGCGGCTTGTTCAAGACCGCAATCGCCACCCCGGCCAAGCTGATCGAGCTTTCGCGGGGTCTGGAGATCAACGTCGGCGCCAAGGTCAAGAATGCGCAGACGCTGCAATCGGGCGAAGGCGAAATCATCTTCGTCGAGGAACATCTGAACGCCAAGGGCGAAAAGCTCACGGTCCCTGGCCTCTTCATGGTGGCGCTGCCGGCATTCGTCGACGGCGGCCCCGTCCGCATCCCTGCGCGTCTCCGGTACCGCGTGCGCGAGGGCTCTGTGGTCTGGTTCTATCAGCTCTTCCGCTGGAAGCAGTATCTCCGCGACCGCGTCGTCGCTGATCTCGAGATCGTGCAGGCCGAGACCGTCCTGCCTGTCTACGAAGGCACCCCCGAGAGCTGATCAGTGGACGACCTTTTCTCCTACGCGGCGAAGCAAGCGCCGGACAGCGTCGCGCCGGAGGGTATCCCCTCCGACGTGGCCGCGCTGTTCGAGCGCCTGGCGCTGGAGATTTGGAGGAAAGGTCGCCGCCGGTTCTCGGCCGACGCGATCCTGCACCGGATCCGATGGGAATTCACCGTCGAGCAGGACGGCGAATGGAAATGCAACAACAACCACACCTCGCAGCTCGCCCGCTGGGTCATGGCCAAGCATCCGCACATGAAGGGCTTCTTCGAGACACGCGAACGGAAAAAGGTGGCGGCATGAGTGTCTTTGCCGGCTTGCCGCAGGGGCACTATCGCGCGATTAGCGCCGATCCGCCGTGGCACTTCAAATCGAACAGCCGATCCAACCCCGGCCGCAACGCTCTGCGCCACTACGACTGCATGTCGCTCGACGAAATCGCGGCACTGCCTGTCCGCTCCCTTGCCGCGCCTGATTGCGCGCTATGGCTCTGGATCACCGGGCCAATGATGGTGGCCGGCGCGCATCTGACCATCTTCCGTGCTTGGGGGTTCAAGCCTTCCGGCATGGGCTTCGTCTGGGTCAAGCTCAACCCGAAGGCGTCACGGCTGTTTTTCGTCAAGCAGGACCTAGCCATGGGCGGCGGCTTCACCACGCGCAAGAACGCCGAGTTCTGCCTGATCGGCAAGAAGGGGCGCAGCGTGCGCCGCTGCGCCAACGTCCACGAGATCATCATCGACCCGCGCCGGGAGCACTCGCGCAAGCCCGAGGACTTCTACGACCGCGTCGAGCAGTACACCGCCGGCCCCTATCTCGATCTGTTCTCCCGCGAGGCGCGCCCAGGCTGGGACAATTGGGGCAACGAAGCCACGAAGTTCAACGAGGCCGCCGAATGATCCCGATCAAGCTCGCTCGCCCGAACGAAATCCCGCTGCTCGCCGCGGCCGGGTACCGGTCCCGTGGTCAGAGCCGCCATTGCCCCTCGTTCGTCGTGATGTGCCTCGACGGCGTTGAGCCGCCCGTCGGCGCCGTCCAGCCCGACGATGAGGAAACCTACGTCCTCAATGCTGTTGCAGCCCTCGATGGAGATCCACGATGACGACGCCCCAGAACGTTTCGCGACAACCCACGGAACCCGAACATGCGGTCGCCGCAGACATTGCGCAGCGGATGGTGGGCGTCATTCCCGACGGCACTGATCCTGACGTCCTGCTCGGCGCGACCTCGCTGATCACGCAGTACCTGTTCTCGAAGATCGTCAAAGCCGAATTCCGGCTCGAAGCGTTCGACTCCTACGCCGAGCATTGCCGCAACGTCCTCAAGAGGTCCCTGACATGAGGAAAATGGTCGAAGTCCACTGCCGCGGCGAAGAGCTGCCCGGCGGATCGTTCAAGGTCGTGATCGAGGTCACCAATCTGTCGCGGGTTGAAGCGATTGCGGTCGCCGATGCGGTCCACCCGCAATTGCTCGATGGCGTCGTCGAGGCTTTGAAAGCAGCCCCGGGCGTTGAAACCGCTGAGAGGGTCCCCGTCGGGCCGAGCACGGAGACGCGGCAGTGATCGGCATCCAGACCTTCGGCAATACGCCCGTGCCCTACACCGTCGCCTGGACGGGCGAGGAACGGTTCTTCGTCGAGCGGTGCCCGTACGCCCGCGCCATGGCCATCTGTCAGGAGGTCGCGCCGGGCCAAGGGAAGCCCACGTTTGGGAAGCCGCATATGCAGCGTCAGCGTGAAACGATCGCCAAGGGCCTCTGCGATCTCTGTGGCAAGCCCCTGAAGAGCCGGACGAAGGTTTCCCTGTCCCACGCGCGGACCAACATGCACGGCGCCGAGGGCCCCTGTGTGATGCAGGTGGAGCCTTTGCTGCACCGGGACTGCGCCGCCATCTGCATGCGATACTGCCCTTCGCTGCGCCGTGACGTAGCCGCCGGCACCCTCATGGTGCGTCAAGTCACCCGGTACAGGGTCCAGTTCGCCATCATCGGCCCTGAGCACGTTGGCCTCTATGTCCCGGGATACATCGCCAAGCCCTCTGACAGGATCACAGGCCACGCGAAGGTGGAGCTGATCCGTTGGAAGGACCGCAGCGCCGAATGGCTCCTTGATCCGGCTGTGAAGCACGAAAACCCGCATGGAATGTCGCCTTCTGGCTGCACAGCGCAGCGCGACCATTTGTGAAGCGGCTTTTGCGGCGCAGCGAACCGCTTGTGAAGTTGAATTCGATTGGACTGTGAAATGAGCCGACCTTGGTTCCCCTTCTATGTTGGAGACTACGTCAAGGACACCGCGCGCCTGACGACGGAGGCTCATGGGGCGTACCTGCTCTTGATGCTGGACTACTGGACCAGAGGGGCACCGCCGGACAACGACGAGGTGCTGGCGACGATCACGAAGCTCCCCGTGAAGACCTGGCGCACGAAGGTCCGCCCGCTCCTGCTCGACTTCTTCAGCGTCGAGGACGGCAAATGGACCCATCGCCGGATCGAGGAAGAGATCGCGCGCTCTCAGGAGGTCGCGACGTCGAACAGCGAGAAGGCGCGCCAAGCAGCGCAGAAACGATGGGCCAAGAATAAGCCCAAGGAGAGCCCGGCGGATGCTCCAAGCATAAGCCAAGAACTGCCCCAGAATGCACAGTCACAGTCACAGTCACCTATTGTTGCTGTTGATGATGCGCATGCGCCTGCGCGCGGGCCGTCGAAGTCGACGTTCAAGCCCGAGCATTTCGACCTCACCGAGCGGATCTTGGAGGCGCAGCGTCTCACCATGGACGACTTGCAGGCCGTTGGGACGACCTACTTCGCCCAGAAGTGGATCGATCAGGGCTGGCAGCCGGATGTGATCCTCGCGACGATCCAGCGCGTCATGAGCAAGCGCAACAGCGCGCCGAACACGCCGAAATACTTTGAGCAGGCCATTGCGGACGCTCACGCCGAGCTGGCGCGCCCATTGCCGGTCGGCACCGTGCGCAGCGGCAGCGGGCCGCCTCGCCGTCAGTCGATCGCAGAACTCGCCATCGAGATGGAACGCGACCTCAACCAGAGGGGAAGCCATGAGCAACTTACCTACGACGAATAGCCCACTCGCCGCCGATCTGATCGTCGCGGATACGCTTTCCCGGCATCACCGCAAAATTCAGTGGGCAGGCAACAGCCCGACCATCGCCCATGCCGTGCCGGCCGCAGACCGCAACGCCCTGACAGGCCGCCTCACGGTCCTGCGCAAGGCCCTGATGCCCATGAACGCCATGAGCGACCGGCAGCGGATCGGAACGGCGCTGATGAAGCTGCTGGCCGGCTACACCAACACGGCGGGCATCACCAACCCGAAGGCGACCATCACCGCCTACATCGCCAAACTGGACGAGCTGCCCGCCTGGGCGATCGAGGCGGCCATCAACGACATTGAGCGGGGCCGCGTCGAGGGGCTGTCCCCGGACTTCCCGCCGAGCGCCGCCCGGATCTTCCAGGTGGCAGAAACCAAGCTCGCCGACGTCGTGCGCGAAAAGGGCATGGTCGAGCAGGTCCTCTCGGCGCGCGTGGTCGAGCAACTGCCGCTGCGCGACCCTGACGAGGTCCAGCGCATCGCCGCGAGCATGCGAGCGATGGCGGAAGAGTTCAAAGCGCAGGTCGCCGGCGACAAGGAAGAGGCCGACCAGAAGCAGAAGGAGCTTTCGCGCCGGACGATCGAGGCCAACGATCAACGCATCCTCGCGGAGTATCGGATGCGCGGCCTCGAGCCCGCGATGTTCAACGGGCGGCCGGTCTCGCTTTCACTGGCGCGCATCACCGGCGCCGAGATCTATCCGGCGAGCCAATACCGGGAGGCCGTGGGCCAGTAGAGAGCGCGTCGTCGAGCGGGCGAACTGTTTTCAAACCTGATCCGGGGGCGGAGAAGGCGAAAGGATGTTGGCTAGGACACCAAAGAGCGAGATCACGAAGATCAGCGCGGCGAAGAAGAAATCGGAGACCCACTACCCCAGCGGCAAGAAACGGCCAGAGACCGGCATCGCGCCATCCGCCTTCGTGCGAATGCGCGAGCACGCGGTGCGCTTGGCAATCGACCCGCGGCTCGCAACAGTCATCGGCCGCATGGGCCTGTTCAAGGAACTCACCCCGGCAGAGGCTGACGCCGGCTGGAAGGTCGCGGAGGTGTATGGGCGGTTCGAGGCGCTTGAGGGTGTCCCGCGCCGCACGGCCGCCTCTCCCTCGTACCAGTCGAGCTACGGCAAGCGCGAGATCGACACATCGCGGATGTCACCCGACGAGCTGAAGCGCCACGAGCGCGCCGTGCGCCGGGCCGGAAAGGCGTATCGCCGCCTTCAGGACTGGTTCACCAGCAACGAGCAGCGGGCCCTTGTCGAGCGGGCATGCGTCGATGACGAGATGATCAACCCTGTGCTCAAGCCTCAGCTCGCCGCAGCGCTGCGCCAGCTCGCCGAGCGCTGGGGCTTGGTGCCGCCGAGCGCCGCGAAGAACCAGCCTGCCACCGTCGAGCGGCCGGAATACGAGAACGTGTTGGTGCAGGCAGCGGTCGACTCCATCGCGGCATGGTTCGCCGAGAACACGTCGAGCAGCCCGACCTGCTTCCACCTGGTCGAGAACGCAGACTGGAAGGCGGTCCGCGGGCTCACAGGCTCGGACGGACGCTACACGCACACTGTCCCGATCCCCTTGCGCGGGCTCACGCCGGAGACCGTAGACGTACAGATCCGGCTCGCCTGCGCGATCAAGGGATGGGTCGAGGTCAAGGACACCAGAACGGGAGAGCTCGCATGAACAAGCACTGTCGCACCTGCATCTACGCTGCCACGGCGAAGCCGGAAGATCCGACCAGCGTCGATGGTTGGTGCCACCGCAACCCGCCGGTTCTGTTCGGTAATCAGAGCACATTCGTCGCCGTCAATCTCGATCGGTTCTGGTGCGGCGAACACAAGATCAGCACCGCTGAGGATTCGGAGTGAAGCACTTTTGTGAAAACGACTGTGAATTCGAGAAGCCATTGAGTCACAAGGCTCTTGCGCGAATCTATTCTTCGTGCAAACTTCCGATCCATCAGTGAGGCGACATGTGCCTCGAAGCCCGGCAGCGAAAACGCGGCCGGGCTTTTTGTTGTCTGAGAGGGATTACGGCCATGGCCAAAATCATCAGCACTGCGATCGTCCGCACCCCCGGCACCGATGATGGCGAGCCCGTCGAAGAGCAGTACGAAGCAACGGCGACCGTGCCGCCGGCCCCGCAGGGGCAGCCGGCCGCGTTCGTGGTGCAGAGCGCGATCATGAACGTGATCAACGCGCAGCTCTCCGGGCTCGCCCAGGCCGGCGTGGTGCCGACCGAAGTCAACATTCGTATCGAGTAACGAAGGGTCCAACGGCTGAGGCCCTGACCCCGGAGAGAGTTTCCCGGCCAGAATACTGACCGGGAAACGTTGCTGGAGTGATCGAACTATTCGATCCAGTTGCTGTACGCATCCAGCACGATGAGCGCCTGCCCGAGAAGCATTAGCGTGTGCCCAAGCACGGAAAACATTTCGGCTTCCTTTTCGTATCTACAGGCTCCCTATTGAACCTGTACTCCTACATACGGAAGCCGTTTCGAGTATTGCCGCTGCAATACTTTATTCGGGCGCGATCCATTGATCTTGCATCACTATTCTGCCCGCGAGGCGGAACAGGATCGAGCTCAGCCCCTCAGTTTCGCTGATCGGAGCCCTCAATTTTGAGGTCTCCTTTGGCGTCAGAAGCCCCGTCGAGGTTGCCGGTAGCGGCCTCGACGGTGTGCCCTCCTTGGGCGTTTCCTCCCTTGACTTGGCCGCCCTGTGAAAGCGGGGCGGCCATCTTCTCGGGCTACTCACCGACGGCGGCGATGCGTTTCGCAACCCGTAGGGCCAACGCTTTCGACATCCGCTTTAGCAGGCCGCGCCGGATTTCCTCGTCCTCGAAGTAGACGTAGGCGACGCCCACGCCGTTGCTGGCCTGCACCTCGAAGGACTCGCTGTGCTCGACGATGGTCCACGGCTTCGGCAGGCGCTCGGTCATGACGCCATCATAGCAGGTTTTGGCCCGCCATCCCGGCGGGCTTTTTCATGGAGCATGTAATGCGCTACCTGACGCTTATGGGGGCGGCCGCGATGCACGTCCTTGCAGGAGCTGGGCTTGCGTGGCCCGCCCCGCGCGTGCTGCCCCGGCGCTCTATCGATCTTTCGGCTCCGATCATTCCACCGGCGCCGAGGCGGCTCACGCCCCGCGAGAAGGTCATTTCCGGCGTCCGGTTAGCAGCGGCCGAAGCCAAGAGGCAACGCCGGCGCGCGCGCAATCTCCGCATCGTCGCAGCAGGCGGGATGGTGGCAGCATGATCCCGATCACACCTGGCGGCGAGCTGGTCCGTCAATGGACGCGGGACCGCATCGCAAGCGAGATCGCGTCGACTGGCGATGCAATCCGCGCCGCGCTCCGCTGCGGGGATATGGAGCAAGCCCACACCCTCATCTCGAAGAAGGTCGGCCTTCGGGTCTGCGCCGGCGAGATCAGGGTGAAGCTCCACCGCGGCCCCGCCTCTGACGGGCCTCGCCCGCGCAAACGCTTTTGAATCAGCGTCCCCACGCTGCCGGTCCGCAATGGGTCTATCCCGCCCCCGGAGGCTCATTGCGGACCCTCACCCTGTACCCGGAGTAGCATCGTGATCGAAGTCCACCCCAACCTGTTTGTCGGTAGCCAGCTCGACTTCGTGAACAAGGTTCGTGATGGCGACGACGTGCGCGAGAATTGGTCGGTGGTTCACGCATGCAAAGAGCCGTTCCATCGCGAAGCGCTCGGCTATACTGGCCGTGGTGCGCCGAAGGATGATCCCGAATACCTGTTCGCCCGCCGCGGCCGACGTCTGTGCTTGAACCTCGTTGACGTCGACAACGTCGCCTACATCAACCGCGACCTGATCGAAGCTGCGCTGTCCTTCATCGAGCAGGAGCTGGGCGAAGGTCGCAAGGTCCTCGTTCACTGCAATCTCGGCCATTCCCGCGGCCCCAGCGTGGCCCTGCTGTACAAGGCCAAGGCTGATCCTGCTTTCTCGGCCTACGATGCCGCCGGCGCCATGGAGGCGTTCAAGGCGCTCTATCCGCTCTACGAGCCCGCGGGCGGCATGCGCGGCTACATCGAGCAGAACTGGGCCGCCTAATGAGCGACTTCAAGGTTGCCACCCCCTCGATCGCCAAGGCGACGTGGGATGAGATGGACAGCCCGTCGTGTCGCGCCGTCGAGGAAAAGCTGAAGCAGGCCGGCTACATCACGCCGAGCTATCGCACCATCAACACCTGGGCGAAGGAAGGCGACTGGCAGCGCAAGACGAAAGAGAAGCACCCGCGCGGCCGCAAATCGAAAGAGAAGAAGGTTCGCGAGAACCTGACCGATGCCGCTGCGGTGCTGACCGGGGACCCGCGCACTCGCGCCGAGCAGGTCGTCGAGGCGGTCATGAACGCCCTGCCCCCGCCTGACGTTGAAGGCCCACCGCGGCCGAATGACGAGCCAAAGGTGGAAGAAGAGTCAGAAGCCGACGGCATCCGCAACCGCCTGACGGCGCTTCGCAACGCCATCACCGGCGAAAACATCACCGACGAAAGCCTGCTCACTGAAGCGGCTCGGCAGAACCTGCGGACAGCCATCATCATTTCCGGCCTGCTGGCGGAAATGGCCCCACACCTCATGTCCGTGAACCCGGAGGCGGTCGGCAAGCTTCATCTGGCCGTTTCGGAATCCCTCGCCGCGGCCAGCGAGCCCTATGACCGGATCGCTGTGGTGCGCGAGCGCGGCATGAAAACGGTGGGCAGCCAAGTGATCGAAGCCGGCGCGGAAGATCCGCTCGCCGACACGATCAACGCGTACAAGTCCGCTCATGCGGCGTGATGGCCAACGAGCTTCGCGGCAAGCGGTATCTCTCCGCTGCGAATGGTGCCCTTGGGCGCTTCATCGTCGAGGACCTGCCCTATCTCGACTACAGGCAGACGATCGCCTTCTACCGCGAGGTAGTGCCTAAGCTCGACCCTCACGGCCGAGCCCTTCTTGGTGTCAACGATCGATACTTCCTGCTGACCGGCCTCTGCCGGCGCGTCGACGCGTTGCATCCGTGGCTATTCGAGCGGTGCCGAGAGGTCGAAGCTGAGCCGGACGGCCACATCGATCTGTGGGCGCGGTTCCACTACAAGTCGACGATCATCACGTTCGCGGGCGCGATTCAGGAGATCCTGATCAACCCCGAGATCACGATCGCGATCTTCTCCTGCACCCGGAAGATCGCGGCGGCGTTCCTGCAACAGATCATGCGGGAATTCGAGAACAACGACTATCTCAAGCAGGTCTATGCCGACGTGCTGTGGGATGAGCCTCGCAAGCAGTCGCCCGTCTGGGGGATGGAGCGCGGCATCGTTGTTCGGCGCCAGTCGAACCCCAAGGAGTCGACCATCGAGGCCCACGGCCTCGTCGACGGCCAGCCGACGTCGCGCCATTACGACTTGCACATCTACGACGACATGGTGACGCGCGAGAGCGTCACCAACCCGGAGATGATCAAGAAGACCACCGAAGCGTGGGAGCTGGCCGACAACCTCGGCAAGCACCATGGCGTCCGCAAGTGGATGCCGGGCACCCGCTATTCGTTCGGCGACACCTACGGCGTGGCGCTCGAGCGGCGCATCCTGAAGCCCCGCAAGCACCCGGCGACGATAGACGGCACACTGAAGGGCGAGCCCGTGTTCCTGTCGAAGGAGCATTGGGAGAAGATCAAGAACACCCAGCGCTCGACCGTTTCGGCGCAGATGCTTCAAAACCCGATCGCGGGCAACGAAGCGGTGTTTAAATCGGATTGGTTCCGGCCATACCTGATCCGGCCGACGGTGCTGAACATCTACATCATGGTCGACCCGTCAAAGGGCCGATCGGCATCGTCCGACCGCACGGCAATGGCGGTTGTGGGGGTGGATTCAGCGGGCAACAAATACCTGCTCGATGGCGTCCGCCACCGCATGAGCCTTTCGGACCGCTGGGATCACCTCAAGCGGCTGTACACCAAATGGCGGGATGCCACCGGAACGCAGGTGATCATCGTCGGCTATGAGCGCTACGGCGCGCAAACCGAGGACGAGGTGATCAAGACCTGGCAGGAGCGCGACGGCGTCGCCTTCGAGCTGGTGGAGCTGAATTGGCCCCGCGAGGGCGGCCACTCAAAGCGCGACCGCGTCGAGCGGCTGGAGCCGGACATGAAGACCGGGAAGTTCTTTCTGCCCGGCCTCGTTTATCAGCCGGAGTTCGGTGGGAAGGACGGCGTCGCCCTGTGGTCGATCTGGACCGAGGCCGATGCCAAGAAGGACGAGACGGCCAAATACAACGTTGGTCAGATCGTCTATCGGCCGCTGCAAGGCGAGCCAAGCGCGCACCGCGCGATGAACGCGACTGGTCAGGGGTATCGGATCGTCAAGCCGATCCGCCATCTCGACGAGGACCGCAACCTTTACGACGTGACGCGAGCCTTCATGGAGGAAGCGATGTTCTTCCCCTTCGCGCCACATGACGACCTGATCGACGCGGTGTCGCGGGTCTACGACCTCTCGCCGAGGCCGGCCATTCAGTACGAGACGGCCGCCCTCGAGCCCGCCTCCTACGCGGATTCATAGAGGGCTCCGATGAGTGAACGCTACCAACCGCCAAAGAGCCTGAGCACCCCGTGGAAGGCTTTGGTGCTTCGTGCAGATCCCGACTTCGAGCGCGATCGGCGCGACGTCGTCGAATACGAAATGTCAAACGGGCGCTCGTTTCGCGCAAATCCCGCGAAACGTGGCCCCTACACTGAGGACTGACCCATGCCAACTCAAGGCGCAAGCGCTTCAAATCAGGATGGGATGCTGATGCTCGGCGTCGGCCCCGACGGCAAAATGTGGCCGATCCAGATCAGCACCGACGGCGCGGTCAATTTGTCGGGCATCGGCACACCTGCCGACGAGCCTTGGGACGGTACCGGCGACGCCACGGTGATCTCGCTTCTCAAGAAGATCGCGCTGAACACCACGCCATGAGCGAAACCCCGATCATCCTTCACCGCGACCGGCTTGACCGCAGCCACGGCCAGGCCGGCATCGAGGTCCAGCAGCGCTATCTCCCGCCGTGCGATCCTGAAGAAAAGGACCCGCATGCGGCATGGGATATGATGGTGGCCAAGGCCATGCAACGTGTTCTGACCGCTCACTACCGCGGCCATTTCTGGGAAACCTACTGCTCGCGCAAGGATGGGATCGCGTGGATCACGATCCCTCTCCTGCTCGGCAACTGGAAGTGGGTTTTCAAGCTTTCGGAAGACATCACTCCGGAGATGATCATCCGCGCCGGCGGCGAAATCCTCGAGCGCTTCAACATCCCCCGCTCCGGCCTCGACCTGCCGGCCTTCCTCAATGCGAAGAAGCGCGCCATCTCGCGCGCCAACCACGCGCTGCCTGAATGACCTTTTTGAACGCCCAACCGCCCGGCGAGGACGGCCTCTCGGCGAACCTCTATCAGCGCACCGAGGCCGCCGCGACCGGACCGATTCCGCATGAACAGTCGAGCGACGAGACCGGCCCCAACTGGCTCACTCTCGTCGCGCAGGCCGAAACGCAGGGTGGCCGCTTCATCACCGACCAGGTGAAGAGCGCGTGGGGCCGTTCGTACAAGGCGTTCCACAACCAGCATTTCGCGCAGTCGAAGTACCTTTCGCAGGACTATAGGAGCCGTTCCAAGCTCTTCCGGCCGAAGACACGCTCGGCGGTGCGCAAGGCCAATGCTGGCGCCGCGTCTGCGCTGTTCTCGACGAGGGACACGGTTTCCTGTTCGGCGGGCAACGAGGACGATCCGAACCAGCGGGCAAGCGCAGCCCTGATTCAGGAACTGCTCAACTACCGCACCGACCGCACTTCCGGCCGCGCGGCGATCCCGTGGTTTCGCGTCGCGATCGGCGCGCACCAAGACACGCTCATCATGAGCGCCTGCCTCTCCAAGCAATACTGGAAACTCGATCTCGAGGCGGAAACGACCGAAGAGCCATTGCTTGATGAGATCGGCCAACCCGTTCTTGGCGAGGACGGCGAGCCGATCATGCAGGAGGTGAAGGTCTATAAGCCGAGCGTCGATCGCCCCGACGTGCTGCTCTGCCCGCTCGAGAACGTCATCATCGATCCGGCGGCATCGTGGCTCGATCCGGTCCAGAGCGCGTCATACTTCATCGTGAAGTACCCCATGCGGATCGACGAGATCCGGCAGAAGCAACGCGACCCGCGCAATCCTTGGCTTGAAGTCGAGGAAAGCGTGATGCGCGGTGCCGGCGCCGACGAGGGCCGGACCGCTTCCGGCACCCGCGCGGCGCGCGACCGCGGCCTCGACCGGATGGACGCGGCTGCAACCGGCGCCGGGGATTTCGAGGTGATCTGGGTGTATGAAGTCTTCATGCGCCTGCAAGGCCAAGACATCTGCTTTTGGTCTGCTGGATCGAAGGCGTACCTGACCGAGCCGCGTCCGGTTAAGGACGTCTATCCCGAGTTCGGCGGCGAGCGGCCCTATGTGCTCGGGACGGGCACCCTCGAAAGCCACCGCATCTTCCCCATGGCGCCGGTGGAGTCGTGGCAGCAGGTCCAGCAGGAGATCAACGACCTCGCCAATCTGCGCCTCGACCAGGTGAAGCAAGGCGTCTCACCGATCACCTTCGTGAAGCGTGGGCGGCAAGTCGACCTCGGCGCGTTGCAGCGCCGCGGCCCCGGCACAACGATCCTGCGGACTGAGCGCGACGACATTGAATTCGATCGGCCGCCGGAAGTGCCGTCTTCTGCCTATGCGGAGATGGAGCGCTTGAACGTCGATTTCGACGACCTCGCGGGGCAGTTCAACAGCGGATCGGTGCAGACCAACCGCAGCCTGAACGAAACCGTCGGCGGCTTGAACCTCATCAGCTCCAGCGCGAACGCCGTGCAGGAGTTCGACCTCCGCACATGGACTGAGACGTGGGTTGAGCCGGTTCTTGGACAGATCGTCAAGCTGATCCAGTTCTACGAGTCCGACGAAGTCATCCTTGGTCTTTGCGGCGACCGCGCGCAGTTGCTGCAAAAGTTCCATATCAATCAGATCACCGACGACCTCTTGCAGCAGCAGATTACGGTGCGCGTCGACGTTGGTCTGGGCGCTTCCAACCCTCAGACCAAGATCCAGAACTTCGCCATGGCCATGCAGATCGCACAGCCCATCTGGGCTGCATCGCCGCAAGTGCAGTCTGGCGAGCTGATGCCCGACCTCGAAGAGATCAACGCCGAGATCTTCAGCCTTGCGGGATACCGCGACGGCGGCCGGCGCTTCATCAAGAAGGGCCAACCGAAAGGCCCGCCGCCCGAGCAGCAAGCTTTGGTCGAGAAGATCCGCTCGGAGGCGATGCGAAACGCTTCGCAGGCCGAGCTCAACAAGGCGCGCGCGTCGGAATCCAGCGCCAAGGTGCAGATGGGCTATGCCGGCATGGTCCACGGCCAGCAGATGGACCGCGCCAAACTGGTTCAGCAGGTACGATCCGAGCGCGAAGGATGGCAGCGAGACGACAGGTGGAACGCCGCACAGGCCCCCGTCAATCCGCAAGAGGTCATCGAGCCGCCGTCGGCCGCCATGCCCGAGCAAGAGGAAGTCCCTGAGCAGGACATCCTCTCCCAGCTCATGGCCCTGCTCTCGCGTGAGCGCCGCGTGCAATTCATCAGAGACCCCAACACGGGCCGCATCGTTGAGGCGGTCGAGATTCCGACGGAGCCGCGCTAATGGCGATCTTCACTTTCTTCCACGAGTTTAAGCGGTTCATGGGCGAGGCCGCAGTCGACCTCACGAACCACACGTTCAAGGCGATGCTGACCAATGTCGCGCCTGACGCATTGAACGATGTGGTCAAGGCCGACATCACCGAAATCCCCGCCGGGAACGGATATATCGCCGGCGGGATGACGCTCACGTCGGTGACGTGGAGCGAAACCGGCCCCGATCTTGGCGTGTGGCGTTTCGATGCCAACGACTTCACATGGAACGCCGTGGGTGGGGACATCGCGCCGTTCCGCTACGTCGTCTTCTACGACGACACCACGGCGACACCGGCGAAACCGCTGATCGGCTTCATCGACTACACCACAAGCCTGATTGTCTCCAATGGCAACGGCTTCACGGTCGACATCGGAATCCCCGGCATCTTCGAGCTGCAGTGAGGAAGTCATGGCAGACGTAAAGAAACTCCGCGCCGAACGCGAGAAGATCAACGCACAGATCGAGACGCTGCGCGCCAAGGCGACCGATCTCTCCCGGCAGATCCGCGAGGCCGAGGGTCCGATCCCTGATCGCTCCGACCGAGCGCGCGGCGTCGGGTACACGATCAAGCCGTCGGCGTAATCAATGCCGCATGGCTTCTCAAACCGCGTCTGGGTGACGACCCCGACGATCGGCACCGGCAATGTCGCTATCGGCGACGCCATGATCGCCTACTGCACGCCGGCGCAGGCCGGGACGCCTGACGGCGCTGCACGCACCTGGTTGCTGGAACAGGGGAACGATTTCGAGCTATTCCGCGGCGCTTACAATGCAAGCACCGCGACGGTTGAGCGCGGGCCCGTCCTGCTTTCGCAGATCGCCGGCGTCAACGGCACCGAGCGATTGGGACTCGTCGGGGCGGCGACGCTCCGCGTCACCGCCGCCGCGGAAGACATGCTTTCGATCGCAAACCTTGCCAATGCCCGCTCCAATCTCGACATGGCGGCGTTCGGGCCAGGCGGGACGGTTTTGCAGTCAGGAAGTGCTAACGACATCACGAAGAACGGGTTCTATTCCTGTTCCTACGAAATGTCTGATCTGCCTAGTGGGTATGAATGGTCTTGGTGGACCATCATCCACCAGCAAGTGGCTTCTGACCCCCTGTACGCCACACAACTGGCGATTGACCACACTTTCGGGCAGATGCAAAAGCGCTTTAAGAACAACGGCGTCTGGCGACCTTGGGCCTCGGTCATTACCGCCGACCAGCGCCCGCCCCTCCGCAACTACATCATCAACGGCGATTTCGACATTTGGCAGCGCGGAATTTCGCTGACTAGCGTCACTGGCTCGAACTATCTGGCGGATCGCTGGCGCAATCTTAGCGTCGGCTCAACCATGACCATCACGCGCAATACCTTTGCGGCCGGGCAAACTGACGTTCCCGGCGAGTCTGCATTTTTCGAGCGTATCCAAGTCGGCAGTGTAGCTGGAGCCGGTAACATTGTTGTGCTGCAACAATACATCGAGGATGTGCGAACCCTTGCCGGAAAGCAGATCACGATCACATTCTACGCTTACGCCGACGCCGCGAAGAACATAGCGCTTGAGATCGAGCAGTACTTTGGTGTTGGTGGGTCGGCTTCCGTCAGCTCCCCGCTCGGCCTCGTGGCGCTGACCTCTGGATGGAAAAAAATCCAAATTGTTATGACCGTCCCTAACATCGGGGGCAAAACAATCGGGACCATGAGTTCGCTGAATTTGAACCTGTGGTTTGATGCGGGCAGCACCTACAACGCACGCGCCAGCAGCCTCGGCCAGCGATCTGGGTTCTATGGCATCGCGCATGTCTCGGTTGTCGAGGGCGATGCGCGCGGCATCGATGATCCGTTCTCGCGTCGCCACATCCAACAGGAATTGGCCTTGTGCCAAAGGTATTACGAGAAGAGCTACAACATCGACACTCCACCGGGTACGGTAAGTGACGCCGACTCGATCTATTACCGCAACCCCACAGAAGGCTCGGTGGGCATAACTTTTGAACGGGGGTTCGCTGTCCCTAAACGGGCTATTCCGACTGTAACTATCTACAACCCCGCGACGGGTGCTACTGGCAGCGTCCGAAATGCCAGCTCTGGATTGGATGTCACGATTGTTGGCGTCAACGGAGTCGGGCAAGCTGGATTTCGTGGCTACAATGCGTCAGCGGGTGTGGCTGCCACTAACGTCCTTGCCGCCCACTTCACCGCCGATGCGGAGCTTTGACCATGGGTGAATATCGTCTCTGTGGGAACAGCGTACTGCGTCTGGCCGACGATGCTGTTATTCCTGATGATCCTGCGAACCGTGATTGGGCCGAGTATCAAGAATGGCTGGCTGGGGGCGGCGTCCCCGATCCAGAACCGGAGCCTTACGAGCCGCCGGTTATCGTTCCGAATACCGTTTCCAAACTCGGCCTCAAACGGGCGCTGGATGAACTGGGGCTGTGGGGCGATGTCAAGGCGACCATCGCCTCCGATCCCGATGTCCAAGAGGAATGGGACTTGGCGATTGAGATCAGCCGCACCGACCGCCTGACCCTGCTGATGATCGCCGCGATGGGGTTCACCGACGAAGAGGTCGATCAGCTCATCATCCGCGCCCACGAGCTGGTGCGGCCGGCGCCCGCGAGCGCTTGACGTCCTGCCAGTAACCGCCAACTGATCTAGGCCCATGCTCGGTGTAGGCTCGATCGCTGAATATTCGGTCGCCTCATACGGCCGAAGGGGAACAGTAACGGTCCTGCCGCTCGAAAGCGGCACGCTTGAGCTCACTGGCCAGGCTCTCGGCTTCAAAGTCATCGCGTCGCTCAAGAGCGGCGAGCTGACGCTGACGGGATCGAGCTTCCCGAACAACCGCATCATTCTGGAAGCCGGATCGCTGACCCTGACGGGCGGCAATCTCTCGCTTCTATCGACGATGCAGCTCGACGGTGCGAGCCTGACCCTTGAGGGCAAGGGCGCATCGTTCACCGTTGCTCAGAGCCTGAGCGCTGGCGCTCTCAACCTGATCGGCGGCGACTTCTCGGCGACCGTCAAGGTGCCCCTGAGCAGTGGCGCTCTGACTCTAACGGGCCACACAGCCTCCTTCACGACGTCCATTCGGGTGGAGGCCGACCAGCTCACGCTGACCGGCGGCGAAATGCCGGTCTACCGGATCATCGTCGATGCTGGCCAACTGACGCTCGAAGGCTCCGAGATCGCGGCTAGCGTCACCCAGCGTGTCGAACCCGGCTGCCTCACCCTCTTCGGCCGCGACATCAACCTGTTGGAGGTTGGCGGGGGCAACGGCGGAAGAAGCCGCCGGCGGAAGGCGGACGTTCGCAGGATCGATCGCCAGATCGAGATCGTCGGCAAGGATGGGCGTCCACGGAAGGTTTCGCTGCTTCAGCGGTTCGCCCCGCCACCGCCTCCGCCGCCGCTCGTCTACGCACCCAGCGACCTTGGCAAGCCGCTGCCGCCGGAGCTGCTGGCGCCGGTCGATCTGCCACCGCCTCTCCTGCCCGACCTCGATGCCGCCGCGCAGGAGATCAGTGACGCGCAGGATGTGCAGGACGCCCTTGCGGCGCTTGCGCGCCTGCCCAATGCCGCCCGCGACCTGCTCGACATGCACGACGCGATGGCGGCGCTGAGGGCCGTGCCCAACCCGGTTGAGGACATGCTGTTGCAGGCTCTCGCCGAAGTCCGGGCCCAACTCGTCAACGCCGACTAACCAGACAGGACAATTTGAGATGAGCAACGCAACCCTCGTGGCGGCGAACGCGGCCCGCTGGGAGAAAGCCAAAATCACGCGGCCGAACGACTTCTCCGCGGTCGCGCGCAGCCTGGTCGCGAACAAACCCCGCTATCAGGCAGTGGCCGCGAAAACCGGCGTGCCGTGGTTCGTCATCGCGGTGATCCATCAGCGCGAGTCGTCCGGCAGCTTCGCCGGGGTGCTGCACAATGGCGAGAAGATCATTGGCACCAAGGTCAAAACCGAAAAGGTTCCGAAGGGGCGCGGCCCCTTTATCTCATGGGAAGAAGCCGCGGTTGATGCGCTTACCAACTGCGGTCCCTATGCGGCGAGCAACAAGGATTGGTCGGTTGGCGGCACTCTGACCCTGCTCGAGCGCTACAACGGCCTCGGCTACGCCAATCGCGGCCTGCCGTCGCCATACATCTGGTCTGGCACGGATCAGTACGTGAAGGGCAAGTATGTCAAAGACAACGTCTTTGACCCGAACCACGTCGACATGCAGCTTGGCTGCGCCGGCCTGATCAAGGCCATGCAGGCGATTGATCCCAGCGTCCGCTTCGGCAACGCGGCAGGCGGCCTCGCCGCCGGGATTGGTGCGGGCGGCGCGGTGGTCGCGACAGGCGTCGCGCAGGCCGGCGCGCCGCCGTGGGCCGTGGCGCTGCTTGCGATCGGCCTCGTCGCCCTCGTCGCGTTCATCGTCATCCGCGCGCGCAAATAGGAGGCACCGATGGATTGGAAGGATCTTGGATCCATCGTCGGGCCTATCGCCCCGACGCTCGGCAGCATCCTCGGCGGCCTGATCCCCGTGCCGGGCGGCTCGATGCTCGGCGAATGGGCAGGTAAGCAGGTCGCGAGCGCGCTCGGCGTGCCGGCGACCCCGGAGGCCGTTAACAACGCCATCGTCAACGGCGACCCTGCCGTTGTGCAGGCGCAGCTCGCGCCGATCGAGAACGAGGCCATCGCCCGCTGGAGGGCTGAAGCGGACATCGCGCGGGCGCAGGCTGAGGTCGGCAAAGCCCAGGTCGAAAGCATCAACGAGACCATCCGCGCCGAGGCCGCCAAGGTCGACGGCTGGTGGGGTAACTGGCGCATCCTGCTCGCATGGTCCCTCTTCGCCGAAACCCTGCTGTGGCCGCCCTTCCTCATGTACCTGATCGGCTGGAAGTCTGGCACCGCCGAGCTGATCCAGGTGAGCGGCATCATCACGACGTGGTGGGGTGCCCGGTTCGGCCTTCTCGGCGTTCACGTCTGGACCGGCTCGAACGAACGGCAGACCGCCATCACCGGACAGCCCGTGAAGGGCCTCGTCGCCAATGTCGCTTCAGCGCTCGTCAAGAAAGCAAAATAATGAATGAAATCGTGACATGGAGCGCGATCGTTGCCGCCATCGGCTGCGTTATGGCCTTGGCAAAGTTCTGGTCTACCTACTCGGATCGGATCACCAGAGCTGAGGCCACCGCCGAGACGGCGAAGACCCAAGCCCATGAAGCCGGCGAGAAGGTCGCAGTGATGTCGGCTGCGTTCGCGCTCTACCGGGAGCAAGTCGCCCGCGAATACATCCACCGCGAGGTCATGCGCGAGGTCGAGGATCGACTGACGCAGGCGATCGAGCGGCTTGGCGATCGCTTCGACCGCTTTGTTGAAACCAGCGCACGGGGCACGGCATGAGCCACGATCCAGCCTATCGCCTCGCGCTGGACGCGCTGCGGCTTTCCATCGATGTGGAAGCCCAGATCACCTCGAAGGCCAAGAGCGAGCCCCTTCTGATCGTTCTCCACAAGTTCAAAGAGAACGCCGCGGCAGCGATGACCGGCTTGATCGACGTCGATCCAGAGGACCCGAAGAAGATCCGCCAGTTGCAGAACGAAGTGACGCGGTTCCTCGACGTGGCCACCTGGCTCAATGACATGCTGATGGCCGGGCCGGAAGCCGAACACACGATCAACGAAGCGCAGCGCCGCGAAGCCGAAAGCTACGTGGTCGACGACGCGGACAAGCAAAAGCTCGGAATCCCAACCGAAGGTGAAACCCATGCCTATGACGACTGAACCTAAGATCGACGAAGACCGGATTGAGGTTTTCAACGCGCAGGACGACGACGCCAACACCGGCGCATCGATCAATCCGCCGCCGGAACAGAACACCCCTGACGAGCCGGAGCGGACGGAAACCAAAATTGTCCCGGTCGATGACGGCGGCCGCTCAGCCATCGCCGACAAATTCAAGCGCATCCGCGAGGACCGCGAGAAGCCGGTCGAGGCTCACGGGGACTACACCGATCCGAGCCAGCTCTACGGCCAGCACGCTGCGGCGCCGGAAGCGCCCCAGCCGGACGCCACCACGGAGCCCTCGCCGCCACCGGCGGAACGCAAGTTCAAGCTCACCGTCCGCGGCGAAGAGCGCGAAGTCACCGAGCAGGAGTTGCTTACGCTGGCGCAGAAGTCTGCCGCCGCCGACAGCTATCTCGACGATGCTCGCCATATTCTTGAGACCGCCAAACAGCGGGTAAAGGTCTCACGGCAACACCCCGCCGATCCGCCCCGCACCGACGCCACTGAGTTCGACGAACTCGACGATCAGCAGCACCAAGCCGATCCGTTCGAGCATCTTGTCGAACAGATGCAGTATGGCGACCCCAAGGACGTCTCGAAAAATCTCCGCACCACCATGGCCGAGATTGCGAAGGACGCCGTGAAAGAGGCCACAACGACCTCGCGGGTTCAGCAGGACCTCGCAAGCGATCTGCGGGCCTACGACGAGTTTGTGAAGGCAAACCCGGAGCTGGCGAATGATCGGTTCGCCGTTGCGGGTATTCGGGATTCCCTGCTCGAAGGGTATCGCGAGGATCTTCGCAAAATCGGAGTATCGGAAGACCATATCCCGAAGGACCCCGAACAGCTCGCCATCCACCATCGGCACTACAAGCTGCAAGGGCACCCTGTCCGGACAGTCCCGACACTGCTCGAAGGAGCAAGGCAGGACTTCATCCGGTGGCGTGGCAACCCGAAAGAACCTTCAACCACAATGCCGAGGCCGGAGGCTCGCGTTGACGTTCGCGTCAACCGTGACGAACGGCGGATGGCGATCAATCACCAACCCACGCGCGCAACCGTGGCCCCTCAAATGCAACAGCCTCCGGCCGGAGCGGGCAAGACCCGCGCCGATGCCGTGGCCGCTGCACGGCGGGCTCGGGGGCAAGTGTGACCTGAGACACCTCCCCTTACTCTCGATCTCTCCAAAAGGGCCAACGGCCGCGCCTCGACAAGAGGACGCATAACATGGCTGGACAGCTTTGGAGCGTGGCCGCCGAAGGCGGCTACATGTATTCGGACGAACTGTCGGACGTCATCCGGCAGCAGGTGCAGCCGCTGACGAAATTCCGTCAGCTCTGCGACGCCAAGGACGGCACCGAAAAGGGCCTGCACCGCGGCGCTAAGTACTACTGGGACGTCTATTCTGACCTTGGCACCCAGGGCCGCCGGCTTTCGGAGACCTCTCCGATTCCGGAAACCGGCTTCACGGTCACTCAGAAGAGCCTGACCGTCACCGAGGCGGGCAACAGCGTGCCCTATACGGGCCTCCTGACCAACCTCGCCAAGCACGACGTCGTGTCGATCATCGACAAGACGTTGAAGGACGATGCTCGAAAGTATTTCGACATCGAGGCGTTCTTGCAGTTCAACAACACGCCCCTGCGGGTTGCGCCCGCCGGCGGCACCTCGACCGCTGCGGTCGCCCTCGATACGAACGGGACCTGCTCGACGACCAACAACGTCGCGCTCGGCACCGGGCATATCAAGGCGACCGTGGACATGATGAAGGAGCGGAACATCCCGCCGTTCCGTGGCGATGACTATGCCAGCATCAGCCATGTGACGACGCTGCGGACCTTCAAAAACTCGCTGGAGTCGATCCACCAGTATACCGAAAGCGGCCTGGTGCACATCTTCAACGGCGAGGTCGGCCGCTATGAGGGAATGCGGTTCATCGAACAGAACTTCATTCCCAAGGGCGGCGCGACGGACTCCACCGCATTCGATCCGTGGAGCCGCACGAGCGATCCGTGGAACAACGGACTCTCGAGCTGGGCCTTCTTCTTCGGCGCCGACACAGTGACCGAGGCGATGGTCATCCCCGAGGAAATCCGTGCCAAGCTGCCCGGCGACTACGGCCGCTCCAAGGGCATCGCTTGGTACTACCTCGGCGGCTTCGGCCTCGTTCACGAGGATCCGCTGAACGCCCGCATCGTCAAATGGGACAGCGCCGCGTAAACGCGGCGACCGTCAACCTCGCAAATGCCCGGCCAACGCCGGGCATTTTGCGTTTGAGAAAGGATCAAAGCGATGAGCTCCTACGAACAGTCGCTCCGCGAGCGCCGAAGCTTTATGGCGCAGGAATTCGGGGGTGACACCCAAACGTTCACGATCCGCGGGCCCAAGGGCAAACGCGGCATCGTCCGGGACATTGAAGTCGAAACGACCGAAGCGATGGTCGGCACGACGACGGTACCGGAGATCAACGTCGGCAAGGCAGCGAACGACGATTCCTTTGCCCGCTTCCGCCTCGGCACCGCGGTCGGCGCAGGCTACGGCGCAGGCGTGAAGCGAGCCCTGAGCCTTGTCAGCGGCAACGGCGCGGTGCCGACGCTCGAGGATTTCCCCGGCCATATCATGCTGGAAACCGACTTCCTCCCGGCGGACACCGACGCGGTGATCACGCTCAAGGAAGGCGTCGGCGGAGTACCGGCGGGCACCGCCAACGTTCACGTCGACATCGAGTGGTTCTGACGATGTTCGGCTTCTACCGCAAACCTCTCCCGCGGGCGAAGGACCCGCGCCCCGTTGAGCGCGTGCTTGACAATGCGACCGGCGACGCCGGCCGCGACGGCTTCACGCGCCTTTCCCAGGCCGATCGCGAGACCGGCTATCGCCCACCTGTCGGGGACGCCATGCCCCGCTACTTTGAGGACTGACAATGGAACAGTGCATCGAGAAGTCGAAGGCCCCGCGCGGCCAGACCATCGTCCGATCGTTCGGCCGTGACGACAGCTCCATGGACGTCGCGAACAGCCACGGCAAGGAGATGAAGGGCGGCACCAACAACCTGTCCCACTCGCTGACCGGCTCGTCTGCCGTGCAGGACAAGTAAGGAGCTGCGCATGTCTCCCACACTGAAACTGGATCGGTCGCGTCCATACGCGACCGTGCATGGTGATGGCGCTGACGGCGTCGCCTTCTATCAGGACGACCTTCCGTTCGACTTTCACGGCAAACTCGTTGCCGCCAAGGTGCCGCTCCATCTGCGCGAGAAGGTGGAGCGCAAGCTGTTGCGTCTCGCGAAGCTGGCCGACACGGCCGGCGACGAACTTCAGAACGAGGGCGGCCCGCCTGACCCGACCGAGGACGATGACGATGACCCCGGCACGGACGTCAATTTCGAGGCGTGGCTGAAGGACGAGATCAAATATCAGCCGCAGGTCCTGTTCAGCGAGGCTCGCCGCCGCTTCAACAAGACCTTCAGTGATTTTGGCGCTCTCGCCGAATTCCTCGTTTTCGACGAACAGATCTGCGGCCCCGACGAGGTGCCCACCAAGCTCAAGCGGGACTGAGCCATGGCCATGTCTTTCAGCACCCTAACGGCGGACAAGAACAGCCCCGGCTCGATCAAGAGATGGTGCAACTATGCAGAGCTCGACGTCGAGCAGGTGCTGGAAGAGGCCCAAGCCCTCATTTCCATGACTCTCCGCGTGCGCGAGATGAGGACAGAATTCGACCTCACACTCGCGGCCGGAGAATATCAGATCGAGATCCCCGACGGGTTTCTCGATCCCGTCGAAATGATCAATCGGACGTTAACCCAGCGCATCTCGCTTCGCGATGCCGCCTCCCTATCGCAGCGTCGGATCTACGACGACGGCTCGCTCATTCGGAGCTATCCGCGGCTGTACGCCATCTTCGACGAGCGGTTTCAGTTCGACTGTGCAGCGGAAGAGCCGTTCAGCATCGGTCTCGTTGCCTTCAAGGCTCCCGAGCCCCTGAGCAACGACAACCAGACCAATTTCCTGACGAGGCGCTATCCGAACCTCCTTCGCGTTGCATGCCTCGTCCAGGCTTACGACTTCATGTCGAACGGCGAGAAGTACCAGACCAACCTATCGCTATTGGGCGCCCTGATCGAGAACGCGATGGCTCGCGACGACCTGAGCTATCGCGGAGCCGATTTTGAGGTGCAGGTGATCTGAGATGTCCCAAGATACCACAACCCCAATCCTTCGCCTGCTGCTTCAGGGAACCGGGAACAACAACAACTCGTGGGGCGAAAACCTCAACAAATATGTCATCGAGTATATCGAGAACGCGATCGTTGGCGTGCGCCAAATCTATGTCGCCGGCGGGACGCTGAACCTGACGGCCGATGATCAGCGCTATGCGACATTGATCTTCAGCGGGCTTCTCACGGCACACCAGAACGTGGTCCTTCTTAACACCTCGCGCAACCTGAACATCATCAACGACACCGAAGGCGCGTTCGTTCTCCACGTCAAAACTGAAAGCGGACTGGCAATCGAGATCCCGCAAGGCACCCAAAAGAAAGTGTTTTTCGATGGCGCCGGACGGCTGTTTCGCGAGGATGAGGACGAGGTCGGCAACATCATCCATCACGCCGGGCCGACACTGCCGCCCGGCACGCTGGCATGTTCGGGCGGCACCTTCGTCCGAGCCGATCACCCCAACCTGTTCGCGAAGATCGGGACGACGTTTGGCGAAGGCAATGGCATCACGACGGCTGGCCTTCCGAATTTCACCGACACCAATCGCTTCCTGCGCGCCGCCGGCGGCACTCTTGAGGTCGGCACCTACCAAGCCAGCGAGAACAAGGCGCATACGCACACGGCGAGCGCGACGACCACCGTCGCGGCTTCCGGGTCGACGAGCGCATCCGGAGATCACGTCCACGGAAACTGGCTGAATGATCCCGGCCATACTCACGGCGTCTCAGGTGGCACTCTCGGCGGCACGGCGCAACGGGCCATCTCTTTGGATGACCAGCCGGGCATGTGGTACCCGGACTATATTCGGATTAACGCGGCTCTCACTGGCATCACGATCAACAACGCCGCCGGTGGAAACCATTCTCATACCCTAAACATCACTGCCACGGCGTCGACGACCGTCACGGTTCAGAGCGACGGCGGAACAGAGGCGCGGCCGGAATCCGCCGCGGTGCTGATGTGCATCAAGATCTAAGGTTGCGCGCGAGCGCAAACGACGGGGCCACCTACCCGGTCACTGTGGGAGGTGTCGGATCGGTGGCCCCGTCATGAGCGAATTTGAACCGATCCCGCTGACGCCGCGACCAGGCGTCGTGAAAACGGAATCCGATCGCGTTGTCGAGAACCGCTGGGTGGATACGCAGTGGATCCGCTTTGTGAACGGCCGCCCTCAGAAGATCGGCGGGTGGACGCGCCAAACGACGGCGATTGCTTCCGGAGTCGTCCGTGCCATGCATGCGTGGCGCGACCTCAAATCGGTCGAATACATCGCCGCCGGGACATATCGGAAGCTCTATGTCTATGAGCGCGATTTCACCCAGCACGACATCACGCCTCTGGCGAAGTCCGGCACGCTGACCAACCCGTTCACAACCAAAGCAGGCTCCAACATCGTCGAGGTGGCGCACATCGGCCACGACGTCAACGCGGGCACAACAGTCATCTTCGCAGACGCTGAACCCGTTGGCGGCGTAACGATCGACGGCACCTATCTCGTCTCATCGGTGGTGGGCTCTGGCTCCTTTAACATTGAGCTCGAAACGCCTGCCGCGAGCAACGAGACCGGCGGCGGAACCGTTGCTTACGAGTATGAGATTTCGATCGGCGTTGAGCACGGCACCTACGGCCTCGGTTATGGCGTCGGCGGGTATGGGCTTTACACCTACGGTACCGAGCGCCCGTTCTCGACGATCCTGATCGAGCCGCGCGTCTGGTCATTGGATCACTTCGGCAAGATGCTCGTGGGAGCCTACAACGGCGGCTCGATCTATGTCTGGGACCCGAATGCCGTTGCCCCATCCTGGCAGCGGGCGCAAAAGATCCCCGACGCCCCGACCGACGTCCGAAGCATCTTCATCACCGAAGAACGGTTCGTCATGGCCCTCTGCGAGAACATGCGCGTCGATTGGTGCTCGCAGGGCAACTACAATATTTGGGCACCCGATGAGACCAACACAGCGAACACTCGGAACTTGTCCGAGGGGACCAAACTCATCGCCGGCCGTCCACTCGCGAGTCACATCGCGCTGGTCTGGTCTGATTTCGCGCTCTATGTGTTCCAGTACACGGGGCAGTCGTCAGTGTTCTCGTCACGGCTCGCCGGGCGTAACTGTGGACTCATCTCCCCTTCCTGCGCGGTCACAGCGAACGGCATCGCCTACTGGATGGGGCATACGGACTTCTATCTCTACAATGGGTCCGTCCAGAAGATCCCGAACGTTGAGGACATCCGCGCCTACGTATTCGGGCACCTGCGCGCCGAGGATGGGTATCTCGCGTGGGGGCAATATCTCCCGAAGCATGATGAGGTGATTTGGGTTTACGTTGCCCTCGAGGAAGAAGAACCCAGCTACTACGTTCTTCTGAACGTCAACGATTTCTCATGGGCAACCGGGCGCCTCTTCAGGAGTTCCGGCACCAACTTCTCGCATGGTGACACCCGGCCGTATCTGGCTGGCTATGATGGCCACATCTACCTGCACGAAGATGGCGTTGACGCCGATGGGCACGCGATCGAAACAGTGATCGAGCTTGGTCCGGTCGCGATGGCGAACGGCAAGGCCAATCTCAACATCGATGGGATCAATGCTGACTTCGAGGGCCAGGCCGGCGACCTTGAAGTACGCTTCGATGCGTGGGACCGCCTGCGCAACCCGACCATCGACAGCCAGACCAAAATCATTTCAGAGGCCGACGACCTCGTCGATCTGCGGCTGTCCGGGCGCTACGTCGGAATGACGATCCGATCGGACATCGCCGGCGGATATTTCAGGTTCGGCAAACCGGATGTTCTCGTTTCATCCAATGGGACGCGCCGATGAGGCCGCTTCATCTCGGCTCGGAACTCCCCGGCCAGTTTGACAAATGGGTGCGTGACAGCCTCCGCGAAATCGAAAACGCCTCCTACGAGGATATTTCCGAGGTGGCGGACTCGTTCACGATCAGCGGTGATCTCCCTGAGACGCGCGCCTTAAACCTCGCCTCGCCATCGATCGACAACATTGCGGCGGTGCTGGCGACCTTCATTTCCGACATGAAGAAACGCGGAGCAAAGCGCGATGGTTGAGGTGCGTGCAGCGGTGTCCGATCAGGATGCCATCGCGATCCATCGCATGTTGATGCAGAACGGCCATGAGATCGCAATCGCCCCTGTTAATCCCGTCAAAGTGATGCAGGAGGTGTACGGCCTAATCAAAGCAGATGCTGGCGCAGCCACGCTCATGGCGATGGACGGCGACGAACTTGTCGGTGTTCTCGGCCTCGTTCAGGTGCCTTTCTGGTACTCCGACGACCATCTCATCATGGATCGTATCTTCTACGTGCTGCCCGCCAATCGCGGGACAGCAGGCCGCCGTCTCGTCAGCGCGGCCCGGAGCATCGCGGACGGTGCAAAACAAATTCTCATGATCGCGCAGACCAACCCAACCCGGCGCCCGAAGGTGCTCGTTTTTCATCCGAGGTCCTGAAATGTGCTTTGGCAACATGGAAGAAACTAAGAAACAAACCACAACTCAGCAGCTTCCGGCGTGGCTGGAAGATGCGGCGAAGGCAAACGTCGGGCGAGTTGAAGACTATGCGAGCAAAGGCCCCACTCCTTACACGGGCGACTTTACCGCCGGGCTGACCGACAACCAGAAGAACGCTTTCAGCCTCATCAATGCGATCGCGGGCTCGAGCAATCCATACCTCTCGGACATCGAGGGGCTGTACAGCAAATTCGCGAACGCTCCGGCTTCATCGATCACCCCTACCAGCCTGCTCGGTGGCGGCGTCGACATCGCCAACGCGTCGATCAGCGACTACATGAGCCCCTACATTCAGGGGGTGCTCGATCCGCAATTGCAGGACATCTCGCGGCAGGGTGTGAACCAGCGCCAAGCGCTCAATGCCCAAGCGACGATGGACGGTGCCTTTGGTGATGCTCGATCTGGCATCCAGCTCGGTGCGCAGCAGCGTGACGAGGACATCCTTCGGAGCAACACGATCGGTAAGGCATATGCCGATGCCTTCAGCGCGGCGAGTGGGCTGCGCGCGCAGGACGTTGCCAACCTGACCGACGCTCAGAAGACCAACGCGAACCTCTCGGAAACCGCCCTGCAACGTGCAATCACCGGCGGGAAAGCCTTCCAGGACCTCGACAGCGCAAACGTAAATCGCGACCTCAGCACCGCGGACGCGCTCGCCAAGGCAGGCGCCACGGAACAGGCGACGAACCAAGCCGACCTCACCGCGAAGTACAATGAATTCCTTCGCCAGCAGGGATGGGACGCCGACACGATCAAATTGCTCAGTAGCGTGCTTGCGACCACGCCGTACTCCAAAACGGAAGAGAAGACCGTTGAGGAAGCCAACAACTCCGGCTTCGGAATCCTCGGATCGATCGCAGGCGCAATCTTCTCCGATCGCCGCGTGAAAACCGACGTGAGCGTCGTTGGCGCGCTGTACGACGGCACGCCGGTCTACCTGTTCCGGTACATCGGGGATGATGCCTGGCGGATCGGCCTGATGGCTCAGGACGTCGAGAAAACCTGCCCGGCAGCGGTCACGGAGATCAACGGCGTTAAGGCCGTCAATTACAAACTGGCAACTGAAAATTCGCTGACGCGCGAGGTGCATTGATATGGCTGGATTGCTCGACATCATTGCCGGCGGGTTTTCGCCCAACGGTTACGTTCAACAAAACTTCCCGAGCGGGATGCCGGGCGCGATCGACGGTGGCGACGACCCGCTGGGCAAGCTGCGCAAGCTGTTGATGATCGGCGAGCTCGACGGGGGCAACGAGCAATCGCCCGCATTGCCCTTCGCTCCGACGCCCTCTGCCGCCGCGGGCTTGCCGGACGCGATCACGGGTGCCGCTGCGCCACAGGGGCAGCCTCCGGAAGTCCCGATGCCGCGTCCGCGCCCCGACGGCGCATCACAGCCGACGATGGATGAAACCACGATCGGAGCCCTGCAAAAGGCGGTTCCTCTCGGTCTCCTGCCTCAATACTATCCCGAGGAGCGCAACAAGCCATCCGATGGCCTGCTCTCCGCGATTATCCCTGATGCGCGAATGCGGGGCCGCTTGTCGGCCGCCCTCGGCGCTGGCCTGTCTTCCGTCGACGGCCGGTTCGGCGCAGGTGCCTTTGCGAAGGGCATGGGCGGCGCGATGAAGGGGGCTGGCTCGTTCGACAAGGAGCAGGACGAATTCGACCTGAAGCGAAAGACGGCGGGCGAGGAATCCAAGTCGCGTGAGATCAGAAACGAATATCTCAAAGCGCTGACAGCGAAGGCCGGCAATGCCGCTTCCGCCGCAGGCTCTCCGGGCCGCCGGCAAACCATGTGGGATGATCCACGGTACCGCTTCGACCGCGCGCGAACTGCGATTGCGTCCGCTCACAAAGACATCGACAACCAGTATGTCAACGACCCGCGCGCGCGCCGGTTCTCTTCGCCTGAAGAGAAAAAGGCTCTCGCCGACGAGATCGCGAAGAAGAAGGACGAGGTCTCCCGCAACCTGCAACGGCGCTACCAGGTGACAGAGGACGGCGAAGCTCCCAGCGCGCCGGCCGCGAAGTCCGCCCCTCCCGAGATCAGTTTCAAGGGGAATGGCACTCAGGCAACTCCATACGAGCCGCAAAGCAACGCTGACTACGATGAGATTCCGTCGGGTGCATACTACGTTCACCCCTCGCGCGGTCTTCTGATCAAGGGCTGATTTTTCATGACTGATGACGATTTCCTCGGCCTTGGCGCCGAGCCCTTTGACGTGCCCGGATCGATCGAGCCCAACGTGGTCGATGACCGCCGGGAGCGGAAGGGGCTGGAAAAATCAAAACCGACCGTCGACTGGGGATTGGACGACAAGCCGGCGACGCCCGCTCCAAAAGCGAAAGCGGACACTGTCGATTGGGGCCTCAACGACAAGCCCGTCGGCCTGATCAAGGACCCGCCCCTGCCCCGCGCCCGCCCGACCCAGCTTCGTCCGACCGAACCGATGCCGGATGTGCAACCACTCGACGATGCGCCCTTCCGCGCCGGTGGCAAGGTCGTGGATTCGGTCGCAGGGCCGGAATGGGGAATGCTCTCTGGCGAAGAAGCATTCAAAAACAAGCAGGCGGATATCGCAGCAGCAGAGAGGAGCGCGGCCGAAGCCACGAGCGCCTTTGACCAAGCGCAGCGCGACTACGCTGACCTCGCCATGAAAGGCGTGACCGGACAAACCGAACTGCGCAAGCGTCGCGGGCTCGAGAACCTTCGCAAAGCCAAGGATGAGGCCGACGCGGCCGTCTTGACGGCGCGAAACGCTCCCCTGCGGACACAGGGCAGCGTGCGCGACACTGTCGAGCGCGTGCCCGATGTCGCAACATCAATGGTCATGGACACCGTCCGCGCAGCCACGCGGCTGCCCATGTCGCAGCTCACTTCCACCGACCGTGTCGTTTCCAAGCTGTTTGGATCAAAGCCGCACGACTTTTCACTGATCGACAAGACCCTCGACAACGAGGTTCAGACTATCAAGAACTACGTCGGCCAGAACCTGTTCAAAAAAGACGAGGCGCAGAACGAGCAACTGGGCTCCAAGATCGTAAGCGGCATCACGTCGACGGCGGTGTTCGCGGCCGGCGGCGCGGCCGGCAGAGCGGCGGGCCTTGCTCCATTCCTGACGACTGCCGTTCTCGGTGCCCTGCCGCAGGGCGAACAGCAGCTCCAACAGGCCAAGAGCGCGGCAGACATCAATCCGCTGTACGCTCAGGCTTGGATGAAGAACCACGGGCTCAAGGTCACTGCCGAGCAGGCGAATGACCTTGTGAAGTGGTCGATGTTTGCGACCGGTCTGGGCATCGGCACATCGGAAGCGGTCCCCATCGGCCACATGTTCCAACGGCTGGAGAAGGCGACCGGCGGCGGTTTGACGCGCTATATCGGCCTTGTCGCCGCGCAGGCCGGCGAAGAAGCCATTCAGGAGGGGGTTCAGCAGCTTCTCCAAAACACAGCGACCCGTCTGTTTCTGGATCCCAATCAGGAGATCACCAAGGACGTCGCCGAAAACATGCTCGTCGGCGCCATTTCCGGCGGCGTCGTTACAGGCACTATCGCCGCGCCATCGAGCCTGTCGGACAGCATTTCTGCCGTTCGGACCCGCCTGAATGTGCCGGTCCCCGACACCTCTCCCGTTCCCAACGAAAGCATCATGGAGCAGGCCGGCGCGCCGGCGGCCGCGCAGACGGCCGAAGCTCCCGCCACGCCTCCCGTGCCGGAGGCGGCGGGGCCCGCACCGTCCGCACAGCGGCAGGCTCCCGCAACCCCATCGTCCGTTCAGAAGGAGCTTGGTGTCGGTTACGTCGAGGCCAGTCGGGTTGCCGCCGAGCGCAATCTTCACGAGCCGGCCCCGGCTGAACCCGCCTCCCCGGACGATCAGACCGCGATCCTGCGCGCCTACGGCTACACCGACGAGCAGATCAGCGACATGTCGGAAACCCAGCGGGCCGCCGAAATCGCCGAAGCTCTCGATGCAGGCGTCGAGCCGGCCGCGGCGGAAGCCGTCGACAAAGGCATGCCGTTGGCCGGCGCTGTGGCCGCGCAGGAGGCCACCGCTGCGCCTGCCGAGCCCGTTGACTGGGGTATGGACGACCACGTCGTCGGCACGCGCCAGATGCCGGTCCAACCCGAAACGGCCGCCGACATCGCGGCGTCAGCGGGCGTCGTGAACCCTGAGCCGACCGAGGCGCAGAAAGCAGCGGGCAACTACCGCAAGCAGCACGTGAAATGGAACGGTCTCGACATCACCGTCGAGAACCCGAAAGACTCGACCAGATCCGGCAAAGCGCCAGACGGAACGGAATGGTCGGTCGAAATGCCGGGCCACTACGGCTACCTGAAGCGGACTCGCGGCGCCGACGGCGACCAGGTCGACGTCTATATCGGGGATCATCTCGACCCCACTGCCCCGGTTTTCGTGGTCGATCAGAAGGACCCGGCGACCGGGAAATTCGACGAGCACAAGGTCGTCATGGGGGTGCCGAACGAGGCGGCGGCCCGGGCACTGTACGAGCGCGGTTTCTCCGACGGCAAGGGAGCCGAACGGCTCGGTACCATCTCGGAGATGACGCCGGACGAGTTCAAGGCTTGGCTTCGGGAAGGCGACACGACGAAACCTGTCGTGAAGACCAAGGAGGTCAAAGCGCCGGCGCAGCCGAAGAGCGCCGAGCCCATGTCGCTCCTGCAATTCATCGCCAGCATGGGCGGGCTCAAGCCCGATGACATCGCCACGCGCGGCGATCTGAAGGCGATGGACCTCGATGGCAGGCATCGCGTTCACGTCCCCGGCCGCCGCGGTTTCTTCGGCGTCGTTCGCCCCAACGGCATGTCGCTCGATTACATGCGCGAGGCCGCCCAGGAGGCCGGCTATTTCGCGGCCGACGACCCGAACGCGCCCCCCACCTCGTCCGTGCGGGATTTCCTCAATGCGATCGAAGACGAATTGCGAGGAAAGCGGCTGTACCCGCAGGGCTTTGAGGGCCATGTCCCCGCCCGCGAACAGGCGCTGATCGACGAGCGGATCGACGCTCAGAACACCGACTATGAAGCACAGCTTGAGGAAAACCGGAACGAGATCCGGCAGATGCTCGCGGACGTGGGGATGCCCCCTGTCACGAGTGAGGAAGACCTGAACCTCGCTGCCAAGATTATGTACGACGAGGGCCTTGATCCCGACGATGCTCTGGAACGGGCTTTTATCCGCAGCGTCAATGCCGTTGAGGACGACGGCGCGCCTGTCGTGACTCAGAACAGGATTTCGGATACATACGACTTTGGAGCAATCGATGCTGTTCAGCGCCAGCCAACACATGAAGATGTCGAAGTTTCTTCGCCAGAAGGCGATGGAAACCGACGACCCGGTCAAGAAGGCCGACCTGCACAGTCGGGCGATGACAGCGCTCGCGCTGGCCAAGCTCGCGGCAAACCCCGCGAAAGTGAAGCGCTTCAAGAAGCCGAGCGAGCCCAAGAAGCCTCGGATGGACGGTCTGCCCCCGATCAAGGGGTAATCGCCGGCGAACCCGCGGTTGAATACGACGCCACTCCTGCCGGTCAGCAGAGCGTTCTGCCTGGCGCGGGGAGGATCAGCGACGGTGAACTCGCCCAGCGCAAGGTCGACGAGCGGCTGAAACCAGCAGTCGCCCAGAAGGCGGCCGACGAAGGCTTGTTCGGAGATGAGAGCAAGCAAACTGACCTGCTCGACCGTGTTGCCGCAAACGCTGGCAAGGCGCCGAAGGAGCGCCGCACGGACATCGGAACCAACGCCGACGGGCAGACCATCTATGAGGACGCCCGCGGGGTCCGCTCCATCGTGGAAGACGGCGTCCGCCTGACGGAAACGGTCTCAATCAAACCCGACGGCACCATAGCGGTGGCCCGTGATGACGACCGTTTCAGGCCGGTCGATACGCCGCCACGACCCCAGAATGTTGAAACGACCGAGGCCCGCGAAAGCGGGCCTTCTGATTCAGAGGCCAAGGCGACGTCCCTCGCCGATCTCTTTGCGCGAAAGCTGCTCGCGGGCGAGAAATTCGCGAACATCCTCGCGGCCCGACGCCTCGCGAAGGAGAACTTCGGCATCACCGACGCAAAGACGGTCGAAGAGCAGATCGAGCTTGGCGTGGTGCGCGCGGCGAGAGAGATCGTCGCCCAGGCCGGGCCGCGGGCCCGCAGCCAGGTTTATCGGGATCTGGTCGAACTCTATGGCTCGCAGCCGAAACTTGGCACCCGCACCTCAACGTCGATGCGCGACCAAGCGTTTTCGACCCCCGTCCCGCTCGCCTATCTCGCCTCCCGCCTCGCAGGTGTGGAGAAAGCCGACGTGGTATTCGAGCCGGCCGCAGGCAACGGTGCGCTGCTGATCGAGGCCAATACCGATCAGACTGTCATTGCGAACGAGATCAATCCAACGCGCGCCGAGAACCTGAAAACCTTCGGCTTCAACACCACCCGCACGGACGCATCTCGGCCCACACAGGCTGCCGCAATCCATCAGGATATGGACGGCGCTGACGTCGTCATCGCTAACCCGCCGTTCGGAGCGCTGAAGGAAGATGGCGCGTCGCAGGTCTTCGACCTCTCCGATATCCAGCGCGGCTACAAAACCACCCAGATCGACCATGCGATTGCCCTGCGCGCCCTGTCCGCCCTCCGGGACGACGGTCGCGCAGTTTTGCTGGTCGGTGGCCTCAACAAGATGAAGGAGAGCCGCGAGGCCCGTTCAGACGGCTACAACGCGAAGGACAAACGAGAATTCTACAAAACGCTTTACGACCGCTACAATGTGGTCGACCATTTCACCGTGGCAGGCCAGCTCTACGAGCGTCAGGGAGCGGGCTGGCCGGTCGACGTCATCGTGATCGATGGCAAGGGGAAATCCGCCCGTGCCCTGCCCGCCGTCGATGTGCCAAGGACTTACACTGCCTGGGACCAACTCGGAGAGCTGATCAATGACAACCCCGTTCGCGCGAATGAGGGATCGCCTCGCGAAGAAAATGGAAGAACTGCTCGAGGAGACGCTTCCCGAGGAGCGGGACTGGCAGATGGCGGAGTGCATCCGCCTGCTCGACGAGGGCGGATTTCTGGACAACACGCCGAGCCAAAGGACGCCACGGGGGTTCGCACAGGAGGTGTTCGAACCCTACATGGGGACAGAGAGGCTGATCGAGATCGCGGTGCGGAACAACTTCAACCCGAAGCACGCCGAGACGCCGGACGATCTGATCCTGCGCATGCTACCGAGCGACGGGCACCTCGAGTAGAGCAGGAAACCGAACGCCAAGTCGCCTACAAGCCGAACTCGACGAAAACCGACAGCCTCGGAACACTGGTCCCGGTCAACATGCAGACTTCGCTCCAAGAATCCTTGGAGCGGGTCCGCGACCGCGTCGGCGACCTCGACGATTTTGTCGCTTCTGAGCTTGGTTATCGTCCGGACGAGCTCGCGCATTATTTCGGCGCGGAACAGGTGGATGCCCTCGCCCTTGCGATCGACAACCTGCGCCGCGGCAAGGGCTTTATCATTGGCGATCAGACCGGAATCGGCAAAGGCCGAGTCAACGCAGCGATTATCCGTTGGGCGATCAAGAACGATCGCATCCCAGTCTTCGTCACCGAGAAGGCCAATCTCTACGGCGACATGTATCGCGATTTGCAGGACATCGGCATTTCCGATGGTTTCCTCGATGATCCGCCGCGTATCCTCGTGACGAATGCCGACGCCAACATTCCGATGACCGACGATGGCAAAGTCGTTGTCCGGACGCCTGTCGCCAAGCTGCACAACGGTGAGCTGGCCGCGCTGAACCTGTCGAACTTCAACGAGAAGTACGACGTCGTGTTCACCAACTACAGTCAGATGCAAACGGTGAAGGGTGCGACTACGGCGCGGCGCGACTTCCTTTCGCGCATCATCTCGAACTCCGTTCTGATCTTTGACGAGTCCCACAACGCCGGCGGTCAGGCGCAATCCCGCGCAGCCGTCGGAGAAAAGGCTGATCGCGCTGGTTACTCCCGCGAGCTCGTGGCTCGCGCGAATGGCGTCTTCTATTCGTCGGCCACCTATGCCAAGCGCCCCGACGTGATGGACCTCTATGCCGCCACCGACATGAGCATGGCGGTTCCAAACCCGTCGGATCTCGGTGAGGCGATCGACAAGGGCGGCGTGCCGATGCAGCAGGTGGTCGCCACCATGCTTGCGCAGGCCGGCCAGTATGTGCGCCGTGAGCGGTCCTTTGCGGGCATCTCCTACGAAACCCCCGTGATTTCGGTGAACCGGGAAGCCTATGACGGGATCTCCCGCGCCCTCGCGCAGATCCAGCAGTTCTCCGAGCACGTCAAAACCATCTCCGAAACGATCGATGAGGATCTGAAGGCGGCCGCCGCCGGCGTGGCACATGACAATTCCGTCGGCGATGCAGGCGCGAAATCCGTCGCCTTCACCTCTGTCATGCACAACATCATCAGCCAATTGCTCTTGGCGATGAAAGCGAAAGGCGCATCGATCCTCGCCATCGAGGCCATTCGGGACGGCAAAAAGCCCGTCATTACCTTGGCCAACACGATGGAGTCCTTCTTCAAGAACTACGCCGACGAGATCGGCGCCACCGCCGGTCAACCATTCGATGCGACCTTCGGTGACGTCCTCATGCGATACCTCGACCGCACGAGGACGCTTCTGATCAAGAAGCCGTATTCCACTGAAACCGAGCGAAAATACCTCACTGACGGGGAACTCGGATCAATCGGCACGGCCCTCTACAAGGAGACGCGGGACGCGATCAGGGACATCGATCTCGCGGACCTGCCCGTCTCTCCGATCGACGCCATCAAGCGCGACATTCAAGCGGCTGGGTACAGCGTTGGGGAGATCACCGGCCGCGGCACCGTCGTCGACTATTCAGGTCCCGAACCCGTCCTGAAGGCGCGCCCTGGCCGGGAGACCTCGATCCGTGGCCGCCGCGAAACCATCGCAGCATTCAACAGCGGCGATCTTGATGCCGTGATCCTGAACCAGGCTGGCGCCACCGGCCTCTCGCTGCATGCGTCTGAAAAGTTCAAGGATCAGCGCCGCCGCAAGATGATCATCGCGCAGGCAGAAGCCAACATCGACACCCACATGCAGATGCTGGGGCGCGTTCATCGAACCGGCCAGGTGATCACCCCGGAATACGATCAGCTCGTTGCCGACATCCCGGCCGAGAAGCGGCCTGCCGCCGTTCTCGCGAAGAAGATGGCATCGCTGAATGCCAGCACAACGGCATCACGCGGCGGCGCGCTGACCGCCAAGGACGTTCCGGACTTCATCAACCAATACGGCGACATGGTCGCCGCCTCCTACATCGCCGAGAACCCGGAGATGAACCGTCGGCTCGGCGATCCCGTGAAGTTCAAGGAGAATGGCGGCCTCGAGATTGCCGACGTCATGCGGAAGATGACGGGCCGCATCCCTCTCCTGCCCTTGCACGAGCAGGAAGAGCTCTACGAGCTGCTGGAAGCCGAATATGACGCCTTCCTGAAACAGATGGAGGCGGCCGGCGAAAACGCCCTTGAGGCGAAAACCTACGATTTCAAGGCCCGCACGCTGGAAAGCCACGAGGTTGTCGGTCCGAAGGCTGATCCTCGTTCGCCGTTCGGCGCGCCTGTCGTGATCGAGAAGGTCTCCGTTGTCCGGCTCGGCAAGCCCTATCCATCGCATGAAGTGGTCGAAAGGGTCTTCAACACCATCAACGATCGTGACGGATTCGCGCCGGCGGAAATCACCAAGGAGAACGCCGCGGAGCGGTACACAGCACTGCTCGCTACGGCGGCGTTCAAGAACCCGTCTGTCGCGCTGGAGCCCTACAAAACCGCACTGGCGGACTTCGCGGACTATCGGCGCCGTGTGATCGACAAACTTCCGGACGCGTCACGTCAGGAGAAAGAGGCCACCAAACTCGACGCCATCGGCGATCGGTGGAAGGAGGTGATCGGCATGATGCCGATCGGTCAGCGGGTCACTTTCAAAACCGCGACCGGGAACCTCACCGGGATCATTCTCAAGATCGAACAGAAGGGCCAGCCGAAAAATCCGCTGGCCCTTTCTTCTTGGAAGGTCACGGCCGCAATTGCTGACGCCACGCGCCAGATTACCATCCCCGTCTCCCGTCTGTGGCCCGATGGCAAGGCCGACTCCGAAGACCAGTTTGCCGTCGAGGTCGCCCCCTTCTGGATCGAGCCAGCCCAGCAAACGCTGGATCGCTTCGATCACATGCAGGGCCAGACCCGCGAAGAGCGATACATCGCCACCGGCAACCTGCTCGCCGCCTATGACTGGCTCAACAACAAGGGCCGGATCATCAACTACACCGACGAGGATGGCGCGATCCGTCAGGGCATCCTCACGAGCCCGGAATTCGACCTTCAATCATTCGCCGACGAGAAGCCGACTGTTCTGGGTACCGCGCCGGAGGTGATGAACTGGCTGAAGGTCAATCGCGGCAAGACGATCTGGTCAGAGGATCAGGTGGTTCGCGCGACCCTGCTGCAAAGCGGGAAGCTCGTCATCGCCACTGAGGGAGCGAAGAAGACCGGCGGCAAATTCTATCTCGATCGGGCGCTGACAGACCTTACCGGCGACTTCATCAAGTCCGGTGGCGCGATGCGCGCCGACACTTGGAGCCACCACGAAGCGGCGATCGATCGCTTGCAGAAGCTGGGCGCGGTCTTCGCAGCGCGGAAAGAACCTGCGGGAACTCGAGCGGACGTCAAATACTCAATCCGCCCGGCATCATCGTCGCTCAAGGGAGTCGGCATCCACGCGGACGGCCTCACCAAAGCGCTGGGCATCCCGAACGGGATCTTCTGGGCGAACTACGAGCATCTAGCGAAAAAGCACCCGGAGTATTTCAAGAGCCCGGAAGACGCCCGAGATCACGTCGAGCTGGTTCTGTCGGAACCAGACGTGGCAATTCCTCAGCGCAACGGCTTCATCGATCTTGTCGCGAGTGGCAGTGTGGATCGCCTGGTCGGCTTCAGGGCGGTCTTGCGCGGCGGCCGCTACAACATCAGCACGGCTTACGTGCTGGACCCCGGACAACTCGAGCGCATGAAAAAAGGCGCGACCCAAGCCGGTGGGACGGTCCTGGAGTTAAATGTTCCAGGTGTCATTGATCCGGCGGGCCGCACTGACGAATATAGCCGAGTTGACTACCCCGGACAAGGCAACGCCGAAGTCGCGGCGGCCCACCGCGCTCGGATCGAGGACGCGCTGTCCGCAGTGGTCAGCAAAATCGCCGGTCCCGACGTCGCGGTCCGTTTCGTGGACACCCATCCCCTCGAAGTCGCGCCGCGCGGCTGGGGCGCCGTGGGCGAGGAAGCGATCACGGCACGCGGCTCCTACGTCCCTGCCCGCGATCTGATCACCATCGCCATGGCCGATCCCCGGCACCCGATCACGGGGGTTTTGGACACGGCGTTCCATGAGGCGTTTCACGCCGTCGAAAATCGGCTTTTGACCAATCAGGAGATGGAGATCCTTCGCCGCGACGAACCGCGCCTTCGCGGTCTCGTGAGGGAGGTGTTCGGGTTCGACGCTCGCGAGATCGGGACGATCGCCGACTATGAGATCCGCGCGATGGCATTCGAGCACTATGCCTCGACCCGCGCGCGCGGTGAGCACCCGGTCGGGATGCACGTTGGCATTCGGCGCGCGTTTGAGCGGCTGCGCGAGATCTTCGCTCGGACGGCGAACTATCTCCGCGGTCTCGGCTTTCGGAGCGCCAACGATGTCTTTGCCCAGGTCTATGAGGGCGGCGTCGCAGATCGTCCGAGGACCAGCGGCGGCGCGCAGATGCCACGCTTCAATGTCCGCCCGGAGGTCCGATCGCCGCTCACTCCCAAGGGCGACCTCAACAATTTCCGCTCCTTTGACCCCCTGCCCGAAAACTGGCGGGAATGGTGGGCCCGCCCGGATCTGAAATGGGGCGACCGTGTCTGGGGCATGATCGACGCCGCATTCCTGCCCGCGAACCGCGCGCTCGGCGACCGCTATGTCGACATGCGGCGGATGCAGGCGGCGGTTGAGATGACCGGCAAGCCGATCACCCAGAATATCGACATGGCTTTGAACGCCACGTTGTTCGAGGGGCGCGTCGAGAAGCGGCTGAAGGACTATTGGCTGAAGACTTGGAAGCCGGTGCTGGCGCGCGCCGGCGCGGCCGGGATCAGCCGCGAGGATCTGCACACCTACCTCTACGCACGGCACGCGCCGGAGCGGAACGCGCACATCGCCGAGATCAACCCGGAGATGCCTGACGGCGGCTCGGGAATGACCAACGACGAGGCGCGCGAGGTCATGGAGCGGTTTGCTGATCGTCGCCCGGCCCTTGAGGCCGCAGCGCGCGAGATCGACCAGATCGTCCGCACAGTGCGCTCCATGATGGTCTCCGACCAGCTCGAGCACGAGGGCACGATCCAAGGTTGGGAGAACGCCTATCAATTCTACGTGCCCCTTCAGGGCTTCGAGGCCGGCGACGAGACGATGGCCGCCGTCCCTGGGCGTTCGAGCGGGTTCGATGTCCGCGGCGCCGAGACCCGGCGAGCACTCGGCCGATCGTCGAAGGCCGACGACATCCTGTCCAACCTGTTCCTCATGGGCGAACGGACCATCATCCGCGGCGAGCAGAACCGCGTCGGCCGCTCTGCAATGCGGTTCATGCAGTCGAATCCGCAGCCCGACCTCTACACGGTGCATCGCTCCGAGCGCGTTTTCACCGAAGGACGCCGGGAGGCAATCACCGAACAGGATCTAGACCTCCTGCTCGGCGAGCGGCCGGTCACGGTCCAGCGGATCAACAAGGAGACGGGCCTTGTCGAAACGGTGACGAAGATCGCGTCTCCGTTCGCAAAGGACTCCTTCGCCGTGAAGGTCGGAGGGCACACCTACTACATCCAGATCAAGCATCCGGGCATGCTCCAAGCATTGAAAAATGTCGGCGTGCAGCGGTTGCCGGGCTTGGTGCGCGCGCATGCCTGGCTGACGCGGCAGTTCTCAGCGTTCCGCACCGCACGCAACCCAGACTGGTTCGTCTCGAACCTCTTCCGCGACGTTCAGGATGCCGCCTACACCCTTTCGGCAGAGCAGCGCCAAAGCCTGCTCAAGCACTTCGCCGCCAATGTCGGCTCCCTGCGGACCTATATCGGCGCGGTCCAAGGCGAGATGATGGAGGGACAGGGCCGCATCGGCGCGTGGGCGCGGCGTTCGCTGTCCGAAAAGAAGGGCGCGAAGCTCTATGAGGACTGGAAGCAGGCGGGCGGCCAGATCGCGTTCATGGGCCTGCATGACCTTGATGCCGCAAAACGAGAGATCGAGGCGGCATTCAATGCGACCAAGGAAAGCCGGGCCAAGACGGCCGCGATGGCCGGCCCGCGGGCGGCGCAAAACATCCTGAAAAGCATCGAATTCTTCAATGGTGCGATCGAGGCCGGCACGCGCCTCGCAGTCTACGATGCGGCGCTCAAGGCCGGGATGACCCGTGCCAAAGCGGCACAACTCTCCAAGGAGTCGACCACAAACTTTAACCGCAAGGGCATCTACAGCCCGTTCATCAACTCGTTCTATGCGTTCTTCAATGCCCGCGTTCAGGGCGCGACGAAGATCATCCGCCTGCTCCGCACATCCAAAATGGCCCGGCGTGCCGCGATTGGGCTGGCGCTTGGCGGCTTCGCGGCCACCATGTGGAATCTCGCGGCATCGCCCGATGACGAGGAAAAGAAGAAGAAATATGCCCAGCGCAAGTATTGGGAGCGCGAGCGCTATTTCATCTTCTACATGCCGGGCCGCGAAGAGCCCTTCCGGATGCCGATGGGTTACGGCCTTCAGGTGTTCTGGATGTTCGGTGAGAACCTGGCGATGCTGTCGCAGGGCCAGATCACGCCGGCGCAGGCCGCGGCAAACTATCTGTCGACTTTGGTCGGTGCCTTCTCCCCGATCGGCGCGGAAGGTGCGCCGACCGATCCGGGCACATGGCTCAGGCTGATCATGCCGAGCATCGAAATGCCGCTGCTCGAGCTGACGACCAACGAGAACTGGCGTCGCAAGCCGATCCACCCCAAGCATGGCGGCGTCGGCGAGCCGCGCAGCCAGCAGCATTTCTCGACCACCTCGCCGACCGCCATCGACATTGCGCAATTCCTCAACAGCGTCACTGGCGGCAATGCCTTCACGCCCGGCAAGATCGACGTCTATCCGGGCGACGTGCAGTATCTCTGGGAGTTCGCCGGTGGCGGCCTCGGCCAGACAGCCGACCGGACCAACACGATGCTGCGAAATTGGGTCAATGGCGTCCCGACCCCTGCCAACCAGATCCCGATCGTTCGGCATTTCATCGGGCAGGACGTCAAACAGTCATCGACGGAATCGTTCTACGAGGACCGCACGAAGGTGCAGGAAGGCATGGCGCGGGTCCGCCGGGCGCTTAACAACGACGACCCGGCCAAGGATGCCGATGCCCGTCGCACGATCGAGGACGGCTATCAGCGGTTCGACATCCGGCCCGGGAAGCGCAAGGGAACGATTGCCTCGGACGCCGAAGCGACCTTCCGGGAGGCCACCAAGGAGCTGTCGGACCTGCGGGGCCAGGAGGCCCAGGTGCGTGCCGATCCGAAGATGAGCCGGAAGGAGAAGGCGGACCTGATCGAGATCATCCGCGACAACATGCAGCAGGTCCAGAACGAGGCCCGGAAAGCCTATCGGGAGATGCGCCCGAGCCCGTGAACAGACCGCGAAACCCGATTGCTAACAGGATTGCTAACAAATTGCTAACAGGGTTTTCGCGGCCTAAAATTTTCCGAGGCATTTCAAGGGTTTAGATGGTCGGAGCGGCGGGATTTGAACCCACGACCCCTAGTCCCCCAGACTAGTGCGCTAACCGGGCTGCGCCACGCTCCGTATGCCGTTCGGCGAAGACTGCTTAGGGAATATATCGCCGTCATGCAAGGCATGAATGGTGTTCTTGCAGGCAAGCCTGCCAAAAAAACGAAAGGGGGCGGCCGCCGCGGCCGTTTATCCCCAAACCGGGACCCCGAAACCGGGGGGCTAGCCCAGCAATGGCCCGCGCCGCGAACCGACGCGAGCCCCGCTGGTCGTCTCTCAGCGCCGGGTGTCGAGCGACACACCGAGCTTGAAGGCCTTCGCAGCCGTCGCGCCGGGGGTCCGCATCAATTCCTTGGCGATCTTGGCAACCGGGGTCTTCGCCTTGGCGAGAGCCTTCAGCTGGCGCACGTCTTCCTTGGTCCACTCGCGGCGAACCATCTTGGTGGTCTTCGCCTTTGCAGCGGGAGCCGCCTTCGTCACCTTCGCGGTCTTGGCCACCTTAGCAGTCTTGGCAACCTTAGCAGTCTTGGCAACCTTAGCAGTCTTGGCAACCTTCGGGGCCTTCACGGCCTTGGCGACCTTCGGTGCCTTGGCGGCCTTAGCAACCTTCGGAGCCTTCACGGCCTTGGCAACCTTCGGAGCAGCTGCACCCTTGGCGACCTTCGGAGCCTTCACGGCCTTCGCGGCCTTGGCGGTCTCGGTCTTGGCAGCCTTCACGGCCTTGGGGGCCTTGGCAGTCTTGGTCGAGGTCTTGGACACTTTGGTTACCGTAGTTGGTGCCGGTGATTTCTTTGCTTTCTTGGCCATACTGGCTCCTTTCACTCGAAAAACCGCTTCTAACACAAACTTTCTATTTCACAACAAGAGCACAGCTTGGTTTGTTCTCTTTCTTCGAAGAATTTCTTCTTCAAGCTCCACTTTTTCGAGGCAGCGGTACGAAAGTCGGCGCATAGATCCTAACAAACCCGTGATGTCTCCATTCCGATCGACGTTCTGATCGCATGCCGACCTTCTTCCGACCGAGCAATGTGCAAGGCAAAAACGGAAGATAAGGATGCGAGGGTGACGCAAGGCTGTCGTTTAGCCCTTGAGGTCGTCGCAGTTCGTCGCTTATCCTTCCCGTAACGAAGACATAGCTGCCGACACAAGGCAGAAAATGGGAGGAAGAAACGTGAACACACGTATTGCATCTCTGTGTCTCTTCGCGACCTCGGCGCTTCTTGTCGCCGCTCCAGCTCAAGCCAATCAGCTCAGAATGATGACAGGCCCCCAGGGCGGATCGTGGATTCCGCTTGGCGGCCAGCTCAAGGACATGTGGGAGAAGTCCATCCCCGGCCTGTCGGTTCAGGCCGCACCCGGCGCGGGCATCGCCAACGCGCGCGCCGTTGATGAAGGCAAGGCCGATGTCGGCTTCGGCAACTCGATCTCGACGGTCGATGGTGTCGCAGGGCGTCCGCCCTTCCCCAAGGCGACCACCAATGTGTGCAATCTCGCCACCCTTTATCCGCAATACTACCAGCTCGTTGCCAATGCCGACTCCGGCATTAGCAAAGTCGCGGACATGAAGGGCAAGGCCATCACCACCCAGCAACGCGGCAACACCGGCGAGCTGATCACGCGCCAGCTCCTCGAAGTCAACGGCATCACCTATAACGATGTCAAAGTGAGCTTCGTGGGCTACACCGACTCCGTAAACCAGATGAAAGACGGGCACGCCAGCGCCTTCGGGCTCGGCACCCAGATCCCCGCCGGTACCATCATGGACCTCGCGGCCTCGCGCGACATCGTCATGATCGACCAGTCGGACAGCTACGAGAAGATCCGCAAGCTCAATCCGGGCTATACGCTGCGGACGATCCCGAAGGGCACCTATCCCAAGCAGGACAAGGACGTTCAGGTGATCGCCTATGCGACCCACCTTTTCGTTTCCTGCAAGCTGCCTGAAGATCAGGTCTATGCAATGGCCAAGGCGATCGCGGCCAACACCCAGCTGATGGCAACCGTCGCCAAGGACATCGGTGCCCTGACGCCGGCCGGAATGGCCGAAGACATCGGCGTGCCGTTCCATCCCGGCGCGGCGAAATTCTACAAAGAATCCGGCGTGACCGTGAAAACGAATTGACCATAAACGCCGGCGGACACCCATCCGCCGGCGTTTTTCTTGCTGCCCTCACCCGTGACAGGACTGACGCGCATGCCCGGTAAATTCGAATTCAGCTACAGCAACATCGTAAGGCTGGCGATCACGGTGCTCTCCGTCGCCATGGTCGCCTATCACGTCTGGGCCATCGCTTTCGGCTCGCCCGAAGCAGTCTGGTATCGCGGCACGCACCTGCTCTTCGCTGTGCTTCTGGTCTTCCTTCTTCATCGCCGCAACGGCGCCATCGAAGGCCTGCCCACGGTGCTGGATCTCGTGCTCCTTGCCCTGGCAGTCGCGCCGATCCTCTATCTGTTCGTGAATTACGAATACGTTATCAACCGCATCTTCTATGTCGATGATCTCACCCCGCTCGACATGACGATGGGCGTGCTGATGACCATCATGGTGCTGGAAGCGACACGGCGCGTCATCGGCCTTGCGCTGCCGATCACCGCGCTCGTATTTCTTGCCTACGGCCTGTTCATTGCGAGACTCGCGCCCGAGCAGCTCATCGACCAGCTCTATATGACCACCGAAGGCATTTTCGGCATCCCGCTGTCGGTGTCGGCGGCCTATGTGCTGATCTTCGTTCTGTTCGGCAGCTTCATGGAGCGCACCGGAACGGGACAGCTCTTCATGGACTTCGCCATGAGCCTCACCGGCCACACCGCCGGCGGCCCGGGCAAGGTGTCCTGCGTCAGCTCCTCGCTGTTCGGCACCATCTCCGGCAGCGCCGTCGCCAACGTCATGGTCGATGGCCCGATCACCATCCCGCTGATGAAGCGTTCCGGCTTTCCAAAGCCCTTTGCGGCGGGCGTCGAAGCGGTCGCCTCCACCGGCGGGCAGATCATGCCGCCGATCATGGGCGCGGCCGCCTTCGTGATGGCCGAGTTCATCGGCGTGCCTTACGGGCAGGTCGTGATCTGGGCGCTGATCCCCGCCATCCTTTATTATGTCGCATGCTTCTCGGCGGTGCATTTTGAAGCAAAGCGCCGCGGCCTCGTCGGCGTGCCGCGCAGCGAACTGCCGCGCATGCGCGATGTGATGGCGCAGCGCGGGCATATGTTCCTGCCGGTGCTTTCCATTCTCGTCGTGATGTATTCGGGCTTCAGTGCGCCGATGGCCGCGCTCGCGGGCGTCGCCGCCTGCTTCCCGGTCGCTGCCCTCAGCCGCACCACGCGTCACTATGTGACCTGGCGCAACTTCATCGGCGCATGCGTCGACGGCGCGCAGAACGCACTCACCGTCGCCCTCGCCTGCGCGGCTGCGGGCGTCATCATCGCGGTGGTGACCCTGTCGGGCCTCGGCATCGTCTTCACCCAGTTCGTCGTCGATCTCGCATCGAACTATCTGTTGATCGCGCTGATCCTGACGATGATCGCCGGCATCGTGCTCGGCATGGGCATGCCGACGACGCCGGCTTACATCATCATGACGGCGCTTCTCGTGCCGGCGATCATCAAGTTCGGCGTCGTCGTGCCAGCGGCGCATATGTTCGCCTTCTACTTCGCCGTCCTCTCGGCGATCACGCCGCCGGTCGCGCTCGCGATCTTCGCGGCGGCCGGCATCGCCAAATCCGGCATCTGGGAAACCGGCGTCGCCGCCATGCGCATCGCGGCGACGAGCTTCATCATCCCGTTCATGTTCGTCTACGAGCCGGCGCTTCTGATGATCGGCGACTGGCCGACCATCATCTGGAAGAGCTGCACCGCGGGCTTCGGCGTAATGCTGTTCGCCGCCGGCCTGCACGGCTACTTCATCACGCACTCGAGGCTGTGGCAGAGCCTGCTGCTGGTGGCGGGCGGGTTGATGCTGATCGATCCCGGCTACGTCACCGACCTGATCGGCGCGAGCTGCGCCGTCATCGTCGCGGCGACGCAGTACTTTGGCAAACGTGCGCCGCAGCTCGCTCCGGTGAAGAACGTAATCAGCGACTGATCAGAAGACCATCGCCTCAACAGACCCTCGCCCGCCGGAAAGCCTCCGGCGGGCGATGTCTTTGCACTGAGCATTAGCGCCGCCGCAAACCCGGCTTGCGCAAGGCACGGAGAACCGCGGCAGCCACTGCAAGCTGAAGCCACGACGACGACTGCAACAGCAGCAATCGACATTGCGCGCGCGACAACCACGGCCAGCGAACACAGCGGCGCGCTCGTGATGACGAATTGAGATAATCGGGGGTGTTCAGCCGATCGGCTCACCGACCAGAGCGCCCTGCGCCGCAGGCAGCTATTCCGGCTTCGAGGTCGGCGGATTGGCGAAGGCCGCATCGATCAGCTTGCGGCAGGCGAGCAGGTCTTCCAGCGCCGCCTTCAGCCGCTCGGTCTGGGCCTGCGACAGTGCGCCGGGCCCGCCCACCGGTGCCGCCGGCCGCGCGGACGCGCCATACTCAAACTCCTGCTGCCGGTCGCGCTCCGGCTCGCGCGGGCGCGCTTGCATCGGCGCGGCCGCCACCTGCCGCTGCTGCTCGGCATCGGAGCGTGTCAGGTTCGAGCGCGAGAACACCGGCTCGGCTCGCGCCGTCGCGGGGCGCGCGGCGGGCTGCTCAGGCTCCTCATCGGGATCATCGGCATCGATCTCGAGCTGGTCGATATCGTCCTCGACGTCGATTTCGGCCGGGACCTGCGCGTCATCGGCCTCGTCGTCATCGTCATGGTGCGTCGGCGCGGACGACGGGCGGGACGGCTCGCGGGCAGCAAAATCGTCCGCCGCATCGTCGGCGCCGCCGCGCTGCACCGGCCCGCCGTCAGCCAGCGCCTGAACCGACCGGACGCCCTGCTCTTTAAGAATTTTTTGAACGCCGCGGATCGTATAGCCTTCGCCGTACAGGAGGCGCCGGATGCCGCGCAGCAAATCGACATCTTCCGGGCGATAGTAGCGGCGGCCGCCGCTACGCTTCATCGGCTTGATCTGATTGAAGCGCGTTTCCCAGAATCTCAGCACATGCTGGGGAATATCGAGATCGTCAGCGACCTCGCTGATAGTTCGAAAGGCATCAGGCGCCTTATCCAATACCAGTTCCCCCGCAAAATCAGTCCGTCGCCTTGCCGTTACAGTTGATCCGTTCCTTCAGGATCGCCGATGGCTTGAACACCATCACGCGGCGTGGCGAAATCGGCACTTCAGTTCCGGTTTTCGGGTTGCGGCCGATCCGCTCGCCCTTGTTGCGAACGATGAACGACCCGAACGACGACAGCTTCACGGTCTCGCCCCGCTCGAGGCAATCCGTGATCTCTTTCAGCACCAGCTCCACAAAAGCCGACGACTCAGTCCGCGACAGGCCAACCTTGTTGTAGACGGCCTCGCACAAATCAACGCGTGTGACGGTTTTTCCAGTCATCGCCTGCCCCAACTCACGGCGAAACAATTTCTCGCCTGAAACTAAGAGGTTAACACCGAGGGGTCAACAGCAACCCGCCACTTTCGCCGGCGCGGGATCGCCGAAAAGCTGCATTTTATTACCGTTACCAGCGAACCAGCGCCGATCCCCAGGTGAATCCGCCACCCATCGCCTCGAGCATCAGGAGATCGCCCTGCTTCACGCGGCCGTCGGACACCGCCTCGTTGAGCGCGAGCGGGATCGAGGCCGCCGAGGTGTTGCCGTGCTTGTCCACGGTCAGCACCACCTTTTCGGGCGCGATGTGCAGCTTGTGCGCGGAGGCGTCGATGATGCGCTTGTTAGCCTGATGCGGAATGAACCAGTCGAGGTCCTCCGCGGTCGTGCCGGTCGCGTTGAAGGCATCGACGATGACATCGGTGATCATGCCGACGGCATGGCGGAACACTTCGCGCCCCTCCATCCGCAGATGGCCGACGGTCTGGGTCGAGGACGGCCCGCCATCGACATAGAGCTTCATCTTGTGCCGGCCGTCGGAGCGCAGATGCGTCGTCAGAATGCCGCGATCCGCCGATGTCCCTGCCTGATCCTGCGCATCGAGCACCACCGCGCCCGCGCCGTCGCCGAACAGCACGCAGGTGCCGCGGTCGTTCCAGTCGAGAATGCGCGAAAACGTCTCCGCGCCGATCACCAGCGCACGCTTGAACGCACCGCTGCGCAGATACTGGTCGGCGGTCGCGAGCGCAAAGACGAAGCCGCTGCACACGGCCTGCAGGTCGAACGCCGCGCCGTGATGAATGCCGAGGCCAGCCTGAATCGTAACCGCGGTCGCGGGAAAGGTGTTGTCGGGGGTCGAGGTTGCAAGCACGATCAGGTCGATCGACTGCGCATCGACGCCTGCATGCTTGAGCGCCGCCTGCGCGGCCTTGAGGCCGAGATCCGAGGTGCACTCGCCGGGCGCTGCAATGTGACGCTCGCGAATGCCCGTGCGTTGCACGATCCATTCGTCGGATGTGTCAACCTTGGTCGCCAGCTCCGCATTGGTCAAAACCCGCTCGGGCAGATAGGCACCGCACCCCAACACGACCGAACGAATCACTGTCACGAGATGGCCTCCTGCACGGCTGGTCCTTGCGACAGCGCTGCATGTTCGAGATTAAGGGTGTGGTTGATCTTGTTGAGAAGATCGTAGCGGACCATGTCGTACCCGACGTCCACCGCAGACGCAAAGCCTTCTGCGTCGGTGCCGCCATGACTTTTTACGACAATGCCGTTCAGGCCGAGAAAAACGCCGCCATTCGAGTTGTTGGGGTCCATCTTCTCGCGGAGCGCGTCGAATGCCGGCTTGGCGAACAGGTAACCGATCTTCGTCCGCCAGCTCGACTTCATTGCCGTCTTGAGGAAGTCCGCGAGCTGACGCGCGGTGCCTTCGGCGGCCTTGAGCGCGATGTTACCGCTAAATCCTTCGGTGACGATCACATCCGCGGCGCCGCGGCCGATGCCGTCGCCTTCGACGAACCCGATGAAGTCGAAATCCGGCAGGTCGAGGCGGCGCAGCAGTTCAGCCGCCGCGCGAACCTCCTCGACGCCCTTGACCTCCTCGACGCCGATATTGAGCAGACCGACGGTCGGGCGTTCGCGGTTGAACAGCACGCGCGCCATAGCGCTGCCCATCACGGCGAGCGAAACGAGATGCTGGGCATCGCCGCCGATCGAGGCGCCGAGATCGAGCACCACGGAATCGCCGCGCATGGTCGGCCACTTCGCCGCGATCGCGGGCCGGTCGATGCCCGGCAGCATGCGCAGGTGGAAGCGCGACATCGCCATCAAGGCGCCGGTATTTCCCGCCGACACCGCGGCATCCGCGCGGCCGGCCTTCACCGCATCGATGGCCATCCACATCGAGGAGACCTTGCGGCCGCGCCGCAGCGCCTGGCTCGGCTTCTCCTCCATGCTGACGGCGACCGAGGAATGGACGATCTCGGACGCCGCCTTCAGCGCCGGGTGTCGTTCGATTTCCTGATTGAGCAGCGCGCTGTCGCCAAACAGCAGGAACGCGACGTCCGGGTGCCGGGCCAGCGATTTTGCGGCACCCGCAAGGACCACCGAACAGCCGTTATCGCCCCCCATCGCGTCGAGCGCTATCCGGACCTTCTTTGGCATAAAAAACCGATACCTTGATCTTCGCGATCACGACCAGTCGCAATCACGGATTGAATGGATCCCCATCCGCCACCACGCCGGCAGCGGAGGGAACCCGCGCAACAGCGGCGACAATAGCGCGTCGATCAGCCGACACAAACAGCCGACTCCCCGTCAGGCACAGGCTTACCGAGGCCTCTTGCGACCGGCGCTGCCCTTGCCGTGATCGTCATCGTCGGAGCCGGCTGCGGCCGAGGCCCCATCAGCGCCCTTGTCGCCTTTGCCAATAGAAGCCTCTTTAAGGACTTGCAAGGCGGCAAACGGATGTTCCTCCGGGTCCGGGCCAGTTACCTGTGGCTCGAACACCGCATCGGGCTTGCGGGGATAAGGATCGATCCCGAGGAACAGGTACTCGGCGGCGAGCTGGCCAAGATCGATTCTGCCGTTCTCGATCAGCTCCGGCGGGTCCTCCACCTCTTCATCGGGCGATGCCGGAGTGGGTGCCGGACGCTGCGCCGTCGCGGCTTCGTGCCCTTCATCGGGCACGAAGGTCAAGTCGAAGCTTTCGTCAATCTCGTTTTCCACCGGATCGAGCGTGACGACGCAGATCTGGCCGATGGAGGCCCGGACCCGGCCGCTGACCTCGACGCTGCCGCGCCGGCCGTGCTGCAGCTCGAAGGTCGCCCGCGCGCTGGTGATGTGCGGCAGGTCCGCGACCTTGGCGAGCGCGGCGCGGGTCGCGGCATCGGCCTCGATCTCGACCCGCTGCCCCGCCTCGGGGATCTGGGCGACGATGACGGGCATGCTCCACGGCAGGCGGTCTGGCGAACGGTGTCTGGTCATTGTGCTGCACCCTGGACGGCGGGATCGGGAAACTGCCAGGCTCCGCGCTGGAACGCGCCGTCCTCAACCTGATCGAGGCTCGCGACCGCCGCCGCCACATAGGCCGCCAGCCGATCGCCCGCGCGCGGATCGGGATCATTCAAAATGTTGCGGGCCACCGCGTCCGCCAGCGCAGCGGGGTCGCCCAGCGCCGCATCATACGCCTTCGAGCGGCCGTAGAAAGCCTCGCCGAAGGCCTGCATCTTTTTCGGCACGGTCAGATCGCCGACGCCCATTTCGCGCAGATTGTCGTCCATGTCGCTGCAAAAATGGTCGAACAGCGCCTGCGAGAGCGCGTTGCCGCCCTCCGTCGCGTTCATCCGGCGCAGCACCATCCACAGATGCAGCAGCACCATGTCGAACCGGCTTTCCACAGTATCGGGCACCGCAAACTCCCGGTAAAACACCGGAAGGCGGGACTGCGCCACGATCGCGCCATAGATCGCTTCAATGGTTGCCCGCCCTTGGGTTCCCGGAGCTTGGCGCCCGAAGGGCCAGCGGAAGATCGAGAGCATTGTCTGGTTCCGTTCTGCGAGCCAAGCGAGGCTCGCATGTTGCAATCGAGTAAACTGCCGGGTACGTCAATGCCTCGTTCGATGCAAGAGGAAGGGGTCTAAGGCTCAATGGTGACTGTGACCGAATCTAGCCGGCCTGGAATCCGCACAGGTCGGGTCGGGTCTGCATTGCGCAGCCTTTGTACTGTGCTGGCGCTGACGCTCACGGCAGGCGTGGTGGCGGGCTGCGCGGGAGAGCAATTCCAGAAGGGCTACATCCTCCCCGAGGGCGCCCTTGAGCAGATCCCCATCGGCGCGAGCCAGGATCAGGTCCTGCTCGTGATGGGCACGCCTTCCACCGTCGCAACGCTCGATGGCGAGGTATTCTACTACATCTCCCAGCGGACCGAGCGAAAACTCGCCTTCATGAACCAGAAGCTGATCGACCAGCGCGTGATCGCGGTCTATTTCGACAAGAACCGCCATGTCCGCCGCCTGGCTAATTACGGTCTGCAGGACGGCCGCATCTTCGACTTCATCAGCCGCACCACCCCGACGAGCGGTCAGGAGATGAGCTACCTCGCGCCGCTGTTCCGCCTGATCAGCCCGAACTGAGGGCGAACATCGAAACGGTTTTCAAAAAGCCCGGCTCACCAGCCGGGCTTTTTTTTTGTCTGCCCCTGCCCGCTTGATGGCCGCCCGCTGCGGGCCGGGAACCCGCGACATCCGCGATCTGCCGCCAAGACATGACCAAAACATTACCCCGAAGTGGCCGCATACAAGGCGGAACGACCCTCTCGCCTCCGCCGTTGCCCCCGTACACCAACACGGAGGCGATCATGAATTTTCGAACCCGACTTGTCGCGGCTGCAATTGTTCTGACCCCGGCCGTCGCCCTGCCCGGCGCAATGACCGGCGTCGCGCAGGCGCAAAGCACGACAATCGAAGGTGCGCGCGGCGGCGCTGATGCAGGCGGCGCCGTGGGCGGTCCGCTCGGTGCGGCCGTCGGCGGCACTGTCGGTGCGGCGGTTGGCGCAGCCGTCGAAATTCCCAACGCCGTCGTCCAGTCGATTGCCGGCGCGCACCGCCCGTCCGTCGTTTATCGGGAGGAGCTGGTCGTCGGCCGCCCGCTGCCCTCCACCATCGAGGTCTATGAGGTGCCGCGCTATGCGCAGTACCGATATGCGGTCGTCAACAATCATCAGGTGATCGTTGATGCGAAAACGCGCCGGATTCTCCGCGTGGTCGAATGACCCGCCTCACCTGATCAGCTGAGCTTCTCAACACCCCGATGAAAACAAAAGTCCCGCAGCGCCCCTGCGGGGCTTTCTTTTTTGCGGCCGCGCCGAACGCTCGCGGGCGCGCAAAAAGATTCTTCCCACCCGCATGAACCCTCAAGAACCAGATGACGACGACGAAGAGTGACGCCTGACTGCAACGCGCAAAAAATCACTTCAAACAATTCTCCGCCAATTTTATCGAGGGAGAAACGCATTATGCTCAAGGAAAGCGTCAAGGCACTGGCTTTCGCCGTTTTGCTATCGACCCTTGCAGCCGGCGCGGCCTTTGCTGCCTGCAACGCCGGCGACCGGCCTCCCGTCCCGACGCAGGTAAAATTCTTCGCGGTCGGCGATACTTCGGTCTATCTGCAATGGGCCGGACGGCGGAACGACTATTTCGACATCGCCTTGAAGCAGAAGTCGAACGGCAAGGTAATCGACAACATCGCCGGCGGCCTCAAAGGCCAGTGGGAAAAAACCTATAGCGGCCTGCAGCCGAACACCGAATACGAAATCAACGTCCGCTCGCGCACCGAAGGCGGCACGCAAGGCTGCGTCTCCGCCAGCATGGCGGTGCTCGCGGCGCGAACGACGACGACCGCGATCGCCAATGCCTGCCGCGCCTACCAGGCCAAGACCATTCAGCAGATCGCGGCGATGGACAGCAAAAAATGCCCGATCTCCGGCCCGCGCTGGTCGCGCGACAAGAGCGCCCATTACCAGTGGTGCCTCGATCAACGCTCGAAGGGACAAACGCTGGATGCCAGCGAGAGCGCCGCGCGCGATGCGGAAATCGCCAAGTGCGGCACTCCTGCGGCCGGCCCAGCGCCCCGCCCCTCCGCCGGCAGTCAAGCGCCCGCCGAGTGGAACGACATGCTGAGCGCCCACAACGAGCGGCGCAAGCAGCACTGCACCCCGGCGCTGAGCTGGTCGAGCCAGATCGCCGCGGCGGCGCAGGCGCGCGCCAATCTTTGCAACAACCAGCACGACCCGGACAAGACCTATGGCGAGAACCTCGCCTTCTTCACCCGCACGGTGAACGGCCAACCGCAACTACCGGCGCAGACCGACCGGCACGCTTACGAGAACGCGTGGTATTGCGAGATCAAGCAATACAATTTCGATCAGCCGACGCTTTCAACCGGCTTCACGCAGAACTGCGCGCCGCCGGTGAATGCCCATTTTACGCAAGTGGTCTGGAAGGCCAGCCAGTTGGTCGGCTGCGGGCGGCAGACCTGCACCATCAACGGCCAGAAAGGCACCTACTGGGTGTGCAAATATTCAGTGCCCGGCAACAATACCGGGACGCTGGCGCAGAACGTATTGAGGCCGACCTGCAAATAACGCCGGATTGGCGCTGCGCGCCATGCGCTCAACTCGGCCGGGCAGTCAGTCCACTCCCGCCAAAACAAAACCCCGCGGCACGCACCGCGGGGCTTTTCCTTCGATCGATGATCGCGATCAGTGCGCCAAAATCGCCAGCAGCAGCAGCGCCACGATGTTGGTGATCTTGATCATCGGGTTGACCGCCGGACCCGCCGTGTCCTTGTAAGGGTCGCCCACGGTGTCGCCGGTCACGGCCGCCTTGTGAGCGTCCGAACCCTTGCCGCCGTGGTGGCCGTCCTCGATGTACTTTTTGGCGTTGTCCCACGCGCCGCCGCCCGAGGTCATCGAGATCGCCACGAACAGGCCGGTGACGATGACGCCGAGCAGCATCGCGCCGACCGCCGAGAATGCCGCCGACTTGCCTGCCGCGCCGCCGCCGGCGATCGTGTAGATCAGGAAGTAGACGACGATCGGCGACAGCACCGGCAGCAGCGAAGGAATGATCATTTCCTTGATCGCCGCCTTGGTGAGCAGATCGACCGCCCTGCCGTAATCGGGTTTCTCGGTGCCCTTCATGATGCCCGGCTTCTCGCGGAACTGCCGGCGCACTTCCTCGACGATCGAGCCCGCCGCCCGGCCGACCGCCGTCATGCCCATGGCTCCGAAGAGATAAGGCAGCAGGCCGCCGAACAGCAATCCGACAACGACATACGGATTGTTCAGCGAGAAGTCCGGCATGACCCCCTTGAAGTAAGGATTCTGCGCGGAGTTGGCGATAAAGAACTTGAGGTCTTCGTTATAGGCCGCGAACAGCACCAGCGCGCCGAGACCGGCGGAGCCGATCGCATAGCCCTTGGTCACGGCCTTGGTGGTATTGCCGACGGCGTCGAGCGCGTCGGTGGACTTGCGCACCTCCTTCGGCAGCCCGGCCATTTCCGCGATGCCGCCGGCGTTGTCGGTCACCGGGCCGAAGGCGTCGAGCGCGACGATCATGCCGGCGAGCGACAACATCGTTGTGGTGGCGATGGCGATGCCGAACAGGCCGGCAAGGCTGTAGGTCACCAGAATGCCGGCGATGATGACGATGGCCGGCAGCGCGGTCGACTCCATCGAGATCGCAAGGCCCTGGATGACGTTCGTGCCGTGGCCGGTCACCGACGACTCCGCGATCGACTTCACCGGCCGATAGTCGGTGCCGGTGTAGTATTCGGTGATCCAGATGATCAGGCCGGTGACGATCAGGCCGACGACGCCGCACGCGAACAGCGAGAAGCCGGTGTAGGACACGCCTTCCAGCGGGCCGAAGCCGACCAGCATCTGGATGACCAGCGCGACGCCGACGAGCGACAGCACGCCGGTTGCGATCAGGCCCTTGTAGAGCGCGCCCATGATCGACTGCGAGGCGCCGAGCTTGACGAAGAACGTGCCGACGATCGAGGTGATGATGCAGATGCCGCCGATGGCGAGCGGCAGGGTCATCACGCTGGTCAGGATTGCCGACTTCGCGAAGAAGATCGCCGCGAGGACCATGGTGGCGACCGCGGTCACCGCATAGGTCTCGAACAGGTCCGCGGCCATGCCGGCGCAGTCGCCGACATTGTCGCCGACGTTGTCGGCGATCGTCGCCGGGTTGCGCGGGTCATCCTCCGGGATGCCCGCCTCGACCTTGCCGACAAGGTCGCCGCCGACGTCCGCGCCCTTGGTGAAGATGCCGCCGCCGAGACGGGCGAAGATCGAGATCAGCGATGCGCCGAAGCCCAGCGCGACCAGCGCATCGACGACGACACGTGAGTTCGGGGCGAGCTTCTGGAAGTGGACGAGGAAAATAAAATAGAGCGTGACGCCGAGCAGCGCGAGGCCGGCAACAAGAAGGCCGGTGATCGCACCCGCCTTGAATGCCAGTTCAAGGCCGCCCGCAAGGGACTTCGTCGCCGCCTGAGCAGTCCGCACGTTGGCGCGGACCGAAACGTTCATGCCGATGAAGCCGGCCGCGCCGGACAGGATCGCGCCGAGGGCGAAGCCGACCGCAACCAGCCAGCCAAGGAAGAAAGCAAGAAGAGCGAAGATGACAATGCCAACAATGCCGATCGTCGTATACTGGCGCCGGAGATAGGCTTGCGCGCCCTCGCGCACTGCCCCGGCAATTTCTTGCATTCGCGCGTTTCCGGCATCGGCACTAAGAACTGAAGACGTCGCCCATGCCGCATAGACAATAGAAAGTACTCCGCAGAGTACGATCATCCACAATGCTGTCATTTCGATCTTTGCCTCAGATTTCTGATTGACCTCGATCCGCGCCCGGCATTTGTCGGGCACGCGAATGAAAGACCTGCCCCTCCCAAGAGCTGCCTCAAATTCGCCCAAAGCATGCCAAAATCAAATTGGCAGCGCAACGCTACCAACGCATGAGCAAGCGATAATGGCTCATCGGCGCCGAGACAGCGGCGACGTGATGCTCAATTACCTCACCCTGCCGTTTTACCGGCGCCGAGGAAAATCAAAAATGGCTGAAAGATCGTGAGTTTAGCTCGGCCACCTCGCCGCCCGCCGCGAGAAAACGCGGCTCGCCCGAACCGGCGGTCACGACCCCAATCCGGGAGACGGCAATGCCGGTGGCAACGACTTCGCTGCGGAAGGCATCCCAGTTGTGCGGCGGTACCGTGCAGAGAATTTCGTAGTCGTCGCCGCCCGTCAAAAGGCTCTTGATATCAACGATGCCGGCATCCAAGGCCGCGCGCACCGCCCTGGAGAGGCCGATCTCGGCAATCTCGATATCGGCCGAGACGCCGGATGCGGAACACAGTTTTCCAAGATCCCCGGCCAGACCGTCCGACACATCCATCGCCGCCGTAGCATAGCTCCGCACCGCGCCCGCCGCCGCAAGGCGCGGTTTCGGCAGGCGGTAGCGATCAACCAGAAAGGCGTGGTCCTCGCCGGAGATTTTTGCCGGACCGTCCGATTGCTTCAGCAATCGAAGGCCGGCAACCGCATCGCCGATCGTGCCGGTCACCGCGACGAAATCCCCGGCGGCGGCGCCGGCGCGGCGCACGGTCTTGCCGGGCGGCACCCGTCCGAACGCGGTGACGGAGACCATCAGCGGTCCGGGCGTCGATACCGTGTCGCCGCCGAGCAGCGGCACGTTGTAGGCTGCGATGTCCTCGCCAAGCGCGTCCGCAAACGCCCTGAGCCAGCCGTCATCGACCACCTTCAGCGCCAGCGTTAGGACGAAGCCGGCAGGCTCCGCGCCCTTGGCGGCAAGGTCGGACAGGTTGACCCGCAGCGCCTTGCGCGCCACGGTGCCCGCCGGATCATCGGGAAGAAAGTGGACCCCGGCGACGATTGCATCGGTCGTCACCACGAGGTCGTCGCCACCGACATTGAGCGTGGCGGCATCGTCAATCAGGTCGAAGGCACCGGGATCGGTTGCAAGCGGGCGAAAATAACGCGCGATGAGATCGTGCTCGCCGGATGCGCCTGTCTCCGGTGCAGCCATCCTCAGCGCCCCATGCGGTTGAACTCATCCGCACGGAAACGGCGGGCGATCTGGTCGAGCACGGCATTGACCATGCCGGTTTCGCTACCATCGACGAACGCATTGGCGACGTCGACATATTCCGACACGACGACGCGGCCCGGCACGTCCTTGCGGTTCTGCAACTCATAGGCGCCCGCGCGCATCACGGCACGGACGATGGCGTCGATGCGCGCCAGCGGCCAGCCCTGCTGGAGCGCACTGTCGATCAGCGGATCGAGCTTGGCCTGATCGCGGACGACGCCGGAGACGACGTCGCGAAAGAACGCCTGCTCGGCGGGCAGGTAGACGTCGCCCTCAACCTCGTTGCCGAGCCAATGGCTCTCGAACTCGGCGAAGATGTCGTTGATGCCGGCGCCGGCGATGTCCATCTGGTAGAGCGCCTGAACGGCAGCGAGCCTCGCCGCGCCGCGGCGGTTGGCTTTTCTCTCGGTCGATTGTGCAGGATTGGCCATGGTCAGGCTTTCGCCAGTCGGCGTTTGATACGGAGCATCGCAAGCGCAGCGCGCGCCGCATCGCCCCCCTTGTTGAGTTCGGTCATCTTCGCGCGCGCCCAGGCTTCCTCGTCAGTATTGGTCGTGATGATACCATTGCCGAGCGGGAAACGCCGCGCCACCGACAGATCCATCAGCGCACGCGCGGATTCCATCGACACGATCTCGAAGTGAATGGTTTCGCCGCGCACCACGCAGCCAAGGGCAACGGCGGCATCGTAGGGCCGACCCTGCGCCTCCGCGGCGTCGAGCGCAATGGCGATAGCGGACGGGATCTCGAGGGCGCCGGGAACCGTCAGCACGTCGTGGGTCGCTCCCGCCGCCTTGAGTTCCGTCACCGCGCCTTCGAGCAGCGCATCCTGAATATCGTCGTAGAAGCGTGCCTCGACGATCAGCACACGCGCTCCGCGAATGTCGGTCTGATCGGTCAACGGCGCACGGCGGGCATCAGCCATTATCTGTCACCAATTCATAAGAACAACAGGCCCAACCCACCATCCGGATCAGACCCGTTTGCCATTTGCCTGAACGAGAAAGATCCAATGGGCGGAAGAATTGCCCGAGCGGGATCAAGCTCGAAATTTCTGTCGCGTTTTGTAGTCGGAGCAGGCGCAAAAGCCAAGCGCCGCCAGTGCATTGCGGCTATTGCATTTCCGTCAGGCGAGCCGCGTAGCGGGCCATCAGGTCAACCTCGAGGTTGATCGCGCCCCCCGCTCTCCATCCCCCGAGGGTAGTTACCTGCAGGGTGTGCGGGATGATCAGCACCGAAAAGACGTGCTCTGCCACGGTGTTGACGGTGAGCGAGACGCCGTCGAGCGTCACCGAACCCTTGGCCGCGATAAAACGCGAAAGGTTTTCCGGGCTTTTCAGCTCGAACCGCGCCATGTCCGGCAGGTCCTCGCGCACCAGGATTTCGGCGATGCCGTCGACATGGCCGGCGACGATGTGGCCGCCCAGTTCGTCGCCGATCTTCAAGGCCCGCTCGAGATTGAGTTTCGTGCCCACCCGCCACGTGCTCGCCGTGGTCATCCGCAGCGTTTCCGCCGCGGCATCGACATCGAACCAGGTCCGCCCACCGGCGACACCCGACGCGACCACCGTGAGGCACACGCCGTTGCAGGCGATCGACGCGCCATCGGCGATCGTTGTCTGGTCATAGGCGCAGTCGATCCGCATCCGGTGGAGCTGCCCCTGCGCGACCGGCTGAAGGCTAGTGATCGTGCCGAGGTCGGTTACAATGCCCGTGAACATGACAAAAATGCTTCCTGTTACTTGCGCTGAGGCGTCCGCTGGAAGACGCACAGCGTGTCCGGCCCCAACGCCTCGGTGAACGACCGGACAAATCCGGGTGCGCTGGCGATGGCCGCAAGCGATTGGCCGTCGAGCGCATCGATGCCGTCCGCCCCGATCGATTTTGGCGAGCGAAGGAGACGCACCTCATCGGCGAGATCGGCGCGCAGGAAGGCCGATGCGACCTTCGATCCGCCCTCCACCATCAGCCGCGTGATCCCGCGCGAGGCAAGCTCCCGCAGCACCACCAAAAGATCGAGGCCATCTTCGCTGCCGGCAACGCGGATGACCTCCGCGCCCATCGCTATGAGCGGCGATGCGTCAGCCGCCGAAGCAGTCATGATCCAGAGCGGCACCTCGCGCGCGGTCTGCACGAGACGGCTCGACGAGCCAAGCCTGAGCCCGCTGTCCAGCACGACCCGCACCGGCGATTGCGCCGCCATGCCCGGCAAGCGGCAGGTCAACAGCGGATCGTCCGCAAGCGCCGTGCCGATTCCCACCAGAATCGCATCGCTCTGTGCGCGCATCAGGTGGACGCGGCGATTGGCCATCTCTTCAGTCAGCGCAACCTGCCTCGATCCCGCACCGGCGATCTTGCCGTCGGCCGATACGGCGAGCTTCAGCATCACGTGAGGCCGACCTTCGCGCACCCGCAAAATATGCCCGGCATGGGTGATCGCCGCCTCGTCGGCCCCGGTGCCGATATCGACCGCGATGCCGGCGGCGCGGAGCCGCGCATGGCCTTGCCCCGCCACTTCGGGATTAGGGTCTTCGATGGCAGAGACGACGCGGGCGATGCCGGCGGCAATGATCGCGTCGACGCACGGCGGCGACTTGCCGTGGTGCGAACAGGGCTCGAGCGTGACATAGAGCGTTGCGCCGCGCGCGGCTTCACCCGCCCGCCGCAGCGCCATCGGCTCGGCATGGGGACGACCGCCGTCCTGCGTCCAGCCCCGACCGACGATCACACCGTCTTTGACGACAACGGCGCCGACGGCGGGATTCGGCCAGGTCCGGCCGAGGCCGCGCTGGCCGAGCGCCAGCGCCAGCGCCATGAAGCGGCGATCCGTCTCTCTCTTTTCAGAATACCGCTGCGCGACCTGATCTTCGAGAAGCCGGAAGATCATTTGCGCACGAGCAGCGGGTTGGGATTTTCCTCGCCGGTCAGTTCGCCCAGCAAGGCCTTGAAATCCTTGGCTTCGCGAAAGTCGCGATAGACTGAGGCGAAGCGGACATAGGCGACGTCGTCGAGCTTGCGCAGCCGCTCCATCACGATCTCGCCGATCGCCTCGGACGACACCTCGGCCTCGCCGCTGCTTTCCAGTTCGCGGACAATGGCGGAGACCATTTTCTCCACCATTTCCGGATCCACCGGGCGCTTGCGCAAGCTGACCTGCAGAGAGCGGACCAGCTTGTCGCGATCGAACGGCACCCGGCGGCCGTTGCGTTTGATCACGGTCAGCTCGCGGAGCTGAACGCGTTCGAAGGTCGTGAACCGAAAGTTGCACGCCATGCAGACCCGCCGGCGGCGGATCACCGAAGAATCCTCGGTCGGCCGCGAGTCCTTCACCTGCGTATCGAGACTGTTGCAGTTGGGACAACGCATGGCCGCGTGACCTTACTGATAGATCGGGAAGCGTGCCGTCAGCTCTTTCACCCGCGCCTTCACCGCAGCCTCGGCGAGCGGTGCACCGCCTTCGGGCGACTGCGCGACGGCGTTGAGCACTTCGGCGATCATGCTGCCGACCTGCTGGAATTCAGCAACGCCGAAGCCGCGCGTGGTGGCCGCGGGCGTACCGAGACGCAGACCGGACGTGACGAACGGCTTCTCGGGGTCGAACGGAATGCCGTTCTTGTTGCAGGTGAGACCGGCACGGACCAGCGCCTTCTCGGAGACGTTGCCCTTGAGGCCCTTGGGGCGCAGATCGACCAGCATCAGGTGGTTGTCGGTGCCGCCGGACACGATCTCGAAGCCGTGACCGCGCAGCGTCTCCGCCAGCGCCTTGGCATTCTCGACGACGTTCTTTGCATAGACCTTGAAGTCGGGCTGCAAGGCTTCCTTGAAGGCGACGGCCTTCGCCGCGATGACGTGCATCAGCGGGCCGCCCTGCAGGCCGGGGAAGATCGCCGAGTTGAGCTTCTTCGCCAGTGCCTCGTCGTTGCAGAGGATCAGGCCGCCGCGCGGGCCGCGCAGCGACTTGTGAGTGGTGGTGGTCGTGACGTGCGCATAGGGCACCGGCGAGGCATGCACGCCACCGGCGACGAGGCCGGCGAAGTGCGCCATGTCGACCAGCAGATAAGCGCCGACGCTGTCCGCGATCTCGCGGAAGCGCTTGAAGTCCCACGCCCGCGAATAGGCCGAGCCGCCGGCGATGATCAGCTTCGGCTTGACCTCCTCGGCGCGGCGCGCGACCTCGTCCATATCGATGATCTGGTCCTCGCGGCGCACGGTGTAGTGCGCGGCCTTGAACCACTTGCCGGACATGTTGACCGGTGCGCCATGGGTCAGGTGACCGCCCGCGGCGAGATCGAGGCCCATGAAGGTGTCGCCCGGCTGCAGCAGCGCGAGAAACACCGCCTGATTCATCTGGCTGCCCGAATTCGGCTGAACGTTCGCGAACTGCGCGCCGAACAGCTTCTTTGCGCGCTCGATGGCGAGGTTCTCGACCACGTCGACGAACTCGCAGCCGCCATAGTAGCGCGCGCCCGGATAGCCTTCGGCATACTTGTTGGTGAGAACCGAGCCCTGAGCTTCCAGAACCGCGCGGCTGACGATGTTTTCCGAGGCGATCAGCTCGATTTCGTGCTGCTGACGACCGAGTTCGCCCGTGATTGCTGCGGCAATATCGGGATCGGCCTGCTCCAACGATGCGGAGAAGAAGGTATCGTTGACGGATGCGCTATTCGCGGACACGGTCATGGGCAAAATGTCTCCGCCGCCGCAACCCGATCAGGCGGCGCGGACGGCAATTTGGCGTGAGAGAAACTTGCTGCGGGATACCACATCCGGGCAGTCTGGCCAAGTGACCGCTCAACTTATAGCCAGAGGGAACCCGCCCACTCGCCTCCTCGCCCCGGCTTTCAGGGCCGCGGCCCAGCCTGTACGCCCAACCGTCGGAACGTCCAGCGCCACGAACGCGCCGGTTGCGGCGGGAACAAAGCCGCGCCACTCCCGTCGGAACGGGGCGGCGCGCGAAGTTGGGAAGTTGTTGTTGGATTATGGGGCCGCCGATCTTGCGCCGGTCGGCCTTGTTCCGTGTTCGGGTCTCAGAGGCGATACAGGATCTGGTCGGTCCAGAACCGCTCGAGCCGCTGCAGAGACTTGTTGAGGCTGGCGAACTCGTCGTTCGAGATGCCGCCGACCTGCTCCACCGTCTTGACGTGCTTTTCATAAAGCGCCTCGACGATGCGGCGGACTTCCTGACCCTTGTCGGTCAGGCGGATGCGGACCGACCGGCGGTCGATGCGCGAGCGCTGATGATCAAGGAAGCCGAGCTCAACGAGCTTCTTGAGATTGTAGGAGACATTCGAGCCGAGATAGTAGCCGCGGGTGCGCAGCTCGCCGGCGGTCAGCTCCTTGTCGCCGATGTTGTACAGCAGCAATGCCTGCACGGAGTTGATGTCGGAACGACCGCGACGATCGAACTCGTCCTTGATCACATCAAGCAGCCTGCGATGCAGACGCTCAACCAAAGTCAGCGCTTCGAGGTAGAGCGGCTGCACCGGATTGGTACCGACTTCACGCTTGGCCGGCTCAAGGGCCGTTGCTGCGGCTTTCATCATGACACTTCCCCTGTTGTCGATTTTTCGACTTATGTGCGACGAAACTTGTGTCTCGTCCGATAGCGCCAACATAGGGGGTGCCCTTGAACATGAGCTTAAATAACACAATAAAGAGAAGGTTTATTTTATAGAGTAAATCATTGATTATCCGTACAAAATCGGGTCAATTCGTAATCAGGCGTTGACGTTCGGGACGCCTTGTTCACGCTTCGTCTTGGACTCGTGTCACATTTGCGGACAGCTTCAATTTAATTTGAAAGCTTCCCGTAACACTCCTCGCCAGGAAGTGAATCCGAGGATTTTCCAGCTCTCTTAAAATTGTAAACTAGGCCGGCCGGTTCTTCGCCGCCATGAACGCCAGCGCGAGATAGAGCACGAGGAACAACACCTCGACCGCAACCACAATGAGGCTGCCGCCGTAGATCTCCGGGAACATCAGTTCGATCACGGCAGTCGACACCACCGACGTCAGCCACATCACCGCGCCCCACGGCGTTGCGAGCCAGAGGCCAACGGCGGCAACCAGTTCGATCACCGAAAAATAGATCGTGGCCGCTTGCCAGGCGAGCGTGTGCGCATCGAAAGCCTCATCACCTTTGCCGATGAAGCCGGTCACCAGCGCCCAATGATAAAGGCCCTTGAACATCGCCAGCACGGCCATCACTCGAAGAAACAGCACGAGGCGGCTGCTCCACGGGTTCTGGCTCGTCTCGGACAGGCCGGAGGCAATGGCGTCGGACGGCATCTTTGGGTCTCGCGCCGGCGGCAGCGATGAAATGTCAGACATTCCCATTATCTCTCATTGAGAAGCGATCGGCGTCGATCGCCCGCCGATCAAGGATCGCAGCGATCCGCGCCGTCGATTCACGCGCGCTCCCGGTTTTTTGGACCCGCCCACCGACAAAATCAATCGTGACGCCAACTCACACAGGATGCGGTGACGAATGCCAGGCGAGATGCTAAACGGGGGCAGAATATTCTCTATATCGGATATGGAGACCATAGAGATGGCGATTAAGTTTGGGCGTCCGATCGAAATGCGCGACACGCCGCCCCGCAGCAGTCCGGTTCGTGGTGCCGTTGAAGCATCGCCATCGCTCGACCTGGTGTCGCGTCCGCGGCGCAACCGCAAGGCGGAATGGGCCCGTCGACTGGTCCGCGAGAACGTTTTGACCACCAACGACCTGATCTGGCCGCTGTTTGTGGTCGACGGCACGAACCAGCGCGTTCCCGTGCCCTCGATGCCCGGCGTCGAGCGCCTCAGCGTCGATCAGGCGCTGCGCAGCGCCGAGCGCGCGATGGAACTGACAATTCCGTGCATCGCGCTGTTTCCCTACACCGATCCCGCGCTCCGCGACGAGACCGGAAGCGAGGCGCTGAATGCGAACAACCTCGTTTGCCAGTCGGTCCGTGCAATCAAGAAGGAATTTCCGGAGCTCGGTGTCCTGTGCGACGTCGCGCTGGACCCCTTCACCAGCCACGGCCACGACGGCCTGATCGAGGACGGCCGCATCCTGAACGACGAGAGCGTCGCCGTACTGGTGCAGCAGGCGCTGGTCCAGGCTGAGGCCGGCTGCGACATCATCGCGCCCTCCGACATGATGGATGGCCGCGTCGGCGCGATCCGCGAGGCTTTGGACGACGCCGGCTTCACCGACGTCCAGATCATGGCCTATGCGGCAAAGTACGCCTCAGCCTTCTATGGCCCGTTCCGCGACGCGGTTGGGTCGTCGAAGGCGCTGATCGGCGACAAGCGCACCTATCAGATGGACTACGCCAACAGCGACGAAGCACTGCGCGAGGTCGAACTCGACATCGCCGAAGGCGCGGACATGGTGATGGTGAAGCCGGGCCTGCCCTATCTCGACATCGTGCGCCGGGTGAAGGACACGTTCGGCATGCCGACCTTCGCCTATCAGGTGTCCGGTGAATACGCGATGATCGCGGGCGCCGCCGCCAATGGCTGGATCGACGGCGACCGCGCGATCATGGAAAGCCTGGTCGCCTTCAAGCGCGCCGGCGCCGACGGCGTGCTGACCTATTTCGCCCCGCATGCGGCGGAGAAAATTCGCAGCGGCGGCTGACTGACGTCGGCCTCTTGCGTTGACGGGCCGGTGTAACCATCTGGTCTGTGCAGTGAGGAGGTTGCTGAATGTCAGACCAAGTTCGCTCGAACGCAGCACAGCCGGGCTGGCAACCAAATGCCGGTTCCCGCCCTGCCTACGATCCGTGGGAGGCCCCTGAGCTGTTTAGCGGCCTGCTCACGCGGCGGTTCTTTGCCTTCCTCATCGATCTGATCGTGCTCGCGATCCCCTTGGTGCTGGCGATCATCTTCATCACCCTGTTCGGGCTGGTGACGCTCGGCCTCGGCTGGGCGCTGTTCTGGCTGGTCTCGCCGGCGTCCGTGATCTGGGCGCTGCTCTACTACGGGTTCAGCCTCGGCGGCCCCCACTCGGCTACGCTCGGCATGCGCGCGATGGACGTGCAGATGCGCACCTGGTTTGGCGAGCCGGCCTATTTCCTGCTCGGCGCCACCCACGCGGTGATCTTCTGGATCTCGATTTCGATCCTTACCCCGTTCATCCTTCTGGTCGGCCTTTTCAACCGCCGCCGCCGGATGCTGCACGACATCATCCTGGGAACAGTCATCGTGCGAACCTCTGTGCGGGAAGACATGGCCCGCGCGGGTTATCCCGTCTGAGCGGCGCATATTTCTTCAAACCGATTGACCCGGCGTAGCGACAGGGGAATTCTATGATGGAGTTCGGCGCCGGCTCCGCCATGCCGGCAGCGGCACCGACCACCACCTGATACGGGGGCACAAGCTGTGACCCAGCACTCGCGTGACACACCGCAGTTCTACCTGACCGGGCCCTCGCCCTGCCCCTACCTGCCGGGGCGCTACGAGCGGAAGGTGTTCACCCATCTCGTCGGCGACAAGGCAAGCGAGCTCAACGACCTTTTGACCCATGGCGGCTTCCGCCGCAGCCAGTCGATCGCCTACCGCCCGGCCTGCGACCAGTGCCGGGCCTGCGTTTCGGTGCGGGTGATCGTCGACGAATTTCGCCCCTCCCGCAGCTTCCGCCGGATCGCCGCCCGCAACGACGATCTCGTCGGCGAGTTTCGCAGCGCGGTCGCGACCTCGGAGCAGTATTCGGTGTTTCGCGGCTATCTCGATGCCCGCCACCACGATGGCGGCATGGCCGACATGAGCGTGCTCGACTATTCGATGATGGTCGAGGACAGCCACGTCGAAACCCGGATCATCGAATATCGCCGCCGCCAGCCCGGCAGCCTGTTTTCAGACCAGCGGGGCGAGCTCATCGCCATCGCCCTCACCGACATTTTGAACGACGGCCTTTCGATGGTCTATTCGTTCTTCGAGCCGGAAGAGCAGCACCGCTCGCTCGGCACCTACATGATCCTCGATCATATCGACCGTGCCCGCAGCCTCGGACTGCCCTACGTCTATCTCGGCTACTGGATCGAGGGCTCAAAGAAGATGCAGTACAAGGGCCGCTTTCTTCCGCAGCAGCGGCTCACTGCCAAAGGCTGGGTCAGGATCGAGCCCGGCGATTCCCGCGCGTCCGCCGACTGACCGGCGCCTCAGAGCGCGAAATCGACGACCAGCTTGATGTTCAGCGCGATGATGAGCGCCGCGATCAGCGCGGTTGCCGCCGTCAGCCAGCGCGGCGCCAGGAACGCGCCCATCTTCTTCCGGCTCGCCGTGAACATCACCAGCGGTACGATGGCGAAGGGCAGTTGCAGGCTCAACACCACCTGACTGAGGATCAGAAGCTGCCCCGTCCCCCTCTCGCCATACCAGAGGGTGACGCCGACGGCCGGGATGATCGCGATCGAACGGGTGATCACCCGGCGCATCCAGGGCTTGATCCGCAGCCGCAGAAACCCTTCCATCACGATCTGCCCGGACAGGGTCGCGGTGATGGTCGAATTCAGCCCGCAGCACAATAGCGCAATCGCAAACAGCGAAGGCGCAACCGTGGAGCCGAGCAGCGGCGTCAGAAAGGCATGGGCCTGATCGAGCTCTGCGACGTCGTGCTTGCCGGCGACATGGAAGGTCGCAGCCGCAAGGATCAGGATCGAGGCATTGATCATCAGCGCAAAGGTTAGCGCGATGGTCGAGTCCATCGTTGCGAGTTTGATCGCCTCCCGACGCTCGGGAATGCTCGTGCCATAGCCGCGCGTCTGCACCAGCCCCGAATGCAGGTAGAGATTGTGCGGCATCACCGTCGCGCCGAGAATGCCGAGCGCGAGGTAGAGCATTTCGGGATTGGTGACGATTTCGGTGGTCGGCGCAAAACCGCGGATAACGTCGCCCCACACCGGATTGGCCATCAGAATTTGCACGCCGAAACAGGCGGTGATGATCGCGAGCATGCCGATCACGAACGCCTCGATCCAGCGAAAGCCGAACGCCTGCAGGGCGAGGATCAAAAACACATCGGCTGCCGTGATCAGCACGCCGATTTCAAGCGGGATGCCGAACAGCAGGTTGAGGCCGATCGCCGTTCCGATCACCTCGGCGAGATCGGTGGCGATGATGGCAATTTCCGCCGATACCCAGAGGGGCAGCGCTACCCAGCGCGGAAACGCGTCCCTGCACGCCTGCGCGAGGTCCCGCCCCGCCCCCACGCCGAGCCGTGCGCAGAGCGATTGCAGCGCAACCGCCATGATGTTCGACAACAGGATGATGCTGAGCAGCGTGTAGCCGAATTTGGCGCCGCCTGCGATCGAGGTCGCCCAGTTGCCGGGATCCATGTAGCCGACGGCGACCAGATAGCCGGGACCGACGAATGCGAGAAACCTGCGCCAGCGCGACCCATGGTGGCGCACCTGGATCGAGGCGTACATGTCCATCAGCGATGGGTCGCCACGGTCGGCACGCCAGCCCTCGCGAACTGTGTGGGAGTGATCGGTTTGTTCCGGCAATCGAGGCGACAAAGCATCCATAGACGCAAAATACCTAAGTCGCCCGCAATTGCAACTCGTTTGCAACTGCATGAATAATAATGGAGCCGGCTTCGCAAACCACCACCCAGCACCCTCCTCCCCTCCAGCGCCGGCCCCGCAAACGAAAAGGCTGGCCGATCGCACTGATCGGCCAGCCTTTAATTCTCGGTCATCGCAGCCTAGCTGCGCGCTATTCGACGCCCCGGCCAAACTTGTTGGATTTGGGGAAGCCCTTTGGCGCAAGACGCCCGGCGTCGGCGCGGCTGCCGCGCCATTCGGCCAGTTCCTTGAGCGTGGCGCTGAACTCGCGGCCGGCGGAATCCCGCCACACCAGCTTGTCCTTGGCTGCAAAGGTCGCGATGTCGGACAGGCCGCCGTCCTTGTATTTCTGCAACCGCACGCCCCGGCCCCGGCTCATCTCCGGCACCTGGTCGAGCGGGAAGATCAGCATTTTGCGGTTCTCGCCGATCACCGCCACCGTGTCGCCATTGACGGTGGTGATGGCGGAGGCCTCGTTCGGCGATGTGACGTTGAGCACCTGCTTGCCCTTGCGGGTGTTACCGATGCAATCGTCCTCGTTGACGACAAAGCCCTGCCCGTCGTGGCTCGCGACCAAAAACTTCCGGCCACCAGTGTTGACGAAGATCGAGACGATCGCGGCATCCTGCTCCATGTCGATATACATGCGGATGGGATCGCCATGGCCGCGCCCGCCCGGCAGCTTGGCCACGTCGAGCGTGTAGAAGCGGCCATTGGTCGCCAGCAGCAGCAGTTTCGAGGTCGTCTCCGCGGCGAACGCATAGCCGAGCTTGTCGTCGGTCTTGAACGTCAGGTTCGACAGGTCGGCGACATGCCCCTTGAGCGTGCGCACCCATCCCTTGTCCGAGACGACCACCGTGACCGGCTCGCGCTCGACCAGCGCCTCCTCGATGGCGGCGAGGTCGTGCTCGGGCGCATCGGCGAACTGCGTGCGCCGCTTGCCGAGGGCGGTCTTCGGGCCGAACAGATCGCGGACTTTCTTTACCTGCTCGCCGACGCGCGCCCACTGCAATTCTTCCGAGCGCAGAACCTCCTTGATGCCTTTCAGTTCGGCACGCAGGCTCTTGTCCTCGGCGCGGATCTCCATTTCCTCGAGCTTGCGCAGAGAGCGCAGGCGCATGTTGAGAATGGCTTCTGCCTGCACCTCGGTGAGCTTGAACGCCTTGATCAGCGCCGGCTTCGGCTCATCCTCAGTGCGGATGATGCGAATGACCTCGTCGATGTTGAGATAGGCAATCAGCAAGCCGCCAAGAATTTCGAGGCGGTTCTCGATCTGCGTCTGGCGATGGCGCGAGCGCCGCAGCAGCACGTCGCGCAAGTGGTCGAGCCACTCGCGCAGCGCTTCCGCAAGGCTCAGCACCTTCGGAATCTTGCCCTGCACCAGAACGTTGAGATTGAGCGGGATCCGGCTTTCGAGCTCGGTCAGCTTGAACAGCGATTCCATCAGCAGCGCCGGATCGACCGTGCGCGACTTCGGCTCGATGACGATGCGAACGTCTTCGGCCGATTCATCGCGGATATCGGCGACCAGCGGCAGCTTCCGATCGTTCATCAGCTCGGCGATCTTTTCGATCAGCCGCGACTTCTGCACCAGCCACGGAATTTCGGTGACGACCACCACCCACGCGCCGCGCGCGCCGTCCTCCTTGGCCCACTTGGCGCGGACGCGGAACGAGCCACGCCCGGTCTCGTACGCTTCCGCGATGCTGTCCTGTGAGTCGACGATCACGCCGCCGGTCGGGAAGTCCGGGCCCTTGACCCATTTCAGCAGGCTGCGGACCTTGGCGTCGGGCTTGTTGATGAGGTGCAGCGCGGCGTCGCAGAGTTCGGCCGCATTGTGCGGCGGAATCGCTGTCGCCATGCCGACGGCAATGCCTTGCGCGCCGTTGGCCAGAAGGTTCGGGAAGCCGCCCGGCAGAACCACTGGCTCCTTGGTCTGGCCGTCATAGTTCAAGCGAAACTCGACCGCGTCCTCGTCCAGCCCTTCGAGCAGAAGGCGGGCGACGTCGGTCATGCGCGCTTCGGTATAGCGGTAGGCGGCCGGGTTATCGCCGTCGATATTGCCGAAATTGCCTTGGCCGTCGACGAGCGGGTAGCGCGAGGCAAAGTCCTGCGCGAGGCGCACGAGGGCATCGTAGATCGACTGGTCGCCGTGGGGATGGAAACTACCCATTACGTCGCCGACGATCTTTGCCGACTTCTTGAACGGGGCTCCCGGATCGAGCCGCAGCAGCCGCATTCCATACAGAATGCGCCGGTGCACGGGCTTGAGACCGTCGCGCGCATCAGGCAGCGCGCGGTTCATGATCGTCGAGAGCGCGTAAGCGAGATAGCGCTCTTCGAGCGCGTCGCGCAGGCCGACTTCAACAGGCGTGAACGGCTGCGGCGGAATCAGTGCTTTTCCCATAGTGACGAAATACCCGGTGCGTATGCCCCAAACAAGCAAGGATTGCTGGCCCGCGAAGGCCAGAAGGCTCTCAACTCTGCTGGTTTCGCCTGAGCGGCGCCCCCGAACGGAACCGCCCGGATTGCGCACCGCGAGAGGGTTTCCCGCGCCTCAGGTCGATGGTTGTTCTGCCACGGCCTGGAACCGCGTCCGCGTCACCGCGGCGATGAACCCCTCGCGTGCGTCGGACTGGCGCAGGCCGCGGGGCTCCAGCACCCGGCGCTGGAGGAACAGGCCGGTCAGCCGAAAACCGTCCTGAAGATCCTGCAAAGACAGAGAGCTCTCGTCCACCGCCCCGTCCCGCAAGAACCTCGGCAGCGGCAACAGCACGTGCCGCCAAGGCTCGCCGGCCTGCCGGGACACCGCCCCGCCGGATTTTGGCGAAACGTAAATCAGCTCGTCCCCCTGCCCGCCGGCGACGCACCGCGTCAGCTCCAGCCCGAAGCCAAGAACGGTTAGCATCGTCAGCTCGAACCGGACAAGATGGGTTGCCGCAACGGCTGCATCCTCAAAATCATCGAGGATGTGCTCGACCAGTTCAAAGATCTCCTCATGCGGGTCGCGCTCGGGCAACAGCCGCGCCAACGACATGAGATGGGATATGCCGTAAACGCCGTGCGCTGTGCCGAAGGCGCTGGCGGCGCGCAGGCGCAGCCCCTCGACCTGATACATGCCGAGCTGCTCCTCGAGCCGCGCCCGCCACACCACGCGCACGGTGTTGCCGGGCTGCAGGAGCGGCCGCAGCCGCGCGCCGGTGGCGCCGCGGACGAGGCCGAGATGGCGGCCGCGCTCGCGCGTCAGGATTTCGGCAATGGCGCTGGATTCGCCATGCCGGCGCACGCCCAGAACAACGCCTTCATCCGTCCATTCCATGGTCGCATCCCGTTGGCCGGGTTTCGGCGCGCCCTGCGCCTGCCGTCAACGCGCCTGCCCCTACGACTTGGGGAATTCGAGGCCCATCTCGCGATAGCGCTCGGGATCGTCGCCCCAGCCCTCACGGACCTTCACGAACAGAAACAGGTGCACCGGCGCACCGACGATCTCGGTCAACTCGCGGCGCGCCTCGGCGCCGATTGCCTTGATCGCCGATCCGCCCTTGCCGAGCACGATTTTACGCTGGCTCTCGCGTTCGACAAAGATCGTTTGCTCGATCCGCACCGAGCCGTTCCGCTGCTCGGTCCAGCTCACGGTTTCGACCGTCGACTGATAGGGCAGTTCCTGATGCAGCCGGCGGTAGATTTTTTCCCGCGTGATCTCCGCCGCCAGATGGCGCATCGGCGCGTCCGAAAGCTGGTCCTCCGGGTAGAGGAACGGCCCCTCCGGCATCAATTGCGCAAGCGCCTGCCGCAGATCGGCGACGCCGTCATCGCCAAGCGCCGATACCATGAAGGTGCGCTCGAACGCGGCCCGCTCGTTAAGCGTCTTCGCCAGCGCCAGAAGCTTTTCGCGCGGCACAAGGTCGATCTTGTTGATCACGAGAAACTTCGGGTGCTTCAGCGTCGCCAGCTTGTCGAGGATGGTCTCTGCCTCGTCGTCGAGCCCGAGCTTGGCATCGATCAGCATGCAGACGAAATCCGCATCATGCGCGCCGCCCCAGGCGGTCGATACCATGGCGCGATCGAGCCGGCGCTTCGGCGAGAAGATGCCAGGCGTGTCGACCAGGATGATCTGGGAGTTGTCCTCCATCACGATGCCGCGGATCAGCGCGCGCGTCGTCTGCACCTTCTTCGAGACGATCGTGATCTTGGCGCCGACAAGCGCGTTCACCAAGGTCGACTTGCCGACGTTCGGCGCGCCGATCAGGGCCACGAAGCCGCATCGTGTCGACATCGGAGGCTGCCCGGCAGCTTCAGTCATTGGTTCCACTCAATACCCCTTCGCGGACCAGCAACGCCGTTGCCGCCGCCTTTTCGGCGGCGCGCTTGCTGCTGCCGCGCCCCTCGGCCGGGACATGGCCCGGCAATTCCACTGCAACGCTGAAGACCGGATCGTGATCCGGCCCGGTGCGCGCGATTTCCTGATAAGTCGGCGGCGGCAGTCCCCGTCCCTGCGCCCATTCCTGCAACACCGTCTTGGGGTCGCGCAGCGCCTTCATCGGCTTCTGCATGCGGTCGGTCCAGTTGCGCCGCACGAAATCGGCCGCAGCCGCATAGCCGCCATCGAGGAAGATCGCGCCGATCACCGCCTCGCAGATGTCGCCGAGCACAGACTTGCGCAGCCGCGCACCCGCACCGTGCCCGACCGTGCCGAGCTTGATCGCCTCGAGCATGCCGAGATTTTTGGCCACATCGGCGCAGGTCTCGCGGCGCACGAGATCGGCGAGCCGCTTTGACATCTCGCCCTCGTCGGCATTCGGAAACGCCCGGTAGAGCATATCCGAAACCACGAGGCCGAGCACGTGGTCGCCCAGAAACTCGAGCCGCTGATAGCTCTCGGTGCGGTTGCGCGCCGACTTCAACGCCGACACATGCGTCAGCGCGACGGCGAACAGATCGGCGTCCTTGAACGTGTAGCCGAGGTTTTTCTCAAGCTCGGCCGCCATCGCCTTGGTGCTGCGACGGGCGCCGGCCTTTTTGGGCTGCCGCGCAGCTCCGTCTTGCAAGGCCTCGGCGGAGGCCGGATCGGCATCCAGCATCACTGGGCGAGAGCTCTTCGTTGGACCGTCACTCATCGCACGATTTTGAAAATCCGGTTCCAGCGGATCGAGGTCGGCCAGCGCCAGAACTCCCAGACCCGGTCGCCCTCGGCGATCGAGAAGAAGATCATCTGCGCCCGGCCGATGATGTTTTCGAGCGGTACGTAACCGACCGCCGACAGCACCCGGCTATCGGTCGAGTTGTCGCGGTTGTCGCCCATCATGAAGAAATGACCGGGCGGCACGGTGTAGACGTTGGTGTTGTCGTAGAAGCCGTTATCGACGCAGTCGAGCGTCTCGTAGCTCACGCCGTTCGGCAGCGTCTCCTTCCAGCGCTTCACGCGGGCGGTCGCATCCGAGCCGCACGGATCCTCGCCAACGAAATCGGACAGCCGCTCGCGCTTGACCGGCTGATCGTTGATGTAGAGCAAGCCGTCCTTCATCTGGACGCGGTCGCCCGGCAGGCCGATCACGCGCTTGATGTAGTCGACCGAGTCATCCTTCGGCAGCCGAAAGACGACAATGTCGCCGCGCGCCGGATCAGACCCGAAAATCCGCCCGGAGAACAAGGGCGGCGACAGCGGCAACGAGTAATGCGTGTAGCCGTAGGAATATTTTGAGACGAAGAGATAGTCGCCGACCAGCAGCGTGGCCTTCATCGAGCCCGAGGGAATGTTGAAGGGCTGAAACAGAAACGTGCGAATGATCAGGGCAATGATCAGCGCGTGAAAGACAACGCGCACGGTCTCGCCAACGCCACCTTCAGATTTCGAGCCGGATGTCACGCTCATCAGATTTCAATCCCAATCGACAGGCCCCGGAGGAGCCGGGCCATTTTCGAACCATCATCTGGCTCGCGTGTAAGATAGGCTCAATGCGGCGCTTTTGCGCTGCAGGGAGGTCAAGCATATCCCTTTTGCACCAAGCCTGGCCGAGAACAAGCCATGGCGCCCCCTTTGGCACCCTCTTTTAGCCACTTGTCCATAGTCGCGCAATCAAGGCGCGGCAGATAATCCGACTAAACCTATGAAACAAAAGATTTTTTAGCCCGGCGGCAGAGACCGCGGCGCAAGCCCGAAGGCCCCGGCATCGGCCGCGGGAACCGCGGAAATGATCACCATGGCCTGCGCCAGCGGCCAATCGTCGGTCATTGTAAGGTCAATTTTCGCGACATAGCCCGGCGGCGTCATCATATTCAGTTGATGCAGCGCCCCGCCCGTCAGCGCCAGTGTCGGCCGGCCGCTCGGCAGGTTGACGACCCCCATGTCCCGCCACCAGACGCCCTGCCGGATGCCGGTGCCGAGCGCCTTGGAACAGGCCTCCTTGGCCGCGAACCGCTTCGCGTAGGTCGCCACCAGCATCTTGTGCGACTTGGCACGGCGCGCTGCCTTCGCGCGCTCAGCATCCGTGAAGATCCGGTTCAGGAACCGCTCGCCATGCCGCGCGAGCACCTTTTCGATGCGGGGGATGTCGATGACGTCCGAGCCGAGACCAAGAATCATCCCGCCTGCCCCAGACCTGCCTGCCCCAGACCTGCCTGCCCCAGACCTGCCTGCCCCAGATCTGCCTGCCCCAGATCTGCCTGCCCAAGACCCGCGTGCTCCAGCCCGGCGCGGCCGAGATCCATCGCAGCGCGCATCTCCCGCACAACCGCCGGCAGACCGACAAACATCGCCTCGCCCATCAGAAAATGGCCGATGTTGAGTTCGACGATCTGCGGCAAGGCGGCGATCGTCCTTGCGGTGTCGTAGTCGAGGCCATGGCCGGCATGGACCTCGAGGCCGCACGCCTTCGCCAGCTTTGCGCCGGCGACGATCCGCTGCCACTCGGCATCGGCCTTGTCGTCGTGGCCGGCGATCACCGCATCGCACCAGGCCCCGGTATGGATCTCGATGACCGGCGCACGAAGCGCCGCCGCCATCTCGATCTGCTGCGAGTCGGCGGCGATGAACAGCGACACGCGAATGCCGAGATCGGAGAGCCGCGCGATCGCCGGCCCGAGCTCCGCCTTCTGGCCGACGACGTCGAGGCCGCCCTCGGTGGTTATCTCCTCGCGCCGCTCCGGCACGAGACAGGCCGCATGCGGCCTGATGACGCTGGCAAGCCGCAGCATCTCTTCGGTGGCGGCCATTTCAAAATTGAGCGGCTTGGAGATCTCCGCCTTGAGACGCACCATGTCGTCATCGCGGATGTGGCGGCGATCCTCGCGCAGATGGGCGGTAATGCCGTCGGCACCGGCCTCGATCGCAAGCAGCGCCGCGCGCACCGGATCGGGACGGCGACCGCCGCGGGCATTTCGCACGGTAGCGATGTGATCGACATTGATGCCGAGACGCAGCGGCGCGGCTTTCAACATACCAAAACTCTTGAAAGTAGCGTCGCAGTCAGCCGTTAACGCGCTCCACCTTTGCGACGACAGGCTTGGCGCGGAGCTGCGCGATGATAGCACTAAGATGCTTGAGGTCATAGACCTCCAGATCGATCGTGACCTCGGTGAAGTCCGGCAGACGGCGACGCATGCTGATGTTGTCGATGTTGCCGTCGTGCTCGGCGATCACCGTCGCGATCTGCGCGAGGCTGCCCGGCTCGTTGACGTTCTGGATCATCAGCCGCGCAGGGAAGCGCTGCGGCGTGGTCTCGTCGACATCCCAGCGCACGTCGAGCCAGCGTTCGGGCATGTCCTCGAACTCTTTCAGGGCCGGCGACTGAATGGGATAGATCGTGATGCCCTCGCCCGGCGTCACGATGCCGACGATGCGATCGCCCGGCACCGCCCCGCCGTTCGGCGCGAACTTCACCGGCAGCCCGGGATTGAGGCCGCCGATCGGAATCGCCGAACTGGCCAGCGCGACCGCGCCGGTCGGCGCTCGCGAGCGCTTCAGCCTCAGGCGATCGGTCAGGCTGCGCTTCGCCGTGAACTGGCTGGCGCGCTCTTCCTTGTAGTCGGGATACATCGCGCGGGCGACATCGGATGCCTTGAGTTCGCCGCGTCCGACCGACGCCATCACTTCTTCGATCGACGGCCGCGCCAGGCGCGGCAGCGCGCCCTTCAGCTTGTCGTCGTGATAGTCGATCTTGGCACGGGTAAACAGGCGCTCGACGATGCGGCGGCCGAGGCCGACATACTGATCGCGCAACGCAGCGCGCGTCGCGCGGCGGATCGCCGCCCTCGCCTTGCCGGTGATGGCGAGCGATTCCCAGGCGGCCGGCGGCGCCTGTTGCGCCCTTGAAGTCAGCACCTCGACCTCGTCGCCGTTCTGCAATTCGGACGACAGCGGCGCGAACTTGCCGTTGATCTTGCAGCCGACGGCGCTGTTGCCGACGTCGGTATGCACGGCATAGGCGAAGTCGATGACATTGGCCTTGCGCGGCAAGGCAATCAGCTTGCCCTTGGGCGTGAAGCAGAACACCTGATCGTAAAAGAGCTCGAGCTTGGTGTGCTCCAAAAACTCTTCCGGGTTCGAGCTCTGCGACAGAATCTCGATGGTGTGGCGGAGCCAGCCGAACGCATTCGACTCGCGCTTGAGCAGTTCGGTCGGCGAGTCGACATCGTCCTTGTAGAAGGCATGCGCCGCGATGCCGAGCTCGGCGATGCGGTCCATCTCCTCGGTGCGGATCTGCAGCTCGACGCGCTGGTTGCCCGGGCCGATCACCGTCGTATGGATCGAGCAGTAGTCGTTCTGCTTCGGCGTGGAGATGTAGTCCTTGAAGCGCCCCGGCACGACCGGCCATGTGGTGTGGACCAGCCCGAGCGCCGCGTAGCATTCGGGCACGGTCTGCAGAACGACGCGGAAGCCGAAAATATCCGAGAGCTGCTCGAAGCCCACGGACTTGCGCTCCATCTTGTTCCAGATCGAGAACGGCCGCTTGCGCCGGCCGAAGACGCGAGCGACCATCCCGGCCTTCGCCAGCTTGGCGGAAAGCTGGCTTTCGATCTCGCCGATGAGATTGCGGTTGCGCTCCTCCAGCGCATCGAGGCGCTGCATGATGACCGCGTGTGCCTCAGGGTCGAGCACGTGGAAGGCCAGGTCTTCCAGCTCCTCGCGCATCCCCTGCATGCCCATGCGCCCGGCGAGCGGCCCATAGATGTCGAGCGTCTCCTCGGCGATCCGCCGCCGCGAGTCGGGCCGGACGAATTCGAGGGTGCGCATATTGTGCAGGCGGTCGGCGAGCTTGACCAAAAGCACGCGAACGTCGTCGGCGATCGCGAGCAGCAGCTTGCGCAGATTTTCCGCCTGCTTGGCCTCGCGCGAGACGAGCTCAAGCCGCTTCAGCTTGGTGAGGCCTTCGACGAGGGCGCCGATCTCGGAGCCGAACAGCTGATCGATCTCGGTGCGCGTCGCCTCGGTATCCTCGATGGTGTCGTGCAGAAGCGCCGCGACGATGGTGGCGTCGTCCAGCTTCATGTCGGTGAGGATCGCCGCCACTTCGAGCGGATGCGAAAAATAAGGGTCGCCCGAGGCGCGCGTCTGCTCGCCATGCGCCTTCATCGCATAGACATAGGCGCGGTTGAGCAGCGCCTCATCGGTGTTGGGATTGTACGCCCTGATCCGTTCAACGAGGTCATACTGCCGCATCATCTGCGTGCGGCCGGCGCGGACCGGTTTCACGCGCTCAAGCGGAAGCGTTGCCACCTCGCCCTTGCTCTCTACGGCATCGCTCAGTGGAGCAGTTTTCGCGATCTCAGCCTCATCAGCCGCTTCTTGGCGCCAGAACGCCATCGACGTTTTTTCCCTCACCAACGCAATCGGCCCGCAGGCCCTCCGAATTCAACGGGCATCACCGCCCACAGACCGATCGCCAAACTTCAACAGTAGATTATGTCTTTCCAATTGCTAACGTCGTTTGAATGAACGCGCGACAGCCGGCGAGGTTCGCCAAGCTATCGGCCGCCATCCCCAGCCGGCCTGAAGCGTCTCTCGAAAACGCAAAAACCCGGGACGCGCGCCCGGGTTTGCTAGCCGTCAGCCTGAAGACCTGCCGTCTCGCGAGTGCGCGGCCGTCACTCGTCCTCTTCGGGGCGCGCCTCGGGCGGAGCCAGGCCCTCGAGCCCGCGGAGCAACTCTTCTTCGGTCATCCGCTCGACAGCGACGTCCGTGTCGTCGGCGTCGATCGTTGCGCCGGCGGACCCGATCAGCGAGATCGAATCCGGCTCCGGCTCGTCGACTTCGACGAACTTCTGCAGCGAGTGAACCAGTTCCTCGCGCAGATCCTCAGCCGAGATGGTCTCATCGGCGATCTCGCGAAGGGACACGACGGGGTTCTTGTCGTTGTCGCGATCGACGGTCAGCGGCGACCCGGACGAGATCAGGCGCGCGCGATGGGCAGCCAACAGAACCAGATCGAATCGATTGTCGACCTTGTCGATACAGTCTTCCACGGTGACTCGCGCCATTGGCCGTCGCTCCGATCAAAAAAAAGCAAAATGAGTGATTAGTGAGGTAATTATAGCCCGTGGACCGATTTCGCAAGGGCCAAACCCAATAAACGCCGGCGCATGCCCTCGCGGTGCCCGCCCCTACCCAGATAGCTTTCAAAAGAACTTTTTCCAAAATCGCCGCTTTAATGCAACCGACAATATAAAGTCCGCAACCAAGCCGGTTAGGCATTGTATTTCATTATCTTTTCTGTTCACTAAATGTTATTGTTTATTTTAGTTGAATGGCCCGCGGCCTGAATTCGGTGCAATAAATCGGGATAAGCTGCGAAACCGTCTCGTTCGGTATTGCGCGCCCACGAGTCTCATGGTGTTTGTTTCGGCGAAACTCGATTTAGGGTCTGTGAAGCCTTTTAGTCGCTAAAAATAAGAACTGGCTGTTGTCACCACTTATTCGCGAACGAAGGCTTCAGGCAACTTCCGGTGCGAGACATTATTAATGCGATCAAACTCCAGTAAAATAGCGTTGTTTATCGATGGCGCGAACCTGTATGCGACAGCCAAATCCCTGGGGTTTGATATCGATTACAAGCGCCTGTTGAACGAATTTAACAACCAGGGAACCCTGGTTCGCGCGTTTTACTACACCGCCATTATCGAGGATCAGGAGTACTCGTCGATCCGCCCGCTGGTGGACTGGCTGGACTACAACGGCTACACGGTCGTCACCAAGGCGACCAAGGAGTTCGTCGATCCCAGCGGCCGCCGCAAGGTCAAGGGCAACATGGACGTCGAGCTCGCGGTCAACGCTATGGAACTCGCCGAGCACGTCGACCAGATGGTGATCTTCTCCGGCGACGGCGACTTCCGCTCGCTGGTCGAAGCTGTTCAACGGCGCGGAGTTCGGGTAACTGTTGTCTCGACGGTCTCCAGCCAGCCGCCGATGATTGCGGATGAACTGCGCCGCCAGGCTGACGTGTTCACCGACCTGATCGATCTGCAAGCCAAGATCGGTCGCGATCCGGTCGAGCGCGCTCCGCAGCGTCACTCTCCTCAGTTCCTCCAGCGAGCACCCGCCCATCCCGGACATGACGAAGGCTTTAACGACTAAGTCCCGGGGAGCTTCGAGCAAAATCAGCCGTAAGGAAGATGTGACAGAGCCGGGCCGCGATTGCCCGCTCTGCCCTCGTCTCGTCGCGTTTCGCGAGGCGGTGCGCGAACGCGAGCCCGACTGGTTCAACGCTCCGGTTCCGTCCTTCGGCGACCGTCTCGCAAGACTGCTGATCGTCGGCTTGGCTCCGGGGCTGCAGGGCGCGAACCGCACCGGGCGCCCCTTCACCGGCGACTATGCCGGCGATCTTCTCTACCAGACGCTGATCGATTTCGGCTTTGCGCGCGGCAGCTACCGCGCCACGCCGGACGACGGGCTGACGCTGGTGGATTGCCGGATCAGCAACGCCGTTCGCTGCGTTCCGCCGCAGAACAAGCCGCTGCCGGTCGAGATCAACACCTGCCGCACGTTTCTCCTGGCGACGGTCAACGACATGCCGCGCCTTACCAGCATCGTCGCACTCGGCCGGGTGGCGCATGACAGCGTGGTGAAGACCCTCGGCCTGCGTGCCGCGCAGGCGCCGTTCAGCCACGGCGCGGTGCATGAGGCCGGGCATCTGCGGCTCTACGACAGCTACCACTGCTCGCGCTACAACACGAACACCGGCGTGCTGACGCCAAAAATGTTTCAGGCGGTGTTTGCGAAGGTGCGCGCCGATCTGCCATAGCCGCGGCCAGGCGCGCCGCGCAGCGCCTTAGCCGGCTTCAGCCCCTAGCCTTGAGCAGCCGGCCCTTTTCGCGATTCCAGTCGCGCTGCTTCTCGGTCTCGCGCTTGTCGTGGAGCTTCTTGCCCTTGGCCAGCGCCAACTCCATTTTCGCCCGCCCCTGCTCGTTGAAGTAGATCTTGAGCGGGATCAGCGTCATGCCCTGGCGCTCGACCGCGCCGATCAGCTTGTTGATTTCGCGCCGATGCAGCAGCAGCTTGCGCGGCCGCCGCGGCTCGTGATTGAAGCGGTTGGCCTGCAGGTACTCTGGGATATTGGCGTTCACGAGCCAGATCTCGCCGTTCTTGGGATCGGCGTAGGACTCGGCGATTGTCGCCTTGCCGCTGCGGATCGATTTGACCTCGGTGCCGGTCAGCGCAATGCCGGCCTCAAACGTGTCTTCGATCGAGTAGTTGAAGCGCGCCTTGCGGTTATCTGCGACAACCTTGATGGCGCGCTCCTTTTTCTCAGCCATGGTACCATTCCGTCTGGCGGCAGGAGCCTGCCCGCCAAATTTGCCGTCAGCGATTTTGCGACCGCTTCCGGTGCTTAGCTGCCCTTCTTGAGCAGGTCACGGATCTCCGTGAGCAGTTCCTGATCGCGCGTCAACGGCGGAGGCGGCGCTGCGGTCTCTTCCTTCTTCTGCTCCAGCTTGAGCTTACTCATGAGGCGAACCACGATGAACAGCACCCAGGCAACGATCAGGAAGTTGAGCGTAAGCGTCAGAAAACTGCCCCACGCCAGCACCGCGCCCTGCTTCTTGGCATCGGCGAGATTGGTCGCCGTTACCTTGGCAGACAGCGGCGTATAGTAGTTCGAGAAATCGAGACCGCCCGTGACCGCACCGATGATCGGCATGATGATATCGCCGACCATCGAATTGACGATAGCCCCGAACGCCGCGCCGATGATCACCGCCACCGCGAGATCAACGACGTTGCCTTTCATGGCAAAATCCCGGAACTGTTTGAGCATGCGCAGTCCTCTGTTTTTCGGGGCGGCCGGGCAGCCTCGTCGGGTTAGTTGATCAACCCTGCATGAACCATTGCCTTGCGGACAAGTTCCTGCGTCGGCTCGCTGATCGGGACCAGCGGGAGGCGAAGCGTCTCGTCCATTTTGCCGAGGAGCGACAGGGCATACTTGATCGGCCCCGGATTGGACTCGACGAACAGGTTGATGTGCAGCGGCATGAGCTTGTCGTGCAGCTTCAGCGCCTCGGCAAAGTCGCCGCGCAGGCACGCGGTCTGGAAGTCCGAGCACAGGCGCGGCGCGACGTTAGACGTCACCGAGATGCAGCCGTGGCCGCCATGGGCCATGAAGCCGAGCGCGGTCGCATCTTCGCCCGAGAGCTGGTTGAAGTCCTCGCCCATCGCGGCGCGCTGCTGCGAGATCCGCACGACGTTGGCAGTTGCGTCCTTCACGCCCGCGATGTTCTTCAGCTCGAACAGGCGCGCCATGGTGTCGGTCGACATGTCGATCACCGAGCGGCCCGGAATGTTGTAGATGATGATCGGCACGCCGATCGCGTCGTTGATCGCCTTGAAGTGCTGGTACATGCCCTCCTGGGTGGGCTTGTTGTAATAGGGCGTGACGACGAGAACGGCGTCCGCGCCCGCGCCTTCGGCATGCTGGGCAAGCTCGATGGCCTCCGCCGTCGAGTTCGATCCGGCGCCCGCGATCACCGGCACGCGGCCGCGCGCTTCCTCGACGCACCACTCGACCACCTGCTTGTGCTCGTCGTGGCTCAGCGTCGGGCTTTCGCCGGTGGTGCCGACCGGAACCAGACCATGAGTTCCCTCGGCGATCTGCCAGTCCACCAGCGAACGGAAAGCGGCCTCATCGACGGCGCCGTTTTTGAAGGGCGTCACCAAGGCGGTAAAGGACCCCCTGAACGTCGTCTTGGCTGCCATGATGATGTCTTCCCCGAAACTGGACTGTGAACGGATGGCGGCGAACAGCGTCGCGCCGTTGATCAATAGCGGAATCTTTAGCTGGTCTTGCGCGAAACGTCAGCCTTGTTTCTGCCGATAGCGCGAGATGCAAAGGTAACTTAACATATTTGGGCTTCTTTCAACACCATCGTTCATCAACGCTGGAGTTTTAGCGAGCTGGCGGCTCGCTTTTTAAGGAGTCCCGGTATGCTTCGATCCTACGTCCCCCTCCGGTCGATCCGACTTTCCGTTCTGGTGGGCGTGAGCGTGGGTGCGCTGCTGTCGGCAACCTCCGCGCTCGCGACTCAGCCTGCAACGCAGCCGTCGGCCAAGACCTCCGCCGCCAAAAGCGCCACTGCCACCAGCAGCACCAAAACCAACGCCGCCGCAAAGGGCGCGCCGCCAAGACCCCCTGCGCCCATCAAGCAGCCGGCGGCGAAGACCGCCCCGGCAAAGCCGTCGTCTGCCAAACCCGCCGTCGCCAAGCCCGCCGTCGCCAAGCCGATTGGCGCCAAGCCGACTGCCCCGAAGCCGGGCAAGCCGACGCCGCCAAAGGCGATCCCGAATTCTGCGACGTCCGCGAAAACCGCGGTGCCTCATCCGGCGCCGCGCCCTGTAGCCGCCCCTGCCCCGAGCACGGTGATGCCCGCCGCCGCGCCACAGTCGCTTGCGCCGCCGCCCGGCCAGCCTGCCGCGCGGACGCCGACCCTGCCCGCGCTCGCCGTTGCACCGGCCGGCTCCGCCTCCCGCGCCGATCAGGCCGCGGTCTCTCGCGTCATCTCGCTGGTGCGCAGCCGTCAGGCTTCCGAGGCGACGGCCGCCGCAACCGCCATCAGCGATCCGGTCGCCCGCAAGCTCGCCGAATGGATCATTTTGCGCAGCGAGTACAACGGCGCGACAACCGAGCGCTATCGCGCCTTCATTGTTGCCAATCCGTCCTGGCCGTCGCTCGACTTCATGCGCCGCCGCGCGGAGGCTACCCTTTGGGATGACCGGCGCGATACCTCCGTCATCCTCGACTGGTTCGAAAATGAAACGCCGCTCAGCGCCAAGGGCCGCCTCGTTCTGGCGCGGGCTTCGCTGGCGCGCGGCGATGCGCGCGTCGCCGAGCGCCTTGTCCGCGAAACCTGGCGCGAGGATTCGCTGAGCGCTGCGATGGAAACGGCGGTCCTCGAGCAATTCGGCTCGATGATCACGGCAAGCGATCACAAGGCGCGCATGGACCGCCTGCTCTACGACAACCGCGAGCTTGATGTCGGCCTGCGCGCAGCCCAGCGCCTCGGCGGCGCTCAGCTCGCGCTCGCACGTGCGCGCATCGCGGTGGCGAAACGCGCCAACAACGCAAAGGCCCTGCTCGACGCGGTGCCGCACAGCCTGCACAGCGACCCCGGCTACATCTATGCCCGCATCCAGTGGCTGCGGCGAAACAATCATGAGGCGGCCGCCGCAAAACTGATGCTGAGCGCGCCGCGCGATCCCGCGCGGCTGCACGATCTCGACGAATGGTGGATCGAGCGTCGTGTGCTGCTGCGCGAGATGCTCGAGGCCGGCGATCCGCGCACCGCCTATCTGATCGCGCGCGACGCGGCGACGCCGAGCCGCGGCATCTATCAGACCGAGCACCAGTTCACCGCGGGCTGGATCGCGCTGCGCTTCCTCAAGGATCCGGCGACAGCCTATCGCCACTTCGAGCGGATCGAGGGCCGCACCAGCAATCCGACCGCGCATGCCCGCGCCGGCTACTGGCTCGGCCGTGCGGCGGAAGCGATGGGGCGCACCGCGCAGGCCCGCGAGCACTATCAATCCGCCGCCGTGCATTCGACCAGCTACTATGGCCAGTTGGCGCGCGCCAAGCTCGGGCTCGCGCAGATCGTGCTCAACAGCCCGCCACGAAGCGGGATGCGCGGCGAACGCCTCGAGATCGTGCGCGCCGCCGCCCTTCTCTACGCGGCAGGTGAAAACGGCCTCGTCATCCCGATTGTCAACGAGATGGGCGACAAGGCGGATGCCGAAGCGCTGGCCGCGCTCTCCGAACTCGCCGCGCGCCATGACGATGCCCGCGGCGTGATGATGGTCGGCAAGGCGGCGCTCAATCGCGGCCTGCCGTTCGACCATTATGCGTTTCCGGTGTCGGGCATTCCGCGTTTCCGCGCCATCGGCCCCGACATCGAGCAGAGCATCATCTACGCGATCGCCCGGCAGGAAAGCGCGTTCAACCCGGCCGTCGTCTCGCCCGCCAATGCCTATGGCCTGATGCAGGTGACGCCGCCCGCCGGCAAATATGTCGCCCGGCGCTACGGCACGTCGTTCGATCTTGCGCGCCTCAAATCCGATTCCGCCTACAACGTCGCCTTCGGCGCGGCGGAGCTGGCGAGCCTGCTCGAAGACTACCGCGGCTCCTACATCATGACCTTCGCCGGCTATAACGCCGGGCGCGGCAGCGTGCGCAAATGGATCGAGCGTTATGGCGATCCGCGCGATCCGAAAGTCGATGCGGTCGATTGGGTCGAGCTGATTCCGTTCTCCGAGACGCGCAACTATGTGCAGCGGATCATGGAGAACGTGCAGGTCTATCGCGCGCGCTTCGGCGGCGGAACGCGCCTGCAGATCGAAGCCGATTTGCGTCGGGGCGCAGCCGTCCAATAACATGCTCCGGCAACACATCCGTTGCTGGAAGCCTGATCATGAACGCACGTTTTCACGACGTCTTTTGCCGAGCCTCCGACGGCCTCAAGCTGCATGCGTGGGACACGGGCCCACGCGATGACGGACGATTGCCGGTGCTATGCCTGCCCGGCCTGACCCGCACCGTCGCCGATTTTGAAACGCTCGGCCTTGCGCTGGCCAATCATCCGACCGTGCCGCGCCGCGTCATCGCCATCGATTATCGCGGCCGCGGCCTGTCCGACCACGATCCCGATCCGGCAAACTATGCGGTGCCTGCCGAAGCCGGCGATGTCGTCGCGGTCGCCAGCCATCTCGGCATCGAGCGCGCGATCGCCGTCGGCACCTCACGGGGCGGCATCATCTCGATGGTGCTTGCGGCGACGCAGCCGAAGCTGCTTGCAGGTGTCGTGCTCAACGACGTCGGCCCGGTGCTGGAGATGGAAGGGCTGCTGCGCATCAAGGGCTACATCGCTGCGGACCGGCCGTTGCCCGCAACATGGGAAGAGGCGGCCTCCGGCGCAAAAAGCCTGTTCGGCCGCGACTTCCCCAACCTCGGCGACGACGACTGGCTGGCCTGGGCAAGGCGCGGCTTTCGCCAGCGCGACGGCGCGCTGGAGCGCACCTATGATCCCGCCCTTGAGGTGGCCTTCGCCGGGATCGATCCCGCCAAGCCGCCGCCGCCGGCATGGAAACTGTTCGACGCGATGAAAAATCTGCCCCTGATGCTGGTCCATGGCGGCCGATCCGATCTTCTGTCGGCGCAGGGCGTTGCGGACATGATGGCCCGGCGGCCGGACATCGATCTCGTCATCGTGCCCGACGAGGGGCACGCCCCCCTCCTTGCGGATGCGCCGACCATCGATCGCATCGGCGATTTCTGCGCCCGCTGCGATCATCATGCGGGCTGACATTCGTCACCGCAGAACTGACACCCGTTGCTGACCGAAGTTGGCCGCGAACGATCCGCGGCCAACGATACCGGCTACTCCTTCAAAGCCGCCCACGCAAAATACGACGCCCGATAAGCGACCGATGCCGCACGGAGCGGCATATGATCGACCACTTCGTTCTCTCAAAACCATCAAAACAAAAAAGATCCCCGGCGGTCGCCCGCCGGGGATCTCGAACCTATGATCTAGGTCGCCGTCAGGCGATCAGGATCAGAAGTTGCGCTGAGCGCGAACACCGACGGTGAGCGTGCCCTGGTTCTTGAACTCGTAGTTCGCGACCGGCTTGGTCGCGCCCGGGTTCGCGTTGAAGAAGCCTTCGTTCTTCTGGTTCAGCCAGGTGTACATGACTTCGCCCGAGAACGTCAGGTTCTTGACCGGGGTCCAGCGGGTAACCGCACCAACCTGAGCGATGGTGAAGTTCGGGTCGCAGGAGTAGGTCACGCCCCGACCAGCAATGGCGTTCGCCATGCCGGCGCAGATCAGATCCTTACCATTCTGGCCCCAGCTGACCGAGCTGTACGAACCGAACAGCGAGGACGACCAGTAAGCATCCCAGTTGTGGTTGAACGCACCACGGACGCCCCAGAGGGTCGACTTCTCGATGCCGGTGCCGTTGGCAGCCGAGGTACCACCGAACACGCCGTCAGCCGACGCGCCGAACGCGACGGTGTTGTAGATGCCGAGAGCGCTCGAACCACCGTACATCGCGAACGAGTTCGGCGACACGCCGCCGATCACGTAACGGCTCGCGCCGTTGGCGTAGCTGACAGTCAAGTTGATGCTGTCGCCAGGTCCGGTCGGCAGGTTCTTGAGCGAGAGACCGCCCTGAACCGCGAAGCCCCAGGTGTCGCCCGGGTGACCCGAGGTCTCAAGAGCCGGGTTGTAGTAGCTGGCGCGAACCTGGTGCGCAGCAACCGACAACTGGAACAGACCCCAAGCCTGGTCGACGCGGAGCTGACCGACGATGTCAGGAACGCTGACGCCAGCGTAGGAGTTCACGCCCGGGACACCAGCGAGAACGCCGGCAGCAGTGGCGCCGCTAACGTTGTACACGCCGGACTGGCGGTAAGCCGACGCATCTTCCAAGCTGATGCTGGCCGAGACGCCGTTGCCGAACTGAGCGGTGTAGGCGAACTGGTTGATACCGGTAACGTCATCTTCGCCGCCGATCAGGAACGAAGTGTTGTTGCCCGGATAGCCGGTCCACGGGGTCGAGAACTGCGAAACAGCCTTACCCATGGTGAAGCCAGCGAACTGGATGAAGGCGTAGTACACGCCGAGACCGCCAACCGGGTCGAAGCCCGCGATCTGGCCGGAGCCGGTGGTCCAGTTCATGGTGAAGTCGGCGTAGGTACGAACGACGCCGTATTCGGTCGCGGTGCGGGTGTCGACGTTCATGTCGAAACGCGAACGAGCGACGTAGTCGTTCTTCAGGCGGTTGTTCTGGCCAGCCGCGCCGTCCCATGCCGGACGATCATACGCGCCCGAGGCATTGAACGAGGTGTCAACACGCAGATAACCACCCAGCTTGATGCAGGTGTCGGTGCCCGGGATGTAGTAGAAGCCAGCGCCGTACAGCGAGCAGACCTTCACGTATTCAACGGCCTTGGCCTTCAACGGAAGATCAGCTGCCTGCGCCCCGCCCATTGCGACGAGGGTCGCCGCGGAGCCGAGGATAAGGCTCTTCACAAGTTTCATGTAAACCTCCAAAGTTGCTCTTTAGGGAAGGTTCCGATCCGCTGGGTGTTGCACCCGAGATAGTCCCCCAAGTCCCTGCTAACCGCCTTTTCGCTTCGCGCTCCCGCATGAACGCGAGGGACTTTAGCGAACCACCTAAGACGGCACGACCTCGGGATGCCCCCCTCCGTCGCTTCGAACAGGATTACCGAACCCCCTTTCCAACGCAACCAAGGACCGCCTCAAAACCGGCCTGTTTGCGCCCTTTTCGGCTCCGTGTTGCACAAATAACACGCACCGAAAATCGGAGTTATCCACCAAGCCATTGATCGCTCGATATTTTTACGAAGCCTTAAGAATTGCTGTGGCGTGAGGATAACAATTGAGCCTTGGCAGGCTTTCCACCCCCAAGAGCCGCTTCGCACTCGAATCAAAGTCGAAAAATACCTTTTTGAGAAAGCATCCGGCGCGCCCGGTTCCCGCGTCGCTCTTTCGGGTTCATGGCGCGGAATCGGCCGCTTCACCGTATCGAATCACAGGCGGAAACGCTGCCCGAAGCGGGTTTCGGCCGGGCCTTAGCCCGATCGGGACCCCCTCGCCTCTGGGCTTGCGGCACGCGAAAAGGGTCTGGCGCCCCAGAAACACGCGATTTTGGCCCCTGCCCCGCTAAAAAACTCCGCGGCATGTGAAGAAAGCGCCCGCGGGTCTGCCGAAAGGGTTGCGAGGCGGCGCAGTCTCGGGCATATCCACGCCAGCCGGAGATATGGCCGAGTGGCTGAAGGCGGCGGTTTGCTAAACCGTTATAGGGCCCTAAAGCCCTATCGAGGGTTCGAATCCCTCTGTCTCCGCCATCCCCATTTTTCAATGGGTTGAGCGCAACACAGCCTCTTTAGCGCCAAGCGCAGTTGGCGCAGTAAGCGCAGAATTCAGCGGTTCGATCCGACACAAAATACGGCACAGTGCGTTCGCAGTTCGTTCGCAATATATTCTCGCGCATGAAAGCATTGCCCACCGGCCTCACCCTCCGCCGCACCGTCATCGCTGGCACGGTTTGCGAGGACGACTACGACGTTCGCTGGCGTGGCCGGGACATCGGCCGGATCCACCTAGCGATCCAGACAGTTCCGCCGCAGTGGTGGTGGGGCATTAACCTGCCGGTCCCTGTCGGCCACCGTCACTATGGCATGACCCCGACCTTCGACGAGGCCAAGACGGCCTTCAAGGCGGCGTGGGAGAAGTTCCTGCCGACACTGACAGAGGCCGACTTGGAGTATGCTTGGAAGTTGCGGGATGAGGCCGAGGCCCGCGCACAACGGCAGCGGGAACGGGCTGGCCGGCCCAGATAGGGCGCCCGTCGCCTCGCGGGTTTGGGGTCGAGACGAGGCAACGGGCTGGGGTGCCGGCGAGGAAGACTCCGGCGGTTATTGCAACGTCTGAAGCTCGCGCTGGTTTCCGCCATAAGCAACGGTCCGCCGCCGGTTCGACACTGGTGGGCTGCGGCGACGGACCGCTGGCCGGGTCCATTAACTGCCCGGCACAGCGATAAGCGCAATGCTTGCAATTCCGTTCCTGTGCGACCCGGGACCAACGCATGCGGTTTTTCGCGGGCAACCTTGAACGAGTAGCCCGACTCTGCGTTGTCAGAATCTTCGGGTGCTTGGAACCTTGCCCGGCCGGTATGGCCGGGCTTTTTGTGAGCTTGGCCAGCGATGCCATGGTCCAAAAAGTTCCGCGAGCCAATCCCGCTGCCGAACGGCCAGAAGCTCGTCACGCTGGCCGACGCTGGCCAGCACATCCTCAAGCTCTCTGACGAAAAGGGGGTCACTGAGGCGTGGATGCTGGCCGCGGAAATGCTGATCAAAGCGGCAGAGGAAGGCGGCGGCTGGATCGATCTCGCGAGTATTGGGATCATGCAGGCCATCAACGGTCCACGGCCGCCGCCCGAACCCGGGGCCCGGAGCGCCAGCAAGAAGCGGCGCCGGCGATAAAAACCGCTACCGCGCCGTTAGCGGCCATCAATGGAACATTTGGCGCGACCATGGCGTTCTGAACCCAAGCGACATGCGCGCGATTAATGCACGATGCAGGAGCATCACCATGGGCGACGACAAATCAAAAGTGGGGCGTCCTGACCGAGATCGGATCAACCTGAACGAGGACTACGAAGTCAGATATTGGGTAAAGCACTTGGGCATCACGGTGGATGAGCTGACCCGAACAATCGCCAAGGTCGGCAACTCCGCCGCAGCGGTAAGGAAAGAGCTAGGAAAGTGAAAAGACCCGCGCTCTACCGCAGCGGGGTTTCTTATCCAGGACCCGCCAATGGCGGGTTTTCTGTTGCCTCGCTTCTACCATACAGCCTCAGATTGGCCCCCGAAGTCGGAGGCGACGCCGGGTGCGCCGGCCGCTCCAGAACGTCTGCAGAATGTGGCCTGACGACGGACTGCGAATCGTGCGAGGCATCAGCAAGCAGGATAGACTAACCGAGATCGCCGAGTGACCAAATTCGTCCAGGACCGCCCCTACGCCAAGCCGGAAGCCGCCGCCAAGCTGCTGATGGAGCTGATTGCCCAGCACAAGTCAGAGCACGGCACCTACGCCACGGTCGGGCCGGTCAACTCTGCGTTTCTGAAGGCCGGCGGCAACGTTGCGGAGTACGGCGCCGGCCGCGATCACGCGCTGGCGCAGAGCTGGTTCACGATGCACATCTCGGGATCGAGATTTGTGCTGCCAGAGTGATCATCACTGCTCGCAGTCGATTTCCTTCTTGATGCGCTCGACCTGTTCCAGCGTCCGGCAGACGTTCTCGCACGGGATGCCATCATCATCGGCATCGGCGCGGCTGTAACCGCCGCACCAGAGGATCACGGCATTCGGCAGGTGCGAGCAGATTTGCAGCTCGTCGCCGTCGTGGTGGCCTCTGCCTTCGCCGCAGCGGCCAACGCAGCGCCGGCAAAGCCGAGTCGCGCCGCCGGCTCATTGCCACCCCTCCGCTGCTTGCGCCATTCCCATGGCAGATCGAAGCTGCCGGCCCACAGCCCGCGTCGGCCGGCCATCGCCTCGGCCTCGTCCTTCGCATAGCGGCCGTCCGAATATTTGGTGTATTCGACCGCCCAGCCGCGGCGGATCATCTCCCGATTAAGTTCGATGGTGCCGGTTCGGCAGACCGCGACGATCCGGCCGTATTTGTCGCGCTCCTTCGGCGTGCAGGACACCCGGCCGTTCCGGCCGATCATCTCGGCGAGCGCCTCTGCGGCGCGGGCCCCACAGAGGTACCGCTTCCCGGCCTCGTCAAAGCACGGCTGGCTGCTTTCCGGCGCGTCGATCGCGTCAAGCCGGATCCGCGCTTCGGCACCTTCGACGGCGATCGTGTCGCCGTCGATGACCTGGGCGCGCCCCTCGATCGGCGCGGCCGCGGCCGGCGTGCAGAGCAAGAGCAGGATTGCCAGAAAGTAGCGCATGACCTCATCCCCCCGGATGAATGGAGGGGGATATCGGCGGGGGAGTCAAGGCAGGCCCAAAACGACAAAAAAGCCCCGCCCGGCCGAAGCCGAGCGGGGCGAAAGGCGACAGTGTTCAGTAAGCAGCCTATTAGCGCGAAGAATTCCCTAAGACAACCCAGTCAGCGCGCCTAAGGCTATTCTCCATCAAGTCGCTCGCGCCCCGCTGCAATGAAGCCGGATCCGCGTCGCATGTCAGCGATCTCCTTTTGAAGCCCTGCGATCATCTGGGCATGCGTGGCCGCGACGGTCTCATTGACCGCCAACCGCGTGCTGACATTGCCGAAGGCTTTGAGCGCCTCTTCGACAGCTGTCAAACGCTGGCTCAAGAGGTCGATCCGGCCGCCGATCCGCGTGAACGCGATCGCGAAGCCAACAAGAAGAACCAGCGCGTTGACGATGGCGCCGAACGTTATCGTGGGATCAAATGTCACTCTGCCGCCCCCAGCTTTTCCCGCAGGTCATCGTAGAAAACGACGGTATCGGTGTGTCGCTGCCGGCAGTCGGCGAGCGCCTTGCGATTTCGCGCAAGCTCGGTGATGGCCGATCGCCCGCCCCTGACGCCCGGATCCTCGCAGGTCGCGGCGAGATCATGGGGCAGCGGCGGCAAGATCGGCCGCACCGGGATACTAGCGGATGTTGTGCAGCCCGCGAGCGCGGTCAGGCTCAAGAATGCAATCGTCAGCGCTTTCATATTCGTCGACCTTGCTCTGAAGTGCTTGGGCTTTGAGGGCGCGCTCTGCAGCCAGCCTCCGCGCATCCTCGAGCGCCTGATCCGAGATAGCGCGCTGCCGGTCCTGCTCGGCGCCGACGGCCTCGGCGACGCGCTGACGGCACGCCTCCGCGCCCCTCTCCCAGGCATCCTGATAGGCGAAGTAGCCGATCAACACCGCTAAACCCGCAACGGCAAACCAGAAATTCCGAAGCATCACCGAGACAAGGCCGAGAGCGAGCAGTCCGAGCGCCACCGACACCGCGAGCTGCCAGTTGGACAGGAGGAAAAAGATGCCTGATCCCATGGCCTATTCCTCTCCATCGGCATCGGTCGACCGATCGCGGCGCCGGTGCGGCCGCATCGCCGCCATGACGTTGGCATCATCCCATGCGGCGCCGAACACGTAGGCGCCGATCACCGAGCCAGCGAGGATGAGAATGCCGTTAGCGATGGTGGAATGGAGCGAGGTATCCGCGCCCCAGCCGGTCAGATAAATCGTCTCGCCGGCGCAGAACAGCAGTGTCGCGATGATGATCCGGCGGCGAATGCGCCAGGACGGCTTTTGCATGTCATGCCTCGTTGGTCGAAACGCGGCCGTCGGACGCCAGCACCGGCAGATTGAAGCGCTCCTCCAGCGGCCAGGTGCTGGGCCAGCGATAGCCGAGCACGCGGTCGCGGCTGAATGGCTTGATGCAGACCTCGTCGCCCTGGTTGCCACCGAGCACCATCAGGTTGCCGAACCGGTCCTGACCCACGACAAACCCGACATGTCCCAGCGCCCCGTCTCGGGTCCCGCGCCAAAACACAACGACGCAGCCGACAGCCGGCCGATCGAGCTTCACCGGCAGTTTCAGCCAATTTCGCGCCGCCGCGCCGCCCGACACGATTGGCAAGCCGGCTTCGCTCAGGACGCCGCCGACCATAGCCCCGCACCATGCGGTTTCGTCGTCGCGGAATGGTGCGCCGATTGCCTCCCACCACTTCACGATTTGCTGCTCGTGCCGCGGCCCTTTGATCTCGCGCACGCCAATATACTTACGCGCCAGCAATAACCAGCGAGGTTCCAGCATGGCAGATTTTCCTTATGGGAACGGCGAAGCCGTGGACGGGTTTATGTCGCGAAGGAGATCGAGATGAAGGAACTGTCAGCGCCAGTATTCAACGTGAGGGGTTTCAGCACCGGCTATGACATTGGTTCTGGCCGGGCCGTCTTGATCCTTTACGGTCAAGGACATGAACTGCCGATCGCGTATGTGATGAGCCCTGAATACGCGCGGCGGATCGGCTCAAGCCTGATCGAGATCTACGCGGATCACAATCCGACGCCGTGTGGTGGGTTGAATTGAGACGGACTCGCAACGCTCGCGTGGAAGAACAGAAATGGAAGAGCTGACAGGTCCGGTCTTCACCTTGAAAGACTTCGGGATAGGCGTTGAACCTGTCTCGGGACAGCCGGTAATGATCCTGACTACCGACGAGGGCGACACCCCAGTCGCCTAAACTCTCGTTCGCATCCACCTCGACGGTAATGCTCGGCCTGATCAGGACTAGGCGTCAGCCGACGTTGCCGGGAATGCTCGGCGTTCCAGCCTCGCCATAAGAGCCAGGGGCCGGCTTGGAAGACGATTTGTCGCCGTTGCCGCGCTTGTCTTTCCCGGCCTCGTCGTCCGGCTGCTTGATATCGATCGTGGTGAGATAACCGCCGCCGCGGGTGTAGCGGTGCTCGACGACGTCGGCGCGATAGACGCCATCGATCCCCGGGCGCAAGCCGGAGACGATCACCGGCGCCTCTGCCTTGGCCGTCGGGTCGCCATCGATCGTCACGGTGCCGCCGCCCCTTTCGCGCTCGCCGCCTTTTTTCGAGGATTCGGCGCGCTGCTCGGATGTGTCCGGATCGGCCTCCGAATATCGATCGGTCGACTGCGGAGCGACATCGGGCTTTGCCTCGACCTTCTCCTGCTTCCACTTCCCCTCGCGGCGATCGAACCAGCGCACCGAGTATCTCTTGAACTGCGGCCGGCCGGTCGACGGCGTTATGTCCCATACCGCGAGATTGTCGCCCCATGCTGCTCTGATGGCGGGTAGTGCGGTGCCGCCCGCGCCGACACCTTCATTGCGCGGCACCATCACCGCGCGATTGCCGCGGATCTTGAAGGTGGCGCCGACCTCTCGCGCGAGCCGTTCGCCAAATGCGACGAAACTCTGATTGGCCATGCTCCAATAGTCGCGCTTGATCGAGGCCAGCGATGGATGAACAGAAACCGTGATGCCGGCGAGCTGTCCGGCCTCTTTCATGACCTCGCCGAGCGTCTTGTCATCCCAGTGTTTCTCACGATGCTCCTTCACCTTGGAGCGCAGGTCGGCCGACTTGGCGTCAATCGTGAGTATCCGCCCCCCACCTCTGGCGCCCGACGATCTCACGCCGTCGACTTGGCCCTCGAAAACCATGATCGCCCCGCTGTCCGCCCAGCCGAGTCCGATCAGGATCGGGTCATTCTTCTGCGGCAGGCGGATACGGCCCCCGGCATCATCCAGCACGATCGTTGCGGTGTCGGAAGATTGCCCGGCGGCATCGCGAACGGTGATATCGATCACGATACCGTTCAGCTTGGCCGTGATGTTCTGCCCCGCGATCGTCACTGAGTAGACGGCTTCATGCGCGATCATCGGCTAGTCCCAAAGCGAGATTTCGCTCGCGGTCGCATGCGCCGGCCGCTGAGGCAGTTCGACCACCACGACCGTTCCAACCGGCAGCACCGGCCCAAGATCGGCAAGGCCCGGATTCGTGGAAAGGACAGACTCGACGAACCCATCCGGCACGTGGCGGTAGCGGCGCCACAACAGAAGGTCGAGCGTCACGTCGTCATTCTCGACCGTCAGCGTCTCCGAAGCGATCATTCGCGCCACCTGTCAGAAGAACGAAAACCAGACGTCGATGAAGCTCGACGGCGACGGCGGATCGTCGCGGACCAACTCGATCTCGACGTCGATCTCCTGCCCGACGCCCCTGCCGTCAAGATGGCGCGACCGCTCCTGCACGCGCTCGACGAGAAACCACCCCATCGGCAGGCCATCGCCGCGCAGCAGAAACTGCGGCACGCCGCTTTCGCGCATCTCGTTGAGCAGAGCGAGATCTTCCAACCCGCCGAGCTTGTGGGGATAGAGCCGTCCGCGCAGCGAGATCACCTCATCGCCAGTGCCGACGAATTCCCGGCTCTTCCTTCGCCCCAACAACTCTTTGGCCGCGAAGTCGGCCGCGTGCCGGCGGTCGACCTCGTGCGCGTTAAAAGGCGCGACCTCAACGACGAGAGGACCAAGCGAATAAAGCATCAGGCATACTCGTTATCTACGAAATTGCCCTCAAGGGCGGTATCGATGCGCTGCCCGAGACCCCGCGAAACGCCATCGAGCGATGACTGCTTGCCGGGTATCCGCTCCGGCGTCACAACTTTCGGCTTGATACTGGGCGTTGCCGAAAAACTCAGCGCGCCGTTGATCTGCCCGGCGATACCGGTCGCGATTCCCAAGGCCCTCTGCAGCTCGACCTCGAGGTTGCGCGTGAACGCCTCCCCGGTGCGCTTGCCTGCCGCGCCAGCGTTTTTCTCCGCCTCTTTTCCAGCCGGCGAGCTCGGGTATGGGAAGAAACCGGTTTGCGGCATCAGCGCCGACGGATCTTTCTTGAAAGTGCCCTGCGAGCCGAACGTGTAGTCCTCCTGGACCGGCGTCTTGGATCGCTCATAGAGCTCCTTTGCCCGCTCAAACCACCATTTCGATTGTTCTTTCTCTGGATCGTACCCCTTGGGAAGCGTCGGTTTTGGCAAGACGTTCTTGAAGGCGTAGTCCATCAGCTCTTTGCCGACCAGCAGCGAGCCGAAGAAACCAAATGGACCCGGAATCTGCGCCCCGCCGCCCGGCGCAGATGGCGACGAAGGCGCCCCAGGCACACCGGAAGCCCCGCCGAGCTTTGCGGCGGCGGCGGACAGATTTGCCGCAGCGCCATCCAGCGCGACCGCGGACCCCTTCAGCCCGAAACCGCCAGTCAGCGCCTCAAACCCCTTCGCCCCGGCCATGATAGCTGCGAGGCCCGCCATCTGGGACCCTACGCGCTGGATTGGCTCGGGAAGTTCAGTCAGCGCGTTCAGCACGGTGCTGATCTTGTTGGCGCCGGAGACGAGCAAGCTATCGTTTGCCCGCCCGATCGCCGTCACGAAGTTCATCATCGCGCCGGCCGCGCGATCCGCCGCGCCGGCGAAACCGGCCATCCGTTCCTTGGCGATCTCGACGTGGAAATTGTCACCCGCCTCTTTCAGCTTTTGGACGTAATCGTTGAACATCTCGAGCCCGGCCTTGGCGAGGATCGCAAACCGGCCGCCCTGCCGATCACCGAAGATCGCATTGACCTGCGACAGCGTCGGCGACTTCTCGATGATCGCGCGCAACAGCCCCTCGGTGTCGATCGACTCGATCGACAGCCGGTGAAAATCGCCAATCTTTTTGGCCAGCGCCGCGGCATCCTTGGCCGCCAGCTTCCCTTTTTTGTTTTTCTGGAAAGAGCCCGACAGCACCTCGGTGACCTGGGCGACAAACTCGCCGCGGTCGCTGACGACCTCCTCGTTCTCGAGGATCTTCCCGAGGCGGCTTCGCTGCGCGGCCGTCAAGCTCTTGCCGAAGTCCCGCTTGAACTTGGTTTCAAGGTTCTCGACGCTGAGGCCACCGGGCATCTTCGAGAATTTGTTGTAATCGATCCCCATCGTCCCCAGAGCGTCCATGCCCTTGGCGGTCGGCGAGACGAGGCGGCTGGAAAACGCGCGCATCGCCACGCCCGCCTCGTCGCCGCGGATGTTGGAACGGCGCAGGATCGCCGCAACCGCGCCCATCGTCTCATCCGAAAGCCCCGCGACCGATGCCGATGGACCGCCATATTTGAAGAACTGACGGACATCCTCCTCGTCGAGGCCGCCGATCTTCGCCAGCTTGGTCGCAAAGCTCGCCGCCTTGTTGGCGGCCGCGATCGCCGCCGGGCCGTCGTGCATATGCTTGCCGGTCGAGAACAGGATGCCCTCGAGGGTCTTGGCGGCAGTCGGCAGATCGGTACCGAGCGCCATGGCGAAATTAGCGGCGGCCTCGGTGATCGGAATGACAACGTCCTGCTTGATGCCACGCTGGATCAGGTCGAGCTGCGCGTGCAGCACCTGCAGATCGTTGAATTTGGTCGTCGCGCCGAGATGGATCGCCTGATCAACCAGCGGCTTCTGAGCTTCAGCCGAGACCCCGAGCACCGCCCGCTGGTAGCGCACCAGATCGTCGAACTCGCGATAGGCATGCAGGACGCTGGCCGCCGCACGCTTGCCGTGATGCGCAGCCGCCAGGCCGAGAATGCCAGCGCCGGCATGTCCACCGGACGCCTTATTCCTGGCCGCCGCAACGCGCGCGGCCTGACGCTCCAGTTGCTGCTCGGCCCGTATCACATTCCGGACGGATGCGATCGTCGCATTTTCCCACATCCGGACCTTGGCGATCTGCCCCTTGGTCCACTCGCTGGCATTGGCGGCGAGCTTCTGATCGGCGGCATATTTCTTCCAGGCGTCGCCAACCTTTTGAATGTCGGCAGCGCTGGCACCGATGCGCGTGAGCTGCTGGCCCAGCCGGTTCGAGACGCCGGAGGACGCAAGTGCTTTGACTTGCGCCTCCGCCGCCTTGAGCGCCTTCGCGACCTTGCCGGCCGGCCCGGACACGTCGTCGATCAGCTTGATCTGCAGCGTCGATTGCTTGGTCGCCATGCGCTATCCGTCCGTCAGCCTATGCGCCTCGATCACCTCGAGAAGGAAATCATCCCAAGGCATCTGCATAATCTCGATGATCGACCAGCCAAGCGTTTTGCCGACGAACGCCCGGTAGTTGCGCCACCGCAAAGGGGAGAACCTTACTCCTCCCCGCTCCCACGGAACCGGCGGGGCAAAAAATCATTCACCGTCGCCTGAATGCGGCTCGCGTCGTCGTCATCGAGACCGTCGAGCAGGGCTTGCGGCACCGGCTGGCCATCCACGTCGAAATACATCGGGAAATGGAGGTTACCGTTCGGATCTTCCTCCGCCTGCTTCCTGATCTCCTCCACGGTCGCCGCGACCTCGGCGGCAGTGAGTCGGCGGATCTCGATCCGGTCGTAAGTCTTTCCGGCATAGGTCACCGGATAGTCGAGAACCTCGACCTTGATCCGCCTGGCGGCGTCGACGAATTGCGGCCGCTCGGCGGCCGCTACAGGCATGTCATCCATTGCTGCGCTCACTGGAATTGGTCGCGAAACTTATCTGCGGGGGTGCAACAGGGACTAAAGCGGCTTAGCCGGAGATCCGGAGAAGCCGGTTATCGTCCGCGTTCTGATCGAGCCCATTGACGCGCCAGGTGTTGGTGAAAAAATCCCAGAACAGCTTCTCGGCGCCGTCGAAGTAATATTCAAGGTGCATGATCTCGTTGAGCGCATAGTCGTGCCCGCGGTGCTCGCCGCGTTTGAATGCGTCGGGGCGGATCACGCCGAGCCGCGCCTCGATGATCGCTTTCGACTCGAACTGGCGCCCTGTCCGGGTGTCCTTGACCACGCCATAAGCGGTGAACGGGTTGCGGACCTTGCTGCCGAGCCCGAATTCGGTCAACAGGTCCGGATGCTCGCCCTTCAGCTTGAAACTCGACTCGAATTTCTTGATGCCGACGCTGAACTCGACGCCGACAGGAGCGCCGCCAGGGTGATGCTCCGAATAGTTCTCCTCAAGCGCCGGCAAGGTGAGCTCGTCGAGCGTGAGGTGCTTCGATTTCGTCGGATCGTGATCCCCGCAAAACAGGTTTGCGGCAGTCATCATGTAGACAGTGCCCGCTCCAGCCATTGGACGGTCTCCTTAAATCGAAAAATGGAAAATGGGGTGAGATGCTGCGAACGGCCGTGCGTCAGCCGGAAATCTCGCCGATCTGCGACATGAGATCCTGCACGAGACGGTCGAGAGCCGGACGATAGCGGCGACTGTCGACATCGATGCGGCGCAGGACCGGCGCCTCCTCGGCCATGAAGTAGCAGCGGAAGCGGCCCAGCCGGAGATTTTCCGGCGAGTTCTTGTCGGGCTCGAACCCGACGCGATAGCCGAGGATGTGATTGTCGGCGCGGAGATCACGAAGGTTGAAGCCCATCGTGTTCAGAACCGCCTGGATCGCATGGCCGGTGATATTGTAGCGGCCAAGGTAGAAGCGCAGCGTCCGCATGAACCCGAGCTCGATATAGTCGCGCATGCGGGTGACGTTGTAGAACTGCCAGACCGGATCATCGGCGGCGTTGTCGGTGCCGATGAACACAAAACCGGAATTGGCGATTGCCGATTCCACGCCGAGCTCGCCGCGGACCAGAATGCCGACATTGGCCGCCAGCAGGTCCTGCCCTTCGGTTGCACCGTCGACCAGCGAAAACGCGACGGAGCGGGCGGGGCCGATGATGCCGTGAATCGGCTGATTGGCCCATGAACGGCTCGGCACGCCGCGGAATTCGTGATCACGGCGCACCGCGATGCCGAGCACCGCCCCGACGCCCGAGACCACGGCAACACCGGCGCCCTTCGCCACCTTGACGCGGGCATCGATCGGAATGAGCCGCGGCGACTGCATACCCTCGCGCCAGTTCTTGATTGCGATTGAGGTCGTGCCGGGTCCTTCGACAACGGCGTGAGCACTCAGTTTCGTGGTGATGCCGGCCAGCGCCGCACAGACGGCATTGCCCGTCTGCTCGAGCGTGACGGTTGCCGACGCTCCGCTGCCGCCGCCGCCCGCAAAGGTGATCGTCGGAGAGGAAAGGTATAGGCCGCGATCGGTGAACGAAATCGCGGTCACCTTCCCACCCTGCACGGTTACCTTGTCGACCACGGCCGGCCGCACCGGGGAGCCGCCGGTGATTGTCGCGGTCGGCGCCGTTGCATAATCCTCGCCGCCGACGATCATCACGTCGCCGATACCGGCGACAAGCTGGTGGGTATAATCCGGCACGCCGAGCAGCCGCGGAATTGCGCCAAGATCCGGGCCGGCGCGCAGCAGGGCATAGAGGCCGGAACCGGCCCCCTCGTCGCCAAGAATGTTCGCGATCGTCTCCAGATCATCATCACCCTCAGCGATGCGGACGACGACAACCTTGGCCGAGATTTGGTTATCGCCGAGCTGCAGGTTCAGCAGGCGAATGGCATCGGGGATGGTGCCGGTCGTGCCGAGAGCGGTCAGCGATGCCCGGTCCGACGAGAACATGAGGACAGGCTGATCGAGCGGAAATTTCGCCTCATCGGCATCGGGCGCCGTGCCGACGAGGCCGACGACGCTCATATCGCTGGCAACGACCGGACGCGGCTCGTTGTCGTCGCGCATAAAAGTCAGGCCAAAAACCGGTTCAGTCATTTGCTGCTTCTCCAAACAAAAACGCCGCCCGAAATGGGCGGTGCTCGAGGGGCTTGGGGTAGTTACGAAAGGGCTATCGCGTGACGCCCTGGGCGATGGTGACGGTGCCTTCGACCGCGCGGATCACACGGCCGGTCGGCTGTTCGACGATAATGTCGTAGGCGTAGGCGGCGGGCGCGATGTCGCGCATCCGTGTGGCGGAAACTTCGACCCTGATGATTGCGGCTTCCTGGTCGACGAAGGAAAGGCCGTTGCCGATCGAGAGGTCGAGGGCGACGTTGACGCTGTCGGCCGGTTGCCGCAGTTGCATCCGCACCTTGACGCCTTCCGGCATCGCGAGCACAGCGCCGGCGGCATCGCGCAGCGGGATCTCGTCTGAGGTCCACGTCGCGTTGTTCGCGGCGGAAAGGTCGAGATGGGTGGTCATGGACTCTTCAAATCCCGATAGCTACGCTCCCCCGAAAACCGGGAGGAGGAAGAATGTCGAGCGGCGAAATTACGAAGTTGGAGATGGAGGTCCGGCGCCTTAGCGAAATCATCGGCGCAATGGGCAAGGTGCTCGAAACCCATCTCGAAGAAATGAAACCAGTCGGGCAAGGTATCAAAAATGCCCACTTCGCCTCTGCGGCAACCGTTGCAGCGGTCGTGATTGCCCTGGAGAAACGAGGCGCACTAGACCGAAAAGACGCCATTCGCGAGATCGACGGATTGACCTCGCGCCTTCATCCTACAGATCCTGAAGCTCCTACCGTTCTGTACGGCAACTTGGTCAATCAGATTCTGCGGCGCGAAGCTGAGGGCGGCCACACGATTGGCCGAGGCCTTCCATCGAATTTTTGAGGTCCCGCCGGGCCTTTTCGATCGCCTCGTCGAAGCCAGGTAGAACCTTGCTCGCATAATCCGCATGCGCCTGCGCCATTTCTTCTGCAAACGTCATCGTGGCCACCTCTATTCGATGCCCGCACAGAGCCGGAAGAAGTCATCGACCTCGGCCGGCGACTTGCCTTCAAGATCGGCCAGCGCGAGGACCATCGCGTCGTTGCGATAGGCGACCGAGAAGCCGATCCATTTCATCGTGGCCGGGAATTGCTCGGCTTCCGGCAACTGGCTGATCAGCAGGTCGACCGACGCCGGCCGCGCGCCGGTCGCCAGCGCGTCCATCGCCTCCTGCTCGGTGATCCAGCCGACCAGCGCAAGACCAGTCAGGAGCTGGCGGCGCGACACCTCCTGCGGCACCGGCAGCGGCTCGGTCGGCGGCGGCGAAAACTCCTCGCCGTCCCACGTCCAGCCGATCGACGCGGAGCCGGCCTCGACCAGCGTATGCCCCGGCAACGTAAAGCCCGGTTCGGCAACGATGACATTGACGACGACGCCATCCTTGATGACGGCCATGTTCACGTGAGCGGTCATCAGATGATCCCCCAAATGCGCAGCTCGCCGCGAGCACCGTCGCCGCCTTTGGCTCCTGCCCTCGTCGCGCCACCGCCACCGGCTGGGGCGTAGCCATCTTCGCCATTCGTGGCGTCCTTGCCGGAACCGCCCTTTCCGCCGATCGAAGATGCCCCGCCAGCAAACATCGAGCTACCGGCGCCGCCGCCACCGCCACCACCGAAGACAGACAGTCCGCCCGCAGTCGCGTCGCTACTCGTGCTACCACCACCACCACCACCAAGAACAGATGCCGCACCGAGATAGCCGCCACCGTAAATGCTTTGCGGCGTTCCGCTCACGCCACCAAAAGGACCACCACCAACGCCATTGGTGGCTCCCGATGAGAAGATGCCACCGCCACCGCCGCCGGCGGTGGGGCCGGTGCCGGCGCCGCCACCACCAAAAACAGAAATTATCGATCCAAGTGTCGTGGTACCGCCGCTACCACCGGCAGCACCGCTGCTGGCCCCCGCACCGCCAGATCCGATTTGCACCGGAGTAGACGTTCCAGCGGAACCAAACACTGCATGACCGATCTCGAACGGAAGGCCAGAGCCGCCACCCCCACCACCGCCTCGGCTTCCGCCGCCACTTCCACCACCGCCACCGCCACCCCAGGCCATCCCACCAAACCCACCGTAGCCCGGCGGCTTCACGAAGTTTCCGGACGCTGTGAACGTCTTGAAGAACGCGTTGACGACGACGCTGTGAAACGCCGCGCCGGTGCACATGATCAGCCGGCACTCGCCGGGATACATGATGAACGAGGCGAGGCCGTCGATCGTCTCCGCACCGTCCGGATCGAGCGTGATGTCGCCGCTGCCGGAATTGCGGATATGGCAGTGCCAGCCGTCACCGAGACCGGCCGCCGCGGCAAAGGTCTGCGTGAAGGTCCCCGACGTGATGTCGATCAGCGTGCCGTTGTCGGCCTTGGCGAGCGCGGTGTTGGCCGTGCGCGCCGAGCGCGCCAGCGAGCCGATCGTCGAGATCGAGCGGCCGCTATCCTTGACCTTGTACGGACTGCCATCGAACAGCGGAATGTTGCCGTCCGTCGCCGTCACTGGCCCACGCACCGCTGTCAGCAGCGCCTCGGCCATGGGCCCGATCAGCGCCCGCTGTTCCGGCGTCAAGAACACCCGCGTCGCGGTCTCCGACACCTGATCGGCCCCGACGCCGCCACCAATAATGGCCGCGATCTTGTCCTCGGCCAACGCGATCAGGATCTGCAGGGTCTCGATCTGCGCCGTGATCGCGGCAACGTGCGGGCTCACATTTTCTTGAATAACCGCCAGCGCCTGCCCGGTGCCGGCGTCGATCAGCGCCTGAAACTCCGCCCGCTGCGCTTCGAGCTCGCGCAGGCGCTCGCCGCAGCTCACGGCGAAGGCATCCCATGCCGCCTTGTTCAGCGGCATGTTCGGCGGCGCGGCGTAGTCGTTATCGGGCGACGGCAGATTCGACGGCATCCGGATGCTCCGCAACGATACGATTGAGAAATGCGCCGCTCATCTCGTGCTGATCGAGCGGCAAGAACTTCAAGCCGCTGATCGTCACCGGCGCCTTGAGCACGACGTCGTATTGCAGTGCCGGCTCATAGGCCGGCGCAGACGGACTTTCCGCCATGGTGCATCTCCCTGTTTAGATCGCGTACATCGCCGCGTTCTGGATGAACGGCTGCAGGCAAACGTTGTCGGTTGTCGATTTGCCGATGTACCGCGCATTATTTGTCGACGGCACCGTGAACACGGAGCGGTAGGTGCGGCGGCTCGGCTTGTCGCGATCGACCGTCACCGTCGTTGCATCGGGCGAATATTCCGTCGTTCCGATCATCACCTTGTTTTGGAAGGTGTTGTTGTCGGGATAGAAGCTGTCGACGACGGTCTGCGTCACGATCTGCGTTGTGTTGAAGCTCCAGCTCCGCACCTTCGAGATCGCCGTCATGTCGGAGCGCATTCGCATCGCGGCGCTGCGCGCGGTGCTGTCGAGCAAGAGCGCCGGCTGCAGGTCCGTCGTTCCGATGAAGGAGCAACGAAGCTGGGCCAGCGCCGGCTGGCCGTAGAGCGGGCTTTGATCAAGGGTCGGCGATGGATTGAGCGGCAGCCACTTGTCGGTGCCGACCGGCTTGATTTCCCAGTTCAGCGCAGTGCCCGGCGCCTCCCAGCCGCTGTAAAGCAACTGGATCTCGGTCATGCCGAGAGGACAGGTCAGCGGCGAGAACTCAACAACCGTCAGCGGGCTATCGAACTGCGCCGCGTTGATGCGGAAGGCGAAATCCTCGGTCGTGCTACCCTGCGCCCATGCGCCGTCCGTGCAGACGAACTTCGAGCCCTGCGCGAATTTGTTGTCCCTCACATATGCGAGCGCATGGTTGCCGACCGTCACCGTGAACCAGGCATATCGGCGCCCGGCGGTCAGCAGTGTCGGCGTGAACGGGAAACGGACCCAACCGGTCTTGAGCTGAGATTTGGTCAGCGTCGTCGACGCGATGACGTTCTTGAATTGCGGCCGCCCGCCAGAGTCGACCTCGCAGAACAACAGATGGACGTCGCCAGTCGAGCCAACGCGGGTGAAATAGAGGTCGATCGAGGTCATGATCATCTGCTGCGAGTTCAGCAGCGTTTGACCGAAGATTGCGCCATTGAGGCCGAACTTGTGCGTGATGTAGGTCCAATAGGTCTCGGTCCAACTCTCGCGGATGACCTGCTGAACGGTATAGCTCTTGTGACCTTCCGACTGCGGATCGGCATTCCACGCAGCCGCATCGACGATGCGGTCCTCATGCATGTACTGAATGCTGGTTTCCTTGGACAGGCCAGCCGAAACGTACTCGACACCGTTCACATTGAACGTTTCGCCGGGATGGACCTTGCCGATGTTGATCCATTCTTTGTTGTTTTCGCACACCGAAACCGATGGGCCGTAAGAGATCGAGCTCCGCGAGATCGTGTTCTGAATTGCTTCGATCTCGGTATGGACGACCTGAGAGATGTCCTCCGAGCCGTCATTCCCTTCGACGGCAATGCGCGTGACTTCCTGCCACTTCGGCAGGACCATCTTGTCGGTAATGCGCAGCTTGGGATCGGCGGGGTTCAGTAGCGAAAGCTGGCTGTCGACAATCTGCGCATAGGCATGCCGGCCGCCCTCGCGAATGCGGGCCAGCCAGCTCGGGTGCTGATCATCCCAATCCTTCTTGATCAGGCACGGATCGTACCAGTAGGAGCGCGTCTCGTCGGGAACCGCTGCATCGCGTCGCATCGCGGCAATGTCGCGCTTCATCTCCTCGACGATCTCGGGCCGCGGGATCAGGCGCAACTGGTTGGTGATGAACGCGACGTCCGTCTCGAGCTGGGCCGTGCGCTGGCGAATGTCGGTCATGTCGCCTTCGAGCTGGGTGACGCGGCCCTCGATCTCATACAGCGTCTTCAGCCGCCACGTCTCGCCCGGCTCGATGGTGCCGATGCCGATCGTCGAAAGTTCGACGAAGGCAAGACAGCACTGATCGCCAGGCACGCTGGGCTTGATCGGTCCGGGCGACGGCAGGCCGTCCTGCACCACGATCTGAATGCGCAGCGCACTGGTTTTCGGCACCGCCTGCAGCACCGTCTCGCCGGTGTCGACGTCGGTCTCGATCAGGCGATTGTCGTGGACCGTCTCCTCAAAGCCGCGCACCAGCAGCGCGATCCATTTCCGGTCGCCGGTGACGAGCGGAAGCCACTGCTGCAGGTTGAGGTCGATCGCCTCGCCAGACGTGTATGCGCGATCATCGACAAACAGCGTGCCGGGATTGATCCGCAGCGTCACGGCGCTCGGCTGCGAGATTGTGAACCGCGACCAGTGGTGCGGATAGGCAATCGCGCCACCGATGATCGCCTGCGCGTCCTGCCGGGCAAAAGCGCCGATGTTCGAGAAGTCGGTCGCCTCGGAGACCTCATCCTCGTTGAAAATTACAGCTTTGGACATTGAGACCTCAGAGTTTTGAGCGGTCGAGGTACTGACCAAGGTAGAAGCCGGCATCGAGCGGCGGCGCGTCGGTGAGCGTCAGCATCCGCTTGTGGCGGAAGTCGACGCGGATCTCGGTTTCCGGCGCCTTCGCCACCCGGAGCGAAATCAGAACTCGCTGGAATTTCTCGCGACTCGGCGTTTTCAGCCGTGCGCGGCCGATGACGCCGCGCCCCATCACGAACGACCGCTTTGGCGCGAATGTTTCGATATGCACGAGGTAGCGCGCGACGAAGGCCGGGTGGCCGATCGGCGTGCGGCCGAGAATGGCCCGCCCCATCACGAACCGCGTCGGGTGCGCGATGACGTCGAGCAACGTGCCGTCGACATAGGACAGGAACCGGGTTGAGCCGTCCCGCGTGCCTTTCAGCGTCGCCAGAACCGGCGCTTCGCCGACCATCTCGCGCTTGCGGTCAGTCGACCAGTCGTCAAACCACAGATCGACGCTTTCGTGCGCAGCCAGAAACGGCAGAAACTCTTCCGGCGTCTCGGCCGGGTCGACGATCACCCGGATCGGTACCGGCAGCTCGTCGGTCATCGCCTCCCCGAGCGCAATCTCGAACGGCGCCAGGTTGCGCGGGAGCAAGTTGGCGGCGGTTGTCATTTGCGGAGCAACGCTCCGGACCAGTCCTCTTGAGCCTTTTCAAACGCAATAGCTACCTCGCCGTAACTCGGCGAGAAGCAAGGATGCTCAGCCATGTGGGAGCCATTTGAGGTAACTCGCAGCATCAATGCGATTCCAATCGCCATGCCGCGTTCGATATGGGTGGCGGTTGGCAACAACGCATCGATCACATGCGTAATCACAAACACAGGCTCCGGCGAGGAAATCGCCTTATCGAACGCGAAAACTGCGGCCTCGCAAGCGACGAACATCGGATCGGTGACCAGAACATCTGCTGTGCCGAGCAACTCACATGCAAGTCGACGGCTCCAGTCCAAAAGTTCGCACCTGGTCATCCCTGCACCTCTGCCGTTATCGTGACGCCGGTGCACACCGGCACCGCATAGGGATCAGCCGGGATATCGGCCTCCGGCGCGATCACCCGCACCCGAATGACGTTGTCGCCGTAGGCGGCCCCGGCGATGGCCCACACCGGCGCTTCGGCGCCGATCAGCGTCCGCTGCGCGATCGCGGCATCAACCCGCGCCCGCGCGTCGACAATCACGACGCTCGGATCGGGCCCCTGCGGCAGCGTCAGCACCAGCGAGACGCTATAGGTCGTCCGCACGGCCGGGATCACCGTCACTGCGGTCGCCTCCGGCTTGACGTCCGTCGCCGTCACCGCGTCACGCACTGCCCGCACCTGCTCGGTAGTCGGCAGCGCGCCGCCCGGGCCGATGATCACAATGTCGGTGTCGCCGCGGCGGCCGTGGACCGCGCGGCCAATCACTGCCGCGTCCAGCATTCCCGGCCAAGCGCTAAACGCCTCAAAGAGATAACGGTCGCGCGAGCCGGCCGACGGCCGATCGAAGGCCATCAGGTAACGGCGCAGGAGCTGCGTATCGCTTTCCATCACCGCCGGCGAGTTCGCCGTCGCCGGGATCACGACCAGCCGCTCGATGTTCACACGTGCCGCAACGTTGTCGAGATTGGTGCCACGCGCCAGCGGCGCCAGCACGGCCCGCACGGCGTCATTGACGCGTGCCCGGTCGCGCAGGCGCAGATAACTCCACGCCTCGCCGGTGATCATCGCCGGATCGGTTTCCAGCATCTCCACGTCGTAGGCCGGCAGCGTCGGATCGACCGCCCGCATGCGCTCCCAGGCCGCCTTGAAGCGGCTGACGAAGGCGGCGAACAGCGCCTCATAATCGAGCGGCTCGATCGCGTTCGGCGGCGGCACGCGCGAAAGATCGATCGTCGTCGGCGCGGTAATCATCAGCGCACCTCGATAGAGCTTGAGGAGCCAAGGCCGACGGTCAGCGTCCGCTCGCCGGGCTCCGGCGTGAAATCGCCAAGATGACCGCGCGGGCGGTACTGCCCGCGAATGGTGAGCGCCAGTTTTCCCGACCGCAGATCCTCCGGGGAGTTTCTGCCAAAATCGACTTTTGCCACCTTGAAACGCGGCTCCCACAGCTCGGTTGCAACGACAAGCGCCGAGACGAAGCGCATGACGGTCGGCACCCCGATGTTCTCGCCGAGCAATGACGGGACCTGACTGCCGAAATGGCGGCGCATGATGCGCGATCCGAATGACGTCGTGAAAATCACCTGCAATGACTGGACAACGTGCGGCCAGCCGTCGAGCGGCCGCCCCGTGACGCGATCAATGCCGCCCATTGCTAAACCTTCGCCTGAACCTGTTTGGACGGACCAGCGTCCGTAACTGCCTTGGGGAAGGTGTCGTTTTTCTCACCTTCGTTATCGAGGCCGAGCCTGGTTGCCTTCACCGAATAAACGCCGCCGGAGAACACGCCGAGCCGGTTGTCACCGACCGCCGCGAATGCCTCTTCCTTGGATATGGAGAAGCACGCGTTGCCGACCTTGATCTCGAGATCGTCCTTTTTGAGCGTCACCCGCACGTCACCGAACGTCAGGACATGCTCATCGGGCTTGTCCGACGGCGATGGATTCTCATTGGACCACGTTAGCGGAATTGCCACCGCCTGGCGGAAATCTCCGGTCGGACAAATCAGCGTCATCGTCTGCCCGAACGACGGCATCGAATGAATTTTCAGCGCCCCAGCAATCTGCGCATACGGCACCCACGGCGACTTCAGCGGCTCATCATCGCTGCCGCCGACCTTCAGGCGGACCAAGTGCTTTTTCGGATCGATGTCGACCACAGTCCCGTGGCGCACCATCTTGTCCAAGCGTTGCTCGAGCTCGATCAAGCGGCGATAGACGGCCGCGAAATGGTCCTCGACAGTCGCCATTTCGATCTCAGTCCTTGAGCTCGATGTTGATGTCGGCAAGTTTCGCCGCCTCATCAGATGGCGACTCGACGTGCCAATTCATCGGCGCAAGACCGATGCCCTTCAGCTCATCCATGGTGAGCCCGAGCGCCGCCATTGCAGCGCGCCACTGCGGCAGCGACGGCGTCGTCAGCAAGGCCCGCCAATCCCGGCTCAGATCGTCGAGATCTTGATCGGCATCCATCGCCGCCAGGAATTTCGACCAGAAAAGACCGGCCGGAAGGTCCTCGCCGCGCACGACGTCAGCAAGGACATTGACCTCATATTGCAGCCTGAGGAAATTGAACCGCTGCCCGGCCTTGGAATCGGCGCCACGATCCCAATCGACGCCTTTGATCCCCACCACAATTTCGCGCCACAGCTCCGACCAAGCGCCAGCGCCGCCTGTCAGAACCGACTCGACTTCGAAAGCCAGCCGCCACAACCGATTTTCGAGCCCGGCGTCGGTTGCAGGATACTCGATCTCGAACCCGTCCTCTTCCTTCCCGTCCTCGGCCTTGATCTTGACCAGCGTGGCCTTGGCGACGAACATCTCGATCGACAGCATGATCGAATGCTCTCCGGACAGATTGTCTCGGCCGATCACCTTGCGACTGCCCTTGTCGGTGTAGATCACCACAACGGGCAGAGCCTTGTCTTTCAGGAGATCTCGCGGATCGACGACGCTCTCGAAAATGCGCTCGCCTGCGCTTGTGGTCCCCTCAAGGGCCTTGCTGGTTATGATGCGCAGCGCGGCAGGCATCAGGCTCATGCAGAAACCCTCACGACAGTGAAGATCGTGCGACTGCCGCCATCCGGTTCGACAGCGGAGATCTCCATGACGGGTTCATCCGGCAGGTCGAGCCGCACGATCCGGTCACCCGCCCGAAAGGCACTTGTGCCGAGCAGCGCGTTGTCGACGCTGAACGTCAGCACGGGCGCCAGCACCTCGCGATTGAGCTCGCGGCCGACGGCGGAAACGTCGATCTTGGTTCGTTTGACGATCTCGCGATAGGCCCCAGCGACCTCTAGCTGCGGCCGATCAGGATCGTCGATCGATGCCTTATTTCGCCCAGGCAGCATCGGCTTAAAGAGCAGGCGCTCACCCATCACCACAGTCAGGGTCGCACTCGAGATCTGAGTGAGCGCCGCAAAGATCGACATGGATCAGACGACGACCGGATAGCCGATGCGGACGGCGCCGACCGTAGCTGCGGTGCCGGCGGCCGCAAACGCCGCCCCGACGAGCTTGTTGTTAGTTGCCGTCTTCGTGAGCTCTTTCTCTGTCGCGTCCCAGTAAAGGGCGTCACCGACAGACCAAGCCGCACCGGCCGCCTTTTTCGCGTCATCGAAGACGCCGACTGTCTTGAGCTCGAGCGGCTCGCCGGATTTCGCCGATGCGACCGCAAAGCCGAAAATCGCGCCGACCAGAACGGCCGCGCCAGACGCTGTATCGGCCGGAGCCAGCACGGTGACAGTGTCACCCTTCTGCACATAGTTGCGCATGATGATCCTCAGTTAAATGAAATCTGCAGGGGAATGGAGCGCCCGGCGTCGCCGCTGGACGCTCAAGCGTTGTGCTACTTGCCAGGGTTGCGGTAGACGCCGCGCCAGTCGATGGCCTTGGCCGCGAAGTCGATGCGCCCCTTGACCTCCAGGCCATCCACCTCGAAGCCGAGACGCTGCTCGGTGAACAGCCCCTCTTCGCCCTCGAGCCAGGCATACTCGATGGTGTCGATCATCGCGGGATCGGCCCAGAGATACCAGGCACCGCCGGTCAGACGGGCCTCCGTGATCTGCTGGAGCGAGTTGGCGAACGGGTTGACCTTGCCGGACTCCGTCGCACGGATATCGGCGAGGAATTGCTGCGCGACCGTCTCGTTGTCGGGCGAGACCACCAGGAAACGCGGCGCAAGGTTCAGAGGCTCGGCGTCCGCCTCCTTCTTCGCCAGCCCGCGCTGCTTGCGCATCGCCGCCCGACCCTCGTTCAACGTTGCGATCGAGATATCGTCGCCGGCGCTGGCGACGTTCTTGTGATCGGCGTGGAAGAGTGCCTTGCTATCACCCATCTGCGCATTGCCGGTGATGATCGCCCAGAAGATCGAGGCCTCGGTCTCTGCGGCAGCGCGGCCGAGCAAGGTCGGCAGGCGATCGAAGGCACCGAGGTCATCATTGATCAAGGTCTGCCGCGTCACCGCGACGATACGGCCGTAAGTGCCGAGCGAGTAAACCTCCTGCCCTTCGGACAGACCAGCATACTGGAACTCGCCACCCTCATTGACCTTCTTGAACTGGGGCAGGTTCGAAAGCTGAACGACGGCACGCTGCTTGAAGTCCGGCGCATTCGACTGGCGACCGAGCGGACGCCAGTTCTGCGGCGCGACCTCATAGGCATTGCGCATCCGCTTAGAGACGACATTGGCAAGAATCGCCGGGAAATCCGACGTCGACATCATACCGCCGGACCGCAAACCGCTGTCGAGACCGAGCAGCCGCCCAGCCAGTTCGAAACGGCCGAGTCCTCGCAGACGCTGGCCGGTCGTTTCTTCGACGAAGGAACGCCCCATCTCGAGCAGCGACATGCCGAGCCAGGCGCGCGCTGGATTGTCGCCCTCGATCTTGACAGATGCAGGATTGGCACGATGGCCGATGGCGGTTTCTACCGCACTGCGGATCGTATCGCCCTCGTCGGTGATGACCTGGACCCGCGAGTTGATCTGGGTCTGAGATGAACGCTTCGCCACTTCGTCGAGAACGAGCTTGCGCACTTCATCGATCGAAGTGCCGGCGCCGATATGCTGGGTGGCGAAATCGACCGGCATGGCGTGGCGCAGCGCGAGCGACGTGATCTCCGAGGAACGGGTCCGCTCCAGCTCGACGGCGTTCGGAGCCGGCGCGGGCGCCGGTTGAGCACGCGATTCGCGCTCCTCTTCGTCCTTGATCCTCTTCGCCAGATCTTCGGCCTGCCGCACAAGGTCGGCGTGCTCGGTTTCGATCTTGCGGACGGCGTCCGCCGAAAGGCCGTCTTTCACCTCGGCGAGCTTCGCCGCGGCGCGGGCGACCAGATTCTGATGGTCGATACGCATCGCCGCAAGAGGGCCGGCGATCGTGAATGCCGTCGGGAAATCGACGGCCGTGGTGAGAATGTCGGCCGACGCATAAGCGATCGGGTAAGCCAGCACCGTGAGCGCGGCAACAGCCAAGACAAGTGCCGCCAGCTTGAAGGAAATACGCATCGCGTTGTCCCTGTTTCTGAAGGCCGGAGCAAATAGCCTTGGTCCTGCGGCTCCGGCTGGAACGCAGGCGGCGAGCTTCAACGATGAAAGAAAATTCAGATCCCGAGCTGACGCATCCGCATGCGGGCCAGCGCAGCGGCATGCGAGCTGCTGCGGGTGACGATGCAAGGATAGAGATCCATCGTGTCAGCCGATCGAACCTGCGCCCCGGCATCGGCCGGAACCGTCACGAACGAGATCTCGTGCGGCGTCCACCTGGTGGCGATCCGCTTTTCGACCTCGCCGACCTTTTCCGGGGTCTCGACGCGCACCTCGTTGAGCGTGTAGCCGACGGACACGTTGCGAATGATGCCCTCGGCGACCAGCGAGAACATGCGATCGGCGCGCTCGTCGACACCTTTCGACGGGAAACGGATGGTCGCAAGGCCTTTGCCACCATCGATCCGCGCCGACTCAATCACGCCGACCTGCGAAAACGTCGACCAGATCGAGTGCGAGTCGAGCGCGGGTGCGCCGGCATTCAATCGCTCGAGGTTCACCGCCTCACGCGAGACTGTCAGGATTTCATCGAACGGCACCGACGTTTCCCATCCGGTATACCGACGCCGGCGCACGGCGGCGCCGGTCGTGAACACGACTTCCACCTTCCGCGCCTGCGCATCAACCGATTCCACGGGATTGACGCGCGTCTGCAGCGGGAGCGAAACGGGATCAGTCATGGGTTGGCTGGACATTGTCCTCTTCCTTGTCATGCACCTGAATCGAGCCGCCCTTGGCTGGCCGGCGCGCGTCGATATCGAGCGCGACGTCGCGCCGATCGAATTCCTTGGTCCAAAGCTCGATTTCGTCGAGCTGCACGTCGGGGTCATAGCCCCATGCCGCAACAAACTGCGGCCAGGTCATTCGGCCACTGCGGACGGCCATGATGTCGGCCTGCATATCCTTCATTGGATCAATCGGCTCGTTGGCCGGCATGATCCACTCGACCGGATATCCGCCCTTCCGGCGCGGCAACACGCCGGCGTCGACCGCGACCTCGACCCAACGATCCCAGATCGGCTGCAAAAACATCGCCACGATCGTGTGCCACTGAAATTGCTCGATCATCCGGCGGAATTCGATCTTGCCGGCCCGAAGCGAAGAAAAATTCGCCCGGCGCAGATCGCCGGTCATCTGATCGTAGGTGATGCCGGCGCCGGCGGCGAGCGCCAGCCAGTTCGTCATCAGCACACTCTCGAACTGGCCCGACGACGACGGCACAACCGACTGGATTTCCTCGCCCTGCTCAAGATAATTGATCATCCCGGGCGACAAGGTCTCGATCCGGCGGGACGTCCCGTTCGGACCGCCGCGATCCGTCTTGCTCTGTCCCGCCAGCGTGCGCGCCGCATCGTTTGAGCGCACAAAAACCGAGAGGCAGGCTTCGGTGCGCGACTTTGTGACTATCGCGTCCTCGAGGTCGGCGACGTCGCGCCCCTTGAGCAGCACCGGTGCGACCCACGGAACCCCGCGCCCCTGCCCGATCCTGTCCTTGCGATAGGCGTGCACCATATCGGCCGCAGGCACGCGAACAGAACTTCGCGGCACGGCGATGCCGCGAGCGCCGGGATGCGTCGGCAGCAGCCAATAACCGGTACGCTTGCCGGCGGCATCGTACTCGATGCCCTGATCGACGATCCGATCAGAACGCATCATCTGATCGCGAGACTCGTCCAGATGATCGGGCTCTAGCAACTGCAGTTCGAGAGGGACCACGTCCGGAGAAGACTGGCCTACCGGCACCATTCGCGCCAGCACTTCGCCGGACTCGACGATGCAGCCGGTCGCCAGCGCGATCAGCCCGTCGAAATCGAGCTGCCCCTCGCGGTCGCAGCTTTTCGCCCACCTGCGCCAGGCGGCCTTGACCTCTTTGTCGATCGATTTGTCGCCAGTATCCGGCTTCGGCATGATGCCGGCGCCGACCGCATGCGATACGACGACGCGCTTCGTGCTGGCCCCCCACCACGTGTTGCGAATGCAATCGCGCGAGCGGGCGCGGAGCGTTGGCAGCGCCCGCTTTGTCGTGACGTTCGCCGACGCATTGTTGGCGCGCCAGTTCTCGGTGCGCCGCCCCCTCATCGCGCCGTCATAGGCGCGAATGGCATCGAGGCCGGACCGCGCTGATGCCCTTCGCAACCCTGCGACCGGGGAGAAATACCCGACAACGCGGTCAAGGATATTCATGCGCGATCAGCCTCGCGAGAAAGCGACGAAAGACGTGCGGGTCGGCACCGATGCCGGAAATAACTCGGCCTCGATATCGGCTAGAACCTGCTTCATTTCCGCGAGCGAACGGAATTCCGTCTCGTGGGCATGATCGCCGGCACCAAAACGAACTCGTTTGGCGCCGGTAGCGATCGCTTTTTTCAAGTTGTTGTAGTCGACGATCGTGTACGACATGCAGATCCATCCAAGCCGCGTCGGCGGCAAACTTACCGATTGAACCATCCGCTGGTATCGCGGCCGATCCACCCTGAATCGCGTGGCTCGACATCGACCGGCCACTGATCGACCTCGCTGGAGATCGGGTGAGGCGAGTCTGCGATGTCAGCAGCCGGTCGATGATCAGTGGTCCGCGAGAACAGCGTTGGTGCGCTCAACTCCGGCGGCATTCCGCGGCGCAGAGCGAGGTCCTGCCACTGCTCGGGCGTGATTTGCGAAATGCCGAGATATTCAGCCATCGCGCCGTTGTAGATCCGGCAGTCGTGAAAATGGTTGTCCTTGATCTGCGCCCAACGCTGGCCGGCAACGCGGCCGTGCACTTTCACCGGCTCGAGGCGATCGCCGGTGAGCTGCTTGAAATAGACCTCATCGACCCACGCACCGAAATGGCAGTAGCCGTCTGGATCGACAGGGGCCCCAGACTTGATGCCATCGAGCCGTAGACAAGAATAGAAATCGGCCTTCAGCGGCCACGTCCCGACGCTCCAGACCTTCGCGCCCTGTTTCACTTTGCGACCGCCGAGGTCGATATCGACCAGCTTTGGTTGACCGATCGCCGGCTTGCCCCAGCCCGGCTGGCCTTTGGTGGCGAGGATCAAATCGTAGCCCGTATCGGGGTGCGCGCGCTGATGCTGACGCACCCAGGCATAAACCGTGTTGGGGCGGTAGCCGGAGTCAACCGCCATCGCATCAAGTCGGCGCTTGCCGCCAAATGCGTCAGGAAACTCGCAATCGATCGTATGCTTTCGCAGGCTCTCCCACACCTCGCCCTTATGATCGGCGGTGTCGCCATCGAGATAGCGGGCATCGACCAGCCAGCTTTCGCGATTGGCACCGAAGGCCACGATCTCGAGCCAGATGCCGCGCATCTGCACGTCGGCTGCAGCCACGAGGATCAGCCCTTGCGGCGGGATCTCACCGCGCACCATCCAGTCCTCACGCCGAAGCATCAACTTTTCAATGTCCGGCGCATCGCCGCGCGGCTTGAACGGTAAGCCGAGCACGAGATTGGTGTAGTCCTTGCGCGCCGTCTCGGTCTTTGCCGCGAGGCGATCCTCGGCGATCGCCTCATACGACATCATTTTCGAGACGAACGCGTCGATATGGAAGCCTGGATGGTCGCCGTCCTCAAAGGTCGGTATCCAGCGCCCCTCGTCGATCGCAAGTATGCGCTCGGACTCAGTCAGGTGATGACCGCAGTCGCAGGCATAGACGCTGCGATGCGGATGAGCTTCGTCGACAATCAACCCGTCGTCGCTGTGCACGAAAAGCTGGCGACATTCTGGGCACCTGCAGTGCCAGAACCGCCGATCCGACAGCTTGAAGCGGCGATCGATCCGGCAATGCCCTTCCGTCTCGCCGGTTTCATCGCCAGTGTCGAGTTCCGGGGTCGAGATGTCGAGGATCTTGAAGGTCTTGAACCGCCGAAAGGCAGTGAACCGGCCGAAAAACAGGTTTCCGGGGTCGCCGTAGCCGGGAATATCGGTCCACTTTGAATATTCGTCGCGAACTCCCTTCTTGATCGTCTTGGACGAGAGGTCCATGACCGCGTTAGCGTTGCCGAGGTACAGCCGGCCGCCGGCAAAAACCTTCTCGAATGTCGTCGACCCGGCGCCGGAGCGCGCGGTTTGCGGCAGGATGACCGTCCGACCGGTATGCTTCTGCCAGGCATCGATAAGCGGCTGAAGCTTTCCGCTGTTCAGATCGCGCAGCGCCTCAATGCCGGGCACCGCATAGAGCATGTTCGCCGGCTCCATCGCCGCGACATAGAGGCACCAACCCAGCGCCAGGATCGATGCGCCGCTTTGCTGCGACTTCCGCACCGTGACGAAATTGCACGGATGATCGTCGGAGAGGCAATCGGCGATTTCCGCGAGATACGGCGCGCCCGCGGCGCTCCAAAGATCACCGGCCGCTGGACCGTCGACCAGAACCAGATTTTTGGACAGCCAGCGCGACAGCGGCATCGGCTCGGCCGGCCGCGTGCCGTCCGCCATCCGCCCAGCGATCAAACTCAACGCCGAGGGATGATCTGTCACGCCATTCAATCCGCATTCGCGCGCTCACCCTTGACCGCATCGAGAGCCGTCGAAATCTCCGATAGCATCTTGGTTTCGAGCGCCTTGAGCGCAACGCGCAGCCCGTGAACGCCGTCGCGCGCCACAACCGTCGCCAGCGCATCCGTTTCGTTCTGCAGCTTTCGAACGGCGGCGGCGATCGCGGCGGAGCAGGTATCAACCGCCTGCATTACATCGTCGACGCGCACCAGCTTGCCGATCTGCTCATCTAACTCGAGGCGCTTTCGCTCGGCCTCGTACCAGGTCTTGAGGCGGAGGGCCTCGTCATAGGAGTCGTTCCTAGTCTCGGTCGGCGGGCCTTCCGCTTCGCGAGGCTTGCGCTGATCCTTCGACGGATCGCCAACCCTCTCGCGCAGCATGTCGTATTGCGCGACATTGATCCTGGCGACGCGACCGCGATCGTCCCGCGAAACCTCCAAGCCATGCTGCTCGACGAGGCGCTTGACCTTCTGCGATATGGCCGGACGGGATACCCGATCGCGCTCCGCCAGCTCGGCGACGGTCATCATCACCGTCGGCGGGCTGTTAAGGCCTGCATCATCGGCCATTAAGGCTATTAACCCTGAAAAAAGAGCAGGTTTACTGGCGAAATCTCGGGCTGCTCCGTCCGCGCGGTGCACCCGCCCCCGGGAAGGACCCGCGGTTCCCGCACCCCCGGAACCCGTCAGCCGGCGACGATCCGATCGAGACGCTTGAGGATCACGGGCATCACGTCGACCCCGACGCCGTCCTCAAAGGCTTTGAGCGAGTCGTCCTTCACCAACTCTTTCGCCATCGACGGACCAAACAATCGCCTGATCGGAAAACGTTTCGATGTGGTGCGCGCCATCGGCTTGAGAGGTTCGCCGCCCTTGAAAAACGAGCGCTTGAAAGTCCTCGCATCGTTCCACGGCTCGGCGGTAACAGACCCGGCAGAATTGACCGGAAACTTGGTGATCGGCACAGCTTTCGGATCACCTTTGATGATGTAGGTCAAACCGGACTTAGCATCCGTCACGCGCTCGACGACCGTGCCGTAGTCCTTGACGTTGGTCTGCTCTTTCAGCGCGCGCCGCACCCTTGTGCGAACCTTGGCGCCGCCCTCGTAAAGGCCCTCGCGCAGCGCCCGAGCCGCCTTCGGCCCGGAAAGCTCGACCATCGGCACGATGATTTCGGCAAGAGTGCCTTTGACGACAATGCGCATTTGCCAATCTCGGCGAAGAAACCCGCCGACGTTTCCGTCGGCGGACAGTTTGTGTTTGCAAACGCCCAGAGCAGGGCCTCGAACGCCATCGGTGGCGAAACCGGAAAAGCGCCGCCGACATTGCTGCCGGCGGCGAGTCTAGGGAGGAAACGCCCAAGGAGGGCAGCGGCAAACCAAAAAGGAATGTCGCACAACCTATGCCCTGAAAAAGCGAAAGCCCCGCGCGGTTTCCGCCGGGGCTATTTCCATGCGCTGCCATCCGGGTGGTTCCGGGGTGGCTGTTAGGGTGGCTGCGCCGGTGGTTGGAAGCGTCAGATCTTCTCAACGTCGCCGAGGCCCAACTCAACCGAACTTGCAGCCCCGAACAGATGGATAAGAAGATGTATCCGGATCGATTCGTCAAGCTCTTCGAGCTTCGCTGCAGGCAAACGATCCACCACACCGACGAAGGAAGAAAATGGTCCGCATTTTATTCTTACCTGGTCTCCCACTTGCAAAATAGCCGCCAACGTGTCGCCAGGCACCGCCCCGTCAACTTCCTTCCCTCGCAGATTCTCCACAACACTATCGCTGATCGGCTGGATCAAGCCGTTGGTGACCACGAGTCCACGGACATGCGCGAAGTCAAACATCTCGTGCCAGCCGCCGCACGCCTGGTCAAACCGCACCATCAGATAGCCCGGAAACAGAGCGGAAAGGTGTGGCCGCTTCACCGTCGCACCGTGCAGGCGCTGCTTGCGCGAAAGCTGTTTACGCGGCACCGGCTTGAGAACGCGCATCATGGGAAAGTAGGCCTCATACCCAGCATCGCGCAGCCGATCCCGCGCGAGCTTTTCACGTCCGCTTTCGGTCTGCGCTAGGTGCCAGGCTGGCTTGCCGCCGAGGAGCTTCCTGCGCCGCTCGGCGGCCTGCACCACATCGCCAACTTTCAGCATCATCGTCATTGCGCCGCCACTCCCGAAATCATTGTTCCGTTGTCCGATCTCGCAGGCTCTGCTTGCTGATCAGCATTGCCGAACGTGCCATCACGCCGCGGCGGCCACAGGCACGGCGCCCGCAATCCGCGCGCTCGCCTTCGCGGCCGGAAATCCGGGTGCAAAACTGGCAGGTCATGAACCGCGGGATCATGCGGCTCGATGAACATCGATCGAAGTTCGATGGCGCGGCCCAGCCAGCTCTGGACGAGATCCCGCCACGCAGCGAAATGCGGACTTCCCTGCTCGTACAGCTCCCAATCATCCGGCTGCTGATCGGCGAAAGCTGCGAGCGCCAGCAGATCTGGCGAAGCCTCTCGGAGCCGCCAGAGCCCCTGCCCGCGCTCCCGGTCCGCGATCAGTGTCGGCGGCGGATGTCCCGCCACCATCGCCGCAACACAGAGCGCGCGATGCTCGACGCTGCCGACGGAGATCCAGCGGCGCTCCGGCTGCGATCTCACCTGCTGCGGACCAGGAAACTCGAGCCAACGCTTATCGCGCAGCCAGCGCTCGCAATTCGGCACGTTCTTCCTGCCAAGCCGACGCAAACTTTCCGCAAATTTCGGGGCGGCGTATCGTGCATGCTGGCGCTCCTCAGGCGTCATCCCGATGAACACCGCCAGCGATTTGCGCCGATCCATCGCCTCATGGCCCGGATAGCCCTGCCACATCTCGGCGAAGTGCTCCGGCTCGGCCAGATCTTCACCCTCATCCGACAATTCGCCCTCTCGCCCCCCGGAGGGGGGTAAGGGGGGAGATTCTTGGTTAGATGAAGGTTCATTAGGGGGTGGCACGAGTGCTACCCCGCCCCTAGCACGAGTGCTACCCCGCCCTAGCTGCTGGCTACCCTCGCCAGTAGCTAGGGGCCCCTTGCTGCCAGCTAGGGGGGCGACTTCCCTTTCGTCGCTCGGCCCATCGCCGGCATCGCTTTCTTCCGAACTGGCGCGCGTGCGAACCACATCCAGCAACAGCCGGACATCGCGCGACGTTTCCCGGCCGCGACCTTCCTGATTGCGCTTGCCGTGTTCATCCATCCAGGCGCGGAATGTGACGATCAGCCCCGCATCTTCGAGCACCTTGATACGGCGGCGGACGCTGTCGATCGACAGATCACAATCGAGCGCGAGACGTGCGAGCGACGGGAAGCATTGCCCATTTTCGTCGGCATAGTCGGCAAGCGCGCGCAGAACCGATTTTCCGAGGGAATCGCCAACATAGATTCGCCGCGCCCAATTCATCGCTTCGATGCTCATTCGGCTGCCTCCAAAAGCGGGGCCTCGCGCAGCTCAAAAGATTTCGGGCGTTTGACTGCGCGTGGCCGATAGTTGGCGCGGATCAGGGCTTCGGCTTCCGGCGGGCAGACGGAATTGCCGCACATGTACCCTTGCTGTTCCGCTGTGAATTTGATCTCGGCGCCATCCTCGAGGATGCCGCGATCGATGATGTAATCCGGCCGGAAGCCCTGCGCATTGAAGCGCTCGCGCGGCGTCAGCATCCGCATGCCGATGTCGACGATCACGACGGTGAAACCGCTAATCTCCACGGTGACGAACTCGCGTTCATCCCAATGTCCGTGCGCGCGCAGGAAGTCGGCGACTTGTCGGGCACGGGCATGATGCTCCGGGCCGAATGGTGGCAGTGCCGCCTCTACCTCGACGAGCCCAAAACGCGGTTTGGCAGTGACAGTGTGCAGCGGCTCATCGCACGCCTGGCTCGGCAACCCCTCGCCGTAATATTTGGCGAGAAACGCATAAACCGTGGCGGCGTGGTTGCCGGCGGCCGACACGGTGCGCAGCGGCTCATCGGCGCCGGCGTCCCGGCGGTCAGAGCCCCGCAGGTTCAACATGTGCGCTGCGACCAGCGTTTGCTGGCTGCCGGTCGTTGTGATGGTCGACAGCGGCTCGTCCGCGCCCTTGGCCGGCGCGCCGGGGTGCGAGCCCGCCGTGTGTTGCGCGAGAAAGGCTGCGACGACCCCAAGCGGGGCCGCGCCGCCGCCATGCGTCTCGCTGGCGTGCGCGGTGATCGTGTGCAGTGGCTCGTCCGCTCGGTGCCCGGTAGAGCCGGTCTGGAACTTGGTTACGAATGGCATCACCACCGCGTTCTGATCTTTTGAAGAAGCGGTAATCGTGTGCAGTGGTGCGCTCACGGGTCGATTTGCGCCACCCTGCTGGGCATAGGTGACGAACGGTGTCACCAACGCATGCTCGCCGCGATGTGCCGCGGTGATGGTGCGGAGCGGTTCATCGACGCTGTTGACGCGGATCGAGCCGCCGTGGGTCACTGGCACGATGAATGGCCGCTTGTTCTCGACGGCGTACCGCACGGTGCCCTTGGCGAGCCGAGCCATGGTGGATGTCACCAGCGGCCGGTTTGCGCGCACGCCATATTTGGCTTTGATCTCGGCCGCTGTCTCGAAAATCGAGGGGCACGGCAGCGAGAAGTCGATGCTGTCCGCCGCGATCTTCCAAGGCTTCAGAACGCCCGCAGCGATCTTCCTCGCATCGTCGGCGTCGTTCGGATCGCCATGCGTCCGCTCCGGCCAATCGATCGGCTCGCCATCGCGCCGCATGATCACGTAGAGCCGCTTGCGGATCGTCCCGGCGCCGCTCCACCACGCGCGCCGCTCGCGCCACTCGATCTGGTCGTATCCGAGCGCCCTCCAGCTCTCGATGAACTGCTGGAAGATCGCGCCTTTCTGCACGGGGCAGCGCTTGCCGTTCTTCAGCAACGGCCCCCACTCCCGGAATTCCTCGACGTTCTCGAGGAAGACGACGCGCGGCCGCTGCCATTTGGGCAGGGCTTTGACCCAGCCGAGACACGCCCAGGCCAAGCCGCGGATGTTCTTGTCGCGCGGCTGCCCGCCCTTCGCCTTGCTGTGATCCTTGCAGTCCGGCGACATCCACAGTATGCCGATCGGCCGGCCATCGCACATGCCGATGGCGTCGAGCGTGACGACGTCCTCGACCAAGTGGTGCGTGTCCGGGTGATTGATCCGGTGCATCGCAAGGGCGAAGCGATCATGGTTGATGGCAATGTCGGGATCGCGGCCGAGCGCGGCTCTGATGCCCTCGCTAGTACCGCCGCCGCCGGCGAAGCTGTCAATTATGAGTTCTTGCACCGCCTCGTCGCTCATGCCGCCCCCTTCACGTCTGCGAAACCCCACCATCGATAACCGGAGCGCCTGGACAGGGAGGCGTAGCGACGCTCTCGATGCGCTCGCCGCTCCGCCACCACTCCACCCAATGAAATTCCCGAGGCCCGATCGCCTCATGCCGCGTGCGCTTGATCAGGCCGCAATACCAACAGGCGCGGTCGGAATGCCGCTCATACGCGACCTTGTCCGACCAGGCATGCCGGCCGGCGGACATCAGTCACACCCTCGGCCGACCTCGCCGGCATCTTTCGATGAGACGAATTGCTGCCACGGCCGCCAACCGTGCGGGCAATGAAAGCCCCATTCGCGCAGTCGCGGCCCGGTGATGAAGATGGTCCAGCACGGGCCACGATCGAGCTCGATCCGGTGCGCCGCGCGCGCGCCACGGAGCTTGACGGCGCCGGCGGAATATTCGGTCCGGACGTTGACGCCGCCGGCGTTGATGGTGTGCTCGACATAGCCGCCAACGATCAGGATCGAGGCATTCCACCAGGGATGATCATGCAGGGCCCGATCGTCGTCGCTGCGCAGGAAATGGTGCAGGTAGACATTGAAGAAGCGGTTGCGCGGGATAACCCACCATCGTTTGAGGTAGGGATCCTCGGGACCACCGATGACAAAGTCAGGTGCCCGCTTTGACGCAATCCGCTCGATCCGCTCATGCAGCCGCCGCCGCAGCCATTCAGGCAACCTCATGATTGACCTCCTGCCCTTGATTGTTGTGCGCCGCCGCGTCGTCGCGCAGCACCTCGAGCACGATGTTTTTCGCGCACGTCGTCGGCGTGACACCGGCCTGCTCGGCGAGCTTGGTGAGCAGCGCGAAATCTTCCGGCGAAAGGTGTACGTTCACCTGTCGCTTATTCGACTTGTAGAGGCTCATGAGACCTGCTCCGTCGCAGCGCACGGCGAGCCGCGCCGCGGCAAGAAATCTGGAACGTCAATCGGTGAGTGAGGTGCCGTCTCTCCGGCTGTCACGTCCATTTGCTCAGACGTTGCAGCCGCTGACCGCCCAGCGGCAGGCCTACTCACCTCTCCCGACATGCAGTCGGCAGGCTCTCGCACGGCCTGCACAGTCGCACCGTTGCCAACGGAGGCTTTCGCTTGGGAATCCGCCTGGTTGCCCCAGGCCGCCCAGCCAGGCCGTGGCCGGCGGGCGAAAAGCTCGATCTTCGGCAGCGCCGGCCAGATCCGCTCGATCTGCTCGGCGAACCAATCCGGCTTGGCGCTGTGCTCGGTCTTTTTCTCGCGATAGAGCGAGCGCGGCTGCGTTCCGGGCACCGGCGCAGGAAATTTGCCGCGCTTGGCGATCAGCAATTCCTCGTGCTGGCTAAAGCCCCAATAGCCGCTTCCCGGATCGACCTTGTCCCAGCACCAGGCCGAGACATAGTGAAAGCCCCACGCCTCGATCATCGTCATGGTGTTGCGGAGCTGCGGGACCGTGGTCCAGATGAACAGCACGGCATCGGGCAGCGCGATTTCCGAGACCGGAAGCGCGCACAACTCGGCGAGCGTCATCGTCGGATAATGATTCTCGATCGAGCGATCGCCAAAGCCGGAGACGAACCGCGTCGCCGGATCCGCATAAATGATCGGAAATTGCTGCCCGGTCGGCAGCGGCTTTGAGCCCTCGGAGATCGAGGCAAGCCGCTGCGTGACTTCCGCAAACCGCGCATGGCGGCGGCGCGCATTGATCTCTTTCGCCGCAGCAAGAATCCGCTTCTCGCTATCGCCGGCGGATTCAAGGATCGCCGCCTGTTCGCCCGGCGTGGCATGGGCGATCACGGCGGCGGCAGATACTGCGATCGCACCCCGCTCGACCGCTTGCTGCAGCTCGGCGACACCTTCGCTGAGTACGGCACGCGCACGTTCGACGCTTCGCGCCCCGACATTGAGCATCGCCGCCGTCGCCCGCGCGGAAATTCCGCCAATTGGCGGAATATGCGGCGCGACCGGATCATTGCCGACCTTCGGGCGGCCGACGCCAAGGTTGGCGATCTTGGCCGCGACCATGGCGCGCTGGCTCTCATTGAGGTGCCGACGCTTGAGGTTCTTCGAGAGCACCCAGGCGAGTGGATCGCCGTCGAGACTGCGATTGTAGGCGTGGAACCACAGCTGCGGCGGCTCCAGCGCGCTAGGCGTCAGCGCCTGGCCACGGCGATGCCCCCAGCCATCGCCCAGCACCTCGCCGGTCTCGATCAGCTGCTGCAGCGCGCGAAAACGGTTGCGGCCGTCGATCACCTGCTTTTCCAGCAGGATGATCGGATCGCGAATGCCGTGCTCGCGGACGTCTTCGACCAGCGCATCAAAATCGTCGCCGGCAATCAGCGGGAAAATCTCGGCGAGCGGATGAAAGGCCAGCGTCGTCATCGCACCAGCCTCGTTTCTTTCGCCAGCCAGAACGGAATCGAGAACGTGACGCGCGGCAACCGCCGCCGCTGGCCGCAAGTGTCCCGCCCCATCACGTGAAGCCCGGTGATGACCATCTCGCGGATCCGCTTGCGGCCGACCCAGGCGCCGCCGCGATCATCACCCGAGAGCGAGACGCGGACCGCCTTGTCGCGCGCGTCATCGCGGTGCAGGACGGCATGAACCGTGACGCGCGGCATGGTCATGGCAGCACCGCGAGCTGCAGGCCGACACCGCGCAGTTTGCGCACCTCGAGGCCGATAGCCCTCAGCATCTTCAGGTCGCTGACAATCATATCGAGCAAGGCGCTGACGCCAGGCGGCTTGGTGGCCCCGTCCCACAGCTTCCTGATGCAGAAATCCTCGTCGATCGGTCTGCCTTCTGCCTTCGCAAGCAGGGCGACCAGCTTTGCGGCACGAGGCGAGCAATCGACATGCCCTCCCCGGCCAGCGAGGACCCGATCTCCACCGGCCACAGACGGAATGCCGACGCCACCGAGGATGATCCGCTCCCGGCCGGCCATGGACGAAATACGGATGCCGCCAAGCTCTTTCGGCCACGGGAACGAAATGTCGGCGAGGTCAGCAACTTCCATTTTTTTGGCCGGCGGCATCCCGGCCGCCGGCGCCGGAGGCTCGGAAGCCACCTGTTTCTGCTCAACTGGCGACCGCGTCGGCGCGGCTCCAACCGGAGATTTCGACGGCTTCGCCGGCGACTTCTCGACCGGCGCTTGAGTTGACTTCGCCGCCTGCCGTTGCTCGCCGGGCGGATGCGCCCACGCCGGCAGCGTGACAATGATCGCCCCATCGTCGCATCGCGCGTCGGCCTTGACCTTGGCGAAGCTTTCGCGCGGGATGCGATCGACGACTCCGAGGTCGATCACCAGCTCTTTCTTCGCCTTCGCGGCCAGCCGGAATTCACCCTGCTCGGCGGGCTCCAGCCGCAGCAACCCGGCATCTTCCCCGTTACCCCAATAAGCATCGAGCAAGACGCCGTCGGCGAGATCCGCCTCCGAAGCGAAACGCGGATGCAGATAAACCCGGAGCGAGCAATTTTGCCTGCGCCCGATCAAGGTGTGCGAGACAGCCGCCGGGTAGCATTCGAGCGGATTTCTCCGCGTCAGCTTCTCAAATCCCATTGCAGTCTCCTGTCGGGACGGTTTCCGGCAGAACCAGCGCTAGGTTCTTGCGATCAGCTTCGGTGAGTTTGGCCCGCAGGCCCGGTTCGAGCCGCAGCGCGGCCCGGATGAAGGCGGCGCCGATCCGCATGGCGCGCTCGGCCGATGTGCCGATCCGCACCGCGTTTTTCATCGAGTCAGCGCCAAAAACCCGCACGACGACCATGTTGGGGCCGGTCGTCAGCAGCATTTCGTGGGTCAAGAGTTGGCACCGCTCGCAGCAATGGGCGGTCTCGTCAGGGCCGGGCGCATCGCGCAGGGTGAGCGTGTTCGAGATCGTTTCGCTCATGGCCGCAACTGGCGGGCAGCGCGCTCGCTCCTCTTGGCGCCGCCGCGCCAGCTCACCGGCGGATGGGGCAAATCGCCGAACGGCTCGCCCATCGGGTCGCGGCTATCCCGCCGATCGACCCGGCCGGCATAGACCCAGACCCCGGCGAACATGCCGATGCAAAAAGCGGCGCAGGCAATGACGATTGCGTCGGAGGCGTCGAACATCACGCATCCTCCCCGACACTCGCCGCCGTGCGCTCGAGGTCGCGCAGCATCTTGCGCGCCCGCTCGACGTCGAGCTGCTTGGAGTAGCGCACGAACCACGCCGGTTGCGCATCGCCCATCAGCGCGAACAGCACCTCGCGCCCCATCTCCGAGCGCAGTAAAGCCGTGATCATTTCGAGATTTTCAGCGCGTCCGCCGGTGAGCATTTTTTGGCAGGTCGAGAGCGGCTGATCGGTCAAAATGTGCAGGTGGTACGCGGACTTATGCGGCGGCAACGAGTCCCGCACTTTTTGCATGGCTGGAGAAATCTGATTCCGGATCCGGCAATTTTGATTCCGGATCCGGCAATCGGCCGATTTCTTCTTCGGAACGGAACGGGCTACCGTCTTGGTCATTGAAAGTTCCTCGCCTCTCGAAGAGTGAAAAATTCAAATGGCCGCCCCCGTCGCCCGCTCTTTCGAAAAACCGAATTGCTTACCTTCTTCGCAACCCTCTGCGGGCTGTACTGGCCTTCACGGTCCAGAGCCGCAGCCGACGCGGCCACAGTTGAAGTGCGTAAGGGGAAGCGATGGGGGCGACGACGCGCGGGGAGCGCGTGCCTGGTCTGATCGACCCGGCATGCGTGGGGGATACGTTCACCGAGGGCATTGGCCCGATCGAACTGGTTGGAACAAGCTGCGTGAGGATCACGCATTTCGCCTGTCGCAACCTCGGCGACGGCGATATCGAGCGCGTCGTGGTGGGGCGAACGGTGATGACGCTCGCGGCGCTGGAGACTGCCCTGCGCCAGATCGAGGCCTTTCGGGCAGGATTGCCGTACCTGTTCGCCGAAAAACCGGAAGGTGCGGCGAACTGACCTCATGGAGCTGCCCCCTCGAGCGGAGCCGCAAACAGCTCGGCAAGATCCGGCCGCAACTCGCCGGCTGGAATTCCGGTGATCTCGACAAGGCGCGGCAGAAGATCGACGTCGACCTTTCTGACGCCGGTTTCCCATCTATGAACGGCTACTCGGCTGACCCCCAATCGGTCAGCCAGGTCCGCCCGCGACATGGGTGGGCAGGAGGCCTCTCGGTAACGCTGAAGCGGATGAAGCGTGCTCATGCCCCGACGAGTAACCGATTCGGTCACACGACGGCAACACTACCATGTAACCAAAACGGTTCGTGACCGGGAACCTATCCACAGGTATGATACCACTATGGTCACAAAACGAACCCCTCCGCGCCGCCTGCTGTTCCTCACCGAATGGCGGAAGCACCTTGGCATCAGCGCAGAAACGATGGCGGAGGCGATGGGCGTCGAACGCGAGTCCATCCATCGCATGGAGCGCGAACAGAATCGCATGAATGTCGAGAAAATGGCCCGTTATGCGGAAGCTCTTGGCATCCCCCCTGAAAAACTATGGCGAAAGCCGACCGATCAAGAGGACGTCGGCCTCACTGCCGAGGAGCGGCAACAAGCAACAGAGCTATTGAAAAAGCTCGTGAAAATCGAAAACCAAACCGGTCACTAAGCGAGTAACCGATACGGTCACAATTTACATTGACCACTAGTGACCAACTCGGTTACTACTCTCCCGAACGACTCTCGGGAGAACCGCCGTGCCGCACCAGCTACGGACAGGCCAACGCTTAGGGTTTGAGGCTCCAGGCCTCGCCATAGCCGTCGGTCATGATGACTTAGGTAAAGCCCATGTCCCGCAGCCTCTCGCGCAATTTCTGGTCATTCTCGAACCTGAAGACGAACGGGCGGCCCACCAGCACATAGCGGATGCGCAGGGTGCGCAGATCCTCTCCTTCGACCGAGATGTAGGCGTCCTGCCCGTCATTGAGGAAACTGCTTTCGGCATTGCGCGCATAATCGCGCCTCTGCCCGAGCAGCCTCTTTTCGACCTCTGCCTTCGTCCGCTCGCGCTGCGCCTTCAGCACGGCGGAATAGGCCTTGTCGATCGCCGGCCGCTCGGCGCGCAGGCGCTGCATCAGCGCGACGGCCTCTTCGGCCCGCGGCCAATCCAGCGGAATTTCTCCGAGATCACGATCGAGCCGGTCAATCTCTCGGGGATCCGGCGGCTCCGCGGCGCGGCCGGCGCGGAATTCCTGCCAGCGTTTTTCGGCCGCCGCAGCCGCATCAAACGCCCTTTGCGGATCCACCGCCGCCCCCGCAGAAATGACCGCGTTTTCCGCCTGATCGGGCAGCACCAGCGGCTTCAGCGCATAGGCAATTCCGCCGATCAAAATCAGTGCCAGCACTCTCCGCGCAGCGTTCATTTCCGCCCCGACCTTTCGACGACAGCTCTATTGCGGTCCTTGATGCGGTCGCCTGACGATCGTGTAGGTCCGCCTGCGACCGAGCGCGATGCCAAGCCCGAAAACCAAAATGCAACAGAGCAGGCTGAGGTGGGCTTCCATTTGTTGAAACAGAGTCTCAGCGTGGAAGAGCACACCCGCATACCCGACAGTGCTCGCCACCAACGCGACCAAACTGACGCTGCCAACCCACGTCACTTTGACGGTTTCCGAGGCGACGGCCCAAGCGTCCGCTGGCTCTGGCTCGTCATCTGCCGGGCGAACGTGCCGATACGGCTCCTGCCCTTCACCTTTTTTCCCGCCTCGTCGGCCAAGCCAGATCAGAAGAGCGAAAACGCTCACCACAAGGCCAACACCGATCACCCCATAGACGGTCTCATTCAGCGCCCCGAAATTCGGCATCTCACCCCCCAGTCAGGATTGCCGCCATGTTGAACCCGGCTGCTCGAACCATCCTGCCGCCCGCCCCCCGCAATGACAACAAGCACGTCGCCTGGACGCGGCAGTTCACCGGCGACGGCCGCGACTTCTCCGCCTGCAGCGAGGCCGAGGAGCTGGCGCGGCGCTGCGGATTTGCCGTTGGCCGGACACAAGCCGGCGCTCCGCGCGGCCTGATGCACGGCTATGCATACGTGGCCAAGTGGCGAAACCTGACCCTGCAGGACCGCGCCCAGCTGCACGGCGTGATGTTCGGCGACATGCGCCGCGGCCCGGTGATGATCGTCGTCTATGTCACCGCGCCGTTCGAGATCCGCGTCGCCCTGAGCGGCCAGCCGAAGGGGCGCGAGCGATGATCGAACAGGCCCCTCACATCGTCGTGGCGGCGCTGCCGCTTCTCGCGCTGCTGCTGTCCGCCGCCGTCTGCTGCGTCGCCAAGCTCGATCAGGCGAGGCGCCAGCCGTGATTCAGGACTCGCTTTCGACGACCGAGCTGCTGCGCCGCCTCGAGGCGGTGCTTTCGACCGGCGAAACCCTCACCGCAAAGGACATCCGCGCCCGGGCGCCGACGTTGATCCCCGGCGCCGTGCGCCGCGGCCTTCTCGCGCTCGCGCGGATGGGCCGCATCACGATCGAGGGCGAGCCGTGCTTCCGGCGCTACCGGATCGTCGCCGCCATGCAGTTCAGGGAGGCAGCATGACACCCCCTCTTCCAAGCCCGTTTCTGCAATCCGCCCCGGCGGATGCCTCGGCCGCCGCGACTTCCCCAGCCCTTCCCCAGGTCGCGGCAGCCGAGGCTCTTGTCGATTCGTTCGACGCAATCTGCCAGCAGCTGGCGCTGATCGCCGACCAGGCGGCCGAGCCGCGCCAGATCCTCGATCAGGTCTATTCGCGCTTCCGCCGCGAACTGGTCGACATCGTCGCCGACATCAATCGCGAGATCGTGGAGGCAGCATGAGCGATGCAATTCCGAACCAAAATGAGTTGTCGGTGCTGGGGGATCTCCGATCCGCAAACAAAGCCCGCCAAGCCGAATGGGATGCCGATAGCCAGATCACGCTTTCCTTTCGCGGCAACGAGCTTGCGGGCGAGGTCGGCGAGGCGTGCAACGTCATCAAGAAGCTGGAGCGCGAACGGCTCGGCATCAATGGATCGCGCGCGAGTAAGGCACAGCTCGCCGAGGAGCTGGCCGACGTTGTGATTTGCGCGGATCTGATCGCGATGGACGTTGGCGTCGATCTGTTGAACGTTGCGGTCCCCGCCAAGTTCAACGCGACATCGGAAAAAGTCGGACTGCGCACTCGCCTCGCCGCACGCGAGCCTGTTGTGGCCAATATTCCAGACAACCATATCGCCGCAATCTGGATGGCTGCGATGACGGCGGCCTGCAATATCGTCATCAAGCGTCAGAACGATCTCAACGATGATGACGGCCCTATGGACGTGCTGAACGAGCAAGACGAGATCATTTTTGCCATCAAGAAGTGGCTCGAACCTGATGAGATGTATCTGACTGAATTGCGTCAGATCCTCCCCGCCGCCCCTCCATGCGGCAAGGTCGAGCGGCTGCGCGATCTCATCAGACGAGCCGTACCGATCATTGAAGATGACCGAGACGCCCTCAAAGAGGGCCATTCCGTGAATGGCGAACTCAAGGTCGAAGATGAAGCGGACGAGGTCGCCAGAGACCTCATTTCTCGTGCGGATGCGTGGCTTTCGGAAGCCCGCGCCGCGCTCGCAAAGGAGGCGTGAGATGAGCGGGCCTTCTAAAATCGAATGGACGGAACGGACCTGGAATCCGATCGTCGGCTGCTCGATCGTCTCGCCGGGCTGCACCAACTGCTACGCCATGAGGATGGCGGCGCGCATCGAGGCGATCAACGCGGCAACGCCGCACGTCTGGAAAGGCAGCACGCCCCATTACGCCGGCCTGACGAAGAAGGTGAAAGGTCACCCCGTCTGGACCGGCAAGGTTGCGCGAGCAGACGACGACACCCTGCACGCGCCGCTGCGCCGAAAGAAGCCGACGGTCTATTTCGTCAACTCAATGTCGGACCTCTTCCACGAGTCCATTCCCGACGAGTGGATCGACCAGGTGTTCGCCGTCATGGCGCTGGCGCCGCAGCACACGTTTCAGGTGCTGACGAAGCGCGCCGAGCGAATGAGAGCATGGTTCGAGGAACGCTGGCAGCCGGCACCTTCACAGACGCTGCCGGACGGCTTCGAGATCCCCGCCGAGAGGCGCGGAGAGACACGGCGCAGCCAGGTCGAGCGCGCCTGCGAACCGCTTCTCGAGGCCCTGGGCTTGGTCGACACGGAACGAGACGAGCTGTGGACCGACGACGGGAAATGCAAGGCCATGCAGTGGCAATGGCCTCTGCCGAACGTCTGGCTCGGCGTCTCGGCCGAGGATCAGCGCCATGCTGACGAGCGCATCCCGCACCTGCTCGCAACGCCGGCGGCCGTGCGATTCGTCTCGGCCGAGCCGTTACTGGAGCCCATAACCCTCAAGCGCCTCAAAGTCGGAAGCGGCTGGCAGGATGCGCTTAGCGGCTGGCGCCACTGTGAGGACTATCCAGGCCGCGAAAACCTCTTGGATTGGGTAATCGTCGGCGGCGAAAGCGGCCCCGGCGCGCGGCCGATGCACCCTAACTGGCCACGATGGATCCGCGACCAGTGCGCCGCCGCCGGAGTGCCGTTCTTTTTCAAGCAGTGGGGATCGTTTGCTCCAGTCGGTTGGGTGCATGCTGATAGCTCTGGAACGCTGGTGCGTCCCGACGGCCGCATCTGTCGCGACCGCAGCGATCTAGCGACCAGCAACAATTTCGAGATGCGCCTTGTCGGCAAAAAGGCCGCCGGTCGCCTACTCGACGGCGTCGAGCACAATGGGATGCCAGGAGCGGAAAATGCCCGCTAAGGCCCCTAGGACGGCCGTGGAGCGCGTAAAGGTTGCTGAGGCGGCCTTGATCTGCGGCGAAAACCCGCGCACGCTGCAGGCCGCCGCAGCGCGCGGGGAGATCCCAGGGGCCGCCAAGCCGTTCAAGTGCTGGACCTTCGACGTAGTGCAGCTGCGGCAATGGCTCGCAGACAAGGAGACCCGGACGTGTCGGAACCGCGAGGCCATCGACGATCACATGGCGAGGCAGCGCACACGTTCCTCCGAGGCAAGACCTGGTGGGCGCGGTTCACAGTGGCCGGCCGGGAGTTCCGAGGCAGCTTACGAACAGGCGATGAGGCGACTGCGCGGCGCCGCGCAAAGGAGTGGCGCGACCGCGAGGTAGGCCTAGCCCGCTTCGGCGAGGACCGGAAAACCTATGTCGACGTGTTCACCGACTGGTCTATCCATATCGTTGACCAGGTAGGGCCAGAAACCTCCAAGCGCTACGCGGTCTCCCTTGGCCAGCTCGCCCCCCACCTCAAACCTCGTTTTTTTGACGAAATCGACCGGCAGCTCGTTGCGGACATCGTCCGCGCCCGCCGCGCCCAGGGGGTTACCGTTGCCACCATCCGGCGCGACCTCACGGCACTTTCCAGCGTAATCGAATACGCCATTGACGAGGGGTGGCGGCCGGACGACAGCAACCCCGCCCTCGCCCGCCTCCGCCGGCTTCGCGAGAAGCGCGATCCCATCGTCCTGCCGAAGGCGGAGGACATCGCCTTTGTCGCCGGCCGCGCGAAGGGGAACTTCCGCAAGCTGATCGAGGCAGCCGTCACGACAGGCTGCCGCCAGGACGAGCTGGTCAAGGCCGAGCGCCGGGATCTGGACCACGAGCGCCGCCAACTAACGATTCGGCGCAAGGGAAACCAGATCCGCACCATCAGCCTGTCACCCGAGGCGTGGGCGGTTTTCGCATCGATTCCCGCCTTTTTGAACGGCCGCTGGCTCTTTTGGCACGGCAATGGCGAACTCTACCGGAACGTCGCTTCGCAGTTCCGAGAACAAATCAAGACGGCACAAAAGGCGGCACAGAAGGAGGAGCGCGATTTCCGCCCCTTCACCTTCCATCACCTCCGGCACTATTTCGCCGTCCACTATCTGAAAAACGGCGGCAATATCTATGACTTACAGCGCCACCTCAATCATCGCAGCATCACGACGACAGAGCTGTATCTTGCCCATTTGACCCCGGAAGAAGCCGAGGCCGCGAAGCGCGGGACGTCACAAAATACGGCACATCTGCAACGGTCTACAGAGGCGAAAACGTGAAAAGTGACTGCCGCGCAGGCGGAACATCCGTTCCGATTGAACGCCTTAGACGATTTGCTAAACCGTTATAGGGCCCTAAAGCCCTATCGAGGGTTCGAATCCCTCTGTCTCCGCCATCCCCTCTGCACGGGATGAGCATATAGGCCGCCCTTTTCCGACAATCAGCAATTGCTACAGGAGCCGCAGCTCAGGCGCTTGCCTAGACACGTTGCGCTAGGTTCGCCGGCGCTAGATTCACCGGTTGCCGCTCAGAGAAAAAAGCCGCCCGACGGCGGCTCTCAGGTCTTCAGATATCCATGGCCTCGTTCATGCGCCGGGACGCTTCAGCCGGGCGTGCCGCGCCGGCTAGAGATATTCCGCGCGCAACTGTTCGGCGCTTTTGGGCGAAAGCAGGCCGGGAGGAACGTCGAATACCGTCTTTGCGCCGTACAGCCCCATCTGGTGCATGCGGTGCACGGCGCGGGCGTAGGCGACAAGGACGCTGGCGGTAAATTCGGGATTGCTGTCCAGCTTGAGGCCGTATTCGATCACCTGGGCATTGCTGGCCGAAGTGTTGCCGCTGCGGATGACAAAACCGCCGTGCGGCATCGCGTGATGGTCACGGGCCAGTTCATCCGCGCCGATGAAATTCACCGTCGTGTCGTAATCGTCAAAATAATGCGGCATGGTGACGATGGCATTTCGCACCGCCTCGCCATCGGCCCCCTCCTGCAATACGACAAAGCACTCGCGGGTGTGCTTCTCGCGCGTGGTGAGCGTCGGCCGCGAAGCGCTGCGCACCTGGGCGACGGCCTCCTTGACGGGGCGGGTATACTGCACGGCAGCGGCGACGCCGGGCACGCGCCGGATGGCGTCCGAATGGCCCTGGCTCAATCCGTCGCCCCAGAAGGTGTAAGTGACGCCATCGGGCAGCAGCGCCTCGCTCATGACGCGGTTCAGCGAGAACATTCCGGGGTCCCAGCCAGCCGAGATCAGCGCCGTCCTGCGATTGGCTTTGGCCGGCGCGTCCACCGCGGCAAAATATTCTGGAATGCGGGCATGCGTGTCGAAGCTGTCGACCGTATTGAACAGCGCCGCAAGCTCGGGCCCCTGCCGGGGCAGGTCTTCCTTTGAGCCGCCGCAGAGGATCAAGACATCGATCTGGCCGACATGGCCCGACAGCGAATCCATGCCGAACACCGGCGTGCCGGCCTGCAAGGGCTTGAGCTGGGCGGGCGGACGGCGAGTGTAGATTCCGACGAGCCGCATATCAGGGTTGTTGGCGATGGCTGCTTCAACGCCGCGCCCGAGGTTCCCGTGGCCAGCGATGGCGATCCGAATGCTTTCAGCCATAGTGATCTTGATCCCTTCTGCTTGCCCGATCGACACTCCCCCCATCGATGGCAGGGAGCCGAACGGCCGAGAGGGATATCAAATCTCGCTATCAGATCAAGAACACCTTGCACCGAAGCGGGGCCATGGGCGGCGGGAGCCCGGCGAACAGACGACTGGCAAACGGCGCGAAGTTGTCCCTTCCTCCGCACCGACACCGTCAGGAAAATGACGGAGCGTCCCGACTGCGGACTCGCCGCCACGGGCGATTGTCCACACGCCCCGCCCTCAAAACACAGCGTTGATGCGGGAGCGAGACCCGGATCTATCGAGGGGAGCCGCCTAGAGATCCATCAGCGTCCGAGCAACGCGTCCGATCACCCGGATGCTCTTCTTCCTCTGCAGGTAGATCAGCTCATAATCGCTGCTGCTCGAGTTCGGCTTCAGATGCGCGATCGGACTTTCCTGATACGCCCGATACAGCACCTGCTGATCGATCACGACGAGATAGGATTTTCCGTTGACCAGACTTTTGTCCGCGCGATTGACGACGATCATTGCGCCGCGCGGAGATACGCGGCTCATCGCGTCATCGGCCACATGCGTGGCGAACCAATCGCCCGGCGGAAGGTCGGTGAACTGCCGTTGAGGAAACGATTTTGGATCGAGGCAATTTTCCGGATCGGCGAGCTCGACCATGCCGGCGAAGGCAACGATCGGAATGCTGACGACATTATCGCGATCGACCGGTGTCTCGCCACGCAGATCGGCTATGGTCCATTGCAGCGCTCGCGCGACATCGGACAGCTTGGCGGAACCGAAGGACCGCTTCTTACCTTCGATCAGATCCCGAATATAATTGCGCTCAAGGCCATTGACCCGCTTGGCGGCTTCGACTGGCCCGATACGCAATTCCTCCAGCCGACGCAAAACACGCTCGCGGAGCTCCTCCCCCACCATGCTCACGGCACGCCTCGTATAAGTATATTTTTATAGAAAGAACTTTTGGCGAAATAAAAAATCGGAAAAATCAAAAAGTAAAAATAGGAAAAAGTCGGAGTTGTCCGACTACCTAAATACTACTATGAAGCACACCCTCTTTCAATCGCGAAGTCGGATCTCCCCGGCAACCGACGAGAAGACACGCGCAAGTCGCCCCGAGGGGCCGAACGCCTGTCCCTCATTCCCGGCATCGCGCTAGCGAAACAGGAGAAGAACGCGCCGCGCGATATGAAACGAATCTCGATGGACACACGCCGCTGATCGGCCGGCCCTTCGCGAGAGGATGATTTGCGCCTGGAATCTGCTCGCTCAAAAGCGGAAGCCGCACCGTCCTCTGCGGGACGAGCGCGGCTCCTGTCTTTTTCTCTGTTTGACGTTTTGCCGCCGTTTTTCGACGTGCTCTTTATTTGCCTGCCCAACCACCGTTTGCCGGTGTGTTGAAGGCATCATGCCGCTAAAACTTGAATGTCAGTTTAAGCATCGCGATGAATCGAAGGTGAACGCGCTTCGCAAGATGTTCTTAACGCTTGCAGAAAGCCGCGATACCGCAGCAACTTCTCGCATTCATGAATCTCGGTTTACCGTGTTGCTTGGCGCCTTGCTAACTATCCGCGGCGAACCATTTCGTGTCTAGCCCCACGAGACGATGGGCGGCGGAGCGTCTCAGGCACTCCTCAAAGGATAACAGGCTCGCGCGAGCGGCGACAAGCCTCGGACATCAATGCCTAAAGAATGCGTGTCAGCTACGCGAATGGAGAATGAGGGTGTCGGCGATCATGTCAGGACCAAGACCTCATTTGGCGCGGTCGCCGCGCCGCCTTAGGTGCGGAACTGTCTCCGCTCGATGAAGGCTGGACCACGCGATCGCAACCGCGTTGGTTTGCCCCCGATCAGTCTCCCCGTCCGGCACGCAGCTCAGGTAAAGAACTGACCACTTGATCTGCCGCATCATCTCTGCCGGCATGACCTGACGTCTCGCCGACACCCTCCTCGCCTCCTGCACTGCTCTCCGCTGCCAGGCATGGCAAACGAAGTAAGCAGCCATCAAGACGCTGTCGCTTGAAGAATGGCCGACACGACCATCAGGCTTTTTGATGGATCCCATCGACGGCGAACCGTGGCGGGTCAAACCCTGTGGCGGGCAATGCGCACGCCAATCAAATCGCCCTTCGCTCATCGAACGCAGTCAGACGATCAACACCCGTAGGGTATTCTTTCGATCACTGCGTCCGTCACACCCTTACGCCTTCTTGGCGACCTTCTTGGCAGTTTTCTTGGCTGCCTTCTTGGCAACCTTGGTCGTCTTCTTGGCCGCCTTCTTCACCGCCGGCTTTGCCTTCTTCGCCGGAGCTTTCTTGGCAGCTTTGGGAGCCTTCGCAGTCTTCGCTTTAGCCACAGTCTTGGCCATGGGATGCGCTCCTAAGGATGAGATGAACTCAATCACTTTTCGTGCCTTCGAAAATAGATGGCACTTCATCCGCATTACACCAACGTTTAAAAAAAAACAGAGGCCAGCCGAGGGAAGAAAAGACAGGAAAGAAAGACGCAAGCAAACGCCGATCCGGAACGATCCGCGTCACCGCCAAGGCGCGGGGCAGAAAAGTGCCTGCGCCGCCTGCATCGGCGAAAGTCAAGATTGCAAAAAGTGCCCGATTTTACTTGGCAACCTCGTTTCAGTGGATCACGGCGCCGAAAACGCGCGGTGCTCATCCGTCTCACGGATCGCGGCTTTCCGCCGCCCTCGCTGAATCTGAGTCGCATCGGCTGGCAAGCGAATTATTTTCACATCTTTTTCGCGCAGCCGTTTTTCAGCCGTAACAAACGCCGTCACCGACGCGAATCAGCGCGCGTCGATTCGGGTCCATGGAGAGGCCCTAAAACGAAAAAAGGTGACGGCGTTGCCACCGTCACCCGATCGTTTGAACCTGACGAAATCCGTCAGATGCCGAGGCGTGCCTTGAGCAGGTCGTTCACGGCCTGCGGGTTGGCCTTGCCGCCGGACGCCTTCATCACCTGCCCGACGAACCAGCCGACCATGCTCGGCTTGGCCTTGGCCTGCTCGACCTTGTCCGGGTTGGCCGCGATCACGTCGTCCACCACCTTCTCGATGGCGCCCATATCCGTGACCTGCTTCATGCCGCGGCTTTCGACCAGCTCGCGCGGGTCCCCGCCTTCCTGCCAGACGATCTCGAACAGATCCTTGGCGATCTTGCCGGAGATCGTGCCCTCGCCGATCAGGTCGACGACGGCGCCGAGCTGCGCAGCCGAGACCGGCGACGATGCGATCGCCAAGCCTTCCTTGTTGAGGCGGCCGAACAGCTCGTTGATCACCCAGTTGGCGGCAAGCTTGCCGTCGCGTCCGCGGTCGGCAAGCCGCTCCAGCACGGCCTCGTAGAAGTCGGCGCTCTCGCGCTCGCTGACCAGCACGCTGGCGTCATAGGGCGTCAGGCCAAAATCCTGGATGAAACGCGCCTTCTTCTCGTCCGGCAACTCCGGCAGCGCGGCCTCCAGCTCGTCGACGAACGCCTGCGAGAACTCGAGCGGCAGCAGATCGGGGTCCGGGAAGTAGCGGTAGTCGTGCGCTTCTTCCTTGGAACGCATCGAGCGGGTTTCGCCCTTCACGGCGTCGAACAGGCGGGTCTCCTGATCAATGGTGCCGCCGTCTTCCAGAATGCCTATCTGGCGACGGGCCTCATATTCGATCGCCTGGCCGATGAAGCGGATCGAGTTGACGTTCTTGATCTCGCAGCGCGTGCCGAGGGGCTCGCCCGGGCGGCGCACCGAGACGTTCACGTCCGCGCGCAGGTTGCCCTTCTCCATGTCGCCGTCGCAGGTGCCGAGATAGCGCAGGATGGTGCGCAGCTTGGTGACATAGGCGCGGGCCTGCTCCGAGGTTCGGATGTCAGGCTTGGAGACGATCTCCATCAGCGCAACGCCGGCGCGGTTGAGGTCGACAAAGGACATCGACGGGTGCTGGTCGTGCAGCAGCTTGCCGGCGTCCTGCTCGAGATGAACGCGCTCGATACCGACCGAGATGCCCTCGCCGTCGCGCAGATCGACCGTCACCTCGCCCTCGCCCACGATGGGGGACTTGAACTGGCTGATCTGATAGCCCTGCGGCAGATCCGGGTAGAAGTAGTTTTTGCGGTCGAAGGTCGAGCGCAGATTGATCTTGGCGCGCAAGCCGAGCCCGGTCCGGATCGCCTGGCGCACGCATTCGTCATTGATCACCGGCAGCATGCCGGGCATGGCGGCGTCGACCAGCGACACGTGGCTGTTGGGATCGCCGCCGAAGGCGGTCGAAGCGCCCGAAAACAGCTTTGCGTTGGACGTGACCTGGGCGTGGATTTCCAAGCCGATCACAATTTCCCAATCGCCGGTTGCGCCTTTGATCAGGTGAGGATTTTTCACAGGTGCGTTCATGGGGCGGGTTCTACAATGAAGTTGGGGGCGAGGAAAGCCCGGCACGGGCCGAGCGGTGCGGTTCAGGCATTTGCCGGCGCCGCTACGGAATTGGCACGCGGCAGGTAGCGGCGCAACCGCAGAATTGGCTGTTCGATCCAGCGATAGCTGAGAACTCCGGCGATATTGGCTGCAACCAGACAAACGGCAAGGAACACCGCCTCCACTGCCCAGCCATGGATGGGCAGCGCGGCGTAAACCCGGCCGATCGCGGACAGCACCAGCACATGCCCGAGATAGGTCGAATATGACGCATCGCCAAGCCTCTCCAGCTGCGGCAGTTTCGGCCAGCCGTGCCGACGCTCGACCACCGCGAGACCATAGACCACCAGCACGAACGGCAGGCCGAGCAGCAGGATCGAGGTCACGATCTCGCCATGGGCGACGCCCCAGCGGACGTAGAGCACGCCGCCGGCCAGCGCCAGCGCGATGCCCGCGAGCAGCGCGGTGCGGCCGAAGGCGAGCACCTTGCGGCGGATGAGCAGCCCCGCAACCGCGCCGAGCAGGAATTCGAAGGTCAGCGGGCTGAGGAGGAGACCAAGAACCGGCGAGGCCACCGGTTCCGGCAGGATCCAGGCTCCCGCCGCCAGAACGGCGGCCCAGAGCGGCAGCGCGCAGCGAAGCGGGACGGCGAGCGCGATCAGAATGGCCAGCGCCAGATAGAAGTACATCTCGTGGATCAGCGTCCAGCCGACGGCGAGCAGCGGCGCGGCGGCATCGGGCCACAGCAGATAGGATTTGATGATCGACTGCGGTTGCCCGACCGAGGAGTTGACCATCGCCGGCGCGACGAGAAACACCGCGAGCACCATGGTCGTATAGACCCAGTACACCGGATAGATGCGCAGCAGGCGCGCGGCAAGAAATCCGGTCCAGTTGCCGGGCCGGTAAGCGAACATCATCACGAAGCCCGAGATCACGAAGAAGAAGTGCACGCCGGACCAGCCGGCGAAGCGTAGCCATTCCGGCAGCAGCGTGTAGCCGTGAGCATATTTCTGCTCGATGGCGACGAGGTGGGACAATACCACCGCATTGGCGGCGAGCGCCCTGCAAACCTGAATGCTGGAGAACTTCACCCCCGCCCCCTTTCCGCGCAATGCTTGCGAGCCGATCAAGGCCCAGCCAAATCGCGCAGACAGTGAAGGCTGGCTTCAATCGACCTACATGGTCTTCAAAAAGGCCTGCAGGGTCGGATTGGTACGCAGCGCATCACGGCCGGCAGCGATCACTTCATCGACCTGCTGTTGCGGCAGGTGAAAGCGGGTCGGCACGGCGTCGAGCCTCGCCCGGCGCGCATGATCGAACTGATCGAAGCTGATGCGGCCGATCATGAGCTTGACGTCGCGGCAATTCCAGTTCGGGCCGGCGCCGAGGCGGCTTCGTTCGGCGGCCGAGAGGCCACAGCGCCACCGGACCAGCGCGTTCTGCCAGTCCTGCATCGTGCTCTCGAATGCGGTGTAGCTTGCACCGACGCCGGCATCGATCGCGGTATCGGCCACCGCCTGCACGAGATCCGTCCCCGTCGGCCCCTCCAGCGTCCGCACCCAGTCGCCGGCGACCCCTTTCTTCGCGTCGACGACAAGGAACAACGACCGGCGCAGCGCCACCGCCTGCCGCGGCGTCATCGGCTCATATGGATGTTCCGCCGACTGCCGCGCGATGGTGAAGCCGGCGAGCCCGTAGTTGTCGACCAGCCCGCCATCGAGCAGCTTCACGAACGGCACCTTGCCGTCGCGATAGCGGCTCGTGGCCTTGGCGAAAGCGCTCAGCATCGGCGGCGCATTGGGATTGTCGCGCGCCTTCACGATCCATTTCGGCAGCGGCTGGGTGCAGTTATCCGGATAGGCCTTGATCACCACCGGCGCGAAGGCGACCGGAATCGCGGCGGACGCCGCGACCGCATCGGCGATCGGATAGTCGGCCAGATTGCTGCAAAGCGCCGTGAAGGAAGTCGCGCCGAACACGAAGGGCGTGCGATTGTAGATGTCGGATGCGTTGATCCAGATCCGCGGCCGCCGGTTGACGCGGAGCGAGCCGAAGGTCGCGCCGTGGAAAAGATTGGCGTCGAGCCAGCGCGGCAGGCCACGCGAGTCGTTGACGCCGCCCGCCACCGCGCGCGACAGCGTCGCCAGCGTCAGGCTGGTTTCCAGCCCCTCTTCGGCATTACGCAGCAGAAACTTTTCACGGAAATTGTCGAGCGCCGCCTCGCGGTGCAGCCCGTAATAAGCCGCAGTGACCGAGCCGCCGGAAACGCCGGAAACGAAATCGACCCGGTTCAGCAGCGAGGCACTGCCGCTCCGCAGCGGGATCTGCTGCATCTCCTTCAGCACGCCGAACGAGAAGGCCGCGGCCCTCGTGCCGCCGCCCGAGAACGCCAGCCCGACCATCACGCCATCGGGCGTCGTCGGAATCTCCTCGCCCACCGGAATCGCCGACGATATCGGGCCGCTGATCGGCGCGTTCACCGGCTCGTTGTGAATGACGGACGCGCACGATGCAGTGAGGGTACCCGCGAGCAGGACAGCGATCAAATTACGAACATCACGCGTTTTTTGCATCACACGTCCGCTGCCTGCCGCCATGGCCGACGGTTCTCCCATCAGCCGACTGATTGGATTATCCCCCCCCCCGATCGGCATGAGTTGATCATGCCGTCCGAAAGCCCCTTACCACCAGCGCGGAGCGACCATGCGCCCGGCCGCCTGCTCGATCACCTCGCCGAGGGAGAACAGCGTCTCTTCCTCGAACGGGCGACCGATGAGCTGCAGACCCAGCGGCAGTCCCTGCGAGTTCTGCCCCGCGGGAACGGCCAGGCCCGGCAGGCCGGCCATGTTCACCGTCACGGTGAAGATGTCGTTGAGGAACATCTTGACCGGATCTTCGCCTACGTTCTCGCCGATGCCAAATGCGGCGGACGGCGTCGCCGGCGTCAGGATCGCCTGCACGCCCTGGGCAAACACGTTGTCGAAGTCCTGCTTGATCAGCGTGCGGACCTTCTGCGCGCGGACGTAGTAGGCATCGTAATAGCCCGCCGACAGCACATAGGTGCCGATCATGACGCGACGCTGCACCTCGGCGCCGAAACCGGCCGCGCGGGTGTTCTCGTACATCTCGACGATGTTGCGGCCCGGTTCGCGAACGCCGTAGCGCACGCCGTCATAGCGCGCGAGGTTCGACGACGCCTCCGCCGGCGCGACGATGTAATACACCGGCAAGGCGTGCCGGGTGTGCGGCAGCGACACTTCGACGAGCTCCGCGCCCGCGGCCTTCAGCCACTCGGCACCCTGCCCCCAAAGCTTCTCGATCTCCGCCGGCATGCCCTCGACGCGGTATTCCTTCGGAATGCCGATCTTCATGCCCTTGACCGACTTGCCGAGCGCCGCCTCGTAGTTCGGCACCGGCGCATCGACCGAAGTCGAATCCTTCGGATCGTAGCCCGCCATCGAGCGCATCAGGATCGCGGTATCGCGCACGGTCTTGCCGATCGGGCCGGCCTGATCGAGCGAGGACGCGAAGGCGACGATGCCCCAGCGCGAGCAGCGGCCGTAGGTCGGCTTCATGCCGACCGTGCCGGTGAAGGCGGCGGGCTGGCGGATCGAGCCGCCGGTATCGGTCGCGGTCGCGGCAAGGCAGAGATTGGCCGCCACCGCCGCTGCCGAGCCGCCGGACGAGCCGCCCGGCACCAGCTTGGCGTCAGAGCCGGCGCGCCGCCACGGATTGACCACCGGGCCGAAATACGAGGTCTCGTTCGACGAGCCCATCGCGAATTCGTCGTTGTTCAGCTTGCCGAGCATTACCGCACCGTCACGCCACAGCTTTTCGGTGACGGTCGATTCATAGGTCGGCACAAAATTGCTCAAAATCTTCGAGCAGGCGGTCGTCTTCACGCCCTTGGTCGCGAACAGGTCCTTGACGCCGAGCGGAATGCCGGCGAGCGGCCCGGCGGTGCCGGCCGCGATCTGCGCGTCGGCGGCCTTGGCCATGGCGCGGGCCTCGTCCGGCGTTTCGGTGACATAGGCGTTGAGGGCACGCGCTTCCTCGATGGCCACGAGGTGGGCATCGACCAGTTCAAGCGCGGTGAAGGATTTGGCCGCAAGCCCGTCCCGGGCGTCGGCAAGCGTCAGCGTGGTCAGATCAGTCATTCGTCAACCGGGTCGCATGAGAACGGAGAGCGCACCGCGCGCAAGGCACTAGCGGAAACGCCGGGCGTGTGAGTGGAGAGCGTCGTATCGGCGGCGGGGCGCATCGCGGCTTCCAGCTTGTCTAGAAGTGCGTCCATTGCCTTGTCCGGGTCGGTGGTCTGGCCCTGACGCTCCATCTCGTCGAGATAGGCCATATAGGCTTGGTAGGCAGTATCGTCTTCACAGAGCAGACACATGACAAGCTCCTCGGCGGACGCTGTTCCGGCAACCCGCCTGGGTTCGCCGCTGGTGCATCACTCGACGACTTTCGGCACCAGAAAGAAATTGTCCTCGGCGGCGGGCGCATTGGCCATGACGGCCTCGACAATGTCGCCATCGGTGATCACGTCGGCGCGGCGGTGCATCGCCATCGGCGCAACAGAGGTCATCGGCTCGACGCCATCGACATTGACATCGATCAGTTGCTCGACGAAGGCCAGCACGGCGTTGATCTCACCCTGAAGATGAGGAACTTGCTCGTCTTTCACCGCGATACGGGCGAGGTGCGCGATACGGCGTGTGGTGTCGGCATCAACTGACATATTCAAATGGCTCCGCAGGCAGGTCGGCCTTTTTCCGCCCGCCGTATAACAGGTTTGGCTTTCGTGCCGCAACCGCCCGGCCGGGTGCCATCCCGTCCGCGAGGCCCGCAAAGCGGCGCGAAAGGCCGCTATTCCCTCATCCGGCGAGCTGGCCGATGCGATGCAGCGCCGCCTGCGCCAGCGCCCGGGTCAGCTCGGTCGCCGGCATCTCGCGGGCGAGCGCCGCCGCCTGCCCCGACCAGACATTGCTGAAATCAAGCTTTCCGGCCTTCTCCGCCGCCGTTTTCAGCGGCCCGAAGGCCGCCGAGGCATGGGGGAACCCGGGCGAATTCGCGGTCATCGGCCCGAGTTCCCGCATTGCGCGATTGATCACCCCGCGGGCCGGGCGTCCGGTCATGACATTGGTGATGGTGGTCGAATGGTCGCCCGCCGCCGCGAGGCCTGCCCGGTAGAGCGGGCTGATCTTCGATTCGGGGCAGCGCAGATACGCGGTTCCGATCTGGACCGCCGAGGCGCCGAGCGCCAGCGCCGCCGCCACGCCGCGCCCGTCGGCGATGCCGCCTGCTGCGATCACCGGCACGCGCACCGCGTCCACCACCTGCGGCACCAGCGCAAAGGTGCCCGGCTGGGTCGCAATGTTGTCGGTCAAAAACATGCTGCGATGGCCGCCGGCCTCCGCGCCCTGGGCGATGATCGCATCGACGCCGCGCGCCTCCAGCCACTGGGCCTCTTCGACGATCGTCGCGCAGCCGACGATCTTGGTCCCGGTCGCCCTCACCCGCTTGAGCAGGCCGGGCTCCGGCAGGCCGAAGTGGAAGCTGACGACTTCGGGCCTCAGCTCCTCGACCACCTCGCACATCGCCGCATCGAACGGGGCGCGCGCCGCCGCCGGGACCGGCATCGCCGGATCAAGCCCGTGGGCCTTGTAGTACGGCGCCAGTTGTGTCCGCCACGCGGCAACCTTGCCGGGGTCCGCAGCGCTTGCGGCGTGAGCGAAGAAGTTCAGCGATACCGGAGCCTTGACCTCAGAACGGATGAGATTGATCTGGTCGCGCGCCTGATCCGGCGACAGCATCGCGCAGGGCAGCGAGCCGAGCGCCCCGCCCTTTGCGGCGGCGATCACGAGTTCGGCATCCATCGCTCCAGCCATGGGAGCCTGAATGATCGGCACTTCGATGTTGAAGAGGTCCAGCAATCTGCGGTCCGGCCACATATTTTTTTCTTTCCCCGGTTTGACGGCCGCCATGGTGCGGTTTGACCCGCATTCACGATGGAGCGTTAGAAAGATCCGCGCGCCGGCGCAGGTTCCGTCGCGCGCACGCAAGCGTATCACATCACCATGACGGTGATAGCCAAATGACGCCGCTGCAGCAACTCACGCCCGCGCCACCGCGCAAAAAGCCAGATACCGCTTTGCGCTCGCCGCGCCCGGCGTGATAAGCGGGGCGATGCCTGCACCTGTTCTCCCCCTCACCGACGCCGCTTCCGTCTGGCCCGCGCGCGGTGCGCTGATCGGCCTCGACCTCGGCACCAAGACCATCGGCGTCGCCGTGTCCGACCCGGATCGCCGGATCGCCACCGGCGTCACCACCGTCGCCCGCAAGGCCTTCACCGCCGACGCGGGGCGACTGATCGCGATCGCGGCAGAGCGCAGCGCGGTCGGCTTCGTCCTCGGCCTGCCGGTCAACATGGACGGCAGCGAAGGACCGCGCGCGCAGTCGACCCGCGCGTTCGCGCGCAATTTCTCGCGCCTCACCGAATTGCCGATCGGCCTGTGGGACGAGCGGCTGTCCACCGCCGCCGTCGAGCGCGAACTGATCGCGGCCGATGTCAGCCGCGCGCGGCGCGCAAAAGTCATCGACGAGCACGCGGCGATCTTCATCCTCCAGGGCGCGCTCGACCGCCTCGCCGTGTTGCGTAACGCCGCGCGCTGATCAGGCCGGAAGCGCCCGGTCCAGCAGCGCCTGCGCCTCCGCCTGCGACAGCTCGGCCGCGCCGTAGAAGCCGCCGTGGCCGCCGGTGAGCCGCGTCTGCGCGAACAGTTCGGCGTGAGCCGGATAGACGGCGTTGAGCGCGGCGGCGGCCGCGAGCAAGGCCAGCCGCTCGACCGCAAGCCGGGCCAGCCGTTCGCTGTCGGGCCGTTGGAAAGCCGCGCCGATGAACTGCACGGCCTCGGTCGCACCCGGCAGTCCCCGCGTCGCCCCGGCGAGCGACTGCAGCACGGCGACCGCTGCCTCGCCCTCGCGCGACAGCGCGCGCAGCACATCGAGGCACATCACGTTGCCAGAACCTTCCCAAATCGCATTGACCGGCGCCTCGCGATAGTGCCGCGCCAAAATGCCCTCCTCGACGTAGCCGTTGCCGCCAAGGCACTCCATCGCCTCATAGAGGAAGCCGGGCGCGCTTTTGCAGGTCCAGTATTTCACCACCGGCGTGAGCAGCCGCATGTAGGCCGCCTCGCCCGCGTCGTGCGGGGTGCGGTCGAACGCGCGGCACAGCCGCATCACCAGCGCGGTGGAGGCTTCCGAGTGCAGCGCCATGTCCGCAAGGACGCTCTGCATCAGCGGCTGGTCGGCGAGATGCCGCTGAAACACGCTGCGATGGCGGGCATGGTTGAGCGCATGCGCAAGCCCCGAGCGCATCAGCCCGGCGGAGGCGATGGCGCAATCCTGCCGCGTCAGCTGAACCATCTGGATGATGGTGCGGATGCCGCGGCCTTCCTCCCCGATCAGCCGCGCATAGGCGCCGTGGAATTCGACCTCCGACGAGGCATTGGAGCGGTTGCCGAGCTTGTCCTTGAGGCGCTGGAAGCGGAGCTCGTTGACGCTGCCGTCGGGCTTGAAGCGCGGCAGGAAGAAGCACGACAGCCCGCCTTCGGCCTGCGCCAGCACGAGGAAGGCGTCGCACATCGGCGCCGACATGAACCATTTGTGACCGATGATGCGATAGGCATCCCCGACCCGCTCGGCGCGGGTCGCGTTGGCCCGCACGTCAGTGCCGCCCTGTTTCTCGGTCATGCCCATGCCGAGGGTCATGCCGCGCTTGCCCCACCACGGGGCGAAGGACGGATCGTAGGAGCGCGTGCCGATCACCGGCATCAGTTCGGCCAAAAGATCCGGCTGCACGGCCAGCGCCGCCACCGAAGCTCGCGTCATCGTGATCGGGCACAGATGCCCGGTCTCGACCTGCGAGGCGATGTAAAACCTTGCAGCGCGCACCACCTCGGATGCGCCGCCCGCCGACGCCCCGGCCGCCGTCCAGGTCGAGTTGTGGATCCCGGCATGGGCGCTGTGCGCCATCAATTCGTGATAGGCCGGGTGAAACTCCACCTCGTCGCGGCGAAACCCGCGGGCATCATAGAGCTTGAGTTTTGGGGTGTTTTCGTTGGCGATCCGGCCCCGCTCGGCCATCGCGGCCGATCCCCAGTGCCGGCCGAATTCGGCGAGTTCGGCGGCGCTCGCCTCGCCGCCATTCTTGGCCACCGCCTCGGCCAGCGGGCGGTCCAGCGAAAACAGATCGATATCGACAAACGGCGGCGACTGATTGAGCACTTCGTGGGTGGCAGGCAAAGCGTCGCTCATTTCGTTCCTCCGTTTTCTTTGCTTCAGCTTAGACCAATCTTGGCTGTTTCCGCCAATGTCCCGGCCCGTTCCGGCGAGATCGTAGACCAAGGTTCCATCGCCCCGGAAACCGGCCTGCCACAAGCGGGGGATAAGTCCGACGGGGCAATCGCGCTCGGGCCGGCCGTGCCATAACGGTCTTGCCCCGCTTTCCACGTCTCTCTATAGCTTTCGCTTTAATGACACCTGCCTCAAAATCCTCATTTGTCCTCAGCCAGCGGCACCTGCTTGGCATCGATGGGCTATCCGAAGCCGACATCACCGGCCTGCTCAACCTTGCGGAAGAGTATGTCGAGCTGAATCGGCAGGTCGACAAAAAGCGCTCGATCCTGCGCGGCCTCACCCAGGTCAACCTGTTCTTCGAGGCCTCGACCCGAACCCAGTCGTCGTTCGAGATCGCCGGCAAGCGCCTCGGCGCGGACGTCGTCAACATGTCGGTGGCCTCGTCCTCGATCCGCAAGGGCGAGACGCTGATGGACACCGCCATCACCCTCAACGCCATGCACCCGGATATTTTGGTGGTCCGCCATCAGGCCTCCGGCGCGGTCGAACTGCTGGCGCGCAAGGTGGACGGCGCGGTGATCAACGCCGGCGACGGCTCGCACGAGCACCCGACCCAGGCGCTGCTCGATGCCCTGACCATCCGCCGCAACAAGGGACGCATCGCCGGGCTGACGATCGCAATCTGCGGCGACGTGCTGCATTCGCGCGTTGCACGCTCCAACATCCTGCTGCTCGGCATCATGGGCGCGCGCGTGCGCGTGGTGGCGCCCTCCACCCTCTTGCCGCCCGGCATCGAGCGGATGGGCGTGGAAGTGTTTCGCAACATGCGCGACGGCCTCGAAGGTGCCGACATCGTCATGATGCTGCGCCTGCAGCGCGAGCGCATGAGCGGATCGTTCGTGCCTTCCAGCGGCGAATATTTTCAGTTCTACGGCCTCGACCAGAAGAAGCTCGGCTATGCCAAGCCCGATGTGCTGGTGATGCATCCCGGCCCGATGAATCGCGGCGTCGAGATCGACTCCCTCGTCGCCGACGGCTCCCAGTCGCTGATCCGCGAGCAGGTCGAAATGGGAGTTGCGGTCCGGATGGCCGTTCTCGACGCCCTTGCCCGAAACCTGCCGAATGCGTGACGCCATGCAAACACATCATCGTCCGCTTCTGCTCAAAAATGCCCGCCTGATCGATCCGTCCCGCAATCTCGATGCGCCGGGCGATCTTTTGATCATCGACGGCGTGATCAAGGACGCCGGCCACGGGATCGGCGCGGCCGGTGTGCCGGACGGCACCGAGGTGATCGATTGCGCCGGAAAAGTTCTCGCTCCGGGCCTGATCGACATGCGGGCCTTCGTCGGCGAGCCGGGCGCGAGCTATCGCGAAACGCTGGCCACCGCGAGCGAGGCAGCCGCCGCCGGCGGCATCACCACCGTCATCTGCCAGCCCAACACCTCGCCGGTGATCGACAATTCGGCGACCGTCGACTTCGTGCTGCGCCGCGCCCGCGACACCGCAATCGTCAACGTTCACCCGATGGCCGCGCTGACCAAGGGCATGCGCGGCGAGGAAATGACCGAATTCGGCCTGCTGACCGCGGCGGGCGCGGTCGCCTTCACCGACGTCACCAGCGTGATGAACACGCAGGTGATGCGCCGGGCGCTGACCTATGCCCGCGATTTCGACGCGCTGATCGTCCACCACACCGAAGACCCGCACCTCGTCGGCGAAGGCGTGATGAACGAGGGCGAGCTGGCCTCGCGGCTCGGCCTCACCGGCGTTCCGACCGCCGCCGAGACCATCGTGCTCGAACGCGACATGCGTCTCGTCGCGCTCACGGGCGGGCGCTATCATGCCGCCTCGCTGACCTGCGCCGCCTCGCTGGAGATTTTGCAGCGCGCGCGCGAGGCCGGCCTTGCCGTCAGCGCCTCGGTGTCGATCAATCACCTGAGCCTCAACGAAATCGACATCGGCCCCTACCGCACCTTCCTCAAGCTATCGCCGCCGCTGCGCACCGAGGACGACCGGGTCGCGCTGATTGAAGCGGTCGCTTCCGGGCTGATCGACGTCGTGATGTCGGATCACAATCCGCAGGACGTCGAGACCAAGCGCCTGCCCTTCGCGGAAGCTGCCCCCGGCGCGATCGGCCTTGAAACGATGCTCGCCGCCGGCCTGCGGCTGGTTGCCAACGAGCAGATCGAACTGATGACCCTGATCCGGGCGATGTCGACCCGGCCGGCCGAACTGCTGCGCCTGCCCGGCGGCACGCTGAAAGCCGGCGCACCGGCCGATCTGATCGTGATCGATCTCGACGTGCCGTGGCTGCTCGATCCGGCGCAGCTGCGCTCGAAGTGCAAGAACACGCCGTTCGACGAAGCCCGCTTCACCGGCCGGGTGGTTCGCACTATCGTCGGCGGACGCACCGTTCACGAGCACCTGTGAGGGCGGATGACCAGCCAGTTCATCATCGCACTTCTGATCGGCTATCTTTGCGGATCGATCCCCTTCGGGCTGATCCTGACGAAACTCGCCGGCACGCAGGACCTGCGCCAGATCGGCTCCGGCAACATCGGCGCGACCAACGTGCTGCGCACCGGCCGCAAGGGGCTCGCCGCCGCGACCCTGATCGGCGACATGCTCAAGGGCACCGTTGCCGTGGTGATCGGCCAGTGGCTCGGCGGCACTGAGGCGGCGATGGCCGCCGCCTTTGCCGCCTTCGTCGGCCACCTGTTTCCGGTCTGGCTGAAATTCAAGGGCGGCAAAGGGGTTGCGACCTATATCGGCGTCCTCCTCGGCCTCCTGTGGCCGATGGCGTTTGCCTTCGGCGCGATCTGGCTCGCGGTGGCATGGCTGTCGCGCTATTCCTCGCTCTCGGCGCTGGTCGCAAGCCTGCTGACGCCGCCGCTCCTGTGGCTCGTCGGCCGCGCCGACCTCGCCTCGCTGTTCGCGCTGCTCACGGTGCTGCTGTGGTTCATGCACCGCGGCAACATCGCCCGCCTCATCGACCGCACCGAAGGTAAAATCGGCGCAAAGTCCGGAGCCGGTTCCAATTGAGGTTGTAACCGCCCGGCAGTTGGGCAATGCTTCCGCCGATCGAACCCGCGTTTTTGTGCGGGACCGGACGATTTGGCGCATCGGCATTGGCCAGGGGGCGGCGTGGCGTCGGATTCGGGATCAGGCCTCAAGCTGACCGACGCGCAGCGGCTCGACTGGCTGCGCCTGATCCGCAGCGACAATATCGGCCCGCGGACCTTCCGATCGCTCATCAATCATTCCGGCGGCGCACGTAAAGCGCTCGAGCGCCTGCCCGAACTGGCGCGCCGCGGCGGCGCAGCCCGGCCGATGCGGATCTGCTCGCATGCCGAAGCCGAGGCCGAACTGGCGGCGTGCGAAAAACTCGGCGTGAGCATGGTCGCCCCCGGCGAGCCGGGCTATCCGCCGCGCCTCGCGCGCATCGACGACGCTCCGCCCCTCCTCGCCCTCCGTGGCAGCAAGTCCGCGTCGATGCGGCCGATGATCGCCATCGTCGGTTCACGCAACGCCTCCGGCGGCGGCATCAAACTGTCGGCGTCGCTGGCGCGCGATCTCGGCGAAGCCGGTTTCATCATCGTGTCGGGCCTTGCCCGCGGCATCGATCAATCCGCACATGCTGCAAGTAAATCGACCGGCACGGTTGCGGTCCTCGCCGGCGGGCACGACCGCGTCTACCCGTCCGAGCATACATCGCTGCTGCAAAACATTTTGGACGCGGGCGGCAGCGCGATCTCCGAAATGCCGATGGGCCACACCCCGCGCGGGCGGGATTTTCCGCGTCGCAACCGGCTGATTTCCGGGGCCGCCCTCGGCGTCGTGGTGGTCGAGGCGGCCCACCGTTCCGGCTCGCTGATCACCGCACGCTTGGCCAACGAGCAGGGGCGCGAAGTCTTCGCCGTGCCGGGATCGCCGCTCGATCCCCGCGCCGCAGGCACAAACCACCTTATCAAGCAGGGCGCGACCCTGATCACGGAGCCGGCCGACGTTCTCGAGACGTTGCAGCCGATGCTGGATCGCCCGATCGAGATCGACGCCAGCGAACCGGAGAGCGGTCTTTTCGACGGCAGCGAGCCGCAGACGGGTGAGCGGGCGCGCATCATTGACCTGCTCAGCCCCGTCCCGATTGCCATCGACGACATTATCAGAATGGCGAAGGCATCCGCGCCGGTAACCCGGACGGTCCTCCTCGAGCTCGAGCTTGCCGGTCGGCTGGAGCGTCACCGCTCCGGAACGGTCGCCCTCCTTTTCTGAGGCGCCGAAAATCTGCGGACGAGGTCCTCGGCCTCGAGTATCGCCATGTCGAGCAGATAGCCCAGCGTGCCGAGCCTGTGGCGATGTGCGATTTTCGATAGATTGCTCAGCGTCTCAAATGAAAACTGCGCTGCTTCGAGAGCCACCCCATCGGCCCCGCGCCCCGCCGGCGATGGGCCTTCTTCGGAATCCTTTGAGGATCTCACCTTCCGTCGATTGGCCTGTCTCACCTTCTCCCTCCCGCGGCAAAACAAGAACACCCCAAGGTAAAATAAGGGGATACGGAAAGTTTGCAACCTAAAGTAGATCAACATAACGACACACAATCATAACTGCACAAATCTTCGGGTGATATTGCTATCGCCCTGTTTGACAGCGTACACCTCATTACCCATGTTCCGGCGACTATCACGCGCCGTGGGCCGTGGAACCACGGTACGTATTTCCTAAACCATTGGAACGTCATGAATATCGTCATTGTCGAGTCGCCAGCTAAGGCCAAGACGATCAACAAGTATTTGGGCCCGTCCTATGAGGTCGTGGCTTCGTTCGGCCATGTCCGCGACCTTCCGGCAAAAAATGGCTCGGTCGATCCAGACGCTGACTTCCGGATGATTTGGGAAACTGATCCTAAGGCGGTCAGCCGGCTCAACGACATCGCGCGTGCCGTCAAAAGCGCCGACAAGCTCATTCTCGCCACCGACCCTGATCGCGAGGGCGAGGCGATCTCCTGGCACGTCCTGGAGGTGTTGAAGGAAAAACGCGCGCTGAAGGATCAGAAGATCGAGCGCGTCGTCTTCAACGCCATCACCCGTCAGGCCGTGACCGACGCGATGAAACACCCGCGCCAGCTCGATGGCGCGCTGGTCGACGCCTATATGGCGCGCCGCGCCCTCGACTATCTCGTCGGCTTCACGCTCTCCCCGGTACTATGGCGCAAACTGCCCGGCGCGCGTTCTGCCGGCCGGGTCCAGTCGGTCGCGCTGCGGCTGGTTTCCGACCGCGAGCAGGAGATCGAGCAGTTCGTTCCGCGCGAGTACTGGTCGCTGATCGCGACCCTGGCGACGCCGCGCGCCGAGCAGTTCGAGGCGCGCCTCGTCGGCGCCGACGGCAAGAAAATCCAGCGGCTCGATATCGGCACCGGCGCCGAGGCGGAAGACTTCAAGCGCGCCCTCGAGACCGCGAACTTTATTGTAAGCGCGGTCGAGGCCAAGCCCGCGCGGCGCAACCCGCAGGCGCCCTTCACCACCTCGACGCTGCAGCAGGAAGCCAGCCGCAAGCTCGGCTTCGCCCCCGCCATCACCATGCGGATCGCCCAGCGTCTGTACGAGGGCATCGACATCGGCGGCGAGACCACCGGCCTCATTACCTATATGCGTACCGACGGCGTTCAGATCGCCGACGAGGCGATTGCCCAGGCCCGCAAGGTCATCGGCGACAAATACGGCAAGCGCTACGTGCCGAGCGCCCCGCGCCAGTATCAGACCAAGGCGAAGAACGCGCAGGAGGCCCACGAAGCCATCCGCCCGACGGATCTCGCCCGCCTGCCCGCCGATCTGGTCAAGCGCCTCGATCCCGATCAGGCCAAGCTGTACGAGCTGATCTGGACCCGCACCATCGCCAGCCAGATGGAAGCGGCGGAGCTCGAGCGCACCACGGTCGACATCACCGCCAAGGCGGGCGACCGCGTGCTCGAACTGCGCGCCACCGGCCAGGTCGTGAAGTTCGACGGCTTCCTCGCGCTCTACAGCGAAGGCCGCGACGACGATGCGGACGACGACGAGAACCGCCGCCTGCCGATGATGAGCCAGGGCGAAAACCTCAAGCGCGAGGCGCTGAAGGTGACCCAGCACTTCACTGAGCCGCCGCCGCGCTTTTCGGAGGCTTCGCTCGTCAAACGCATGGAAGAACTCGGCATCGGCCGGCCTTCGACCTATGCGTCGATCCTGCAGGTGCTCAAGGATCGCGGTTACGTCAAGCTCGACAAGCGGCGCCTGCACGCGGAGGACAAGGGGCGCGTCGTCATCGCCTTCCTTCGCAACTTCTTCGCCCGCTATGTCGAGTACGATTTCACGGCCGATCTCGAAGACCAGCTCGATCGCATCTCGAACAACGAGATCGACTGGCGGCAGGTGCTGAAGGATTTTTGGAGCGACTTCATCGGCGCAGTCGACGGCATCAAGGATCTGCGCGTCGCCGAAGTGCTCGACGTGCTCGACGAGATGCTCGGCCCGCACATCTATCCGCCGCGCGAGGACGGCGGCGATCCGCGCCAGTGCCCAAGCTGCGGCACCGGGCGGCTCAACCTGAAGGCCGGCAAGTTCGGCGCTTTCGTCGGCTGCTCGAACTATCCCGAGTGCCGCTACACCCGCCCGCTCGCCTCCGGCAGCGAAGCGGACACCGGCGACCGCGTGCTCGGAAAGGATCCCGACACCGGCCTCGAGGTGGCAGTGAAATCGGGCCGCTTCGGCCCCTATATCCAGCTCGGCGAAGCCAAGGACATGCCCGAGGGCGAGAAGCCCAAGCGTGCCGGCATTCCCAAGGGCACCTCGCCCAGCGATGTCGATCTCGACCTCGCGCTGAACCTGTTGTCGCTGCCGCGCATCGTCGGCGTGCATCCGGAGGATGGCGAGCCGATCAAGGCCGGCCTCGGACGGTTCGGGCCCTACGTGCAGCACGGGAAAACCTATGCCAGCCTCGAGGCCGGCGACGAGGTGTTTTCGGTCGGCATCAACCGCGCGGTGACGCTGATCGCCGAAAAGCTCGCCAAGGGTCCGGGCCGCGGCCGCGCCAAGGCCGATCCGGGCAAAATCATCGGCGACCATCCGGCCCACGGCCCGATCGGCGTGAAGAACGGCCGCTACGGCGCCTATGTGACGGCGGGCGGCATCAACGCCACCCTGCCGGCCGAAACATCGCCGGAAACGGTCACGCTCGAACAGGCAATTGCGCTGATCGACGCCCGCGCGGCCAAGGGCGGCAAGGCGAAGGCCCCGGCGAAAAAGGCGGTTGCCAAGAAGGCTGTGGCCAAAACAACCGTTGCCAAGAAAGCCGTTGCCAAAAAGGCTGTCGCGAAAAAAGCTCCGGCGAAGAAGGCCGCGGCCAAAAAGGCTCCCGCCAAGAAGGCGGCAAGCACCTCGGCCAAGAAGGCCGTTAGCGAAGCAGGCGAATAAGGTGAACGGAACGACGTGAGCAAAAAGCGCGTTACCCAGAACGTCGTTCCGACACGCGACGAGATCGTTGCCTTCATCCGCGCGCAAAAAGGAGAGACGAGCACGCGCGACATCGCGCGGGCCTTCGGCCTCAAGAACGCCGACCGCGCCGCGCTCAAGCGCATCCTGCGCGAGCTTTCCGATGAGGGCGTCGTCGAACGCCACGGCAAGAAGATGAAGGGCCCCGAAGCTCTCCCCTCAACGCTGATTGCCGACGTCACCGAGCGCGACGCGGAAGGCAATCTTCTGGCCGTGCCGACCGAGTGGGACGAAGAGGAAAAAGGCCCGCCCCCGAAAATCCGGCTCGTCATTCCGCGCTCGCCGCGCCCCGGCACGGCGGCCGGGCTCGGCGACCGCGCGTTGCTGCATGTCGACAGGAACGACGACGAGGACGATGCTCCGTGGCGCGGCCGGGTCATCCGTGTGCTCGATCGCGGCAAGGGCCGCGTCCTCGGCATCTATCGCGCGCTGCCCGACGGCACGGGGCGCCTCGTGCCGATCGACAAGAAGCAGGCCGACCGTGAACTTTTGATCGCGAGCGGCAATGCCGGCGATGCCGCCGATGGCGACCTCGTCAGCGTCGAACTCACCCGCGCCCGCGCCTACGGCCCGCCCGTCGCGAAGGTGAAGGAACGGCTCGGCTCGCTCAAGACCGAACGGGCGATCAGCCTGATCGCGATCTATTCGCACGACCTTCCCTTCGTCTTTCCGGCTGCGGCTCTGAAGGAAGCCGAGGCGGCGAAGTATGCGACGCTGAAAGGCCGCGAGGACTGGCGCAACATTCCGTTCGTCACCATCGATCCGCCCGACGCCAAGGATCACGACGACGCCGTTCACGCCGAGGTCGATACCGACCCGGACAACAAGGGCGGCTACATCGTCCACGTCGCGATCGCCGACGTCGCCTTCAACGTTCGCCCCGGCTCGGCATTGGACAACGAGGCGCTCAAGCGCGGCAACTCGGTCTATTTCCCGGACCGTGTCGTGCCGATGCTGCCCGAGCGCATCTCCAACGACCTGTGCTCGTTGCGGCCGGGCGAGCCGCGCGGCGCGCTCGCGGTGCGCCTCGTGCTCGGCGCCAACGGGCGCAAGAAGTCGCACTCGTTCCACCGCGTCCTGATGCGCTCGGTCGCCAAGCTCAGCTACAATCAGGTGCAGGCGGCGATCGACGGCGCGCCGGACGAAGACACCGGGCCGCTGCTCGAAACGCTGCTGAAGCCGCTGTACGGCGCCTATGCCTGCGCGATGAAGGCCCGCAAGGAGCGCGAGCCGCTCAACCTCGACCTGCCCGAGCGCAAAATTCTGCTGCGGCCCGACGGCACCGTCGATCGCGTGGTGACGCCCGAGCGCCACGATGCCCACAAGCTGATCGAGGAGTTCATGATCCTCGCCAACGTGGCCGCGGCGGAAACGCTCGAAAAGCAAAGCCTGCCGCTGATCTATCGCGTTCACGACGAGCCGGCGATCGAGAAGATCCACAACCTCCACGAGTTCCTCAAGACGCTGGAGATCGGCTTCGCCAAGTCCGGCGCGCTGCGCCCTGCCCGCTTCAACGTGGTGCTGAACCTGGTGAAGGGCGCGGACGTCGAGCCGCTGGTCAACGAGGTGATTTTGCGCGCCCAGGCGCAGGCCGAATACACCACCGACAACTATGGCCACTTCGGCCTCAATCTGCGGCGCTACGCGCATTTCACCTCGCCGATCCGCCGTTATGCGGACCTCGTCGTCCACCGCTCGCTGATCCGTGCGATGAATCTCGGCGACGGCGCGCTGCCGGAAACCGAGACGCCGGACACGCTGGGCGAGGTTGCCGCGCAAATCTCGATGGCCGAGCGCCGCGCCATGAAGGCCGAACGCGAGACCATCGACCGGCTGATCGCGCACCATCTCGCCGATCGAGTCGGCGCGGAGTTCGGCGCGCGCATCTCCGGCGTGACGCGGGCGGGCCTCTTCGTCCGCCTTCATGAAACGGGCGCCGACGGCCTGATTCCGGTCCGGACGCTCGGCACCGAGTACTTTCAATACGACGAGGGCCGTCACGCGCTGATCGGCACCCGCAGCGGCGTGATGTATCGCCTCGGCGATGAGATCGAGGTTCGCCTCGTGGAAGCCGCCCCGGTCGCCGGCGCGCTGCGTTTCGAGATTTTGGAGGCCGGCATCAGCCCGCGCAGCCTGCGCCGCAAGATCGCGCGGCGCGGCAGCAGTTCCGCCGCCGATTCGTCACGCGGCGCAGCTCCCCATGGCGTTGCCAAGCCAAAAGGTGCTAAAGGCAAGTCGGATAAAAAATCCAAGCACGGGACCACTCGCGCCGAGCGCAAAAAGCAAAAGGCCGGGAAAGCCAGTCCCGGACGTGCAAGAACGAGCAAGAGATGACAATGCCAGTTGAAAACCAGCCGACTCGCTGGACGCGCGAGTCGGGAGCAAGGCCGGAACGCAATCTCTGGCTGGCGATGAAGCGCGGCATGAAGTGCCGCTGCCCGGCCTGCGGCGAGGGCAAGATCTTCAGTTCATTCCTGCGGATCGCCAAGACCTGCCCGTCCTGCCACGAAGAGCTCTATCACCACCGCGCCGACGACCTTCCGGCCTATCTGGTCATCGTCATCGTCGGGCACATCATCGTGCCGGTTGCACTGGCCATCGAAAAGGCCTGGGCGCCGGACATGCTGCTGCAGATGGCGTTCTACGTCCCGCTTTCGCTGCTGATGTCGCTGCTGCTGCTCCCGCCGACCAAGGGCGCCGTGGTCGGCCTGCAATGGGCGCTGCGGATGCACGGTTTCGACGAGAACGATCCGGAGCGCACGAAAGAGCCTTCCCTAGCCTCTTCCTGACCACATCGGGGCCGCCTTGCCAAAAACAAAAAACGCCCAAGGCCAAAACAAAGATCCGGATCCGGATGACGCCAACCGCGGAACGTTTCCCAACACGCGGCCGCGGGACGCCGCAACCCTGATTCTGGTGGACCGCAGCGAGCCGACGCCCCGCGTTCTGGTCGGCCGCCGCCATCACGGCCACGTCTTCATGCCGGGAAAGATCGTGTTTCCCGGCGGCCGGGTCGACGCCAGCGACAGCCGCGTGCCGGTCGCCGCCCCCATTCCCGATACCCTCGAATCGCTGCTGATCCAGGGCAGCCCAAAAGTCTCCCCGGCCCGCGCCCGCGCGCTCGCAACCGCGGCCATTCGCGAGGCCTGCGAGGAAACCGGCCTCTGTCTCGGCCGCCGTGCCGAAAGCCTGCCCAGCAGCCTCTCCGGGCCGTGGCAGCCGTTTGCTGAGGCGGGCCTCCTGCCCGACCCCTCCAGCCTGTTCTACATCGCCCGCGCCATCACTCCCGCCGGCCGGGTCCGCCGATTCGACACCCGCTTCTTCACTGCCGATGCCTCGGCCATCGCCCACCATGTTCCCGGCGTCATTCACGCCGAGGCGGAACTGGTCGAGCTGGTGTGGATGCCGATGGGGTCCGAGCCGCTCGCGGACCTGCACCCGATGACGAAAAACGTGCTTAAAGTGCTGGAAAAGCGCCTCGAAAAGGGCCCGCTCTCCCATCGGCACCCGGTGCCGTTGTTCCACTTCCGCAATGGCGCGATGCTGACGGATTTCATTTCCATCGAATAGTCAGCGTTTTTCCTCGGCGAGTTGCCGAAAAACTTGACTTTGGGTCATTCCTGACTAGTTTGCCGCCAAACGCGGGACTGCCACGGCTGCCCCGGATTTTGGCGTTCCCATTCAATTTTGAGGCTTACGATATGGCCAAGGCAGTCACGATCAAGATCAAGTTGGTTTCTTCGGCCGACACCGGTTACTACTACGTCGCCAAGAAGAACTCGCGCACGATGACCGACAAGCTCGTCAAGAAGAAATACGATCCGGTTGCGCGCAAGCACGTCGAGTTCCGCGAAGCCAAAATCAAGTGATCTTGAATTTTCGGATTCGGTTTTCGGACGGGGCCTTTGGCCCCGTTTTTCATTTGGGCATGCGCCGCGCGCAAGGAACCTGATCAGGCAGCGAGCGCGACGACACGGTTGCGGCCGTCGCTCTTGGCGCGGTAGAGCGCCTTGTCCGCGCGCCTGAGCATGGAGGCCACGCCCTCCCCCGCCGGATCGAGCGTCGCCAGGCCGATCGACAGCGTGACGTGGACCTGTACGTCGCCCTGCGGCACCTTGAACGGCGTCTGGGCGACCACGCGGCGCAGCCGCTCGGCGACCAGACCGGCGCCGTTGAGATCCGCCTCCGGCATCACGATCACGAATTCCTCGCCGCCATAGCGGCAGGCGAGATCGATGCCGCGAATTTCCCGCTTCACCACATCCGCGAATTCGCGCAGCACCTCGTCGCCCGCCTCATGGCCGAAGGTGTCGTTGATCGACTTGAAGTAGTCGATGTCCATCATCATCACCGCGAGCGGCTTGCCCCGCGCCGCCGAATGCTCGGTCAGCGTGGCGAGATGGCTCTCCAGATAGCGGCGATTGTTGAGGCCGGTCAGGCCGTCGGTGATCGCCATCGCGACCGTGGCCTGAAGGTTGTCGCGCAACTGTTCGGTATAGCGCCGCCGGCGAACCTGGGTGCGCGTCCGGGCCAAGAGTTCGTTCGGATCGAGCGGCCGGACCAAAAAATCGGTCACGCCCACTTCCAGCCCTCGCAGGAGGCGCGACTGGCTGGCGGCGTCGGCGATCGCCAGAATCGGCAGATGACGGGTGCGTTCCAGGGCGCGCACCTGACCGCACAGCCGCAGCGCGTCAAAATTCTCCAGCGCCATCGACACGATCACCAGATCGTAGTTGCCCTCGGCGGCATGGATCAGGGCGTCGCCCGGCGCGGTTTCGACATCGACCGCATGCTCGGCGCAAAGCGTCATTGCGATCTGCTCGTAGGAGGCGGGCTGGTCGTCGACGACGAGAACCGTGCCGCCCCGTCCATCCTCTTCCCGATTCACGCGCGCGCCGCCGATCCCGATCGAGGTCAGTTCGCGCATCCGCAGCTCGTCGGTCATCATCTTGAGCCGCGAGAGCGAGCGTACCCGCGAAATCAGCATCTGGTCGGGCACCGGCTTGGTCAGAAAATCGTCGGCGCCGGCCTCGAGGCCGCGGATGCGGTCGGACGGCTGGTCGAGCGCCGTCACCATCACCACCGGAATGAAATGCGTCTTCGGATTGGCCTTGAGGCGGCGGCAGACCTCGAAACCGTCGAGATCCGGCATCATCACGTCGAGCAGGATGAGATCGCAGTCGACGCGCTCGCAGATCGCCAGCGCCTCGGAGCCGCAACTTGCAGTGAGGACTTCGTAATATTCGGCGGAGAGCCGCGCCTCCATCAGCCTGAGGTTGGCAGGCGTATCGTCGACGACAAGAACACGTGCTGTCATCGAAGGCTCCCGGTTCTATCCGATGAAACGACGCACCGTTTCGATGAAGTGGCCCACGGAAATGGGTTTTGAAAGATATGCCTCGCAGCCACCCTCGCGGATCCGCTCCTCGTCGCCCTTCATCGCGAAAGCCGTGACCGCGACGACCGGAATGGATCGCAATTCAGGGTCCTGCTTGATCCGGCGCGTCACATCGAGCCCGGACACCTGCGGCAACTGGATATCCATCAGGACGAGATCAGGGCGCACATTGCGGACGAGGTCATAAGCCTCGACGCCGCTGCTGGTGCCGACGGTCTGGTAGCCGTGGGCCTCAAGCAGGTCGCGAAAGAGCTTCATATTCAGCTCATTGTCTTCGACGATAAGGACGGTTTTTGCCATCCCGCCCTCCGCTGCGAAAGATGCCGGTGGCCCAACGGGAGGGGGCTTCCAGCCGTCCAGGGTATCCGCCCGATGGACTCAGATATAACTATCTCAAAATAGGAACGATAGGTTACGGAAAGGCAAAGACGATCAATGAGAACAGGCAGAACCGACCCGCGTGAAGCGGCCGAGCTGGTCGCCGTCAACGCGCTGTCCTTCATCGCCAGCGACCCGGAGCGGCTGGGCCTGTTTCTGGCCGAAACCGGGCTTGGCCCGCAGAACCTGCGCAATGCGGCATCGGACCCGCACTTTCTCGCCGGGGTGCTGGACTTCGTCATGCGCGACGACGCGATGGTGCAGACCTTTGCCGAGGCGTCCGAACTGACGATCACCGCGATCAGCGGCGCGCGGGAATTGCTCGGCGGCGGCGACTGGGAGCGCGATGTCCCGTGACGTCAGGGCCGCCCCGCGCGACTGCCGCCCTGCCCGGCTTCTGCCGGGACTGCCTCGCTGACGCCCCCGCCAAGGCCGGCCGCTGCCCCGGCTGCGGCTCGCCGCGCCTCCTCCGGCACCGCTCGCTGGCCTCGCTGTCGATCGCCCACATCGATTGCGACGCCTTCTATGCGACCGTCGAGAAACGCGACAACCCGGAGCTTGAGGATCAGCCCGTGATCGTCGGCGGCGGGCGGCGCGGGGTCGTATCCGCCGCGTGCTATCTCGCCCGGACCTACGGCGTGCGCTCGGCGATGCCGATGTTCAAGGCGCTGGAGCTGTGCCCCTCGGCGGTCGTGATCCGCCCGGACATGGCAAAGTATGTCCGCGTCGGCCGCGAGGTCCGCGCCGCGATGCTGGCACTCACGCCGCTCGTCGAGCCGCTGTCGATCGACGAGGCCTTTCTCGATCTCAGCGGCACCGAGCGCCTGCACGGACTGATCCCGGCAAAAGTGCTGGCCCGCTTCGTCCTCGACATCGAGCGCAACATCGGCATCACCGCATCGGTCGGGCTGTCCTGCAACAAGTTCTTGGCCAAGATCGCCTCCGATCTCGACAAACCTCGCGGCTTCGCCGCGCTCGATCAGGAGGGTGGACGCGAGCTTTTGGCCGACAAGCCTGTCGGCTTCATCTTCGGCGTCGGCCCGGCCACGGTCGAGCGGCTGACGAAGCGCGGTTTTCGCAAGGTCGCCGACATCCAGCGCGCCGATGAGCTCGACATGATGCGGCATTTCGATGCCGAGGGCCGGCGCCTCTGGCGTCTCGCGCGAGGCGTCGACGACCGCAAGGTCGTCGCCGACCGCGGGGCCAAGACGATCTCGAGCGAGACGACCTTCGAAACCGACATGCGCGACCTCGCCTCGCTTGAGCGCGTGCTGTGGCGGCTCAGCGAAAAGGTGTCGGCGCGGCTCAAGACCGGCAACCTCGCCGGCACGACGATCACGCTGAAACTCAAGACTGCCGATTTCCGCCAGCGCACCCGCGCCCGCTCGGTCGCGGCGCCCACCCAGCTCGCCAATCACATCTTTACGACGTCGCGCGACATGCTCGCCCGCGAGATCGACGGCACCGCCTTCCGCCTGATAGGCGTCGGCGTCAGCGCGTTGCGGCCCGGCTCGGAGGCGGAGGATTCCGATCTGATCGACCGTCGTTCGGCAAAAGCCGAACGGGCGATGGACAACCTGCGGAAAAAGTTCGGGAATGCCGCGGTGATCCGCGGCATCATTTATGACGGCCCGGCCAAATCGGACAGTGCCGACTAGGCGGTGCAGCCGTTATTTCCTACAGGCTTACCGTTACAAGGCTTGCAAGGCAAATTTACTGGAAGGCTTATTTACTGCAAGGCTTGGCCGGCTTCGCCTCGAACCGGGTCATCGCCCCGCTGATCACAAAATCGTTGTAGTCGATCACCAGCGCGCGCGAGACGCCGTTGTCGTAGAGCTCGAACGACATCGCAAAAGCCGGAGTCTGCTCGCCGGTCGCGGGCTTCGATGCGCTGTCGTAATAGCTGACGGTAACCGGCCAGCGCACCCGCGATTTCAGTTCGCTGCTGGAGGCTGCGACATCATCGGCCTGTTTTCCCTTGTCGCCGGTGATCGGCTGGCCGATCACCGTAAAGGTGTTGAATACCTTTTCGCCGTTGTCGGAGCCGTCATAGACCTTCAGCTCGAGCACCGACTTGCCCTCGCGCGCGGCCTCGATCACGCGCTTCACCTGCTCGGTCGGGAAGATCGTATCGCCGTCGATCTTGAAGGTCTTTTCCGCCGGGCGCTTCAGACGGACGGTGATGCCCTCGCCCGTGCGCTCGGCCACGCCGTCGGTGATCACAGGATCGCTGTCGTTGCTGCGGTTCTCGATGCGGAAGCGATAGGAGCCGCCGTCAGCGGCTTCCCAGTTGGTCGAGCGGAAGTCGCTGAACACCGTCTTGCCTTCGCCGGCATCCAGCTCGGAGACCTGGCGAAAGTCGGTGGAATAGCCCTCGCAGGCGCTTCCGCTGAAATTGTACAGGATGCGGCCGCTGGCATTGTTGATCGACACGTTGCCGCGCGAGCGCAGCAGGCTGAGACCATAAAGCGCCTGATGCGGCGCGAATTCCACCTGCGCCGCCGAGGCCGCATGGCCGGGAGCCACCGCGCCCGACACCGCCATTGCGGCAACCGACGCGACCAGGGCGCTGGTCTTCAGAAGACGGGACAAACTGCGCATAGATGCTCCTGTGAATAGAACGACCATAGTGAGGAGCGGATTCTTCGACAAGCCGCAGACCGCCGCGCCCGACCGGGGTGGAACACTTGCATGGGCGCTCATGATGGGTGAAATATGGCTGGCCGATCTTCGGCATGCGAGTTGCGCGCGTGGACCCCAACCATTGAGGAACAGATGGCAGGAGCGGTTGAGCAGAAACTGGCGGCAGCGGGCATTGTCCTGCACGTACCGTCGCCCCCGACTTCGAACTACGTCCCCTTCGTTCGCACCGGCAATCTGCTGTTCGTTTCCGGGCAGATTTGCGCCGATAAAGACGGCAGAATCGTTGCCAAGGGCAAGCTCGGCGCCACCGTTTCGGTCGAACAGGGCGTTGACGCGGCAAAGACCTGCGCGGTCAACCTGCTCTCGCAGGTGAAGGCGGCGCTTGGCGATCTCGACAAGGTCGCGCGGGTGGTTCGCCTTGGCGGTTTTGTGAACTCCGCTCCCGATTTTTTGAACGGCCCGAAGGTGCTGGACGGCGCTTCCGAGGTGATGATCGCGGCGTTCGGCGAAAAGGGCCGCCACGCCCGGACCACCATCGGCGTTGCCGTTCTGCCGGGCGATGCGGCGGTCGAAGTCGACGCCATCTTCGAGGTCGGCTGACCGGACCGATGACGATGCGCGCGCCCGACTGGCTGATTGCCCGGCCCGTGGCCCATCGCGGGCTGCACGACCGGGCGCGCGGCATTCTCGAAAACATGCCTGCGGCGATCGACGCCGCAGTCGCCGGCAACTTTACCATCGAATTCGATCTGCAGTTGACCGCCGATGGCGAGGCCATGGTCCACCACGACGATGAGCTTGGCCGCCTCACCCACGGCAGCGGGCCACTGCGGGCCAAGTCGGCCGCCGAGCTGCGCTCTGTCGCGTTCAAGGATACGCACGAGCGGATGATGTCGCTCAGCGATCTGTGCGACCGCGTCGCCGGCCGCGTGCCGCTCCTGATCGAGCTCAAGAGCCACTTCGACGGCGACCGCAAGCTGGCCGCTCGCGTCGCAAACGTGCTCGCCGGCTATCGCGGCCCGGCGGCGGTCATGTCGTTCGATCCCGATCAGGTGCTGGCGATTCGCGAACTGATGCCGGACGTTCCCCGCGGCATCACCGCCGAGCGGTTCTATGACGACGAGGAATGGGCGCCGCTCGGCGAGGAGCGCCGGCACGGCATGACCGCGCTGCGCCACGCCTTCCGCACTCAGCCGCATTTCGTCGCCTATCGCGTTGCCGATCTGCCTGCGCCGGCGCCGTGGATCGCGCGCAACATTTTTCGCTGCCCGCTCCTGACATGGACCGTGCGGACGTCCGAGCAACGCGCGCGTGCCGCAAAATACGCCGACCAGATGATTTTTGAAGGCTTTGTGCCATAGGCGAACCCCTTTGAGAATCCGCCCGCCCTTGACGGAGCGGCGCGCAAGGCCAATCTATTCATCAGTCTGCGGCACCCGCTTTGCGACGGCCGCCAACCAGTCGTCCGGCATCGCAAGCGCGCCGCTGCTCGCAAGAGGCTTTTGGGCGATTGCGGGCGGTGACAGCGTCAGGATCAGATTGCGTCGATGGCTTCACCAGAAATTACGCTCGAAGCGGTGGCCTCCGTCACACAGATCCCGAAAGCGGACTGGGACGCCTGCGCAAATCCTTCCGCAGGCAAGGACGCGGCGGAAAGTTACAATCCCTTCATCGCCTATGATTTTTTCCATTCTCTCGAAACATCGAAATCGGCCTCGCCGCGCGCCGGATGGAGCGCCCGGCATCTGGTCGCGAAACAGGGCGACAAAATCGTCGGCATCGTCCCCTGCTATCTGAAATCGCATTCGCAAGGCGAATACGTCTTCGATCATGGCTGGGCCGATGCCTATGAGCGCGCCGGCGGCCGCTACTACCCAAAGCTTCAGGCTGCCGTGCCTTTCACGCCCGCGACCGGCCGGCGTCTCCTGGTCCGCGGCGGCGAGAATCATAAAACCGTGTCGGCTGCCCTCGCCAATGGCCTGATCGGCCTCTGCGGGGTGATGGAAGCCTCATCGGTCCACGTGACCTTCGCGCCGAAAGACGAGGCCGAGCTTCTCGTCAAGCACGGCTACCTCCTGCGCACTGACCGGCAGTTTCATTTCGAAAATCAGAACTACGCAACGTTCGACGATTTTCTCGCCACCCTCGCCTCGCGCCATCGCAAGGCGATCCGCCGCGAACGCCGCGACGCGCTGGCGAACGGCATCACCATCCATCACCTCACCGGCGACGACATCACCGAAGATGCGTGGGACGCGTTCTTCGCCTTCTACATGGAAACCGGCTCGCGCAAATGGGGCCGGCCCTATCTCAACCGCACCTTCTTTTCGCTGGTCGGCGAGACGATGCGCGACCGCGTCCTCCTCGTGATGGCGAAGCGCAATGGCCGCTGGATCGCAGGCGCGATCAACTTCATCGGCTCGGACACGCTGTTCGGCCGCAACTGGGGCGCGATCGAGCACCACCCGTTCCTGCATTTCGAGGTCTGCTACTATCAGGCCATCGACTTTGCGATTGCCCGCGGCCTGCGCTGCGTCGAGGCCGGCGCGCAGGGCGAGCACAAGATCGACCGCGGCTATCTGCCGAAAACCACCTATTCGGCGCATTTCCTCGCCGACCCGGCGCTGCGCCGCGCGGTGGCGCAGTATCTGGAGCAGGAGCGCAGCTACGTCGCCCATGCGGTGCGCGAGCTGACCGACGCCGGCCCCTTCCGCAAGGCTTTGCCGCCGGACGAAGGATGCGCTTGACCCGGCCGAGCCTGATGGCGAAAACTGCGCGGAAAATCAGCCCGGAGCCGTCATGAAGACCTACGATCCCAACAACGTTTTCGCAAAAATCCTGCGCGGCGAGCTGCCGTGCTACAAGATCTGCGAAGACGAGCACACTTTTGTGTTTCTCGACATCATGCCGCGCAGCGCCGGCCACGCGCTCGTGATTCCGAAGGTCGGCGTGCGCAACATTCTCGACATCGCCGCCGAAGATTTCGCCCATGTCGCCCGCATGACCCACAAGGTCGCCAATGCGGCGATGAAGGCCTTTGCCGCCGATGGCGTCATCGTCGCGCAGTTCTCCGAGCCCGCTGCCGGACAGGAAGTCTATCACCTGCACATGCACGTGATGCCGCGCAAGCACGGCGTCGAGCTGCTGCCGCCCGCCTCGCGCAAGGAAGACCCCGCTGTACTCGCCGACAACGCGGCCAAGCTGATCGCGGCGCTCGACGCCGCATAAACAACGGGGGCACATGATGGCCGATCGCATCGCAGGCACGCTCGATGAAGGATTTGGCTTCGCACCCGACGACGATGCGCCGATCGCCTACATGCAGCGCACCCGCGACTACTACGCGGCGATCGGCTACACCACGCCCTATCGCTGGGCGCATTATGTCGATGCGCCGTTTGCCCCGCTGCAAAAGCCCTTGGCGGCCTCGCGGGTGGCGCTGATCACCACCGCCGCCCCCTACCAGCCGGACAAGGGCGATCAGGGCCCCGGCGCGGCCTATAACGGCAGCGCGAAGTTCTTCTCGGTCTATGACGGCGACGTGACGCAGCCGCACGATCTGCGGATCTCCCACATCGCCTACGACCGCACCCACACCACCGCGACCGACAGCGGCACCTGGTTTCCCCTGCCCGCCCTGATCCATGCGGCAAAGGCGGGCCGCATCGGCGCGCTCGCCCCGCGCTTCTTCGGCGCGCCGACCAATCGCAGCCACCGGGTCACGCTCGAGACCGACGCCCCGGAAATTCTGCGGCGATGCCGGGACGACGGCGTCGATGCGGCGGTGCTGGTGCCCAACTGCCCCGTCTGCCACCAGACCGTGACGCTGATCGCGCGCCATCTCGAAGCCGCCGGCATTTCGACGGTGGTGATGGGCTGCGCCAAGGACATCGTCGAGCATGCCGCCGCGCCGCGCTTTCTGTTCAGCGATTTTCCGCTCGGCAACTCGGCCGGCAAGCCGCATGACGCGGCCTCCCAGACGTTCACGCTCGAGCTTGCGTTAAAAGTCCTCGAAAGCGCGCCTGCTGCGCGCACGACGGTTCAATCGCCGCTGCGATGGGCCGAGGATGCGCTCTGGAAGCGCGACTACAATAACATCGCGGCGATGAGCAAAGAGGAGCTGGAGCGCCGCCGCCGCGATTTCGACGCCCAGAAGCAGGCAGCCCGCGCCAACGCGGTCTGATTTTTCGCGGAGCGACGATTGCGGCATAGAGAATTGCAGCAAAGACGTTTCTGCCAAAAAGGATGGCAGCAAAAAGGGCGGCACTTCCGTGCCGCCCTTTTTGATTTCGCTCTTTTATGACGTAGCCGCCGTCAGGCGCCCATCACACCTTGGCCGGCTCCGGCGCAGCGCCCTTGGGGCCGGACTTCGGCTTGCGCGCCGCCGCCTTCTTCCCGCCGGGCAGCTTGTCCGGCTTGGGCGTGACCGGCCCTTCGAGAAACTCGAAGCCGATCTTTTCAAGGCCGGTGCCCTCGTCCTTGTTCAGCACCACGCGGACATGGCCGCCGCCCTTGAGCTTGCCGAACAGCACCTCGTCCGCCAGCGGCTTCTTGATGTGCTCCTGGATCATCCGACCCATCGGCCGCGCGCCCATCTGCTCGTCATAGCCGTGCTCGATCAGCCAGGCCTTGGCAGGCTCGGACAGCTCGATCGTCACCTCGCGGTCGGCGAGCTGCGCCTCGAGCTGAAGCACGAACTTTTCGACCACCATGCCGATTACCTCGGTGTTGAGGTGGACGAACGACACGACGGCATCGAGCCGGTTGCGGAACTCGGGCGCGAACTGGCGGTTGATCGCCTCCTGATCGTCGCCCTCGCGCTTGTTGCGCGTGAAGCCGAAGGCCTGACGCGCCAGATCCGCCGCGCCCGCATTCGTCGTCATGATGAGGATGACGTTGCGGAAGTTGACCTGCTTGCCGTTGTGGTCGGTCAGCTTGCCGTGATCCATGATCTGCAACAGCACGTTGTACAGATCCGGATGCGCCTTCTCGATCTCGTCGAGCAGCACGACGCAATGCGGATGCTGGTCGACGCCATCGGTCAGCAGGCCGCCCTGATCGAAGCCGACATAGCCTGGAGGCGCGCCGATCAGCCGCGAGACGGTGTGGCGCTCCATGTATTCGGACATGTCAAACCGCAGCAGCTCGACGCCGAGCGACGCCGCAAGCTGCTTTGCCACCTCGGTCTTGCCGACGCCGGTCGGGCCGGAGAACAGGTAGCTGCCGATCGGCTTCTCCGGCTCGCGCAGGCCTGCGCGCGCCAGCTTGATCGCCGACGACAGCGCCTCGATCGCCTTGTCCTGCCCGAACACGACGCGCTTGAGCGTCGTCTCCAGATGCTGGAGCACCTCGGCGTCGTCCTTCGACACGCTCTTCGGCGGGATCCGGGCCATCGTCGCGATGGTGGTCTCGATCTCCTTGATGCCAATCGTCTTCTTGCGCTTGTTCTCAGGCACCAGCATCTGCGCCGCGCCCGACTCGTCGATCACGTCGATCGCCTTGTCCGGCAGCTTGCGGTCGTGGATGTAGCGCGCGGACAGGTTCACCGCCGCCTCGATCGCATCGTTGGTGTATTTGAGCTTGTGATAGTCCTCGAAATACGGCTTCAGCCCCTTGAGGATGCCGATCGCATCATCGACCGACGGCTCGTTGACGTCGATCTTCTGGAAGCGCCGCACCAATGCGCGGTCCTTCTCGAAATGCTGGCGATATTCCTTGTAGGTCGTCGAGCCCATGCAGCGGATCGTGCCCGAGGCCAGCGCCGGCTTGAGCAAATTCGACGCATCCATCGCGCCGCCGGACGTCGCGCCGGCGCCGATCACGGTGTGGATCTCGTCGATGAAGAGGATCGCGTTCGGGTGCGCCTCAAGCTCCTTGATGACCTGCTTGAGCCGCTCCTCGAAATCACCGCGATAGCGCGTGCCGGCGAGCAAAGTTCCCATGTCCAGCGAGAACACGGTCGCTTCGGCGAGCACTTCCGGCACCTCGCCCTCGACGATGCGCTTGGCAAGCCCCTCGGCGATGGCGGTCTTGCCGACGCCGGCTTCGCCGACGAACAACGGGTTGTTCTTCTGGCGGCGGCACAGCACCTGGATCGCGCGGTTGATCTCGGCATTGCGGCCGATCACCGGGTCGATCTTGCCCTCGCGCGCCTTGTGATTGAGGTTGACGCAATAGGCGTCGAGCGCGTCGCCCTTCTTCTTGGAATCGTCGCTGCCCTTGGTTTCGGTCTCCTCGTCGACGCCGCGCACCGGCCGCGCCTCGGAAACGCCGGGACGCTTGGCGATGCCGTGGCTGACATAGTTCACCGCGTCATAGCGCGTCATGTCCTGCTCCTGCAGGAAGTACGCGGCGTGGCTTTCACGCTCGGCGAAGATGGCGATCAGGACATTGGCGCCTGTCACCTCCTCGCGCCCGGACGACTGGACATGGATCACCGCGCGCTGGATCACGCGCTGGAAGCCGGCGGTGGGCTTGGCATCCTCCGGCCCGTCGGTGATGAGGTTCTCAAATTCGGTTTCGAGATAATTCACGAGGCTGGCGCGCAGCTTGTCGAGATCGACGCTGCAGGCGCGCATCACCGCCGCCGCATCGGTATCGTCGATCAGCGCGAGAAGGAGATGCTCGAGTGTCGCATACTGATGGTGGCGCTCATTGGCGATCGCCAGAGCGCGATGCAGAGATTGCTCGAGGCTATGGGAAAAAGTCGGCATTCGCGTCCTCTATGGCCCCCGCCATTTTCATTTCTGCGTGGTTTGCTCCCAAAAGCGGATGCTCCCTCATCGCAATCGTGCGCTTTATCCTAAACGCTTTTGTGGCCGTCTTGGTTTCCGGCCCCACCGGGCATCCGGAAACGATGACTGACAAGCCTACTTCTTTTCCATGACACATTGCAAAGGATGTTGATGCTTGCGGGCAAAATCCATCACCTGCGTCACCTTGGTCTCGGCAACCTCGTAAGTGTACACGCCGCATTCACCGATCCCGTGATGATGAACGTGCAGCATGATCTGCGTCGCCGCCTCCACATCCTTCTGGAAGAAACGCTCCAGCACGTGAACGACGAATTCCATCGGCGTGTAATCGTCGTTGAGGATCAGCACGCGATAGAGGCTCGGGCGCTTCGCCCGCGGCTTGACCTTCGTGATGACGGCAGCGCCGGGCGACCCGCTCGCCGGCCGCGACGGTCCCGCTGCCATATGCGGCGCGACGCGAGCCCCCGGCTTCTCGCCACCCCGTCCCCTCGGCGCCGCGAGTGGCGCGTTAATCTGTAAATTCAAGTCCGACATGGCCCTTAATGCTTGCAACCACCTGTCTTCGATGGATCGAACCACAATAGGCTGAAACCGGCCCCCTCTCAAACGAACACGGGCCGATAACCCCAACATCACAGGGCGGCACGGGAAAACTCGCCGGTTCCTCCGTCACGAATATGGGTCGCATACCGTCTTCCCGCAACCCGTGCCGATCTGCCGCGGTCACCCGCCTCCGGAAGGCCATCGCGCGGCGAATCTGCGATGGTTAACCGTTTCTGAGCAAGTTGATTGAATTGAGGCCGCACCCGAACAGAAAATATTGACGACAAATTCACCCAACTACCGCCCGCCGTACCAAAAACCCGTAGCACCTCGCTTTTTCCTCGCCCGCCTTTACGAGCTGTTTATCGCCGTGACGCGAAATCAGGCATCGTAATTTCAGGCGAACGGACGATGCCCATAGCAGCTAACCCGGCCGCCCCCCGCATCGCGGGTGAGGTGCGCACCCGAGCCCTCGAGCGAGGCAGCAAGCCCCGCAAGTTCCGGGCCGACCTCCGCTGCCGCAGGGCGCCTGCCAGCCTTCGCCATTCTACACGAACCACTCCAATGTTGGACCCATCGCCATGACCGCAGCACCGTTTTGTGACCGCATTCGGCGGACGGCCAATCGCCTCCTCCGCGCCGAACATGGCAACGTCGCTGTCATGTTCGCCTTCGCATTGGTGCCGATCCTCGGCCTCGTCGGCGCGGCGATCGACTATACCCGGGCAAATTCGGCCCGCACCGCGATGCAGGCCGCGCTCGATGCTACGGCGCTGATGGTCTCGAAGGAGGCCGCCGGTCTCGACGCCTCTCAGGTCGAGGCCAAGGCGCAGTCCTATTTCAAAGCGCTGTACAATCACCCCGAGGCCCCGGTTCCGCCCATCGACGTGAAGTTCACGCCGAATTCCGGAAAGGGCGCAACCGTCGTCGTCTCCGGCTCGGCCTCAATGAAGACCGACTTTCTGAAAGTGGTCGGCATCCCCAAGATCGACTTCGGCACATCGGCGACCACCACCTGGGGCAGCGCCCGCCTTCGTGTCGCGCTCGTGCTCGACACGACGGGCTCGATGGATCAGGCCGGCAAGATGACCGCGCTGAAGTCCGCCACCAAGGATCTGCTGAGCCAGCTCCAGAAGTCGGCGAACTCGCCCGAAGACGTCTACGTGTCGATCATTCCGTTCAGCAAGAACGTCAACCTCGGGCCGGCCAACTACAACGCCACCTGGATCGACTGGACCGACTGGCTGGCGGAGCCGGCGGTCCTGAAGAGCTCAAAACCGAGCAACTGGTACCAGACCGGTCCGGGAAGTTCCTGTCCGTTGACCAACAACAACCACGGCGTCGTCTGCGCAACGAGCGCGGGAGGCTCGACGACCACCACGACAGTGCCCAACAGCGGCAACTTCAAAAACCTCATCTGCCCGAGCGTTGATACGGGCAAGAAGAACTCGACAAAGATCGGGATCATCTACAACGGCTGCTACAATAGCTGGACCCAATGTGTGGGTGCCGGGTGCGCCTGCACGACTACGGACACCTCGATCTGCAGCTGCACCGGCAGCGGCGCCAGCAAAACATGCAAGGTAAACAAGTCCGGCTACTACGAGCATACGTGGCGCCCGGGTACGAGCGAAACCTATACTCCCGCGCTGGTGCTGAGCAACGGCGATCCATATGCGACGCCCCCCACCAGCACGTGGAACGGCTGCATCACCGATCGCGGCACGACAACTGCGCCGAGCAACGACTATGACCGCCTCGTCACAGCTCCGAACCTCGCGGTCCCCGCGTCAAAATTCCCGGCAGAGCAGAACTCGTACTGCTCGCCGGCGATCTCGGGCCTCAGCAACGACTGGACCGGCATCGGCAAGCAGGTCGACGCCCTCTATCCGAAGGGCGCAACCAACCAGCCGATCGGCCTCGTCTGGGGCTGGCAATCGCTCGTCGGCGGCGGTCCGCTCACCATGCCGCCGAAGGATCCCAACTACACCTATATCGACGCCATCGTGCTGATGTCGGACGGCCTCAACACGCTGAACCGCTGGTATGGCGACGGCTCGAGCACCAACACTTCGGTCGACAACCGTATGTATGCCAACGCGACCACCGGAACCTGCGTCAACGTGAAGAACGCCGGCATCATGATCTACGCCATTCACGTCAACACCGATAAAGACCCGATGTCGACGCTGCTCCAGAGGTGCGCCACCAGCTCCGACAGGTTCTGGATGGTGACGACCGGCACCGAACTCGGCGCGGTGTTCAATCAGATCGGCATCGAGCTTTCCCAGCTTCGCCTCGCCCGCTGAGCCAGCCGCGAAACAGGGAAACCGCAAAGCAAAAAGCCCGGTCGAGACGACCGGGCTTTTTTGATGTCGGGCGGATCTCCGCTCGAAAGATCAGTTCGAGCCGTTGCCGGAATTGAACTTGGCGACGTAGCCTTCGAACGGCTTGTAGGCCTGCTTGGCGAGATCGGCATAGAGCTCGCCGATCTTCTGCGAGCCCGCCACGAAAGCCTCGTAGGAGTTACGCGCATATTCAGTCTGTAGTTCGATCGCCTTGTCGAGCGACTTCACCGACGACAGCTTTTCGACATAGGCGCTGCCCTCTTCGAACGACTTCTTGGAGATTTCGCCGTAAGCAGTGGCAAGCGCCTGAAAGCCCTTGGAGAAGTTCGCCGCCGACGCCATCGTGGCATCGAGCTGCTCCTTGCCGAACTGCTGAAACTCTTCAACCTTGACCATCATTTCATCCTTTCGCAGCTTGATCTTAAACCAACTGCCGGAATGGTCCGGCCCCTGAACGCAACTCCCTTATATCGCACCGCACAATCGAAATCAAGATTTTTGTGCACCGCACCATTTCCGAAGATTCGCCCGATTCGAGAAATAGTTCCTTAACTCTTTGGAAACTGCATCGGCCTATTTTTTAACTTCCCGTTGATCGTTGCCGATCCGCACTAAACTGTGGAACCCGCCCGCAGCTCAAGGGGATTCAGCGGGCACTATGACCCGAATATTTTGCGTGACTAAACCTGCCCCGGCCCGAACAGCATAATTTGGCCGTAACCGCCGGGGATGAAGGTGTAACTGAATTGGGGAAGTTGATGCTCCGGTTAACCTTGGCGTCTTCGCGCACGGTCCGGTTTGGCTTGCTGGGCGTCGCCGCCGTCACCGCTTTCATGGTCGCAAGCACCGATACAGCCGACGCCCGAAAGCGCCAGCGGCATCGCAGCCAGCACGCGTCCCAACCCAGCTACAATCCGAAATTCGCCTCGATCATCGTCGACGGCAAATCCGGCGCCGTCCTGCAGGCGACGAATGCCGATGCGATGCGCCATCCGGCGTCGCTGACCAAGATCATGACGCTTTATATGCTGTTCGAGCGTATCGAAGCGGGCAAGATCGGCCTCGACACCGAGATGGAGGTCTCCGTCAAGGCGTCGCAGCAGTCGCCCACCAAGCTCGGGCTGCGTCCCGGCCAGACGCTGCGGGTGGAAGACGCCATCAAGGGCCTCGTGACGCGCTCGGCCAACGACGCCGCGGTCGTGATCGCCGAAGCCATCGCCGGCGATGAGGCGGCGTTTGCCCAGATGATGACGCGCAAGGCGCGGGCGCTCGGCATGACGCGCACCGTCTACCGCAACGCCTCCGGCCTGCCGAACGACGACCAGATCACCACGGCGCGCGATCAGGCCACCCTCGGCCGCGCGATCCAGGAACGCTTCCCGCGCTACTATCGCTATTTCTCGACCGTCTCGTTCAACTATCGCGGCCGCAACATCCGCAACCACAACCGCCTGCTCGGTCAGGTCGAGGGCATCGACGGCATCAAGACCGGCTATATCCGCGCCTCCGGCTTCAATCTCGTGAGCTCAATCCGCCGCGGCAACCGCCATCTCGTCGGCGTGGTTCTCGGCGGGCGCAGCGCCGCCTCGCGCGACGCCACCATGCGCGGGCTTCTTGCCGAGCACATCGACAAGGCGTCGACCCGCCAGACCGTCGCCGCCATCGTCGAGCGCAACGTTCCCGATAGCGACGCCAGTGAAGCGCCGAGCCGCACCATCCAGGTCGATGGCGCGGTGAACGTCGCCGCCGCCGCTCCGGAAGTCCTGCCGCGTCCGCGGCCGCAGATCGCCCAGGCACCGGCCCCCGTTCCGGTCCCGGCGGCAGCCGCCGCGCCGCAGGCGCCTCAGGTCATCGCTCCGCAGGTCGTCGCCGCCGTTCAGCCGCAGCCTTCGCAGCCGACCCCGCCGGCACCGATGACCAACGGCGTGATCTCCTCCGAGCGTCTCGCAGCCATTCCGGGCTCTTCCGAGCCGATCAAGCCGGTCCGCGTCCGCACGCTTCAGGTTCGCGCCGGTCAGCCCACTCCCGCGCCCCAGACCATTGCCGCGATCGCCGCAGCCGTTGCCGACGAGCCGGCAACCTCGAGCTCGGTGCTGCCGCCGCCCGCAGCGGAAACGCTGCAGCAGCCGGCCAATCACGGCACCGGCAACGGTATTCTCGGCGTCATGCCCTCCTCGGCGATGCGTGTCGCCCATGCCGGCCCCGATCCGCGCCGCATGCGTCCGGGCGAAGCGACGCAGGAAAACAGTGCGGCGCGCCCGGCGGCAACCGGCCATTCGGGATGGATGGTTCAGGTCGGCGCGCTGCAATCCGAGCAGCAGGCCAAGCAGCGGCTCGAAGAGGCCCGCTCGCAGGCCCAGCGGCTGCTCAACAAGGCGGACCCGTTCACCGAGACCGTCGGCAAGGGCTCGAAGAAGCTCTATCGCGCTCGTTTCGCGGGCCTCGATCGCAGCGAGGCGGAAGCCGTCTGTCGCACGCTGCGACGTTCCGACATCTCCTGCATCACCCTCAGGAACTAAATCTCAACACATCGCCGATAGGGTAACGAAGCGGTCAACGCCGGAAAAATATCGGCAACCGCCCCCCTGCACCTTGCGCGGCGCCCGCCGCGCGATCTGCGGGCCAACAGGATGACCGCAGCTCGCGTTTGATCGAGCAAGGTCAGCGTCAGACAGAGCGGTTGAAGCAACTCGCAGTCAGTAGCGTAAGAGTAGCGTTGCCGGAGTTTTAACTGCGATGCGTGCGAAGCAGAGTGTCTTTAGCCTCGTTGACCCGGGCAGCGAGGTACGTCGACCCCCCTTGGTCGGGATGGAGTTTCTTCATCAGGGAGCGGTGAGCCCGGCTGATCTCGTTCGCCGACGCCCCCGGCTGCACGCCAAGGATCTCATAAGCCTCCTCGCGCGACATTTTGCCGGTCGCCGCCGCGCGGCTGCTTTGCCGCCCTGCCCCGTCGCGCTGCGCGTGCTGACGCCAGCCGGGAAACCGGCGGTCCATATAACTTTCAAGTAACGCCGCACTTTCGGAGTCGAAACTGGTGGTCAGGGCCGCCAGTTGCGGCATGTCGAATTCATCGAGCGAGCGCCCGGCATGGGCGCCGGCGATGATCCGGCCCGTCAGCTCGCCGGAGTCATGGTCGAGCACCATGTCGAGGAAGGCCGACTGCACGCGCGACTTCTGGCCCGAGGACCGGCGGCTGCCCCAGCGCCCGATGCTAGATGCCGACATCGGCGCCCAGCCCAAAAGGCCCGCCCCGAAAATCCCGAGCGGAATGGCCACCGCGATCTGACCACGAATGCCGATGAAGGCGGCTGCGGCGAGCGCCAGCACTCCGCCCCCGGTGCGGACGACGCGGGCCAAAGCCTTGGGATCCGCGCTCTTGACGAATTGAAGCGCGAAATAGAGGAGAGCGACGGCCACGAGGCCCATGATGAGGGTCGGCATGGCTCAATAGATAGTACGCCGCCGCCCTAGGGGAAAGCAGGCGAAACGGCGCAACGCCGCGCGATTAACAGGGCTTTTGGCTGCGCGCGGGTGTCAGCGCATCTGGCCCAGCAGCAGCGATGCGCCGCTGGTGCTCGCGGCAAGCCGCTGCAATGCCTCGCGGCCGCCTGCGGCATAGGCTGCAGCGGCCCGCAGCAGGTCCCGCAACTGCGCCGCGGCGCCCGGATCAAACCGGCACCAGGCACCACCGCTGAGCCGCGCGATTTCGCGAAACGTCTCGGTTGCGACCGGGTCGTGGCCCTCCTGAAAGACGAAGACCGGCACTTTGAGGAGCCCGAGCTCGCCCGCTTTCGCGCAGAGCTCGTCGACGTCCTCTTCCATCGCATCGCCGACGAACACCAGCGCGCGAACGCCACTCGCCGTCGCCTGACGCCGCGTCTCTGCGAGCACCTTGCCGATCTGGGTATGGCCGCCCTCGACCTCGATCCGGCTCATCAGCCGGGCAAGTTTTTGCGTATCGGAAATCCATGGGCTGGCACGGCACTCGTTCAGGCCGCGGTAGTAGATCAGCCGCACATCCAGACCGCCGATCGCCCCTGCCTCCTTGAACATGTCGGCCTGAAGCTGGCATGCCATGTCCCAGGTCGGCTGGCGGCTCATCGTCGCGTCGAGCGCAAAAATCAGCCGGCCCGCACCGCTGCCCGGCGCGCTGCGCTCGGAGGCGAGCGCCTGCGCCTTGGCGAGAAAGGCGGCGATCTCGGCGGACGATGACGTCGGCCTCACGGCGGAACGCCCCTCGCCGCGCTCGGAGACGGAGCGCGACTTGAGGGGATCGTTGATGTCGGTCGGCTTGGACATTGTGCGGTTCTGGCTCGCAGGCTCTTGCGGGTGGGATCGCAAGATCAAATGTTACGCTGCGCCAGATCTGGCGAAAGCTCCGGCTCAATCAATGCGCGCGCCACCACGCAGACGACGAGGCCGCCCTCACGGGGAGAGCGGCTCGTACATTTCCTGACGGCGACCGCCGCGATCCGCAACCTTGCTGACGAACCCTTCGTTCGCGTTCAAAAAGTCCTTCAGCTTGGCGACGATCTTTTCCTTCACCGTCTCGGGGCCGCGATCGCTCATCTCGGTATGCTGGGCATCAAGCTTTTCGACATCGATACCCAGGTGCTTGCACTGCTCAGCAGAAGGGACAACACCGTCGTCCGGCTTCCAGTCGTTCGACCGGAACGACAGGATCTTCTGCCGACCGTTCATCAGGAACGGAACGCGCAGGTTGTCGAGCGTAACGACCTTGGTCACCATGTTAGGGTGGCGGCCGGCGAAAAACATCGAGATGTCGCCGCCATTGGAATGGCCGAGCATCACAAGATGGTCATAGTCGGCATTCGGCTCAATTTCCTTCAACTGCCCGATGGCGAACATGATGTTGGCGACGCCACGCTCGTACATCGGCATGCGGCCGACATAGAGCTCGCCCTTCTGCGAGAGCGGCGGGTCGGTCGGCAGGTCATGCTGAATGCTCGCGACCAGGTAGCCGCGCGCGGCAAGCACATTCGCCAGGAACGAATATTCGGAGGACTTGACGGTGTAGCCGTGATTGATGATCGCGACCTTGAGCTTATCGAGGCCGGCATTGGCCCGCAGCTCCGCGTCGCGCCGAACCGCAATATCAACCGTCACCGGCCGATTACGGGTGGCGTCGAACAGGTCCAACGTGTCATGCCGGATCGCCCACTTGCTGATTGCCGCATACGGGGCTCCGCCAAGCAAGCCGATCACGAAAACCACTAAAATGATGCGCTTCCACATAGCCGCGCTCTCTCGCCTCTTTGCGCTTCCCGTCAGTTCCGTGGCGGCATCTGCCGCCGCAGCTTATTACCAACAGATATAGGTTTGCGCCGTCTCCAAACAAATAGGCATTTTGCCAAACGTGATCAATTTTTTGGGCGTTTTGTCGCCACCGATTGCCCTACATTTGGGCGGCGGCAGCGCCCCGCCCGCCTGCGCCAAATCGATATATCTGCCCCGCTCTTGGCGGGCATTTCCCCGTTGAGTAGGGTCCCCTGCCGTCAATGATTCCCAATAGAGGCACCATGCGCCAAAACCGGAACTCGTCGCCCCTCAAGATTGCCCGAAACCTTTCAGCCCTCCGCGGTGCAGTTGATGGGTATCGCGGCAACGGTGAAACTGTCGCGCTGGTTCCGACAATGGGCGCCCTGCACGAAGGGCACCTGTCTCTGATCCGCCTCGCCAAGCGCCGGGCCGACCGGGTCGTCGTCTCGATCTTCGTCAATCCGACGCAGTTTGCGCCGAACGAAGATCTTGCCAGCTATCCGCGCACATTCAAGGCCGATGCCGCCAAGCTCGTCGCCGAGGGCGTTGATTTGATCTGGAATCCGAACGAAGCCGTCATGTACCCCCCCGGCTTTGCAACCCGCGTATCAATCGAGGGTCCCGCAACCGCTGGTCTGGAAGATCGATTCCGCCCGCACTTTTTCGGTGGCGTTGCCACCGTCGTGTGTAAGCTCTTTACCCAAGTGACCCCCGATCTCGCGATCTTCGGCGAGAAGGACTATCAGCAACTCAAGGTCGTGACCCAGATGGCCCACGATCTCGATCTGCGCGTCCGCGTGATCGGCGCACCGACCAAGCGCGAGCGCGATGGCCTCGCAATGTCGTCGCGCAACGTCTACCTCGATGCCGAACAGCGCCGCACGGCCACGACCATCTACCGCGCCATGACGGAGTGCGCCGAACGGCTGCGCAATGGCGGCCGCGTTCCGGCCGCAACAAAAGCCGGTGCGACCGCCCTGGCGAAGGCTGGCTTCGAAGTGGATTACTTCGAGGCAAGGCACGCGGAAACGCTTGCGCCGATCTCGTCAGTCAACGCAGGACCGATCCGCCTGCTCGTGGCCGCCCGTATCGGCACCACGCGCCTTATCGACAATATGAAAGTCTGAATGAAAGTCTGGCGCTTAACGCCGGCAACGGCAGATCGTTCAAAACGGTCTGCCGTTTCAACTCAGAGAAGGCCGAGTTCGCGCAGCTCGCGCCGCAGGCTTTCCGGCATCGCCTCGAGGCTTGCCTCGGCCACGCCGAGATCCGCGGGCGCGTCCGTCGCGGCAAGATAGCGCCAGCCCTGAAATGCCCGCATCGGCCGCGGTGACACGGCAACCACCTTTGCGTCGAGCACCAGCCGGCAGCGGCCGATCCCCTCCTCATCGCGAAACGGCTCGACCGCGACCAGCTTCTGGCGCGCGGTAATCTCGCCCTTGATCACCCAATAGAGCGAACCGCCATCGAGCAGTTCGGTGTCGCGCTTGGGTACCATCCGCGTGACATGGAGAAGCTGCGGCGGCAGCCCCTGCGCTTCGTTCGACTGCAGGCGCTGGGCAATGCGGCTCCGCAATGTCTTGAGTGAATCGCAACCGACGGCGAGCTTGATCAGGTGAAGCGGCATTGTTTTCCGACGAGAACTTGTTTTTCCGACGAGAACGGTTGCATCAAAGGGGCCAGCGCCGTCAGGGCGAGAGCTGGACCGGCGGCGCGGGCGGAACGGCCGGTGCTGCCTTCTGCCGCTGTTTGGCTGCTGGGGGTGCCGGGCGCGGCTGCGGGGTCGGCGCGGGCGCAGCCTCCGAATAGCTTTCCTGCGGCACTGACGGTGCCGGCGCTCGCGAAGCCTGGCTGGCCGCCGGCTCGGGATTCATGATGCTGATTGGCGGAATCGATGCCGATGTCGGGAAATCGGCGTTGGTCGGCGTACCCGTCGACACGTTCGGAACGCCGTTCGCAGCGAAGCCAGGCGCGTCCGGCAGCACGGCACCAGCCGGCTCGACCAGGTTCGCGATCCAGCTCGCGGAATGGCGCGACACATGGCCGTCATAGGTCCGCTCGCGCATGTTGGCGACGATCCGGGCGCGGTCACCGATGCTGGCAAAAGCCGGGCAAACCGTCTCGGTGCAGCCATCACGGCTGGTCAGAACATGCGCGACAAAGCCATAGCGGTCCCGCGCCAGCGCAAGGCGCAGGCTGCGCGCTTCGAGCGCGGTCGCCGCGCCTCCGCCGAAGGAAGCCAGACGCGCAAGCTGCGCCGCCGTATAGGAAACGGAGGCCGCGACCGCCTGCGGAGAGGAGAACAGTGCGCCTTCGCACTGGGCGAGAACCTGATCGCCGGCAAGCTCATCGAGGCAGGCGAGCGCGGGAACGCTCGCGATGCCCGGCGCGGAAGCGATCTCGGCCGCGTGGTCGGTGCGCGTCGAAAAATCTGCGAACGCGAGGACTGCACCAAGACCAAGCGCCAACACCGCGACAATGGCGAGCGCGATGTTGGCCGGCGACCTTCCGCTTTGAGAAAGAGTGATGACCAGAATTATTGCGACCGCCGCAGCCGCGGCAATCGCCATCAGAATTGGGAAGCCAGGCAATAACTGCACCCCGTCCAAAAAATTTGTCCAGGTCCAGCTCATGTTCAGCCACCCCCGAAGGCTGGTCGTCACTTCCGAGCCAAACTAACCAGAGCAGATTGTCAGAAAGAAACTTCCGGTCAAGCGTTTACGAGCTGGCTCTCTTTGGCAACGCGCTCGAACGCTTCGGTGGAGCTTTTGATCCGATATTGGCAATCGTCGCCATCATGCGGAAGCAGTCGGATCACTTCGTAGACACCATCGGACGCAGGGCGAACCATGCTACTTGCGGTAAAATAAACGGCCTCGCCAACGACAAACTTGTGCTTCAATGCCCTCTCCTTCACGCAGTACCAGGAACGAAAAACCTCAACGGTCCAGGTCGGGTGCCCGCAGAGGCAGGGCACTTTTAGCACATCATTAACACTTCTGGCCAGAAAAAACCGGCCAAAATTCAATTTTTGATAGACATTTCATAGAGATAAATAAATCGAGGGAACTTTTGGAAGGAACTTTCGGGTTCCTCCCGTCAAGATTTTTCCTTTCCGGCTTGCGGCTGAGGCCTTGGGCCGGGCAGCAGCGAAGGGGTGCGCCCCGTCAGCCAGTAGGAGATCAGACCAACCCATTCGTGGCAGGCGACATCGCTGCGGGCCAACCCGGCGCTGAGGCGATGGAACGGCATCAAGGCGTCGCGCCAGCCCTGCGTGCGCCAGTCGACAGGATAGGCCTCGACCTCGAACCCGGCCTTGCGAAAGGCGCCGACCGCGCGCGGCATGTGAAAGGCCGAGGTCACCAGCAGCCAGCGCTCGCCCTCTTCCGGCGCGACCAGCGTCCGCGTCAGCCGGGCGTTTTCGGCGGTGGTGCGCGACGCAGCCTCAAGCAGGACGCGCCGGGGGTCGATGCCGAACTCCTCCAGCAGCCTGCCTGCGAAAAAGGCCTCCTTGACTCTGCCCGCGAGCAATGAGCCGTTGCCACCGCTGAATACGATCTTCGCCTCCGGGAATTGCCTCGCGAGCCTGAGCATCGCGATGATGCGCTCGGCCGACGCCCCGACTTCGATATCGTCGCGCTCTTGCGATACCTCCGGATCGATCGAGCCGCCGAGCACGATGATGCCCGCGGGCTTTTCGCCCTGGGCCTGCCACGCCGGAAAACGCTCTGTGAGCGTCAGCAGCAGAATGTTGCCGACGGGCGAAAAGCCGAACACCAGCAGCAGCACGATCCCCGTCCCCATCAGGGAGAGCCCGCTCCGCTGCCATCCGACCAATAGACCGAGCAAACCGGCGCCGCAGAGAAGGGCAATGGCATTGGACGGCAGGGTGATGAAGCCAATGATTTTTGACAGCAGAGAAAACAATGCAGCTTCCTCTCAGGCTGGTTCCGGCCCTCCCGGCCGGGCGCGGACGGCAAGGCCTTCGGTACGCCCGCAGATTGTCGTGCTTCCGCCATATTGGCCGACAAATCAATTTTGCGCGCGAACTGCCGAAAGAACCTCTCATCGAGCAACGTCATGCGCTAAGAGGTGGTTATCAGCCTTTGGATGAGGCTGCGTCAGCCCCTGTCGCGTTCCGAGCCGAGAATTTGATGCATCTGTTTCGCACCGCCATCGCCATTGGCATTTTCTGCCTCGCGGGCCATGCCGCGGTGGCAGCTGATTGCCCGAAGCCGAATGCGCTCGGCACCTCGCGCATCATGGCCGTTGATCCCGCGGCGTATCCCAGGGTGGGCCTGAAGAGTTTTCCGCAAACGCTGCCGCTTGCCGACAAGGAAGTCGTGCTGACCTTCGACGACGGGCCGCTTCCGGCAACGACGACGAAGGTTCTCGAAGCCTTGGCTGCGGAGTGCGTGCGCGCGACCTTTTTCGTGGTGGGACAGAACGCAAAGGCCTATCCGCGCATGGTGCAGCGCCTCGTCAAGGACGGCCACACGGTCGGGTACCACTCCTATTCGCATCCCAACCTGAAGAAGCTCCCCTATGCCAAGGCGCTCGCCAATATCGATCACGGCATTGCCGCCAATCAGGCAGCCCTGTCGGGCATCGCGGCGAGCGCTGCGCCGTTCTTCCGGTTCCCCTATTTCGACTCCACCCCAAAACTTCTCGATACGCTGGAGAAGCGTGGCCTTGCTGTGTTCGGCGCGGATTTCTGGGCAAGCGATTGGGAAAACATCACGCCGGAGCAGGAACTGAAGCTGGTCACCGACCGTCTGCTCAAGGCCGGGCGGGGAATCATCCTGTTCCATGACGTGCAGGCGCGCACCGCCGCAATGCTGCCAGCATTTTTGAGCTTTTTGCACCAGCATGGCTACAGGGTCGTCCATCTGGTTCCGGCCGATAAAAACTTGTCCCGTAGCGCGGCGCGAAATTTGCAGCAAAGGCAGCCGTTCTGATTTGAGGTTAACGAGACGTTCATGGCCGGGGCGGTAATTTGCGCCCCCTGCCGGCATATTGCGACCGACGTTTTATTTTTGGAAAGTGGTGGCGTTGATGAGTGATGCGTTTCGGGGGCGGACATTGCGGACAATCGCTCTCCCGATCTTGGCCGCCATCGCTGGTTTCTCCGCCCTTCCGTCTGCGGCCAACGCGGCCTCCTGCGCAGGCAACCCCAATGCACTTGGTACCTCGCGCGTTCTCGTGGTGGATCCGACCGAGCATCCGCTGATCGGCACGATGCAGTATCCCGAGACGCTGCCGCTGCGGGATCGCGAGGTCGTGCTGACATTCGACGACGGCCCCCTGCCCGCGCATTCGAACAAGATTTTGGACATGCTCGCCGGCGATTGCGTCAAGGCGACATTCTTCCTCGTCGGGCGGATGGCACGGCAGTTTCCCGCCGGCGTGCGCCGCGTCTATGACGAAGGCCACACGGTGGCGACCCACAGCGAAACCCATCCGCTGAATTTCGACCGCATGCCGGCCGAGCGCGCCGAGCACGAAATCGACACCGGCATCGCGTCGGTTAAATCCGCGCTGCGCGATCCGTCCCATCTCTCGCCGTTCTTCCGCATTCCCGGCCTGCGCCGCATCGGCAATGTCGAGGATTACCTGACGTCGAAAGGCATCATGACGTGGAGCGCGGATTTCCCGGCCGATGACTGGCTGAAGATTTCCGGTCAGCAGGTCGCCAAGCTGGCGATTTCGCGGCTTGAGGCCAAGGGCAAGGGCGTGCTGCTGCTGCACGACATTCAGGCGCGCACCGTCGAGGCCCTGCCGATCATTTTGAGCGAACTTAAGGCGCGCGGCTATCGCGTCGTGCATGTTGTCGCGGCCGATGCGAAAAATCCGAAGACGCCGACCGAGCCGTCGCAATGGCGCCTGCATCCGCCCTCCGCGCCGACCGTCGCCCGCACGAGGTGGCCCGCGGTGCCGTCGCACTTCGTTTATGCGCACAAGTCGCAGGTCGCCTATCCCGCGCTTGCGCAGCTCGTCGCTCATCAGAACGGCGCCAGCAAAAGCTATGCGAAAAGCGTCGAGCTATTGCCGCGCGCGAATGGCTGGTCGGTGCGTCCCGTCATGACGACGCCTGCCACCGCATCGCTTCCGATTCCGGGTGCAAACATTTTCGACGTCGCAGAGCAAACCACGGGCAGCGTGCGCCGTCACGCGAGACGTCCCTCGGCCGCTGCTCCGCACTCCGCGAGGCCACGCCCCGCACGCACCGAGCCGTCGCAGGCTGCCGCGTCATCTGCCCGCTCGCCGCTCCAACTGCTGCCGGGCAGCGCACCCATCAACGAAGCCGGCTTCAGGCAAGGCTCCCTGCAGCTTCGCTGAGTTCAGCAATCCGACAAAGCCTTGTGGCACAAACAGACGACGGCCCGCTTTCGAGCGGGCCGTTCTTGTTTGCGGCAGCAACGACGATCGCTGACGCTATTTATCGAGAATCAGAAGTTGCTGACGCCGGGGAATAAAAAGTTCGGGGTCAGCGGGGCGATGCTGCCTCGCGTGTAGCCGTAAGGCGGCAACGCAGGCTGTACTACGGCGCCACCGTCGGGGATCATGGCAAAGCTGCCAGCCAGACCGTAGCCACCAGGGCCCGGGGCCCCATAACCATACCCATATCCAGGAAACACAGGCCCGGGAGTTTCCCCGGTCGTCAGGCGGCTGTCGTTCTGGCTGCCGGACTCGCTCGCTCTCTGGCCATTGAAGTTATCATAGCCGCTGACGACGTAGTGCTCCTGCGTAAAGTTCGGCCCGTAAAATCCCTGCGCAAAGCTCGGCCCGACAACAGCGACCGAAAAGACCGCCGTGGCTGCCAACAGTTTGAGTTTACTCATCTCGTGCTCTCCCTTGAGGAGAACGCACCCGCTCTCCCATGGCAGAGCTAACAGATCGGCAATCATGGCGTTCCGGACGGAAAAATCCGTTCGGAGACAAATAGGCGTGATTACCAAACGTTCCGGGACTGGTTGAGGTTCCGGCAAAATTGTCTTTTTTGTGAGAAACAGGAATCGACTGCCTGTTTATGCAGCACCGCTTTTCCGCAGCGCGATCTCAGGCCGCCTCTTTTGCTGTCGCCCCCGACATGCGCTCCGTCATGGGAAATGGCCGAAACGCCATCGCGATCAGAAAGGCGGCGAGCCCCATCCCCCATGATGCGACATAGAGCCAGGCATAGTTGGCGAGGCTGTCGTAGATCAGGCCGCCGAGCAGAGGACCGGTCGACATGCCGAGGCTTCCCGCCATCGCCATTCCGCCGATGATGGTGCCCATCATCCGCAGCGGAAAGTTTTCGCGCGCGATCACGGCATAGAGTGGCATCACGCCGGCATAGAGGAAGCCGACCAGCACAGCGACCATGTAGAAGGCGCTGATGTCACTGACGAAGGCATAAGCGAGCACGCCAAACGCCTGCAGGAAGAGGCCCGCCACGAGAACGTGCTTGGCGCCGAGGCGGTCGCCGAGAAGGCCGAAGGCGATGCGCCCGCCCATCCCGGCAAGCCCTTCGACGCTGTAGATCGAAACGGCGGCGATCAACGGAATGCCGCAGGTGACCGCATAGCTCACCGTGTGGAAGATCGGCCCGGAATGCGTCGCGCAGCAGAAGAAGTTGGCGAGCATCAGAATGATGAACTGCGGCGAACGCACCGCCTCGCGCACCGTCATTTCCGATTGGCGCTCTGGCCCGCCCGTGGCGGTAGCGTTATTCTCGAAAGCGGGCGGCCGGCGCACGAAGAGCGACGCCGGGATCATCACGGCAGCGACAATGCCAGCCATGATCAAAAGCGATGTCCGCCAGTCGTGGATCGAGATCAGCCACGCCGCGAATGGCGCCATGGTCAGCGGCGCCATTCCCATGCCTGCCGAGACGAGCGCCACCGCGAGGCTGCGCTGCGTGTCGAACCAGCCCGTGACGCAGGCCATCATGGGCGCGAAGACTGCGGCGGTCGCGCTGCCGACCAGCAGGCCGAAAACGACCTGAAACTCGGTCAGCGTCCCCGCCCTGCTCGCGAGCGCCAGACTGGCCGCCAGAAGCGCCGAGCCGGCGACCACCACCAGACGCGGCCCGAACCGGTCGGACAGCCCACCCCAGACAAGGCTGCCGAGCGCCATCGCCAGAAAGCCGACCGTCATCGAGCTCGATATGCCCGTGACCGACCATCCGGTCTCCCGCGACATCGGCATCAGGAACACCGGCAAGGCGAACATCGCGCCTGCCGCGACACAGCCCAGCAGCCCACCAACCCCGACAATGACCCAGCGATATGAATGGCCCATGGATGTTTCCCCCGGAACTGAGCCGATGTGCCCTGAGCATGCACGACCGGCATTGTGTTCCAGAAGGACGCACCGGCAAGAGCGCCGCCGACAGCTTGAGACGAATTTTCACGCCCGCGACGATCTTGCTTGCTGCCAGGCTGCTCAACAGTTCCCGCGCGACAGATGCGCGGAGGGAAAGTGCGACGAATCGAAGGGGATGATGAACCCGCGCCGGGAAATGAGTTCTTGGAGGACCGGCGAGCGGAAAAACTGCGCCGCACCTGAGGGAAAGGTGCCGGCCACAATGCAAAAACCACAATAATTTCAGATGGGTAATTTGCGGTGGTGCGCTCGGAGGGACTCGAACCCCCACGATGTTACTCACTGCCACCTCAAGGCAGCGCGTCTACCAATTCCGCCACGAGCGCGTCAAACCGGGGCCGATTCATTTGCTGCACCGGATGACGGCGCCCATGTAACAAATCAGCGTTGCATCGACAAGAGGATGATGCAGTCTTTTCAACCGATCTTCAGTTATCTTCGATCGGCGAGCCGCGGGATCATCTGCTTGACCTCGACCGCGATCCGGTTGCGGTTGACAACCACGACACCGCTGGCGATCGGCAGATTGTTGGCGAGAACTTTGACTTCGTCCTGCTCAGTCGTATCTAGCTCGATAATCGCACCACGGCTGAGACGCATCACCTGATGGACAGGCATCGTCGTGGCGCCGAGGACGACCATGAGATCTACGGAAACTTTATCGAGAGTTGGCACTGCGGCGACCTACACACACAAATGACGATGCCGCAGATCACCACGTTATGGTTAGTGAATGATTAACGACCGACAGCACCTGCACCACTCCCTGCCCGCACAGGCTGGCTCGCCGCCGGTCGAGTGGCTGATCTCCGATTCGCCGGTGCCGTACGACGATGCGATCGCCTTCATGGAAGAGCGAGCCGCCAGAATCGCGGCGGGCGAGGCAAACGAACTCGTGTGGTTGCTCGAGCATCCCCCGCTCTACACAAGCGGCACGAGTGCGCGCAGCGAGGACCTGCGCAATCCGCAGTTCCCCGTGTTCTCAAGCGGGCGCGGCGGCCAGCTCACCTATCACGGCCCCGGCCAGCGCATTGCCTATGTGATGCTCGACCTCAAGCGCCGCAGACCCGACGTGCGGGTCTATGTCGCGAGCCTCGAACAATGGCTGATTGAAACGCTCGCAGCCTTCAACATCCGTGGAGAGCGGCGGGAGGATCGCGTCGGGGTGTGGGTCAAGCGCGCCGACAAGGGCGACGGCCACGAGGACAAGATCGCCGCGATCGGCGTCCGCCTCAAGCGCTGGGTTTCGTTTCACGGCATCGCCCTCAATGTCGATCCGGACCTCGGCCACTTTACGGGAATCGTTCCCTGCGGCGTCGCCGATCCGCGCTTCGGCGTCACCAGCCTTGTCGATCTCGGCCTGCCGGTATCGATGAGCGACGTGGACATCGCGCTGCGCGAAGCGTTTGAACGGGTGTTCGGGAACGAGGCGCTGCCGGACGCAGCCTTGCGCTGACGCTCACAGCGTCGGCAGCATCACAAAGCCGGGCTCCGCGGGCATCAGCCCCTCGCCGCTGCCGGGCTGGTCGATGATTGCATCGACCCTCGCCAGCGCCGGCCCCTCGCGGCACAGCTCGATCATCTCGTCCACGATATCGGCCGGCCCGCGAAACAGCGCCTCCACCGTGCCGTCGCGCCGATTGCGGACGAAGCCGCGCAAATCAAGCCGCTGGGCAACGTCGGCGGTCCAGTTGCGAAAGCCGACGCCCTGAACCCGTCCACGGATAACGATGTGTCGTGTCACATCCATCGGCAGCCCTCAGGGCGGCGGCGTGATCCTCACCCGCACCTCAGGCGAATTCGAGGATCAGCGCATCGACCGCAAGCGTCGCGCCCGGCTTGGCGTGAATGGCTTTCACCGTGCCGTCCTGCTCGGCGCGCAGCACGTTCTGCATCTTCATCGCCTCGACAACCGCAAGCGTCTCGCCAGCCTTCACCGCCTGCCCCTCGGTCACGTCGATGGAGATGACGAGGCCGGGCATCGGGCAAAGAAGCTTTTTGCCCGCATCAGATGCAGTGACCACCGGCATCAGCCGGGCCGCAACCGCCTCGGATTCGGTGTAGACGTAGACCGGGGCTTCAAAGCCGCGATGCGCCAGCCTGAAGCCGTTGGCGACCGGGCGCACCTGCACCGCGATGGGCGTGCCGTCGACCGTGCCGCGCCACACCGGATGGCCCGGCTTCCAATCCGAGACGAGGTGCCGCTTCGGCCCCGATGCATGGCCATCGGCACCGACGAACTGCACGGCGATGGCATCGTCCTCGCGCGCGATGTCGAGCAGGATCTCATGATGATCGAGCCAGACCGCACGCCGCGTTTCGCGGCGCACCGGGCGGCCCGCCATCTGGCCGGAGATCTGCCGCTTGCGCTCGCCGAGCACATGGTCGATCGCCGCGCCCACCGCCGCGATGCGCCGCGCGATGTCGCCTTCTGGCGCCTGCGCGGCAAAACCGCCCGGGAACTCTTCGGCGATGAATCCGGTCGACAGCTCGCCCGACAGCCAGCGCGGATGCGCCATCAGGGCCGACAGGAACGGAATGTTGTGGCGGATGCCCTCGATATAGAACTCATCGAGCGCCTTGGAATGCGCATCGATGGCCGCGCCGCGCGAGGGCGCATGGGTGATGAGCTTGGCGATCATCGGATCGTAGTAGAGGGAGATCTCGCCGCCCTCCTCCACGCCCGTATCGTTGCGCACGGTGACGCCATCGACGACCTGCTCCGCAGGCGGGCGATATTTTACGAGACGGCCGATCGACGGCAGAAAGTTGCGGAACGGATCCTCGGCATAGACGCGCGATTCCACGGCCCAGCCGGTCAGCGTCACGTCTTTCTGGGCGATCGACAGCTTTTCGCCTGCGGCGACACGAATCATCTGCTCGACGAGGTCGACGCCGGTCACGAGTTCCGTCACCGGATGTTCGACCTGCAGCCGCGTGTTCATTTCGAGGAAATAGAAGCTCTTGTCCTGCCCGGCGACGAACTCCACCGTCCCGGCCGAATCGTAATTCACCGCCTTGGCCAGCGCGACCGCCTGTTCGCCCATCTTGCGGCGAGTGGCCTCGTCAAGCAGCGGCGACGGCGCCTCCTCGATCACCTTCTGATTGCGGCGCTGGATCGAGCACTCGCGTTCGCCCAGGTAGATCACATTGCCGTGCTTGTCGCCAAGCACCTGGATCTCGATGTGGCGCGGATCGACAATGAACTTTTCGATGAAGACGCGGTCATCGCCGAACGACGATTTCGCCTCGGCGCGGGCCAGGCGGAAGCCTTCCGCAACCTCGGAGGCGCTGTAGGCGATGCGCATGCCCTTGCCACCACCGCCGGCGGAAGCCTTGATCATGACCGGATAGCCGATCTCGTCGGCGATCCTCACCGCCTGCTGATCGTCCTCGATCACGCCGAGATGGCCGGGGACGGTGGAAACCTTTGCAGCGGCGGCCGCCTTCTTCGACTCGATCTTGTCGCCCATCGCGGCGATCGCATCAGGATTGGGGCCGATGAACACCAGCCCGTCAGCCGCCAGACGCCGGGGAAATGCCTCGCGCTCGGACAGAAAACCGTAGCCGGGATGAACCGCCTCCGCCCCGGTCTTGCGACAGGCTTCCACGATCTTGTCCATCAGCAGATAGCTTTCCGCGGCTGGCGGCGGACCGATCAAGACCGCTTCATCGGCCATCTGGACGTGCACCGCATCGCGATCCGCCTCGGAATAAACCGCAACCGTCGAAATCCCCATGCGCCGCGCGGTCTTGATGATCCGACAGGCGATCTCGCCACGATTGGCAATCAGAATACGTTTGAACATCGGCTTGGACTTATCCGTCTTGCTTATTGTTAAGGGGCCTCCCGGCAGCTTGCCGCAATCTGGCATGAGCCGCCGCATGTAACAATTCTGTTGCGGACAAAAAAAATGGCCCCGAAGGGCCATTCTGACGGAAACGGCGGCGAAGAACCGGGTTTCGCTCAAAAATCGCGTCGAACCCCGGTCCATGGCCCGGAAAAGCCGGGTTACATCCCGAGATCGATGAAATTCGGCAGATTCTGCGTCAGCGGCAGCGCCGCGCCGATCAGCGTAGCGGCGATCGCCGTCAACAGCGCATTCGGACGACGCTTGGCGCGCATCTGGCCGGAGAACCAGTCGAGCACATCGCGGTCGATCCGGCTTGCATCGCTTGGCGCCCAGCTCTCGATTGCCGTCTGGGCATCGAGGGCGACACGGCGCGAGGGCACGGCAATACCCGAGGCCGCGGCGATATGATGCGCGACAGCCTTGGCGAACAGATCATCGAAGCGCCCGTCGTCCGAACGCTCGGCGCCGGCATCGTTGATGCGAAACAGCGCTTCGGCCTCCGCGCGGCTGACGGGCTGATCGATGACCGGGTCTGCCAGCAGAATGCGCTCACACCACGCGGCATCCTCGGCATCGAGCGAGCGCGAAAAGTGAACGCGGCCATGCGTGGTCGGTCCCTCGCCGGTGATCACACCATCGCGAACCAGACCAAGCGCGAAAGCCGCAACGGCCCTGTCAACAATCGGCGGGACGGTTTCGGTTTGTGAGGCAAGAGCAAGCGAACCTGCGGCGGCGGACATCGGATAACTCTTCTTTTCAAGACGCCGGCATTTTGGTGCAGGCGCAAAGCGGAAGTTAAGGCGGCGGCAATCACCGCCTGTTTGGCAAATGTTGATGCAGTTTAGTTCGTTCAACCTCGCTGCGGTTCAAGACTTCGCAAAGCCTCCCGGCTTCCGTTGGGCGCCTCCGAGGCATTGTCGGGGCAGCACGTTAATTCTCAGCAATAAATCTGTGCCGAATTGGCGCGGCGAAGAGAACCAGATGCTCGGCCGTGCGTTTGCCGTGGGAAATTATTGTCTTTTTCTGAACACGCTTCGCTTCAACCCCTGCGGGTCTATATAGAAAGCGCGAAACACACTTTGCGGCGAGAATGCTGCAGCGAGGGAAAGGCTGATCAAATGACGTTGCAAATCGGCGCAACCGCACCGGACTTCGAAGCCGAAACCACTGAAGGCCCCATCCGCTTTCACGACTGGATCGGCGATGGCTGGGCGGTCTTCTTTTCGCACCCGAAGGATTTCACCCCGGTCTGCACCACCGAGCTCGGCGCAGTCGCGCGCCTGAAGCCGGAATTCGACAAGCGTGGCGCGAAGCTGATCGGCATCAGCGTCGATCCGATCGATCGCCACCACCTCTGGGCCAAGGACATCGAAGAGACCCAGGGCGCTGCACCGAACTACCCGATGATCGGCGACACCGACCTCAAGATCGCCAAGCTGTATGAGATGCTGCCCGCAAGCGCATCCGGCAAGGTCGAGGACCGTACCGCCAACGACAACGCCACCGTGCGGAACGTCTTCATCATCGGCCCCGACAAGAAGATCAAGCTCGTGTTCGTCTATCCGATGAGCACCGGCCGGAACTGGCAGGAGATCCTGCGCGCGCTGGATTCGCTGCAGCTCACGGCGAAGCACTCGGTCGCCACCCCGTCCGACTGGAAACAGGGCGAGGACGTGATCATTGCCGGCTCCGTCACCGACGAGCAGGCAAAGGCCAAATTCCCGAACGGCTGGAAGGCGCCGAAGCCCTATATCCGCATCGTGCCGCAGCCGAACTGAGCGGCCGCGATCCAACCAAAAGGGCGCCTCCGGGCGCCCTTTTTCATGCCTGCCCGCAATCCGCAGCCGTCACGGCCGTTTGCCCTTGTTGACCAGCAGCACCGCGGCGGCGCAGGCGACGACGCCGACGATGGCAATCCATTCCAGCCGCTCGTCGAACAGCACGTAGGCCATCAGCGCGGTGACGGCAGGCACGAGATAGAACAGGCTCGCCACCTGCGTCGCCGCTGACCGTCGCAGCAACCAGTACAGGACGCCGATCGAGCCGATCGACAGGACGATCGAGAGCCACAGCAGCGCGGCGACGAATTCGGCATTCCAGCGCACGGTGCGGTCCTCGAACAGAAACGCGCCGGCCGTAAACAGCAGCGTGACCGCGACGAACTGAACGAGGTTGCCGCTGCGCCAGTCGATCTGCGTGCAGTAGCGCTTCTGGTAGAGCGCGCCGAAGGTGATGCTGAGCAGCGCGATTCCAGTCGCGAACCACCCCCACCCGACCGCGCCGCTGACCTGGCGATCGTGCAGCACCAGCAAAACGCCGGTGAGACCAAGCACGAGGCCCGCCCATTGCACCGGCGTGACCCGCTCACCGAGCCACCGGCTGGCCAGCGTTGAAGTCAGGATCGGCTGCAGCCCGGGAATGAGCGCGGACAGGCCGACCGGCACGGAATGGTAGATCGCGATCGCGGTGCCGCCGAGATAGAAGCCGTGAACGAGAAGGCCGGCGACCGCGCTATGGACCACACCCATCAGGTTCGGCATTTTCGGCCGGAAGATCGCCACGACCGCCGCCAAAATCACCACGACGATCGCCATGCGCAGCGCCAGATAGGTCAGCGGCTCGGCGCTCGCCAGTGCATATTTGGTGACGACGAAGCCGGTGCTCCAGAGGAACACAAAAACCGCCGGCGCTGCCATCGCAGCGTGTTTTTCTATTTTTTGATCCATTTGCGGTTCTGTCTGCCTGATCCTATGGTGCTCAGCAATCACCGTTTGTGCAAGCGCGAGTTCCGAAACCGCAGGGCTTTGTCTCCGGTTTTGCAGCGGTGACGGCCTTAAGACATCCCTTCTGCATGCAGTGGTATGTTCGCAGGCAAGGCTCGATTCGTAGCCGGTGCCGCCGGCGGCGACGCTGAAACAGCCGCGCGCACGCACTAACACTTGAAGAGAAAGAGGACCGACATGGATGTTCGCGCCGCCGTCGCTATTGCTGCCGGCAAGCCACTCGAAGTCACCACCGTTCAGCTCGACGGCCCGCGCGCGGGCGAAGTGCTGGTGGAAATCAAGGCCACCGGCGTCTGCCACACCGACGAGTTCACCCTGTCCGGCGCCGATCCCGAGGGCCTTTTCCCGGCGATTCTCGGCCACGAGGGCGCGGGCATCGTCGTCGATGTCGGTCCCGGCGTCACCAGCGTGAAGAAGGGCGATCACGTCATTCCGCTCTACACGCCGGAATGCCGGCAGTGCCCGTCCTGCCTGTCGCGCAAGACCAACCTCTGCACCGCGATCCGCTCAACGCAGGGCCAGGGCGTGATGCCGGACGGCACCTCGCGCTTCTCGATGGGCGGCAAACCGATCCATCACTATATGGGCACCTCGACCTTCGCCAACTACACGGTGCTGCCGGAGATCGCGGTCGCCAAGATCCGCGAGGACGCGCCGTTCGATAAGGTCTGCTACATCGGCTGCGGCGTCACCACAGGCATCGGCGCAGTGTTCAACACTGCCAAGGTCGAGCAAGGCGCGAGCGCGATCGTGTTCGGCCTGGGCGGCATCGGCCTCAACGTGCTGCAGGGCCTGCGCCTCGCCGGCGCCGACAAGATCATCGGCGTCGACATCAACAATGAGCGCAAGGCGTGGGGCGAGCGCTTCGGCATGACCCACTTCGTCAATCCGACCGAGATCGGCAAGGACCTCGTGCCCTACCTGATCGACATGACGAAGACCCCGGCAGACCAGATCGGCGGCGCCGACTACACCTTCGACTGCACCGGCAACGTCACCGTGATGCGGCAGGCGCTCGAAGCGAGCCACCGCGGCTGGGGCCAGTCCATCGTCATCGGCGTGGCCGCGGCAGGCGCGGAAATCTCCACCCGTCCGTTCCAGCTCGTCACCGGCCGCACCTGGAAGGGCACCGCCTTCGGCGGCGCGCGCGGCCGCACCGACGTGCCGAAGATCGTCGACTGGTACATGAACGGCAAGATCCAGATCGACCCGATGATCACCCATGTGATGCCGGTCGAGGAGATCAACACCGCCTTCGACCTGATGCGCAAGGGCGAGTCGATCCGCGGCGTCGTCACCTTCTGACGGCCTGCGCAGCCAAACAAAATGCCCGCGGCGACGCGGGCATTTTTCGTATCAGGCATCAGGGGGGCCTCAAAAAGGGAGGGCTCAAAATTCCTCCGGGCACGGATCGGCGATCCGCCACAGGTCCGGCCCGTTCCTGACCTTCTTCATTTCCGGCGTCAGCCCGCCATTGCGGCGGATCCAGTCCTTCACGGGCTCGGGATAATACGCCATCAGGTCCGATGTCCCCGATGGGCTGATGACCTTGATGCCGAACGTGAAGGCCTTGTCGTAATAGGCTTGGTGGAAGCCGACGCTGGCGCGCGGCGTAACGCAGATCTTGTTCGACGGCACGATGCCGAACACCAGCGTGCAGGCCGAGTTGCAGATCCCGTCGATGATCACCCGCTCGCCGGTCTGGCGAATGCGCTGATACTTGGCCTTGTACTGATCGACATAGCCGCCATGGTCGCGCGTGATGCGCAGATCCGCCTTTGCCGGCGCGATCAGCATGACGCTGACAGCAGCAATCGAAAACAGGATACGCAGCAAAACGACCGCCCAAAATATTGTTGCAACGCCCCGGGGCCGTTTATTGCGGCCTCAGATGGCAAGACTCTGGCGTGACTGTGTTTGAATTTCGTTAACTATGGCAGCAGGCGGAGATTTTCCGCCTGCGCCGATCTTGCCGGGTGGACGCTCCGGCTCCTCGCCGGGCGCCCGATCCCCTACTTCTTCGGGCGAACCGCATCGGCGGTTCCCTGAATGAAGGCCTTGACCTTGTTGACCTGATCCATCGTCAGCTTGCCGGTGAAATCCGGCATGCCGCGCTCGGTGAACGGCCCCTTGAAGACGATCGCCTCCAGATTGGCGATCGTCTCGGTAGGGACATAGCCGAGATTGCGGACGTTGCCGCCGCGATCCACCCCCGGCACACCATGGCAGGTCGCGCAGCTGCTGACATAGATTGCGGTTCCCTCCGGCACGTCCTTCGGATCGTATTTCACGCCCTGAAGCAGGTTCTCCATCTGATACTTTGTGATGGCGGGCAGCGGCGCCTTGCCGCCGAGCGCGAAGGTGTAGACCGCGCCCGGATTGTTGTTCTCCGTCGCGCGCTGGGTGATGCCGAACACGCCGCCCCATCCTACGGCAACCGAAACGTACTGTACGTCATCGACCATATAGGTCGAGGCTGCCGCGACCACGCCCGTCCCGGTCGGGCTTTCCCAGAGCTTTTCGCCGGTCTTGGCGTTGTAGGCGATGAAACGCCCGTCGGCCGTGCCCTGGAAAACCAGATTGCCCGCCGTGGTCAGCGTACCGCCATTCCACGGCGCCACATATTCCTGCCGCCAGACCTCCTTCTGCTGGATCGGATCCCACGCAAGGAGCCGACCGAACGGCTTGCTGGTCGGCGGCGTCGCGTTCAGGTCGAAGCCGATGTTCCAGCCGACATTGCCGCCGAATTCGCCCGGCTTGTTGGCGTTGTGCTTCCAGTTCGGCTGCCCCGTGAGCGAAATCGGGACGTTCTGCGCCGGCAGATAGACCAGCCCGGTTTGCGGATTGTACGACATCGGATGCCAGTTATGGGCGCCGAACGGGCCGGGGATGCTGTCGAACGGCTTGACCGCATCGCGCATCCCCTCCACTTCGATGGGGCGGCCATTGGCGTCGTATCCAGTCGCCCAGTTCACATCGACAAAGTTCTTCGCCGAGATGAATTTTCCGTTGGTGCGGTCGATCACGAAGAAAAAGCCGTTCTTCGGCGCGTGCAAAATCACCTTGCGCGGCTGGCCCTCGATCGGAATGTCCGCCAAGATCATCGGCTGGGTCGAGGTGTAGTCCCAATTGTCGCCCGGCGTCTGCTGATAGTGCCAGACATATTTTCCGGTATCGGCGTTCAGCGCCACGATGGAGGCGAGATAAAGATTGTCGCCGCCGGCCGGGCTGCGGACGTTGCGGTTCCACGGCGAGCCGTTGCCGGTGCCGAGATAGATGAGGTTGAGATCGGGATCATAGGTGATGGTGTCCCATACCGTGCCGCCGCCGCCGTTGATCCAGTACTTGCCGGCCGGGTCCCAGGTCTTGGCGGCGGCTTCCATCGACTCGTCTTCATAAGGCTTTGCCGGATCGCCCGGCACGACGAACCAGCGCCACGCCTGCTCGCCGGTCTCGGCGTCGTAGGCAGTCACATAGCCGCGCGCGCCGTATTCGGCACCGCCGTTGCCGATGATGACCTTGCCCTTCGCGATGCGCGGCGCGCCGGTGATGGTGTAGGAATGCGCCTTGCTGACGATGGTGTCCTTTTCCCAGAGCTTCTTGCCGGTGACGGCATCGAGCGCGATCAGCCGGCCATCATACGCGCCGACATAGACCCTGCCCTTGTGCAGCGCCACGCCGCGGTTGACGACATCGCAGCAGCCCTTGAAGCCGATCTCGCGCGGCACTTCCGGATCAAAACTCCAGATGACTTTGCCGGTGCGCACGTCGATGGCGTGGACCACGCTCCACGAGGCAGTGACATACATCACGCCGTCGACGACGATCGGCGTCGCCTCGACGCCGCGCGACGAGGCGAGATTGTAGGTCCACACCAGGCCGAGATTTTTGACGTTGTCAGCGTTGATCTGATCGAGCTTGCTGAAACGGGTTTCGCCGAAATCCAGGCCGACCGCCGGCCAGTCCTTTGACGTTTCGGCATTTGAGCGGATGAACGCTTCATCGACCTTGGCGGCCGCGGCCTTGATCTTGTCGACCGATGTCGCAGCGCCCTGTGCCGCCGCGCCGGACAGACCGGCGAGACTGATAGCAATTGCTGTAGCGAAACAACTGAGATTCGAAGCAAGCTTGTGCTTCAACGGATCGAGAAACAGAGACGACGAAGGGGTCGTCTTGAAGACAACGTCACCCATGCATTCCTCCCAAAGCCTCTCAAGGGGCCTGAGGGAATGCTAGAATGGATACAATCCTACCGTCAACAAAGTTGGACCGCGTGCAGCGCAGCGTGCGCCGGAACCGAAAGAAAGACTTTTCGGGTCGCCTGAACCGCGCTGCCTTGTTTCTTACTTCCCCAGCCAGGGAATGAAACGCTGCTCGACCACGAGGAAAACCCGGTTGACCAGATATCCCGTCACCGCGAGCAGAAGCACTGCAGCATACATCGCTTCCGGCTTCATCGCATACTGCATCTGGATAATGTAGTAACCGATCCCGCTCGAGCCTGCGATCATCTCCGAGATCACCGTCACGACCAGCGCGATGCCTGTCGCAACACGCAGGCCCGCCGCAATCATCGGCAGCGTGGCTGGAAAGACGACCTGAAACAATGTGCGCCGGGCGCCGACGCGGAATGTGCGCGCCGTCTGCAGCAGCACGTCGTCGATCGTCTCGACACCGGCCAGCGTGTTGAGAAAGGCCGGGAAGAAGCAGGCCAGCGACACGACGAAGATTTTTAGCGCGTCATCCACGCCGAGAAAAAGAATGAGCGGCGGCACGATCGCCGGCGCGGGGATCGGCCGGATCACTTCGATGATCGGCTTGAGCACATAGCGCAGCCAGCGATTGGTGCCGAGCAGCAGCCCGAGCGCAACGCCGATGCCGCAGCCGAGCACATAGCCCGACGCCATCCGCCGCAGCGTCGATAGCAGGAGCGATGCCAGCTCGCCGCTGGCAATCCCCTGCGCGACGGCGACAAGCACCAGCGACACCGGCGGCCAGTTCTGGCTGTTCACCCAGCCGAGCCGAGCCGAGGCCTCCCATAGGCACAGCAGCGCCGCGACCAGCACGAAGCCGGAAAGCCGCGGCGTTGCCTGCATCCGCGCCGCCAGCCGCCCCCACGCCGTGGCGGCATGAGGGCGCAGGGCGTTGCCCGTCAGGCTATCGTTGGCCGCGTTGCTCACAGGGCCTGCGCAGCGATCAGCGGCTTGACGTCGATGGGGCCGCGCAGCAGCCTGTGCTCGATCATCAACTTCATCGTCGTCTCGATCTGCGGCGGATCGACCTTCAGCGGCGCCGGCGACATCTTGACCTTCCTCAAAACCTCGACATCGAGCCTCGTGAAGCCCGAGACGATCTTGAGCAGATCATCAGTGCCGCGATTGGCGTTGTACCACTCGATGCCGCGGCGAAGCGCACGGACGAATTTCGTCACCGTCTCCGGCTTGTCGCTCAGGAATTTTGCCGTGGTAAGATACTGGCCGACATCGACGCCAAGCTGCACTTTGCTGTAGGGATGGGCAATCGCCTGAAATTCCGGCTTCTGCGTTGCGATCGCCACATAGGGGATCACCATATAGCCGGCGTCGACCTGCTTCTGGCGCAGCGCGTCTTCCATCTGCGGGTGCGGCACTTCGCGATAGGTGACGCGATCCGGGTCGCCGCCAGTCGCCTTGATCCAGGCGCGCGCGTAGAGCCAGATGACGTTGTTGCGCGTGTTGACGCCGACCGACTTGCCTTCGAGATCCCTGCCGGTCTTGATGCCGCTATCGGCCCGCACGACCATCGCCGACATGTCGAATTCCGGCGTGTCGATCTTGGTGCCCGGCGCGGCGACACGGATGTCGATGCCCTGCTGCGCGGCAAGCAGCATCGAAACGACATTGCCATAGACAATGTCGAAGCTGCCGGCGATGAGGCCGGGAATGCCGGTGGCGCCGCCGGCCGACGGCGTGGTGTCGATTTCGAGCCCTTCCTCCGCGAAATAGCCCTGCTTCATCGCCGCGAACAACGGCGTCACGTCGTTGATCGGGATGATGCTGACGCGCACCTTCTGCAGATCCGCCGCCATCGTCTGCTGCGGCAAGGCGAGCGCCGTGGCAAAGGCTGCCGCGCCGAGCGCCGCAAGTCCCCGCTTGATCCATGTCCGTCGTTGGCTGTTCATCAAGTTCCTCCGCATATGTGCTCCGTTTTGTGCGTGTCTGTGTTCTGCTCAGTTGCCGCGCCAGGGGACGGCACGCTGTTCGATTTTGTCGAAGGCCAGGCTCAGGCTGGCGCCGAGAGCCGCCAAAATCACGACCCACGCATACATCTCGCGCACCTGAAACGCGCGCTGGCTGTCGAGGATGACGAAGCCAAGGCCGTTTTCGCCCGCCAGCATCTCCGCCAGCACCACGAGCACGACGCCAAGGCTGAGGCCCACCTTCATGCCGGCGAAGATCGACGGCAGCGATGCCGGCAGGATGACCTGCATCACCGTGCGCCAGCGCGAGCACTGGAACGTGCGCGCCGTGTCGAGCAGCACCGGATCGATGCCGCGCACGCCCTGAAACGTATTGATGAGCACAGGAAAGACGGCGGCGAAGACCACCACGGTCACCATCGTCGCCTTGCCGATGCCGAGGAACAGGAACAGCGCCGGCACCAGCGCCGATTTCGGAATCGGCCGCAACAGTTCGACCAGCGGCTCGAGAAGGCCGTAGGCCGCGCGGCTGCACCCCATCCACATGCCGAGCGTGATGCCGAGCAGGCAGGCGATGCCATATCCGGCAAGGAAGAGCAGAACCGTATGCGCAAGCGGCGCCAAAAATTCGCCGCTGGTGAGGATCGCGACCAGCGTGTCGAAAATCATCGATGGTGCGGGCACCAGCACGGGATTGACCAGACGATAGCGCGCCGCCATCTCCCACAGAAGCAGCACCGTGATGAGCGACGCCAGCCCAACCCCGCGCGCCACCCAGCTCTCGGGCAAAAGCTTACGCATGCGCGGCGCCCGGCACCTGGCCGCCGAGCAGCGACGTCATCAGATAGTGGCGCAGCTCGAGGAAGCGGCGATCCTCCTTGGTGGTGATCGCATTGCGCGGACGCTCCAGCGGTACATCGAGCACCTCGACGATCGACGACGGCCGCTTGCCGAGCACGGCGACGCGATCCGCCAGAAACACCGCCTCCTCGACATCGTGCGTGACAAGAATCGCCGTGAGACCGTTGCTCTTCCACAGGTCCAGAATGAGCGCGTGCAGCTCCATCCGCGTCAGCGCGTCCACCGCGCTGAACGGCTCGTCGAGCAGCAGCATTTTCGGCTCCGCCGCCAGGGCGCGGGCGATCGCCACACGCTGCTGCATGCCGCCGGAAAGCTGCCACGGATATTTGTTCTCGAACCCGGCGAGCCCGACCTGCCGCAGATATTCCTGGCACTTGCCGCGCAGCGCGGCGCGCTGCGCGCGTCCCTCGCCCTCACGCGGGAACATCACGTTGTCGAGCACCGTGCGCCAGGGAAACAGCGATTTGGCATATTGCTGGAAGAGATAGACGACGCGGTCCGGCGGCGCGTGCACCGCCTTGCCGTCGACCATCACCTCGCCGGATGACGGCTCCATCAGACCCGCCGCGATCCGCAGCAGCGTCGATTTCCCGCAGCCAGAGGGGCCGACGATTGCCAAAAACTCCGATGGCGCGACGTTGAGCGAAATGTCATCGAGCGCGAGCACACGCTCCTTGTCATCGACCGAGCCGAAGAACTTGCGGATGTTCTTCAAGGTGAGCTGCGCAGTCATCCGATGTCTTTCCGGGATGCCGATCGAAGGTGAACGATCCGCGCTTCCCTTACCTATGCGAACCAAACTTTGGTGCTGCCGCCGCCGGCCTCACCGCTGATAGACGGTGTCGCCGCCGACGACGGTGGTGATCACCGAAATGTCTTTGAGCGCCTCGTCCGGCACGGTCAGGGGATCGCCCGACAGGACGACATAGTCGGCGAGCTTGCCAGCCTCGATCGAGCCGGTGAGATTTTCCGAGAAGGAATAGCGCGCGGCCGAGCTGGTATAGAGGCGCAGCGCCTCCTCCCGCGTCACCGTCTGATCGGCGCCGTAGACGGTGCCGTGCATGTCCTTGCGCGTCACCATCACATACATGTTGATGAACGGATTGACCGGGTTGATCGAATAGTCGGTCCCCTGCGCGACCATATCCATGCCCATCTCGTCGATCAGGAGGCGCATCGGTACCGCGCGGTCCGCGGTTTCCTTGCCGAGGTAGCGGGCGATGGTTGGCGCCTTGTCCCACAGAAACACACTCTGCGCATCGACGCGCACGCCGAGCGCCTTGGCCCGCTTCATCTGGTCGGCATGCATCAGGCTGCCGTGGATGACGATGAAACGACGATCCCTGATCGACTTTTCCTTGTCGGCATAGGCGTAGGCGTCGAGCACCTTGTCGATGGCCGCATCGCCCACCGCATGGGTGCCGACACGCCAGCCGTAGCGGTTCGCGATCGCCACAAGCTGGTTGAGGCGATCCTGCGGAATGACGGTGACACCGTGATAGCCGGGCTCGTCGGGATAGCTTTCGCGCATGTCGGCGGTGCGCAGCGTCATGCCGCCGTCGACCTGCAGCTTGACGCCGGAGAAGCTCAGCCACTCGTCGCCGAAATCGGACATCGCGCCGATCATCGAAAAGAACTTTTCCCACTCCTCGACGCTGATCGACGGATTGAGGCCGCCGGTCGGCGCGAACATCGCGCTCACGCGCAAGGTCGATTGCCGACGCTGGCGGATGATCTGGTTGATACGCATGTCGGCGGGATTGACCGCCGCGCTGATCGCGCTGGTGATGCCGTGGCGGTTGAGATAGGCCATCGCGTCGCGCATCTGCTGAACGCGAACCTCCTCCGGCCATGGCGGAAGCAGAGCATCGACCAGATCCTCGGCGCGCTCTTCCAGCACGCCGTTCGGCTCGCCCGTCTCCTTGTCGCGATGGATCTCGCCGCCGTCGGGATTGGGCGTATCGCGGGTGATGCCGGCGAGCTCAAGCGCGCGGCTGTTCGCAAGCGTAAAGTGACCGATCGGCAGGCACACCGGATGATCGGGCGCGGCCTCGTCCAGCTCCCAGCGGTTGAGGAAGCGCTTTTCCTTGAGCTGTGACACAGGGTGCCACATCCGCCCGCGGATCCACTCGCCGGGCGGGGTTTTCTTCGCCATCTCGGTGACGCGGGCAAGCGCCTCGGCCACCGTAGTCACGCCCTCGAAGCCGACGGTGAAATTCAGCAGCCCCGCCGCCTCGACATGGACATGCGTGTCGATCAGCCCCGGAACGATCGTCCGCCTCTGCGCATCCACCACACCGGTGTCCGGCCCGCGCCACGCATCGATCTCGTCAGTGCTGCCCACCGCGATGAAGCGTCCGTCGCGAATGGCAAAGCCCTGCGCGATGGAGAATGCGGGATCAACGGTGATCACCCTGGCATTGGTTACGATGGTGTCGGCGTAGCGGGCGCTTGCGCTCATTATGTTCCTTCCCAGTTGCGCGGCCCGCACATTCCTGACGTGCGGACCATGCGCGAATTCATTCTCTCAGTCGCCCGCCAGCCGCGGGAACAGGGTCAGCGCGTTGTTGCGTTCGATCTTTTCCAGCACCTCCGGCGCAAGGCCGAGTTTGCCCATACCTTCGACACTGGCGGCCATGGTCCGCTCCGGCGCGAACGGATAGTCGCTGCCGAACAGGATCTGCTCCGGCGGCAGCAGCATCGTCAACGCGCTAAACGAGTAAGGATTGGCCGAGAGCGCCGTATCGAAATAGAGCCGCTTAAGCTCGAACATCACGCCGTCCGGCACCTTGCTGCGCAGGTCGGCGCGCATCTCGAGCCGCGAGATCCGCTCGGCGAGGAACGGCACGGTGCCGCCGGCGTGATTGAAGATGAACTTGATGTTGCGGCAGCGCGTGAAGGTGCCGCTGAACAGAAGGCTGACGACTGTGCGCGTGGTGTCGAACGGGAATTCCAGCGTCGCGGCCGGAATGCCGAGATTTTCGCCGCCGCCGACCGGCTCGTCGGGGTGAAAGAAGACCACCGCGCCGCGCCGGTTGAGCTCATCGAAGATCGGCGCGAAGGCCGGGTCGCCCGGATAGCGGCCGTCGATATGGGTCATCATCACCACGCCGTCGAGCTTCAGCTCATCGAGCGCATAGGAGATTTCCTTGAGGCAGGCATCGACGTCCGGCATCGGCAGCCCGGCGAAGACGCCAAAACGCTTGCCGTGGTCGGCGATGATCCGCGCGCCGTAGTCGTTGCATGCGCGCGCCAGAACCTGCGCCTGCGCCGCATCGCCGCAAGCGAAGCCCGGCGCGGAGATCGACATCACCGCCTTGCCGATGCCGTTGCGCTCCATCGCCTCGAGCGACTGATCCGGCGACCATTGCGGCGTCTTTCCCGCCACGATGAGCCGGCCGATGCGCTCCTCGCCGATGGCGCCGACATAGCCGGGCGGAATGAGGTGATGGTGAACGTCGATTCTATGAGCGGTCATACTTGCCTGGCCATATCTATCAAATTTCTCAGCGCGCACACCGCGCCATTCGGCCGGAGGGCGAAACGGCCATCCTCACGGATGGCCGCCATCCGGCCCTGTCGTCAAACCATCCGCCGATCAATCGGCCCTCGGGGTTCCGGTCAGCGAGGCGACGAGATTTTTCGAAGCCTCGACCGCTCCCTTGCCCGCATCGTTGCCCCAGATGAAGCGCGAGAGCTGACCGCCGAGATAGGGGTGCATGCCAAGATCGTAGAGCTTGCGGAAATCGCGCTCCTCGATCGCCTTGCGCTCCTCGGGCAGGAAGGCATAGCGGTCGAGCACCGCCGCTTCGTTGATCTTGAATTCCTCGCGCAGCTCAGGATTCCATTTCATATCCTGAACGAGATCGTGAGCCGCAAGGTTTGGATTGAACGTTTCCCAGGCCATGACGTCCCCTCACCTCTTGTTCGCGTCGAGGTCCCAGATGACCCCGCCGACACCGCACCGAAAGCTCGGCCATCCGGTATAACCAAAGCTCCTGCCCGGCAGTTCGCCGATCGCGGCCATCACCGGGAACCACGACAGCACCTCGGCGGTGCCGCCGACGCCGGCCGCCTCCATGCGCTCCACCGTCATTTCCCGGAGCAGCCGCTCGTGGTCGCCCGCCTCGCACAGCGCGAGGAACGCCCGGTCGAACTCCTCGTCGATCTTGAAATATTTTGCGCCGCCCGGCTCGTGGCTGAGGCCACCCGAGCCGAGAAGCCCGACGCGCATTTCCGCGGGCAGATCATTGGCGATGAAATCCGCCATCGCCTTGCCGACCTCAAAGCACTTTTGCGCATCCGGGAACGGCGGCACCGTGCAGTTCTGCAGGATCGGAACGATGGTGATGTCGCTCTGATCGAGATCGGTCATCACAACCGGCACCGAGAGATTGTCGTCAAAATTCAGGTTCTCGTGCTTGGCGACCATGCGGATGCCGCGCCGGGTCATGCCCTGAAACAGCGCCTTGGCCACCTCGGGATTACCCTTGGCGACGTACTTGCGGCAGTCGATCCACTCCTGAAACCATTCATGGGGGCCGCTGTGCTCCGCCGCCATGCCGATCAAAAAGTCTGGGTAAAAGGTGATGCGACTGTTCGACAGATGATCGTTGGCAAACACGAACAGAACGTCGGGGCGCGTCGCCTCCAGCTGCTTCTTGATCGCCGCAAACGTATCGGACACGACCTTTTGCGACTCGGGCGGCGCCTTGTCGAATAGGCCGACCATCGCAGGAGCATGCGGCGCTCCGGCAGCGAATACGATTTGTGCCATCTTATTCCTCCCCCGGCGTTTTGTTATTGGGCGAGTTTATATCAATCGATCTGGATTATTCAACATCGATGATTACATAAATTTTGGAAAATGCCGAAACTTAGATGTGGCGCGGCCGCAGCGAACTTTGGCGCACAATCGAACGCTCGCGCCAAATCGAGCCGGCGCGATGCGGTGTGCCGGGGCTTTTTTGCCGTTCGCACCGCCACCGGCGCCCGATCAGCCGCTAAACCCTTGTCGGGCGAAAACGGATTCTTTTATATTCATGCACCCGACTGATTTTATAAATCCTGCCCTGCTCAACATGATGGCGTCATGAACAAACCTGGCTTCGCATGGGGACCCGCAACGCGGCTCCCGCAACCCGACTCCCCGAAAACGCTGGCGGATGAAGCCTATCAGCGCATTCATGACGACATCATCAGCGGGCAGTTCGCGCCGAACGATAAGCTGCAGCCCGACGCCTTGCGCCAGCGCTACAACATCGGCCTCAGCCCCCTGCGCGAGGCGCTGTCGCGCGTAGCGCTGGAGGGACTGGCCGTCGCCGAAGGCCAGCGCGGTTTTTTCGTCGCGCCGGCCACGCGCGGCGAGCTCCACGACATCGCCGACCTGCGCACCAGCCTGTCGATGATGGCGCTCGAACGTTCGATCCGCTTCGGCGGTGACGAGTGGGAGAACAGCGTCGTCACGACCTATTACCAGCTCCACAAGCTCGAAACCCAGACAAAGCGCGACCCGGACAGCTACCGCGACGAATGGGAGCGGCGAAACCGAGACTTTCATCAGGCCCTCGAGTCGGGCTGCGGCTCACCCTGGCTGCTCCACTTCTGCGACATCCTTTATGATCAGCACGAGCGCTATCGGCGCCGGTTCGTCGTCTACACCGATATCGACGCGGCCATCGCCGAGGAGCACCGGCAGATCATGGAGCTTGCGCTCGCCCGCGACCTGCGAGCCTGCGAAGTGCTGAAAGCCCATTTCGAGCACGCCTCAAAAGTCATCTCCGACTTCATGGAGCGCGCCGAGACTGCCGCCGCCGCGAAAAAGGCCGGCGCAGGCGATCCCGCGGCGGCAAAGCCGACACGAGCGAGGACGACCAAAGCTACCACGACCAAGGCGACCTCCGCCAAGACTGCCGCCGGCAAGACGGCGAAGACCGCCGGCAGCAGCAAGCCGGTGAAGCGAACAACCCGGTTCTGACGGCAGGCCGCTGCTCCACCTTCAAAGCCTCTCCCGGCCCTTCGGCGCGCGAACAGCGCACCGCAGCGGCCGGCGCACCTTTTTGCGCTGGATCGCCACTTTCCGGCCGCGGCCGCCTAGGCGGCGCACAAGTCCCGCCTAGTCCAACTTTTCGAAATTTATACATTTTGGAAGAGCGACACCGGCTGCAACGCCGGCAAATCGCAATATTTTTCGTTGAAATGACGCGAACGGAGCACGCCTCCACCATTGTAATTTCGGAATTTGTCTGCCACTGTTTGATTTGCCAGCCACAAACGAATGAAACAGATGGCCTCCAGTCCCGACAAAACCCTCACCGAAAAAGCGTATCGAAAACTTCGCAACGACATCGTTGCCGGACGGCTGGCGCCCGGGGTCAAACTCAAACTGGAAGGCCTCGTCGCCGACTATGAAGTCGGCATGTCGCCGCTGCGCGAGGCCCTGACGCGCCTCGTCGGCGACCTTCTCGTGACGTCGGAAGGCCAGCGCGGCTTCTGGGTCGCGCCGCTGTCGCTGGTCGAACTCGATGACGTCTCGCAGGTGCGCTCGATGATCGAGACCGAAGCGCTCAACCGCTCCATCATGAATGGCGATGCCACGTGGGAGAATGCCGTCAAGGCCGCGTTCGACGAGCTCGCCGCCGTCGAGCGCGATCTGCCAAGCGGCCCGGAGCCGCTCGATCCGCCGCTGTTGGAAACGTGGGAGGAGCGCAACCGCGCCTTCCACGCCGCGCTGGCCTCGGCTTCCAACTCGCCCACGCTGATGCGGCTGCGCGACCAGCTCTATCAGCAGTCAGAACGCTACCGCCGCGTCTCGCTCGACCGCTCGCGCGGCTGGCGCAACGTTCATGACGAGCACATCGCGATCTACGAAGCTGCCCTCGCCCGCAATGCGCTCCGCGCCTGCCGGATGACCGAACATCATCTCGCCAAGACCACCGAAGAAGTGCGCCGTGCCATCGCGGCGCTGGCTGCGGACGACGGCTCGGCCGACTGACTGCGCCGCCCCTGTCCGGTTGACGACCCGAGCCCGCCCGCTGCGCGCATCGCTCATCCGTAATCACAAGAAGACCCCAAAACTGCCCAAGGCTATTCGACTGGAGACCCGAATGACGATCGCACCTCCGCTATCCCAAGTCTCGCCCGCCCTCCTCGCCAATTTCATCGACGGCCGCTTTGTGGAAGCTGGCCGCCGGACATTCGAGAACCGCACGCCGATCGACGATTCCGTCGTCAATCTCGTGCCGGAGGCCGACTCGGCGATGGTCGATGATGCCGTCAAGGCGGCGCGCGGCGCGCTGCGCGGTCCGTGGGGCAAGATGAGCGACCAGCAGCGCGCGAACATTTTGCGCAAGGTCGCGGCCGGCATCATGGCGCGCTTCGACGACTTTTTGAAAGCCGAGATGCTCGATACCGGCAAGCCGATCACACTTGCCTCGCACATCGACATTCCGCGCGGCGCGGCGAACTTCAACGTGTTTGCCGACCAACTCCTGACGCAGTCCTCAGAATCCTATCGCATGGCGACCCCGGACGGCGCCGGCGCGGTCAACTACGCGATCCGCGTGCCGCGCGGCGTCATCGCCGTGGTCTGCCCGTGGAATCTGCCGCTGCTGCTGATGACCTGGAAAGTCGCCCCGGCCCTTGCCTGCGGCAATACCGTCGTCGTTAAACCTTCGGAAGAAACGCCAACCACCGCCACCCTGCTCGGCGAGATCATGAACGAGGCGGGCGTGCCACCCGGCGTCTACAACGTCGTTCACGGCTACGGCCCGGACAGCGCCGGCGAATACCTGACCAGCCATCCCGGCGTCGACGGCATCACCTTCACCGGCGAAACCACCACCGGCTCCGCCATCATGAAGGCCGCCGCCAACGGCGTCCGCCCCGTCTCGCTCGAACTCGGCGGCAAAAACGCCGCGCTGGTGTTCGCCGATTGCGACCTCGACAAGGCGATCGAAGGCACCACCCGCTCGGTGTTCGCCAATTGCGGCCAGGTGTGCCTTTCCACCGAGCGCGTCTATGTCGAGCGGCCGATCTTCGAACAGTTCGTGGCGCGGCTGAAAACCGTCGCCGAAGGGCTGCGCATGGGCGACCCGTTCGACAAGACAACGACGATGGGCCCGCTGATCAGCAAGGAGCACCGCAACAAGGTGCTCTCCTACTACGCCAAGGCCAAAGCCGAAGGCGCGACCGTGATCACCGGCGGCGGCATTCCCGACCTGCCCTCGCCCTACGGCAGCGGCTGCTTCATCCAGCCGACGATCTGGACCGGCCTATCGGAAAATTCGTCGCCGATGCGCGAGGAGATTTTTGGCCCGTGCTGCAGCATCGTGCCGTTCGACGACGAGGATGCCGTGGTCGCGGCCGCCAACGACAGCCCCTACGGCCTCGCAACCTCGATCTGGACCGAGAACCTTACGCGCGCTCACCGCGTCGCGGCGCAGGTCGAAGTCGGCATCACCTGGGTCAATAGCTGGTTCCTGCGCGACCTGCGAACGCCGTTCGGCGGCTCGAAGCAATCGGGCATCGGCCGCGAGGGCGGCACCTATTCGATGGATTTTTATACCGAGCAGCGCAACGTCTGCATCAAACTGTGATCTGATCGCGCAAGCCTATCCGCGTATCGCTTCCCATCCGAAGGACACGAAGAAATGCTCACTGAAGACCAACGCTCCCAGGCCGCCGACATTTTGCTCGAAGCCGAACGCACCCGTCAGCCGGCACTGCAGCTTTCCAAGCAGTTTCCGAACATCGAGATCGCAGACTCTTACGCCATTCAGAGCTTGGTGACCCAGCGCAAGGTTGCCCAGGGCCGCCGCGTCATCGGCCACAAAGTCGGCCTCACCTCAAAGGCGATGCAGCAGTCCTCCCAGATCGACGAGCCGGATTACGGCCACCTGCTCGACAGCATGATGATTGCCGACGGCGCGAAGGTGCAGCATTCCGACTATTGCGTGCCGCGGGTTGAGCCGGAGCTCGCCTTCATCCTCGGCAAGCCGCTGAAGGGTCCTGGCATCACTCTCGTCGACGTGCTGCGCGCCACCGAATACATCGTGCCGTCGATCGAGATCATCGACGCGCGCGTGCAGAACCCGCGCAAGATCTACGACACCGTTGCCGACAACGGCGCGGCGGCCGGCATCATTCTGGGCGGGCGGCCGGTGAAGCCGATGGATGTCGACCTGCGCTGGGTCGGCGCGATCTTCTATCGCAACTCGGAGATCGAGGAGACCGGCATCGCCGCCGGCGTGCTCGGCAATCCGGCGATGGGCATTGCGTGGCTGGCCAACAAGATCGGCCCGTTCGGCACCGTGCTGGAGCCGGGACACATCGTGCTGTCCGGCTCCTTCACCCGCCCGGTCTGGGCCGACAAGGGCGACACGCTGCATGCGGATTTCGGGCCGCTTGGCTCGGTCTCCTGCCAGTTCGTCTGACAGCGGCGCAGAACGATGGACCTTCCGAAGAACCACTTCAAGGCTGCGATCGCCGCCAAGCAGCTGCAGATCGGCATCTGGTGCAGCCTGTGCAGCCCGATCGGAGCGGAGCTGCTCGCCGACAGCGGCTTCGACTGGATTCTGGTCGATACCGAGCACGCGCCGAACGAATTGCCGTCGGTGCAGGCGCAGCTCCAGTCGCTCAACGGCGGCACCGCCACGCCAGTCGTCCGCCCGGCGTGGAACGACCCGGTGCTCATCAAGCGCCTGCTCGACATCGGGGCGCAGACGCTGCTGATCCCCTTCGTGCAGAATGCGGAGGAAGCAGCCCGCGCGGTTGCCGCCTGCCGCTATCCGCCCAAAGGCATTCGCGGCATCACCACCGGGAGCCGCGCCGCGCGTTACGGCCGCGTCAAAAACTACCTCGCAACGGCGGATCAGGAGATCGCCGTGCTGGTGCAGGTTGAGACGCTCGCCGCCATCGAGCAGTTGGCGTCGATCGCCGCTGCCGATGGCGTCGACGGTGTTTTCATCGGCCCGTCCGATCTCAGCGCCTCGATGGGGCATATCGGCAACCCGCAGCACCCCGACGTGCAGAAAGTCATCAAGGATGCGCTCGGCGTCATCACCGCTGCAGGCAAGGCCGCCGGCATCCTGTCGACGGTCGATGCCGATACCCGGCGCTATATCGAGTGGGGGTATCACTTCGTCGCCGCCGGCACCGATCTCGGCCTTCTCGCAAAGAATGCCGACGCGCTGGCGCGGACCTTCAAATCGGCCTGAGCGCCACGCTGATTCGGGCGCGTCATAAGGGTCTGGTATGTGGCCCCGGCCGTTCGGCCGGGGCTTTTTTCATGCCTCTGCGGACCGCCTGATAATCACCCGATAACTTCTACTACATGATGGTACCGCATCGCGCCATGACGCCGGACAACAATACCCGCCCGACAGGAGATGAAGAAAACCACCTTTCCCTTTCGATTTTCCAATGATAGCATAATCACTGTACAAGGAATTTAGGTTTCGTTTTTTTGGGATGGCAATTTCTTACCAGAGTCTTTCTGTCAGCTCACATCATCAGATGGTGCCAGAGGCGATATTTGCCTCCAGCATTTTTTGCATGATGAACCTTTGGAAGAGTGCCAAAAGCAATTTTATAGAAGAAACTTCATACCATCGCGCACATCGGATTTTCGAGACGGCGCGCACCAACTCAAATGCCCGGCTCTTCGATTTTTCAGATCCGGGAGAACTTGATTTTGACTGACCAGTTTTTCGAGCCGTCGCCCGGCATTTCCGGCATGGCCCTATGCGAAGTCACGCATTGATGCCCGACGCATACTGGCAACGCCTGTCGCCTGGAAGCAGCCCTGCCGGCACGGATGGAGCACGCCTGAACGAGATCACCAAGACTTCCGACTTTTCATGACCTAAAAATAAAGCGGATCACATCCGCAACATTTCTACTACCGAGCCGTTTGATACCGACTTTTTGAAAATACAACCATTTCGTCTTCCATCTGCGGCCCGCATTCAAAGCGGGCTATTTTTTTGCGCCTCGTCCCCTCCTCCACACCGCCACGCCCGTCCCAGCCGCTGAGCAGCCATTCGACATTCGGATTGGCCAATGGGTAAAATTTATATTAGATTTTAGGCAAATTTTTCGGGGGATTATTCATGTCAAAGGGTTTGTCCAGCACGATGCAGGCCGGGGATGAAGGCATCGCCCAGTCCGATTTGCGCGTCGCCACAAAGGAAGAGATCCGCGAGCTGTCCAAGATCGACAGCACCAAATTTGTGGCAGCGGTCGTGTTTGAATACGCAGTCATCGCCGCCGCGATCTATCTGAGCTGGACGTGGTTCAGCTGGTGGAGCTACCTGCTCGCAGTCTGCCTGATCGGTCCGCGCATCCACGCGCTGGGCGCATTGATGCACGAGGCCTCCCACTACCGCGCCTTCCGCAATCGTCGCGTCAACGACATCGTCGGCGAGATCATTGCCTTCTCAACCACTGCATCACTATCAGGATACCGCAAAAACCACTTTGCCCATCATCGCAACCTGAATACCGACGATGATCCGGACTACATCCGCAACCTTCTGACCGGCGAGTTCGTCTTCCCCAAGCCGCTCCGCCAGATCCTGTGGGCGCTGGTCCGCTATGGGTCCGGGCTCAAGACCTGGGCCACCTTCACCGACTTCCATAAGACCGACGAGGTGAAGGACATCTCCAGAATGCTGATGATCGTCCGTACGGTCGCCTCCGCCGCCATCATTGCGTTGTCGATCTGGTTCGGGTTCTGGCACTTGATCCTGCTCTACTGGGTAGTGCCGCTGATGACCTCGTTCCAGGTCGTGCGCTACATCCGCAACATCGCCGAGCATGTCGGCCTCGACCATCTGCCGCTGCCCGAGCGCACAAGGACCGTCGTCGCGCCGCTGTTCGAACAGTGGATGATCGCGCCTTACGGCCTCAACTATCATCTGGAACACCATCTCTATCCCGGCGTCACCTGCTTCAACCTCAAGAAGCTGCACGCGGTCCTGATGACCCGGGAGCCATTCCGCAGCCGCGCTCACATCACAAACGGCTACCTCGTCGGCTTGCTGCGCGAATGTATGATCTCGCCGCCCCATCAGGGCATCGAGATTCCCCAGACGCAGCCCTAGCCTAGCGCGACCCTGGGGCCGGGAGATCCGGCCCGGCCTGTGGCTGATGGCGAGTTGTGGTATAAAAAAGAAAGCTTCCGATAAAGGGCTGCGCTCGCCGATTTGAAAGCTGGCGAGCGCGTGCCCTAAGATCGAAATTGCCCGCCGGACATGAACACCGAGGCATACGTCTAATTCTTTCCTCTAATTCTTGCGTCTAATTCTTGGTTAGCGGGCAAGGGGCTTATTGCGGTGTTGCACTGCTCTCTTGCGACGCTGGCCGCACGAGTACCTTGTCGATCCGCGGCCCCTCCATCTGAAACACCTCGAACTGTCGGCCCAACCAGATAAAATGCTCTCCGGCCTTCGGTACATGATCGAGCTGGAACAGCACAAAGCCAGCAAGCGTCAGGAAATCGCCGCGCGACAGCTCAGGCAATCCAAGACACTCCGCAGCCTCGGCAATCGGAATGGTCGCATCGATTATAAGCACACCATCTTCGCGCCGCACCACCGTAGGATCCGCCTCTGCATCGAGATCGGGGAGATCGCCTGCGATCGCCTCCAACAGGTCGGTCCGTGTCACGATCCCCTGCACAACGCCGTATTCATCTATGACCACAGCACTGTGGGCTGGCGTCTTCTTGAACAAATCGAGCGTTCTTAAGATCGTGGCTCCCTCGTGAACGATGAGAGGTGGCCGAAGCGCGCCTTTGACATCGATTGGTCGACCATCAATAGCCTGATCGAGGAGATCCTGCTTGTCGACAACGCCCTGTATCTCGTCAATACCACCCCGTCCCACCAGAAGCAGCGCATGCGAGCAGTCGTGGACTTTCCCTAAGACAACCTCGCTCGGATCATCAAGATCAATCCAGGAAATGTCGGGACGAGCAGTCATGATGGTCCGCACCGCGCGATTTGACAGAAACAGGACCTCTTCAAGCATCTCTCGTTCGGCTGCACGGATCGCGCCGGATTCGGCACCCTCGGCAATAACTGCACGGATCTCCTCGGCCGTCACCTTACGGATCGACGTAGGACGCAAGCCAAAAAAATAAAGCGCGCCCCGGACAGAGACATCGAGGAGCCAGACAACCGGATTACCAATTCGCGCGATGGCTGCGAGCGGCCGGGCGACGCGCATTGCAACCCGCTCGGGATGCGCGAGCCCAATCTGCTTTGGCACGAGTTCACCGAAGAGCAATGAACAATACGAGACCAATATGACCACGACAAGAATAGCGACTGGTTTGCCAACCTGCACCAGCGGTTGAAAGGAACCGAACCAGTACCCCAGTCGATCAGCAATGGTGACGCCACTGAAAGCTCCAGCAAAGATTGCGGTCAACGTCATCCCAATTTGTACAACGGCAAGAAATCGGCTGGAATCATCCACCAGCATGAGTGCAACGCGCGCACGTTGGTCGCCACTTGCTGCGAGCTGCTGTAATCGTGGTCGTCGCGACGAAACGATCGCCAATTCGGACATGGCGAAAAAGCCGTTGCACAACACTGTGAAGGCAACTGCCGCGATCTCTAATGTAATCATTGTCGTGCTGTCCACGTGAGAGTGAACGCCGGCCGCATACTAGTCCCTCCCCCCGTCGCTTGTCTCGACTGTTTCATAAACGTCTCGAATGGCGCTGCAAGAATGCGAGCCAGCGGACGGCCATCTCGCCGCTTGGCGTCGGAACGCAGCGCGTTAATGCTGCGGGCTCGGCCAACCATTGTCAGCACGCCCCCGGGAGGACGATCATTTAAGTTCCAATAGGCACTCGCATTCCTTCGCTTGCACCTGTCAGTTGTCAGCAGCCATCGGCTGCTCGCCTAACCAATTGACTTAGGTCAAGTGTTCGCCGGCCCGAAAAGATTAGCGTATGCTATTTCCGCGAGTGGCTTATGTTCGCGATCGGCTATTTGCTCGTGATTGCCTTGGCGCTCACTCCAGCGGCGTTGCGCTATGCGTCGGCCGGTCGCTTTCCGACCATTTCCGCTCGCCACGCGATCCTATTTGCCGCAATCGTCATTGCGATCGCCGGCTTCGAGGCCGCGCTCCGCATCTCGCTCGAATACTACTGGTTCACAGAACTCGGCAAGACTCAGCGTTTCCTGCTGGCGCTCGAATATCGCACAGCACTCTTCATCGGTGTTCTGATGATCGCCGGCTGGTTCATAGGAACCAACCTTCAAGTGTTGTGCCGGCAGGTTTGGCCATTCGGCGCCCGGACTCTCTGGATCGGCACGCTCGTATGCTCGAGCCTGCTGGCGTTGCTTGCGACAACGCTCTGGATACCGCTGATGGCCTATTTGGGAGCTGCACGCACTGGCATCGTCGACCCCGTATTCGGCAAGGACATCAGCTTCTACCTGCTGGAGCTTCCGCTATACCAGGATGTGATTGGCGGCCTCATTTTCGTTGTGCTCTTCGTGTTTGCAGTTTGGGGAGCCGCGAACCTGCTTTCAGGCGCTCCGCAGGCGGCGACGTCAGTCGCTGTGCATCAAGCTGCCGCAACGCGACTGGTCTACCTTCTCGACAGCGCCAAATGGGCGCCGAAAGAGTCTCACCCGACCTCCTCCGACCCCAGCCGAAGAGCCATGCTGCTTGCAGCCCTTCTTTGCGTTGCCCTGGCTCTGAACACGATGTTCGAGCGATATCATCTGGTCATCGATGGACACTCGAAGGTCCTGGCGGGAGCATCATATGGCGACATCCACTTCTGGATACCCGCCTACAATGCGACGATTGCTGCTTGGCTGGCTTTTGCTTGCCTGCTCGTGGCCAATGCTTTCATCCCGCAGCTGTCCGGCTGGTTTCAGTCGCGGCCTGCGCGTTGGTTCTTGCCATGCGGCCTGTTCGCCCTTGTCTACTTTGGCGCCTATGCCGTTCCGGCCGCACTTGAGAAGATTTACGTCGGGCCCAATCAGATCACGCTGGAGCAACCCTATCTCACGCGCAGCATTGCCGGAACCAGGCAGGCCTATAACCTGGACGGACCATCGCTGGACGAGCGCGAATTTTCCGTGTCTGCCGATCCCCTCACGGCAGCCGATCTGAAGAGACATGCGGCGACACTCCGCGACGCCCGAATCTGGGACTGGCGCGCGCTCGAGCCGCAGCTTCAACAGACTCAGGGGCTGCGTCCGTACTACCGGTTCAGTGGCGTCGACATTGATCGCTACATCATTGACGGCAGCCAACGCCAGGTAATGATCACGGCGCGCGAGCTTGATGTCGACAGGCTCCCTGAACCGGCGAAGGTCTGGGTCAATCTCGCACTCAAGTACACCCATGGCTACGGCGTAGTCGCGGCTCCGGTGAACGAGATCGATGCCAGAGGCAACCCTGTCCTGTGGGCACACGACATTCCGCTCCGCGCCAAGGGCAGCCTCGCAGTCGATCACGGCGAGATCTATTTCGGAGAGGCGACGCGCGACCGGGTCTACGTCCGGACCACGGAAAAGGAATTCGATTATCCGCAAGGACAGGCGAACGTGGAGACTGTCTACGCGGGCGAAGGCGGCATCGAGATTTCAAATCTCTGGCGAAGGATCGTCATCGCCCACGAAGTCGACGGGCTGCGGCTGTTCATTTCGCAGTATTTCACGCCAAAAAGCCGGATCTTACTGCGCCGAAACATCCTCGAGCGCGCACAAATGCTGGCACCGTTTCTGACCTTCGATCGCGACCCCTATATCGTTGCCGACGGCGACCATTACGCCTACATCCTCGACGCCTATACGACGTCAAACAGTTATCCCTACAGCCAAGCCTATCAAGGGCCGATCCGCGTCTTTGAAGGACGGAATTATCTCCGCAACTCGGTGAAAGCGGTCGTCGACGCCTACAACGGCTCCGTCACGTTTTACGTCTTCGATCGCCACGATCCGATCATCAACGCATACAAGCGTATGCTGCCGCACTTCTTCAAAGATTCCGAGGAAATGCCTGCAAATCTGAGGCGCCATATCCGCTACCCCGAAGACATCTTTACTGTTCAGGCGGAGATGTATGGCACCTATCACATGACCAACCCCACAACTTTCTACAATCGAGAAGACCGGTGGGAAGTACCGCGCGAGCTGTTCCGCGACCGCGAGATCGAAATGCTGCCCTATTATGTGACCTCGCAGCTTCCCACTTCGTCCGATCCGGAGTTCATGCTCATGCTTCCCATGGCGGTGGCCGGCAAAAATCAGATGGCGGGATGGCTCGCCGGACGATGTGACGGCGAAAACTATGGCAAGCTGGTGGCTTTTCGCTTTCCCAAGGGGATATTCATCGACGGCCCGGCACAGATCGAATCACGGATCAACGCTGATAGCCGCTTCTCCGGAGACCTCACCCTATGGGATCAGCACGGCTCCCATGTGATCCGCGGCAACCTCATCGTGCTGCCGCTCGGCAGCAACCAGCTCATCGCGCTTGAGCCGGTCTATATCGAGGCCGAGCAGACCAGTATCCCGGTGCTGGCCCGGGTGGTGCTGGCGCAATTGCTCCCCGACAACCGCAAAATTGAATGGGCGCCAACGCTGGGCGCCGCCGAGGATCTTTTAGTCGGTACATCCACGGAGAGGCCTGCGGCCTTGCCGCAGAGTTCCAGCCCGTCGCAGGATACAATGGCACAGGCACGGGACGTGTTCGAGGAAATGAAGCGGCAATATGCGACGGGCAACTTCGCCCGCTATGGCGAGCTACTGCAGGAGCTTGGGAAGCTGCTCTCGCCACCGCAGAGGGGACAGGTTCGACCGTTCTGAAAACCGGACACCGAAACGAACCGAAATGGTTGACCGAACCAAAATTCCTTTATCGAATTCCTATATCCGCGAGCACGCTTGTAACTTGCTTCTTTATGCTCCCCGGCACCATCCTTGCCCGTGGTATAAACCACGTACCGACTTGACGTACGTCAATGCTGCTTTTGTGGTGCGTTCCAGGCTTTTTGCGGAGAGTGAGACTAATGCTGCTCAATGCATCTATGCTGATCTTGCTGGTTGCGCTCTATATTCTTTGCATCGCGCTGGTACGTTTTGTGGATGGGGTGGTCAACCCACGAACATGACCAAGACAAGCAATGCGATGGTGCCAGCGTGGTCGCTTTAGTGGAGCTCAGCATGGCTGTTTACGCACTCGCAGTATTGCTGGTCCTGTTAGTCATTTACCTGTTCTACGCGGTGATTCACCCGGAACGGTTCTGACAGGCTATGGGGCCGCCAATGATGGTGTCCTGGGCACAGATCGGAATTGTGCTGCTGAGCATTTTCTTGCTCAGCATTCCGGTCGGCCGTTATCTCGCGAATATCGTGATGGACCGGAAGACGGGTCTGGATGCGATCTTTGATCCAATCGATGCCGGGATCTATCTTCTGATCGGAAGAAGGGCAACGCGACGCCCGATGGATTGGAAGACGTACACGTTCCACATGCTGGCCACGAACCTTTTCATGGCCGTGATCATCTATCTGATCCTGGTGTTCCAGGATCATCTTCCCCTTAACCAAACCCACCTTCCGGGGATGGAGCCGATCCTCGCCTTCAACACGGCAATCAGCTTCATCACGAATACGGATTGGCAGAGCTATGGCGGCGAGACGACCCTTTCCAATTTCAGCCAGATGACCGCAATCACATTTCCGATGTTCACCTCCGCAACGACCGGTTTCGTCGTCGCGATGGCGTTCATTCGTGCGTTCATTGTCAGGAACAGCGGCACGGACCTCGGAAACTTCTATCGCGACTTTGTTCGGTTCATGACGCGCGTGCTGATTCCGGTGAGCCTGATACTTGGTCTGTTCAACATCTGGCAGGGCATGCCGCAGACACTTGATGCAACCGTAACCGCTTATCCGATCCAGGGCGGCGAACAGATCATCATGCTGGGCCCGGTTGCATCGCTCGAGACCATCAAACATTTGGGTACAAACGGCGGCGGCTTTTTCAACGCAAACGCCGCGCATCCCTTCGAGAACCCGACGCCTCTAACCAACACAGTCCTGATGATCTTGATGGCGTTGCTGCCGAGCGCTCTCGTCGTCTGCTTCGGGCACATGATCGGCAACCGCCGTCAGGCCTGGATCTTGTACGGCGTGATGGGCGTCCTGCTGCTGCTAATTCTGCCCATCGCAGTTCTGTCAGAGCAGCGCGGCACTCCGATGCTGCGCCAGGTTGGCATAACAATGCAGGCAGATGCCAATCAACCCGGCGGCAACATGGAGGGCAAGGAAGTCAGATTTGGCATCGCGGGAAGCGCCCTCTTCAATGTCATTACCACCAGCTTTACCACGGGCAGCGTCAACTCGATGCTGGACAGCTTTACACCGGTTGGGGCGCTTCCGGCGTTCGTCGGAATGATGTTGCAATGCGTATTTGGCGGCAAGGGTGTCGGATTTCTGGCAGCTCTTGTGTATGGGCTGATCGCAGTCTTCATCGCCGGGCTAATGTCCGGCCGAACACCCGAGTTTCTCGGCAAGAAAATCGAGCGAGGGGAAATCATCATGGTCTCGCTCGCGCTGTTGATTCACCCGCTTGTCATCCTGACACCATCGTCTTGGTCAATGATCCAGCCATATGGCAACTCCTCGCTGGGCAATGCGGAAATGCACGGCTACTCGGAAGTGCTCTATGCATTCTCATCCGCCGCGGCCAACAACGGTTCGGCCTTCGCAGGCCTCAAGGCCGATACTCCCTGGTACAATCTGGCCCTCGGCATCGTTATCGTGTTCGGGCGCTATCCACCGATCATTTTCATGATGGCGGTGGCAGGCTCAGTCGCGGCAAAGCCGACGCTCGAGCCAACTGTCGGCACGCTACGAACGGACACGCTGAAATTCGGCGTTTTCTGGTTGGGCACTATTCTGGTCGTGGGCGCGCTGACATTTTTCCCAGCTCTCGTGCTCGGGCCGATCGCTGAGTTTTTTGCCATGAAGAACGGTCTTACCTTCTAGGAGCGATCGCTTGCCTATCCCGCTCCCATCAAAGCTCGATATTCAGCCGGCAAGCCGTGCCATGACGCAACGTGGCGCGTCCGAGCGAAAGGCCTTGGCATGGCATGCCTACACCCCCCGATTGTTGCTGGAAGCAGCCAGAGCCTCGTTCTCAAAGTTCGATCCGCGGGTACAAGTCCGCAACCCGGTAATGTTCGTGGTCTGGCTCGGCGCCCTCATCACTGCGGCCTTGACGATTGACCCGGCGTTGTTTGGGCCTTCGAGCGCGAGCCGGACCTACAACGGCGTCGTGACGCTGATCCTCCTTGCGACCGTGTGGTTCGCGAATGCTGCAGAGGCGCTGGCGGAAGGCCGCGGCAAGGCCAAGGCGGAAGCCCTGCGCCGCACTCGAACCGAGCTCAAGGCGAGGCGCCTGCAGCCCTCCGGAGATAGCGAGTGGGTGCCTGCGACGGCCGTGCGCCGGGGCGACCTCGTCCGGGTGGAAAAAACCGAGATCATTCCCGCTGATGGCGAAGTTGTCGAGGGTGTCGCCTTTGTCGACGAATCCGCGATAACGGGCGAGTCCGCTCCGGTCCTCAAGGAGCCCGGCACCGACATGTTCTCCTCGGTGACTGCCGGCACCGTGCTGACCTCCGATTCGCTGCTCGTGCGCGCGACGGCCGACCCTGGCCAGAGTTTCCTCGACCGGATGGTTCACCTCGTCGAAGGAGCGAGGCGACAGAAGACACCTAACGAGATCGCTTTGACGGTGCTGCTTGCGATTTTGACTCTCATCTTCGTCATCGTGGTCGCAGCGATGGCGCCAGTGGCGAGCTATCTCGAAGCAAACATCAATGTCGCCGACCTGATCGCGCTGATCGTGGCGCTGATCCCGACCACGATCGGCGCGCTGCTTTCCGCGATCGGCATTGCCGCAATCGACCACACCATACGGTTCAATGTGATGGCGATGTCGGGGATGGCCGTGGAAGCTGCCGGCGACGTCCGAACACTGATCCTCGACAAGACCGGCACAATCACAATGGGAAACCGTCAGGCAACCGAATGCATTCCGCTGCGTGGCGTCCAGGCTGAGGAGCTGGTGCAGGCGGCCTATCTTGCTTCCTGCTTCGATACAACTCCAGAAGGCCGCACCATCGTTGCTTTTGCAGAGAGGCTTGGCGCCAAGCGGGAAGAAGCCGCCGAGCGAGGGCGACGCCTGGAGTTTTCTGCAGAAACGCGAATGAGTGGCCTCGATCTTCCCGGCGGTCGAATTATCCGGAAAGGCGCGGTCACGGCGGTAGTGCGGCACGTTGCCGAAGCCTTTGACTGTGAAGAGCCCGCGGATCTCAAGGCCATCGTCACACGCGTTGCGGCAAAGGGAGCGACACCACTGGCCGTCTCAGTCGGGCGCCAGATCCTCGGCGTGATTGCGCTGTCGGATGTCCCGAAGCCCGGCATCCGCGACCGTATCCGCGAATTGCGCAACATGGGAATCCGAACGATTATGGTGACGGGCGACAACCCCCTCACTGCTGCAGCGGTCGCGGCTGAGGCAGGCGTGGATAGTTTCGTCGCTGAGGCCAAGCCCGAGGACAAGCTGCGGCTGATCCGCGCCGAACAGGCGCAGGGGCGCCTGGTGGCAATGACCGGAGATGGCACCAACGACGCCCCGGCTTTGGCACAGGCAGATGTCGGGCTCGCAATGCACTCGGGCACCAATCCCGCCAAGGAGGCAGCGAACCTCATCGATCTTGATTCCGATCCGACCAAGCTCATCGATTTGGTGTGGATCGGCAAGCAAATGCTGGTCACTCGCGGGGCCTTGACGACCTTTTCCATTGCGAACGACGTCGCCAAATATTTTGCGATCATCCCAGCAATGTTCATTGTCGCCTTGCCCGGGCTCTCGAGCCTCAACGTTATGCGATTGTCGACGCCTCAAAGCGCGGTGCTCTCTGCTTTGATCTTCAATGCGATTATCATCCCGCTGCTCATTCCGCTGGCGTTACGGGGAGTGCGTTTCGCAGCTGTCACGGCCGAACAGATGTTCTACCGGAACCTTATGATCTATGGGCTTGGCGGTTTGATCGCGCCGTTTGTCGGCATCAAGCTGATTGATCTCTCCCTTTCGCTGGCGCTTTGAGGAGTGAAGGATATGTTGGGAGTACTGCTCCCCGCCCTACGGCTCTCGCTGGTGGCCTGCGTTCTCTGCGGGATTGCCTTTCCATTTGTCATGACCGGCGTCGGGCAGTGGCTGTTTCCGTTCCAGGCGAATGGCAGCCTGATCAGAGCGCCGGGCGGCACGATCGTGGGGTCATCTCTGATTGGCCAGCAATGGATCGGAGACGAATGGTTTCACGGCCGACCTTCCGCCACGACCTCGACGGATCCCAGAGATCCCTCGAAGACCGTCAGCGCGCCCTACAACTCGGCAAATTCCGGTGGATCGAATCTCGGACCAATCAGCAGGGCGCTGTTCGAGCGATTGTTGGCAGATCGTGCAGCCCATGAGCAATTGCGGCCCGAGCTCGCAGGCAAATCGTTGCCGGCCGACATGCTGACCGCATCGGGCTCTGGCCTGGACCCCGACATAAGCCCGGCCTACGCCGCAATGCAGGTCGCCCGCGTAGCGCATGCACGCAGAATATCGGCAGCGGAGATCAATACGCTCCTGGTCCAGCAAACAACCAGACGCAGCCTCGGCATCTTTGGTGAACCCCGCGTCAATGTGCTTTCTCTCAACATGACCCTGCAGCGCGCCTCGAAGTCGTTCAAAAACATCCCGTGAGATACGTTTCGACTCCAATTGGCCGGAGAGGCGTCATTGTTCGCCCGGAACCGCGCGGTAACCGAGACGCTGCGCGACAAACCACCCGTCGCCGAACTGGTTGCCGAACTCGGCCATCCATTGCCGCCCCTCGCGCCGCCACGGCATCCCCCAGCTTCATACCAGTATAGTCGGTCCGCGCCTTGTTGACGAAGCTATGTATTCCGTCTGGGTCGTAGGTCGATATCATCGCCGGAATGGTATCGATGGTAAGCTGAAGTTCGCGCTGAGCCTCTGCGAAGCTGACCTCGTTTGCGCGGGCAGCTGATTTGATTTCTCGCAGCGCCCGCTTGCTGCGCCGTTTGGATTCGCACAACCAGGCCACCAGCAGCGCTCCGGCGGCGAAGAAAACAAGCTGCGGCAGATCGCTGCGCTCAAATCCCAGCGTGTAACGCGGCTCAAGAAAAAAGTAGTCGAACGCCAAATCCGTCAATGCGGTCGCGAAGATGGCCGGAACAACACCCCGAATCCACGCGACCAGCATTACCACGCATGAGAACAGGGATACCGATGGCGCAATGCCCGACAGGCGGTGAAATCCCAGCGCACTAACCAAAGTCGCCGCGACCACCAGCACGGCCATCACGCAGTCGGCAGCCAGCTTCTGAACGGGTCTCCGCGACAGCGCGAGTGTCATATGTCAGGTTCCGCTACGCCCCCGGAGCGCACCGGCCCAAACAGCCGCGGATCCGGCAGCAGTGGAATGGCGGCGCGCCATGCGCGCCGCGCGTTCTCCTCGGTCGCCGAATTGTGCCCGCATCACAATGCGGCAACGTCAATGATTGCCGACGCGAACGCTTCTGGCGCCTCCTGCGGAAGATTGTGACCAATGCCGCCCTTGACCAGTTGATGCTGATACTTGCCAGAGAATTTTTTGGCGTAGGCACTGGCGGGCGGATGCGGGGCTCCGTTGGCATCGCCTTCGAGCGTGATTGTCGGAACGCCGATTACCGGCGCAACTGCGAGCACCTGCTCGAGCGCATCATATTTTGACTCGCCCTGCGCGAGCCCCAGCCGCCAGCGATAATTGTGGATCGTGATGTCGACATGATCCCGGTTATCCAGCGACGCAGCGCTGCGAGCGAATGCGGATGCAGCTCGGCCTGCGGCAGCAGCGGCGCCTTGTAGGCTTCCCGGTTGCCGATAAGATATCCGCTCACGGACACCAGAGCTTTACAGCGCTCCGGCCATAGTGCCGCGACAATACAAGCGCTTCGCGCGCCCCAGTCGAAGCCGCCGATGGTCGCCTGCCCGATCTTGAGGGCATCCATCAGGTCGATCACATCAACGCCGAGCACAGCCTGCTGACCGTTACGCACCGCACCGCTGGACCGGAAGCGCGTCGTCCCGTAGCCGCGCAGATGCGGAATGATGACGCGAAAGCCTTTCGCCGTCAGGATCGGCACGACGTCGATGAAGGAATGGATGTCGTACGGCCAGCCATGCAGCAGGATGACCACCGGACAGTTGCCGAACCGGCGTCGACATAGCCGACATTGAGGGCACCGGCATCGATCTGCTTGGGCGGCCCGAACACGCTGTTTTGCTTCTCTTCCTTATGCGTCTGCGCTTTGTCGGCTCCCGCGACCGCACGATCGGGCAACCCGAATTGCGCCATCACGAACATTGCAGCCGTCGCGCCAAGCAGAGAGCGGCGTTCGTTGCTGACATCATCGTTCATCGCATGCTCTCCCGATGTTGGCATTGCTCAGACGGTGAAACGCTGGCGCTCGACGTTGACGTTCATCCCTGCCCGAGATGCGGTTGACCGGCATGGCCCCGCACATGGACGACCGTCCGCGATGCCACGATGTCACCGTTCGTCATCGCAGCAAACCATCCGCGCAGACACCGGGCTACGACCAAGGTGTTAGTGGCCGACCGGAGTCGCTGATTGGCGGAAACAGCACGAACGGCGAAAAAGGAGCCAGCCGGGCGTTGCGATCTCGCATGAGGATCGCCGCGGCGAAGAGGAGTGCACCCATAACCGACACCTCGATTACGCCGACGCGGCGCCAGCTACTGACGACGGCCGTCATTGCGGGCGCAGCTAGCGTCCTGCCGTCGGCGTCGCGTGCTACGCCGCCGGCAGGCAGCAACATTCGCCCATTCCACATCAACGTTCCGCAAGCGCAGATCGACGATCTGCGCCGACGGCTGGCAGCGGTTCGCTGGCCGGACAAGGAAATCGTTTCCAACCAATCCCAGGGCGTGCAACTGGCGAAGCTCGAACCGCTCGTTCGCTATTGGGCGACCGACTACAACTGGCGCAAGGCCGAGGCGAAATTGAACGCCTTGCCGCAGTTCATTACCGAGATCGACGGTCTCGATATCCAGTTCGCCCATATCCGCTCGCGGCACGCGAACGCCATGCCGCTGATCATGGCTCACGGCTGGCCGGGGTCGATCTTCGAACTCCTGAAGAGGGTCGGCCCCCTCACCGACCCGACCGCTCACGGCGGGCCGGCAGAGGACGCCTTCCATCTCGTGTTACCGACCTATCCGGGCTACGGCTTTTCGGGCAAGCCAACGAACGGCGACTGGGCGCCTCCGCATGTCGCGCGCGCCTGGCACGAACTGATGCGGCGACTGGGATATACGCACTACGTGGCCCAGGGCGGGCTCTTCAGTCGAGGGATCCGGGCGGCGTTCAAGTCGCTTCGTTGACGAAGGCATGGCTGGGTTACTGCTTGGATCGAAATGCCTCGGGCATCAAGCTCGGGGTCTTTGCTATGGCCCGACCGGATCGATAGCGACTTCCGACGACACCTCTAATCGCCCAACGATGGATTAGCGTTGACCGTTTCTAACAGACCAGGCCGCCTTGCCCAGCAAGGCAACTTGGCAAGACGTCAACGCGCGCGCGATTGTAGGCAAACGAGGAGCGGGCCTATACGGCTGACACTGGGGAGCGAAGCGACCATTATTCTGAGTGGTGAGTAGCTTGGCGCGCTCGGAGAGATTCGAACTCCCGGCCCTCGGAATCGAAATCCGATGCTCTATCCAGCTGAGCTACGAGCGCACGCGCTGCTTATTGCTGAAAATGCGCCGTTTTTCAAGCTAGACGCCGACTTCTGCAGAAGAACGCATGGGGACCATGTGACTTCGTAAAGGCCCCTAAGGTCCGGGGGACCCGAAAAGGTCCCGAATTTCTGTACACGACTGGTTCCAGAGCATAAACTCAGGCACCTTGCCCCGCCCCGTGGCTGTTTTGCAGAATACGGCCCGCCCCGCGGGCACCTTGATCAAGGCTGGTTCACAATACGCACCTGGGGAACGAGGTTTGCGCTTAAGTGAGCAGATGTTCAGCGTGCCTCAATCAGACTGATCAGCGATGTTGCACCGTCTCCAATGTCATCTCCGAAAAGATGCCCATAAGTGACGGGATCATAGTAACGCATGATCTGCTTCACAAAAATGCGTGTCGGCAGCCCAAGGGCCTTTGCCCACGAGTCGTAACTATCGATCGGAACCTTGCCGCGCCCGGTCTCGATTTGAGAAATGTAGGTGTAGTAAAGTACGCCTACCATCTCAGCCATTTCGCGCTGTGAGATGCCGCGTTTCTCGCGGAGCTCTTTCAACCATACGCCCGCCTCGCGTCGGAGCTCCAGCACTTCAGGCGTCTGTCTAGCGTGGGTGTACATTCCAAGCTCCAGGGATTGCTACGTGCCATCCGGCACAGGCCCCGCTGCCGTAGCAGCGGGGAGCTTTTCCTGTGCCACCCGCCCAGGCCAATGAAGGCCGGAGCGGGCGATTGGTAAATCAGACAGTTAGAACGTTGTTGAACATGGTCGACGTGCTGAGATCGACCACCCCCGACAGCTTGATGATCACGTCGGTAAACGGGTTATATAAAGGGGAGATAGAGTTATCGACGTAGACATAGGTATCTTCGCCGTACTCGAACCAGCTCACCTTGGAGTTGGAGGAACCGTTGCCGTGGGCAGCGGCGGTGACGTACTGGAGAAAAGTCGAGTCAGCACCCAGCGTGATTTTCGTCTCGAAGAACTGAGCATTCCCGTTGTGAACGGCTCCGCTCTGCAGATTGATCTTGTCTGACTTCTCGGCATCCGTAATGGTGAGGAAATCCGTATATGCTCCACGAGCTTCAAGCTTGAAGATGTCAGCTCCCGCGCCGCCAGTGAACACATCAGCGCCGCCGGTGTAAATGAGCAGATCGTCGCCGTCGCCACCGTTGATGTGGTCATTAGCCGTTGAAGAGCCAGTCAGGATGTCATTTCCTGAACCGCCGGTGATGTAGACGCGTTCGTTAGGAGTTTTGTTGTGAGAAGTATAGACTACTGCAAGCTCGGCCGCCTTATCGGCCGGCCCCTGGATGCCGCTGGCGTCGAAAGTGGTGACCCTGGTATTGTGGTTAGAATTGTCGGCGAAGGTGATGCCAGCATTGCCGCTCACGTTGATCGTCGTGGCCGCATCCGCCTCAAGCTTTACTGTATGCTTGTTGTAGCCACCGCCAGCCGCACTGGTGTCGGTGTCCGTGCTGGTGATGTTGACGGTTTCGATATGGGGAAGAATGATCGTCCCAGCATTGATCCCCTCCGCTGCCTTGAGGTGCAGGCCGAAGACATCGTTGGGGTTTGTATTGGCGCCGATCACATTCACCGTCGTGGTTCTGGCAGCATTGGCCTCCAGAACGGTCAGGTCGACGTGAGGCCCGACATTGTTGAAGATCGTATTCGAGTTAAGATGACCTGTCTCGATACCCTTGAAGCCATAAGCCTCATGCAGTCCGCCAGCAACATTGCCCGAGACACGAAGGTTCTCGAAGTTGGTGATCGACACGAAGGTCGCAAACGTCGAGCCGTTCAGGTTCAGGACCAGCGTATCGGTGCCGTCGCCGCCATCGATGCTGCCGCCGGGGCCCGGCGCGGCATTGATCGTGACCATGTCATCGCCGGCGCCCATCTTGATCGCCTTGGTGGTCGCCCCGTTGATCGAGATCGTGTCGTCGCCGTCGCCGCCGGTGAACTGGACGCCGGTGCCCAGATGGGTGCCGAGGGTCACGCCCGCCGTGTTGGTGGAGGTGATCGTCTTGGCTGCGCCCAGATTCTGGCTGCTCAAAACAATCGCCGCGTCACCGGCGATGTTGACGTCTGTCGCACTGTTCGCAGTCAGAGTATGAATCGTCGACTTCGAACCGGATGAGTCAAGATTGAGGGTCTTGTAGTTGGTGCCGTGGACGGTGATCGCACCTGTGGTGGTGAGATCGCTGATGTTCAGCGCGAGAGCCGCCACGACCGGCGTGGCCAGCGAGCCGGCAGTGATTCCCAGCATCCAGCCGGTGCCGGACAAATTGACCGTGCTCAAAGCGCCTGAGTTGATCGACGAGCCATCGCCGAAACTGTTCAGGGTCACAGTGGAGATCGAGCCCGGCGCGGTCGCGGAGCCAGCGTTGGCGTCCTTGATAGTCACTCTGCCATTGACAACCCCGATCCTACCGTCCACGCCGTTCTCTTTGCCGACAGCCTCGTCCTGGGTAACGGTGACATCGGTCGTCGTGGCGCCACCCGTGACCGAAACGTTACCCTGCGAGACCGTGTGATTGATAGTGCCCTTCGTGGCTGCAGCCGCACCGGAGGTCTCGGTGACATTGATGGACTGGCCACCGCCATTGACGGTCACGCCGCCGCGCGGAGCACTTGCCACGTTCAAGAAGGCGGCGTTGTGAATGACGTCAACGTCGCCAGCGGCGTTGACCACTTCGACCGTTCCGAAGGTCGCGCCATGGGTCGTCACTGAAACATTTTGACCGCCCGTGACCTTTGCGGTGGAGCTGTCCAGCTTCGCCGAGGTGGCATTCACATCCGTCGTCGCCGCCGCCGTCGCATTGATGCCCGCGCCGGCATTGACGTTGAGATCCGTCGCACCGGTCCAGGCGGTGGTGTTGGTCGTCACCGAACTGCCGCTGGTCATGTTGATGATCTCGATGTTCTTCACCGAGAGATTGGGAATCGTCGTCGTATTGATGCTGTTCGTCTGCACGACGTTGAGCGTGTCGATGCCGTCGCCCCCATCGAGGCTGTCAGACGCCGTCAGCGTCGGAAGATGGCCGGGGGCTTCGGTGGCGTTGAAAACGTCATCCTTCGCCGTGCCCACAAAGGTGTCGACGCCGGTGGTCAACGTAAAGGTCTCACCAGGATTCGGGTTCTCGTGGATGAATGCATCCGTCAGGTCCTTCGACTCCTGAACGGTTTCAGGATTGTCGGTGACGTTCTTGACGGCATCCTTGCTCGGCCCCTTCAGGTTGTCATCGAGCACGACGTCGCCGGACGCATCGATGTGCGTACCGCCGATGCCTATGCCCGCAAGCTGTTCGGTGAAGTAGGTGCCCGCATCGATCTTGTTCACGATCGTCTCAGCGTCTGCGGGATTGCCTTCGGGGCCAAAAGCGCCGTTGATCACATCGAGAATGAACTGCCCAATGGCTTGCGGATCGTTACCGCGTGCAAGCAGCTCCTTGGTCCAGTAGGCCTTGCCTTCAGGATCGGCTTCACGATTGAACAGGTTCATATAAATCTGATCGATGAATGCACTCGGGTTCTCGATCGCAGGAAACTTCAGGTAGGGATACATCTCGATAGCTTCAGGCTGAACTGAGAACGAAGCTGCAGCCTCGGCCCAGGAATAATGTCCGCTATTGAGCTGAGTAACCCAGTAATTCACGCCGTCCGGCTCACCGGCGCGGCCGAAATAGCCGATGTAAAGTGCCTCGACCTGGCTGAAGGGGGTTTGGATCGCCATAAAGGGCTCCTGCGGTTCTGAAATAAACTTCGTTCGCAAACGTCGCCGGCAGAACTACCGGGAACAGGAGCTCAGTAAACTCAATACAGTTCATTCGATATTGGACTATCTGACAGCTTGTAATGAAATGCTACTTATGGTTGAATATCTTCAGTCTGAAACTTCCGATTGTATTCAAATTTTCGAGTAGGATTATTCTTACTCGCCTCCGGGGCGTTCCGAGCGGAAACCACGCCACGTCATCCAAATGATGCGCATCCGTGTTTTGAGTAGCGAACATTTCGCGAAGATACGCTTGGCGACAGGACCGCAAACAATGCTGCCTTGAATGCGTAGAGACACCACAGGCCCGACCTCAACGCCCAAGACCAACGCGCTGCGGCATCGATGGGCATAAAAATACCGCTCCTGCCATTTTCCGCATCAGCAGGCGATGCCGCAGCACAATTCTTGGTTGTAGATCGTCGGAGCAATCGAGCAGCCCAACAGAAATAAGCCGATGGCCGGCGCCTCCGCCGCCGTCGAGACAGCCCCGCTCAACCGGGATCCATGACGGATTGATCGCCCTCCTCCGCAATTTGCGGCACCGCTCGCCCGCGCGGTCTCTACGAACCTCTAGGTTCGATCAAGTCGCTGTTGCCGCGCCTCCTACTGCGTGCCCTTCCCGCCGGCATGTGCGGGAATGTGCAAGGGAGGTTACAGAATGCGGTTTTTTCTCGGGCTTTGCCCGTTGCTTGCCAGTTGCACGATCGGCAATGCCACCGAACCCTACGTCAACAAGCTGAAAGGCAAATACGCCCTTTGGGAAGATTTTGAAGGCGGCAAGGTTTGCAAGGTCACCCTCAAGTGCCGAACAGACCATCGGCGGCATCGTGTTCGAGGCGACGCCCGCTATGCCAAACGCACTGCAGATGGCTTGGAGAACCTAACTCTGGCGCGGAAATAACGCGGGATAGCTGACGCAGCGTGTCACCTTACTCGGAGATCCGTACATATGGCAACGCAACGATTTGTAGGTTGCAAAAAACAGGGCGGCCCCGCAAGGGCCGCCCTCGCCGCTCAAAACGTCGCGACGATCAAGCGCTGCGATAGAGCTTGGTCATGACGAACTCGCGGTGGCCGAGCGATTCAGCAGCCGTGAGGCGACCGTTTGCTGTGCGCACGATCATGTCAATCAGCGCATCACCCGCCTGCGGGATCGTCATATCACGACGCAGCACGCCGGACACGTCGACATCGATATGCTCGCCCATCGTCCGCACCGTGCGCGGATTACCCGAGATCTTGATAACCGGTACGATCGGATTGCCGATGACGTTGCCCTGCCCGGTCGGGAAGGTGTGCACGACATAGCCCGCCGCCGCCATCAGGGTCACGCATTCGGCCGCGGCCGACGAGGTGTCCATGAAGTAAAGCCCCGGCCCCTTCGCCGGCGCCTCCGCCGGAATCAGCGCATCGATGTACTTGCACTCGTGGCCGATCTTTTCGAGGTTGCCCAGCGCCTTCTCTTCGATCGTAGTCAGACCGCCGGCAATGTTGCCCTTCGTCGGCTGGCTGTCGGAGAGATCGTCGGTCTTGTGAGCCTCGATCACGTCGTCCTGATAGGCCTTCCACATCTTGTACCACTTCTCCGCAACTTCCGGCGTCGCTGCGCGCTCCTTGCAGAGATGCTCGGCGCCTGTGATCTCGGACGTCTCGCCGAACACGCCGTAGACACCGTGCGGAATGAGCTTGTCGTACATGTTGCCGACCGTCGGGCATGACGACAGGCCGGTCGTAGTATCGGACTCGCCGCATTTGGTGGAGATCCACAGCTCGCTGATCGAGCACTCTTCGCGCGGCAGTTCGGAAGCCCATTGCAGCAGGCGCTTGGCCTGATAGCTCGCCTTGGCGATGGTCGCGATGTCGCCATGCCCTTCGATGCCGAAGCCGACGACCGGCTTGCCGGTCTTGGCGATGCCATCCACGACACGGTTGGTCCACTGATCCTCGATGCCGATGACCACCACCGCGGCAACGTTCGGATTGGAGCCGATGCCGATCAGCGTGCGGAAATGCAGATCAAGATCCTCGCCGAATTGCAACCGGCCATAGGCGTGCGGCAGGGCCAGCGTGCCGTTGACGTTATTCGCCACCGCTTCGCAGGCGGCATTGGACAGGTCATCCAGCGGCAGGATGGCGACATGGTTGCGGACGCCGACGCGGCCGTTCTCGCGACGCCAGCCCATGAAGGTCGCATCCGCGTAGTTCTTGGAGGCCAGCTCGGTCGGCGTCGCCGCGCTCACGAACTGGTCGGGCGCGCCGCCGTTGAACGGATTGGCGTCAGTCTCTGCGTTGATCATCATCTTCTCCGACATGGCTCTCTCACCAGCGCTTCGTTTTGGTGTTGTGAACGTGCACGTGCTCACCCTTCGCCACGTCTTTGATGATCTTGCCGATGTCCTGACCGTACTTGATTGCGGTATCCCCGGCCTTCAGGTCCGTCAGCGCCACTTTGTGGCCGATCGGAATGTCGTGCTTCACGTGCACTTCAAAGGTGCTGTCGTTTTCGGTGATCACGCCAAATGCCTTAGTGTTGGCTTTCAGCCCTTCGATCACCGCGACCGCCACGTTGTCCTTCGGACTATGCGCCAGCACATGCGGGTTGCCAGCATCCGTATTGCTCCGGCCGTTGTCGCTCATTTCCTTCGCGTCCTCCTGATGTCCTGTTCGGCCCCGTTCAATATCTTATGTCTTATATAAGACATACGACAAATATCTCGTCAATGCGTTTCACGGCGCGAGGGCACTGTCAGCGGTGTTTTCCGCAAGAGCAGTAATTTCGGCCAGCAGAGCGTAATCAACCGCAATCCCTTCGCGCTCCGCTTTCCTGCGCAGCGCGAGGCGCCGCATGCCAGGCAGCCGCGCGCCCTCCTGCGCCTCGATCGACGCGGCAAGCGCGCCAAAGCGCGCGATCGCATCGGCAGCGAAGGCCCCAGCATCCAAAGCAAGGATCAATTGTCCGGTGCCCGGCGCGTCGCCCGTGGCATCGAGGAAAGACGACGCTTCCGCCGCAAACCTCGCACCGGTGAGCCCCGCTGCCAGCAACTCCACCATCAAGGCCAGCGCGATGCCTTTCGCATCGCCAAGCGGCGCCATGGTGCCCCAAAGCGCAGCATCAGGGTCGGTGGTCGGCTTCCCCTCCGCATCCATCGCCCAGCCTTCGGGAATCGACTCGCCACGTTGTTTGGCCGCCAGAATGTTGCCGCGCGCGACCCGGGACAGCGAAAGATCGACGACGATCGGCTCCTGCCCCGGCAGCGGACAAGCGAACGCAATCGGATTGGTGCCGAACACCGCTCGCGAACCGCCCCAAGGCGCCATCGCCGCGGGCGTGTTGGCGAACAAGATCGCCACCAGCCCCTGCTGCGTCAGCGCCTCGACCGGGCGGCCCGCCGCCCCGCAATGGTGAGAGCGGCGAATGGCAGCGGCGGCCACTCCTTGCGCGCGCGCCACATCCGGAAGCGCCGCAACGGCGGCCTCGAGCGCGGGATAAGCAAAGCCATGCGCGGCATCGACCGCAACGAGGGCCGGGCGCGGCCTCGTCACTGCGGGCAATGCATCGCCGACGACCTTGCCCGCCCGGACCTGCGCCGCATAGCTCGGCACCCGCGACAGACCATGCCCCTTCAGGCCATCGGCTTCGGCACCAACCAAGGCACGGGCAACCGCCGCGGCATTGTTTTCCGCGGTCCCGCAGGCGATCAGCGCGGCCTTCACTTTGGCCAGAGCTTCCGCAATCGTGACTGTCGGCATGGTTCAGGCCTCCTCAAGATGGCGGGCGATGGCCTCAACGATCATCTGCGACACACGGATATTCGACTCAGCGGTAACGCCGGCGATGTGCGGGGTCAGAATGACGTTCGGCAGATTGCTGAACTGGCTGCCCTGCCCCGCGCCGAGCGGCTCCTTGTCGAACACGTCGAGCGCCGCGCCGCCAAGCGCGCCCGCCCGCAATGCCCCGGTGAGCGCGGCCTCGTCCACCACGCCGCCGCGCGCGGCATTGATCAGGATCGCATCGCGCTTCATCAGCGTGAGCTCGTCCCGGCCGATCAACCCGCGTGTCGCATCCGTCAGCGGGACGTGAAGCGAAACGATATCGGCGGAGGCAAGCACATCTTCCAGAGGAAGCGATGCAACTTCGCCATAGGGCGGCCGCCATGCCGGATCATCGGCCGACAGCAACGGATCATATGCGGCGATGCTCATGCCTAGCGCAGCAGCGCGCTTCGCCGTCTCGCGCGCGATCGAGCCGAAGCCGATGAGGCCCAGACGCTTGCCGAAAATCTCTCGGCCTGATGAGAGCGCGTCGCGCGGCCACTTCCCCGCCGCGACGTCGGAGGTCGCGGCATAGGATCCGCGCAACAGCAACATCGCAGCGGCCAAAACGTACTCGGCGACCGAAACGTCGTTCGCGCCCGTTGCCGGATAAACGGCGATGCCGCGCGCCTTGCAGGCGGCGACATCGATATTGTCCAGCCCCACACCGAGGCGGCCAACCGCGCGCAAACGCTTTCCCGCACCCAGAACGCCCTCGCGCACCTGCGTGCGATTGCGAACGATCAGCGCATCCGCATCCGCAACGACAGCGCACAACCTATCGGGATCGCAGAACAGCTTCTCATCATAAATTACCTCATGGCCTGCCAGCCCCGCCCGCAGCGCATCGACATCCATGAATTCCGAGACCACAATCTTTGCCATTTTACTCCGCACCTCGATGGAACTCTTCGCCTCTGCTCACACCAGCAGCGTCAGCCCCGACAGAAACAGCATCACCGACAGCATCTGGCGAAAGCGCACGTCATCGAGCCGGCCATAGGTGCTCAGCCCCAGCCATGAGCCGATCGCCAGGGCGGGCAGCGCCAGCGCAAACAGCTTCAGTTCCTGAGTGCCGACCGCGACCGTACCGACGAGCACCAACGTCGTCACATGGGCGAACAGGATGTAGGGCTGATAGACGCCGCGGGCGGTCTCCTTCGACCAGCCGCATAGCTGGGTCCAGATCGTCGGGACCACGCCGGAATAACCGCCGAGCCCGCCAAGCACGCCTCCGACAAGGCCGACGGCAGTGTTCGCGGCCGCGCTTCCCTGCACCAGCGGCGTCACGCGGCGCACCGTCAGCGCATAGACGCCATAGGCCATCAGCCCCACGCCAAGCGCCATTTTCAAAAGGCTCGTATTGGCGTGGGCGAGCAACATCACGCCCAGCGGAATGCCGATCATCCCGCCCACCACAAAGGGAGCGAGCCTTTTCGACTGGATCGATTTGCGGATCGGCCAGACCAGCGCGACATGAAGCAGGCTGCCGCAGGCGACGACGAGCGCCGTCACTTGCGCGGGCTCAAAGGCGTGCAGCCAGACCGCTGAAGACGCTAGCGCGAAGGCAAAGCCCGCGCCGCCTGCCGCAAAGGCGCCGACAAACGCGCCGGCCCAGACGAACAGGATGGTGGTGAGAGGAATCCCGAAGACGAGTGTCATGCCACTGGTTTCGCCGGACTGGAGACGTGGAGACTTGACCGCGTCAACAAGCACGCGGCGCTCCGCTTTACGAAAAGGGAAGTTCGCGACGCATGCGGAAACGACCGCACCGGCCGCATTGCCGGGAAGTGACCGCGCGGGCAACGCCGCGCGGTCCTTTAGACTCAGCTACCCGACTCTTTGGCTACGTTGTCGAAGAACAGGTCGCGCCAGTCATCCGTCTTCACCGACACCAGCCCTGCGCGATGCATGTAGTTGAGATAGGAAATCATCTTCTTGGGCGTAGTCGTCCATTCGTTCTGCGGATCGCGAATGAGGGCCTCGGCCTCGGCCGTAGACATCTTTGCGTTCTCCGCCTTGACCCACAGCGCCGCCATGGCCGCGGGCTGTTTGACGATCATCTCGTTGGCTTCCTTCAGCGCATCAAAGAACGCCGCAGTGACCTTCGGATTATCCGTCACGAACTTGGTGCTGGCCCAGACGACGTTGAAGGTGTGCGGGCCGCCGAGCACATCATAGCTGTCCAGCACCTTGCGAGCCCGCGGATCCTTCAGCTCCTGCTCCTGAAACGGCGAGGAGCCGAAATGGGCCGTGACCTCCGACTTGCCGCTGAGCAGTGCAGTCTGCGCGTCGGGGTGGCCCATCGAGACCGTCAGATGGTCGAGCGTGCTGCCCTTGCCCTCGCCAAAAACCTTTTCGCTCGCCATCTGCAGCGTGATCGCCTGGATCGACGACTTCACCGCGGGCAGCGCGATCTTGTCCTTCGACGTAAAATCCTTCAGCGTCTTCACATCCGGATTGACACTGACCAGATAGAGCGGCATGGCGTTGAGCGCCGCCACCGACTTGACCTTGAGATTGGTGCGCGTCTTGGCCCAGATCGTCAATGCAGGACCGACGCCTCCGGCGGCGAAGTCGAGATTGCCCGAGAGCAGCGCCTCATTCATGCCCGAGCCGCCGGTGAAGCGCAGCCATTCAGTCTTGACGTCAAGCCCATGCTTCTTGGCGTGTTTTTCGAGGAGCTTTTCCTCCTGCATCACGGTCAGCGGCAGATAGGAAATGCCGAACTGCTTGGCGAGGCGAACGGTTGTGACCTCGGCGAATGCAGCGGTCGCGAGCGCGACCGACAGTACGACCCCAAGACCAAATGCTCGAGCGAGTGTACGCGTCATCTGTTTTCCTCCGTTTGGGAACGTCGTTGTTTTTCAGTTTTGTTGATTTCAGACTTGCGGACGTTTGCCATCTCTTGTTTTTGTTCTTCTCGAAGGCCGCGGCTGCATGCTCTCCCCGGGCGCATCGCAAAGGCATCCCGCGACAAGCCAGCTTCAAAACCAGAATGGAAAACACGCAGCCGGCATTGCCACGGCAAGACGGATGCCGCAGCAGCCGTCGCAGCATCCGGCGAGAGAACACTCGCTCGCCGGGTCTTGATCAGGCATGCATGCCCCAGCGATGAATGGTGCGCCGCTCGATGGTCTGGAAGATCAGGTTCTCGACCACAAGGCCGATCAGGATAACCGTGAGAAGACCAGCGAACACGTTCGGGATGTTCAGCATGTTCTTATTCTCAAAAATGAACCATCCCAGACCGCCGGACCCGGAGCTGACTCCAAACACCAGTTCGGCGGCAATCAGCGTGCGCCACGCAAATGCCCAGCCGATCTTGAGGCCCGTCAAAATGCTCGGAAACGCCGCAGGCACCAAAATATTCCAGATGAAGCGCGGGCCTTTGAGCCCATAGTTGCGGCCAACCATCTTGAGCGTTCGACTGACCGACAAAAAGCCCGAATGGGTGTTGAGCGCGATCGCCCAGGTCACCGAATGCACGAGAACGAACACCAGGCTGCCATTGCCGAGGCCGAACCAGATTAGCGCCAGCGGCAGCAGCGCAATCGCCGGCAGCGGATTGAACATCGAGGTCATCGTCTCGAGAAAATCGGTGCCGATCCGCGAGGCGATTGCCAGAGCCGTCAGTACCGCCGCCAGAACGACGCCAAGTGCATAGCCCGCCAGCAGCACCTTGATCGACCCCCAGGCGCGCGCCGGCAGCACGCCGCTGACCAGCCCCTCAAAGAAGGCGGAGATGGTCTGGCTGAAGGTCGGAAACAGGAGGTCGTTGTCGAGATAGCGGCCATAGATCTCCCAGATGATCGCAAGCGAAATCAGGATCAGTCCCTTGCGGACAAAACCCTCGTTGTAGACCTTCTCAATGATCGAGAGCGGCTTCTCGATCACTGACAGATCGCTGGTCGGCGAATCCGGCTTGATGATCTCGGGACGGCTGGGGACAGCGTGCATGCCAATCGCGGCGTTCATCGGCTCAGGCATGCGCCCTCTCCTTCATCTCGTCTGCAAAAAGCATCTTTTGGATCCGCGCCTCGAGATCGGCCGCCGCGTGCGGGTCCGTCGTGCTGTCGAGCTCGGCCTTGACCCGCCCCGGATGGGGCGACAGCAGAAGAATACGATTGCCGATCTTGATCGCCTCGGCGATCGAGTGCGTGACGAACAGGACGGTGAACTTCGTCTCCTCCCACAGCATCAGCAGTTCGTCCTGCATCTTGCGCCGGGTGAGCGCGTCGAGCGCAGCGAACGGCTCGTCCATCAGAAGTATGTCCGGCTCCATCGCCATGCCGCGAGCAATCGCCACGCGCTGCTTCATGCCGCCGGACAGCATGTGAGGGAATGTATCGGCGAACTTTGCGAGATTGACCTTCTCGATGTAGTGCATCGCGCGGTCATCTGCCTCTCGCCCGGACAGGCGACGCGAGGCTTCAAGCGCAAACGCGACATTCTGCCTGACCGTCTTCCAGGGAAGGAGCTGATCAAACTCCTGAAACACCATCATCCGGTCGGGCCCGGGCTCGCGGATGAGCTGCCCTTTCAGTCGCATCTCGCCTTCGGTTGGCGTGATGTAGCCACCCACGGCTTTTTGCAGGGTAGACTTGCCGCAGCCCGATGGCCCCAGCAGGATGAACCGGTCGCCTTTGAAGACGTTGAAATCGACCCGGTATGTCGCCGTAATGAGGTGATGAGGCGTCTTGTATTGTAGCGTAACGCCCTTGACCTCGAGCAGCGGCACCTGTCCGTCCATATAGCCTCCCTCTACGCTGAACATTTTCTGTTCTTTTCGATCGTCACATGCTGCGCATGTGCAATCTGCGATCTTGCGTCTTATGGGCTGCTGGCGGGAGGTTGACGTTCTTATCGGGCAGCGTGCGCAATCAAGCTTCCGCGGAGTCCGTTTTCGTTACCACCAGCAAGCCGATCCGGAACGATGCAAAGACAGCGAAAGCCGCTGCATCTGCCGGACGAAGGAAAGCCTAACCAACTTCACAAAGGCTGTAAAGCATCTCATATCATTTATAAGACATATGACGCAGGCTCGGTCGCGCGCTCGCGAGCGCAAGTCATGCGGCATGTGGCTGTCGTCAAAGCGGATATCAAAGCGCGCGTGGCGGCAAAGAAGAATGGATGCGAACCATTTTCCGCTGTGCAACGAGCGTGCGATCAGCGGCCTTGCTTCGATATCAATCAAACGATGCAAAAGTCTCGGCAGCGACAGCATCGAACAGCAAGTAATCACTACCCCGAATGCAAGGCCAGCAACGCATCCGCTCGGCAAATCCGCTGCTTACGTGCTTCGAGATACAGCTCAGCGCAGCTCGGAGAGATAGTGAACTTTGTCTGTCACGCAGACACTCAATCGCCATTCCACCGGAACGCGCTCCAGTGACAATGCGAGGCGATCAATCTGCAACGCGGGCGTTCCGCGGGCCACGCCCAGCTCCTTCGCCTCGCCGGGAGAAAGGATCACCGCTTTCAGCCGCTCGGTCGTGCTCGCCACCGTCACCGAAAAATGAAGGGCGTAGAGGCCGTAAAGATTGTTCGGCAGATCCATCGCCGCGAGGCCCGGAAACAGCGCCTCGGGCAGCGCAATGCTCTCCACGATCGCAGGCGCATCGGCGATCGATCGCAGCCGCCGGATGCGAATGACGCGTGCATCCTTTGCCAGCTTCAGCCGATCGCGCTCAGTGGCGCTGGCCTTGCCTTGCGAAAGGCCCAGCACGCGGCTTTGCGGAAAACTGCGCGCCCCATCGTCGCCGACCAGTTTAAAGAACTGGAACATCACGCGCTCTTCGTCGTGCCGCGCGACGAAAGTGCCTCGCCCCTGCCGGCGCACCACGAGGTTTTCGGCTGCGAGCGCATCGAGAGCCTTCCGCACCGTGCCGTGACTTACGCCGAGTTCGGCGGCGAGCTGGATTTCGCTGGGCAGCGGCTGGCCCGGCAGCCAGACGCCGTCCACCAGCCTGCGCACAAGGGCATCACGGACCTGGCGGTATAGCGGACGAAAGCCTAGCTCCCCGCTGTTCGATCGGTCCGCAACATCATTGAATTCGCTCATGCGCTTTTTTCCGAAATTCGCGCGGCCGCATTCCGGCCAGACATGCAAGGATTACACCTCAACGCACATCATACATCTTATACATGTCTATCGCGAATTGAAGGCCTCTGCTCGCTTGATCCGCTGCAACATGCGCGGCTTCACAAACGAGGGAATCAATCGAGCAGCGAGCGGTAGCGCAGCGTCGCCGTCCAGCTCTTGCGGTGCTCCACCCTGTCACCGGTGAGCGAGAACGCGACCCGCCGCACCATCAGGAGAGGCGTGCCGACCTCGCAACCGAGAGCGGTTGCGATCGCGCGCGTTGCGGCATCGGCGCGGATGTCATCCTCCGCCCTCACCACGGTTTCGCCGCTGTGCTTCTGGTAGAGCACGTAGATCTCTTCCAGCATGTCCTGGCCGGCTTCGAAGTGCAGCTTTGAGAAGCGCTCGGCCGGCAACGCAATGCGCTCGTAGATCAGCGGCACGCCGTCCTCGCTGCGCGTCCGCAGCAGCACAAGCACCTCGGCATTCTTGGGCAGGTCGAGATGTTCGAGATCTTCCCTCGTCGCCGGCTGCACCGATTGCTGGATAAGATGGGCCACCGGCCGAAAACTCCGCCCGTCCGGGTGAACGAAGCGCAAGAACCGAAACCGCGACCGATCGCTGCTATGGGGGACGACCTGGGTGCCACGCCCATGCTGGCGTTCCAGCAGGCCCTGCGCCGCCAGTTCCTCCGTCGCCCGGCGAATGGTGCCGATCGACACCCCGAAAGTGACCGCGAGCTGCGCCTCGCTAGGCAGATAGTCGCCCGGCTTCCACACTCCGTCGACGATCTCGCGCACCAGTCGGTCCCGCGCCTGCAAATACAACGGCCGGCTGGCCAGCGGCGGGGCCGGCTCAGGGACGCTGTGGGTGCGGCGGCTCGACTTGGTGACCATCAGCTACTGATCCTCGACTGAGACAATTGCTCACTCCGCTGCATAGCAGACATTCCCCCATCCTGCGAAGTCATCTCCCCGTGGTCAGTTCATGACTGCCTTTCAGGCGCGATTCAAGCTGGCAATGGCATTTGCGACCGAGTGCACGATACGCCGGCGGCGTCCCGGATAGCTCCAGACGCCACCGCCGTCATTCTGTCAGCTTCCCGGCTTGTCATGCACGTTCTGGAAGAACAGGTCCTTCCAGTCATTCGTTCCCTTGCTGATTGTTTTCGTTCGCGCCATGAACTCCACATATTTCAGGATCGCCTGCGGCGTCGTGGTGAATGTCACTTGCGGATCGTTCAAAATCTGCTCGATCAGAGCCTGATCGCTCGAATCCTTGGCCAGCCGGATATAGGTCGCCGCCGCCGCCTTCTTGTCGGCATTGATGATGCCAATGGCCTCCTCCAGCGCCGCGCAGAACGCCTCATAGATCTTCGGGTTCTCCTTGACGAAACGCGACGTCGCCCACACCACGTTGAAGGTCGAGGGCTGGCCGAGAATATCAAAGGTATTGAGGATGGTGCGGATGCCGGGCTGGCGCAGCTCAAGCTCCTGAATCGGCGCCGCGGTGAAATGCGCGGTCACTTCCTGCTTCGCCAGCAGCGCTGCCATGCCGTCGGGGTGCGACAGCGTCACCGTATACTTGTCGAGGTCATTGCCGTGGCCTGGCCCCAACTCCTTCTCAGCGGCCATCTGCAGGAACATCGCCTGCACAGACACCTTCACTGCGGGCAGCGCGATCTTGTCCTGCGCGGTAAAGTCTTTCAGCGATTTGATTTTCGGATTGTTGGTGTTCATCAGGAGCGGCATCGAATTCATTGCGCCGACGCCTTTTACCGCAAGGCTGGAGGACGCAGTTTTCGACCACAGGAGAACCAGTGGCGGCACGCCGCCTGCAGCGAAGTGTATGACGTTGGACAGAAGAGCGTCGTTCATCGCCGCGCCGCCGGCAAGCGTCGTATAGTTCACCTTGAGGTTGGCAATGCCACGCGCCGCCGCCTGTTTTTGCAGCAGGCCGCGATCTTCCATGATCATCAGCGGAATATGGCCGAGGCTCGGCTGCCGCGCGATGCCCACTTCGCTGAGTTCGGCGCGCGCAACGCCGATTGCCGACATCATCGCCGCAAGGCCGATCAAAACAATCCGTCGTTTCAAAGCACCCTCCCAGATTATTTATGTGATTGAAATTGACTAGCTTGGCTTCACCCGCTTGATATTCGGGGCCGGAAGGCCCTCGATCATCACATTGATGCACGCGGGTTTCCCGCTTGCATGCGCTGCATCGAGCGCCGCTGCGAGCTCTTCCGGCGTCGTCGCCAGCGCCCCGAAACCGCCAAGCGCAACGGCCACCTGATCATATCGCGATGGCAGCAGTTCGCAGTGGCGGGCGCGCTCCTTGCCGTAGTTGCGAAGCTGAATCTGATATTCGGCATTCCAGCGCGCATCGTTGCCGACCACCACGATGATCGGAAGGTTGTAGCGCACGGCCGTATCAAACTCCGCCATGTGAAAGCCGAAGGTACCGTCGCCAAGAACAGCAACAACCGGCCGATCAGGCGTCAGCGTTTTCGCGGCGATCGCAAATGGAATCGATGCGCCGATGGTGCCCGACACGCCATTGACGAGCCGCCGCTCGCTGCGCACTGCGGCCTGCGGCCACTGGCCGATTTCGCCGCCGTCGCACACCAGCGTGCCGCCGGGGTGGCGTTGGAGAAAAGCGTCCACCGCGCGGCAAAGCTCGACCGGATGCAGGCGGCCGTCCTTGCCGCGGGCAGCATCCCATTCCGGCGGCCTGTAGGACAGTGCTTCGCGGACGTGGCCAAGCCACTGCGATGGCATTTTGTCGGCCTGCTCGCCAAACTTTTCGGCAAGGGCCTCGAGCATCGGCTTTGCCTCAGCGATCCCGGAAAAAATCAAGCGCTCACCCTTCGCGCGCGACACTCGCGCGACCAGAGCGGGATCGGGATCGATGACGATGAAACGCGCAGCATCCGACACGGCCGGCGCATTGCCGAATTTGAGCGTGAAATCGAGCGGCTTGCCGATCAGAACCAGAAGATCGGCCTCGCTCAAAATCTCGCCAAAGCTGCCGAGGCTCGGATCGTTTACCCCGCGCGGGCTTTCCATGCCGATGGCCGGGATGCGAGACGCCTGCTCCAGCGCCGCGCGCATTGCCCGGCCCTCGGCGTCGCATGCCGCGGGGCCGCACAAGATCAGGGGGCGCTGCGCATTTCGCAACTGCTCGATCAGCCCTTCGATCACCCCCGCATCAGGCACGCTGCGGTCCGGCTGCGCGGCATCACCTGAGAATGCGATACTGCCTTCATCAACCGCCTGCTCCAGCAGATCCACCGGGAGGCTGAGATGAACAGGCCCTGGCCGTCCTTCTCCCGCAATCTTCATCGCCTTCACGATGTCGTCCTGCAGCGTCGCGAGCGACGAAGCCGTCCACGATGCCTTCGTCATCGGCCTTGCGATGTCCGCCTGCGCCATTTCCTGAAAGGCACCTAGGCCAAGTTCGTTCAAGCCGGCGTGGCCTGACAGCAGCACCATCGGCGACTCCGCCGCAAGCGCAGTGAACAGCGCCGCCGCGCCGTTGGAGTGCCCCTGCCCGCCCGTCACCAACGCGATGCCGACCTCACCCGTCAGCCGCCCCCATGCATCAGCCATGTGAACGCAAGCCGCCTCCTGCCGGACGTGCACGATGTCGATATCAGTTGCGAGCAGCGCATCGAATACAGGCATGATGTGATTGCCGGAGAGCGTGAAAATGCGCTTCACTCCCATCCGCTCGAGAGTTCTGGCCACAATATCGGCGCCGCGCATCGCTTTCATATCGTTTCAATCTCCGTATTGCTCAGAGTGACCGCGCGCCGAGAGAGCTATCACGCGCAATGGCCTGGCCGATCGCTTCGTTGTCAGGCAGCTTCGTCGATCAGCGTCTGCCCCGGCCGCACATGGGTGAAGGCAACGGGCTCAGTGGTTATCGCCAATGCATCGCCACGCTGACGCACGACGGTGTAGCGCGACGTTTCGAGATCGGACGTCTCCGGAAAATCCTCGCGGAAATGCGCGCCGCGACTATCCGTGCGAGCAATCGCCGCCGCGCAGATCACCTGACTGACGGCGATGAGGTTTTCCAGATTCAGGCGGTCCATCCATGTGAGGTTGTAGCGCCGGTCGCCATCAGGCGCGCCGGTCGCTGCGACCGCTTGCGCAAGATCGGCGAGCGCATCCGTCGCGCGGCCAAGCCCCTCGGCGGTGCGCAGGATCCCGACATCATCCCACATGATATCGTAAAGCGCCTCGCGGATGGCGGACAAATCGCCTGAAGGGCGGCCAAGCGGCCCATAGGCGCGCTCGATGCCGCGCGAAATCGCATCCGTATCGGGATCGGCGAGCGTGCCGCCGCGCGCCACCGCCTGGGCCATCGCTGTCCCCGCGACGCCGCCGAAGACGGTGGAGTTCGCAACGCCATTGCCGCCGAGGCGGTTGGCGCCGTGGACGCCGCCGGTGTCCTCGCCGGCCGCGTAGAGACGCGGCAACTCTGTGCCGCAGTCGCCGCGGAACACGACGCCGCCCATCATGTAGTGGGCCGTGGGGACCACCTCGACGCGGCCACCGGCAAGATCGAAGCCGCAATCGGCGCAGCGCTCGACCATGCCCTTGAACTTCTTCGTGACCTCGGCGGGGCCCAGATGCGACATCTGAATATAGACGCCGCCATTCTTCGTCGCAAAACCATCGCGGATGCGGCGAATGATCGACCGGCTCACCACATCGCGCGTCGCGCGCTCGCCGCGCTCATCGTAAAGATGCATGAAGCGCTCGCCGGTTGAATCCAGCAACCAGCCGCCCGCGCCGCGCAAGCCTTCCTCGAGCACAGTGCCGTTCATACGCGTGCCCGCGCCGGCGAGCAGCCCGGTCGGATGGAATTGCACCATCTCCATGTCGCGCAGCGGCAGGCCGGCCCGCAAAGCCATCGCAAGGCCGTCGCAGGTCTTGTCGCCGGATGGCGTATGATACTTGTACATGGTCGGGCCGCCGCCGGTCGCGAGCAGCGTCGCCTTGGCGCGCACGAGCAGCGGTTCGCCGCTGCGCATGTCCAGCATCAGGACGCCGGCGAGGCCCGAGCCGTCGGCGGCTGGGATCAGCTCAAGCGCACGATGATCCTCAAGGCGTTTCACATCGCGCCGCCAGACCTGCTCGGACAAGCGGTTGATGATCTCGATGCCGGTGAGGTCGCCCTTGTGCACGGTGCGATCGAAGGTCTGCCCGGCAAAGGCCTTCTGGTGAACGCTGCCGTCAGGATTGCGATCGAAGAAACAGCCGAGCTCGTTTTCAAGCTGGCGGATGCGCACTTGCGCTTCGGTGACGAGCGTCCAGGCCAGTTCCTGATTGTTAAGCCACTTGCCGCCCTCGATCGTATCCATGAAATGCCGCTCGACCGAGTCCCCCGGCGCGAGCGCTACATTGTAGCCGCCCTGCACCATGCGGGTGCAGCCGCATTTGCCGAGCAGCCCCTTCACCGCAATCGTCACATCGAGATCGGGGTTGGTCTTTTTCGCATGCAGCGCCGCGAACAGCCCTGCGCCACCGGAGCCGAGTATCAGAATATCAGTATCGACGCGCTTCAAGGCGGGTGTCATTTGGCGGCCCCAATGCTCGCGATGATGGCATCGCGACGGCTCGCGACATCCTGTTGCACGTCGCGAAACAGCGAGCCGCCATGCGAGTCCATGCCGACCAGCAGCGGCCCGAAATCGCGGATACGGAATTTCCACAAACTTTCGGGATGTAGATCGTCAAGGTCTATGTCCTCGATCTCCTCGATCCATGTGGTCTGCAGCGCCGCAGCGCCGCCCACAACCGCGAGATACGCACCGCCAAGCTCGGCGAACGCATCAAGAGTGTCCTGCCCCATCCCGCCCTTGCCGATGATGATGCGAACGCCCTGCTGCTCCATCAGCGGCCTTGTGAACCGCTCCATCCGCATCGAGGTGGTGGTGCCGATGCAGAACGGCTTGTAGCCGACCGGCGCATCCGCCCCGGCGGGGACGCGATGAACGTTCGGCGCGGTGTGGATCACCGCATGGCCGCGCAAATCGAGGCGCGTCTTGCGACCGCGATCGAACATGTGGATCTGCGTCGCGTCGCGAATACCAAACAGCGTCCGCTGCAACGTCACCGTGTCCCCGACCTTGAGTGACCGCACCCTGTCGGCATCGATCGGCATATCAAGAACGTGGTGCGCCATGCCCTGTCTCCACCCTGCCCGCCGCAATCAATTGTACGAAATGCCGTTCGGCGTCAGCGTCGCCACCGCGCGCCGCGCCGAATGGCATTGGATGTTCACCGCCACCGGGTTCTGCGTGATGTGCGTCGCGGCGACTTCGACATGCACTGCAAAGCTGGTAGAGCGGCCGCCAAGCCCTTGCGGGCCGATGCCAAGCTCGTTCACCGCGTCGGAGAGCTGGGCCTCAATCAGTGCCCCTTCCTCGTCGGAACACACCGAGCGCAGCGGCCGCGTCGCCGCCACCTTCGCCAGATGCATGCAGAGATCAGAAGTGCCGCCAATGCCGACGCCGACGATGGTCGGCGGGCAGACACGGCCGCCGAGCTCGATGACGCGATCGATCACGAAGCGCTTGACCGCATTGATGCCGTCCGACGGCAGCAGCATTTTCAGAAACGAGCCGTTCTCCGAACCTGAGCCCTTCGGGATCATCTCCACGGCAACGGTTTCTTCCCGATCGTCGAAGTCGACATTGATGATCGGAACACGAATCCCGCACGAGGTCTGGTTGTTCTTGCGCGTGATCGGATGGACGACCGAGGAGCGCAGCGAATGCTCCTTGGTGGCGCGCTCGCAGCCGCGCCGGATCGCGGCCTTGACGTCAGCGCCATCGAAGCTGACATTGCGGCCGATGGTGACGTTGTAGATCGGAATGCCCGTATCCTGACAAAGGATGTTTCGGGTGCGCTCCGCGACCGCGATGTTCTCGATCATCGTTCCCAGAATGGCGCGGCCGGTGTCACTGGTCTCCTTCTGCATCAGCGTCTGGAAGCCGGCCTTCACATCGGGCGGCAAAAGTTTCAGGGCGCGGACATAGAGGTCCTTGCTGACTTCCTCGACGGCATCGATATCGAGCTTCATCATCGTCTCCCAGATCCAGGTTCGCGTCGGTCAACTCGACCAGCGAACAATCATGCCCCGCTCAGCAGGAACAGCAGGCCAACGGCGAGAGTGACAGCCAGGCTGCTCGACACGAGCACCGCGGTACGGCCGCGGAATGACAGGAATTCGATTGCGAGCACACGCAAGCCGAGCAGCATGTGCAGTGCGAGCGAGCAGACGAGCCCCCACTCAGCGAAACGCACCATCGCGTTGTTGGTCAGGTCGAGAAAGCTTTGCAGCTGATGCGCGCCGCCCAGCGCTGTGCCGAGGGCAATGAAGTGCATCGGCAGGAAAAACGCGAGCGCCACGCCGGAAAGCCGGTGAAGAACGGCGGCGGACAGGCCCGGCTTGCGGATGAATTGGCTGATCATTTCATGAACACCGCCGCTGCGGCGCGAAGGCCGAGAACTGCGAGAGTGAGCGCGCAGGCAATCATCACGATATCCAGCGAGCGGCCGCGCCAGCCGGTCCATTCGCGCAGCACGCTGCGCAGGCCGATCGGCACATGGATCGCCGCAGCGATGACGAACATGATGTAGAAGGCGAAGAATGCGCCGTTGCCTTGGGTCCGCGCCAAAATCTCAGAGGCGCTCAAGCCACCGCGCACCGCATAGATGATGGTGCCGAGATGGAGGGCAACAGCGAGCGCCAGCACCATCGCGGTGCCGCGCTGGGCGAGATAGAGCAGCGGACTCATCGCTTCCCCCGCCAGCTTTTGAAGATGTTTCGCGCGGTCTCGCGCTTCAGGCCGGCGATGGAAAGCGTCGGCGAAAGCGCCTTCGGGCAGAAATCGGTGCAGCTCATGTGGCTATGGCAGGAGTGGCAACCGGCATCGCCGGAGACGGCGGCGAGACGGCTATCCTGGCCCTGATCGCGCACGTCATTGACGAGGCTCCAGGCCCGATTGAGCGCCGCGGGACCGAGATAGTCGGAATTCCACGCCACAACATCGCATGCCGAATAGCAGACCCCGCAATTGATGCATTCGATGCTGGCGTCGGCGGCCTGCCGCTCGGGCGTCGATGGCGCCACGATTGCAAAATCCTCCGGCGGCTCGTCGCCGGGCTCAAAATAGCCATGGGCATCGCGCCACTTGTTGAAGAACGGCTCCATGTCGACGGCGAGATCTTTGACGACAGGAAGGTTCTTCAGCGGCTCCAATGTCAGGCAGCCATTCTCCACGACATTGTCGACGCGGGTGCGGCAGGTCCAGCGCGGTCGGCCGTTCACGATCATCGCGCAGGAGCCGCACATGCCGACGCGGCACGCGAAGCGATAGGACAGGCTGGCGTCCTGCTCGCGCTGGATCTCGGTGACGGCATCGAGCACGGTCTGGCTGGCGCGGCGCGGCATCGAGAAGGTCTGGAAACCGCCCTCTTCGCTTCCCCGCCAGATGCGCACTTCCAGCATTGCTCCATCCGATTGCTCGGCAACTGCCTGTGCTGGAACGGCCATCTGTCATTTCCTCCCGCGCGGCAAGATCTCTCGAAAAACATCCGAGCCGGTAGTGCTCGGATCGCCTCTCGGGCTCGCCCTTTGTCGTGGTCTGAACGATATTCCGCGGCGACCGGATGTCAATAGACTTATAACATATATATGACATTAATTACGCAACAACAGTCACCGAACCGCCACTGCCCACGACCGGAAAGCCGGCCGGCGCGCGAGCACAGGTCATGCGTCACCTCACAAAGGCAACGTAGCGGCGAATAAACGAAGATCTCGCCGGCAAGCGACGCACTTTCGGCGTGGCTCGATACGAGAGTCGCTAACCGCCAATCGACGGCGAGCGCGGAGAACGCCGATTAGCGCAGCTTGCCGCGCGCAGCCACCGGCAATGTGCCCAAAATCTCGTCGCCGCGCACCATCACAAGCTCGTCCACCATGTTGACGACGACGCAGACATGATTGGGCACGATGCGGACGATATCGCCGACCTGCGGCCCGGTGCTGCTTGCCGAAAGATCGAGAAACCCGTGCTCTTCGGCAAAGCCCTTGATCCGCGCCTCCGGGTGCTCGAGGATTTTTCCGAACCCCTCGAGGCCGCCGGTATCCGCGGTGAGCGTCTTCGAGCCGGCATCGACGATGCCGCGGTCCGGCGCCGCCCGGCTCACCACCGTTGCATAGACATGCAGCGCACAGTCATCCCAATTTGCGACGCCGGTCGCAACCTGCATGCGGTCGTTGAAGATATAGGTCCCCGGCCGATGCTCGGTCGCGCCGCGAAGCCCATCGAGATGTGCCAGGTTCGGCGAGCCACCGGTCGACACAATTTTTGGGTCGCCGATCCCGGCATCGCGCAGACCCGCCAGCGCGGCGTCGAAAAATTTTTGCGCGAGCGGCCAACCCTGCTCGGTCGGATACAGCATCAAGCCTGCAAAGCTGAGCCCGTCAGTCGCCGCGATCTGGCGCGCGAGCACCACCGCCTCCCCCGGCGTCTCGACCCCAGCACGCTTGCGCCCGGTATCGCACTCGACCACCACCGGCAGCGCGCGGCCCGCGATGCGCGCCGCTTCGGCAAGCCCGCGGACCACCACCGGATTGTCGGCTGCGACCGTGACATCCGCGCTCCGGCGCAGCGCACCGAGCCGCGCCATCTTCTCGTCGCCGATCAGGTTGTAGCTGATCAAAATATTGTCGAGGCCGCCATCGGCCATGACTTCCGCCTCACCGAGCTTTTGGCAGGTGATGCCTTTTGCGCCGGCAGTTACCTGCGCGCGGGCGAGCAGCGGGCTTTTGTGCGTCTTGATGTGCGGGCGGTTGGCGACGCCGGCTTGGTCACAGATCGCCTGCACGCGTGCGATGTTGCGCTCGACGCGGTCCATGTCGATCACCACGGCAGGCGTGCCGTATTGGCGGGCTATTTTTGCAGCAAGTGCCGTCGTCATGGTGCCCCCGAACTCAAGTCTGGCAGAAATCAGGTGTCGAAATCGAACACTTCGCCGTCATAACCCGCAGCCGCCGGAATGCGCAGTTGCCGACGATCGCCGTTCTGCACGAATTCCGGCATCACCGTCACCACCGGCGTCTCGCGGGCACCGCTGAGGGCCGCGCCAACCGATCCGTAGCGGTTGAGCTTGATCAGGTTGCGCATGGTCGGAAACACGATCTTGAAGCGCCCGGCATCGCTGCCCTCGATCGCCGCGCTCGGCGACACCCAAAGCGAGTCCACCAGTTCCTTGCCATCGTGGCTGCCGACCTGATCGCGCGGCACCGCGGCGACGAAAAAATGCGTATCGAACCGCTTCGGCAATTTCACCGGCGTAATCCAGTGCGCGAACGGCACCAGAAGGTCCAGCGCAAGCACCAGCCCCTCGCTGGCCAAAAGATCGGCGAACGGCTCGCTGCCCTCCGCCACCGCAATGCGATGCCGTTCCTCGATCGCGCGCGTGCGGTCGGCGGACACGATCGCATCGCTACCGCGGACACGGGCGAGCAGATGGCCCGATTCCTCAAAAGTTTCGCGCACCGCCGCAATGCGCAGGCTGAGCGCATCGGCATCAAGCCCTGCCGGCGCGTGGAAAAACTGGTTCTGCGAGGCGAGTTCATGGTCGGCCGCATCAACGCTGCCGCCGGGGAACACCAGCGCGCCCGACGAAAACTCGATCTGGCGATGGCGCTCGACCATGAACACTTCGAGGCCGCCTGCGCCGTCGCGCAGCAGCATCATCGTTGCGGCATAGCGCAGCGCCTTGCTGTTCGCCGCCGGCTGCCCTGGTTCGCTCACCATCATTCCCGCCGGTCCTTTCATCATCATCGTTCAACCGGCAATGCTGCGCGACGGTCCACGCGCGCGACCCGCGACAGCAAAAATTCGACTTCCTCGCGCGCCGCTGCGCTCATTGCCGAACCCGGCTTGCGCTGCGCGTCGGAAGCAATGATGCCGCGCCGGCGCAGCACATATTTCCGCACGGCAAGGCCGACGCCCGGCTGCTGTTCGTAACGGATCAGCGGCAGGTGCGCGTCGAACAGATCATGCGCAGCATCGCGCTGGCCTTCCTTCGAGAGCCGCACCACATCCACCAGCAGCTCGGGGAACGCGTAGCCGGTCATAGCGCCATCCGCGCCGCGCTCCATCTCGAAATCGAGAAACAGGCCACCGTTGCCCACCAGGATCGAAAGCGGCCGCAGCGTGCCCTCCTTCTGAAAGCCGCGCAGTGCGGAAATTTTTTCGAGGCCGGGCCAGTCCTCGTGCTTGAGCATGACGCAGGACGGATGCTCCATCACAATACTGCGGATCACGCCCGGCGTCATTATCACCGAGAGGGTGAGCGGATAGTCCTGCAGCACCCACGGAACATCGGTGCCGATCGCCTCCACCGCCTGGCGAAAATAGCCGAGGATCTGATCGCAGGTGCGCAGATGCGGCGGCGGCGCGATCATGACGCCGGCCGCACCCGCGTCCATCACGCTGCGCGCTAGCCCGCGCATGGCGGCGAACCCCGGTGCCGAGACGCCGACGATGACCTGAAGCCCCTTGGCGCTGCGGATGAAGCGCTTGGCCACCAGCTCGGCTTCCTCGCTGTCGAGCTTGGGCGCCTCGCCAAGGATGCCGAGCACCGTGACGCCGTCGCAACCGATGCGGCCGTAGTGCTCCATCAGCGTGTCGATGGAGTTTTCGTCGATACGGCCATCGGCGTGAAACGGCGTCGGTGCGATGGCAAAAGTTCCATTGGCTGCGTGCGTAAGCTTCATCGTTTCAGTCTCGCTTGCGGTTTATCCGAGCAGCGCCTTACCGTTCTTGATCACGGTGACGCCACGCTCCCTCACCCTTGCCTCGAAGGATATGACGTCGCCATCCTTCCACAGATCGACGCTCACTGTCTCGCCGGGAAACACCGGCGCCGAGAACCTCACGGCATGCTGGCGGAACGCGGCGGGATCGAAATCCGCATAGGTCTGCAGCACCGCGCGGCAGGTGATGCCATAGGTGCACATGCCGTGCAGGATCGGCCGTGGAAAGCCGGCGCGCTTGGCGAATTCCGGGTCGCTGTGCAGCGGGTTGCGGTCGCCGCACAGCCGGTAGAGCAGCGCCTGGTCCGGCCGCGTCGAAATATCCACGGTCCGGTCCGGCGCGCGCGTCGGCACCGCGTGAGCCTGCGGCTGTTCGCGCTTCGGCCCGCCGAAGCCGCCGTCGCCACGAGCGAAGCGCGACGCCAGCAGCGTCGCGAGCTTGTCGCCGCCCGCATCGCGCAGAATCGTCTCGCGCAGGATCACCGCGCCCTTGCCCTCGCCCTTGTCGAAAATCTCGACGACGCGGGAATCGGCGGTGATGTGCGCCGCCGGCGGCAACGGCTTGTGGAAGGTAATGTCGCGCTCGCCATCCACCACCATCAGCCAGTTGATGTCGATGTGCCCCGGCGTATCTCCCCAGGCAGCGACCGATGCAAAGGTCGGCACCACCTTGAGGGGACGCGGCGTCAACGCCCCCTCGTTGACGAATTGCAGCTCCCGCTCATCCATCGGGTCAGCACCCATGCCGATACCGAGCGCGTAGAGCATCACCTCACGGTCGGTCCAGGAAAATTTTTGGCCGAGATTCTGAAGCTTGATCGCCTCTTCGTAGTTGATTGGCATCTGCCCCCCCGACGTCAATGTTCCGCTAACCTTGCGACGTGAAGAACGGCAGCGACGCGCCATCCGTGGGCTTGAAGACGACGCGCACCTTTTGCCCGATCTTCAGCGCAGCCAAATCGCAGTCGACGAAATTCGTCAGCAGCGACGGGCCTTCCTTGAGCGTCACATAGCCGATGCCATAGGGCCCGTTCGGCGACTTGCGCATGATGCTAAAGGAGTAGATCTCGCCCTCGCCCGAGCTTTGCTCCCACTCGGTCTTGTCAGAGAAGCAGTACGGGCAGATCGCGCGCGGAAAGTAATGTGCCTCGCCGCAAGCCGTGCAGCGCTTGATCAGAAACCTGCCTTCGCGCGCAGCATCCCAGAATGGCTGCGTTTCGGGATTGCCCTGCGGCGCGGGATATTTTGCCTTGTCCGTCATCACACACGCTCCAGAATGGCAGTCGACGCGGCGTGGCGAATGCCGAGCATGCCGCCAGTGCCGTGCACCAGCGCCAGATCGCAATTCGGCACCTGAACCTTGGGATGCGCCTCGCCGCGCAACTGCCGCACCGCCTCGATGATTTTCGTGATGCCACCGCGATTGACCGGGTGGTTGTTGCACAGGCCGCCGCCATCCGTATTCCACGGCAGTTTGCCGACGCCGGAAATCAGATTGCCGTCGGCGACGAACTTGCCGCCCTCGCCCTTTTTGCAGAAGCCGAGATCCTCGAGCTGCATCAGGACAGTGATCGTGAAGCTGTCGTAGATCGAGGCGTATTTGATGTCCTGCGGGGTGACGCCGGCTTCAGTGAAAGCCGGTGGGCCGCTCCACACGGCCGCCGAATAGGTGAGATCGAGATCTTTGCCGCCGCGCGGCCCCTTCATCGACTCGCCGCCGCCGATCATCCGCACCAATGGGCGCTTCAGGCTTTTGGCGATCTCCGGCGTTGTTACGATCACCGCGCCGCCGCCGTCGGTGACGACGCAGCAATCAAGACGATGCAGCGGATCGGCGATCATCGGCGAATTGACGACATCTTCCACCGTCACCACGTCGCGCAGCATCGCGTGCGGATTGTACTGCGCGTGGTGCGAGGCTGCGACCTTGACCCACGCCAGCTGCTCGCTGGTGGTGCCGTATTCGTGCATGTGGCGCAGCGCGCACATCGCATAGACGTTGTGCGTGGTGGCGCCGTAGGCCGCCTCGAAATCCGCCTCGGCGCCGACGGCGCGCGGCGGCAAGGTGCCGGTGCGCGGCTTGCCCGCCAGCGTGATCAGCGCCACCGAGCAGCGGCCCGCTGCAATCGCCTCGGCCGCGTGGCCAAGATGGATGATGTAGGAACAGCCGCCGGTGTCGGTCGCATCGAGATGGCGGAGCTTGAGGCCCATGTAATCGGCCATTCCCATCACGCCGCCGGGGGCGTCGCCGGCGCAGAAATAGCCGTCGACGTCGTCCTTGGAGAGACCGGCGTCGGCCAGCGCGCCTAGCGCGCTCTCGGCATGGATCTGGGCTACGGATTTGTCAGGTGCGTGCCGGGTTGGATGCTCATAGATGCCGGCGATGTAGGCTTTGCCTTTAATTCCCAAAACTGGACTCCGCTGACTTTTTTATGCGCATTTTCCGAAATCCGGATGGCGCGGCGTGATTGCGCAAATTCCCCGGACAGTTCTCCGGTTAATTTTGTGGCCTGTTATGAGCGAATTGGCAAGCGCGGGCGGGCAAACGCCAAGGGAAAATCAGGCCCCGAGATGCCCGCTCTGCCCGGGCCGCATAGCAAGCGCGAACCCGGGCACAGCGCGACAGCATCGCCGCGCTATTCGGCAGCGATCTGCGGGCGCAGCAACGGCGGCGGATCGCGCAGCTCCGAGATCAGATGCGTGCGCCTTGTGCGCGCGTCTTCCACCGCCTTGTGCTTCACCGGGCCATAGCCGCGGATCATGTCCGGCAGGTTCAGCAACGCCAGCGCCGTCTCGCGCGTGCGCGGCGACAACAGCCGCAGCACCTCGGCGACGTCGGCCTCGTACGCTGCGATCAGCTCGCGCTCCATCTTGCGCTCGGCGGAATAGCCGAACACATCGAGCGGCGTGCCGCGCAGCCCGCGCAGCCCCGCAAGCACGTTGAACAGCCTGATCACCCACGGGCCGAACGTGCGCTTGCGCGGCCGCCCGCTTGCGTCCGTTCCCGGCAGCATCGGCGGCGCGAGATGGAAGCTCAGCTTGTAATTGCCCTCGAACTGCTCATTGAGCAGGCGCTGGAATCCGCCATCCGTGAACAGCCGCGCGACTTCGTATTCGTCCTTGTAGGCCAGGAGCTTGGCGTAGTTGATCGCGACCGCACGCGGCAGATCATCGCCAAAGCCGTGCCGCGCCGCGGCGCTCTGCACTTCGCCGACCAACTCGCGGTAACGCTGCGCGAGGCCGGCGTTCTGATAGGCGGTGAGCAGCTCGCTGCGATGGGCGACGATCTCGCCCAGCGACATCTCTTCGAGTGTCTTGGGCGCCGCTGCATCCTCCTTCACCATCGCCGCCAGCCTTGCCGGATCGACCACCGCAAGCCGGCCGAGCTGGAACGCCGTGGTGTTCATCTTTACCGCCACGCCGTTCAGCGCGATCGCCTGCTCGATCGCCTCATGTCCCACCGGCAACAGGCCCTTCTGATAGGCATAGCCCATCATCATCACATTGGTGGCGATGGCATCGCCGAGCAGCATTTCGGCGATATGGGTGAAATCGAGATAGGTCGAGTCCTTGTGCAGCGAGCGCTGCAGCACGTCGTTGACCTGCCCGCGCTTGAAGTCGAAGTCGCGGTTGCGCACGAAATCCGCGATCGGAATGAGGTGCATGTTGATGACGCCATGGGTGCGCGTGGTGCCGCAGAGCGACAGCGTATCCTTGGCGATCGCGACCACCTCGTCGGCGGCGATCAGGAGGTCGGCCGAGCCGGTGACGATGCGTGAACAGGTCACGTCCTGCGGATCATGCGACAGGCGGACATGGCTCAGCACCGCTCCGCCCTTCTGCGCAAGGCCCGACATGTCCAAAATCATGCTGGCCTTGCCCTCGATATGCGCGGCCATGCCGAGCAGTGCGCCGATCGTCAGCACGCCGGTGCCGCCGACGCCGGCCACCGCGATGTTGTAGGGCTGGTCGAGTTTCGCCGTCACCGCCGGCGCCGGCAGTTCGCCGAGATCACCGAGATCGGCCGGGGCGCGCTTGCGCAGGCTGCCGCCATCGACTGAGACAAAGGACGGGCAGAAGCCTTTGACGCAGGAATAATCCTTGTTGCAGCTCGACTGATTGATCGTGCGCTTGCGGCCAAGCGCGGTCTCGAGCGGCTCGACTGAAATGCAGTTCGACTGCACCGAGCAATCGCCGCAGCCTTCGCACACCGCCGGGTTGATCATGATGCGACGCGACGGATCTTCCAAAATCCCCTTCTTCCGGCGTCGGCGCTTTTCGGCTGCGCAGGTCTGCACGAACACGATCGCCGAACAGCCCTTCACCTCGCGCAGCTTGCGCATCACCGCATCGAGCTCGTCGCGGTGCGCCAGAAGCGTGCCGGGCGCGATCGACGACGGCGGATAGGCATCCGGATTTTCGGAGACGAGATAGATCGGGCCGACGCCTTCGCTCGCGAGCTGGAACGTGATCTGCTCCGGCGACAGGTCGCCGTCATGCTTCTGGCCGCCGGTCATCGCGACCGCGTCGTTGTAGAGAACCTTGTACGTGACGTTGACCTTGGAGGCGACGGCCTGGCGGATGGCGAGGCTGCCCGAATGGAAATAGGTGCCGTCGCCGAGGTTGACGAATACGTGCTTCTCGTCGGTGAAGGGGGCGATCGCCGTCCATGGCGCGCCCTCGCCGCCCATCTGCGTGAATGTCTCGGTGTTGCGGTCCATCCACTGCGCCATGAAGTGACAGCCGATGCCGGCCATCGCGCGGCTGCCGCCCGGCACCTTCGTCGAGGTGTTGTGCGGGCAGCCCGAGCAGAAATACGGCGTGCGCACCACCGGCGAGACCGCCTGCACCTGCGAGGCCTCGCGGCCGTTGAACCAGTCGGCCTTGGCGCGCAGCATTGCCGCGATCTGCGGATCCATGTCGAGCTGGAGCAGCCGCTCGACCACCGAGGTCGCGATGTTGGAAACGCTCAGCTCCTTCCAGAGCGAGAAGAAGTGCTTGTCTTGCTGGTCCATCTTGCCGACGATGCGCGGCCGCACATCATCGCGCCAGTTGAACAGCTGCTGCTTGATCTGGTTTTCGACGATCTCGCGCCGCTCTTCGACGACAAGGATCTCCTCGAGGCCGACGGCGAACTCGCGAATGCCTTCCGGCTCGAGCGGCCAGGGCATGCCGACCTTGTAGAGCCGCAGCCCGATCCTCGCCGCCACTTCGGGAGTAACGCCGAGCTCGCGCAGCGCCTGCCGCACATCCTCATAGCTCTTGCCCGACGCGACAATGCCGAAGCGCGCGTGCGGCGAGTCCATCGTAATGCGATTGACCCTGTTGGCGCGGGCGAAAGCGATGGCGGCAAAGGCCTTGTAATCCTGCAGCCGCTGGTCCTGAGCGTATCGATCGTCCGGCCAGCGGAGATTGAGGCCACCGGGCGGCATCTCGAAATCGGTCGGGATGATGAACGGCTTCATCTCGTCGGCGATGTCGATTTCCGCCGTCGTCTCCACCGTCTCGGTGATGACCTTCATGCCGACCCAGCAGCCGGAATAGCGCGACATCGCGATGCCGAGCAGCCCCATCTCGATGATCTCGTGGATGCTCGACGGATAGAGGAACGGCATCAAGGCCGAGATGAAAGCATGGTCCGACTGATGCGGCACGGTCGACGACTTGGCGCCGTGATCATCGCCCGCAAGGCACAGCACGCCGCCGTTCCTCGCCGAGCCTGCGGCATTGCCGTGGCGGAACACGTCGCCGCAGCGATCCACGCCCGGCCCCTTGCCGTACCAGATGCCGACCACACCATCATGCCGCGCGCCGGGCGAAAGATTCAGCTGCTGCGATCCCCAGATCGCGGTTGCCGCAAGCTCCTCGTTCACGCCCGGCTGAAACTTGATGTTGTACTCGTTGAGATGGGAGCGTGCGGCGATCAACTGCTGATCGTAGCCGCCAAGCGGCGATCCACGATAGCCGGTAATGAATCCCGCCGTATTGAGCCCCGCTGCGCGGTCGCGGCGGATCTGGGCCATCGGCAATCGAACCAGGGATTGAATCCCGGTCAGAAAGATGTGACCGGACTGCTGGGTGTACTTCTGATCGAGGCTGATCTTGCCCTGGTTCATACCCATCGCGCTTTTCCCTTGGTCTGTCTGACTCTTGTTGCTTGGTCTGTTGTCTTATCGACTTTTCGAGCGACTTCTTGCCGATTGCCCTCCGCGCCAAGACTGCGCCGCGGCCGGATTCAATCTGGAATTCATGTTATGTCGCTTTTCGCGCTGAGACAGCAATAAATTTCACAGATCCTGCGGGAAAGCCGCACCAGCAACGAGATATCAGGGCATGGCCGCGAAAGCGCAGCTGAATGCCGTTGCGGCGCACCAAAAGGAAATAGAATTGCGGGCTGCGACACAGCGCCTCGCGCCGCGGCTGCCCTCCGCGCGGGAACGGTGCCCGCCTTGATGCATTAGCCTTGCATCGAACGGAGGACAGATCCATGGCTTATGAGCGCAATCCAAACGATCCGTCGCGTCCGCTATCGGATGACAGTCGGGCGACCCGCGCCGAGCGGGAGCGAAGCGCGGAAGAACTCGACAACCGGTTGCAGGTGGATCCCGAACTGGCCGAGGGGCCTGCCAATTTTGCGCGCGTCGCGCTTTTCGCGATCGCCATCGCCGCCGTGCTCGGCGTCGTTTTCTACGGCATGAACGCGAGCACGACGCGATCGCCGACAAATTCGGCACAGACGACGACAACACAGAACGCGCCGCCGATCCGCGATGTCACGCCACCGGCGAAATCGAACGGGCAGCCTGGTACGACAACCGGCTCATCGGCAACGCCCGATGTACCTGCGCCGCCTAACGCCGGCAGCCAGCCGGCAGACAGCACGAAGCAATGATTTGAGATGCGTGACGGAAACGAATGTGGCGGACCCTGCGGCCCGCCACTTTTTTCAACTGGCAGTTATGCAAATTTGCCGTTGATCTCGGCATAGGTGACGGCATGCGCGAGCTCGTTGAATGTCCCGTGCTCGGCCATTTCCCGCGCAGCGCGCAAGAACCCGCCCCACGCGGCCCGAGCCAGCGCGCCGCCAATGCTGATGCGGCGGACGCCGAGATCGGCAAGCTCCGCCGCAGACAACCCCGGCGCTCCCATCAGCACGTTGATCGGCTTCGGATGCAGCGCCTTGACCACCGCCGAGATCTGCTCCCGCGTCTTCAGGCCCGGCGCATAGAGGCAATCGGCACCCGCCTCGGCATAGGCGATGAGGCGATCAATGGTCATTTCAAGATCGGGCTGCCCCACCAAGAAGGCTTCGCAGCGGCCGACCAGCAGAACCCCGCTGCTGTTCTGGTCGATTGCCGCGCGGGCCGCGCGGATGCGCTCCACAGCTGCGGCATGTGCAAAGAGCGGCTGGCTAGCATCGCCAGTCGCGTCCTCGATCGAAAGGCCCGCAACGCCGGTGCTGACCGCGCGCGCGACATTAGCGGCGACACCGCCGGGATGATCGGAGAATCCGGCTTCAAAATCCGCATTGACGGGAAGATCTGTCGCGGCGCAGAGTGCGGCGAGATGCGCGATCACATCATCGCAGGAGACGTGATTGTCCGCGCGCCCCATCGACCAGGCCATGCCCGAGCTTGTCGAGGCCAGCGCCTTGAATTCCATGCCCTCAAGCAACTTCGCGCTACCGATATCCCATGGGTTCGGGATGATGAAACATCCACTCTCATGCAACTTGCGAAAAGCGGCACGTTTCTCCGCGACGGAAATGGCCATGGCTTTCCCCCATCTTTTCGTTGCTTGCCGATGCGCGCTGGCCGCATCATCGCCGCTTCGCGCGTGTGCGGCAATCCTTCGTTGCGTATTCCTTCTGTGTTTCTGGGGTGATGCATAGCATCGGTTTACGAGGCCGGCCCGCGGCAAAACGTCCGGCGACGAACCCGGCACCATTGTCTGACCTCTCTTTCCAGGCGCAAAACTGGCGAGCGAACCCGGAATGACGATGATCGCTAAGCCCCCCCTTACAACGGCAGATTGTCGTGCTTCTTCGCGGGCACCTCGACCTTCTTGTCGCGCAGCATGGCGAGCGCGCGGGCGATCCGCCTGCGCGTCGAGTGCGGCATGATCACGTCGTCGACATAGCCACGCTCGGCGGCGACGAAGGGCGACAGGAAGCGGTCTTCGTATTCCTTTGTGCGCGCGGCGATTTTTTCTTCGTCGCCGATATCCTGACGGAAGATGATCTCCACCGCACCCTTGGCGCCCATCACCGCGATCTGCGCGGTCGGCCAGGCGTAGTTGATGTCGGCGCCGATTTCCTTGGAGGCCATCACGTCGAACGCGCCGCCATAGGCCTTGCGCGTGATGACGGTGACGAGTGGCACCGTGCATTGCGAATAGGCGAACAGGAGTTTCGCGCCGTGCTTGATCAGGCCGCCATATTCCTGCGCGGTGCCCGGCAAAAAGCCCGGCACGTCGACGAACGTGACGATCGGGATATTGAAGGCGTTGCAGAAGCGGACGAAACGCGCCGCCTTGCGCGAGGCGTCGCTGTCCAGCACGCCCGCCAGCACCATAGGCTGGTTGGCGACAAAGCCCACCGTGCGCCCGGCGACGCGGCCGAAACCGGTGACAATGTTTTTGGCGAAAGCCGCAGCGATCTCAAAGAAATCGCCTTCATCCACCACTTTGAGGATCAATTCCTTGATGTCGTAGGGGATGTTGGGATTGCTCGGCACCAAGGTATCGAGCGAGTTGTCGACGCGCTCGATGTCGTCGAAACTCGGCCATTCCGGCACGCCATCAGAATTGTTCGCGGGCAGAAAGTCGATCAGCCGGCGCATCTGCAACAGCGCCTCGACGTCGTTATCGAAAGCACCGTCAGCGATCGACGATTTGGTCGCATGCACGCTCGCGCCGCCGAGTTCTTCCGCAGTGACGACCTCGTTGGTGACGGTCTTCACCACGTCCGGGCCAGTGACGAACATGTAGCTGGTGTTCTTCACCATGAAGATGAAATCGGTCATCGCCGGCGAGTAGACGTCGCCGCCCGCGCACGGCCCCATGATGACGCTAATCTGCGGGATCACGCCAGAGGCCTGCACGTTGCGGCGGAAGACATAGGAATAGCCGGCGAGCGCCGCGACGCCCTCCTGAATGCGCGCGCCACCGGCATCATAGAGGCCGATGATCGGCGCGCGGGCCTTCATCGCCATGTCCTGCAGCTTAGTGATCTTAAGCGCGTGGGTTTCGGACAGCGAGCCGCCGAACACGGTAAAATCCTTGGCAAAGACGAAAGTCTTGCGGCCGTTCACGGTGCCCCAGCCGGTGACGACGCCGTCGCCCGGAATCTTGTTCTTGTCCATGCCGAATTCGACCGAGCGGTGCTCGACGAACATGTCGAACTCCTCGAACGAGCCCTTGTCGAGCAATAGCTCGATCCGCTCGCGCGCAGTCAGCTTGCCCTTGGCATGCTGTGCCTCGATGCGCTTCTCGCCGCCACCGAGTTTCGCGCCAGCCCGCCGCGCTTCAAGCCTGTCGAGAATATCCGTCATGTCGCTTCCAGCCTGGTTTTTCGTATCTTATCGGAACAAGGCCGGGCGATCGGGTGCCCGGCCAAGCAGTTGCGAAGTTGTAACATGCAGTTTTCGGCGTTGGAAATAGGCCAGCCCGCCACCGTCCCGGCCTCAGGCGGAAACGCCGCAATTGGTGGATCAAATCACCGGGATAAGCCAGACTGCCCCAACCACTACTTGCAGCAGAGGATCAGCCATGACCATCACAGCAGCCGACGCCCCTTCCGGCGCCGTTACCGGTGGGGTGCGCACCCTGCTCCGGCTCGAAGGGTTGGCGCTGTTCGCCGGCATGACCGGCCTTTATGCGCTATGGGGCGGCTCGTGGTGGATCTACCTCGTGCTGTTTCTGGTGCCGGACCTGAGTTTCGTCGGCTACCTCGCTGGGCCGCGCGTCGGCGCGCTGCTCTACAACGCGATGCACAGCTATTTCGGGCCGATCGCCCTCGCGGTCGGCAGCTTCACGCTGGCCGCGCCAATCTCGCTCTCGATCGCGATCATCTGGCTTGCCCATATCGGCATCGACCGCGCCTTGGGCTACGGGCTCAAATACCGCAACGGCTTCGCCTACACCCATCTTGGCCGGATCGGCAAACGCTCTGCAGTGTCAGATCGCGCCCAATAGTCTAAGAGACTTCTGCGCGAGCGGCATGCGCGCAGCAATGTGGCGCCGCTCGCGAATGTCGAGGTTGAGTGCGAAGACCGTCCAGCGGGCGCCGGTTTCCGCCCAGCCGACGAGCCAGCCGATATCGGTTGCGGTAGCGCGCTCATCAACGCCGACGAGGCCGGTTTTGGCGCGGATCACGCTGTCGCCAGCCTGCGTAACCGGGAGAATGTCGCGGGTCAGTTGCTGGCTGCGCGCCGACAGCGGCAGCACGCCCCGGCGCAGGCGGTCGAGAAAGTCGATCTGCTCCACCGCGCTGATGCGCATGTCCCCGTCGAGCCAGAAGCGGTCGATGCGACCGCCGATGTTTTTGTTGCCGTAACCGAGTTCGTCCACAAACCGCTGCATCCGCTCCGCGCCGATGCGCCGGGCGATCTCCTGATAGACCGGCACCGCCGACGCCGCCATCGCGCTGCGCAGCGTGTGGTCCTTGTTCCAATCGGGAAAGGGACGCGTCACGCCGTCCCACTTGAACAAGTCCTTGTCGGGATCGCCGACCACGCCAGTCTCGAGCGCGATGAGCGAGTTCGGAATCTTGAAGGTCGACGCGGGCAGCATGGCCTTCGCCCAGCGCACCGGATCGCTCGCGACCAGCGTCCGGGCCTCGGCATCATAGGCGACGAACGTCCCGTCGGTCCCGGCATCGCGAAACACCTGCGCCAGCCGGTCGTCGATCTCGGTACGCGGCAACACAACGTCGGCCCGACCGAGACGAGGCGCGAATACCGCTCCTGCCACGACAGCGAGCACCGATCGACGATCCATCATGAGGCATCCTTACGCTAGTGAACGCCCTTTTGAACGTGCGCTTTGTGGTCGAACTAGGACGCGGAAAACCGCTCAGCGCGCGCCATTGGCCAAGCGCAGGACGAACACCAGCACTTCCGCGACGGCGCGGTAAAGCTCTTCGGGGATTTCGTCGCCGAGTTCGACATTCGACAGCGCTCCGGCGAGCACTTCATTTTCCTCGATCGGAATGTCGTGCGCCTTGGCGACCTCGATGATCTTTTCGCCGATCTCACCGCGTCCCTTGGCGACAACGCGCGGCGTCTGGCCCTTGTCGTAACGCAGGGCGACGGCGAGCTGTTTCGACGCCGGGGTGATCATGACGCGCGATCCCAAAAATGTCCGGCAGGCGCAGCCGCCGGCACAGGTGCCCCGTCGCCGACCAAAATCTCGCCGGGCTCGAGCGCGGCCTCGCGCAGCGCGCTGGACAAATTTTCAAGATCGGCGCGCAGCCTCGCCGTGGTCTGCGGCCGCTCGGCCCACAGGCGGACCGACGTCTGCTGGCCGGCGAGCGACACCAGCGCATGGATCGGCCCGGCCGGTTCGAGATTCAGGGAGAATCGCGCGCGCCAGATCCGCCTGCCGGCCTCGGATGCCTCCTCCTCGCCGCTGCCGCCGTCGCGCGAGATTTCGAACTGTGCGACCGCCGTGCCCTGCGGGAGGGCAATAGGCACCTCGAACAGCCACCGCGCCACCAGCGTCTCGGCCCGCACTGGCCCGGCATCCACCGCTCCGGGCAGCGAGGCCGCCTGCAGCAGGGTCTGGCGCGCGAGAGCCGCCTCGGTGTCGCTCAGGAGGCGTTGAGCGGCCACGGGAAGCGGCATGTCATCTGTGATGGTGGGGTCCGCCAACGGCTGCGCCGAGGGCGTCGCCCCGCGAAATGGCGGCGGCGGCATCTCGTTGCGAAAGCCTGCGGTCGCATCGCGCAAAACCGGCTGTGCAAGCGGCAGGCCCGCCTTGACGCCGGGGCCGAGCGCGTCCTGCAACAGGCCAAGCATGACGCTGGTGGCAGCGGCACGGCCCGCCACCGCCTGTGGCGTGGCGCCTGCGAGATATTCGACGCCGCCCCTGCCTCCCGCCTGGGGAGCCAGCATTTCGTCGGGCCCCTGCGGGGGCACCAGCGGGGGACTTTCCGCCAGCAAAGCGGCAGCGGCGGACCCGCCGGCCGGGGTCGGCGCAAGCGGCTGGGGCCGCAATGCCGCGCCGGACGGAGCCGCGGCGAGCGACAGCACGTGGCGGAGCACCAGCATGGCGCCCTTCAAGTCCGGCCCGGCACCGGCATGCGCCGACGACGTCCCTCCGCCGGCCATCTGGCGCTCGAAAAACAACCCCGAATTCTCAAAGGCGCTCTTGAGCTGCGCGCCCGTCAGCGCGCCGTCGCCGGGTAGCCGCGCCGCCAGAACGTCGGCAATCGCGCTGCGGAGCTGCGGCGGGAGCCCCTCCGCCGCGCTCGCCGCGAGCAGATTGGCAAAGAGCGGCGACAGCCCGCCCTGCCGAGTCGCCGCGGTCGAGACCGCTGCCGCGACGGCCTGCGCCTGAGCCGGCGTCAGCGACGAGGCATTGGAATTGACCCCAGCCGGCCGCGCCACGCCCTGCGCCGCGCTCGCGCTACTAGCCTGCCCGGCTGCCTCCGCCTGCGGCAACACCAAGAGCCGGATCGTGCCGTTTTCGCCATGAGCGACCGCGAAACGGAGCGTCTGCCCGGCCTGCAAGGGAATTTCCGTCGCGACATCGAGCGCCATGTTGGCGATGGCGATGCGGACGAGATTGTTTTCGAGCAGCTTGAGCACGGTCGCGTCGATTTCCGCGCCGGGCCGCAGCACGACGCCTGAAACCGGCTCGGCGATAATGACCGGATTGACCGGCTGAATGGGAAACGACATCGCCAAGCCTCGACTGACAGTCCGGGCCGGATCAGCCCGCGCAAAAGCGCGGCCCGGTCGCGGGCCGTGAACGAACTCGGCAAAATCCTAAAGGAGGCGTCGTAAACCCGTCGTTAAGCGGAAGGCAGTCAGGCCAGCAGCTTGAGTACCGTTGCCGCTGCCCCGTAGTCGCGCTGTGCGGCTGCCCGGCGCGCCTGCGCCTCCTCGTCCGCGCCCCAGGTCTCGAAATTCCAGTCCTCGTCGACATTCGCCGCGGCCCAGACCTCCTCGGCATCCCGCGCGCCCTGATGCAGCGCCAGCGCCAGCAGCGCCGAGCCGGTCACCGTCGTCACCAGATGCATCGCCGCCACGCGCCATGCCTCATCGGGCAAAGCCGCTCTCGCTGCGGCGAGCGCCGCCTCCGGCTGCTGCACATGCATGATGCCCTCGGTCAGGATGAAGTGTGCACCGAGTTCATCGCGCGCCCAGTCCAGCACCGGGTCCCAATGGGCGGCCTGCCGGGCGACCAGCGACTCCGGATGGCCTGCGCGGTAAAAGAGGAGATCCGTGGCAAAATATTTTGCGAGGTCATCGGCAACCGCCTGTTCCTTGCCGAGGACGCCGTCAACGACGCTGTTGCCAAGGCGCGTCATCGGCATCGACATCGGATCGAGGGCCTCGCCCTGCGCGTTCCACTCCGCCGCCATGATGTCCGCGAGTTCGCGCGTCGGCACCACGAGCACCTTGCGGCTCGGCGTCTTCACCGCCTTGCCGTCGAGCAGCAGCATATAGCCGCCGCCATCAGCCTCACCGACGCTGGCTTCCTTGTAGAACCGCTTGCGCAGCGGCGCGCGCGACGATTGCCGGGCAGCCTCCTGCGGATCGCGCGGAGGCCCACCGAAAACTTCCTCGAACAACTCGCGCATAAAATATCCCTGCTCCCAAACGCAGCCGCATTACAGCCAGACGAGACGTCTCACTGGTTGCCACAGACCCGTGAATAGGCCGACCGCTCCGCCGGGCCAAGCCCTGCCGCAGCCGCATCCTCAAGACACTTCACCGCGCGGTCGCCAAAGCTCTTGCCGCTGATGATCGGCTTTGCCGGGACTGGCGGCGCGTCCATCTGCGGCACCACCGGCACCTCGATCTTCGGCGGCGGTGGGGCCGGTGGCGGCATCGGCGTCATGCCGGGCGACGGCTGGATGAAAACCTGGGCCTGCGCCCCCTGCCCCGCGAGCGGGGCAAGCAGCAGCACGGCCATCATGATCAATCTGTGAAACGGTGCCATCACCGAGATGTCGTCATGGCACGGCCGCGTCGCAAGCCTGCGCGCCCATGGCCGGAAAAAATCATTCTTCCGGCGCGTTCTCGATCGGATCGTAACGGTCGCCTTCGAGGCCGAGCAGGTTCCACGATTGCAGCATGTGCGGCGGCAGCGGCGCCGTCACATCGATCACCCCGCCGCGCGGATGGGGAATCACGATCCGCCGCGCCAGCAGATGCAGTCGGTTCTGGATGCCGCCGGGAAGCTGCCAGTTCTCCTTGTTGAAGTATTTTGGATCGCCGATGATCGGGTGCTCGATATGGGCCATGTGCGCGCGGAGCTGGTGGGTGCGGCCAGTCACCGGCTTGAGCGACACCCAGGCGAGCTTCTGCCCCGAGCTTTCCACCACCGCGTAGTAGGTGACGGCATGGCTCGCGCCCTCGTCGCCATGAGCGGCGACGCGCATGATTGAGTCTTCCTCATTCTCTTCCTTGGCGAGATAGGTCGAGATCCGCCCCTGCTTGGGCTTCGGCACGCCGGCAACCAGTGCCCAGTAGATTTTGCGCGCCGAGCGGTGGCGGAACGCCCCGGTCATGGCAGAGGCGGCAAAGCGCGTCTTCGCGATCAGCAGACAGCCGGAGGTTTCACGGTCGAGGCGATGGACCAGCCGGGGTCGCTGGCCCTTGGCGTCGCGCATCGTCTCCAGCATCTGGTCGACGTGCCGCGTCATACCGGAACCGCCCTGCACCGCGAGGCCGGCGGGCTTGTTGAGGACCATGACGTCGTCGTCCTCGAACAGGATCATCTCGCGCAGCGCGTCGCGGGTCTTCTGCTGCGCTTCGCTCAGCACGCCCTGCGCCTTCGGCGTATCCAGCTTCAGCGGCGGAATGCGCACGCTCTGGCCCTCTTCCAGCCGATCCTTGCTGTCGACCCGCCGGCCGTCGACGCGCAGCTCGCCTTTGCGGACGATGCGCTGGATATGGGAGAACGACAGGCCGGGAAAGCGCGCCTCGAGAAATCGGTCGACGCGCATGTTGTTCTCGTCCGCCGACACCACGACGGTCTCGACCTTGGTCGGCAGGAGCGGCGCGACCTCCTGCGCCGGGCGCTCGTCGCGCGACACCGACGGGGTTTCCCGCAGCCTGGCCGCTGCGCTGCGCGCCGGTGCCGGACGATTGCCGACAACCGCCCCTTCCGGCCGGGCGGCAAAGGATTTTGGCGCGCGCGGCTTGGTCGCCTTTTCGCCCCCAATCCTTGAGCCGGTGGCCTTGGAGCCAACGGTCTTGGAGCCAGCACTCTTGGCACCGCCGGTTTTGGCGGCGGCGACCTTCAGTCGAGCGGGCGTCGCTCCGGCGCGCTTGGCGGCTTCGCGGACGGACTTTTTGGCGAGAGGTTTTTTGAAACGGCGGCTCATGGTGGCTTTCTGATCAATTCACGCCAGTAGGTAGCCCAATTACCCCCAAGGGTCACGGCGTATTCGTTGCCATTGGCGAAGTGCCGTTGCAATTTATTGGAGTTCGGAACCGCGCCGCAGTGCCGCGGGCCGCCATTCGAGGAAACCTTGGGGGTATCATGACATCAGGCTTAAGACACCTCGCCGCCGCCACCTGCGGGTTCGCGCTGGCGCTGACGGCGCTCGCCTCGCCCATAGCCGCACAGGCCGGCCAAATGCCGGCGGACATCGCGGCAAAGCTGCAGGAACTCGGCCGGGTGATCGACCCGCCGAAAACGGCGCCGCTCTATGCGCCGCTGCAGGAGAAGGAGCCATATGCCGCGATCAAGGTCGAGCGCGACATCAGCTACGGCAGCCACGAGCGCAACCGGCTCGACCTCTTCGTGCCGGAAGCGACCTCCCCCGCACCGCGCCCGGTGCTGATCTTCGTCCATGGCGGCGGCTTCGTGCGCGGCGACAAGCGCCCGCCAGGCAGCCCGTTCTATGACAACGTGCTGGTTTGGGCAGCGCGCAACGGCTTCGTCGGCGTCAACATGACCTACCGGCTGGCGCCGCAGGCGATGTGGCCGGCGGGCGCGGAGGATGTCGGCGCGGCGGTGCGCTGGGTCGGCAAGGAGATCGCGGCGCGCGGCGGCGATCCCGGCCGGGTGTTCCTGATGGGGCATTCCGCCGGCGCCGTGCATGTCGCCAGCTATGTCGCCCATCCGCAATTCCATACGGACAAGGGGACGGGTCTCGCCGGCGCAATTCTGGTCTCGGGCCTATACGACCTCACCAGCAATCCTGCCAGCGACGCCGAGCGCGCCTATTTCGGCACCGATGCAGCCACCTATAAGGAGCGCTCATCGCTGCCGGGACTGCTCGCGGGAAAGCTGCCGCTCCTCGCCACGATGGCCGAACTCGACCCGCCGCCATTCGTGCAGCAGTTCAACCAGCTCAAGGATAGTAGCTGCAGCAGTCCCCGCGGCTGCATCGCGACCTACGTGCTGCCGCAGCACAGCCATATCTCGGAAGCCTATTCGCTGAACACGCCGGACACCCGCCTCGGCGATGCCATTTTGGCTTTCGTGAAATCGACCAATTGATGGCAAAGGCGGGGCGGCGTTACTTGTGGCGGCGCTCCGCCCGCAGCTTTGCCCAGTAATCGAGGCGCTTGCGGATCTCGCGCTCAAAACCCCGCTCGGGCGGATCGTAGAACGTCTGCCGCCCGAGCGCCTCGGGGAAATAGTCCTGCCCCGAAAACGCGTCCGGCGCGTCGTGGTCGTATTGATAGCCGTCGCCGTAGCCTTCGGTCTTCATCAGCTTGGTCGGCGCGTTCAAGATATGCTTCGGCGGCAGCAGCGAGCCGCCTTCCTTCGCGACGCGCGTTGCCGCCTTGTAGGCCATGTAGACCGCATTCGATTTCGGCGCGGTGGCGACATAGACGACCGCCTGCGCGATCGCCAGCTCGCCCTCGGGCGAGCCGAGAAAATCATAGGCGTCCTTCGCCGCATTGGCGATCACGAGCGCTTGCGGATCGGCGAGGCCGATATCCTCGACCGCCATGCGCACGATGCGGCGGGCGAGAAACAGCGGATCCTCCCCGGCATCGAGCATGCGCGTGAAGTAATAGAGCGCGGCGTCCGGATCGGAGCCGCGAACCGACTTGTGCAGCGCCGAGATCAGATTGTAGTGGCCATCGGCCGACTTGTCGTAAATCGGCGCGCGGCGCTGCAGAACCTCTTGCACTTCCTTCGCGCCGAACACTTCGTCCGGCCGCGCGGCGCGCCACACTTCCTCTGCCAGCGTGAGCGCGGCGCGGCCATCGCCGTCCGCCATACGGACCAGCACCGCGCGCGCCTCCTCGTCGAGCGGCAGCTTGCGCCCCTCGATGTCCTCGGCGCGGGCAAACAGCTTTTCGATGGACTGCGCATCGTGCGGCTGAAACACCAGAACGCGCGCGCGAGAGAGCAAAGCGGCGTTCAGCTCGAAGGACGGGTTTTCCGTCGTCGCGCCGACGAGGACGACGGTGCCGTCCTCCATCACCGGCAGAAACGAGTCCTGCTGCGCGCGATTGAAGCGATGCACCTCGTCGACAAACAGAAGCGTGCCCTTGCCGGTTTCGCGGCGGGCGCGCGCGGCATCGAAAACTTTCTTCAAATCCGCGACGCCGGAAAACACCGCCGAGATCTGCTCGAAATGCAGGTCGGTCGCATCGGCGAGCAGCCGCGCGACCGTCGTCTTGCCGGTGCCGGGCGGGCCCCAGAACACCAGCGAGCCGAGCGAGCGCGTATCGAGCATCCGGGTGAGCGCGCCGTCGGGGCCGAGAATGTGCTCCTGTCCGACGACCTCCGCGAGCACGCGCGGGCGCATCCGCTCCGGCAGCGGACGCGGCGCGTCCTGCTCCATCCCCGCCGCTGCAAAGAGCGACGGCGCTGCCGTGCCGAAGGTATCGCTCCGCTTTGCGCTCATGCCGTCAGCCACCCAGCATCACGGAAATCTGCTGGCCGTTACGCACCACGGTGATCCGCCACAGCCGGCTCGGATCGCGGGTCGCGCGCTCGAGATCCGACGTGCGGGCAATGGCCTTGCCATTCACCGCGGCGATGATGTCGCCCTTCTGGAAGCCGACATTGCTGGCGGTCGAATCCTCCGGGATATCGACGATCATGACGCCCTGAACGGACGCATCGATGCGCATCTGCTCGGCCAGCGCGGGCGAGATATTGGCGACCCGCGCCCCCTGGAACGGCGAGCGCGACTTGATCACCAGCTCGTCGCGGCCGGTGTCCGGCGCCGCCTCCAGCGGAATCGCCAGCTTCATCGCGCGGCCGTTGCGCTGGATTTCGATCTGCGCCGAGCCGCCAAGCGGCCGGGTCGCGAAGCGATAGTCGAAGGCATTGGGATCGTCGATCGCCTGGCCTTCGATCGCGGTGATCAGGTCCGACAGCTTCAGGCCTGCGCGTGCGGCCGGGCTGCCGGGCGTGACATTGGCGACCAGCGCGCCGGTCGGTCGCGGCAGGCCCAGCGTCTCGGCAATGTCGGGCGTCACGGTCTGCAGCCGCGCGCCGAGCCACGGCCGCTCCACGGCCTTGCCGCCGCGCTCGGCGGAGGCGACGACGACGCGGACCATGTTGGCCGGAATGGCAAAGCCAATGCCCTGCGAGCCGCCGGAACGCGAAAAGATCGCGGTGTTAATGCCGACCATCTTGCCGGCCATATCGACCAGCGCGCCGCCGGAGTTGCCGGGATTGATCGCCGCATCGGTCTGGATGAAGAATTGATAGTCGGTGATGCCGACCTGCGTGCGTGCGAGCGCCGAGACAATTCCGTGCGTCACCGTCTGGCCGACACCGAACGGATTCCCAACCGCGAGCACGACGTCGCCGACCTGAAGATCATCGGAATTGGCGAATTCCAGCGTCGGGAATTTTTCGCTGCTGTTCTTGATACGCAGCACCGCGAGATCGGTGCGGGTATCCTTGAGCACGATTTCGGCCTCGAACTCGCGCTTGTCGGCCAGCGAGATTTTCACCTGATCGGCGCCCTCGATGACGTGATTGTTGGTCACGACGAAGCCCCGAGGATCGACAATCACGCCGGAACCGAGCGAACGCTGGACCTGCTCGGGCGACTGGCCCGGCGCGCCGAAGAAGCGGCGGAAGATCGGGTCATCGAGAAGAGGATTCCGCGGCATCAGCTTGGCCGCGTAGACGTTGACGACCGCCCGCGTCACCCGCTGAACGATCGGGGCGTAGGACAGCCGGACATCCATCGGCGACGCTGGTACGCGGCGCTCCTGCGCCGAGGCCGGATGGGCAAGCGAGACAAGGGCGATGGCCAGAGCGGCGGCGCGGACAAGGATCATGCACACGATTCCAATTGTTGAAAGCTGGATATAAGGGCGCCGCCCCTCAAAGAGAAGCGCGCAGCCGCGCGTTGCAGCTTCGGCCCGCGCAACCATAAATCCGTTCGCAAAAACGGGGCAAATCCCGCGAAAATCTGGATTTTCCAGCGCCTTTTCGGCCCTCGCTGCGAACCGTCGCAATCCGGCCACAGGCAAGGCACTGACATCTGCGTGACATCTGCCTGTCGCCCAACTGTCATCCAAACCTCCTAGCTTGCGCGCGGGCTCACAGGGGGCTCGCGGGGAACAACGTCGATTCTGCCTGCCGGCGGAAAGACTGCAACGCCCGTTCACACCAATCAAACCGATCCGACCCGCAAGCGCCGTTTGCGGGCTCGGAGAGTTTTTGCCTCGACCCAGTAGGGGAACTTGATGTCGACCAAAACCAAACTCATCTGGACCGCGATCGGTCTTGCAGGCGTGCTCAGCGCCGGACAGGCCCACGCCCAATCGGCAACCGCCGACAAGGTCGAGAGCCTGCAGAAGCAGATCATCGCGCTTGAGAAGAAGCTCGACAAGCTCCAGAAGAAGACCTTTATGAACTCCAGCGCCGGCTACATGCCGGTCAAGGGCCAGTTCGCGCCGCCGGACGTTCTCGTCTCGATGAAGGGCAACCGCCCGACCATCTGCACCGCCGACGGCTTCAACTGCGTCGGCATCACCGGCCGCCTCCATCTTGATGTCGGCACCTACTCCTATTCGCCAAACTCGGCCGCCACCTCGCCGCAGGCCCTGCAGGGCGGCGTGAACGCCCGTCGCGCGCGCATCGGCCTCACCGGCACCTTCGCCCGCGACTGGGATTTTGCCCTCGTCGTCGACGGCGGCGGCTCGCAGGACGGCAGCGCCACCCTCAACAACGCCTATTTCTCCTACAAGGGCATCAAGAACGTCCGGATCGAGGGCGGTTACATGGATGTGCCCTACACCCTCGACGAAGCTACCAGCTCCAACAACATCACCTTCATGGAGCGCGCCTCCTCGCAGGTCGTGGCGGCTGATCTCGCCGCGGGTGACAACCGCGCCGCCTTCGGTATCCGCGCCAACGACAGCTGGTGGTGGGCGGGCGCCTACCTTACCGGCCCGACCACGGGCTACGACCACTCGCTGCGCATCCCCTACGGCGCGACCGGCCGTCTCGTCTTCGCGCCGATCAACACCAAGGAAGGCTCGTTCCTGTTCGGCGGTGACGTCTTGTATCTCGCCGATACCGGCGGCGCTCCGGGCGTCAACCAGGCTCGCCTGCGCGACCGCGTCGAAGTCCGTATCGACCCGAGCCGCATCCTCGACACCGGCGCCCTCAATGACGTCAGCAGCGCGCTGGTGCTGAGCGCCGAGGCCGCCGGCACCATCGGCAGCTTCCACGCCCAGGGCGAGTACTTCGACTACTCGCTGTCGCGCTTCAACCAGCCCGACCTGCACTTCAAGGGCGGCTATGTCCAGGCTGGCTACATCCTGACCGGCGAAAGCCGCAAATACAGCGCTTCCTCCGGCTCCCTCGGCGGCGTCAAGCCGAAGAACCCCTTCTTCTGGGATCAGGCCGGCGGCATCGGCGCCTGGGAAATCGCTGCGCGCTACAGCTACATCGACCTCAACAACAAGGAAGTCTTCGGCGGCACGCAGAAGAACATCACCCTCGGCCTCAACTGGTATCTCAACGAGAACATGCGCGTGATGTTCAACTGGATCCACGGCCAGGTCGACAAGACCAACATCGCCGGTGTCGATCGCGGCGGCAAGTACGATGTCTTCGCAATGCGTACCCAGTTCGCATTCTGACCACATCTGCATGGCAGGATTGGTCTGACATCAATCGGGCGCAGCCGAGAGGCTGCGCCCTCTCCTCCTGGCTGCTCTCCGCCAGAGCCCGTATGCCCACGGACTCGATTGCACAAGACGCACCACACCGAAGCCCCGGCATTCGACCGGGGCTTTCTGTTTCAAGCGACAGTGGAAAACAGTCCCGTCTAGCGGGCGCCCGCGCGCTCCAGCGCCTCGATCATCGCAGAATAGTTGCGCTTGCGGGCATGGGCGAGCGGTGTGACGCCTTCGCGATCGGCCAGGTTCACATTCGCCCCGGCCTCGATCAGCAGCCGCAAAATTTCGGTGTGTACCGGTCCGCCATCGCCGAGGATCACGGTTTCGAGCAGCGCCGTCCAACCAAGCCGGTTGACGTGATCGATATTGATCGGAGTTGCGAGCAAAATTTTCACCGTTTCGACGTGGCCATGATGCGCCGCCGGAATCAGCGCCGTGCCGCCATAGCGGTTGGTGCTGGCGAGATCCGCATCGGCTTCGATCAGTATCCGCAAAATCTCGTTGCGGCCCTCGGCGCCTGCATAAAGAAACGGACTGTCCTCGATGTTGTCCTTGGCGTTGACATCGGCCCCCGCCGAAACCAGCACCAGCGCAACGCCGATCTGATTGACCTGCGTCGCCACAAGCAATGCCGTGCGGCCGCGCTCATCGCGGGTGTCGAGCGCAACACCGGCGCCGATCAGGCGCGTCACGGCCGGGACATCGCCGCGCTCCGCCGCTGCGATCAATGCCGGCCCTTTTGCATCCGCAACCCTACTATCCGCCATCGCGCCGTGTCCTCCCGCCAGCGCCAGCATCGCCGCACCAACCACCACCAAAGCCGCTCTCATCGCAGAGCCTTTGTCCCAAAAGCCCTTGCGCAAAAGAAAAGGGGCGACGCATTGCGCCGCCCCTGATGTCTTTCCGGTGCGTGACTGTCTCACGCGCCTTCGGCCTCTTCCTGCACCTGAACCGGACCCGAATCCTGGCCCTTGGCGTTCTCATCGCGATCGACGAACTCGATCACGGCCATCGGCGCGTTATCGCCGTAGCGGAAGCCGGCCTTGATGATGCGGGTGTAACCGCCCTGACGCTCCTTGTAGCGCGGGCCAAGAACGTCGAACAGCTTCTTGACCATCGCCACATCGCGCAGCTCGCCGATCGCCTGGCGGCGCTGTGCGAGTTCACCGCGCTTGCCGAGCGTCACCAGCTTCTCGACGATCGGGCGAAGCTCCTTCGCCTTCGGCAGCGTGGTGATGATCTGCTCGTGCTTGATCAGGGCAGCCGACATATTGGCGAACATCGCCCGGCGATGCTCCGCGGTGCGGTTGAGTTTGCGGTGAACTTTACCGTGACGCATTTCTTTTCCTCAATCTCTCGTTCCGACCGCGGGCCGGAGGTTTTCTCAGGAGGGCAACCTGCGTTCGCCCATGAAAGAAGGCCGGATCTGCATCCGGCCCTCGCGAAGTTCGGATCAGTAGTGATCCTCGAAGCGCTTGGCCAGCTCGTCGATGTTCTCCGGCGGCCAGCCCGGCACTTCCATGCCGAGGTGGAGGCCCATCTGTGCCAGCACTTCCTTGATCTCGTTCAGCGACTTGCGGCCGAAGTTCGGGGTGCGGAGCATTTCCGCTTCCGACTTCTGCACGAGGTCGCCGATATAGACGATGTTGTCGTTCTTCAGGCAGTTCGCCGAACGCACCGACAGCTCCAGCTCGTCCACCTTCTTGAGGAAGGACGGGTTGAAGGCGAGATCCGGAATGACCTCCGCGGCGACTTCCTTGCGCGGCTCTTCGAAGTTCACGAAGACGTTGAGCTGATCCTGCAGGATGCGTGCGGCATACGCGACCGCATCTTCCGGCGAGATCGAGCCATCGGTCTCGATGGTCATCGTCAGCTTGTCGTAGTCGAGGATCTGGCCCTCACGGGTGTTCTCGACGCGGTACGAAACCTTGCGAACCGGCGAATACAGACTGTCGACCGGGATCAGGCCGATCGGCGCGTCTTCCGGCCGATTGCGCTCGGCAGCGACATAGCCCTTGCCGCTATTGACGGTGAACTCCATGCGGATTTCAGCGCCTTCGTCCAGCGTGCAAAGCTGCAGCTCGGGATTGAGAACAGTGATGTCGCCGACGGTCTGGATATCGCCCGCGGTGACAACGCCCGGTCCCTGTTTCTTCACGACCATGCGCTTGGGGCCTTCGCCCGGCATCTTGATCGCGATGTCCTTGATGTTGAGAACGATATCCGTCACGTCCTCGCGGACGCCGGCGATCGACGAAAACTCATGCAGGACGCCATCGATCTGCACTGCCTGCACCGCTGCACCCTGCAGCGACGACAGAAGGATACGACGCAGCGCGTTACCGAGCGTCTGGCCAAAACCGCGCTCGAGCGGTTCGGCGACAACGGTCGCAAAGCGGCTGGCATCGCTGCCCGGCGTCACATGGAGCTTGTTGGGACGAATGAGTTCCTGCCAATTTTTTTGGATCGTCACTGTATCACCCATGCCTTTCCAGGTTGCCCTTCCGTACACGCCTTAATGGCGCAGCGCAGAACAGAATAAGCTGGCGCTGGAGCGCGCGGACCCGTCCGCGCAACGAACTTGAATAGACCGTCCGCGAATGGCGGACGGTCGCGGCCGACCAAAATCAGACCCGGCGACGCTTGCGCGGACGGCAACCGTTGTGCGGAATCGACGTCACGTCACGGATCGAGGTAACGGTGAAACCAGCAGCCTGGAGCGCGCGGAGCGCCGACTCACGGCCCGAACCCGGACCCGACACCTCGACCTCGAGGGTGCGCATGCCGTGCTCCTGCGCCTTCTTCGACACGTCTTCGGCAGCAATCTGCGCCGCGTAAGGGGTCGACTTGCGCGAGCCCTTGAAACCCATCGTACCGGCCGAGGACCAGGCAATCGCATTGCCCTGCGCGTCGGTGATGGTGATGGTGGTGTTGTTGAACGACGAGTTCACGTGCGCAACACCCGACGCGATGTTCTTGCGTTCGCGACGGCGTACGCGGGCAACTTCTTTAGCCATTATCTACCTTTCCAGAGATCTCTACACCGCCGTAACGCCAGCGGCTCCACCGGAAGCAGAACCCAAAAGGCGATCCGCGACCTATCGAATCGCGGAACGCCCTTCAAATTCGCTTCAATTACTTCTTCTTACCGGCAATCGCCTTGGCCGGACCCTTGCGGGTACGCGCATTGGTGTGGGTACGCTGGCCGCGCACCGGCAGACCGCGACGATGGCGCAGGCCGCGATAGCAACCCAGATCCATCAGACGCTTGATGTTGATGCCGACTTCACGACGAAGGTCACCCTCGACGAGGTAGTCGCGGTCGATCACTTCACGGATCTGCAGAACTTCCTGGTCGCTGAGCTGCGACACGCGACGATCGAGCGGAATGTTCACCTTCTCGATGATCTCATTCGCGAACTTCGGGCCGATGCCATGAATGTATTGCAGCGCGATGAGAACGCGCTTGTTGGTCGGAATGTTCACGCCGGCGATACGGGCCACTTGTATCTCTCCTGTTTCCGGCCTCAGACAGCCGGTGGTCGTTTAAATTTCTCGGGGACGGGCCCGCAAACGCGAACGCGACACCCACCCCTTTTGATCCTTTGGGGCCCGGCATCGCTTGAATCGTGTCCAATAGATGCCGGGATTAATAATAGATTTAAGTCCGTTTCGTCAACCGCCTCGCGGAAGTTGCAGCCTTGGCGACTTTCTTTGCACCCTTGGCTGCCCCCTTGGCGGGAACCCTCGCCGTCTGGGCCACGACCTTCCGGGCCATCTTGGCCGGCTTCGCGCCCTTGGCAACCGACTTGGCGACCGGCTTGGCGACCGGCTTGGTCGCCGGCTTGGCGCCGCCCTTCGCTACCGCCTTTGCGTTCTTGGCCACCTTGGCGCTCTTCGCAACCTTGGCTGATTTCAAAGCTTTAGCTGCCTTCGGCGCCTTCGCGACCTTGACGCTTTTGGCGACCTTGGGAGCCTTCGCCGCCTTGGTGGCCTTGGCCTTCACAACCTTGGCCTTCGCGACCTTGGCTTTCGCGACCTTCGCCTTGCCGGCCACAACCTTGGTCGCCTTGGCGACCTTGGCCGACTTCGGCGCCTTCACCGCTTTTGCGGCGGGCTTTGCCGGCTTGGCGACAGCCTTGCCCGCGCCCTTCCCGGCAGCTTTGGTGGCCGGACGGCCCTTGGCAGCGACCTTCGCAGTCGCCTTGGCGGCAACGGCAGTTCCCTTCGCAGCCTTCTTGTCAGCCGCAGCCTTCGCGACGCTCTTTCCGGCGGCCTTGGCAGCCGCTTTCGGAGCCGGCTTCGCGACCGGCTTGGCAGCAACGGACTTGCCCCCCGCCTTCGCAACCTTTGCGCTCTTGGCGGCCGATTCGGCCTTCGCCTTGGGCGCAGCCTTCGCGGGCTTCACGGCGGCCTTGGCCGCAGCTTTCGCCGCAGGCTTGGCAGCGACCACCTTGCTGCCCTTGGCTTTAGGGGCGGCGGCCTTGACGGCCTTCACCGGCAGTTCTTCGACAGCCTTGGCAGCAGCAGACTTTTCAGCTTTCGCCTTCGCAACCTTCGGCTCGCTGGACTTGGCCTTGCTGACCTTGACCTTCGCCGGCGCCTTAACGAGACCGGTGTCGTTGATCGCTTCCGTAGAATCGCTATTGGACACGCCACCATCGACGACGTCCCCACCAGCGACCTCCTCGGCGTCATCCGATGCCGACTTGGCAGAATCGTCCGCGCGATGAGTCATGACGTCGAGGAGCTCGGCGATATCCGCCGTCACAGCCTCGACCGGCTTCATGCCATCAACCGTCGCCAGCAGGCGCTTATCGGAATAATAGTCGACCAGCGGCGCGGTCTGCGCACGATAAGCGGCCAGACGCTTCGCCAGCGCCTCGGCGTTGTCGTCCGCTCGAACGCTCTCGCCCCGCGCCGTCATCTCGGCAATCCGGGTCTCGACGCGCTGGAGCAACACGCCCTCGTTGACGCGCAGTTCAATCACCGCATCAAGCTTCAGGCGCTTTTCGGCCAGGAGCTTGTCGAGGGCTTCCGCCTGCGGAACAGTCCGCGGGAAACCATCGAGAATGAAGCCGTTTGCCGCGTCGGGCTGATCGATCCGGTCGGAGATGATGCCGATTACGATATCATCCGACACGAGACCGCCGCTCGCCATCACGTCCTTGGCCTTCAGGCCGATCGGCGTCTCGGCTGCCACCGCCGCGCGGAGCATGTCGCCGGTGGAAAGCTGGACGATGCCGTGACGCTCAACCAGAACCTTTGCCTGCGTTCCTTTTCCGGCCCCTGGGGGACCCAGAAGAATAAGCCTCATCGCCGCCGCCCCCTCGCCTTCGATTTCCTGATCAGGCCTTCATATTGATGTGCAAGCAGATAGCCCTGAACCTGGGCAACCGTATCCATGGTGACGCTCACGACGATGAGCAGCGAGGTGCCGCCGAAGTAGAACGGAACGGAAGCGTAAGAGATCAGGATTTCCGGGATCAAACAGATCAGCGCGAGATAAAGTGCGCCGACTGCGGTGATCCGGGACAGAACGTAGTCGATGTATTCCGCCGTGCGCTCACCCGGCCGAATGCCCGGAATGAAGCCGCCGTGCTTCTTCAGGTTGTCGGCAGTCTCGGTCGGGTTGAACACGATCGCCGTGTAGAAGAAGGCGAAGAACAAAATCATCGCCAGATAGAGCACGAGATAAAGCGGGCGGCCGTGGCTGAGTTGCGTGGTGATCGCCTGCAGCCATTCCGGGCCGGCGCCAGCATTGAAGTTGGCGACCGTACCGGGCAGCAGGAGGAGCGACGACGCGAAGATCGGCGGAATGACACCCGCGGTGTTCAGCTTGAGCGGCAGATGCGAGGTCTGGCCCTCGAACATCTTGTTGCCAACCTGCCGCTTCGGATACTGGATCAGAAGCCGGCGCTGCGCCCGCTCGACGAACACGATGATCGCAATCACCGCAACCGCCATCACCAGCACGAGCAGGATCAGACCGGTCGACAGCGCGCCCTGACGGCCAAGCTCAAGCGTGTTCACGATCGCTGCCGGAAGCTCGGCGACAATACCCGCCATGATGATCAGCGAGATGCCGTTGCCGATGCCGCGCGCAGTGATCTGCTCGCCCAGCCACATCAGGAACATCGTGCCGCCGGTCAGGGTAATCGTGGTCGACAGCAGGAAGAACATGCCCGGATGGCTGACGACGTTACCTGCGCCCTGCAAACCGACAGCGATGCCGTAAGCCTGCAGTGCCGCGAGAACGACCGTGAGATAGCGGGTATATTGATTGATGACCTTGCGGCCAGCTTCGCCTTCCTTCTTCAGCGCTTCGAGCTTCGGCGAAACCGAGGTCAGCAGCTGGAGGATGATCGATGCCGAAATGTACGGCATGATGTTGAGGGCGAAAATCGCCATGCGGTCGATGCCGCCGCCGGCGAACATGTTGAACATGCCCAGGATGCCGCCAGCTTGCTGACGGAACACCTGACTCCACACGCTCGGATCGATGCCGGGCAGCGGAATGTAGGTGCCGAGACGGTAGACAAGCAGTGCACCGAGCGTGAACCAAATGCGCTTCTTCAGCTCGTCGGCCTTCGCCAGAGCCGAGAAGTTGAGGTTAGCCGCCAGTTGTTCCGCTGCAGAGGCCATTGGAACCAGGTCCTTTCAATCGTCGCAAACCGACCTGCCGACGTCTGCCCGCCCCGGCTCAAGCCGGGGAGAGCCATTGCCCGTGTGCAGGCAGTCGCAGGACGAAATCCTACGAGGCCTTTTCGCTCTCGGCAGCAGCCTTGCGCGCAATGATCTTGACCGAGCCGCCGGCCTTCTCGATCGCCGCGATGGCCGACTTGGTCGCGCCATGCACTTCGAGATTGACCTTCGCAGTGATCTCGCCGCGGCCGAGAACGCGGACACCGTCCAGCTCGCGGCGCAGGATGCCCGCGGCCACCAGCGTCTGAACAGTGATGGTCTGGCCCGCGTCGATCACCTTGTCGTCAATCGCCTGCTGCAGCTTGTCGAGGTTGATCTCGCAGAAGTCGAGACGGAAGATGTTGTTGAAGCCGCGCTTCGGAAGACGACGATGCAGCGGCATCTGGCCGCCTTCGAAGCCCTTGATTGCGACGCCCGAGCGTGCGGTCTGGCCCTTGCCACCCCGACCAGACTGCTTGCCCTTGCCGGAGCCGATGCCGCGGCCGACGCGCACCCGCTTTTTGCGGGCGCCGGCGTTATCGGCAATTTCGGTGAGTTTCATGAACTTATTCCTTCGTCCGGTTCATCACGCAGGCGCACCGCCGCAGATGATTCAGAAAATTACGCCTCGCCGACCACGCGCACAAGGTGACGGACCTTGGCGATCATGCCACGCACTTCCGGGGTGTCCTGCAGCTCCGAAACCCGACCGATCTTGTTCAGTCGAAGACCGATCAGGGTTGCACGCTGCGAGTGATGCCGACGGATCGGGCTATGGGTCTGCTCGATCTTGATCATGTTTGCGGCCTTGGCCATCGTTTGATCTCCAGTCTGCAATGCCGCTATCAATCAGCCGCGACTTCGGCGTCACCGCCGACACGACGCGACTGAAGCGCCGACACCTTGATGTTGCGACGAGCAGCAACCGAACGCGGCGAATCCTGACGCTTGAGCGCATCGAAGGTCGCACGGATCATGTTGTACGGGTTCGAGGAGCCGAGCGACTTGGCAACGACGTCGCCCATGCCGAGGGTCTCGAACACGGCACGCATCGGGCCGCCCGCGATGATTCCGGTTCCTGGAGGAGCCGCGCGCAGGAAGACCTTGCCCGCGCCGTGACGGCCGGCAACGTCGTGATGCAGCGTGCGTCCTTCGCGGAGCGGCACGCGCGTCAGGTTGCGCTTGGCCGAGTCGGTCGCCTTGCGAATGGCTTCCGGCACTTCGCGCGCCTTGCCGTGGCCGAAACCGACCCTGCCCTTCTGATCGCCGACGACGACCAGTGCAGCGAAACCGAAGCGCCGACCGCCCTTAACGACCTTGGCGACACGGTTGATGTGCACCAGCTTGTCAACGAACTCGCTGTCGCGCTCTTCGCGCTCCCTGTTCCGATCCCGGCCGCCGCGTTCGCGTTCACCTGCCATGGTGTTTTCCAATCCTTGCGAGGCGCTCGGCCTCTATCTTGCAATCGTCCAAGTTGTCTCTGCCCGGCGTGGCTGCCTGCGCTGCCGCAGGCGCCCGCCTCGGGCTACAGCTTAGAAGCTCAATCCGCCTTCGCGGGCTGCGTCGCCCAGCGCCTTGACACGGCCATGATAAAGATAAGCGCCGCGGTCGAAGACCACTTCCTTGACGCCGTTCTTCATCGCGCGTTCCGCGACCAGCTTGCCGACCGCCTTCGCCGCATCGACGTCGGCACCGGTCTTGCCGGTCTCGCGCAGCGCCTTCTCGAGAGAAGACGCCGAAGCGAGCGTCACGCCCTTCTGATCGTCGATGATCTGCGCATAGATATGCTTCGACGAACGGAAAACGGACAGACGCGGACGACCGTTGGCGGTGCGCCGCAGCGCGAGCCTTACGCGGTTCTTGCGCCGGGCATTCGTATTCTGGATCTTCGACATGACCGGCTCCGTTACTTCTTCTTGCCTTCCTTGCGGAAGATGAACTCGTTGGCGTACTTCACGCCCTTGCCCTTATAGGGCTCCGGCGGACGGTAGCGGCGGATTTCGGCCGCGACCTGACCAACGCGCTGGAGATCGTTACCGGTGACGATGATCTCGGTCGGCTTCGGAACGGCCACAGTGATGCCTTCCGGTACCTGGTAGACCACGTCATGGCTGAAACCGAGCGCGAGCTGCAGGTTCTTGCCCTGCATCGCCGCACGATAACCGACGCCGACGATCTCGAGCTTCTTCTCGAAGCCCTTGGTCACGCCTTCAACCAGGTTCGAAACCTGCGCGCGCGAGGTGCCATACAGCGAACGCGCACGCTTGGTCTCGAAACGCGGCGCAACCGTGATCGCGCCGTTATCAAACTTCACCTCGACATCGTCATGGACGATGTATTCGAGCTGGCCCTTGGGACCCTTGACCTTGACGGTCTGCCCTTCCACCGAAGCGGAGACACCTGACGGCACTCCGACCGGTCGTTTGCCAATACGAGACATGGCTTATCCTTCCGAAATCAGAACACCGTGAACAGAACTTCGCCGCCCACATTCGCGTCCCGCGCTTCGTGGTCAGCCATGATGCCCTTCGGCGTCGAGAGAACCGAAATGCCGAGGCCGTTGTTGACGCGCGGCAGGTTCTTCACCGAAGCGTAGACGCGACGGCCCGGCTTCGACACCCGCTGGATCTCGCGGATGACGGGCTCGCCATCAAAGTACTTCAGCTCAATCTCGAGCTCGCTGCGGCCGTTGGCGTGGTCGACGCTCGCGTAACCGCGGATATAGCCCTCGGTCTTGAGCACTTCGAGAACGTTGGCGCGCATGCGCGAACCCGGCGAAGAAACCTTGGACTTGTTCCGCATCTGGGCGTTGCGGATGCGGGTGATGAGATCGCTGATCGGATCGTTCACTGACATGCCTGACCCCTTACCAGCTGGACTTCACAAGGCCGGGAACGAGTCCCTTGGAACCCATCTCGCGCAGCGCGATGCGGCTCAGCTTGTTGAGACGATACACCGAACGCGGGCGGCCGCTCACTTCGCAACGGTTGCGAACGCGCGTCGCCGACGAGTTACGGGGCATCTCGGCAAGCTTCAGGGTGGCCGCGAAACGCTCTTCAAGCGGCAACGACTTGTCGGCGATGATCGCCTTCAACCTAGCGCGTTTGGCCGAGGCATTTTTCACCAGACGCGCGCGCCGGTTATTCTTCTCGATCGAACTCTTTTTAGCCATGCTTGGCTCCTGGGTTTCCGCGTTTGAGGCGCTTTGTCAGCGGCTCACTGCCGGAACGGGAAATTAAAGGCGGTCAACAAGGCGCGAGCCTCGTCGTCCGTCTGCGCCGTGGTGCAAACGGTGATGTCCATACCCCAAGTTTCGGCAATTTTGTCGAAATTGATCTCGGGGAAAATGGTGTGTTCCTTGAGGCCGAGCGTGTAATTGCCGCGACCGTCAAAGCTCTTGCCGTTCAGACCGCGGAAGTCGCGCACGCGCGGCAGAGCGACGTTCACCAAACGATCGATGAACTCGTACATCCGGGCCTTGCGGAGAGTCACCTTGCAACCGATCGGCTGGTTCTCGCGCAGCTTGAAGGACGCGATGGCCTTGCGCGAATAGGTGATGATCGGCTTCTGACCGGCGATCAGCGCAAGGTCGGCGGCGGCGGTCTCGACCTTCTTGCGGTCGGCCACGGCCTCGCCAACGCCCATGTTGATCACGACCTTGGTCAGGCGCGGAACCTGCATCACGTTCGCGAAGCCGAACTGCTCGGTCAGCTTCTGGCGGATGTTCTGGTCATACTCCGCGCGCAGGCGCGGCACATAAGCGGTATCAGCCATCGATCTCGGCTCCCGAACGCTTGGCGACACGCACTTTCTTGCCGTCTGCCGTAATCTTGAAGCCCACGCGGGTCGGCTTCCCGTCCTTATCGACAATCGCGATGTTCGACAGGTGGATCGGGCTCTCCTTGGAGATGATGCCGCCTTCCTGGGTCTGGGTCTGCTTCTGGTGGCGCTTCACCATGTTGACGCCACGCACGAGCGCACGACCCTCGGTCGGGCGCACCTCGAAGACCTCACCGGTCCGGCCCTTGTCGCGGCCGGTCAAAACGATGACCTTATCGCCCTTGCGAATCTTCGCAGCCATCACAACACCTCCGGCGCGAGCGAAATGATCTTCATGTGGTTCTTGGCGCGCAGTTCGCGCGGAACCGGCCCGAAAATACGGGTGCCGACCGGCTCGGACTGGTTGTTCACCAGCACGGCGGCGTTCGTGTCGAAACGAATCACGGAACCATCGGGACGGCGAATATCCTTCGCAACGCGAACGACGACCGCCTTCATGACGTCGCCCTTCTTCACCTTACCGCGCGGAATAGCTTCCTTGACCGACACGACAATGACGTCGCCAACCGTCGCATAGCGGCGCTTGGATCCACCAATCACCTTAATGCACATAACACGGCGTGCGCCTGAATTGTCGGCCACGTCGAGGTTGGTCTGCATCTGAATCATTGATGCACCTCGTCCTCTTTCTGATGCGCCAGATAGCGCTTAAGCTGTTTTGTTGTCGCTCTGGACAACGATCCAGCGCTTCAATTTGGAAATCGGCTTGGTCTCCTCGATCCAAACCATGTCCCCTGCCTTGAACTGATTGTTCTCGTCATGGGCGTGGTAGTTCTTGGAACGACGGATAGTCTTCTTATAGAGCGGATGAGTGAAGCGGCGATCAACGCGCACAACAATGGTCTTGTTCTGCTTTTCGCTGACGACGACGCCCTGGAGCATTCGTTTCGGCATCGTTGGCCCCTTACTTCGATTTCGCCGCGCGCTTCTGCGCGGCAACGGTTTTCACACGAGCGATGTCACGGCGCGCTTCACGCAAACGCGACGTGTTTTCAAGCTGGCCGGTGGCACGCTGGAAGCGCAGGTTAAAGCGCTCTTTTTTAAGATTCGCAATAGCGTCGGTCATCTGATCGTCGCTCATCGCGCGAATATCTTCGATATTGAGCTTGGACATGTCCAAAAATCCTACTCTTCGATGCGCGCGACGAAACGCGTCTTGATCGGCAGCTTCGAAGCCGCGAGGGTCAGAGCCTCGCGCGCCGTCTCGTTGCTGACGCCGTCGATCTCGAACAGAATGCGACCCGGCTTGACACGCGCCGCCCAGTAATCCGGCGAACCCTTTCCGGAACCCATGCGGACTTCCGCCGGCTTCGAGGAAACCGGAAGATCGGGGAACACGCGGATCCACACGCGGCCGACACGCTTCATGTGACGGGTCAGCGCGCGACGGGCGGCTTCGATCTGGCGCGCGGTGATACGCTCGGGCGCCATTGCCTTCAGGCCGAACTGACCGAAGGCCAGCGTTGCGCCGGAGCTTGCAACGCCGTGAATCCGGCCCTTATGCGCCTTCCGGAACTTAGTTTTCTTTGGCTGCATCATGGCTTACGCCCTCAAACCTTCTCGTTCTGTCAGGCTGCGTCGCGACGCGGCCGACCACCATCGCCTTCAGCCAAACGCTTGTCCTGCGCCATCGGATCGTGCTCAAGGATTTCGCCCTTGAAGATCCAGACCTTCACGCCGCAGGTGCCGAAGGTGGTGAACGCAGTGGCCACACCGTAGTCGATGTCGGCGCGGAGCGTGTGCAGCGGCACGCGACCTTCGCGATACCACTCCATGCGCGCGATTTCAGCGCCGCCGAGACGGCCCGAGCAGTTGATCCGGATGCCGCCAGCGCCGAGACGCATGGCCGACTGGACCGCCCGCTTCATCGCACGCCGGAACGCAACGCGGCGCTCGAGCTGCTGGGCAATCGACTCTGCAACCAGGGTTGCATCAAGCTCAGGCTTGCGGATCTCGACGATGTTGATGGCAACATCCGACGAGGTGATGTCCGAAACCTTCTTGCGGATTTTGTCGATGTCCGCGCCCTTCTTGCCGATCACGACACCCGGGCGAGCCGAGTGGATGGTGACGCGGCACTTCTTGTGCGGGCGTTCGATGACAATACGCGCTACCGCGGCCTGCTTCAACTCCTTGTGGAGCAGTTCGCGAATCTTGGCGTCTTCATGCAGGAGCTTGGAATACTCGCTCTTGCCTGCATACCAACGGGAATCCCAGGTCCGGTTGATGCCGAGACGCAGCCCGATCGGATTGATCTTCTGACCCATCGTGTTCTCCTGCGCCTTATGCGGCTGCTTCTTCGTCGATCTGGCGAACGACGATCGTCAGCTGCGCAAACGGCTTCATGATACGGCCCGAACGGCCACGGCCGCGGGGCGAGAAACGCTTCATGACGATGCCCTTGCCGACATGCGCCTCGGACACGATCAGGGCGTCGACGTCCAGATCGTGGTTGTTTTCAGCGTTGGCGATTGCCGACTCGAGGCACTTCTTCACGTCAACGGCGATGCGCTTACGCGAGAACTGCAGATCGGCCAGGGCCGACGCTGCCGGCTTGCCCCGAATGAGCTGCGCAACGAGATTGAGCTTCTGCGGGCTGACGCGAAGCATTCTCGCTACCGCCTTAGCCTCATTGTCCGGAAGGCGCCGGTCGCGCTTGGGTTTGCTCATCAAATTCGTCCTTAAGACCGTTTGGCTTTCTTGTCGCCGGCGTGGCCATGGAAGGTCCGCGTCGGCGAGAATTCGCCAAATTTATGCCCGACCATCTCTTCGTTCACCGAAACCGGCACATGCTTGTGCCCGTTGTAGACGCCGAACGTGAGGCCTACGAATTGCGGCAGGATCGTCGAGCGGCGGCTCCAGATCTTGATAACGTCGTGCCGACCCGAAGCGCGCGCCGCGTCTGCCTTCTTGAGCAGCGAAGCCTCGACGAACGGGCCCTTCCACACTGAACGTGCCATGGTGGACGATCCTTATTACTTCTTCCGCTTGTGGCGGCTGACGAGAATGAACTTCGTGGTCGACTTATTCCGGCGGGTCTTCTTGCCCTTGGTCGGCTGACCCCACGGGGTAACCGGGTGACGACCACCGGACGTGCGCCCTTCACCACCACCGTGCGGGTGATCGATCGGGTTCATGGACACACCGCGGTTGCCAGGCCGGCGGCCGAGCCAACGCGAACGACCAGCCTTGCCGATCGTGGTGTTCATGTGATCCGGGTTCGACACCGCGCCGACGGTCGCCTTGCAGCGGCCGTGAACGAGGCGCTGCTCGCCCGAGTTCAGACGCAGGATGACGTATTCCTGGTCGCGGCCGACGATCTGGGCGTAGGTGCCCGCCGAACGCGCGATCTGACCACCCTTGCCGATCTTCAGCTCGACGTTGTGGACGATCGTACCGACCGGCATGTTGCCGAGCGGCATCGCGTTGCCCGGCTTGACGTCGGCGTAGTCCGCCGAGACGACGGTGTCGCCGACGGCCAGACGCTGCGGCGCCAGAATGTACGACAGCTCGCCGTCCTCGTACTTGATCAGCGCAATGAATGCGGTCCGGTTCGGATCGTATTCGAGGCGCTCGACCACTGCCGGCACGTCGGTCTTGACGCGACGGAAATCGACCAAGCGGTAGGACTGCTTGTGGCCGCCACCACGGAAACGGACGGTGGTCCGGCCCGTGTTGTTGCGGCCGCCGGCCGAGGTCTTACCCTCGGTCAGCACCTTGACCGGCTTGCCCTTGTAGAGGCCGGAGCGGTCGACGATGACCAGCTGGCGCTGACCAGGAGTCGTCGGATTGATTTTCTTCAGTGACATGGTCGTACCGCCTTACAGTCCGGTCGTCACATCGATGCGCTGACCCTCTTCGAGAGTCACGATCGCGCGCTTCGTGTCGGATTGAGATCCGAAAGTGCCGCGGAAGGCCTTCTTCTTGCCCTTGCGCACAATGGTGTTGACGCTCTTCACCTTCACGTCGAACAGCTTTTCCACCGCCTCTTTGATCTGGGGCTTGGTGGCCTTGGTGCTGACCTTGAAGATGACCTTGTTGTGTTCAGACGCGGTCGTTGCCTTCTCGGTGATGACCGGCGCAACGATCAGGTCGTAGTGCTTGCCTTCGACAGTCATTTGAAACGCGCCTCCAAAGCTTCGATCGCGGCCTTGGTCAGCACGAGCTGCTGGCGACGCAAAATGTCATAGACGTTAATACCCTGAATCGGGAGCACGTCGATATGAGGAATGTTGCGCGCCGCGACGGCGAATTTATCGTGAACCGACGCGCCATCGATGATCAGCGCGCTGGTGAGACCGAGCGACGAGAAGTGGCTCAGCAAGGTCTTGGTCTTGCCGTCCTCGAGCGCCGCGCTGTCGATCACGATCAGACCGCCGGACTGAGCCTTCGCGGACAGAGCGTGACGGAGCGCAAGCGCGCGCACTTTCTTCGGCAGGTCGAACGCATGGCTGCGAACGACCGGACCGAATGCGCGACCACCACCACGGAACTGCGGCACGCTGGCCGAGCTGTGACGGGCGCCGCCGGTGCCCTTCTGCTTGTACATCTTCTTGCCGGTGCGGGCGATCTCCGAACGACCCTTGGTCTTCCGGGTACCGGCCTGCCGCTTGGCAAGCTGCCAGTTGATGCAGCGCTGGATGATATCCTTGCGCGGCTCGAGGCCGAAGATCGCGTCGTTCAGCTGAACCGAACCTGCGTCCTTGCCCTCAAGCGTGGTGACCTTCAGTTCCATCACGCGCCCTCCTTCTCCGCTGCAACTTCTTCAGCCGGAGCCGCCTGTTCGGCACCCACGACGCGGAATTTACCAGGCTTCGGCGCACCTTCCGGCAGCGGCTTCTTCACGGCGTCACGCACCATGATCCAGCCACCCTTCGAACCGGGGACAGCACCCTCAACCAACACCAGACCACGCTCGACGTCGGTCTGAACCACACGCAGGTTCAGCGTCGTGATCCGATCGCTACCCATGTGGCCAGGCATCTTCTTGTTCTTGAAGGTGCGGCCCGGGTCCTGACGCATACCGGTCGAACCGATCGAACGGTGGGACACCGACACGCCGTGCGTTGCACGCAGGCCGCCGAAGTTCCAACGCTTCATACCGCCGGCGAACCCCTTACCGATCGAGGTGCCGGTGACGTCGACGAACTGCCCGACGACGAAGTGGTCAGCCAGAATCTCTGCGCCCACCGGGATCACGGCGTCTTCCGACACCCGGAACTCGGCGACCTTGCGCTTCGGCTCAACCTTGGCCGCGGCAAACTGGCCACGTTCCGCTTTCGGCATATAGACGGTCTTGCGCGAGCCCGATCCGAGCTGCAGCGAGACGTAGCCGTTCTTGTCCTTGGTGCGATGGCCCACAACCTGGCAATTGCCCAATTTCAGCACGGTCACTGGAATGTGCTCACCGGCCTCTGTAAAGACCCGTGTCATTCCGACCTTCTGTGCGATCACTCCGGAGCGCATCGGCGTGCTTCCTGTTCTCTCTGTCCGCGTAGTCTGGACAAGCTAATTTCAATCTTAGAGTTTGATCTCGACGTCGACGCCAGCCGCCAGGTCGAGCTTCATCAAAGCATCAACGGTCTGGGGGGTCGGATCGACGATGTCGAGCAAACGCTTGTGCGTCCGCATCTCAAACTGCTCACGGCTCTTCTTATCGACGTGCGGCGAACGGTTGACGGTAAACTTTTCGATGCGAGTGGGCAGCGGGATCGGACCACGCACCTGGGCGCCGGTCCTCTTCGCCGTATTCACGATCTCGCGCGTCGACGTATCGAGGATACGGTGATCGAACGCTTTGAGACGAATGCGAATATTTTGGCCGTTCATTGTGTCACTCCGGAAGAATGCGAATGGCGACTGGCGAGCAGGTGCAGACCACCCGCCATTCGCTGCTCCCTAATTCAATCACTCGATGATCGATGCGACGACACCGGCGCCGACGGTACGGCCGCCTTCGCGGATAGCGAAACGCAGCTTTTCTTCCATCGCGATCGGCACGATCAGGTGCACTTCCATGGCGATGTTGTCGCCCGGCATCACCATCTCGGTGCCTTCCGGCAGGTGCACGACGCCGGTCACGTCGGTGGTGCGGAAGTAGAACTGGGGACGATAGTTGGTGAAGAACGGCGTGTGACGGCCACCCTCTTCCTTCGTCAGAATATAGGCCTCGGCCTTGAACTTGGTGTGCGGCTTGACCGAGCCCGGCTTGCACAGCACCTGGCCGCGCTCGACGTCCTCGCGCTTGGTGCCGCGCAGCAGCGCGCCGATGTTGTCGCCGGCCTGGCCCTGGTCGAGCAGCTTGCGGAACATCTCGACGCCGGTGCAGGTCGTCTTCTGGGTTTCGCGGATACCGACGATCTCGATTTCCTCGCCAACCTTGACGATGCCGCGCTCGACGCGGCCGGTCACCACGGTGCCGCGGCCCGAGATCGAGAACACGTCTTCGACCGGCATCAGGAACGGCTGGTCGATCGGGCGCTCCGGCTGCGGGATGTAGGCGTCAACCGCCGCCATCAGCTCCAGCACCGCATCGTGGCCGAGCTTCTTGTCGGAATCTTCCAGCGCCGCCAGCGCCGAGCCCTTGATGATCGGAATGTCGTCGCCCGGGAACTCGTACTTCGACAGCAGCTCGCGCACTTCCATCTCGACGAGCTCGAGCAGCTCCGGATCGTCGACCATGTCGCACTTGTTCAGGAACACGACCAGCGCCGGAACGCCGACCTGACGCGCCAGCAGGATGTGCTCGCGGGTCTGCGGCATCGGGCCGTCGGCCGCCGACACCACCAGGATCGCGCCGTCCATCTGCGCCGCGCCGGTGATCATGTTCTTCACGTAGTCGGCGTGCCCGGGGCAGTCGACGTGCGCGTAGTGGCGGTTCGCGGTCTCGTACTCAACGTGCGACGTCGAAATCGTGATGCCGCGCGCCTTCTCTTCAGGCGCCTTGTCAATCTGGTCGTACGCCGAGAACGTCGCGCCACCGGTCTCCGCCAGAACCTTCGTGATCGCTGCCGTCAAAGACGTCTTGCCGTGGTCAACGTGACCAATCGTGCCGATGTTACAGTGGGGCTTCGTGCGCTCAAATTTCTCTTTAGCCATGATACTCTCCGTTCAGGCAGTGATTGACCTTGCGGCCAATCAGGCAAACTTCTTTTGGACTTCAGCCGACACGTTGGCCGGCGCTTCAGCGTAATGGTCGAACTGCATCGTGAAGGTCGCGCGGCCCTGGCTCATCGAGCGCAGATTGTTCACGTAACCGAACATGTTCATGAGCGGCACCATCGCATTCACGACGTTGGCGTTACCGCGCATGTCCTGGCCCTGGATCTGGCCACGACGCGAATTCAAGTCGCCGATCACCGAACCGGTGTAGTCCTCCGGTGTGACGACTTCGACCTTCATGATCGGCTCAAGCAGGACCGACTTGCCCTTCTGGAGCGCTTCACGGAACGCCGCACGCGATGCGATTTCGAAGGCGAGCGCCGACGAGTCGACATCGTGGTAGGCACCGTCAATCAGCGAGACCTTGACGTCGACCACCGGGAAGCCGGCGACAACGCCGGAGCCCATGACGCTCTGCAGGCCCTTTTCGACGCCGGGGATGTATTCCTTCGGAACCGCACCACCAACAATCTTCGACTCGAACTCGAAGCCCTTGCCCGGCTCGTTCGGCTCGACGACGAACTTGACGCGAGCGAACTGACCGGTACCGCCAGTCTGCTTCTTGTGGGTGTAGTCGACTTCCGCCGGCTGGGTGATGCGCTCGCGGAACGCCACCTGCGGCGCACCGATGTTTGCATCGACCTTGTAGGTACGACGAAGGATGTCGACCTTAATGTCGAGGTGCAGTTCACCCATGCCCTTCAGAATGGTCTGACCGGACTCGTGGTCGGTCGAGACGCGGAAGGACGGATCTTCGGCAGCGAGCTTCGACAGCGCGACGCCCAGCTTCTCCTGATCGGCCTTCGACTTCGGCTCGATGGCGATCTCGATCACCGGATCAGGGAATTCCATCTTTTCAAGGATGACCTGGTTGGCCGGATCGCACAGCGTGTCACCAGTGCGGACTTCCTTGAGGCCGGCCAGCGCGACGATGTCGCCGGCATAGGCTTCCTTGATGTCTTCGCGGTTGTTGGCATGGAGCAGCAGCATGCGGCCAACACGCTCGCGCTTCTCACGCGTCGAGTTGTACACAGCGGTGCCGCTCAGCAGCACGCCCGAATAGAGACGGCAGAAGGTGATCGTGCCGACGAACGGGTCGTCGACGATCTTGAACGCCAGCAGCGACATCGGCTCGCTGTCGTCGGCGTGACGAAGAACTTCCTCGCCCTTGTCGTTGACGCCCTTGATCGCCGGAACGTCGAGCGGCGACGGCAGGTAGTCGACAACAGCGTCGAGCAGCGGCTGAACGCCCTTGTTCTTGAACGCGGTGCCGCAGAGCACGGGATAGAACGCGCTGGTGAGCACGCCCTTGCGGATCAGGCTCTTCAGCGTGGCCTCATCCGGCTCATTGCCATCGAGATAGGCAGCCATGACCTCGTCATCGAGCTCGACGGCAGCCTCGATCATCTTCTCGCGATATTCCTTGGCCTGATCGAGCATCTCGGCCGGAATTTCTTCGGTGTGGAACTTCACGCCGGTCGGATCTTCGTCCCAGATGATGGCGTTCATCTTGACGAGGTCGATCATGCCGCGGAAGTTGCTTTCCGCGCCGATCGGCAGCTGAATGGCGAGCGGACGCGCACCGAGACGATCAACGATGTCCTTCAGGCACTTGAAGAAGTCCGCGCCGGTCTTGTCCATCTTGTTGGCGAAGACGATGCGGGGAACGCGATACTTGTCGCCCTGACGCCACACGGTCTCGGTCTGCGGCTCAACACCCTGGTTCGAGTCCAGAACACACACTGCGCCGTCCAGCACACGCAGCGAACGCTCCACCTCAATGGTGAAGTCGACGTGGCCAGGGGTGTCGATGATGTTCAGGCGGTGATCGCGCCAGAACGCCGTGGTCGCAGCCGAAGCAATCGTGATGCCACGCTCCTGCTCCTGCTCCATGAAGTCCATGGTCGCAGCGCCCTCGTGAGTCTCGCCGACCTTGTGGCTCTTGCCGGTGAAAAACAGGATGCGCTCGGTCGTCGTCGTCTTGCCGGCATCAATGTGAGCCATGATACCGAAATTACGATACTTCTCGATGGCATGTGCGCGGGGCATAGTCAGTATCCTTAAATTGCGTTCGTTTCGCCGTTACCAGCGATAGTGCGAGAAGGCGCGGTTGGCTTCCGCCATCCGGTGCACGTCCTCACGCTTCTTCACGGCGTTACCCCGGCTGTTCGACGCATCGAGCAGCTCAGCAGACAGCCGCTCGGTCATGTTCTTTTCGTTCCGGCCACGCGCGGCGGCGATCAGCCAGCGAATGCCCAGGGCCTGGCGACGGGTGGAACGAACTTCGACCGGCACCTGATAGGTGGCACCACCAACACGACGCGAGCGGACCTCGATGGTCGGCATCACGTTGTCCAGCGCCTGCTCGAACACGGCGAGCGGCGACTGCTTGGTCTTGGCCTCAATGATATTCAGAGCACCATAGACGATGCCCTCGGCAGCGGAACGCTTGCCGTCGTACATGATCGAATTCATGAACTTCGTGATGACGACACTCCCGAACTTCGGATCGGGATTGACTTCACGCTTTTCAGCAGAATGGCGACGCGACATCGATCAGAACCCCAATATTACTTCGGACGCTTCGCGCCATACTTCGAACGGCGCTGCTTACGGTTCTTGACGCCCTGGGTATCGAGGACGCCGCGGAGAATGTGATAGCGCACGCCGGGCAAGTCCTTGACGCGGCCGCCGCGGATCATGACCACGGAGTGCTCCTGAAGGTTGTGACCCTCACCCGGAATGTAGCCGATCACCTCGAAACCATTGGTCAGGCGGACCTTGGCAACCTTACGGAGTGCTGAGTTCGGCTTCTTCGGCGTCGTCGTATAGACGCGCGTGCAGACGCCACGCTTCTGCGGCGACTGTTGAAGCGCCGGCACCTTCTTGCGCGACTTCTGAAGGACGCGCGGATTTGCGATCAGCTGGTTGATCGTCGGCATTGTTCGCCTTCACCCTCGTTCGCGCGAAACCAAAACGGTTTCGCAAAATTTCATGCGGGCACCTTCGCCCACTCGGTTCACTCGGCACAAAAACCTTTGCGCAAAGCGATAATGCGCCAACCGCCAAGCTTGCGGAAAGCGCTTCGACGCCACAGAGGACCGCAACGTAAGCTAATCGGACGCTTCCGACTAGCAGGCTGCCGAGGTCATGTTTCCGGATTTCGATCTCTTGAGGGTTAGCTCAGAAGAACGAAGATCGTTCTGGCATTTAGCTGGCCCGAAGGCCGTTTGGCTTAGTTCGACAGCGTTTGAGCATCATTCGTCGAGGTTGGTGCCTGCTGAAATCCAAGGAATTTTTCCCTGCAATTTCAGTGATCAGGTGGTCCGTTCCGACGTAGACGATGCTCACCGCCTGTCGTCAAGTGGGCGGGTTTTATCGGCCATGCAACGTTAAGTCAAGGCCAATCCCCCGTGTTTACGGGGTTCTTTGCAAAAACGCCGAGCCGCAAACATGGCGTGCCTTGTGTCCCCTCTGGAGCAAAGTGGCAATGGTTAAAGCAGGTCGCCGGCCCCGCCCACGGCGGCGCCCTCGCCCCTTCGAACTGGCCGGACTTGAACGCGCCGGCTTTTCGATAACATGGTTAACAGACTGATAATACTGTTAATTGTTCGTTAACCTTTGGCGCCACGCAGCCGGCGCCGCGAATTTGGCCGTGCCGACGTTCGGCACCAATTCTATCAATACGATGCTGTCGCCAAACTTCACTCGCAATGATTGCACTCTCGTTCGCACTTCTAAGCCCCGATCTTTAAAAGTATGAATCGCGATTCGGTTGCGCGACCTTTGCCCGGATCGCGCTTGGAGAGTTGCGGTGAGGCAAATTTACGATTCGAAGCCGGCGATTCTTGCCTATCAGTGAGTCGCCGCTTCCGACCTTAAGGGAATCGAGGTGCCCCAGAATCGGGCGACCGACAGGTTCGTCTGGCCAAGCGGCGGCTGCCCGCCTCGCATCTGGCGGATGAAAGCCCGCCTCCCGCCGTCATCCCGCAGTCACGCCAATTCACAATTGCGCACGAAGAATTCATCCCCGCTGTGCCAGGAATGCGACCTCTTTGGCCGGTTCGTTCGTTTTTACTCGCGGAGGTGGTTCGCACCTTAAAATCGCGAGGAGAAACGCCATGATCAGGACAACTGTTTGTTTGACGGCGCTTGCGGCTGGCATTTTGGCATTCAGCCCCGCCAACGCAGCGGCGCCGAAAGCCGCCGGGTGCAATGGTCCGGCGCAGGAAAAGGCCGAAAGCCTCGTTGACTCCATGGCGGACGGCCCGAACCGCTCCGTCGCACAGATGGAAATGGCATATGCGCAACGCGACTATTTGAGCGGCCGCATGGCTTCATGCGCGGTTCACCTCGCGCGCGCCTCTCAGGCGGCCGCTGCCCCGAGCTACTATCCTCAAATGATTCCGCCGCTCCGCTGAACGGCTCAAGGTTGTCCTCGGCATCGCTCCGTTGCGGCGTCGCAGCGGAGCGATGCACGATGTCAAATCTCAATCGTCAGCCGAGCCGCCATAGGTCTGGTCGTGCCAAAGACTGCGATACATCCCGTTGGCCGCAAGGAGCTGGCGATGGGAGCCGCGCTCGATCACCTTGCCCTCATTGATCACGATGATCTCGTCCATGTGCACGACCGACGTCAGGCGGTGCGTCGAGAAGATCATGGTGTGATCTTTTGCGAGCTTGCGCAGGGTGCGGTTGATCGCCGCCTCGGTGGTCTGGTCGAGCGCCGAGGTCGCTTCGTCGAGCAGGAGAACGGCGGGATTGCGCACCAAAGCCCGGGCGATGGCGATGCGCTGACGCTGCCCGCCTGAAAGCGTGTCGCCGCGTTCGCCGACCTGCGTGTCGTAGCCACGCGGCAGACTCTTGATGAAGCGATGGATCTCGGCCTTGCGCGCAGCCGCTTCGACCTCCTCATCGGTCGCATCTTCCTTGCCGAGCCGGATGTTTTCGCGAATCGACATGTTGAACAGCATGTTTTCCTGAAACACCACGGCCATCCGCGCGCGCAGCGATTCCCGCGTGACCTTGCGGATGTCGGTGCCGTCGATGGTGATGCGCCCGCCGTCCGGCAGATACAGCCGCAGGATCAGGTTCAGCAGCGTGCTCTTGCCCGAACCGCTCGGGCCGACGATGGCGATGCTCTTGCCGACGTCGAGCCGCAGATCGAGATTGCGCAGCACCGGCTGCTCGGCTCCCTCGTAACCGAAGGTGACGTTCTCGAACGCGATATCGCGCGAGATCGAGGGCAGTTCGCTTGCGCCCGGCTTGTCCGCGCCGCGGGTCGGCTCGTCGAGCAGTTCCTTCATGTGCTGCACGGCGGCGGCGGACTGAATGGCAACCGGAATGTAATGCATCAGGTGGGAGATGTTGTACGAGATCTCCCAGAACGCGCTCTCGAACGTGACGAAGGTGCCGATTGTGATCTGGCCAGTCGTGGCGAGATATGCGCCGATCGCAAGCACGATCAGGTGCAGCAGCAGCACCGAGACGGTGACCGACCGCTCAACCATGCTGGACAGGAAAGTCGCCGAAGCGATCTTGTTCCGGGTCTCGTCATTGCGGCGGAGAAACAGCCCAGACATCCGCCGCTGCAAACTGAAGGCCTTGATCACCGCCTGCGCTGCGACATTCTCCTGGACCATGCCCAGCAGCGACGATTCGTTGACCTTCTGATCGTAGTTCGCCTGCACCGCCTTCGGCGTGAGAATGCGCGGGCCGATCAGCGTGATCGGGAAAATCAGCAGCGCGACGATCGCCAGTTGCCAGCTCAGGAACAGCATCAGCAGGACGCCGGCGATCAATTCGAGGAACGGCAGAATCGCGCCGTTCGCCATCGACTTCACCGAGCTTTCATAGGCGGCGAGATCGACCGAGAAGCGCGAGAGCGTTTCGCCGCGCTTGGTGCGGGAGAAATAGCTCGAAGGCAGGTCCTGGACGTGATCGAACAGCCGCGAGCGCGCGTCGGTGATCACGGCCGCCGAGAGCCTGGCATCCCAGCGTTCGTACCAGATCGCGATGATCGAGGTGAACAGGCCCGCCGTCGCCAGCACCGAGAGAATGATGTACAGCGCGCGGAAATCTTCCTCGCCGAGCGCATCATCGATCAGGAATTTGAGGCTGAGCGGCATGATGACGTTGAACAACGTCTCGATCACCAGACCGAAGCCGACGAAGGTCAGCGCGCGCTTGTAGCGCCTCAGATACGGCCACAGGAAACCATAGAGCGTCGCGAACGCGCCGGCTGCCTCGCTGGCGGTGTAGACGACGAGCTCCTCGTCATCGTCCTCGTCGTCCTCGTCCTCCTCCTCATCATCATCATCATCGTCGTCATCATCCTCATCGAGGTCGGACGGCGGCGGCGCGGCCTCCTTCTTCGGCAAAGAATGATGCGGGGGAACGATTTTCGGCGCCAGCAGCTCGTCACCCGGCGCAGCGTCGTTGCTGCGCGGATCTGCGGGTTTCTCTGGGTCGGTGGGCGGAGGCGTCGGGGTCATGACGGCTGTCGAGCTTTTTGGGATCGCCTGTGAGGCAATATCCCGGTTTTGCAACGAGATGACGATGGTCGGCGAAAATCGAACAGGCTGATAGCGAAGTCTGACCGCCGAAGGAATGCCGGAATTCAGCCGCCCTCGCCCAATCTGACGATACGCACCGGAAAATAAAGGCCGCCTTTCGGCCCCGTTGCACGGCCGCGGCGGGTTCCCGCAGGGTTGTCAGAATGGCGCTGCAGCGCCGGCCGGATGCCGGCTCAGACCCTCGTCCGACGCGGCATCCGGGCGGACTTCAACCCCGCCGTTTGGCGGCGCCGAAGCCTGGCGCGGCTCATTCTTCCTCGTCGTCCTCGACCTTGTCGAAGAACGAGTAGCGCAGGCTGTCCGCGTCGGCATACCACTGCCCCGGCCCCTTGCCGGCAGCCCTGGCTGCGGCCCAGACTTCGTCGGTAAAGTCGTGGCGGTGCGCCGCAAGGTCAAAGTCGTTGTTGAAGAACAGTTCGGACCATTCCCAGCGCGTCGCGAGTTTCTTCACGCCGCGCATCAGGTCAAATCGGTCGATGATCGCCGGCGAGAGGTCGCTCGTCACCGAGCCGAACACGAGCCCGGTGTTGACGACGCGGCGCAGCTCGCGCACGGCCTTCGGGACCTGCCGCTCGGTGACGTGGCAGAGGCTGGTCTCGAACACAAAGTCGAACTCGTCGTCGGCGAACGGCAGATCGGTGATCGTGCCGAGCCGGTTGTAGGGCATCAGCTCGGCCGGCGTATTGGCATGAATCGCGCGATTGTTCTCGATGCCAAATGCATCGATGCCGCGCGCACGCAGCGCGCCGACGAGTTCGCCGCTCGCGGAACCCGCGACCAGGAGCTTGTACGCCTTGCCGGGCTTCCAGACGGTGTCGATCCATTGCAACAGCAGATCGGGATTGCTGAACTTGTCCCAGGCCTCGCTATAGGGGCCGACGCCGCGATAGTTTTCAAAGTAATCGCGGTCGATCTTGTCGTTCACCTTGCCCGAGCGGCTGCGGCGCAGCTTCATCGTCTCGGTGAGGACGATATCGGTCGCGGCATCTGCCGAGTCGAGCAACCCGTTGAGCGTGGAGTCGAACAGATAGTCGCCGACCAGCACAACGCCGGGATGCTCTTTCGGCTCCGGCCGATGGTTGGTGATGATGTCGCGAACCGGATTGCCGCCGGGAATGCTGTTCACCGACGAGAGCCAGCGATGGATTTTTCCTTCGACGAAATGCTCGCGCGCATTACCAAAGGACGCCGGCAGCGACTTCAGGGCGGCGCTGATCAGTTCTTCGTCGCTGAGATTGGCAAAGGCGAGCGCATCGGAGCCGGCGATCAGCCAGTTCAGCACGCCATGCTTGCCGACATCGTGCCGTGCGCCCTCCTGATAGACGCAGCAGCCGCCGAACGTCTCGGACATGAACCATGCGCCGGGCACCTGATCGCCCCAAAACGGGCTGTCGAACAGCACTGACACCCGCAGATAGTGCGCGGGACGGTCGAAATAGGCGATGTGCTTGACCATCGAGCGGCGCAAGAGTTCGCCGTCCCAGGCCATGGTCGCGAGCCAGCTATGCGGCAGGCTCATCACCACGAGGTCGAAATCCCGCGTCTCCGGACCCTTCCCGTTCATCATGTTCAGGCGATAGCGGCCGCACTCGGTCTTGCCGAGCTTGAGAACACGATGATTGAGCTGGATATCGGCGTCGATCTCTTCCTGAAGGCGGATGATGAGCTGCTCGTTGCCGTTCTGGATCGAATAGAGGCCGATATAGCCCTCGATATCCATCACAAAGTTCTTGAGCGCGTTGAGGCCGTTGGTGTTGTGCGTCTCGGTCGCGATATCGGACCGCGCCATCACCTTGAAGAAGCGCTTGGCAACCGGGTCATCGACCTCGCGATCGAGCACTTCCTCGCCGGTCAGGTCCGCCCAGGGATGTTCGTTGTCGTGGGCGCCGATGCCTTCGTAATAGTCCATCGGCGAAATCATTTCCTTGCAGCGAGCGCGGAACGCCTCGATCGCATCCGCGGTCTTGGCACCGAATTTCGCGCGCATGCCGGCAACGTCGTCAAGCAGCTCGCCGTCAAGCACGACCTGTTCCGCATCCATCGGAATGGTCTGCAGGCCAAGGTGCTGGATGAGGTCGCGCAGCGGGTCGGGCCCGGCGTGGGAATAATCGTAAATCTCGGCAACGCCGGCTTCATACAGCGCCGGCGCGCTGTCGAAGGTCCGGCTCAAGACCTTGCCGCCGAGCCGGTCGGACGCTTCAAAAATGGTGATCCGGCACAGGTCGCCAAGCTTCTGCTTGAGATACCAGGCGCTCATCAAGCCGCCGGGACCGCCACCGACAATCGCGAGATCGAATTTCATATCTTAAAGTCCGGAGCCGCCAATTTGACCACACCGCCGCTCAGCGCCCCCCCGAGCCGGATTCTGCCTACCATTAGGCCATTCCACCAAAGCGCGATGCACCTGAAGGGAAGATGAACAGAGGGCAAGAGGCGATCGAAACGCGCAACAATTTTTCGACCGTGTCCTTGCCGCCACCAACAACGCCTTGGCGGCGCCAAAACACTATTGAATTACCATCCAAAAGATCAGCACCGAAGCTGATGACCATTCATCGAAGGCAATCGTTCAATGAAAAAGGCCGGCGAATGCCGGCCTTTTCCAATTCGTTAATTTCGCCTTACTCGGCGGACGGCATCGGAAGCGCGAGCGGCTCTTCCGTTGCAGCAGCCGGGGCAACGCTCGACTGCTTGGCGCGCTCGTCGAGGATCAGGCGATCGCGCTTGATGGCGACCTCGCGGATCTTCGACATCGATGCGCCCGTGCCTGCCGGGATGAGGCGGCCGACGATGACGTTTTCCTTGAGGCCTTCGAGCGGGTCCACCTTGCCGTTGACGGCAGCTTCGGTGAGCACGCGCGTGGTCTCCTGGAACGACGCCGCCGAGAAGAACGAGCGGGTCTGCAGGCTGGCCTTGGTGATGCCAAGCAGCACCGGGGTGCCGGTCGCCAGCTTCCTGCCCTCTTCCTTCGCCTTGGCGTTGATCTGGTCGAACTCGATCTTGTCGATCTGTTCGCCCGAGATCATGTCGGTCTCGCCCTGATCGGAGACTTCCACCTTCTGCAGCATCTGACGGACAATCACTTCGATGTGCTTGTCGTTAATCAGCACGCCCTGCAGGCGGTAGACTTCCTGGATCTCGTTGACGAGATAGGCCGCGAGTTCTTCGATGCCCTTGATCGCAAGAATGTCGTGCGGAGCCGGGTTGCCTTCGACGATAAAGTCGCCCTTTTCCACCATATCGCCGTCCTGAAGGTGGATGTGCTTGCCCTTCGGAACGAGATACTCGCGAGCCTCCTCGGTCGGATCCGCCGGCTCGATCGAGATGCGACGCTTGTTCTTGTAGTCGCGGCCGAAGCGGATGGTACCCGCCGTTTCCGCGATGATCGCAGCATCCTTCGGCCGACGCGCCTCGAACAGCTCCGCCACCCGCGGCAGACCGCCGGTGATGTCACGGGTCTTGGCGCTTTCGGTCGACATACGCGCAACCGCGTCACCGGCCTTGATCTGCGAGCCCTCATCGACCGACAGAATGGCGTCGACCGACAGCATGTAGCGCGCATCGCCGCCACGCGGCAGCTTGAGCACCTTGCCATCCGGGCCCTTGATCACGATCGCCGGGCGGAGATCCGCACCGCCGCGCGTCGAACGCCAGTCGATGACCGCACGCTTGGCGATACCGGTGGCTTCATCGAGCGTTTCGGTGATGGACTGACCGTCGATCAGGTCCTCGAAGCCGATCACACCATCGACTTCCGACAGCAGCGGACGGGTGTAAGGATCCCATTCCGCGATGCGCTGACCGGACTTGATCATGTCGCCTTCATCGACCCGCATCCGCGCGCCGTACTGGATACGGTGCGTAGCGCGCTCGGTGCCGTCGGCATCGACGATCGCAACCACCATGTTGCGGACCATCGCGACCGAATGGCCTTCCGAGTTTCGGGCGATGGCGCGGTTCTTGATCACGACCTTGCCGTCGAAGCTCGACTCGATGAACGACTGCTCGTTGATCTGCGCCGCGCCGCCGATGTGGAAGGTACGCATCGTCAGCTGCGTGCCCGGCTCACCGATCGACTGGGCGGCGATGACACCGACCGCCTCGCCGTGGTTGACCGGCGTACCACGGGCCAGATCGCGGCCGTAGCACTTGCCGCAGATGCCGTTGACCAGTTCGCAGGTCAGGGCCGAGCGGATCTTCACTTCCTGGATGCCGGCCTTGTTGAGAGCGTCGACATGCGACTCTTCCATCAAGGTGTTGCGCTTGACGAGCACCTTGTTGGTCGCCGGATCGCGGACGTCGTCAGCCGCGGTGCGGCCGAGAATGCGCGATGCGAGCGAGGCCACGACAGTACCGGCGTCGATGATCGCGCGCATCTTGATGCCGAGCTTGGTGCCGCAGTCATCCTGAGTGATGATGCAGTCCTGAGCAACGTCAACCAGACGGCGGGTCAGGTAACCGGAGTTCGCGGTCTTGAGCGCGGTATCGGCAAGGCCCTTACGCGCACCGTGGGTCGAGTTGAAGTACTCGAGAACCGACAGACCTTCCTTGAAGTTGGAAATGATCGGCGTCTCGATGATCTCGCCCGACGGCTTCGCCATCAGACCGCGCATACCCGCGAGCTGACGCATCTGCGCCGGCGAACCACGCGCGCCGGAGTGGGCCATCATGTAGATCGAGTTGATCTGAGCGGTGGCGCCGGTTTCCTTGTCCTTCTTGATGGAGGAGATTTCCTTCATCATCTCGTCGGCGATTTTCTCGGTCGCCTTCGACCAGGCGTCGACCACCTTGTTGTACTTCTCGCCCTGGGTGATCAGGCCGTCGTTGTACTGCTGCTCGAATTCCTTCGCGAGCACGCGGGTATCATCGACGACCTTCCACTTGCCGTGCGGCACCACCATGTCGTCCTTGCCGAACGAAATGCCGGCCTTGAACGCGTTGTAGAAGCCGAGCGCCATGATCCGGTCGCAGAAAATGACCGTCTCTTTCTGGCCGCAATGGCGATAGACCTGATCGATCACGCCAGAGATCTCGCGCTTGGTCATCAGCTTGTTGACCGCGTCGAACGAGAGCTTGGTCGAGCGCGGCAGCACCTGGCCGAGGAGAACGCGGCCGGGGGTGGTTTCGATAAGCCGAACCGTCTGCTTGCCGTCAGCGTCGAGGCCTTCCCAGCGATAGCGGATCTTGGTGTGCAGATGGACGGCCTTGGCATGCAGGGCATGCTCCAGCTCGGCCAGATTGCCGAACAACTTGCCCTCGCCCACTAGGCCCTCGCGCATGATCGAGAGGTAGTAGAGGCCGAGAACGATGTCCTGCGACGGCACGATAATCGGCTGACCGTTCGCCGGATGCAGGATGTTGTTGGTCGACATCATCAGGACGCGCGCTTCGAGCTGCGCTTCGAGCGACAGCGGAACGTGCACGGCCATCTGGTCGCCGTCGAAGTCAGCGTTGAACGCGGCGCAGACCAGCGGGTGAAGCTGGATAGCCTTGCCCTCGATCAGCACCGGCTCGAAGGCCTGAATGCCGAGGCGGTGCAGCGTCGGGGCGCGGTTGAGCAGCACCGGATGCTCGCGAATGACCTCGTCGAGGATGTCCCAAACCTCGGGACGCTCCTTCTCAACCAGCTTCTTCGCCTGCTTGACGGTGGTGGACAGGCCCTTCGCATCAAGTCGCGAATAGATGAACGGCTTGAACAGCTCGAGCGCCATCTTCTTCGGCAGGCCGCACTGATGCAGCTTCAGCTCGGGACCGACCACGATGACCGAACGGCCGGAGTAGTCAACGCGCTTGCCGAGCAGGTTCTGGCGGAAGCGGCCCTGCTTGCCCTTGAGCATATCGGACAGCGACTTCAGCGGACGCTTGTTGGCGCCGGTGATGACGCGGCCGCGGCGGCCGTTGTCGAACAGTGCGTCGACGGCCTCCTGAAGCATGCGCTTTTCGTTCCGGATGATGATGTCCGGCGCGCGCAGCTCCATCAGGCGCTTCAAGCGGTTGTTACGGTTGATGACGCGGCGATAGAGATCGTTGAGGTCCGAGGTCGCAAAGCGGCCGCCATCGAGCGGCACCAGCGGGCGCAGATCCGGCGGGATCACCGGAACGACCGTCATGATCATCCATTCCGGCTGGTTGCCAGAGTTGCGGAACGCTTCGACGATCTTCAGGCGCTTGGCGTACTTCTTGAACTTGATCTCGGAGTCGGTCTGGGACATCTCGGCGCGGATGTCGGCTTCCAGCTTCTCGAGATCGAGGCCCTTCAGCAGCTCGCGGATCGCCTCCGCGCCGATCATGGCGGTGAAGGAATCCTGGCCGTACTCGTCCTGCGCGCGGAGATACTCCTCCTCGTTCAGCAGCTGACGATCCTTCAACGCCGTGAGGCCGGGCTCAATCACCACGTAGTATTCGAAATAGAGGATGCGCTCGAGGTCCTTCAGCGTCATGTCGAGCAGAAGGCCGATGCGCGACGGCAGCGACTTGAGGAACCAGATGTGGGCAACCGGAGCCGCAAGCTCGATGTGCCCCATGCGCTCACGCCGGACGCGCGACAGGGTGACTTCGACCGAGCACTTCTCGCAGATGATGCCCTTGTACTTCATGCGCTTGTACTTGCCGCACAAGCACTCGTAGTCCTTGATCGGCCCGAAGATGCGCGCGCAGAACAGGCCGTCGCGCTCGGGCTTGAAGGTACGATAGTTGATCGTCTCCGGCTTCTTGATCTCGCCGTAGGACCACGAGAGAATCTTCTCCGGCGACGCGATCGAGATCCGGATCTGGTCGAAGACCTGAGCCGGCGTCGTCGGGTTGAAGATGTTCATCATCTCTTGGTTCATTGTCGTCTCCTTGACCGCAAAGCGGCTCCAAGAATGTCGTCAAAAATCTCGTTTCGTCGCCGCGCCCACCGCTGCGGGTGGAGGCGCGAGATGGCCGGGGCGTGCCCGGCCATCGCCACGAATATTTATTCGGCCGCCTCGATCGTCGGGGTCGGCCCAAGCTTGGAATTGTGCAGGTCGACGTTGAGGCCGAGCGAGCGCATTTCCTTGACGAGCACGTTGAACGACTCAGGAATACCGGCCTCGAACGTGTCGTCGCCGCGGACGATCGCCTCATAGACCTTGGTACGTCCGGCCACGTCGTCGGACTTCACCGTCAGCATTTCCTGCAAGGTGTAGGCCGCGCCGTATGCCTCGAGCGCCCACACCTCCATTTCACCGAAGCGCTGACCGCCGAATTGCGCCTTGCCGCCCAGCGGCTGCTGGGTGACGAGCGAGTACGGGCCGATCGAACGGGCATGGATCTTGTCGTCGACCAGGTGGTGAAGCTTGAGCATGTAGATGTAGCCCACAGTCACCTGACGGTCGAACGGATCGCCCGTGCGGCCGTCATAGACGGTCGACTGACCCGACTTGGCAAAGCCGGCCAACTCCAGCATCTCCTCGATGTCGGCTTCCTTGGCGCCGTCAAAGACCGGAGTTGCCATCGGCACGCCCGGCTTGAGATTTCGGCCGAGCTCGATCAGCTCGTCATTGTCCATCGAGTTGATGACGTCGTGGTTGCCATAGACTTCCTTCAGCGTCGCCTTGAGCGGGGCAAGGTCCTGCTGCGCATAGTAGGCATCGATCGACTGCCCGATGCGCTTGCCGAGGCCCGCGCAGGCCCAGCCAAGGTGCGTTTCGAGAATCTGACCGACGTTCATGCGGCTCGGCACGCCGAGCGGGTTGAGAACGATGTCAGCATGCGTTCCGTCTTCAAGGAACGGCATGTCCTCGATCGGCACGATGCGCGACACGACACCCTTGTTGCCGTGACGGCCGGCCATCTTGTCGCCCGGCTGGATCTTGCGCTTCACCGCGACGAAGACCTTGACCATCTTCATCACGCCCGGCGGCAGTTCGTCGCCGCGCTGCAGCTTCTCGACCTTGTCGAGGAAGCGCTGCTCGAGGCCCTTCTTCGACTCGTCATACTGCTTACGCATGGCCTCGATTTCGGCCATCAGTTTGTCGTCGGCGACGGCGAACATCCACCACTGCGAACGGGGATACTCTTCGAGCACCGCACGGTTGATCGCAGTGTCCTTCTTGAAGCCCTTCGGCCCCGCGATGCCTTCGCGGCCATCGAGGATCTCGGCGAGACGGCCGAAGACGTTACGGTCGAGAATCGCCTGCTCGTCGTCGCGGTCCTTCGCGAGACGCTCGATCTCTTCCCGCTCGATCGCCAGCGCGCGCTCGTCCTTGTCGATGCCGTGGCGGTTGAACACCCGGACCTCGACGATGGTGCCGGTGACGCCCGGCGGAACGCGCAGCGAGGTATCGCGAACGTCGGAGGCCTTTTCACCGAAGATGGCGCGCAGAAGCTTTTCTTCCGGCGTCATCGGGCTTTCGCCCTTCGGGGTGATCTTGCCGACGAGAATGTCGCCCGCGCGGACTTCAGCGCCGATGTAGACGATGCCCGCTTCGTCGAGGTTCTTCAGCGCTTCTTCCGACACGTTCGGAATATCGCGGGTGATTTCCTCGGGACCGAGCTTGGTGTCACGCGCCATCACCTCGAACTCTTCGATGTGAATGGAGGTGAACACGTCTTCCTTCACGATCCGCTCGGAGAGCAGGATCGAGTCCTCGAAGTTGTAGCCGTTCCACGGCATGAACGCGACGAGCACGTTGCGGCCGAGAGCGAGTTCGCCGAGGTCGGTCGACGGACCGTCCGCGATGATGTCGCCCTTGCGCACCTTGTCGCCGACCTTCACCAGCGGGCGCTGGTTGATACAGGTGGACTGGTTGGAGCGCTGGAACTTCATCAGGCGATAGATGTCGACGCCCGACTTGGTCGGATCGAGATCTTCGGTCGCGCGAATAACCACACGGGTCGCGTCGATCTGGTCGATGATGCCGGTGCGGCGAGCAGCGATCGCGGCGCCGGAATCGCGCGCCACGACGGCTTCCATGCCGGTGCCGACGAACGGCGCTTCGGCGCGCACCAGCGGCACGGCCTGACGTTGCATGTTGGAGCCCATCAGCGCGCGGTTCGCGTCGTCGTTCTCAAGGAACGGGATCAGCGCCGCGGCGACCGAGACGAGCTGCTTCGGCGACACGTCCATGTAGTCGACGCGCTCGCGCGGCACCATCAGAACGTCGCCGGCGTGGCGGCAGACGATAAGGTCGTCATGCAGCGTGTTGTCCGGGTTCAGGTCCACATTCGCCTGAGCGACATGATAGCGGCCTTCTTCCATCGCCGAGAGATAGATCACCTCGTCGGTGACGACGCCATCGACGACCTTGCGGTAAGGCGTCTCGACGAAGCCGTACTTGTTCACGCGCGCGAAAGTGGCGAGCGAGTTGATCAGACCGATGTTCGGGCCTTCCGGCGTCTCGATCGGGCAGATACGGCCGTAGTGGGTCGGGTGAACGTCGCGGACTTCGAAGCCCGCGCGCTCGCGGGTCAGACCGCCCGGTCCAAGCGCCGAAAGACGACGCTTGTGGGTGATCTCCGACAGCGGGTTGGTCTGGTCCATGAACTGCGAGAGCTGCGAGGAGCCGAAGAACTCGCGCACGGCGGCAGCCGCCGGCTTGGCGTTGATCAGATCCTGCGGCATCACCGTGTCGATATCGACCGAGGACATGCGCTCCTTGATCGCGCGCTCCATACGCAGCAGGCCGACGCGGTACTGGTTTTCCATCAGCTCGCCGACCGAACGCACGCGGCGGTTGCCGAGGTGGTCGATGTCGTCGATCTCGCCCTTGCCGTCGCGCAGGTTCACCAGCGTCTTGATCACCGCAAGAATGTCTTCCTTGCGGAGCGTGCGCTGGGTGTCCGGCGCATCGAGCTCGAGGCGCATGTTCATCTTGACGCGGCCGACGGCCGAAAGGTCGTAGCGCTCGGCGTCGAAGAACAGCGACTGGAACATCGCCTCAGCCGAATCCAGGGTCGGCGGCTCGCCCGGACGCATCACGCGGTAGATGTCGAACAGCGCATCTTCGCGCGTCAGGTTCTTGTCCGCCACCAGGGTGTTGCGGATGTACGGACCGACGCTGACGTGGTCGATGTCGAGCAGCGGCAGCTCGGAGTAGCCCTGCTCGAGCAGCTCCTTCAGCGACTTCTCGGTGATTTCCTCGCCGGCTTCGGCGTAGATTTCGCCGGTCTTCGGGTTGACGAGATCCTCGGCGAGGTAGTGGCCGATCGCCTCCTCGTCGGGCATCCGCAGCGCCTTCAGCCCCTTTTCCTGGAGCTGGCGCGCGGCGCGGACGGTGAGCTTCTTGCCGGCCTCGAGCACAACCTTGCCGGTGTCGGCGTCGATCAGGTCGTTGATGGTGGTGTAACCGCGGAAGCGGCTCGCGTCGAACGGAACGCGCCAGCCATCCTTGGTGTGCTCGTAGACGACCTGGTCGTAGAAGGTCGACAGAATCTCTTCGCCATCGAGGCCCAGCGCGAACATCAGCGATGTCACCGGAATCTTGCGGCGGCGGTCGATACGCGCGAACACGATGTCCTTGGCGTCGAACTCGATATCGAGCCAGGAACCGCGATAGGGGATGACGCGGGCCGCGAACAGCAGCTTGCCCGACGAATGGGTCTTGCCCTTGTCGTGGTCGAAGAACACGCCCGGCGACCGATGCATCTGCGAAACGATGACGCGCTCGGTGCCGTTGACGATGAACGTGCCGTTCATGGTCATGAGCGGGATGTCGCCCATGTAGACGTCCTGCTCCTTGATGTCCTTGACCGACTTCGCGCCGGTCTCCTCATCGACATCAAACACGATCAGGCGCAGCGTCACCTTCAGCGGCGCGGCAAAGGTCATGCCGCGCTGGCGGCACTCGTCGACATCGTATTTCGGCGCTTCAAACTCGTAGCGGACGAATTCCAGCATGGAGACGCCGGCAAAGTCCGAGATCGGGAACACCGACCGGAACACCGCCTGGAGCCCCTCGTCTTCCCGCCCTCCGGCAGGCTCATCGACCATCAAAAACTGGTCATAGGATGCCTTCTGAACCTCGATCAGGTTCGGCATCTCCGCAACTTCCCGGATATTTCCGAAAAACTTGCGAACGCGTTTGCGACCGGTGAATGTTTGCTGCGCCATCTGGGCCTCTCACTCTCGCCGCCGGTTGTGTCAACGGCATCTTCCGGAGCGTTACGGCGTCGCTCCCGGGATTCATTCGACAGATTGTCCGAAATTCGGATGTCCGAATCTCAAGACGCAAAACGACGCGCCGGATGCTTGCACACATCCAGCCCGTCCAATCATTCCGCTACGGACTGAAAAAGTCCGAAATTGCACGTCTCCCGACGTCCATCGCCAAAATCAAACCGCCTTTGGCGAGGATAAAACCTCTTGCCTGATATAGGCACAAATCGCGGCAAGTCGAGGTCTATCAAGACTGACCCGCCACACGTTCCTGTGTCCGTACGACCTCTAGCGATATCGTGCCGGCCTTTCCGCCTTGCCTACCACCCCGGCGACCCTCCGCCCTCGGAGTTCCGCCGCTCGATTCCCGACGCCCCCTGAGCCTCGGAACCCAATTGGAAGCGGGACGCACGAGGCGCCCCGACCCCAGTCTTGGACCACAAGGGTTTCGCGCCGGGTGGCAGCGAAACCCCTGCAATTCACGCGCTGCGAAGCAGCGTATTACTTGAGCTCGACCTTGGCGCCGGCCTTCTCAAGCTGCTCCTTGAGCTTGTTGGCCTCGTCCTTGGAAACGCCTTCCTTGACCGGCTTCGGAGCGCCTTCGACCAGGTCCTTGGCTTCCTTGAGGCCGAGGCCGGTGATCGCGCGGACTTCCTTGATGACCTCGATCTTCTTGTCGCCAGCCGAAGCCAGGACAACGGTGAACTCGGTCTGCTCTTCAGCAGCCGCGGCACCGCCGCCAGCAGCCGGCGCAGCAGCAACAGCCACCGCCGCGGCAGCCGAAACGCCCCACTTCTCTTCGAGCATCTTGGCGAGCTCTGCCGCCTCGAGAACGGTCAGAGCGGAGAGGTCATCAACGATTTTCTGCAAGTCAGCCATTGTATCAGTTCCTTTAGGCTATTGGTTCGAACCAGTTAAATTGAGAGATCGGCGTCACGCCGCTTCGTTCTTGGAGGCATACGCCTGAACCACGCGCGCGACCTTGGCCGCGGGAGCGGTCGAGAGCTGCGCAAGCTTCGTTGCCGGCGCCTGGACGAGGCCGACAATCCTGCCGCGAAGTTCATCGAGCGACGGCAGCGAGGCAAGCGCCTTCACACCGTCGGGGTTCAGGGAGGTCACACCCATCGAACCGCCAAGAATGACGAACTTGTCGTTCGTCTTGGCGAATTCGACAGCAACCTTTGGCGCCGCAACCGGATCGTCAGAAGTGGCGATCACGGTCGGTCCCTTCAGCAGGGAACCGATGGCAACCATGTCCGTGCCTTCAAGAGCAATTTTGGCGAGACGGTTCTTGGAGACCTTAACCGACGCGCCCGCCTGCTTCATCTGCATCCGCAGGGTCTGCATTTGAGCAACGGTAAGGCCGGAATAATGAGCGACGACCGCGACGCCAGTGGTCTTGAACAGACCACTCAGCTCGTCGACCGCCTGCTTTTTTGCCGCTCTATCCACAGCAAGCTCTCTCCGGTTGGCGGTCAGGCCGAAGCGAAACCGCCGGGTTGCACCCGCCGTCCGCCAGCTCATCCGATCTCAAGTCACCTTGGTCTCGACACGCCCGGCAGGACGACACTTCACTCAAAGCCTGCCCACCCAACCGCGCGAGCGGAAAGGGATGTCGAGTTCGAACCATATCCCAGACAATTGCGGGACAATGCCGCAAAGGCCAAAATCCGGTCTTCACCCATCTATGCGGGTTGAGCATATTAAGCCATTGGGAAATCGAGATTTCCGCCGGCACCCGCAGTCTCGGACAGGATCGGCAATTCGCGAGAATTGCCGGCACTTTCTCCACAACTGCGGAAACATCCCAGTCGATCAATCCTGACGGATGGCCGAAAAGGAATAATCTCCTACAATGATGGATTTATAAGTGCATGCACAAACGCGCCAGCAAATGCCAGCCCGTTCATGCCGCAATTATTAACCGGTCGAAATGGCTTTGCCAAGTCCGAATCTTACAAAACGGTGACGCCGCGTGCTGGCACCGGGCAGTTATCACCACTTCCGGGTGGTAAGCGCCTCCCCGCCTGTCCGATCGCTCGGGGGGCTCCCTTCGGAACGTCACAAGATTCGCCAAAGCTCACTCTCGCGCAAGCGCCGATCCGAGAGGCAAAGAAAAAGGCGGGGCACCGCAGCACCCCGCCTTCTCAAATTCAGAGCTGATCGAGGCGATCAGGCAGTGACGGTCGACGGCTCGACCTTGACGCCCGGACCCATGGTCGAGGACACCGCGACGCGCTGGACATAGGTGCCCTTTGCGCCGGCCGGCTTCGCCTTGATCACGGCGTCAACCAGCGCCTTGACGTTCTCGACGAGCTTGTCGGCATCGAACGAGGCCTTGCCGACGCCGGCCTGGATGATGCCGGCCTTCTCGACACGGAACTCGACCGAACCGCCCTTGGCGGCCTTGACCGCGCCGGCGACGTCCATGGTGACGGTGCCGACCTTCGGGTTCGGCATCAGGCCGCGCGGGCCGAGCACCTTACCGAGACGGCCGACCAGCGGCATCATGTCCGGGGTGGCGATGCAGCGATCGAAATCGATGGTGCCGCCCTGGATGCGCTCAAGCAGATCTTCCGCACCGACGACTTCCGCGCCGGCTTCCCGGGCTTCATCAGCCTTGGCGCCACGCGCGAACACGCCGACGCGCAGCGTGCGGCCGGTGCCGTTCGGCAGCATCACGACGCCGCGGACCATCTGGTCAGCGTGACGCGGATCGACGCCGAGATTGACGGCGACCTCGATGGTCTCGTCGAACTTCGAGGTCGCGTTCTGCTTCACCAGCGCGATCGCCTCGGCGATGTCGTAAAGCTTCTGACGCTCAACGCTCTCATAAGCCTTCTTAAGACGTTTTCCGATTGCCATCGCCGATTACCCCACAACTTCCAGACCCATCGAGCGGGCGGAGCCCTCAACCATCTTCATGGCTGCTTCGATGCTGTCACAATTGAGGTCCTTGAGCTTCTTCTCGGCGATTTCGCGCACCTGGTCGCGCGTCACCTTGCCGGCCTTGTCACGGCCCGGGGCCTTGGAGCCCGACTTGACCGCAGCCGCCTGCTTCAGGAAGTAGGACATCGGCGGGGTCTTCAGCTCGAAGGTGAACGAACGATCGGCGTAGATCGTGATCACCACCGGAATCGGAACGTTCTTTTCTTCCTTCTGCGTCTGGGCGTTGAACGCCTTGCAGAATTCCATGATGTTGAGGCCGCGCTGACCGAGCGCGGGACCGATCGGAGGCGACGGATTCGCCGCGCCCGCCGGCACCTGCAATTTCAGGTATCCGGTTACTTTCTTTGCCATAGAACACTCCTCGTTGCGGCCCGGACCAATTCCGGACCATCGTGAAGCCCGTGGTTCGGATCACAGGGCGGCTGGCGACCGCCCGTCCCCTTCCACGGCTTTTCGGCCTCGGCTTACACCGAAGCCCGGACCGACCGGCGACCGCCGATCAACCCAAAACCTTCTCGACCTGACCGAACTCCAGCTCCACCGGAGTTGCGCGGCCAAAGATCGAAACCGCAACCTTGAGGCGCGAGCGCGCCTCGTCGACCTCTTCGACGACACCCGAGAACGAGGCGAACGGACCATCGGCCACGCGCACGCTCTCGCCCACCTCGAACGACACCGAAGTCTTCGGCCGCTCGACGCCCTCCTGCACCTGGTGCAGGATGCGCAGCGCCTCATCCTCGGAGATCGGCATCGGCTTGTTCTCAGCGCCGAGGAAGCCGGTCACTTTCGGAGTGGTCTTGATCAGGTGGAACGCTTCGTCCGTGAGGTTCATCTTCACCAGCACGTAGCCGGGAAAGAACTTCCGCTCCGAATCGACCTTGCGGCCGCGGCGCACCTCGGTGACCTTTTCGGTCGGAACCAGAATCTGTTCGAACAGCGGTTCCAGGCCTCGCTGCTTGGCCTGCTCGCGGATCGATTCCGCCACCTTCTTCTCGAAGTTGGAATAGGCGTGGACGATGTACCAGCGCATGCTCATGTGTATTTATTCCGCGCCTGTCAGCTGTTGATGCCGAGAACAAACGTCACCACGAGGCGGATAATCTGATCTGCCACGAGGAAAAAGATCGACGAGGCGGCCACCATGATGAACACCATGACGGTGGTGATGATGGTTTCACGCCGGGTCGGCCAAGTCACCTTGGCGGTCTCGGTGCGCACCTCTTGCAGGAACTTAAAGGGGCTGAAGGCCATCGTCGATCCGCGTTTGTCGAAACCTGAATTCCAGTACCCGGAATCCGGATAGCCCACCTCGCGCCCAGCCTCTGAAAAGGTTGAGCCGCCAAGCAGGCCCGTGTTGTGGAAAATCAACGCCGCCTCGGAAATCCGTTAACCGGGCCGAGAGCGGGTGCAATTTCCTACTGCGACCATCGTCAAAGGTCAAGCAAAGGAATAAAATTGCGCAATCAGCAGGGGATTTCTGCGGTTTCTCCCGCCTGTTGCCAAGGGCAAGGTCCGCGGCTGAAACCGGAACCCGCCCTGCTCAGGCGATCCGCTCGAACCGGCAAAAGACGAAATGCTGGGAATCGCCCCAAGGCGTCCAATGAACATAGTCGCGACTTTCGACGAGCCGGAACCCGCTGCCGATTGTCTTCGCTAACCTCTCGGCGCTGTAGCGCATCACCGGCAGTCCACTGCACTTCTCGGGTCCATCGAGAGCGAAAGCGCCGATAATGAGGTGACCGCCGATCCGGAGCGCCCTCCGCGCAATCGCGACATAGGCGGCACGATCCGCCGCCTCGGTGAGAAAGTGGAACGCGGCCCGGTCATGCCAGATATCGAACTGGTGCTCCGGCTCCCACGTCGTCACGTCGGCCGCGATCCACTCGACATGCGCAGCCCGATCCCCCAACCGCTTCTTGGCGGCGGCCAATGCCGCTTCCGAAAGGTCGAGGACAGCGACACCATCGAATCCGCGTGTGACGAGTTCGTCCACAAGGTGCGACGTCCCGCCGCCAACGTCGATCACCCAGAGATTCGGAGCCCCATCGACAGCCTCAATGAGCGCAAGGGACAAGGCAGGCGCAGCCTCGAACCAACTCGTCTCGCTGTCGCCCTTCGTCCGGTAGACTTCGTTCCAGTGCTTCTGCCGATCAACCACGCTCATTTCAACTACCGGGCACCTCGATGAGAGGACAGTCATACCTCTCGCCGACAGGCAAAAGCTACATCAATCAGCCGGATACGCGGCAGCGCAGCCGCCAGCGGGCAAGCACGCGCAACCGTTGGCGATGCGGCAGAAACGATCAGGGAGAAAGATCCGGGAGCGGCAAGACCATCAATCGATGGCAGGAGTGGCAGGGCTCGAACCTGCGACCCCCGGTTTTGGAGACCGGTGCTCTACCAATTGAGCTACACTCCTAATAGGCGCCTCTATAAGCAGTTTGCACGGCGGAAGAAAGTCTAATCTTTGTCGCCGGATAGGAAAATCTTGCGGCTGGGGAAAACGCCCTATCCGCGGATGAAGACGTTGATCGCCGACACTGCGGCGCCGTCCTGCCCGTAGAAGCCGTGCGCGCCCAAGGGACCGCAGACATTCGCCGGCTCCGGCCCGGACGTAGGTGATCCGCGCCTTGCCGCCGCGTCAGGCCATGAATTCACGCGCCGATTCAGGCAGCGTGAAACGGCAGGTATCCCTCGGATGATGGACCAGCAAGGTCGGGGGCAGATTCACGGACGAACCGAGGCGCGCCATCGCGCGGCGATAGATACCCGACACCAGCGGCACAAACAAAAAGGGAGCCCGAAGGCCCCCTTTTCAGCGACCGGCTGTCTGGGCCGGCATTCAATCACTCGATGATCGATGCGACGACACCGGCGCCGACGGTACGGCCGCCTTCGCGGATAGCGAAACGCAGCTTTTCTTCCATCGCGATCGGCACGATCAGGTGCACTTCCATGGCGATGTTGTCGCCCGGCATCACCATCTCGGTGCCTTCCGGCAGGTGCACGACGCCGGTCACGTCGGTGGTGCGGAAGTAGAACTGGGGACGATAGTTGGTGAAGAACGGCGTGTGACGGCCACCCTCTTCCTTCGTCAGAATATAGGCCTCGGCCTTGAACTTGGTGTGCGGCTTGACCGAGCCCGGCTTGCACAGCACCTGGCCGCGCTCGACGTCCTCGCGCTTGGTGCCGCGCAGCAGCGCGCCGATGTTGTCGCCGGCCTGGCCCTGGTCGAGCAGCTTGCGGAACATCTCGACGCCGGTGCAGGTCGTCTTCTGGGTTTCGCGGATACCGACGATCTCGATTTCCTCGCCAACCTTGACGATGCCGCGCTCGACGCGGCCGGTCACCACGGTGCCGCGGCCCGAGATCGAGAACACGTCTTCGACCGGCATCAGGAACGGCTGGTCGATCGGGCGCTCCGGCTGCGGGATGTAGGCGTCAACCGCCGCCATCAGCTCCAGCACCGCATCGTGGCCGAGCTTCTTGTCGGAATCTTCCAGCGCCGCCAGCGCCGAGCCCTTGATGATCGGAATGTCGTCGCCCGGGAACTCGTACTTCGACAGCAGCTCGCGCACTTCCATCTCGACGAGCTCGAGCAGCTCCGGATCGTCGACCATGTCGCACTTGTTCAGGAACACGACCAGCGCCGGAACGCCGACCTGACGCGCCAGCAGGATGTGCTCGCGGGTCTGCGGCATCGGGCCGTCGGCCGCCGACACCACCAGGATCGCGCCGTCCATCTGCGCCGCGCCGGTGATCATGTTCTTCACGTAGTCGGCGTGCCCGGGGCAGTCGACGTGCGCGTAGTGGCGGTTCGCGGTCTCGTACTCAACGTGCGACGTCGAAATCGTGATGCCGCGCGCCTTCTCTTCAGGCGCCTTGTCAATCTGGTCGTACGCCGAGAACGTCGCGCCACCGGTCTCCGCCAGAACCTTCGTGATCGCTGCCGTCAAAGACGTCTTGCCGTGGTCAACGTGACCAATCGTGCCGATGTTACAGTGGGGCTTCGTGCGCTCAAATTTCTCTTTAGCCAT